>Ga0209370_1000015_pt1 | contig 685700 bp, 568 predicted proteins | sample AgamicAtPrz_FD_187164 | JGI IMG/M metagenome (GOLD analysis project Ga0209370, IMG submission 187164) | Agave microbial communities from Guanajuato, Mexico - At.P.rz (SPAdes) (version 2) | ecosystem: Host-associated > Plants > Phyllosphere > Phylloplane/Leaf | place: Guanajuato, Mexico...
TGGATGCCGGGTTAGCCGCGCAGGGCCATGGATGGCCCATCGCGGCGGGCCCACGGAGCAATGCCGGAGTGAGGGAACACCGAGCCTTGGCGAGGTGCCCAGTGGTGGGGCATAGACCTTTTGGTTACTTTTGGGGCGTTTGCCAAAAGTAACCCGCCGTAAGGGCGGAACCGCCTGCCGCCGTGACCGCAGCACCGGATATGCCCCCGATCAAAAACCCCACACAGAAGCTCAACATTCAAGCCCAGCCAAATACCCCCAAGGATAAATCCCCCGCTCATGCCCATCACTGAACACCAACTGCACCCCATACCCCTGGGCATTGACCGCCACCACCCGGATCCGCGGATCAACCTGCACCACCAGCCCCCGCAAGCGAAACGCCCGGCATTGCGAGCAAGGACATTGACGGCGCAATTCGACATGCTCCAACCGTTGCTCACGACCATCGGGCCAGCTCAGGCGCAATTGCCCTTTAGCCTGGGAATTACCCAGCGCCAGCGGGCTCATTGCAACTGCCCCAAGGCAATGCGCACGGCCTTGCGCACTTCAGGGTCGCCATCGTCCTGGGCAGCCTGCAAGGCCACCACAGCATTTCGATCATTCAGCTCACCTAACGCCAGCGCCGCTTCCTTGCGCAGGTTGCTGATGCGATGCCCCAGGGTTTCGATCAAGGCCGACAGTGCCGGGGCGTAACGCAAGCGGCCGAGGCTGCGGGTGGCTCGCAGGCGTACTTGCCAATAATCGTCGGCCAACGCTTCGATCAGCGCCGGACCGGCCTCGGCGTGACCGACCTTGCCCAGCGTGGTGGCAGCTTCTTCGCGCACCGCCCAGGCCGGGTCCCGCAGCGCCTGACGCAGCGCCGGCAGGACTTGCGCATCCGACGCCAAGCCAAGGGCACCGGTGCCCGCACGCCGCACCTCGGTGTCCGGATCATCGCTGGCGAGCCGGGCCAACGCCGGCAGCGCATCAAGGTGCTTGAGCCAGCCCAGCACGCCCACGGCCTCGCGACGCACGCCGGCATCGCCGTCGGCCAAGGCACTGAGCGCGGCGGGCGCTGCATCGGCCAGGCGCAACTCACGCAAGGCCCGGAACGCGGCAACCCGCACGTTCACGTCCTGATGGGCAGTCCAGGGCAGGATCACCCTTCCCGCCCCTTCGCTCTTGAGCAGGCTCAGGCTTTGGGCCGCAGCGGCCTGCACCGTCGCCGACGGATCGGTCAATGCCTGGCATAACGCCTCGACCACTGGCGCCTCTTCCCAGGCTTCGAGCAAGCGCGCCGCTTCAGCCCGCACCTCGGCGCTGGGGTCTTGGGCCAAGCGATCCACCAGCCACAGCAGGCCTTCGGGCTCTTCCAGGTCGGCCAGTTCGATCAGGGCGATGCGACGCACGCCGGGGTCCTCGTCCGTCAGGCGCGGTTGCAGGGCGAGGATGTCGTCGTTGTCGGTGTCTTCGAATAGAGAGGTCATAGGGCAAATCGCGGCAAGGAGGTTTCAGGGAGCCCGAGGGGATTGAGGCGCGGCAATTGCCGGCCTTCTTCATGGCGCAGCAACTCAAGGCAATGGCGTTTCAAATGGGAAAATTCGGGGCTGGTCACCAGTCCGGTGGTCCGTGGACGAGGGAAATCCAGGCGCAGGTCCTCGATGATCCGGCCGGGGCGCGGGCTCATCACCAGCAGTCGATCGGCCAGGAACAACGCTTCGTCGATGTCATGGGTGACGAACACCACGGTGGTGCGAATGCGCGTCCAGATGTCCAGCAGCAATTCCTGCATGTTCAAGCGGGTCAAGGCATCCAGCGCGCCGAACGGTTCGTCCATCAGCAACAGGCGTGGACGATTGACCAGCACCCGGGCGATCTCCACCCGCTGTTGCATGCCCCCTGAAAGCTGGTCCGGCCAGTGCCCGGCAAAACCTTCCAGGCCCACCAGGGTGAGGATTTCATCCGCGGCCCGATGCCGTTCGGCCTTGCCCAGGCCGCGCATTTTCAAGCCGAAGGCAACGTTGTCGCGCACCGTGCGCCACGGGAACAACGTGTGCTGCTGGAACACCATGCCGCGCTGTGGCGACGGACCGGACACCGCCGCCCCGTCGACATTCAACGTGCCGGTGTGCGGTTGCAGATGCCCCGCCAACGCGCCGAGCAAGGTCGACTTCCCGCAACCGGACGGCCCCACGACGCAGACGAACTGACCGGCCTCGATCTGGCAATCCAGGCCTTGGACGGCTTCGAACGCCTGGGCGCCCTGGCCCAGGACAATGGACAACTGACGGATGTCGATCCGTCCTTCCGGCGTTTGCATCACGCTCATCAGGCTTTTCCTGGTGGTCGATGCCAGGGCGTGAACAGCCCGCCGAGGCGTTTGATCAACAGACTGCTGCCCATGCCCAATACGCCGATCAGCAACATGCCGACCACGATGTCGGGGTAGTTCTGCACGGTGTAGGACGCCCAGGTGTAGTAGCCGATGCCGTACTGGCCGGCGATCATTTCCGCCGTCACCAGGCAGAACCAGGAGGTGCCCATGCCAATGGCCAGGCCGGTGATGATGCTCGGTGCGGCGCCCGGCAAAATCACTTCCAGCAGGATCGCCCCGCGTCCGGCCCCCAGGCTTTTCGCCGAAGCGATCAAGCGCCGGTCCACCCCCTCGACGCCGTGCACGGTGTTGAGCAGGATCGGGAACAGCGCGCCGGTAAAAGTGATGAACACCATCGACAGTTCCGACGACGCAAACATCAGGATCGCCAGGGGAATCCAGGCCACCGCCGGGATCGGCCGCAGCACTTCCAGCGGTGGCAACAACAGGTCTTCAACCCACTTCGAGCGGCCGATGGCCAGCCCCAGCGCCACGCCAATCAACAGCGCCGCGCCATAACCGGCGAAGACCCGGCCCAGGCTGCTGCCCAGGTGCCGGACGAGATTGCCGGACTCCCCCAGGCCGAACGCAGCCTGGACCACCGCCACGGGCGTCGGGACGTTGGCGAAGGTCACCAGACCCAAGTCCCAGCGGTGAGTGGCGGCGAGCTGCCAGAACAGCAGGCAGAGCAGCAGGGAAGCGGCTCGCAGGAGCCAGCGAAAATAAGATCGGAACACAACTCTTCCTCTCAACCGAGTTCCCTGTGGGAGCGGGCTTGCTCGCGAAAGCAGTGGTTCAGTCGACATTGAGGTTGAATGTCAGAACGCATTCGCGAGCAAGCCCGCTCCCACAGGTCATTGGCCAGGTTTATCGGGCTGCGACGGCCTGCGCAGTCGCTTCGGTAAAGTCCAAAACCTTGCCGCCCTGAGCCGTGGCAACTTGCTGGGCCTGGCCCTTTAGCAGGAAGGCGCTGAGCTGGCCTTTGGCATCGCTGGCAAACCAGGCCTGCTCGGCCAGCAGCTTGATCCCGCTGTCACTGGCCTGGGCATAGACGGCGCGGATGCCCTTGCCTTCCTGCTTGAGGCTCGCCAGTGCGGCAAACGCCAATTGCGCCGAGGCGTAATGCCGGACTTTCGGCTCGCCACGTACCCAGATCTCGGCCACGCGGCGCGAATCGGTGATCGCCTGGCCGGTCGCGGCATCACTGCTGTTCAGCGGTGTCTGGGCGTAGTCAGCCAGTTGCGCGTTGTAATCCAGGTTCGAGGCCTTGAACGCGGCACGGATGTACTGGTCATCGATGAAGGTGTTGAGGTCCAGGCCGCGATCGGCTTTTTTCAGCAGCTTGAGGGTGTCGATGGCAGTGCCGACGGCTTGGCGGTATTCCGGCTTCCAGGTCAGGTCGCGGGTCTGCACGCCCAGCGGTCCGTGGAACAGGTAGTTGACCTCGGCATCCACCCCGGTGACCTTGGCGATCAGTTCGCTGTATTTTTCCGGCTCGGCGGCCAGCAGCTGGTTGGCCTCGATGCTTGCGCGCAGGTAGGCGACGACGATTTCCGGATACTTGCGAGCGTAGGCCTGATCCACCAGTGCGCCATGGAACGTCGGCGCGCCGGCCTGGGCGCCGTCGTAGATCTTGCGGGCGAAACCGCGGCTGGGGAACAGCTCGGCGAACGGAACGAAGTCGGCATGGGCATCGACCTTGCCCGCTTGCAACGCCGAGCCGGCCACTTCCGGCGGTTGGGCGATGATGTTCACGTCCTTGAGCGGGTCCCAGCCCTGGGCCGCCACGGCGCGCAGCAACATGCCGTGGGCGGTGGAAGCAAACGGCACGGAAATGGTCTTGCCCTTGAGTTCGGCCAGGGACTGCACGCCCGAGGCGCTGGGCACCACGATACCGTTGCCGCTGCCCTGGGTGCTGCCCGACAGCACACTGATGAACAGGCTGTGCTTGCCGGCGGCTTCAAACGCCACGCCGTTGAACGACCCGGGGAAATCGGCCATGGCGCCGAAGTCGAGCTTGCCGGCGACCATCTCATTGGTCAGCGGCGCGCCGCTGGTGAAGTTCTTCCACTGCACATCATATTGGGCGTCCTTGTAAGCGCCGTCATGGGGCAGGTATTTGTCCAGCAGGCCCAGCTCACGAATCAACAATCCGCCGGCGGCGCAATTGATGGTGGTGTCCTGGGTGCCGATGGCAATGCGGATGGTTTCTGCCTGGGCAGGCAGGGTCAATGAAGCCAGTACCAGACCGGCGAATGCTGCACGCAACAACATGGGTGTGTCCCCTCGAATCATTATTGGGAGGTTCGTCTCCGCCACGATCAGGGCGTGGTGGGAAACGAGGGGTGTCGTTTGGATCGGGCGTCCGGGGGTGGCCGGATGGCTTTAATAGTGTCTGGGCTGGCCTCATCGTCGGATCGCCGCCCGGAGCAGGCTCCCACATTGTTCTCAGGTGTTCACAAGTCCGGCGCCCACCACAACTCCACTGTGGGAGCGAGCCTGCTCGCGATAGCGGTGCGTCGGTCAACGCAGCAAGTAAGGAATCTCCACCTTCACCGCCCCCGTCGGGCAGTCCTTTTCACAGGGCATGCAGTACCAGCATTCATCGAACGCCATGTAGGCCTTCTGGGTCGCCGGGTTGATCGCCAGCAGGTCCATGGGGCAGACATCGACACACACGGTGCAGCCTTTGTGGGCGATGCATTTGTCCTCGTCCACGGTGACCGGGGCATTGGAGCGGAAGAAGATTTCCTGGGGTTGATAAGCCATGGGCGTTCTCTCTGGGTGGACGGTTCACGCCGCGTCGGCGCCGACCCGCAGCCGGTCGTAGGCCTGCAGTTCGTCGGCATCGAGGGCGATGATGTAGGGCTCGACGGCTTTCTTGAACGAAGTCATCGCGCCGTCATCGCCCTTCTTCAGGTGGCAATGGCAGAACCATTCGTTGTCGTTGCGTTGCGGATGGTCGACCCGATAGTGGTACAGCCCCCAACGACTTTCGGCGCGGAACAGCGAGGCGCGGGCGGCCATTTCGGCGCAGTCGCGGATCACGCTGACTTCCATGGCGCGCATCAATTCGTGGGCGTTGTGGGCCTTGATCTGATCCAGATCGCGCTGGATATCGCCGAAGCGTTGCAGGCCGATCTGCATTTTCTTGGTGACCTTCGGCGGTTGCAGGTAATCGTTGACGAAGCGTCGCAGCTTGTACTCCACCTGGGCCGGTGGCAGACCGTGCTCACGCTCCAGCGGTGCAAAGACCCGGTTCCTTTCCCGTTCGATCTGCCCGGCATCCAGCGCCGAGAAGTCCTTCCCAGCGACAAAATCTGCGGCGTTGTTGCCGGCGAACCAGCCGTAGGTGAACGCCCCGAGCATGTAGTTGTGGGGCACCGCGGCCATGTCGCCGGCCGAATACAGGCCCTTGACCGAGGTTTCCGCCCGCTCGTTGACCCACACCCCCGAGGCCGAATGGCCGCTGCAGAAACCGATCTCGGAGATGTGCATTTCCACCATCTGCGTGCGGTAATCGGTCCCGCGATTGGCGTGGAACTGGCCGCGACTCGGACGCTCGTTGCTGTGCAGGATTTCCTCGATGTTCTGGATGGTTTCCTCAGCCAGGTGATCGAGCTTGAGGAACACCGGGCCGTTGCCACCTTCCAGCTCCTGGTGGAACTCCCACATCATCTGCCCGCTCCAGTAGTCACACTCGATGAAGCGCTCACCCTTGTTGTTGGCGGTGTAGCCGCCCAGCGGGCCGGTGACATAGGCGCAGGCCGGGCCGTTGTAGTCCTTGATCAACGGGTTGATCTGGAAGCACTCCAGGTTCGCCAGCTCGGCGCCGGCGTGGTAGGCCATGGCATAGCCGTCGCCGGCGTTGGTGGGGTTCTCGTAGGTGCCCATCAGGTAACCGGAGGCCGGCAAGCCCAGGCGTCCCGCCGCGCCGCAGCAGAGGATCACGGCCTTGGCCTTGATCACTTGGAAGTCGGCGGTGCGGCAGTCGAAGCCCATCACCCCGTTCACCGCGCCTTCGTTGTCGGTCAGCAACCGGGTGCAGACCAACCGGTTGGTGATGCTCACCCGCGCCCGCTTCAACTGGCGATACAAGACCTTCTTGATGTCGTGCCCTTCGGGCATCGGCAGCACGTATGCGCCCATGTGGTGGACTTTCTTTACCGCGTAGTCACCGGTTTCGTCCTTTTCGAACTTCACGCCCCAACGGTCCAGTTGCTCGATGGTTTCGAAACTGTGGGTGGCGTAGGCGTACACCGCCGCCTGGTTGACGATGCCGTCATTGGCGATAGTGATTTCCTTGGTGTATTGCTCGGGTGTCGAGTGACCGGGAATGATCGCGTTGTTCAAGCCGTCCATGCCCATGCTGATGGCGCCACTGCGCTTAACGTTGGCCTTGTCCACCAGCAGCACGCGCAAATCACGGTTGCGTTCCTTGGCCTTGATCGCCGCCATGGGGCCGGCGGTGCCGCCGCCAATGACAACAATGTCGTACTCCTGCTCTAACGTGGTTCGGGTCATGCCTGGGTCCCTTTCTGTCGGTCGATCCGCAAGCGGTACTGGAAGGCATCGCCGCGGTAGTAAAGATGCTCGAAGTCCAGCGGCTGGCCGCTGGCGTCATGGGTCAGGCGTTCGATGCGCATGATCGGCGACCCCGCCTCGACCTCCAGCGCCTGGGTCAGCTCGCTGTCGGCCAGCACCGCATCGATCGCCAGGTCCGCATGGCCCAACGTCAAGGCGCAGTCGTTTTCCAGGATCAGGAAAATGTCCCGAGTCACCAGGTCGGCTTTTTCCAGACGCTCGCCGAGGGCTTTGGGCAGGTAGGTGATTTCCAGGGAAATCGGCTCGCGATTGATCAGCCGCACCCGCTTGATCTGCGCCACGATTTCCCCTTCGGCGACTTTCAGGCGCTCGGCCACCAGCTTGTCGGCGGCGATGAACTTGAAACTGTGCAGGCGGTTGATCACCTCGAAGCCCCGGCCCGTCATGGATTCGGCCAGACCCTGGAGCGTGCTGACGTTCTGGAAGGTCTTGGGCTTGGCGACGAATGTGCCCTTGCCGTGAATCTTGAAAATCAGCCCTTCCTTTTGCAGATCGCCCAAGGCCTGGCGCACGGTGATGCGGCTGACGCGAAACAGCGCGCCCAGCTCACTTTCCGATGGCATCTGGCTGCCTTGGGGGTATTCGCCATCGAGAATGCGTGCCCGCAGCACGTCTCGCAGTTGGGTGTGCAGCGGCACGCTGCTGAGGGAAAGAACATTGTCGGACATGGTGCCTGATCACTTGTCATAACGAGTTATGACGTGATCTTAGAAAAACCGCCCCAGGCTTGAGAAATACCGTTTGGACATATCCTTAGAGCCGAGCCTCGGCGCCCTCGTTGCGAAACGCACTGGGGCTCATGCCGGTCCAGCGCCGGAACGCCCGGCGAAAGCTGCGCACATCGCTGTAGCCGACTTCTTCGGTGATGCGTTCGATGGACAGCTCGGGATTGGCCAGCAGATTGAGGGTCCGGCCACGGCGCACCTGCTCCAGCAAGGCCTCGAAGGTCAGGTTGTGTTCAGTCAGGCGCCGGCGCAGGGTGCGGCTGCTCATGTTGAGGTCGCCGGCGATTTTCTCGATGTGGCTGCCACGGGTCAGGTCCCGGGCAATCGCTCGCTCCACGGCCTGGATCAGGTCGATTTTCTGGTGAACCTCGGCGGCCTCCTGCTCCAGCAAGGCCAAGGCCTGGCGCAGGGCCAGCGGATGGTGATTGGGCAGGCGCAGGTCGAGCCAACGGACATCGATCAACATGCGGTTATGCCGGCAACCGAAGCGCACGTCCGGTCCCAGTATCCGCTGATACTCCTCGGCGTAGGATGGCGCGGCATGCATGAACTCCACCGCCAGGGGCTTGAAGTCGGGCCCCGCCAGCGCCCGGCCATAGACCATCAGGCTGGCGAAGAACTCTTCCACCGCGAAAACCTGGACCTCGGCAAAAGGCAGGCGGCAGGTGGCTTCGACCATGATCCGATCAGTGGCTTCCTCGACACTGGTCACGGCGATGCCGCCGGTGGTGTGCTGGTAGCGAACCCCGAGGGCAAACGCATCACGCAAGGTTTCGCACAGGGACAAGACATGACCCAGCAAGCCCAGGGTGCCGAGCACGTTACGATCGCCGACCCACAACCCCAGCCCGCGCTCGGGCAGCAGCTTGAGCGCTCGCTGGATCATGATCACCGCCTGGCGGTAGGAGATCCGTTGGGCAGGGTCCTGCAGATCCTCGAGGCCGAAACCCAGGCCACGACACAGGCTGGCGGCATCGAAGCCTTTGTTCGTCACCACCTCGGCCAGGGTTTGCAGCAGGAATGGCGATACCAGCGCCAGTTCATAGGTGGGGTCGATGACTTTCATCTGCATGGGCGGGGTTCCGGAACACGTTAGGAGGCGTTTTTGTAACCGGTTGTTTCATGAACGTTAGCATGCGCCAATGCAATGGGGGGACACAAAATCTGGCCGCCCAAGTCCCCTGCGTGGCCGCCAATACCCTGCCCTGACGGCAGCGAAGGGCTTATTTCTATGGCTCGGACCTTCGGTGTATCGCCAACAATAATAATGAGCCCCCACATGAACCCGATCCGCACGACCTTCGCCTTGCAATTGACCCTGGGCCTGGCTTGCAGCCAGGCGCTGTCGGCCTTCGCCACTGAATCCGGCGTGGACAACATCGGCCCCGGCACCGACGGCTTTTTCGTGTTGCCGCTGGAGGTCGACAGCCTTCCGGACAACATGGTCGCGTTCAACCTCTACTACAACCATTACAAGGCGCGCAAATTCAACATCAGTTCGTTGGGAGGTAAACTGCCGGACGTGGAGATCGAGTCCACGGCGGTGGTGCCGCGCATCGACTACCTGAGTCCGCTGCGGGTGGCCGGCGGACGAGTGGGGATCTACATCGCCCAGCCCTGGCTCAAGCAGGAAGTCTCGGTGTTCGGCCTGCATGACACCCGCGAAAGCATGGGCGACACCACGATCTCGCCGATTGTGCTCTGGGACATGGGCAAGAACCTGACCCTGGCCGCCGCCGTGGAAATCACCGTACCGACTGGCGAATACGACGCGGATCGCCTGGCCAACACCAGCAACAATTTCTATACCTACAAGCCGCTGTTCTCCTTCACCTGGCTGCCCTCGGAGAGGACCGAGGTATCGATGAAGTCCACCTACAGTTTCAACCGCGAGAACAAGGACACCGACTATCGCTCGGGGCAGATCTTCCACTTCGATTATTCGGCCAGCTACCGGCTGACCGACAACCTGCGGCTGGGGCTCAACGGCTATTACCTCAAGCAGACCACCGACGACAAACAATACGGCCACACCGTGCAGTTCGCCGGGCAGGATGTGGACGACGGCGTACGCGGCCAGGTTTTCGCCATCGGCCCGGCGCTGCACCTGACCTTTCTCAAATACGCCAGCGCGGAGATCCGCTGGGCCAAGGAATTCGACGTCGAGAATCGCCCCGAAGGCGAGATGCTCTGGGCCAAGGTCAGTATTCCGTTTGCGTTTTGAAGGTGCGCCTGGTTCGGATGCCGAGCCAGTATTCCAAACCCAACCCCAATCCCTGTGGGAGCGAGCCTGCTCGCGATGACGGCGGCATGTTCAACATCATTGCAAGCTGATCCACCGCTATCGCGAGCAGGCTCGCTCCCACAAGGGATTTTTGGCAGCTCTCGCAGGGCAATTTGTCTTCAGTTATAAACCGGCCAGCGCTCGACAATCCTGCCCACACGCACCGCCAGCAGATCCCCGAACTGCAGCAATACCGACTCAGTCTGGGTCGGCCGCAGGAACACCTGGTCCTCCAGCCCAAGCCCTACCGCTTCGGAACCATTGACCATTTCCTGATTGGAGCTGCGGCCATAAAGGTTATTGCTCTTCAAGCCGGGCGGTGATTCGAAGTCGGCCATCCAGTTGCCGCCATAGATGAAAAACGTGGCGCGCTGGTTGACGTCCCACCAGGAAAAGATCCGCGACATGTCATCCAGAGCCGGGATGTTCACCGCGCCGGTGCGCTTGAGCACCGGTGTGGCGATAAAGGCCGCCGGCACGTGCTCGCTCAGTGACGGCAGGTCGTAATGGCTGGGCTTGAGCATGGCCGTGCCCACCGAGACTTCGGTGCTGAGGTTTTCCTGTTCATGTATGCGGTAGCTGGGGCTGCCGGCGGTGTTGAGCGTCAGGCTCGGATGCCACAAGTCGGGATAGCGCACCCGCAGGAAGTCGACCCGGGCGTTGTAGATCGTCATGACCCGCGCCAACAGCGTTTGCGGCGTCGCCAGCAACTCAGGCACACCCATGCCCACGAACGGGTCGTAGCCCATGAACCCGGCAAACTCCAACTGGGCCGGATTGGCCCGGATCAACTTGAGCATCGCCTCCAGGGCCGCCTCATCAGCCACTCCTCCGCGATGAAGGCCCACGTCCAGTTCGATATTGACCCGCAGACGCGTGCCCAGACTCTGGGCCAGGGCGCGGTACTGCTCCAGCCGTTCGGGCGTATCCAACAGCCACTGCAACTGCCGCGACGGATCGAACGGCCCTTTATGCAGTTGATAAAACAGTTCGGCGGAACGCACCGGCAGCGGTTTGCCGAGCAGGATGTCGGCCTTGGGAAACTGCACCGCGTCATGGTTGAGAAACGGTTGGTGGAACGACATCAACCGTCCGGTCTCGGCGCGCTGAGCGATGTAGTCGAGCAACCCCGGCGACGGCAGTGATTTTTCCACCAGCCGTAGTTGCTTGCCACTGCGCCGGACCGACGCCTTGACCACGTCGATGTTGTGATCGAGGCGATCCAGGTCCACCAGCATCACCGGACGCATCGGCCCGTTGGTCTTGAGTTCGCGGTTCAACTGACTGAAGTATTCGCTGTACGGCCCGCCCCGATCCTGCGGCCGCAACCAGGCACCGACGCCGGCCAGCAGCACCCCGGTGCCCAGCGCGCCCTTGAGGAAACCGCGCCGATTGAAGCCCATCAGCTCACCCCCAGAATCGAAGAAAGATGGCCGTTGAGGAATTTGCCGGCGGGGTCCAGCGCCTGGCGCACCTGGGCGAACTCGTTCCAGCGCGGGTACAAGGCCTGGAGCGCCCTGGCATTGAGGGAATGCAATTTCCCCCAATGCGGCCGGCCCTGGTATTTCCAGAAAATCGGCTCGACGGCGGCAAAGAAATTGTGGTGGTCCATCTGGTAATGCTGGTGCACGGAGATCGAGCAACTGTCCCGTCCTTCGAACATGCTCAAGGCAATGTCGTCGGCCTTCACATAGCGGTATTCAATGGGAAACCAGGTGCGCAGGTCCTTGTCGCGGATCAGCGCCAGAATCTCCCGCAGGCACGCCGGCCCATGCTCAGCCGGAACCGAGTACTCCATCTCGTTGAAGCGCACGGTGCGGGCGTTGGCGTAGATGTCGTGGGAGTCCCCGATCCGGTCATCGAAATCGGCCACCAGCCGCATGCTGTTGAGCAACATCCGGCGGGTGGCCGGAAAATCGCTGCCGTACTTGTCGAGCTTCTCGATCAGGGTGACGAACTCGTTGCCGCCCTCCTCTTCGGGACTGATGGGCGGCGTAGCCGGGTCGGTGGTTTCGTTCAGCGCGATCGACAACGCATAGTCGGAGTGAGTCACCACCTGCATTTCCCAGTGTTGGTTGTCCCGGGTGTTGGTTTCCACCTCCTCCAGCAGTTCCTCGGTCTTTGCCACCCATTGCCGCTCGCGCAAGCGGTAGGCCGCGCGGTTTTGCAGGCGCACCCGGGTCACCAGCCCCAGGGCACCGAGGGACACTCGGGCGGCCCTGAATACTTCAGGATGGCGCCTGGCATCGCAATCGAGCACCTCGCCGCTGGCCGTCACCAATTGCAGGCCAACCACCTGGGAAGCGTAGGAGCCGAACGCCTTGCCGGTGCCATGGGTGGACGTGGCGATGGCGCCGGCCAGCGTCTGGTAATCGACATCGGCCATGTTCGGCAGCGCCTGGCCGATCGCCTTGAGCGCCGGGCCCATGCGGGACATCGGCGTGCCGCCGCCGAACTCGGCCTGCAGGCTGACGGCGTCGTGATCCAGCAGACCGCTGAAGAAACTCAGCGAGAGCAAGGTTCCGTCGGTGGGCACCAGCGCGCTGAAGGAATGCCCGGAGCCCACTGGCCGGATCCGCCCCTCGGCGCGGCGCACCACCTGCACCAGTTCATCCAGATCCTTCGGCGCCAGGCGTGCCGCCGGCAGGCAGCTTTGCCCGCCGGACCAGTTGCGCCAGGGAATCAGGCGCGGCGCGCGCATCAAGTCAGCCAGGGCGCTGTGGCTGCCCAGGGCCGTGAAGGCTGCGACAACGCCGGCCTGCTGGAGCAAGCGGCGGCGTGAGTAATCCATCGTCATGCCGTAGTCCCCCCGGTGTTCATTGGAAATGCTCGCCCGACATGAAAGAAATCAGCGCCAGGAACTGCTCTTCGGAACAGTGCATGCACAGGCCCATCGGCGGCATGCCGTTGTAGCCATTGATCGCATGATCCAGCAGGGTCTCGGCGCCCTGGGCCACCCGCGGCGCCCAGGCGTTGGTGTCGCCAGTCAGCGGTGCGCCGGCGCCGGGGTTGGCATGGCAGAGCTTGCAACTGCTGTCGTAGACCTGGGCCAGCGCCGCGTCGGCGGGCATGGCGGTGAACACCGTGGGCGCAGGAGGCTTGGCCTCTTCGCCGCAGCCGCTGAGCAAGGCGCTGAGTAGCACGATGGAGGCCGTGCGAAGCCAGGTTGGATGGGTATTTACCGGCATGGGTCCCTCTTGGCAGCGCTCAAGGCGCGGCTTTCTTGTTGTGGGTCGGGCAGTTCCCACGGTAAGGCACGCCGGCGTCGCGGCTGAGGTCATTGGGGGACATAAAAGGGGGCTTGGGCGGACAGGACCTATGCACCGCAGCCCCTGTGGCGAGGGAGCTTGCTCCCGCTCGGCGGCGCAGCCGTCGCAAAACCGGCTGATGCGGTGTGTCTGTAAAGTCAAGGTTATGCGAGGGGCTGCTACGCAGCCCAGCGGGAGCAAGCTCCCTTGCCACAGCGGATCTGGCCTGGTCCAAAAGGTGGCGCAGCTAGGGCAACAACACCCCCTGCTCCCGCTCGCACAACTGCACCACGTAATCCCACAACACCCGCAGCCGCACCGACTTGTGCAGTTCGCGGCGGGTGCTGATCCAGTAGCTGCGGCGGATGGTTTCGTCAGGCAGCAAGGGCACCAGCGTCGGGTCGCCGCTGGCCATGAAGCAAGGCAGCACGGCGATGCCCAGGCCCGAGCGTGCGGCCTGTTGCTGGGCGATCACGCTGGTGCTGTGGAACACCACCCGAGGCTTGCGACAGAAGCTGTTGAGGAACATCAGTTCCTGGCTGAACAACAGGTCATCGACGTAGCCAATCCAGGCATGGCGGGCCAGGTCCTCGCGGCTGCGCAACGGCGGTGAACGGTCAAGGTAGGCCTGGCTGGCATACAGCGCCAGGCTGTAGTCAGTGAGCTTGCGGGTCACCAGCAGGTCGGCCGCCGGACGTTCGAGGTGAATGCTGATTTCCGCTTCGCGGTTGAGAATGCTGACAAAGCGTGGCACCGCCACCAACTCCACCTCCAGCCCCGGATAACGCTGGAACAAGCCATTCATGCGGCTGGCGAGGAACATGATGCCCAACCCCTCGGTGACCCCCAGGCGGATCTTGCCCAAAGGCGCGCTGGACTGGGTGATGTCCTCCTGGGCCAGCAACGCCACGTTCTCCATGGCCTCGGCGTGCTTGAGCAGCCTTTCGCCGGCCGGGGTCAGTTCATAGCCCTGGGCATGCTGGACAAACAACGCGGTGCCCAGGCTCTTTTCGATGGCTTCGATGTGCCGGGCCACCGTGGCATGCGTCGTGTTCAAGCGCCGGGCAGCCGTCAGCAAACGGCCGCTGCGTTGCAGCTCCAAGAAATACCGCAGGTCATTCCAGTCGAACATCAGGCGCTCCTTGCACAGCGCTGTTTATAAACACACAGCGGTTGCGCAAAAACTAACATTCTTTTAACGAAAACTAACAACTAGGATGCATCGGACAAAAACAAAAAAATGAGGTCGCGAATGCAACCTGTCGTCGATGAATACGATTACGTGATCGTGGGCGCCGGCCCTGCCGGATGCCTGCTGGCGAACCGGCTATCGGCCAACCCGCAACATCGGGTACTGCTGCTCGAAGCCGGCGGGCGCGACAACTATCCCTGGATTCACATCCCGGTCGGCTACCTGTTCTGCATCGGTAACCCTCGCACCGACTGGTGCTTCAAGACCCAGGCGCAACCCGGCCTGCAAGGGCGCGCCTTGAGTTACCCGCGCGGCAAAGTACTGGGCGGCTGCTCCTCCATCAACGGCATGATCTACATGCGCGGCCAGGCGGCGGACTACGACGGCTGGGCCGCCCAGGGCAATCCGGGCTGGAGCTGGAAGGACGTGCTGCCGCTGTTCCGGCAAAGCGAAAACCACTTCGCCGGTGACTCAGAATTCCACGGTGCCGCCGGCGAATGGCGGGTCGAACGCCAGCGCCTGTCCTGGCCGATTCTCGATGCGTTCCGCGACGCCGCCGAGCAGAGCGGCATCCCCAACGTCGATGATTTCAACGGCGGTGACAATGAGGGCTGTGGCTACTTCCAGGTCAATCAAAAGGCCGGTGTGCGCTGGAATGCCGCGAAAGCGTTTCTCAAGCCGATTCGTCAGCGGACCAATCTCACGGTACTGACCGAGGTCGAGGTCGATCGGGTGCTGTTGCGCGACGACCGGGCCCATGCCGTCAGCGCCCGCTGGCAAGGCAAAGGCATGACCTTCAAGGCGCGCAAGGAAATCGTCCTGTGCGCCGGTGCCGTGGGCTCGCCGGGCATCCTCCAGCGCTCGGGGATCGGTCCGCGCAGCCTGCTGCAACGTTTGGGTATCGGGGTCACGCATGAGCTGCCCGGCGTGGGCGGCAACCTGCAGGATCACCTGCAACTGCGGCTGATCTATCAACTGGAAAACGCCCGTACCCTGAACCAGATCGCCGGCACCCTGTGGGGCAAGATGGGTATGGGTTTGCGCTACCTGTACGATCGCAGCGGCCCGCTGTCCATGGCCCCCAGCCAACTGGGCGCTTTCGCCCGCTCGGGTCCGGAACAGACCTCGGCCAACCTCGAATATCACGTACAGCCGTTATCCCTGGAGCGCTTCGGCGAACCGCTGCACAGCTTCCCGGCCTTTACTGCGTCAGTCTGCGATTTGCGTCCGCAGAGCCGTGGACGGGTGGACATCGGCTCGGCCGATCCGCAGGCAGCGCCGCTGATCCAGCCCAATTACCTGAGCCATCCGGAAGATTTGCGGATCGCCGCTGATGCGATCCGCCTGACCCGTCGCATCGTTGCGGCCCCGGCCCTGAGCCGTTTCAAACCGGTGGAATACCTGCCGGGCGCGAGCCTGCAAACCGAAGAAGAACTGCACCAGGCCGCCGGCCGCATCGGCACGACGATATTCCACCCGGTCGGCACCTGCCGCATGGGCCAGGATCGCGACGCCGTGGTGGACGCGAAATTGCGCGTGCACGGCATCAAGGGCCTGCGCATCGCCGACGCCTCGATCATGCCGAACATCACCTCGGGCAACACCTGCTCTCCGACGCTGATGATCGCCGAGAAGGCGGCGCAGATGATGCGCGAGCCGCAGACCCGGAGCACCACCTTCCAAAAGGAAACAGCCACGATCTAAAGAACCACACACTCCCCCCTGTGGGAGCGGGCTTGCTCGCGAAGGCGATGGATCAGTTAGCGATGATGTCGACTGACACACCGCCTTCGCGAGCAAGCCCGCTCCCACAAGGTAAATGCACCGATTCAAGGAATGCAGCACGCAACAAACGCCCACACCGGCGTCGACAGTGGAACAACAAAAACAATCACTGTGAGGGATATCGCTATGTCGGAACATGTTCAGCCCCTGGAAGCCACGCGCAGCGCCAGCACCAGCCGGGACACCCAGAAAGTCATCTTCGCCTCGTCCCTGGGGACGGTCTTCGAGTGGTATGACTTTTTCCTCTATGGCGCCCTGGCGGCGGTGATCAGCAAGCAATTCTTCGCCGGGGTCAATGACACCACGGCGTTCATCTTCGCCCTGATGGCGTTCGCTGCCGGCTTCATCGTGCGACCGTTCGGTGCGCTGGTGTTCGGCCGTCTGGGAGACATGATCGGGCGCAAGTACACCTTTCTCGCCACCATCGTGCTGATGGGCCTGGCGACGTTCTGCGTCGGCCTGCTGCCCAACTACGCCAGCATCGGCATCGCCGCGCCGATCATCCTGGTGGCACTGCGCATGCTCCAAGGCCTGGCCCTGGGCGGCGAGTACGGCGGCGCGGCGACCTACGTCGCGGAACACGCGCCCATCGGCAGGCGCGGTTTCCACACCAGCTGGATTCAATCCACCGCCACCCTCGGGCTGTTGCTTTCGCTGCTGGTGATCCTGGGTTGCCGCTACTTCACTGGCGACCAGTTCGAAGTCTGGGGCTGGCGCATACCGTTCTTGCTGTCGATCCTGCTACTGGGTATTTCCACCTGGATTCGCCTGAGCCTGCATGAATCCCCAGCCTTCCTGAAAATGAAAGAAGAAGGCAAATGCTGCAAGGCGCCGATTCGTGAGTCATTCGGTCAATGGGAAAACCTCAAGGTGGTCCTGATCGCGCTGTTCAGCATCAATGCCGGGCAAGCCGTGACCTTCTACGCCGCGCAATTCTACGTGCTGTTTTTCCTCACCCAGTTCCTGAAAATGGACCCGGCCCTGGCCAACAGCCTGCTGATTGTCAGCGTGGTGATCGGCGCACCGTTCTTCATCTTTTTCGGCTGGCTGTCGGACAAGGTCGGGCGCAAACCGGTGCTGATGATCGGCCTGCTGCTGGCGACCGCGTTGTATTTCCCGATCTTCAAGACGCTGGCTCACTACGCCAATCCGGCTATCGACCTGGCGAGCCGCCAGGCTCCGATCACCGTGACCGCCGACCCGGCCACTTGCACCTTCCAGTTCGACCCGGTGGGCAAGGCGCGTTTCGACAGCCCGTGCGACAAGGTCAAGACGTTCCTGGTCAAGCAGGGCCTGCCCTACAACAGCGTCGCGGCCCCAGCCGGCAGCAACGTGCAGGTCAGCGTCGGCGACGTGAAGATCGACGGCTACGACGAAGCCGCCCTGCGCGGCGCCGTGACCCTGGCAGGCTACCCGCAAAAGGCCGATGCCCAACAGGTCAACCGGCCGATGATCGTGGCCTTGATCGTGGCGCTGATCATCATTTCCGCAATGTGCTACGGCCCGCTGGCGGCGTTGATGGTCGAACTGTTCCCGACCCGGATCCGCTACACCTCGATGTCCCTGCCCTACCACATCGGCAACGGCTGGTTCGGCGGTTTCCTGCCTACGGTATCGTTCGCCCTGGTGGTTTATACCGGGGATATTTTCTATGGGCTGTGGTACCCGGTGGTGATTACCGGAGTGAGCCTGGTGGTGGGAATGCTGTGCTTGCGCGAAACGCGCAATGTGGATTTGGATAAGAACTGAAGACTTGCACCGTCCTGTGGCGAGGGAGCTTGCTCCCGCTTGAGTGCGCAGCACTCACAAAAAAGCGGGGCCGCTGCGCCCGAGGCGTCGGACCGTCCCAGCGGGAGCAAGCTCCCTCGCCACAGCAAGCTCCCTCGCCACAATAGGTTTGCTCGCCACAGGTTCTGCGTTCATCAATGCACCTGCCGACTCTTCACCGTGCTCTCCACCAGGTCGAGCATCTGCCCCAGCGCCCATGGCTTGGCGATGAACGAGGCGTGGTGCTTGATCCCGGCGCTTTCCGGCGTTTCGTAGCCGGACATGATCAACAACGGTATCTGCGGCCAGCGGTCCCCGGTCAGGTTGGCCAGGTCGGCGCCGTCCATATTGCCCGGCATGGTGATATCGGTGAGCAGCAGGTCCACGTAGTCGGCGCTCTGTTCCAGAAAGGTCAGCGCCGAGTCAGCGCTTTCCCGCGGTTCCACGACAAACCCCTCCTCCTCCAGAATTTCACACAAAAACTCTAGAATCGTCGGGTCATCTTCCACAACGAGGATCAAACGTGTGGTCGCCTGGCCGTTGCCCTTCGGCATCGAATTCATGAAAGTGACTCTCCTTGACTCATTAACTTTGCGGTTTCAACCGCTCTGCAAGTTATGAGCGATGCCTCTGCAAGAAATTCACTCGGCGTGAAAATACCCCGCCGAACGTGAATCCCCGCATGGCCTGGCAATGCTTTGTCTGTATATCCATACAGATAAAGCTTGCCCCCGACGCGATCCCTGACCATGCTAGCGCCCCATGAAATCCGTTCAGGAAGAGGCGTCATGCGGCTGTACCTGTGTGAAAAACCATCCCAGGCCAAGGACATCGCCACCGTGCTCGGCGCCACGCGCCGTGGCGACGGATGCTGGCTGGGGGCGAACGTCACGGTGACCTGGTGCATCGGTCACCTGCTGGAAACCGCACCGCCCGACGCCTACGACGCACGTTACAAGCGCTGGGTGCTGGCCGACCTGCCCATCGTCCCGGCGCAGTGGAAAATGACCGTCAAGCCGAAGACCGCCAGCCAGTACAAGGCGGTCAAGCGCTTGCTGGGCGAGGCCAGGGAACTGGTGATCGCCACCGACGCTGACCGTGAAGGCGAGATGATCGCTCGTGAACTGGTCGAGCATTGTCGCTATCGCGGGCCGATCCAACGGCTCTGGCTCTCGGCCCTGGACGAGGCGTCGATTCGCAAGGCCCTGGCGGCGCTCAAGCCGGGGGCCGAAACCTTCAACCTGTATCATTCCGCCCTGGGCCGCTCCCGGGCCGACTGGCTGATCGGCATGAACATGAGCCGCCTGTTCACGCTGCTGGGGCGCCAGTCCGGGTATCAAGGCGTGCTGCCGGTCGGTCGCGTGCAGACACCGACGCTGCGACTGGTGGTGGATCGCGACCGCAGCATTGCCGACTTCGTGCCGGTGGCCTATTGGGCCATCGATGTGCAGCTCAGCCACGACGGCACCGCGTTCACCGCCCAGTGGCGCGCTGACCCGGATGCCTGTGACGAGCAGGAGCGTTGTCTGAATCAAGCCCTGGCGCGGGAAGCCGCCCAGGCCATGGGCAACGCTGCCAGCGCCCGGACTCTGAAAGTACGCACGGAACGTCTGCGCGAGGCCGCGCCGTTGCCGTTCGACCTGGGCACATTGCAGGAGGTCTGCTCGAAGAAGCTTGGCCTCGGCGCCCAGGAAACCCTGGACATCGCCCAATCGCTCTACGAGACCTACAAGCTGATCACCTATCCGCGCAGCGACTGCGGCTTCCTGCCTCTAAGCCAACACAGTGAAGCACCGGCCATTCTCGCGGCCCTCGCCCAGGCCGACCCGAGCCTGGCGCCACTGCGCGAGCATCTGCAGCCGCAGCGCAAATCCCGGGCCTGGAACGATGCCAAGGTCAGCGCCCACCACGGCATCATCCCCACGGCGGCGGCCAGGAACCTCGAAAAACTCGCCGGCAAGCAGCGCGCCGTCTACACGCTGATCCGGGCACGCTACTTGGCGCAGTTCCTGCCCAACCACGAGTACGACCGGACCCAGGCCGATTTCGACTGCGCCGGTCAGGCGTTGCGTGCGGTGGGCAAGCAGATTGTCGAACCCGGCTGGAAACGCGCCTTGCCCGAAGCCCTGGCGCCGGCGCGGGGCCGTGAAGCACCCGTGCCGCAAACGCTCCCGGCCCTAACCGAAGGCCTGGAATGCGCGGTGGACGAGGTGAAACCCAAGGACCTGTGGACCCAACCACCCAAGCCGTTCACCGAAGGCGACCTGATCAAGGCGATGAAAAACGTCGCCAGGCTCGTGGAAGATCCGCTGCTCAAGCAAAAGCTCAAGGACACCACCGGCATCGGCACCGAAGCGACCCGGGCGTCGATCATCCAGGGTCTGCTCGACCGCGGTTACCTGGTGAAAAACGGCAAGGCCCTGTCCGCGACCCCGGCGGCCTTCAGCCTGATCGACGCCGTGCCCCGGGCCATCGCCGATCCGGGCACGACGGCCATCTGGGAACAGGCATTGGACATGGTGCAGAACGGCGAAATGAGCCTGGAAGAATTCGTCACCCGGCAAGCCGCCTGGATGAGCAAGCACATCGCCCGCTGCCAGGGCATGAGCCTGACCATCAACGGCCCCGCCAGCCCCGCAGGCCGCAGCGCCACCCCTTGGAAAACCAAACGCAAGGCGACCAAGCGCAAGGCAGGCGCCGCACCGCGCAAGACCACCAAAGCCCCCTCGCCACGATGATTGGCTTTAACAGTTTTTTCATACCCAAACCATTTTGTCCGACAATATGTAGTGACTAAAAATAATCACTACAAAACCGTTGACGCCTCCGATTTGCCCTTGCATGATGCAGACGTCTCCCCGATCGGGAGTACAGGTAAACGTTTGAGCAAGCTCGTCTGACCGCCGAGCTGTTTTTTGGATAAGGGACTGCCCACAAGGCAGATTGAAGGTGCTGACCTGGCCTGACCGTCCGGTAACAAGGACGAGAAACGTCGGCGAAGATCCTCATGACGCAGGTGGTCGACCCTCGGAAGTTGACGCTGGCTGAAGATTTCTTCGCTGTTTCTCATCGTTGTCGCGCATTTGCGTAGCAGCCCTTCGATAACACTACACAACCGATGCACGCGCCCGCCTAAGTTTGACGGACAGCTGCTGACGACCTGGTTTCGGTACCAGGTGGGTACTTACCGAACAGCGAAGTTTTTGCGAACCACCAGACAGATCAACCAAATGGTCAAGGGGCTTACACATGAATCTGAATAATCAACCATCTATTGATGAACTGGCTCGCATGTTCGCAGCACACAAAGATACGCTCGACAGCCATATCCTGTGGGTCAGCAAGACCGGCCAGGTTCATATGGACTGCCTGTCGCCCTTCACCCACGAAGAAGAGTTCGAGAAGAACACTCAAGACCTGTGTGCCCGGCTGAAGATGTACCGCCGCGGCCAGGGCTACGTTGGCAAGAAGGCTGCGGCCGACAAAGACTTCATCGGCCGCGTGTTGCAAACGCTGACCCAGGCCTGGCAATCGATGCAGGGCACCTCGCAAGTGCAGGTCATCGACCGCTTCTGCTGATTGCAGTTGAATGAAAAAAGGGCCCGTTCCTCAACCAGGAACGGGCCCTTTTTTTCATCCAAGCAAAGCGGTCTAGAAGACCGACCAGCCGATCCGCTGGCTGAGCAATTCCAGCGCCGCCATCCCCGCCAGGGAGTTGCCCGCCGCGTTGAGTTCAGGTGACCAGACACACACCGTAAACTGCCCCGGTACCACCGCGACAATCCCTCCCCCTACCCCGCTCTTGCCCGGCAAGCCGACCCGATAGGCGAAATTGCCCGCCTCATCGTAGAGCCCGCTGGTGGCCATGATGGAGTTGACCTGCTGGGTTTGTCGGGCGCTGAGAATCTGCTCGCCGCTGTGTTTGCAGAACCCGTCGTTCGCCAGAAAGCAGAAGGCCCGGGCCAGGTCGATGCAGCTCATTCGCAAGGCGCAGTGGCTGAAATAGCTGCGCAACACCGCTTCCACATCGTTATGAAAGTTGCCGAACGATTGCATCAGGTAAGCCATCGCGGCATTGCGGGCGCGATGCTGGTATTCCGACTCGGCGACCTTGCCATCCACCATCACCTGGGGATTGCCCGACAGACGGCGCACGAAATCGCGCATGGACAACGCCGGCGCGGCGAAACGCGACTGGTTGATATCGCAGATCACCAGGGCACCGGCGTTGATGAACGGGTTGCGCGGCCGACCGCGCTCGAATTCCAGCTGCACCAGTGAGTTGAACGGCTGTCCGGAAGGTTCGTGGCCCAGGCGCTCCCAAATCCCTTCGCCAGAATGCTCGATGGCCTGCACCAGGCTGAATACCTTGGAAATACTCTGCACCGAAAATGGCGTTCCGGCGTCGCCTGCGCAGTACATTTCGCCGTCATTGCTGTACACGGCAATGCCCAATTGGTTGGGCGACACGGTGCCCAGGGCCGGAATGTAGTCGGCCACCTTGCCCTGACCGATCAGGGGGCGAACCGTATCGAGGATCTCGTTCAACAGTGCTTGCATATGCGCGGGGTCCAGTCATTCCCCGTTCGAGTGCGGGGATACAGACGCTAGACGCTGAAGGATGCTGTCGAAGCACACTGAATCGACAGTAATCTCTGTGGCCAGTGCGTAGCTGTGGCGAGAGGGCTTGTTGTGGCGAGGGAGCTTGCTCCCGCTGGGCTGCGGAGCAGACCCAAGATTTCTGCGCCTGCTGCGCAGTCGAGCGGGAGCAAGCTCCCTCGCCACAGCAAGCTCCCCCAGCACAGCAGGCTCCCCCACCACAGGGGATCGGTTTACATCGTGAATCTTGTGTAGTGCCTGCACGCAAATCCAACGGTCTATAGTTCAAAGGATGAGCCTGCAGGAGTACCCGATGCGTCAGATCATGCAGAAAGAGCCGTGGTGGGCCTCGCCGCCCCGGCCCGGGCAGGATGAAAGCGAGCTGGAATGGGGCTGGCTGGTGATCTACAGCGAAGGCGAGCCGCGCTTCGAATTCATCAAGGAACGCCCGTCAGACGAGCAGATCCGTCATCGCAAGGGTTGCCGCGTGACCCTGGCCTCGGATTGAGCGGCGCGTCACGGCTTGATGTCCGGCAGTGCCACCGCTCGATTGGCCAGGTCTGTCTCCACCAGATTGCCTTCGATTTCGTCGTCCAGGTAGTACACCGGCGCCATTACCCCGCTCAGGGGATGCTTGAGAGACTTGAACCAGGCCTCATCGAACGCAGCGCTCAGGCTCTTGCGGATCTTGGCTTCCATTTCCGGCCGCTCGCCTTCGTGGATAATCGCCCGGATCCCGGCCACGCCCACGGAAATCACCGCCCCCGCGACTTTCCCGGCCACGGCCGCTGCCGCACCGGTGGCACCTCGCGTGGCAAACTGCGCCTGGATCTTCTCGCTGGTGTCCTGCGCCACCTTGGCGATCACCGCCTCCGATGGCCCCGCCCCCGTGGTAGCGGCCTTGTTGACGTGGTCGATCAGCGCGGCGTAGGCCGGCAATGTATTGAGCGGCTCGGTATGCACCACTTCGTACAGGGAGGCATTACGCGTCGCGGGCGGGCCAAGGTTGATCGCCGGAATGCCGTGTAGCCGGCGGTTCATCAAATCCACCGGTATGCCATGGCGTTGGGCAATCACCTGGACCTGCTGATTGAACAAGCGCAGGTAATACTCCGTCGCACTGGCCCTGATCGCCTCGGGATCGATCTCGACCGCCACGGGCTCCAGGACCTTCTCGCGATACTGCTCTTGCAGATAAACCGCCAGGCGCCTGGCCGAAGCGTCCTGCTCGCCTTCGGCACTGGCGGAATACCAACCGACCTTCATTGCCAGCCACTCCTGGGTCCAGTAGCTGCTGAACCAAGGGATGAATTCGGCTTCGGTGCGCTGATACACCAGCACCCGCCAATGCTCCATCGACCCACGGGCGTAGACGCCGGCCTGTTCGACGGCGCTTTTCGACGCGGCAATGATCTGCCGATCGGCCTGCCGCCAAGTTTCCTGGGAAATTGACACCGGGGCGACCGATTGACCACGCGGCGTCATGGCGCACCCCGCCAGAACGATCAACACCGCCAGCATCAGCGAACGCAGCACGGTCGCACCACCCCGGGTTCAGGTTATCCCCGAAGTTGAGTATAGGTGGCTGGGGAAACCCCCACTCCCCCTGTGGGAGCGGGCTTGCTCGCGAAAGCGGTCGGTCAGTTGCACATTCGTCGCCTGGAACTCCGCCTTCGCGAGCAAGCCCGCTCCCACAGGGTCCTGCGTGATTACTGACTCAAGAGGTTCCCAGCCCATCGGACAGGTCCGTGCCCGAGCGCGCCTGAGGCCGAGGTGTCGGGTCGTCGCGATGCTCGGTGGTCTTGCTCACCGTGTCGCGCACCGTTTCATAGCCCTGTCGCGCCGTGCGCTTGGCCTTGTCCGCCAGGTCGGCACTGGTGCGGCCCATCACCTGTTGCTCAGTGGAGGATGTGGGCAATGCCGCACCGAGCATGGCGCCCAGGGCGATACCGGCGGCGGCCATCATCAGTGGCTGCTCCTTGAGCAAGCGACTGAACTGATCGCCCAACTCCTGAGAACTGTGGGCCAGGCGCTCACCGGTATGCCGAGCGCTGTGTCGGGCGTGGCTGGCACTGGCGCCCAGACCGTCTGCCAGGTGCGAAGCCTTGTCCTTGAGCTGATGAAATCCGTCACGCAAGGAGTCGGTGGTGTCGTGCAGGTGCTCCTTGGCGCTGCCCAGGCCATTGGCAAGCCCTTCGCCCCAGCCCGTGGAATCCTGGTCCGGGCCGACGCGGTAGCCGACCCGTGGCGGAGGGTTCTGACCCAGCATCAGCCAGCACAGCCCGACGGTGGTCAGCACGGTGGGCACCGGGTTGTTGCGCACGGTGGTGCCCAGGTTGCCGAAGAACTGCGAGCCATTGCCTTTGACCAGGGTCAGCGCCTGATCGAGCATCTGCCCCGGGGTGAACTTGCTGCCCAAGGCATCGACGATCTGGCTGATGTGAGCCCGCTGTTCGTCGATCTCGCGCTCGATGGTTTCCGGGCTCTTTTCGGATTCGGTTTTGAATTCATCCTTCATGAGACTTTCCTCCGCAGGGCTTCCTGGTCTTTGTTCAAGGCATCGAGCGTGCGATCAGGCTTGAAGTGCGACGGTTCGAATTGCTTCTTGCCCGACTGCACCATGACGAAACCGATGATCATGACCACCACGCCGACGATCAGCGCCGCGAGCCAAGGCTGCATGATCGTGCTCAAGCCGTAGACCACCGCCATCAACAGGATGATGAAGCCGCCGAGCAATACGATTGCACCGCCGGCCACCGCCGCGATCCCAGCTTTCAAGGTGTTGAGGCTGGCCTGGAACTCCGCCTTGGCCAGCGCCAGTTCCTTGGTAAACAGCGACGGCACTTCATGGGTCAACTGTCTCAGCAGCCCCACCACTGAAGCATCGTTATCCGGCGTGGCGGCACCGATGGGGCGCTGGATATCCGGGTCTGGTCGATTCATTACAGTTCTCCTCGAGTATTGGCCGAACGTGGCAGCGAGCCGGTTGAGGCATCACTGGGATGATCCTGGACACTGGGCGAGGTCGGCGTGATGCCGGTGGCCAGGCCACTGGAAACCTCGGCACCCGCGCCGATGGGATCGGGGGTTGGCTCAAAGGGTCCGCGTGCGGCAAATCCTCCGGACGGTGGGTTTGAATGACCGGCGGCCGGGTCTTCGACTTCAGCGGCGACCGGCGAGCTGCCGGCCTTGAGGAACCGCGAGAGCCCGAAGCCCACCGCCACGCTGCCGGCCAGGAACAGCCCGGGGTTTTCCCGTGCCAGCCGGGAGCCGTCGTGCAGCATCTGCTCGGCGCTCATGTTGCGCAGTTTGCTGGCCAGGCCCGTCATCGAGTCGGCCATGTCCGCCAGGTAATGGGACAGGCCCAGAGTGTCGTTGGCTTCGAACTCGGACATCGCCGACTTGGCGCCGCGAGCCAGCGCATCGATCTGATCCGCCGCCGTGTCGCGGTACTGGCCGAAGTGTGCATCGGCCTGTTCACGAGCGCTGCCGATGGCCTCGTTGACGTCCTCCTTGATGTGATTCAGAGGGTCCTCAGGCCGGGTTCGGCCTGAGACGCTGTTTTGTCGCTCGGGGTTGTTGTCCGGGATAGTCATGTCTGTCTACACCTGCGTGAAGGGAAAAAAACCAACACGGGCAGTCACCGCAGCGCTGCCCGACTACGTGCCTCTCATTACAAGTGACGGAGTGCGGCGCAGGGGAGTTCAAACGGATTCGGCGGATGATCGCTGTGCGGTAATCATCGTCGCTTGAGGACGTGCGGACGAAAAAAATCGGGCGCTGGCGCGTTCGTCCGGCCCGATTTGATATGCGCCACCAAACCTGTGGCGAGGGGATTTATCCCCGCTGGGTTGCGCAGCGACCCCTACTCAAGCCAGCAGGTTTGCTTGATAAACCTTGGTGTCGGTTCTTTTAGGGCTGCTGCGCAGCCCAACGGGGATAAATCCCTCGCCACAATCAACCCAACGCCGTATCCAAAAACATCATCACCGCAAACCCCATCATCAACCCCAGGGTGGCAGGTGTCTCATGACCGTTGCGGTGGGTTTCGGGGATCACTTCATGGGACACCACGAAGATCATCGCGCCGGCCGCCAGGCCCAGGCTGATGGGATAGGCCACGGCGACACCCGACGACATGCCAAGGCCGATCACCGACCCCAGCGGCTCCATCAAGCCCGAGCCCACCGCGATCAGCGCGGCGCGCAATGTACTGATGCCGGTTACCCGCAGTGCCATGGCGATGGCAAGTCCCTCGGGAATGTCCTGGATAGCGATCGCGGTGGTCAGGGGCAGGCCGACCTTGAAGTCGCCGTCGGCAAAACTGACGCCGATGGCCATGCCTTCCGGCAAGTTGTGCAAAGTGATCGCCAGCACGAACAACCACACCCGGTTGATCCGTTCCGCCTGCGGTCCACGCCGCCCGCTCAACTCATGTTCGTGAGGCACGAAGCGGTCGAGACCGATCATCAACGCAACACCCAGTGCCAAGCCGACCACGACGACAAACGCCGCCAGCAGCTGATTGCCACAGATGACTTGCGCCGCAGCGATGCCCGGCAGGATCAGCGAGAAAGAACTGGCCGCGAGCATCATGCCGGCGGCAAAACCCAGCATGATGTCCTGGGTGCGCGAGGAGATATCCCGCAGCACCACCGCCATCACCGCGCCCAACGCCGTGGCGGCGAAGCCGGACGTACCGCCCAGCACCGCATAACCGAGATTCTGCCGGTCGGCGCCCACCAGAGCGTTGTAGCCGCTGTACAGCAACAGCACTGCGACCACCGCCAGCCCGAACCAGAAACTCAATCCCAGCAGCGGATTGTTCTGCACGGGATCGAGCCAGGTACGCCAGGGAGATCGGATCCGGGAAGTGGGCTGGTCCATCGAATGTCCTTACGGGTTTAGCCGGGCCAGGGTCGATCGTCCGTGCAACAGCGCGAACGATCCACCGAAATACTCAGGCGAGGGAGCCCTGCCCCCTCGCCGCTTTATTGCAATTACAGTTTGTCACCTTGCATCCCTGAACCCAAGTCAGCACCGGTCATAGGGTCGCTTTCCGGGTTGGACATCGTCCGCGCCTTCATGTCCATCAGCAGTGCTTCGTCTTTTTCACTCAGTTGCACGCTGGCCATGCCATCACCGCCGTCCACTGCCGGCGTTGGGTTTTCGACAAACTCCCAATCGTCGCCCTGGTTCCATGGACCGCGCACCGTAGGCTCGCCCTGGGACATATTGAAGTACACGTTGGTGAACTCCGGCATGCCTGGCAATTTACCTTGGGGGAAATTCGGCTGGATCGAATGCAGGGCTTTTTCGAATGACATCTGGTGAGCGATTTCGCGGGTCATCAAGAAGCCCAGCGCTTCTTTCACACCCGGGTCGTCAGTGAGGTTCATCAGGCGCTCGTAGACAATCTTGGCCCGCGCCTCAGCAGCAATATTGGAACGCATGTCCGCCGTCGGCTCGCCAATGGTGTCGACATAGGCTGCGGTCCAAGGCACGCCGGCGGAATTGATCAAGGGCGCGCCGGCACCGTAGAGCAGACTGGTGACGTGGGAATCGTTGCCGGCACCGTTGATGTCCCGGTACAACTGGCCCTCCTTGTCCACGCCTTCGGCCATCTTGCCCTTGGCGCCTTTATTCAGCATGACGATGATCGAGCCGATGATCTCCAGGTGGCTGAGTTCTTCCGTGGCGATGTCCATCAGCAAATCCTTGCGACCTGGATCATCCTCGGCCAAGGCCTGAGTGAAGTAGCGCGACGCCGCCGCCAGTTCGCCCTGAGGACCACCGAATTGTTCCAGCAGCAGGTTGGCAAGGCCCGGGTTTGGTTCAGCGACACGTACGGTGTACTGCAGTCGTTTATTATGTAGAAACATGATCAAGCTCCTCGTTCAGGGCACAATTCATGAGCGCACCGTGATTAGCAGGCCCATAAAAGTCTGAAGAAGTAATAGGAATAAAATTTATCTTTTCTTCAATAAACGAGACGAACGGCAACCTCTACGAAAACGTATAACGCAGCGCTCGTTGGATAATGAAGCGGACAACGAAACGGCTTGCAATCTATCAATCATTGAAGTGATTCATAGATCAGAACCGAAACAAGCCCCAGGCTATCAGCCCGGGGCTTGTGAATCAGCGATCAGGATTTACGCCCGCCGCCATGGCTGTTTTCGCCACCTTTCCTGCCAGCTTCGGAAGCCTTTTCCCGGTCGTTGGCAAAGTTACCACCCGAAGCCTGACCGCCCTTCTTGCCGGCTTCCGAGGCGCGTTCCGGATCATTGGCAAAATTGCCGCCGGAGGCTTGTCCGCCCTTGCGGCCGGCTTCTGCGGCACGTTCAGGGTCATTGGCAAAGTTACCTCCCGACGCTTGGCCGCCCTTGCGTCCCGCCTCGGATGCGCGTTCCGGGTCATTGGCGAAATTGCCACCCGACGCCTGGCCGCCTTTCTTGCCGGCTTCCGATGCCTTCTCACGATCGTTAGCGAAATTGCCAGGGTTGTTATTGCCTGTGTTAGCCATTTCATTCACCTCGTTAGTTGCTGTTAGCGAACCCATTGGCTCGTATTATTCGGAAAACTCGGCGCCGACAAGGTTTGAATCAACATCACCAATCGGCGACGAACGGTTAGCTGTTTCAAGTTCCGTCTATTTACGCCGCTGATAAACACCATGCATTCCCACAAGTTATCGACCAAACGGCAACCGATAACTTGCTTGAAACTAAAAAACGCGCGTACAGGTAAATATGGAACTGCCTGGAATAACTTCCACGCTTCACGCAAATACCCGTTCTCACGATAAAAACAGTGCGTGTCTTTCCACGCTGTCTGCCAAAGGTCGAGTGACGCCAGCACCCCATTGCACCGGTCTCGTCACCCAGGCCTCGCGCCGTTCCAGGAAGCCAAAACTCGCGGGCTGCCGGCGTTATCCTGCACCACCGCACTGACCGGCTTGCGGTGTCCGGATACCCTGTCACCGATATCCGGATCAAGAGACGCACTTATTCAGGGAGAAATCGGGTCGCTGGCAGGAAAGGTTTCCTCCAGGGCGTCGTCCAGTTGCTTGTTGGTAATGTCTCGCTCGTCGACCTTGCCACTGTTCTCGCAATGGCAGTCCGGCGCAGGACAGGGTTCGCCGTTGGGGTGCTGCTCTGCGCAGGCCTGACTGCAATAGGCCTCGCCGTCGTGATTGAAGACCCGCTGCGGATCGACATCGCAATGGCAATCGGGGCAGCCACATTTCAATTCGCTCATGTTCGTTCTCCGGTTGGACAACAATGCTTCACGAGCCCACCAGCAACTGGACCTCAAGATTGGCCGCCGCTACGCCGTGATTGGCTACATACACCTCGGCGGTCCAGCCTTTGGTCTGGTTGCGATAGGACTGGGTGCCCAGCGCCGTACCGCTGTCCCATTCGATGAGGTCACCGATGTCGATGTCATTGGCCGAACCCAGCTCGAACACCGTATGGCCGTCCTCCTGGGCTACGTACACGCCCACCATCGCGCTCTGGCGATTGATGGCCCGGACTTCACCGATGGTCTGCTTCATACATGCATTCACTCAGCGCTTGGCTTCGGTGTGCGGGTTGGCCGACCGTTCGAGAAACGCCTGGGTAATCTCCGGCAGGTGGTCGCGCAGCCAATCGGCCATGGCGATTTCCTGCGGCAGGATCTGTTCGCATGCCCGTTGCGTCTCGACATCGCCGGCCACTTTTGCCGCTTCGATCAGCACGGTGTAGGAAGCGATTTCCAGGTTCTCGAAGACATAGCCACTCATGGCACCCTTGACCACTTCGTCGCTCATGGTCATGCCGCCTACCGCCTGACCGAAAGCCATCAACTTGCCGGCCATGTCCTTGAGTATCGAGGTGCTGCCGCCCAGGCGCTGGATGCACTGCTCCACCAGTTTTTGCTGGCCGAGGGTTTCCTGCAGGTGCTCTTCGATCCGGGCCTTGAGGACCGGGTAGTGTTCCAGGCGTTCGGCTTGGGCCTTGAGCATTTTCTCCGCTTGTTGCTCCATGGCATGGGCGTCGTTGAGCCAGTCCAGCAGGTTCTCTTTAGGCGTTGCCATTTCCTTCTCCTTACGCTTGGTTGCCGCTGCCGTGCAGCGACAGTTCTGAAGTACCGCACATAGAGGTGGATGGCGTGGAGCCGGGGAAAGTTTGAAGCAACCAACGGCCAGGGCGACGAAAGGCATCGCAACGCTTGGCAAGCGTGACGCCGATGCTAACCTCAAGCGCTCCAGGCCACAGGAGACCCGCCGATGCCCGATGACTTTCACCCTGATCCGCTCGATCGACTGCTGGAACACCTGGCCGGGCGCCGCTTCCTGGTGCTCACCGGGGCCGGCATCAGTACGCCGTCGGGCATCCCCGACTACCGCGACAGCGAGGGGGTACGCAGGGGGCGACAGCCGATGATGTACCAGGAATTCCTCGCCAGCCCGCAATCGCGGCAGCGTTACTGGGCACGGGCGATGCTGGGCTGGCCGCGGGTCCGCCAGGCCCGGCCGAACGCGGCTCACGAAGCCCTGGCCGAGTTGCAGATACGCCAGCGTATCAGCGGCCTGATCACCCAGAACGTCGACACCCTGCATGACCAGGCCGGCAGCCGCGACGTGATCGAACTGCACGGCAGCCTGCACCGGGTGCTCTGCCTGGACTGCACCCAGCGCAGTGAGCGGCAAGCGATCCAGCACTTGATGGAGGCGCAGAATCCATACCTGGCCGGTGTCGACGCAGTTCAGGCGCCCGACGGCGATACCCTGCTGGATCCGGCATTCGAGGCGCACTTCCAGCTACCCCGCTGCCCTCATTGCGGCGGTGATCGATTGAAACCCGACGTGGTGTTCTTCGGCGAAAACGTTGCCGCCGCTACCGCCGCCCGCGCCATACAAGCCGTGGAGGAAGCCGACGGCCTGCTGGTCGTGGGGTCATCACTGATGGCGTACTCGGCGTTTCGCCTGTGCCGGGCGATCAAGGACCAGGGCAAGCCGCTGCTGGCGATCAACCGAGGCAAGACCCGGGCTGATGAGTTGTTGGATCTGAAGATTGAAGAGCCTTGTGAGCGGGTGTTGCCGTTGCTGACACAGCGCTAGGCCCGACACGCCATGCCCCTGCGGGAGTGGGGTGATTCACCCATGCAAGCCCCGCTATAGATCCCTGTGGGAGCGGGCTTGCTCGCGAAGACGGTGGGTCAGTTACACATTCGTCGCCTGGCACTCCGCTTTCGCGAGCAAGCCCGCTCCCACAGGGAATGGTGTTTAACCAGTGGAAAGTTGCACCCCCAACTGCTGATCCTTGAACGTATCGAACAACGCCTGCGCCGCCGCCGACAGTTCATGCCCCGGCTTGGTCAACACGCCGATGGCCCGTTCGATCACCGGATCGCTCAGGGTGATGCAGCGGGCGCCCAGTTCATGCATCTGCCCGACACACAGCGCCGGCACCGCGCTCACGCCGAGCCCGCTGGCAACCATCCGCCCGACGGTCGCCAACTGGTGGCTCTCGAATTCCACCGGCAGCTTCATGCCGCGGGCTTGCAGGTGTTCTTCCAGCATCACCCGGACGGTGGACGGTCGTTGCAAGGTAATGAATGGCTGCTTCAATAACATCTGCCATCGGATGTCCGGAAGTTGGGCCAATGGCGAATCCGCAGGCACCACCGCGACGAAACGGTCCAGGTACAGCGGCGTGAAGGCCAGGGATGAACCCTGCAACGGCTCGAACGCCACCCCCAGTTCGACGTGGCGGTCGCGGACCATCTCCAGCACCTGTTCGTTGATCACGTCATTGACCGTGACGTTGACATTCGGATAGCGGGCGCGGAAGGTCTTGAGGATCGGCGGCAACAGGTTACCGGCGAATGACGGCATCGCCGCCAACGTCACCCGTCCTCGTTGCAAGGTGAAGCGTTGGCGCATTTCATCCTCGGCATTGTCCCAGTCGGCGATCAATCGGCGGGCCAACGGCAAGAGGGATTCGCCTTCGGGTGTCAGCGCCACGTTGCGGGTATTGCGGCTGAACAGGCGACCGCCCAGGCCTTCTTCCAGGGCCTTGATGGTCAGGCTCAGGGCCGACTGGGACAGGTGCAAGCGCTCGCAAGCCACGGCGAAGCTCAGGCTCTGGGCGACGGCAAGGAAGGCGCGGATTTGCTTGAGGGTCATGGGGGTCGCTTCGCTCCAGCGGCAAGCGGTGAGTTTCAAGCCGCAGGCAAAGCGCGGCAACTGTTGAGTTTTATCAATCAATCCAACCTAAAAATCAACTTAACAAATATATGACTTGGCGCAACACTGCATTCCATTGCGACCCCATCAAGAATAAAAGAGGTGTCTATGGCAGGTTTCGACAAACGCGTGAGCTCTTATGAAGAAGCGCTCGACGGCTTGAAAGACGGCATGACCGTCATCGCAGGTGGCTTCGGCCTGTGCGGCATTCCGGAAAACCTGATCGCCGAGATCAAGCGCAAGGGCATCCGCGACCTGACCGTGGTTTCCAACAACTGCGGCGTCGATGGTTTCGGCCTCGGCGTGCTGCTGGAAGACCGGCAGATCCGCAAGGTGATCGCTTCCTATGTGGGTGAGAACGCGCTGTTCGAGCAGCAGTTGCTCAGCGGCGAGATCGAAGTCCAGCTCACTCCCCAAGGCACCCTCGCGGAAAAAATGCGTGCCGGCGGCGCGGGCATCCCGGCATTCTTCACCGCAACAGGCGTCGGCACTCCAGTGGCCGAAGGCAAGGAAGTGCGTGAATTCCACGGCCGCCAGTACCTGATGGAAGAATCCATCACAGGCGACTTCGCCATCGTCAAAGGCTGGAAAGCCGACCATTTCGGCAACGTGGTCTATCGCCACACAGCCCAGAACTTCAATCCGCTGGCGGCCACGGCGGGCAAGATCACCGTGGTGGAAGTCGAGGAAATCGTCGAACCCGGCGAGCTGGACCCGACACAGATCCACACTCCTGGCATCTACGTCGACCGGATCATCTGCGGCACGTTCGAAAAGCGTATCGAACAGCGCACCGTGCGTAAGTGATCCCCTGCCCCCCGGCCCGAATGAAGGAATAACGACATGGCACTTTCCCGCGAACAAATGGCTCAACGCGTCGCCCGCGAAATGCAGGACGGCTACTACGTGAACCTGGGCATCGGCATTCCGACCCTGGTCGCCAACTACATTCCCGAAGGCATGGAAGTCATGCTGCAATCGGAAAACGGCCTGCTTGGCATGGGCGCCTTCCCCACCGAAGCCGAAGTCGACGCCGACATGATCAATGCCGGCAAGCAGACCGTCACCGCGCGCATCGGCGCCTCGATCTTCTCTTCGGCCGAATCGTTCGCCATGATCCGTGGCGGCCACATCGACCTGACCGTGTTGGGTGCGTTTGAAGTCGACGTGCAAGGCAACATTGCTTCGTGGATGATCCCTGGCAAGCTGGTCAAGGGCATGGGCGGCGCGATGGACCTGGTGGCCGGTGCCGAAAACATCATCGTCACCATGACCCACGCGTCCAAGGACGGTGAATCGAAACTGCTGCCGCGTTGCAGCCTGCCGCTGACCGGCGCCGGATGCATCAAGCGGGTGCTGACCGACCTGGCCTACCTGGAAATCCAGGACGGCGCCTTCATCCTGAAAGAACGTGCCCCGGGCGTCAGCGTCGAGGAAATCGTCGCCAAGACCGCCGGCAAATTGATCGTGCCGGACCACGTGCCGGAAATGCAGTTCGCTGCCCAGTGAGGAGAGATTCGATGCAAGAAGTCGTGATTGTCGCCGCCACCCGTACCGCCATCGGCAGTTTCCAGGGTTCGCTGGCTTCCATTCCCGCACCGGAGCTGGGTGCGGCGGTGATTCGTCGCCTGCTGGAGCAAACCGGCCTGGCCGGCGAGCAGGTCGATGAAGTGATCCTTGGCCAGGTGCTGACCGCAGGCTCCGGGCAGAATCCCGCTCGCCAGGCGTCGATCCTCGCCGGCCTGCCCCACGCCGTTCCAGCGCTGACCCTGAACAAGGTCTGCGGCTCGGGCCTCAAGGCGCTGCACCTCGGTGCCCAGGCGATCCGCTGCGGCGACGCCGAGGTGGTCATCGCCGGCGGCATGGAGAACATGAGCCTGGCTCCTTACGTGCTGCCGGCCGCCCGCACCGGCCTGCGCATGGGCCACGCGAAGATGATCGACAGCATGATCACCGATGGCCTGTGGGATGCCTTCAACGACTACCACATGGGCATCACCGCCGAGAATCTGGTGGACAAATACAGCATCAGCCGCGAGGACCAGGATGCGTTCGCCGCCGCCTCCCAGCAGAAAGCCGTTGCCGCCATCGAAGGCGGCCGGTTCGCCGATGAGATCACGCCGATCCTGATTCCCCAGCGCAAGGGTGACCCCGTGGCATTCGCCACCGACGAACAACCGCGGGCCGGCACCACCGCCGAATCCCTCGGCAAGCTCAAACCCGCGTTCAAGAAGGACGGCAGCGTCACAGCCGGCAACGCTTCTTCGCTCAATGACGGCGCGGCAGCGGTGTTACTGATGAGTGAGGAAAAAGCCAAGGCCCAGGGCTTGCCGGTGCTGGCGAAGATCAGCGCCTACGCCAACGCTGGCGTCGACCCGGCGATCATGGGCATCGGCCCGGTCTCGGCCACCCGTCGATGCCTGGACAAGGCCGGCTGGTCGCTGGACCAATTGGACCTGATCGAAGCCAACGAAGCCTTCGCCGCCCAGTCTCTGGCAGTGGCGAAGGAACTGAAATGGGACATGGACAAAGTCAACGTCAACGGCGGCGCCATCGCCCTCGGCCACCCGATCGGTGCTTCAGGTTGCCGGGTGCTGGTGTCGCTGCTCCATGAAATGATCAAGCGCGACGCCAAGAAAGGCCTCGCCACCCTATGCATCGGCGGCGGCCAGGGCGTGGCCCTGGCGCTGGAACGCGCCTGACGGCCAAGCGTTCAACGGTGGCCGTGCGGCCCCACGAATAGCCGCACGGTCACCTGCACCAACGCCGGCGCAACTTTGGTTGCGCCGGTTTTTTTTGCCGGTTGGTTTTTGTGCGGATAGCTACCGGCCTCATCGCGAGCAGGCTCGCTCCCACAGTTGGATCGGGGTAAGGCTGGGAGATTTAGGTCGGCTATAAGGCCGCCTTCGCGGGCAAGCCCGCTCCCACATCAGATCTTCAGAAAACACCATTTGTACCCAACCAGATCCCGTGTGGGAGCGAGCCTGCTCGCTCCCACAGAAAACTCCCACAGAAGCTGAAGACCTGTTACTAACCCTCCGGCCGCAAAATCAACACCGCCAACGGCGGCAGATTCAGTTCAAGCGACAAAGCCTGCCCATGGCTAGGCACAGCCTCGGTCGAAGCGCCTCCACCATTACCGTAATTAGAACCGGCATAAGTGTCGGCATCACTGTTGAGCAACTCCACCCAGCGCCCGGCAAACGGCACACCCACCCGATACGCCTCACGCGGCACCGGCGTGAAGTTGGCCACCACCAGCACCGGCCGCCCCTCCTTGCTCCAGCGCAGCCAGGCATAGACGCTGTTCATCGCATCGTCGCCAATCAACCATTGGAAGCCCTGCGGCGCATCATCCTGGTCGTGCAGCGCCGGCTCCTCGCGATACAGCCGGTTCAGATCGCCCACCAGCTTCTGCACCCCACGGTGTTCGGCGTATTGGGTCAGGTACCAATCCAATTGCTGATCATGGTTCCACTCGCGCCACTGACCGAACTCGCAGCCCATGAACAGCAGCTTCTTGCCGGGATGCCCCCACATGAAGCTGAGGTACGCCCGCAGGTTGGCGAATTTCTGCCAGCGGTCACCGGGCATCTTGTCGATCAGCGAGCGCTTGCCATGGACCACTTCGTCATGGGAAATCGGCAGGACGAATCGCTCGGACCAGGCGTACACCAGGCCAAAGCTCAATTCATTGTGATGGTGGGCGCGGTACACCGGGTCCTGCTGGATGTAGTGCAGCGAATCGTGCATCCAGCCCATGTTCCACTTGTAGGCGAAGCCCAGCCCGCCCTGTTGCGTGCTCTGGCTGACGCCGGGCCACGCCGTGGATTCCTCGGCGATGACCAACGCACCGGGGGTCTCCAGCGCCACCACATCGTTGAGGTGTCGCAGGAAATCGATGGCTTCCAGATTCTCCCGTCCGCCGTGCCGGTTAGGCACCCATTCACCGGCCTTGCGCGAATAGTCGCGATACAACATTGAAGCGACGGCGTCGACACGCAGGCCGTCGACGTGAAAATGCTTCAACCAGTGCAAGGCCGACGCCAGCATGAACCCATGGACTTCGGTGCGCCCCAGGTTGTAGATCAGGGTGTCCCAATCCTGGTGGAAGCCTTCCAGCGGGTTGCCGTATTCGTACAACGCGGTGCCGTCGAACTGCGCCAGGCCGTGGGTATCGGTGGGGAAATGTGCCGGGACCCAGTCGAGGATCACACCGATGTTCGCCTGGTGGCAGGCGTTGACGAACGCGGCGAAATCGTCCGGCGAACCGTAACGTGCTGTCGGCGCGAACTGCGACAGCGGTTGGTAGCCCCAGGAGCCGCCAAACGGATGCTCCATGATCGGCATCAATTCGATGTGAGTGAAACCCAGTTCCTTGACATAAGGGATCAGCCGCTCGGCCAGTTCATGCCAGTTGTATTGGCGAGACACCTCACCCGCCTCGTCGATTTCACACTGCCAGGATCCGGCGTGCAATTCGTAGATCGACAAGGGTGCACCCGGCAACTGGCGCTCGCGCCGATGCTGCATCCACTCATCGTCCTGCCACTCGATTTTCAGCGGCGAAGCGACTTTCGAAGCGGTGTCCGGCGGCATCTGGCTGGCCAGGGCTACCGGGTCGGCCTTGAGCGGCAGAATGCCGTGGGCCCCGAGGATTTCGTACTTATAGGCCTCCCCCGCACCCAGGCGCGGGATGAACAGTTCCCAGACCCCGGACGGATAACGGATACGCATTGGATGGCGGCGCCCGTCCCAGACGTTGAAGTCCCCGACCACCGAGACTCGCCGCGCATTCGGCGCCCATACGGCAAAGCGCACACCTTCGATACCATCGACCGTCGTCAGCTGTGCACCGAGGCACGAGCTGAGATCGCGATGATTACCCTCGGCGAACAGGTAAAGATCCATCTCCCCCAGCAGCGGTCCGAAGCTGTACGGGTCCTCGGCGACCTGTTCGCCACCGGCCCAACGGGTGCGCAGTCGATAGGCCTGGGCATGGTCGAAATGACCGACGAACAACCCCGGGGTTTCACTCAGTTGCAGTTCACCCAGGACCTCATCGCTGTCGCGGGCCAGCACCTGCACACTCAGCGCACCGGGCAGGTAGGCGCGGATAAATTGCCCGCCTGCACCGTCGCCATGGGGGCCGAGGATGGAAAACGGATCGTGATGTTCGGCGCGCACCAGCGCGTCGATATCGCGGGGCGACGGCAGCAGCGACTCTTTAGCCTGCCCCTGTGGTTCTTTGTTCGAGACACTCATGATTCTCTCCACTAAATCGGTCCGGCTAAGTCGGAAAAGGGTTCAAGCCCACTCAATAACCCGTACAGACCGTGCAACGGCACGGGCAACCAGGCGGGGCGATTCTCGGCTTCATAGGCCACTTCATAGGCCGCCTTCTCCAGGCCGAACAACGCCAGCGCGGCGTCTTCGCCTTCAGCATCCTTCCACTCATGGGCAAGACTAGCTGCCGCCTGCCGATATGCCTGGACAAATGCCTGGCGGGCCTCGGCCAGGTAACGATCGGCCACCCGTTGCCGGGCTGCGTTGGCATCGGCGGTGCTGTCGACAGTGTTCAAGTGAATCGCCATCGCCGCTGCGTAATCGAAGGAGCGCAGCACGCCGCTGACGTCCTTGTACGGGCTGTGCTTGCCCCGGCGTTCATGCAGTGGCCGTGCCGGTTCGCCTTCGAAGTCGATCAGGTAGGCGTCGCCCTTGATCACCAGCACCTGCCCCAGGTGCAGGTCGCCATGGACACGGATGCGCAAGCCGCCGACAGCCTTGCCCGCCAGTTCCTGTACGTGAGCCAGCACGGTTTTCTTGTGTTCCAGCAAGCGTGCGACCATCGCCTGGTCCGCAGGGTTCAATTGGCCCTGATTCTGCTTGAGCAGGCGCAAGGCATTTTCCACCTGAGCGGCCACGTCCTTGCCGATCGCCTGGGCGTCCTTGGCGCTGGTGACCTGCGGCGCGAAGTCCGAATTGTCGGTGGACTGGGCCAGCACCTGATGCATTTCGCCCAGTCGTTGGCCGAGCATGCCGGCAAAATCCTTCAACTCGCCCAGAGCGTTGTAATGCTGCTCCTGTTCGGATACGGCGTCGGCCAACTCATCGCGCAACGCGCGTTCGAGGTTGTTCTGGGTCCATTCCCAAGCATCCCCCTGATTGCTCAGGTAGCCCTGGGCGATCATCAGCAACGCATCCTCGCCCTGGGCATCGCGGCGGATCACCGAACCCAGCAGTGGCGAAATATTGCTGAAGCCCGCCGCCGTCAGGTACGCGCTCATCTCCAACTCAGGATGCACACCCGAAGCGACTTTGCGGATCAGCTTGAGGACAAGGCTGCCGCCCACCACCACTGAACTGTTGGACTGCTCGGCGGACAGGTAGCGCACCTCCGGCTCATTCCCCAGGTTCAACGCCGCCAACCCTTCGGCAGGCTCGAAACGCAACTCGCCGTCCGTGCATGGCAGCACCGTGCCGGCCTGCATGCTTTGCAGGACCGAGCGGATGAAGCTTTCCAGGCTGAACGCATCGGTGATGAACCCGACCTGACGAACCCGACGAACCCGCGACAGCGCCAGTTGCTGTGGCAACGCCGCGCCCACTTGGTCTTCGGCCAGCAGACCGAACGGCAATTGGTAGCGCAGGGTCTGGCCGCCGCTGGTCACGTCGATTTCGCTGAGCAGCACCGGATGCTGCGGGTCGCCAAAACGCACGCCATAGACAATGTCGACTTTCTCGATGGCGCTGTCCTTGCCGGCAAACCAGCGACGGTTCTGCAACCAGCTCGGCAGGATGGTTTGCTCCAAGGTGGTGCGCGACGGCGCGTCGAGCAATTCTTCCAGGCGTTTTTTCAGCACCAGGGTGGTGAAGTCCGGCAGGCTCTGGGCCGGTTCGACGTGCCAGCTCGGCATCTGGTTTTCCGCCGCCAGGGCGAACCAGTAGAAACCGTACGGTGCCAGGGTCAGCAGGAAATTCAGCTGGCCGATAGGCGGGAAGGCATTGCCGCCGAGCATCTCCACCGGAACCATGCCGGCATAAGCGGACAAGTCCAGCTCAGCGGCCTGGGCGCTACGGGAGACGTTGGCTACGCACAGGATGATTTCGTGTTTGCCATCCGGGCCGGTGTATTCGCGGGTGTAGGCCAGGATCCGCCGGTTGCTCGGCGAGAGCATCTTCAAGGTGCCGCGGCCAAAGGCCTTGGACTGCTTGCGCACCGCCAGCATCCGCCGGGTCCAGTTGAGCAGCGAATGCGGATCGCCGGACTGGGTCTCGACGTTGACTGACTGGTAGCCATACAGCGGGTCCATGATCGGCGGCAGCACCAGGCTGGCCGGGTCGGCCCGCGAGAAACCGCCATTGCGGTCGATGGACCACTGCATGGGCGTGCGCACGCCATCGCGGTCGCCCAGGTAAATGTTGTCACCCATGCCGATCTCATCGCCGTAGTACAAGGTCGGCGTGCCGGGCATCGACAGCAGCAGGCTGTTGAGCAGTTCCACCCGGCGCCGGTCGCGCTCCATCAGCGGCGCCAGGCGTCGACGGATCCCCAGGTTGATCCGCGCCCGACGGTCGGCCGCGTAGTAATTCCACAGGTAGTCGCGCTCTTTGTCGGTGACCATCTCCAGGGTCAACTCATCATGGTTGCGCAGGAAAATCGCCCATTGGCAGTTGGCGGGAATCTCCGGGGTCTGGCGCAGGATGTCGGTAATCGGGAAACGGTCTTCCTGGGCCAGCGCCATGTACATACGCGGCATCAACGGGAAGTGGAAGGCCATGTGGCATTCGTCGCCATTCAAGCCTTGGGCGTCGACGTCGCCGAAGTACAGCTGGGTGTCTTCCGGCCACTGGTTGGCTTCGGCCAGCAGCATGCGGTCGGGGTAGTTGGCGTCGATCTCGGCGCGGATCAACTTGAGGACGTCGTGGGTCTCGGGCAGGTTCTCGTTATTGGTGCCGTCACGCTCGATCAGGTACGGGATCGCGTCCAGGCGCAGGCCGTCGATACCCATGTCCAGCCAGTAACGCATCACCGACAACACGGCCTTGATGACCTGCGGGTTGTCGAAATTGAGGTCGGGCTGGTGGGAGTAGAAACGGTGCCAGAAATACTGGCCGGCCACCGGATCCCAGGTCCAGTTGGATTTCTCGGTGTCGAGGAAAATGATCCGCGTGCCGTCGTACTTGTGGTCGTCATCGGACCAGACGTAGAAGTCCCGCGCCGCCGAACCGCGCTTGGCCTTGCGGGCGCGCTGAAACCAGGGGTGCTGGTCGGAGGTGTGGTTGATGACCAGTTCGGTGATGACCCGCAGGTTGCGCTTGTGGGCTTCGGCGATGAACCGCCGCGCATCGGCCATGGTCCCGTAGTCGGGGCTCACGCCACGGTATTCGGCGATGTCGTAACCGTCGTCGCGACGCGGCGAGGGGTAGAACGGCAGCAACCAGATGGTGTTCACGCCCAGGTCGGCGATGTAGTCGAGTTTTTCGATCAGGCCGGGAAAGTCGCCGATTCCGTCATTGTTGGAGTCGAAAAAGGACTTCACATGGACCTGATAAATCACCGCATCCTTGTACCAGAGCGGGTCGTTGATAAAAGTGGCAGACCGGGGTTTCTTCGCCATTTGCAACTCCTGATGAATTCAATAAAGCCGCTGGGGGCACGGGCTGTTAAGGCCTCTTGTGGCAAAAGAGCTTTTCTGTGGCGAGGGAGCTTGCTCCCGCTGGACCGGGCTGGCGCACCAGTGCGAAGCACTCCCAAATGGCGGTTGCTTCGCAACCGAGCGGGAGCAAGCTCCCTCGCCACAGACATACTCATGCATCGCCATGCTCATGCATCGCCATGCTCATGCATCGCCGGGCCTCAAGACACACTGATCCGCCAGATCCCGAACGGCTGGTACGCCGGGTCGATCCGCATGAACTGGTACTTGCCATACCAGGTCCAGCGGTGGCCGTTCATCAAGTCCTCGCCCTGGGTCTGGGCATCGTCGGGCAGGCCCATCTCCCACAGCGGCAATTCGAAATTGGCCTCCTGCACGTTGTGCGGATCGAGGCTCACCGCCACCAGGATGAAATTGCTGCCGTCGGGCGTGCGCTTGCCGAAAAACAGAATGTTGTCGTTCCAGGCGTTGTAGATTTTCAGGCCCAGGTGCGTATGCAACGCCGGGTTCTGCCGACGGATACGGTTGAGCTGGGCGATTTCGGCGATGATGTTGCCGGGTGCGGTGAAGTCCCGTGGGCGGATCTCGTACTTCTCCGAGTCCAGGTATTCCTCTTTGCCCGGCACTGGCGCCGACTCGCAGAGCTCGAAGCCTGAGTACATCCCCCACAGGCCCGAGCCCATGGTCGCCAGCGCCGCACGGATCAGAAAACCGGCGCGCCCCGACTCATGGAGGAAGGCCGGGTTGATGTCCGGGGTATTGACGAAGAAATTCGGCCGGTAGCACTCGCGCAGGGGCGATTCGTTGAGTTCGGTGAAATAAGTCGCCAGCTCGGTCTTGGTGTTGCGCCAGGTGAAATAGGTGTAGCTCTGGGAATACCCCACCTTGCCCAGCCGCGCCATCATCGCCGGTGTGGTGAAGGCTTCGGCGAGGAACATCACTTCCGGATGCTGGGCGCGTACATCGGCGATCAACCACTGCCAGAACGGCAACGGCTTGGTGTGGGGATTGTCGACGCGGAAAATTTTCACGCCTTCGTTGACCCAGCCCACCACGATATCCCGCAGCTCCGTCCACAGGCTGGGAATCGCGTCGGCTGCATAGAAGTCGACGTTGACGATGTCCTGGTACTTCTTCGGTGGGTTTTCCGCGTATTTGATCGTGCCGTCCGGCCGCCAGCTGAACCAGCCCGGGTGCTGCTTGAGCCACGGGTGGTCCTGGGAACACTGGATCGCGAAGTCGAGGGCGATTTCCAGGCCATGGGCAGCGGCTGCGGCCACCAGCCGGCGGAAATCCTCGCGGGTGCCCAATTGCGGATGAATCGCCTCGTGACCGCCGTCCTCACTGCCAATGGCATAAGGGCTGCCAGGGTCATCGGGACCAGCTGTAAGGGAGTTATTGGGCCCTTTGCGAAAGCTGCGACCGATGGGATGGATCGGCGGGAAGTACAGCACATCGAAGCCCATGTCCTGGATCATCGGCAGGCGCGAGTGCACATCATTGAATGTACCGTGGCGACTGGGATCGTCGGTGATCGAGCGGGGAAACAGTTCATACCAACTGGCGAACTGGGCCCGTTCGCGCTCCACGTCCAGCGGGTATTCGGGACTGATGCTCAGGTAAGGCCGATGATCGGCCAGCGACATGAGGTCGGCACTGTGGGGATCAAGGAATAAGGCCACCTGTTCGGCGGGCAACAGTCCCGACAACTGGTGATGCAACGCCGCCAGTTGCTCGCTCAGTTGGCCGTCGCTGCGCTCGGCCGCGTGCTGGACGTGATTACGCCCCTCCTGCAACTCCAGACTGATCGGAACGCCGGCTGCGTATTTCTTTTCCAGTTCGTAACAGAAACTGGCGAACTGATCGAACCAGGCCTCGATACAGAACACATAGCGGCCCTGGGCCGGCACGTTGAATTGCCCGCGCCAACTGTTGTTGCCAAGGTCGGTCATGACCTCGCTGTTCCAGATCTCATCCTCCAGCGCGCGCCAGCGAATACGCACGGCCAGCTTATCGTGACCGTCGGTGAACACTTTGCTGGTCACCGTGACGTCCTGCCCCGCCACGGCCTTGACTGCAAATTGCCCGCCGTCGATCACCGGCATGGTGTTTTCAATCGCAATCCGCGGCAACAACAAGGCGTGGGACAACGGCAAATGCGGGTTGTACGCCGAGTCAGTCGGGTGTTCAGCTGTCATCGAGCATCGCTCCTTTTACGCCCCATGGACGCGCTTGTGGGTTAAAGGCCCAACGGGTCCTGTGAAAAAACTCACTTAAACTCCGAACCGAACCGACGGCCAAAAGTTCAGCGAGATTTGCCCCGTACACCGGGATAAAAGTCGGCCCGGGGCGGTCAACAAAAATAAGCACGACTCAAGCCATGTGCATCCGGAGGCGCGACCCGATGACCATCCCTATCCCGGCTGAAACCCCTGATCCGAACATCGACGATCCCACCCTGCCACCACCCGGCCCTGATCCCGAACCGGTGCCGGAGAAAGACCCACCGCTCGACCCGCAGCCGCCGCTGGGGGATCCGCCGAGCGAGGAGCCGCCGGAGAGGGTTTGATTTGCCTGACTATCAACACAACTGCATCTGACTGGCGCCGGCCTGTGGGAGCGGGCTTGCTCGCGAAGGCGCCGGGTCAGGCGATCAAACATCGGCTGACAAACCGCTTTCGCGAGTTCAAGCCCGCTCCCACAGGATCCGTGCGTTGTTCAGGGTTTATCGTCCTTCTCCAACGCCCGGACAATCACCGGCATCACACTGAAAATCGCCAACGCCAGGATCGTGCTCAACACTGCCGTCGCTTCGCGCCCCAGCCCGGCGGCAACGCCGATGGCGGCGGTCATCCACAGGCCGGCGGCGGTGGTCAGGCCTTTTACGTGTCCTTCGTCACCATTGTTGTTTTTCAGGATAGTCCCAGCGCCGAGAAAGCCGATGCCGGCGACCACGCCTTGGATCACCCGACTCATGGCGTCGGCCTGGGAACCGGACATTTGCGGCACCAATACGAACAGCGCCGCACCCAGCGCCACCAGCATATGGGTGCGTACACCTGCGGCCTTGCCCTTGTGTTCACGCTCGAAACCGAGAATGCCGCCCAGCAGCGCGGCCATCAGCAGCCGTATGGTTACGCGCGTCATCTGCTCGGCATCGGCAATGTCAGCGAACTCTGCCTGCACCGTCATCCAGACTTCATGCCACCAGCTTTCCATGAATCCTCCTCTTTCCGTTCCATGGACGATGGACCACAAGCGCAGCCAGACGTGCCCCCCCGACCACTGATCCGGCGCGGCGAACCCTGGCCTGAGAGCGACGCCTAACGGTTATCAGCAGGAAGGAGGTACACCATGATTGTGCGAATCAACAATGACGGGACTTGTGACATCCAGACGCCAAACGGGTCGCAGCAGCGTCCTGTCAGCGAGCTGACCGTGATCACTGACCCGGAAAAAGCGATGTCGGCCATAGAGGTGAACGGCGACTTGATTCACATCACCGAGGCTGAAGTCGACGCCCTGACCGTAGCCGGTGCGGTTGACGGACGACAGAACCTCAAGGCCACGGACAGTGGTTCGGTGATCTGAACCGGTCCGATAGCAGACCGCATCCCCCGTGGCGAGGGAGCTTGCTCCCGCTGGACGCGCCAGCGTCCCCTGCGATGTGACACTCGAGCACGGGGGCCGCTTCGCGCCCCAGCGGGAGCAAGCTCCCTCGCCACAAGAGCCTGGTCGCCTTAAGAACCTACATCAGCCTTGAGTACCTACATCAGCCTTAAGTACCTACATCAGCCTTAAGCACCTGAATCAAAAGCCTGTCTGCCTTTCAAGTACCTACATCAAGCGCCTGTTCGCCTGTAAGCACCTGCATCAAAGTGTCGCAGCCACGGGGCTTGGCGCCATCTGATACGGTTTTTATCAAGACACCTGAGACTGTTATGCAAACAGTTCAATGGTCATAGTTCGCCGGCCAGATACAGGCTGATGAGCGACCGACCATGAGCGATAGAATCCCCGTCCAGTTGATTCCGACTTTCGAACCCGCGCCGAAGATCCGGGCCCGGACCACCGATAACCTGATCCACACCCGCAGCTTCACCGGCGTGTTCCGCACATTACGCATCAGCGGCGCGGGGGTTCTGTTTTTGCTGTTCTTCGGTACGGTGTGGCTGAACTGGGGCGGTCGCCAGGCGGTGCTTTGGGATCTTTCCGAAAGCAAATTCCATATTTTCGGCGCAACCTTCTGGCCCCAGGATTTCATCCTGCTTTCGGCGCTGTTGATCATCGCCGCTTTCGGGCTGTTTGCGATTACGGTGTTCGCCGATCGCGTGTGGTGCGGCTACACCTGTCCGCAGAGTTCCTGGACCTGGATTTTCATGTGGTGCGAGAAAATCACCGAAGGTGAGCGCAACCAGCGGATCAAGTTGCAAGCCGCGCCGTGGGGCCTGAACAAACTGCTGCGCCGCTCGGCCAAACACACCTTGTGGCTGGCCATCAGCCTGCTCACCGGCCTGACGTTCGTCGGCTATTTCACCCCGATCCGACCACTGGCCGAAGAGTTGCTGACCTTGCAGATGGCGGGAGTCAGTCTGTTCTGGGTGCTGTTCTTCACTGGCGCCACCTACCTCAACGCCGGCTGGCTGCGCGAGGCGGTGTGCATGCACATGTGCCCTTATGCACGGTTCCAGAGCGTGATGTTCGACAAGGACACCCTGACCATTTCCTACGACGCCGCTCGCGGCGAAATCCGTGGACCACGCAAGCGTGAAGTGAAGCCAGCGAATATCGGCCTGGGCGATTGCATCGATTGCCAGATGTGCGTGCAGGTCTGCCCCACCGGTATCGATATCCGCGACGGCCTGCAAATGGAATGCATCGGCTGCGCCGCCTGCATCGACGCCTGCGATTCGATCATGGACAAGATGGGCTACGCCCGTGGCCTGATCAAGTACACCTCTGAACATCAACTGCAAGGTGGCAAGACCCATCTGCTACGCCCTCGGCTGATCGGCTACACCGCCGTGCTGCTGGTGATGATTGGTGCGCTGGTCGTGGCGCTGGTTGAGCGCCCCATGGTGTCGCTGGATGTGAGCAAGGACCGAGGCCTGTTCCGGGAAAACAGCCAAGGCCAGATCGAGAACATCTACAGCCTGAAAATCATCAACAAGACCCAGCAACGCCAGGACTATCGACTGTCCCTGCTGCACGGTGACGGCTTCGTCCTGCAAGGCAAGACGCAACTGAGCCTGGCGCCCGGGGAAATCGTCGACGTGCCGGTGTCGGTGGCGATGCTCAGCGAACGCCCAGAGAGCGGATCGCGGGAAATGGCCTTCAAGGTGACCGACAGCGACGAGCCAGCCATTTACAGCGTGGCCAAGAGCCGTTTTGTCGCACCGATGAATCGGTGAGGCTTTAAGATGCAGGACGTTTTTTGTGGGAGCGAGCCTGCTCGCGATAGCGGACTGTCAGACACATCAAGATTGACTGTACTGGCCTCATCGTCGGATCGCCGCCCGGAGCAAGCGCTCCCACAGGTTGATGCGCAAGGCTGCATGCCCCTGAACCGTTCATGACTGGACCGGAAATGAAACGCTACGAAAAATTCGCCGACGACATCGCAGAACTGATCCGCTCCGGCATGCTGGGGCCGGGTCAGCGTGTGCCGTCGGTGCGTTATGCCAGCCAGACCTATGGCGTCAGCCCGTCTACCGTGTTCCAGGCTTATTACCTGCTGGAGCGTCGCGGGCTGATCCGCGCCCGGCCGCGCTCGGGTTACTTCGTCAACGCCCATGCACCGAGCCCGTTCTCCGAGCCGGCGGTCAGTAGCCAGGTGCACGAGTCCACCGAAGTCGACGTCAGTGAACTGGTGTTCTCGGTGCTGGAATCGATCAAGGACCCCACCACGGTGCCTTTCGGTTCGGCATTCCCCAGCCCGCTGCTGTTCCCGCTGCAACGGCTGTCCCGCTCGTTGTCCAGCGCCACCCGCGACATGGACCCGCGCGTGGTGGTCACCGACATGTCGCCGGGCAATCCACAGCTGCGCCGGCAAATCGCCCTGCGCTACATGGTCGGCGGGTTGATGCTGCCCATGGAGGAATTGCTGGTGACCAACGGCGCCCTGGAAGCGCTGAACCTGTGCCTGCAAGCCGTGACCGAGCCCGGCGACCTGGTGGCCATCGAGGCGCCGGCGTTCTATGCCAGCCTCCAGGTACTGGAGCGACTCAAGCTCAAGGCCGTGGAAATCCCTGTGCACCCGCGCGACGGCATCGACCTGGAGGTGCTTGGGCAAACGCTCGAACGGCACCCGATCAAAGCCTGCTGGTGCATGACCAGTTTCCAGAACCCCATGGGCGCGACCATGCCCGAGGCGCGCAAGCAGGCGTTGGTGGAGCTGCTGCGTCGGCATCAGGTGCCACTGATCGAAGACGACGTGTACGCCGAGCTGTATTACGGCCAGCAGGCCCCCAAGCCGGCCAAGGCCTTCGATACCGAGGGGCTGGTGATGCATTGCGGTTCGTTCGCCAAGAGCCTGGCGCCGGGCTATCGAGTCGGCTGGGTCGCCGCCGGACGCTACGCGCAGAAAATCGAACGGCTCAAGCTCATGACTTCGCTGTGCGCCTCGATGCCGGCCCAGGCCGCCATCGCCGACTACCTGCAACACGGCGGCTACGACCGCCACCTGCGCAAACTGCGCTACGCCCTGGAGGAACAGCAGAGCGCAATGCGCGCCGCCATCGCCCGCTATTTCCCACCCCAGACCCGCGTCAGCCAACCGGCGGGCGGTTACTTTCTGTGGCTGGAATTGCCGCAGCAGATGGATTCCCTGAAGCTGTTCCAGATGGCCCTGGCCCAGGGCATCAGCATCGCTCCAGGGCCGATCTTTTCACCGACCCGGCGCTTTCGAAACTGCATCCGCCTGAACTATGGCAGCCCGTGGACCGAGGTGTCGGAAAAGGCCATGGAGACGTTGGGGCGGATTATTCGGTCGTTCTGAATACAGTATCGATCTGAACATTGCTTTCGCGAGCAAGCCCGCTCCCACAGAAGACGAGTTGCAGGCCCGATATGATGTCCGCCAACGATCCCTTGTGGGAGCGGGCTTGCTCGCGAAGAGGCCTGAACTGACGACGGAGCGCTAACCTCAGCGCCCGCCCCCCAGCTCCACAAACGTCCCGGTCGCATACGAAGCCTTGTCCGACAGCAGCCAGATGATCGCTTCCGCCACTTCGTCCGGACGACCACCGCGGGCCATGGGAATCGCCGACTCCAGCTTGCTGACGCGGTCCGGGTCGCCGCTCAGGGCGTGGAAGTCGGTGTAGATGTAGCCCGGGCGAACCGCATTGACGCGTATCCCTTCACCGGCCACTTCCTTGGCCAGGCCGACGGTAAAAGTGTCCAGAGCGCCCTTGGAGGCGGCGTAATCTACGTATTCGGCCGGCGCCCCCAGGCGGGCCGCCACCGACGAGACGTTGACGATGCTGCCACCCTGTCCGCCATGCCTGGGCGACATGCGCAGCACCGCGTGCTTGGCGCAAAGGATCGGGCCCAGCACGTTGGTCTTGAGGATCTTGAGAATGCGGAACTCGGACATTTCGTCGAGCCGGGACTTGTGGGCGACCGTGCCGGCGTTGTTCACCAGGGCAGTAACCCGCCCCAGTTCGGCATCCACCCGGTCGAACAGCTCGATCACTTCGTCTTCGATGCTCACGTCGGCCCGCACGGCAATCGCCTGCGCGCCCTTGGCCCGTACCTGCTCCAGCACCTGCTGGGCGGCACTTTCGTCGGACTGGTAGTTGATGCAGATCCGATAACCTTGCTCGGCAGCCAGCAGCGCCGTAGCCGCCCCGATTCCGCGACCGCCACCCGTAATGACGATGACTTTATCCACGCTCGTTCTCCCGTTCCACGGATAGAGGTCCGGACCAAGAATAGCGTTCAGCCAACGCTTTGCACAAACCGTTGCGCTTAGCGGATCAAGGCTCGCAGATCCAGGCGCCCATCCAGCAGCGGCGGGCACCAGTAATAGCCGCCGGTGATCGGCCGGCTCATGCGATACAGGCCATCGGTGATGCCGTCTTCCAGGCCGCTCATGCGTCGCAGTTGCGCTTCAAAGGCGTCGAGGGAGAAACCAAAGGCCAGGAACATGAGGCCTGCACGATCACCTTCGATCCACGGCATGGAGCGGCGCACAACGAACGCCTGCGGTGCATAGCTTTCCTGGGCCGTGCGTTTGACATGGGCCGACTCCGGCGCATCGTCGATTTCCTCGTTGTCACTCAGGCGCCGGCCCATGATGTTGTCGCGCTCATGGGGGGACATCGCGGCGAAACCATCAAAGTCATGTTGCCACTGCTGGATGGCCGCAAAACTGCCGCCACGCAAGCCATCGGCGCCTTGGGCCAGTGCTGCGGCGATGGCAGCTTCGTCGTGCGGATTTTCGGTGCCGTCTTCATAACCCGTCAGGTCGTGGCCGGTCATGTGGCGGAAGGTTTCGTTCATCTGCACCAGGCGCAATGCCGGCGCCAGCGCCGCTTCGATGGCGCGGCTGCGGTGCAGCAACTCACCGCGGTCCTCGCCATGCAACCAGCACCACAGCGCATGCTGGGTCGAGGGGTTGTCCACGCCCACGCCGGTCAACGCCGGGAATGCCCGCAGCCCGTCGATCCGGGCGCCCAGGGCCTGGACCAGCGATTCGCCAAAGCCGATCACCGCTTGACCGTCCAGTTGGAGTAGGAGTCTGTCTATCGCAGCCGGCAGCGCCTCGACCGATTCCAGGGCGAAAAACATGTGACGGGCCTGAGGCGGAACAGGGGTGGCGAGGATGCCAGGCTGGTAGTAACTCATGGGAACTCCTTTAGGAAAGAACGCAAGTCTACCCGGCGGCCGTGGGTTTGTGTGCGTTGCCATTCGGGAGGGCGCTGGATCTTTGAGTAGGAGTTCTCCTGCGTCTGCGTCAGATGACTCCGAACCCGCTCCGGGGTGCTTGATCGTTGATTGCCGAGTGAGGGAAAACCTCCTAGATTGACCGCCCCAAGGTGGATCCAGGCGACGCAAGTTGCGGGAGGCCAAACCACCTGAACACTCGCACCCCAAGGAGACGGTCCGACATGCACGTTGCCAAATCGCTACTCGCAGGCGCTTTTATCCTGGCAAGCGGGACGACGCCGAGCCTGGCCCAGGAGCGCATCGAAGACACGGTCAATGCCGTCATCCAGCCGTTGATGAAACAACAGGACATTGCCGGTATGGCCGTGGCGATCACCTACAACGGCCAACGCCACTACTTCAACTACGGGATGGCTTCCAAGGAAACCAAGAAGCCCGTCACCGACCAGACTCTGTTCGAAATCGGCTCGGTCAGCAAGACCTTCACTGCAACGCTTGGCGCCTATGCCCAGGCCTTGGGCAAACTGTCCCTGGCGGACCCGGCCAGCCGCTTCGCCCCCGAGCTGCGCGGCAGCGCCTTCGACGGCGTCAGCCTGCTCAATCTCGCCACCTACACCGCCGGGGGGTTACCGCTACAGTTTCCCGAGGACGCGGACCATGCGGACCGCATGTTCGGTTACTACAAAACCTGGAAACCGCTCTACCCGGCCAGCACCCAGCGCCTGTATTCGAACCCGAGCATCGGCCTGTTCGGCTATCTGGCGGCCCGCAGCCTGGAGCGTCCTTTTGATGACCTGATGGAACACACGCTGATGCCCGGACTGGGCCTCAAGCACAGCTATGTGCGGGTGCCGAAGGACCAGTTGGGCCGGTACGCCCAAGGCTACGCAAAGGATGGAAAACCGGTCCGGGTCGGGCCAGGAGCGCTCGATTCGGAAGCTTATGGGGTCAAGACCAGCTCGTCGGACCTGATTCGCTTCGTCGAGGTCAACCTGCATCCGGAAAACCTGGATGCCGACTTGGGCAAAGCCATTGCCACCACCCATACCGGCGTCTACAAGGTTGAAGGGATGACTCAAGGGTTGGGCTGGGAGCTTTATCCGTACCCGGTCAGCCTGGATGAACTGCTGGCTGGCAACAGTTCAAAAATGGCCTTGGAACCGCACAAGGTGCAGGCCATCGTGCCACCCCGCCCCGCCCCGGATAACGTCTGGATCAACAAGACCGGCTCGACCGGCGGCTTCGGGGCCTACGCGGCGTTCGTGCCTGGGAAAGACATGGGTATCGTGTTGCTGGCGAACAAGAACTACCCGAATGAAGAGCGGGTGAAGGCCGCGTACCGGATTCTCTCTGAGCTGGAAGAGAAATAGCGGCTGGCGAGGTACCTGTGGCGAGGGAGCTTGCTCCCGCTGGGTCGCGAAGCGGCCCCAAAATGCATGCAGGAATAACACAGGGGGCTGCTACGCAGCCCAGCGGGAGCAAGCTCCCTCGCCACAAGAGCGCCCTCGTGAAGTCTCTCCATTGCCGCGAACGGAATTCATCCGCGCTAGAGGTCAATCATCCAACGGCTTCGGCGGCCCTGGCGGCGTCTTGCCCGGCTTACCCGGTTTGGCACCCTTGGCCTCCTTGGCCGGAGCCGCTTCCGGGGCTGGAGGTGGCGGTGGAGGCGCTGCTTCTTTTTCCGAGGCAGGCAGTTTGTCGACGGTGTCGAATAGCTCCTTCAATTCAATCGCCCCGGAATGCTCAAGCTTCTTTTCGCCGTCCTTGCCCACCAGGATGATCTTGGTCTGGGCGCCAGCGCCCAGCTTGAGTGACCGGATCAGCGCCATGGTGCTCTGGGGGTCGAGGTCTTTGCCGGCGCGCTGGCCGATGGTGTTGAGCACGGTATAGAGCACCATGTTGCGCTCGGAAAAACCCTGCTTGCCGGCCGGCTCTTCGAGGGCTTTTTTCAGGTTGACCCAGGCCGGGTCGACCGTGCTGGGCGCGATGACGATCAAGGGACGGGCCTTGCCTGTCTCCGCCACCAGCGGCGAGTCGCCATCGGCAGCGAACAGAGGGCCGGCAATGGCCAGCAAGGTAGCGAAGGTCAACGACCGAATGAGCATGCGCCTCTCCTTTTGATATTCACGCTGTACTGATTGCACATGGCGGCGATTGTTCCGCGAGAGTCGCCCGATACCGCATCTGCCTGCCTTGAAGCTTAGGTCAGTGGGTTCATTGCGCAACCGTGGGCACACAGTACCGAACGCGCTGATAACACAGGAGTGTCATCCAAAGCAGACCCATGTGGGAGCGAGCTTGCTCGCGAAGACGTCGGCACATTCAACATCTATGCAAGCTGAACAGCCGTCTTCGCGAGCAAGCCCGCTCCCACAGTGATTTGTGTCGTGCTCCGATTCGAGTGTTGGTGCTAGAACGCCAACTTGAACCCGATCATCGCCAGCATCACCGCCAGGCACGGGCGCAACAGTTCGTCGGAGATGCGTCCGGACAAGTGACTGCCCAGGTAGATTCCCGGCAGCGAACCGACCAGCAGGAAACCCAGGATGTGCCAATCCAGGTTGCCCATGCTCGCGTGGCCAAGGCCCGCGACCAGGGTCAGCGGCACGGCGTGAGCGATTTCGGTGCCCACCAGGCGTTTGGTGACGAGGAATGGATAAAGGATAAACAACGCGACCGTGCCCAGGGCGCCAGCGCCGATGGAAGTCAGCGCAACCATGGTGCCGAGCACCAGGCCGGTAAACACCGTGAGCAGGTTGAGGCGCGAACCGGAGGGGTTGTAATGCCCCCCTGCGCGATCATGGGCGAATTGCAGCAGGTGCTTCTTGAACAGGATCGCCAGGGCGGTAGCGAACAGAACGAAACCCAAGGCTTGCTTGATCACGGCGTTCATGGCGTCGGGCGAACTGTTCAGGCTACTGAGAAACCACAGCGTCATACCCACCGCCGGTACGCTACCCAGGGTCAACCAGCCAGTGACGGCCCAGTCGATGTTGCGGTTTTTGGCATGAACCAGAACCCCACCGGACTTGGTAATGGCCGCGTACAGCAGGTCGGTGCCCACCGCCGTCGCCGGGTTGATGCCGAACCACAACAGGATCGGGGTCATCAGCGAACCACCACCGACGCCGGTCATCCCAACGATGAAGCCGACCACCAGGCCCGCCACGACTAAACCGACATTACCAAAATCCATCAAACCGTCTCAGCACAACCGCGTGAAAAATCTGGCCGCGAGCATAGCGATTTTTCTTATAACGCCCTATATCGATATGATCTATCTTTATTCCTTTTCTTCAATTCACTGCACAGGCAGGAAATTCAGGAACAGCAGACTCTGGGCATAATTGAGGCCTATGCGCCGATAACGCTCGTCCAGCATCTGCGTCAGCAGGTCCAATCGCGCAACGATCTTGCCGAACTCAACGGCAAAACTCAGGTTGCTGCCCTCCTCCGAAATTTCATTGGAAAACAGCAACGGCGTGCCGTCTTTGGCTTGGCGCTGACTCAACAGCCAGGTGGCTTTTTCGATGTTGCGCGCCGCGTTGCTGACGAAGCGTGGGTCGATGGTGTCGGTCATGTAGAACTCCAGGCGATTGCCATGCGCCGTGACCAGCATGCTACCGATGGCATAGATGAACGCGCCGACCCGATCACCGAGAAATTCCGGGCTCATGGCATAACTCAGCGCAGCCAGGTCCTTCTTGCCACCGAGGGTCGGCAACGGTTGTTGCTGTTCAATGGCCAGGCGCACTTGCTTCTCGGCGGTTCGAGCGTCGAGAAAGCCGGACTTGCGCAGCTCCTCGGGGTTACGCAGGTAAAGCTTGTTCATCAAGAGGTAGAGGCTTTGCAGGTTGTCGTGCATCGACAACGTAGCCATGCGATCGACGCTGGTCTGCAAAAACTCCTGGGGCCGGGCATTGCCGAACTGCTTGACCATGTCCTGCCCCTGCTGATGGCTGCAACCGCCGCTGAGCAACATCAGTGCACCGGTCAGCACTGCCAGGCAACGACGTCGCAGCAGCATCAAGGAATAAAAAACACCGGCCATCGAGTCTCGGTCTGGGCATTGGGAGGCGATGGGGGTCGTCGCTTCCAGGCCATGGATAGAGCGGCAAAAACCACAAAAGTGCAGTTCCCGGAAAATCCCCTCGTCCTTGCGCAACCCAACAGCCCATCAATTAGTCTTACTTTTTAATTGATAAATCTCCATTTATGGCTATAAATCCCTTCTCACCCATTAAATAGAAAGACTACTGAACAGAAAAACCTTCACCGCTGTCCGACCAAGTAACGGACTCGACCCGCGTTCAAAACAACAACAAAACAACAGGAAGGTCACACCATGCTTGAATCCAGACATCTGCTCACGGCCCTCGGAGTCTCTCTGATGATCGCCACTTCTGCTTCCCAGGCCGCCGGCCTGACCAATCAACGCGCGGCGTTCGGCAAGACCGATGACGGCACCGCAGTGGAAAAATTCGTGCTGCGCAACAGCCACGGCATGGAGGCCACGGTCATCACCTACGGCGGCATCCTCCAGTCCCTGAGCGTGCCGGACAAGAACGGCAAGGCCGCCGATATCGTGCTCGGCTTCGACGATGTGCAGGGCTATCAGAAAAACGGCAGCGTGTACTTCGGCGCAACCATTGGACGCTTCGGCAATCGCCTGGCAGACGGGGCGTTCGAGCTCGATGGCAAGCGCTATCAGGTGCCGCAGAACGATCACGGCAATTCCCTGCACGGCGGACCGCTGGGGTTCGACAAACGCGTCTGGAAGGCCCAGCCCCATGACAGCAAGGATTCGGTGGGCGTGACCCTGACCTACCTCTCGGCGGACGGCGAAATGGGCTTTCCAGGTGCGCTGAAGACCGACGTCACCTACAGCCTCAACGAACAGAACGAGTTGCGCATCGAGTACAAGGCCAGCACCGATAAACCCACAGTGCTGAACCTGACCAACCACAGCTATTTCAACCTGGCCGGCGCGGGTAACGGCGATATTCTCAAGCAGGTGGCAACCCTGCACGCCGCCCGCTACACGCCGGTCACCGGCAAACTGATTCCCACCGGTGAGCTGGCGCCCGTGGCCGGCACGCCAATGGACTTCACCAAGCCCACCGCCATCGGCACCCATATCAAGGCCGACCACCCGCAACTCAAGTTTGCCGAACCGAAACAGGGTGGCTTCGATTTCAACTGGGTGCTCGATGCCAAGGGCGACGTGAGCAAAGTCGCCGCCGATGTCTACGACCCACAATCCGGACGCCGCCTGCAACTGTTCACCACCGAGCCCGGCGTGCAGTTCTACACCAGCAACTTCCTCGACGGCACGGTCAAGGGCAAGCAGGGCAAGGTCTATCCGCACTGGGGCGCGTTCACCCTGGAAACCCAGCACTTCCCCGATTCGCCCAACCAGCCGGACTTCCCTTCCACGCGCCTGGATCCAGGCCAGACCTACACCCAGACCATGGTCTTGAAGTTCTCCGCCAAATAACCACCTACCCATCTGTGGGAGCGAGCCTGCTCCCACAGATGATCGAATATCGAACCCTTGGTCTATCCTGCTGCCACACCTCTGATGTTCAAACACAAGGAGACAGGCATGAGGACTCTGCAATTGGCCGGCATGTCCGTACCCGTGATCGGCCAAGGTACCTGGCGCATGGGTGAGGAACCGTCCCAGCACAAGCATGAAGTGGCGGCCCTGCGCCTGGGCATCGAACGGGGCATGACGCTGATCGACACCGCCGAGATGTACGCCGAAGGCGGCGCCGAGACCGTGGTGGGCGAAGCGATCACCGGCCTGCGGGACCAGGTGTTCCTGGTCAGCAAGGTGTACCCTCACAACGCCAGCCGCAAAGGTATTCCCCTGGCCTGCGAGCGCAGCCTGCGGCGACTCGACACCGACTACATCGACCTTTATCTGTTGCACTGGCGCGGCCAATACCCGTTGGCGGAAACCGTCGAAGCTTTCGAGCGCCTGCGCGAGGAAGGCAAGATCGGCCATTGGGGCGTGTCGAACTTCGACGTCGCCGACCTGGAAGAGCTGGCCTCGCCCGCCTGCGCCACCAACCAGGTACTCTACAACCTGCAAGAGCGCGGCATCGAATTCGACCTGCTGCCCTGGTGTCAGCAGCAGCGCATGCCGGTCATGGCCTATTGTCCGGTCGGCCAGGGCGGGCATCTGCTGCGGGACATCACCCTGAAGCAGATCGCCGAGCGCCACGGCGCGACACCGGCGCAGGTCGCCCTGGCGTGGTTGCTGCGCCAGGACAACGTCATTGCCATTCCCAAAGCCGTGCAGCCTGAACACGTGCGACTGAACGCCGAAGCTGCGAACCTGCTGCTCGAGCCTCAAGACCTCGCCGCCCTCGACCTGATTTTCCCACAGCCCCAGGGCAAGCAGCGCTTGGCGATGGTTTGAAGCGTGCCGCCCTGTGGGAGCGAGCCTGCTCCGGGCGGCGATCCGACGATAGCGATGGACCCGCTGGCATGGATATTGAGCGTTACACCGCTATCGCGAGCAGGCTCGCTCCCACAGGGGATTGTGTAAAAGGAACGTTCAAGTGGACCTTTCACCAGCCTGGATTCTTTCGACCGTGAACACCCTTTCGTCATGGGTATGACGCCTTCCTCGCTCTCCCGAAATCCCGAAATCCCGCGGCACTGCTAGGCTGGTTCAACCGGTACCGACAAAAACAATAATCGCGGGAGAAACCTCATGTTCACTCAAGTCCGCCCATTCAGCCGTTACATTGCCCTCGCCGTAGCCCTTGGCGCTGCGACGCTCGCCCTGCCCGCCCTGGCATTGGACACCGTGAAGTTCATGGCCCCTGGCTCCGTGGGCGGGGGCTACGACCAGACCGCGAGGATCCTGGGCAAGGCGCTGGTCGAGGCCGAGGCCGCCAAATCCGTCACATTCGAGAACAAGGGCGGTGCCGGGGGTACGCTGGGCCTGGCGCAGTTTGCCAACAGTACCAAGGGCGATCCCAATGCACTGCTGGTAGTGGGCGCGATCATGGTCACGGCCGTGGAGCAGAACAAACCGCAGATCACCTTGAAGGATGTGACCCCCATCGCCCGGCTTTTCACCGAATACAACGTGCTCGCCGTGCGCCAGGATTCGCCCTACAAAAACCTCGATGATCTGCTGAAGGACTTCAAGGCCAAGCCTTCCAGCATCAAGTGGGGCGGCGGCTCGAAGGGTTCGATCGATCACATCGGCGTCGCTGAACTGGCGGGCAAGATGGACATCCCGGTCAATCAGGTGAACTACGTCGCCTATGCCGGTGGTGGCGAAGTCGTGGCCGCGACCCTGGGTGGGCACATCACGGTGATCACCGGCGGCTACGCCGAGCTGGCCAAATACGTGCAATCCAAGCAGTTCCGCCTACTGGCCATCGGCGCGCCCAACCGTGTCGAAGGCATCGACGCACCGACCCTCAAGGAAAATGGCTATGACGTGACCATCGGTAACTGGCGTGGCGTTTATGGAGCGGCGAACCTCACGCCCGAGCAGCGCCAGCAAGTCACCGACGCAGTACTGGCCGCCACCCACAGCAAGGTCTGGCAGGAAAACATCAAGGCCAACGCCTGGACCCAGGTCATCCTGACCGGTGACGAGTTCGGCAAATTCGTCGATGAGGAGCATGCGCGCCTGCGGGCCATGCTGGTGAAAGTCGGGTTGCTCTGACATGGCGCGCCAGAACGCAATAGTGCCAACCCAACTGGCCATCGGCGTCGGCGTGATTGCCATCGGCCTGGTCCTTGGGATTGGCGCTTTGCGCTTTCCCCCAGAGATGGGCTTCGTCATCCTCGGGGCCCACGTCTATCCCTGCGCCGTCGCCGTGTTCCTGGCCGGCGTGGGCGTGGTGCTGAGCTACCAGGCGATCACAGGAGGTTTTCGTGAGCTGTCGCAGGATCTCCAGGCCTCCAGCCTGCAGGCCAACGGAAAGTCGGGGGCGGCCTGGGTGAGCGCCGGCATCGTGTCGATCGCTCTGCTCATCAATGTCATCGGGTTCGTATTGGCTGCGGCGCTGTTGTTCGCCTGCTCGGCACGCGGGTTCGGCAGCCGCCATCCCCTGCGTGACCTCGCCATCGGCATCGCCCTGACGCTACCGATCTATTGGCTGTTCAATGCCGGATTGGGGGTCGCGCTGCCACCCCTGATCAATGTCTGGATCTGACCTTAAGTCGAAGGAGATCACCCAGTGGACATCCTCTTGAGCCTGGCTTCGGGTTTTGCTTCGGCGCTGGATCCGATCAATCTGTTATGGGGCTTCATCGGCTGTTTGCTCGGCACCGCCATTGGCGTGTTGCCGGGGATCGGCCCCGCCTTGACGGTGGCGTTGCTGCTGCCGATCACCGCCAAGGTCGACCCGACCGGCGCCTTGATCATGTTCGCCGGGATCTATTACGGCGCCCAATTCGGCGGCTCGACCACCTCCATCCTGCTCAATACGCCGGGAGAGTCGTCCTCCATGATCACGGCCCTGGAAGGCAACCTCATGGCCCGCAACGGCCGCGCGGGGCCCGCCCTGGCGACGGCCGCCATCGGCTCGTTCGTGGCCGGCACGGCCGCCACCCTCTTGCTGACCCTGTTCGCGCCGCTCGTCGCGACGTTGGCGCTCAAGTTCGGGCCGGCGGAGTACTTTGCCATCCTGGTGCTGTCGTTCACCACGGTGTCGGCGGTCCTGGGCGCGTCCATGTTGCGGGGTTTCGCTTCGCTGGGCATCGGGTTGACCATTGGCCTGATCGGCCTGGACTCGACCTCGGGCATCGCTCGTTACACCTTGGGCGTGCCTGAGCTGGTGGACGGCATTGAAGTGGTGCTGGTGGCGGTTGGTCTGTTTGCCGTGGCCGAAGCTTTGTACAGCCTGCTCTATCAAGGGGAAGAAACGACCGGACGGCATCGGATGACCTCGTTGTGGATGACCCGTGCCGACTGGAAACGCTCCGTTCCCGCCTGGATACGCGGAACGATGATCGGCTTTCCCTTTGGCTCCATCCCCGCCGGAGGCGCTGAAATCCCCACCTTCCTGTCCTATTCGGCCGAGCGCAAGTTGAGCAAGCACCCGGAAGAATTCGCCGCCAGCAAGGGCAAGGGCGCCATCGAAGGCGTGGCCGGTCCGGAAGCGGCCAATAACGCCAGCGCCACGGGTTCCCTGGTACCGCTGCTGACCCTCGGCATTCCCACCTCGGCGACCGCAGCGATACTGCTGGCGGCCTTCCAGAACTACAACCTGCAACCGGGCCCGATGCTGTTCCAGACCTCGGGTGAGTTGGTCTGGACGCTGGTGGCATCGCTGTACATCGGCAACCTGATATTGCTGGTGCTCAACCTGCCCTTGGTGGGCCTCTGGGTGAAGCTGCTGCAAATCCCCCGCCCCTACCTCAACGCAGGCATCCTGGTGTTTGCCTCCATCGGCGTGTACGGCATGCGCCATTCCTCGTTCGACCTGATGCTGATGCTGGCGATCGGCTGGGCCGGTGTGCTGATGCGGCGTTTCGATTTTCCGGTGGCACCGGTCATCGTCGGCATGCTGTTGGGACCGATGGCGGAAAAACAGCTGCGCAATGCGTTGTCCATCAGCCAGGGCGACTGGATGGTGTTCCTGACCGAACCCATCTCGGCCACGTTCCTGGGACTGACGTTGCTGGTGCTGGTGGTGCCTCATTTGCTGCACCGGCGCGGCATTCGCTTGCACGAGGATGATTGACCAGCGGTGAACACTTGTGGGAGCGAGCCTGCTCGCGATAGCGGCGGGTCAGGCAGCATCGATACTGAATGTTCCCCCACCATCGCGAGCAGGCTCGCTCCCACAGAAGTTTTCCACATGCCTTTAGGCAGAGTCGGAACGAGCCCTCAGAACAAACCCATCTGCCCGCCCACCAACGTCGAGAAATCATCCCCCACGAACGGCAGGATCGCATCCGCCACTGGCTGTAGCTGCTTGCTCACGTAGTGGTCATAGTCGACGGGCGCGCTCCGGGCTTCCAGCGGCTCGGGGCCGGCGACGGTGATGACGTAGCTGATCCAGCCGCCATTCTGGTACTGCCGCGGGCGCCCGTGGCGTTGGTTGAACTCATCGGCCAGTCGGGCCGCTCGGACGTGGGGTGGAACGTTGCGTTCGTAATCCTCCAGGGGACGGCGCAGGCGTTTGCGGTAGACCAACCGATCATCGAACGCACCGGCCAGGGTCTGCTGCACGTAGTCGCGCACGTAATCCTGATAGGGCTGGCGATGGAAGATTCGTCCGTACAACTCCTGCTGGAACTGCCGGGCCAGCAGCGACCAGTCGGTGCGCACGGTTTCCAGGCCTTTGTAGACGATTTCATCGCTGCCGTCGGCGCGGCTCACCAGGCCGGCGTAGCGCTTCTTGCTGCCTTCCTCGGCGCCCCGGATGGTCGGCATCAGGAAGCGTTTGAAATGGGTTTCGAACTGCAACTCCAGAGCGCTTTGCAGCCCGAACTCCTCGCGCACGTGCTCGCGCCACCACTGGTTGACGTGCGCCACCAGTTCACGGCCGATCCGCGCCGCGTCTTCCTCGGCGTGGGCCCGGCGCAGCCAGACGAACGTGGAGTCGGTGTCGCCGTAGATCACCACGTGGCCCTGGGCCTCGATCAACTGCCGGGTGCGCTGCATGATCTGGTGGCCGCGCAGGGTGATGGACGAGGCCAATCGAGGATCGAAAAAACGACAGCCGCTGGAACCGAGCACGCCGTAGAAGGCGTTCATGATGATTTTCAGCGCCTGGGACAGCGGTGCGTTGTGTTCGCGCTTGGCGGTTTCCCGGCCTTCGGCGACCCGCGCCACAATGGACGGCAGGCAATGTCGAGTACGGGAAAAGCGCGCGCCGCGAAAGCCCGGCACCGACTCGCTGTCGCCCGGATGCCGCAACCCTTCGATCAGGCCCACCGGGTCAATGAGAAAGGTGCGGATGATCGACGGGTACAGGCTCTTGTAGTCCAGCACCAGCACCGATTCGTAGAGCCCTGGCTGGGAGTCCATGACGAAGCCACCCGGGCTGGCCTCGGGCGGGCGCTGCCCCAGATTCGGCGCGACGAAGCCCTGGCGGTGCATCAGCGGCATATACAAATGGGTGAAGGCCGCCACCGAACCTCCGCTGCGATCCACCGGCAGGCCGGTGACGCTGGCCCGCTCCAGCAGGAACTTGAGCAGCTCGGTCTTGGCGAAGATCCGTGTCACCAGCTCGCAGTCCTTGAGGTTGTAGCGGGCCAGGGCCGGCTTGTCCTCGGCGAACATACGGTTGATTTCGTCCATGCGCTGGTAGGGGTTGTCGATGGACTTGCCCTCCCCCAGCAGCGTCTGGGCGACGTTCTCCAGGCTGAACGACGGAAAACTCCAGGTGGCCGAACGCAGGGACTCGATGCCGTCGATGATCAAGCGGCCGGCGGCCGAGGCAAAGAAATGGTTGTTGCGTGCGCCATGCTCGCGCCATTGCATTTCTTCCCCGCCCCGACCCAGGCGCAAGGGCACGGCCAATCGCCGGGCGTGTTCGTGCAGCACGCGCAGGTCGAATTGCACCAGGTTCCAGCCGATGATCGCGTCGGGGTCAAAATGGGCGAACCAATCGTTGAGCTTCTTCAGCAGTACGGTGCGCGATTCGCAGTATTCGAGCTGGAAATCCACGCCGGTGGCGTCGCCGTTCGGTGGCCCGAGCATGTACACCTGACGCTCGCCGCAACCTTCCAAGGCGATGGAATACAACTCGCCCTGAGCGGTGGTTTCGATGTCCAGGGAGACCAGGCGCAACGGTGGGCGGTAATCGGGGGCGGGTTTCATCTGGACGTCGACCAACAGGCCGTCAGCGGCCGGGTGCCGCCGAACCACACCGGCGCGGTGATGAAACGCTCCATCAGGTAGCGCTCCGGCGGCCGGATGTCCGCTTCGAAGACCTCCACGCCGGCGCGGCGCAAGGTGGTGTCCAGACGCATCAGCTGGGCGTGTTGCTGGCAGTACAACCCAAGCACCGGGCGATGCTCGAAGTCCAGCAGGTCCAGGGGCCGCAGCTCGATATCCTTTTCCCCTTGCAACAGGGCTTCGAGCTGCCCGCGCTGGATCTGCGGCACGAACGCCACGGACGGCTGCACCGGCAGGCGCACGCGCCGGGGCCCGGCGTCGGTGGCCAGCCAGAATTCGACTTCGGTGCCGGCCGGGGTGTCGCGCCAATGCCGGGTCAGGACGAAGCCCTGCTGTAAATCCACCGTTGCAACCTCGAATCATGCATGTAGGCGGATTCTACCTGTGGCGAGGGGATTTATCCCCGCTGGGGTGCGAAGCAGCCCTCGAACCAGGCACCGCAAAGTGTCAGATACCCAGCAATGGGGCTGCTGCGCAGCCCAGCGGGAGCAAGCTCCTTCGCCACAGGGGGCGATGACACCCAATCCGGGGTGAATTCACTGGCTATGACGTTTTTTGACGATTGGCCGCCGCTTTATCGCTTGCTCTGCGCCGTTGGGTCTACGATTCTTAGACCACCCGCAAAAAAACAACACCCTGAGGCTTGCCCATGAAAACCGTCGCGCAGTTGCTCCGGATGAAAGATGAGAAAAACCAGCAAGTGCACACCATCTCACCGGACGACATGGTATTGCAGGCGCTGATGCGCATGGCCGAGAAGAACGTCGGCGCCTTGCTGGTGGTGAAAAACGATGAAGTGCTGGGGATCATCAGCGAGCGCGACTATGCGCGCAAAATGGTCCTGCATGGCCGCTCGTCGGTGGGCACCAAGGTCAGTGACATCATGGTCTCCCCGGTGATCACCATCGATCCGCACCAGAATGTCGAGACCTGCCTGAGCATCATGACCGAGAAACACCTGCGACATCTGCCGGTGGTCGAGGACGGCAGGCTGGTCGGCCTGTTGTCCATCGGCGACCTGGTCAAGGAAGCCATCGCCGAGCAGGCGGACCTGATCAAGCAGCTGGAGCAGTACATTCGCGGAGAATGATCAACCGGCAGGCTGTGTGAAAAGTCCGTAGTCGTTTTCACACAGCCTGCCGGCCGGGTTGCTCAATCCCAGCGGACTTCTATATTGAAGGGGATGCCCCTGCCGAGCAGCCCGATGGCCGACACCGACCGACTGATCATCTGTGAACATTGCGATGCGGTGTACGAGCCGGTGGTACTGGTTGCCCACCAGAAAGCCTCGTGCGTGCGCTGCCATGCGGTGATCCAGCGCTACAACGGCCTGAGCATCGAGCAGCGCCTGGCCTTGAGCGTGACGGCGGCGGTGCTCTGGGCCTTCGCCAACGTGTATCCATTGATGAACATCCGGCTCCAGGGCCTGCGCAACAGCGCCACGCTGTGGGACTCGGTCGTGGCGTTGAGCCACGGCTCGATCACCTTCATCGCCCTGGTGACCGCCGTGGCGATCATCATCGCGCCCGCCCTGCAATTGCTGCTCCTGCTCTGGGTGCTGGGCCACGCGTACGGCAACCGCCGCGCGCCAGGCTTCGCCCTGTGCATGCGCAGCCTGGAAGCGCTAAGGCCCTGGAGCATGCTCGAAGTCTGTCTGCTGGGGGCGTTGGTGGCGGTGATCAAACTCGCCGGGCTGCTGGACGTGTTGCCGGGCATCGGCCTGTTTGCCCTGGCGGCCTTGAGCCTGCTGATGATCCGCATTGCCGGACGCGACATCCGCGACCTGTGGGACAGCCTGTGAACGGCCCGCCGCTGGACACTCCGCCCCAGGCCAGTGACCTGAACCTGTGCCTGTGCCACAGCTGTGGCCTGGCCTGCGACATGACCGACGAACCCCATGCCTGCCCGCGCTGCGACGCCGCCCTGCATCGACGCAAGCCCGACCCCATCACCCGTACCTGGGCCTACATGCTCGCCGCATTGGTGTTCTACATCCCGGCCAACCTGCTTCCGGTGATGAACACCCAGATGCTCGGCAACGGTGCCGACAGCACCATCATCAGTGGCGTCATCGAATTCTGGCAAAGCGGAGCCTGGGACATCGCCCTGATCATTTTCATCGCCAGCATCGCCGTGCCGGGCATCAAGTTCGTGGTGCTGACCCTGCTGCTGGTCACCGTGCAACGGCGCAGCACCTGGGCCCAGGTCCAGCGGGCGAAGCTGTATCGGCTGGTGGAGGTGATCGGTTACTGGTCGATGCTCGACGTGTTGGTGGTGGCCCTGGTGGCGGCGCTGGTCAAGTTTCAGGCCTTGAGCGATATCGAGCCGCGTCCGGGGATCCTGTTCTTTGGCCTGGTGGTGGTGTTCACCATGTTGTCGGCCATGAGTTTCGACCCACGCCTGATCTGGGACACCCAACCCTGCGAGGAGACCCTGGATGAAGTCGCAAGCCACTGACGAGCGACGCCCCACCGCGGGTCGCGCCCAGGTCACCAGCCGGCGCTGGACAGTGTCGCTGGTGTGGATCGTGCCGATCATCGCCGTGCTGGTGGGCGTGTCCCTGGTCGTGCACAACTGGCTGCAGCAAGGCCCGACCATCACCATCACCTTCAAGACCGGCCAAGGCCTGACCGCCAACAAGACTCAGGTGAAATACCGCAATGTGGTCATCGGCCAGGTCACCGACGTGCAGTTGAGCGACGACCAGAAGAACGTCACCGCCACGGTCAAGCTGGAGAAAACCGCCGACACCTTCACCCATGAAGATTCGGTGTTCTGGGTGGTCCGGCCGCGCATCGGCGCCGGCGGCATCTCGGGCATCGACACGCTGCTGTCCGGCGACTTCATCGGTGCCGATGCCGGCCAATCGAAAGTCCGCGCCAAATCCTTCACCGGCCTGGAAGCGCCGCCACCGATCACCTACGGCGAACCGGGCAAGCGCTTCACCCTGCACTCCCAGGACCTTGGCTCGCTGGACATCGGCTCGCCGGTGTACCTGCGCAAGATTCCAGTGGGCCAGGTCGTGTCCTACGGGCTGGACGCCAACGGCAAAGGGGTCAATATCGATGTATTCATCAACGCACCCAATGACGTATATGTCACCGAAAACACCCGTTTCTGGAACGTCAGCGGTGTGGATGTAAACGTCGGCGCCAACGGTTTCGCGGTCAAGACCGAATCGCTTTCGGCTCTGCTGCTGGGCGGTATTGCCTTTCGGGCACCGGAATACAGCCCCAACGATACTTCGGCCGCCGAGGACAAGACCTTCGAGTTGTTCGCTGATCAACAGAGCGCCCTCGCCCCGCCCAACGGCAAGGCGCAATACCTGGCGTTGCGCTTCGATCAAGCGCTGCGTGGGCTGCGGGTCGATGCGCCGGTTGAGTTCCTCGGCGTGGAGATTGGCAGGGTGGTTGCCATCAATCTGGATTTTGACGAAAAGCAGCGTAGTTTCCCGGTCAACGTTGGGGTGGTGATCTATCCGCAGCGGCTGGGCAAAGCTCATGAAAAGTTGCTCGAAACGCTCAATCACGATCCGGAAGACGAAGCCGCCGGCGCTCGCCTGATGGGCAGCTTCGTCGAACGCGGGCTACGTGCCCAGGCCCGCAGCGGCAGCCTGTTGACCGGGCAACTGTACATCGCCCTGGATTTCTATCCCAAGGCGGAAAAAGTCTTGTTCGATCCAACCGCCCGCCCGGTGCGTATCCCCACCATCCCCGGCAGCTTGCAACAGATGCAGGAACAGCTCCAATCGGCGGTCGAACGGTTCAACAAGCTGCCCTTGGAAAGCATCGCCAGCAACCTGGACGGCAACCTGGTGGAGCTGCGCAAGGGCCTGGCCCAGTTCAACAACAAGACCCTGCCCGGTGTGCAAAACACCTTGCAGGACGTAAGCAAGACCCTGCAATCGGCCAACTCGACCCTGGCCGAAGACTCGCCCCAGCGTGAACAGTTGACCCAGACCCTGGACGACCTGGGGCGCATGTCACGCTCGCTGCGTGAGCTGTCCGATTACCTGAGCCGCCATCCCGAATCGCTGCTTCGTGGCCGGCCCAAGGACGCCCCGGCGCAGAACCTCACATTCCCGGTGAACGAATGATCACAGGAGCACGCCTCATGGGGCTGACGCTGAAACTGACCCTGATTGCCGCAGCGCTGCTGCTCGGCGCCTGCCGCAGCGACCCGATCCATTACCACACCCTCAGCCCGGCCCAGCCGGCGGTCCAACGCTCCAGCAATGACATCCAGGTCGAGCAAGTCAGCGTCCCGCCCCAGGTGGACCGCACCCAGATGGTCATTCGCCAGGGCAACAGTGGGCTGGCGATCCTGGAAACCGAATGGTGGGGCGCCAGCCTGGCGGATGAGCTACACAGCAGCCTCGACGAGCAGCTGAACAACCCCGGCGCGCCCAAGCTCTTGCTACGGGTCGAGGTGCAACGCTTCGACTCATTCCCCGGCCGCTACGCCCGTATGGATGTGCAATGGCGCCTGCGCAACCTGGGCAACGATGCGCGTCCCCTCACCTGTCGCAGCAGTTTGCAGACACCGGCGGGCGGCAGCATCGATGAGCTGGTGACGGCCCATCAGCATAACGTCCGGCAATTTGTCGAACGGGTGGAACAGGCAGCGTCGCGCAAGGCCTGCCCATCATCCTGAACGGCCAATCCCTACGTCGGCCAATGCTGCGACAGCACCGGTGCAACACGTGGGTGGTGGTCGATCCGCTCCAGCACGCCATAGAACTCGGGACGGGCGCTGAGCATGGCTTCGCGGGTTCCGCTCCACTTCGTGATGACGGCGGCCAGGATATCCAGCGCTCCCGGCTCGGCTCCACTGAGAAACGGTTGCGCCGGGAACTGGTCGGCAAACAACACCCAATTGCGATACAGCCGTTGCTTGGTGCCCGCGACCAGTTGCTGGCAAGTCGCTTCGTTCGCGTCGTTCAGCCAGCGCTCGGGAAAATCGATGATGCCGATGGGCGTGTAGCAGTTGGCGGCGATGTAGACCAAACCCCGTATGGCTTGAGCACGCTGGGCTGGATCGTCCGGCAGCAGCTTCGATCCGGGAAAAGACAGACCGAGGTGAATCAGGATCGCCGCGGCTTCGGTGAGCACCGAGCCGTCCGGTAATTGCAGGGTCGGAACCTGTTTGTGCGGATTCAACGCCTCCAGTTCTTTCAGCGCCTCACTGTCCTCGGTCGAATAGGCATCGACCCGGCGATAAGCCACGTCACATAGACGCAGCGCGACCTCCACCGCCGCGGAGCCCGATTGTGGATGGCCGAATAGCTGATACATGAGCCTGGTCCTCTTGTCTGCGGTTATTCCTGTAGTTATGGCGGTAGAGGCCGCCGGATCCTCGGTGTTCCATCTGCCTGACGAGTCATCACTGCCGTCGATGTTCACCATCACGTCAATGAAGTTCTCTGGATGAGTGTCCGGCGCAAGAATGGCCCCACACAAACCCACAAGCATCTCCCGGAGCACACCACCATGAAACGCCAAATCATCCTCAGCTTCGCTTTCTCTGTACTGGCTGCCAACGTATTCGCCGCCTCCTCCCAACCGGTCGTCGCCGAAGGCGGTTCGGATCGACTGATTGAAAGCCGCGTCGCCGAGAGTGGCTCGGATCGTCTGCTGGAACGTCGTGTTGCTGAAGGCGGTGCTGATCGCCTGCTGGAACGCCGCGTCGCTGAAGGTGGCTCGGATCGTCTGCAAGAACGTCGTGTAGCCGAAGGCGGTGCTGATCGCTTGCTGGAACGCCGTGTAGCTGAAGGCGGTGCTGATCGTCTGCAAGAACGTCGCGTCGCTGAAGGTGGCTCGGATCGTCTGCAAGAACGCCGCGTCGCTGAAGGTGGTTCGGATCGTCTGCAAGAACGTCGCGTTGCCGAAGGTGGCTCGGATCGTCTGCAAGAACGCCGCGTTGCTGAAGGCGGCTCGGATCGTCTGCAAGAACGCCGCGTCGCTGAAGGTGGCTCGGATCGTCTGATCGAAAACCGCGTGTGAATGGCCCACATCGCATGACCGGCTACGTTTCGAACGATGTAAAACAGATCCTGTGGCGAGGGAGCTTGCTCCCGCTGGGCTGCGCAGCGGCCCCTGTTCCTCAAGCGGAACAAGCTCCCTCACCACATGATCCAGACCAAACACCGCACACCCGCTAGCGCCCCGAAGCCCGCGCCATACACCGCTGATAACGCTCATCCACCCGCTTGGCAAACCACGCTGTCGTCAGCTTGCGGGTGATCTTCGGACTCTTGAGCACAATCCCCGGCAACAGCGCCCGCGGCAAAGGCTTGCCCTCGGCCCGCTCCGCCAATTCGAACACCCGCTTGTAGAGTTTGCTGTCCTCGAACGCCAGACTGTCCCCCAGCTCCAACTGATCGCGAATGGTCGGGTTACGCATTCCCAGTGACTTGCCCAACGTGCGCACCGCCAGTTCGGTACTGCCCGGCATGATCGAGTCATGCAGGATCAAATCCCCGTCCAGTGCCAAGGTAATCCCTGACGCCCGGCTCACCGCATGCTGGAACGCCGCGTTTCGACTGGCGTACCACCCGGCATTGAAATCGGCAAATCGATACAACGGCTCGCTGTAGCTGACCGGATAGCCGAGCAGATGCGCAATTCCGAAGTACATGCCGCCACGACGACTGAACACTTCACGACGAATCGAGCCGTCCACCGTGTAGGGATAATTGCGGGCATTGGCCTGAGCGAAGGCAATGCTGACTTGCATCGGCCCACCGGTGTGCACCGGGTTGAAACCGCCGAACAAAGTGTTGCCCAGCGGCACCATGCCGATGAAATCATCGAAAATGCCACTCAGTTCCTTCTCGCTGCGCGCCGCGTTGAGCCGGTCACCGTAGCTTTTGCCGTTGGGTGAACGCACCTCAAGTGCCGCGCTGACCAGCAGTCCGGGCACATGCACCTTCGCTGCACGCCGGTCGATTTCCTCCCGGGCAATCTTGCCCAGCCCTGGAACCGTCGGGTCCGCCTGGAAAGTCGATTCCTGTTCAGTCACCGCCAGCACCGCACAGATGTTCTGCGTACTGGGTGAGATCTGCTGGGTCGCAAAGGCCGTGTAAATATCAGTCGCCCAGCCTTCGCGATCGGCAGTCTTGGCCGGCAGCAGCTGCACGATCTGCCGCTTGACCTCGGCGGGCTGGCGTTGCGTTTCCTGCACCTGACGGCTGCCGCAACCGGCCAGGACCAGTAGCGCAGCCAGGCTGATGATGAGTCGATTGAAATGCATGTTGCTCCATCGGACGTGGTATCCCGGAACAACCATACGATCAAAAGCGCGCGCGGGCTATGTTCTGTCGTAGACCACTGTGGGAGCGAGCCATCAATCTTCATCCACCGTCCACATGAAACTGCGCCGGATCAGATGCCGCTCAACGCCAGGTCCATCGCAAAGTAAGTGAAGATCAGGTCGGCCCCTGCCCGCTTGATCGCGCCGAGGCTTTCGCGCACTACGCGGGCTTCGTCAATGGCGCCGGCCTGGGCGGCGAATTTGATCATCGCGTACTCGCCGCTGACCTGATAGGCCGACAGTGGCAGGTTCGAGGCCTGGCGAATGTCGCGGATGATATCCAGGTAAGCGCCGGCCGGCTTGACCATCAGCGCATCGGCGCCTTCCTGCTCGTCGAGCAGCGACTCGCGCAAGGCTTCGCGGCGGTTCATCGGGTTCATCTGGTAGCTCTTGCGGTCGCCTTTCAAGGCGCTGCCACCGGCCTCGCGGAACGGACCGTAGAGCGCCGAGGCAAATTTGGTCGAGTACGCCATGATGGCCGTCTGGCTGAAACCGGCTTCATCCAAGGCCTTGCGAATCGCCTGGACCTGCCCGTCCATGGCCGCCGAAGGGGCGATCACATCAGCACCGGCCCGGGCCGCCGCGACGGCTTGTTTGCCTAGGTTGACCAGGGTCCGGTCGTTGTCCACTTCGTGCCCGTGGAGCACGCCGCAATGACCATGGTCGGTGTATTCACAAAAGCAGGTGTCGGACATCACGATCATCTCCGGCACCGCGTCCTTGCAGATTGCGGCCATGCGCGACACCAGGCCACGCTCGTTCCAGGTATCACTGCCGTCGCTGTCCAGGTGATGGGATACGCCAAACGTCATCACCGACTTGATGCCGGCACGAGCGTAGCGCTCGATCTCGCTGGCCAACTTGGCCTCAGGGATGCGTACCACGCCGGGCATGCTCTTGATCGGCACGAAGTCATCGATTTCTTCCTCGACGAAAATCGGCAGCACCAGGTCGTTCAAAGTGAACTCGGTTTCCTGGAACAGACTGCGCAAGCTTGCATTACGGCGTAGACGACGTGGGCGTGCTTCGGGGAACTGGCTGGACATGGGACTCCTGGGCAAAGGGATGCTCGATCACAGGGGACAAAGCTTATGCCCTGACCGACCAGGGCACAAACGCAGGCTGGAAAACAGAGTGTTACCCGCCCGGCAATAATCCCTTCATAACGTCAGCGAGCCATTGATGCAGGTCACCACCGCGCCGCCAATCCAGACCTCATCGCCCAGTTGCTCCACATGAATACGCCCGGCGCGGCCCATGGTCAGGCCCTGGCTCACCACGTAGGACGATGGCGCCAGGCCCTTGCCCAGCAACCATTGCGCCAAGCCGGCGTTGAGGCTACCGGTTGCCGGGTCTTCGGGCATGCCGTCGCCTGCAATGAAGCCACGCACTTCAAAATGCGCGCCCTCTCCATCCACGGCCGGATCCCAGGGTGCGATGACCCCTACGGCCAAGTCCAGCAGTTGATGATAATCAGGCTTGAGGGTCAGCACCTGCTGCCGGTCCCTGAGCATCAAGGCCAGCCAACCGGCACCGTTATCGACCCATTGCGCCTCGACAACCGCCTCGACCGACAGCCCGAGCCCCTTGCGCACCCGCTCCAACAGCTCAGCCTCCGGCGGACCGGACCGGAGCAAAGGCGGCGCCAGGAATGCCAAGCCATGCTCGCTACGGCGAATCCGGACCAGACCTACCCCGCATTCCTGCACGATCTCCTGCCCTTTCGGCACACCGCCGGCTTCGAGCCAGGCGTGACAACTGCCAAGGGTCGGATGCCCGGCAAACGGCAGCTCGGTGGACGTGGTGAAAATCCGCACCCGGTAATCCGCCTCCGGGTGCCGGGGCTTCAACAGGAAGGTGGTTTCGCTGAGGTTGGTCCAGTTGGCAAAGGCCGCCATGCGCTCGTCACTGATCCCATCAGCGCCGAACACCACCGCCAGCGGGTTGCCCTTGAGCGGCACTTCGCTGAACACGTCCAGCTGTTTGTAATCGAATCGGCTGGCCATGGATTGACTCATTCGGGAATCTTCAAGCCGCGTGCCACGGCCGGCCGCGCCAGGAAGCGCTCCAGCACTCGCGTCACATTGGGAAAGTTCTGGATACCTACCAGATCGCCCGCTTCATAAAAGCCGATCAAGTTGCGCACCCAGGGAAAGGTGGCGATATCGGCGATGGTGTAGCGCTCGCCCATGATCCAGTCCCGTCCCTGCAGGCGGCCATCGAGCACCTTGAGCAGGCGCCTGCTTTCCTCGACGTAACGATCACGGGGCCGCTTGTCCTCATAATCCTTGCCGGCGAACTTGTTGAAGAACCCCAACTGCCCGAACATCGGGCCGATCCCGCCCATCTGGAACATCAGCCACTGGATCGTCTCGTAGCGCGCCGCCGTTTCCTGGGCCAGCAGCTGGCCGCTCTTGTCCGCCAGGTAAATCAGGATCGCCCCCGACTCGAACAAGGCCAACGGCTGATCGCCCGGCCCATGAGGATCGAGAATGGCCGGGATCTTGTTGTTGGGGTTCAGGGACAGGAACTCGGGGGACAACTGATCGTTGCTGCCGAAATCGACTTTATGCGGCTCGTATGGCAGGCCGATCTCCTCCAGCATGATCGAAACCTTCACGCCATTGGGGGTGGGCAAGGAATAGAGCTGGATCCACTCGGGGTATTGAGCGGGCCATTTTCGGGTGATGGGGAATGGGGTCAGGTCAGCCATGATCACGAACTCCGTAGGAAAAGGATGACCGAGGATAATCTAAATCTTCGAGCGCATGGACTCGCCGGTTTCATCCGCTGTTCTTAATTCCGCAACATCCCGTCGCTAATGTTCACGCCATCTCCTGGAAGGAGCCGACCGCAGGATCGAACCAAAGGGCCTCGACGGACTCAGAGCAATGCCCCGAGGAATCGAAGCGGCGTATCGACAGGGAAAACACCCGAGGCCACAAGCTTCGCGGTGCCAGGGTTTGTCAGCCTGAATCGAACGTGCCGAAGAACATTATTCGATGATCAATCCACTGAATTTCGCCAAGCGTTTCAAACACCGTTCGTGGCTGGTGCTGCCGACGTTGCTGGTGGTCTGTGGCCTGGTGTTGTCGTTGGAATCCAGTGTCAGCCGCGCCCAGCCCGTCGATGGCGTACAGACCCTGGTGTTCCTGCGCCACGCCGAGAAACCGGCCGGCGGCCTGGGCCAGCTCAACTGCCAGGGCCTCAACCGCGCCATCGACCTGGCCACCCTGCTGCCGGAAAAGTTCGGCAAGGCCGATTACGTGTTCGCAGCCAACCCTACGCGCAACGTCGAAGAGGGTGAGCTGGACAATTCCTACAGCTACATTCGCCCGCTGATGACCATCAGCCCCAGCGCCATCAAGCTTGGGTTGCCGGTGAACATCAACTATTCGGCCAATGACACCAGCGATCTGGCTGACGAACTGCTGCACGACAAGTACCACAACGCCACCATCTATACCGCCTGGTCCCATGGCTATCTGCCGGAGCTGATCAACAAGGTCGCCGGCGAGGCGGTGGGCAAAAAGCAGACGATTACCGACGACTGGGCCTCGGGCGATTACGATTCACTGTACGTACTGACCCTGACCTGGCACAACGGCAAGGCCAGCCTCAGCAGCCGCAGCTATAAGCAGGGTCTGGACAACGGCAAGGACACCTGTCCGACATAACCCGTCGGCGCTTCCCACAGAACCGGCAGATCACGCGTTGAGCGTGCTGGGTTATCATGCGGGCACTTGTCCCACTGCCCGGAACCTCTCCATGTCCGTATCCTCTGCAGCTCCCAACCGGGGCTGGTCGTTCTGGTGGAAACCCGCCCTGTTCCTGCTGGTCGCCTGCGTCGGCCTCTACTACGTCAAGTGGTCGCCCTACTACCTCAAGGCCTTTGTCGCCGCCGACAGCCACAACATCGGCAGCTCGATCCTCAACGATGCCCAGACCGCGCCACTGACTGCGGCGCTGGCCTACGCCAAGGTGTACTTCCTGGCGATCTGGAAAGCCGCCGTGCTGGCGGTGATCCTCGGCTCGCTGTTGCAAGTGCTGATTCCCCGCGACTGGTTGCTGCGCCTGTTCGGCCAGGCCGGTTTTGCCTCGACGCTGCGCGGCGGGCTGTTCGCCCTGCCGGGCATGATGTGTTCGTGCTGCGCCGCGCCGGTGGCGGCCGGCATGCGTCGGCAGAGCGTATCGGTGGGCGCGGCACTGGCGTTCTGGATCGGTAACCCGGTGCTCAACCCTGCGACCCTGGTCTTCATGGGTTTCGTACTGGGTTGGGGCTTCACTGCCCTGCGGCTGGTGGCGGGTATCGTGCTGGTGTTCGGCGTGTCGATGGTGGCCCAGCGCATCGCCCGGCCCGATACCCTGCCCGAAGCGGCCGTCGAAGCGGTGGCCGAGGCCAGCACGGCGGATGCACAACCGTTCCTGATTCGCTGGGGGCGGACCCTGTGGCAATTGTTCTGGAGCACCATTCCGGTCTACGTCCTGGCCGTGCTGGTACTGGGCGCGGCACGGGTCTGGCTGTTTCCCCACGTCGACGGCGCCATGGCCAACAGCCTGCTTTGGCTGGTGCCTCTGGCGGTCGTCGGCACCCTGTTCGTGATTCCCACCGCCGCGGAAATCCCCATTGTGCAGACCATGATGACCCTGGGCATGGGCACCGGCCCGGCCGTGGCGCTGTTGATGACCCTGCCGAGTGTCAGCCTGCCCTCGTTGCTGATGCTGCGTCGGGACTTCGATGCGCGGGTATTGGTGACCGTAGCCGTGCTGACCATGGTGGTGGGGATTGTTTGCGGATTGATTGGGGCGGTGGTGCTCTAACAGGCTGGCACTTGAATGTTGGATCGCCACAGATCCTGTGGGAGCGGGCTTGCTCGCGAAGACGCCGGCAAATTCAAAAGGGATGCAAGCGGACACACCGCTTTCGTCGGATCGCCGCCCGGAGCAAGCCCGCTCCCACAGGGGTTGCGGTGGGCGGAATTATTGGGATTGACCCACCTTTGCCGCCCGCTCCCGCAAATACTCCAACACCGCCGCCTGCTCCCCCGAGAACTCGATCCGCAAGCCCTTCTTCTCCCGCTGGTACACATACATCGGGTCGTAATACTCACGCAGCAGGCTCTCGATCCAGGTGCGATGCAAGTCCACGGCGCCACTGCGGGCCTGCTCGGCCAGGGCCGCCTCCAGGATTTCCATCAAGCGACGATGGCGGTCCCCGCCCAAGCGTTTGTGGATGTTGTCCAGGCTCGCCAGCAAGCGCTCGGAAAATCGAGAGAAACCTTCATCCCCATACACGGCGACAAACTCGGCGCACAGATTGATCACGTAGTCGCGCAGGATCCGCTCGACCCGCCGCTCAAGGCTGTCTTCCAGCCAGACCATCGGCACCTGCTGCATGCGTTGGTACAACGGCAGCGGCAAGGCGCAACTGCCGATCATGCGGTTCTCGTCTTCGAGCACGAATTGCCCGATACCGGCGGCACGCTTCTTCAGCAGGTCCACCGCCAGCCGGTTTTCGAAGTCGATATTGCAAGGTTGCCCCGTGGCGCGCCGGCCAAAGCTGGAGCCGCGATGATTGGCATGGCCTTCCAGATCCAGGCTGTTATTCAATTGCGTCAGCACTTGGGTCTTGCCGGTGCCGGTCATGCCGCCCAGCAGGACCAGATCACATTCGGTGGCCGCCTGTTCGAGGGTGCCAAGCAGGAACGTGCGCATGGCCTTGTAGCCGCCGCCGACCCTGGGATAGTCGATACCCGCTTCGTCCTTGAGCCATTGCTGGACGATCTGCGAACGCAGGCCACCGCGAAAGCAATACAACGCACCGTCAGGATGGGCCCGGGCAAACTCGGCCCAGGCCTGGATGCGTTGCGCCTTGGTTTCGCCAGACACCAATTGATGCCCCAGAACAATGGCCGCTTGCTGGCCCTGCTGCTTGTAGCAAGTACCGACACGTTGCCGTTCGATGTCGGTCATCAGCGGCAGATTGACCACGCCAGGAAAAGCGCCCTTGAGAAATTCGACCGGCGCGCGAGTGTCCATCATCGGTCGATCGTTGAGGAAGATGTCGCGGTAATCGGTGACGTCGAAGGGCATCATGACACCTCGACCGCGTGGCTCTGTCGCTCCACCAGTTCGCCAATCGGCTCCAGCGCCAGGCCCAGTTCAGCGGCGACTGCCAGGAACTCTGCTTCGCCCTCGGCCGTGACGGCGATCAACAGCCCACCGCTGGTCTGCGGGTCGCACAGCACTCGCTTGTGCAGCTCCTGGATTCGCCCCACCTTGCTGGCGTAACTGTCGTAGTTGCGCAGCGTTCCGCCCGGTATACAGCCCAGGTCGAGGTAATACTCGACACCCGGCAAGCGCGGCACCGCGTCGTAGCGGATGCGCGCCGTCACCTGGCTGCCGTCGGCCATTTCCACCAAGTGGCCGAGCAGGCCAAAGCCTGTGACATCAGTCATCGCGGTCACGCCTGCAAGCTTGCCGAAGCGGCTGCCCGGCTTGTTGAGCGTGCACATCCAGTCACGGGCCAGGCCGACATCAGAGGCGCGCAGCTTGCCTTTCTTTTCCGCCGTGGTCAGGACGCCGATGCCCAGGGGTTTGGTCAGGTACAGACGGCAACCCACGGTTGCGGTGTCGTTGCGTTTCATGTGGCGTCTCTGCACAAGGCCAGTGACCGCCAGGCCGAACATCGGCTCCGGAGCATCGATCGAATGCCCACCGGCCAGTGGGATCCCGGCCTCGTCACACACCGAGCGCCCGCCGCGAATCACTTCCCGGGCAATCTCGGGCGCCAGGACGTTGACCGGCCAGCCGAGAATCGCGATGGCCATCAGCGGATCACCGCCCATGGCGTAAATATCACTGATGGCGTTGGTGGCAGAGATGCGGCCGAAATCGAACGGATCATCGACAATCGGCATGAAGAAATCGGTGGTGGAAACCACACCGCGCTCCTCGTCGATGGCGTAGACCGCGGCATCGTCCCGGGAGGCATTGCCTACCCACAGTTTCGGATCAAGGTTCTGCGCACCGCTGCCGGCCAGGATCACTTCCAGCACCTGGGGCGAAATCTTGCAGCCGCAGCCGGCGCCGTGGCTGTATTGGGTCAGGCGAATCGGCTCGCTCATGGGCATACCTCGTGTCAGTGAAGGTGACCGAGTCTACCAGCTATGCCTACAGCTCAGTGCTGCGGTGTGATGGGTGCACCCTGGTCATCCGATGGAATTTTCCTTGCGCTGCGCAATCACTTGAACATCCCCTGAGCGCAGCCATCCAGGAGTTCGCCGATGACCTTCGCCCCTGCCACCGACAGCACTCACCTTGACTATGGTCTGGACACGCTTTTCGGTCGCGAGACTAAAAGTACCCACTGCCAATACGACGTCAAACGTCTCGACGATGACAAGCCGGTGTGGTTCGCCTTGCATGTGCGGCCACCGATGCCGGACGATCTGGAGAAAGCCGAAATCGTCGTATTCAGCGCCGAAGGTCGCCGCCTCAGCGGCATCGTGCGAAAAACCGAACGCTTCACCGATGGCAGCCTGCAACTGGACGTCGAACCCGACTGAGGTTTCAGGCCTGTCGCGCACTGCTGCGGTACATGAACACCAGTGCCAGTGCGAGACAGGCCATCGCCAGCAAGCGGCTGCCGGATAATTCAATCGCCGGATTGCCCAACCAGCCGAAGTTGTCGATCAGCATACCCATGGCCAACTGCCCGACGATCACCGCCACGGTCGCCACGGCAGTGCCAACTTTCGGCACCGCCCCAACCATCACGATCATGTACACCACGCCGAACAGCGCGCCGCTGAGCTGCCATTTCGGTACGTCCAGCAGGCTGACCGCATGGGCCGGTTCGAAGAATACGATCAGCAGGCCGGTGACCACCGTACCCACGGTAAACGTCAGCAGACTGCTGCGCAGCACCCCGACCGTCTGACCGAGACGACCGTTGATGGCCGCTTGCACACTCAACACCGCGCCGGCGGCGACCACCACCAGTAACAAAAGAAACACACTCATGATCAACCTCGGGCAATCAGGACTAGGGCCACGACAATCAGCGCCAACGCCAGCCAGCGTTCGCCGTTGACCCGCTTGCGAGTCGCGCCGAACCAGCCGAAATGATCGATCAACACGCTTTTGCCGACCTGGCCGGACAGAATCGCGATCATGGTCATGGCAATGCCGATGTGCGGCGTGGCGAGGGTCAGCACCACCACGTAGATCGGCCCCAGGAAACCGCCGATCAGTTGCCAGCGCGGCAGTTCATTCAAAGCCGGGCCCTGCTGGCGGCCCGCGAGCAGCAACAGCAAAAACAGAATCGCCGAGCCGACACCAAAGATACTCAGGGTGGCCCACAAGTGGCCGACCTGGACCCCGAGCGGCCCCAGCAAGCCGGCCTCTACCGACAAGCCCATGCCGGCCAGGATCACCAGCGGCAGCAACAGCCAGCGCAGGATGGGTCGGGATCTGGACGCCGTCGTTACCGACGCGGCCTCGTTAAGTGAAGACGCCTGCATGTTCAAAAACCTGTATGAGCCAAGAATGGCGGGCATTATCGGCTGGCACCTCTGTGCGATAAATGGGAGCATCCCGATAACACTTTTGCGTATTGCGCACAGGATGACTCCCAATGCACGGCCTCAATGAACTGGGCTTCAAGGCGCTCCGACTGTTTGTCGCAGTGCTTGACCATGGCAGCTTTTCGGAAGTGGCTCGGCGCGAAAGCCTGGCCCCGTCCTCGATCTCCCGGCAGATCCAACTGATGGAGCAGGCCCTGAATCAGCAACTGCTCTATCGCCATACCCGCGCCGTTTCCCCCACCGAAGCCGGGCGTCTGCTGGGCCACCACGCACGTCTGTTGCTCGTGCAACTGGAGGAAGCCGAACAGGCCTTGCAGGAGCAGCACAGCGAACCGTCCGGCCTGGTGCGGATCAACGCGCCGGTGGTGTTTGGCCAGCGTCACCTGACGCCCTGGCTCGGGCCGTTGTGCCAGCGCCATCCCAAGCTGCAACTGGAGATCCAGCAGACCGACAGCTACGTCGACCCGTTGCAAGAGGGCGCTGACCTGCTGTTTCGCATCGGTCCGTTGCATGATTCCAGCATGCAGGCACGCATTGTCGCGCCGCACCGTTTCCAGATCGCGGCCAGCCCCGGATACCTGGCCCGCCACGGCGCGCCGCAAAAGCCGCAGGACCTGGCGAGTCATCAGTGCCTGGCCTACAAAGGCGTGAGCGGCCAGCAACGCTGGTTCTTCCGCCGCCCCGGCCAGGCCTGGACGCCCTACAGCGTCAAGGGCCCGATCACCGGCAACCACGCCGATACCCTGACCCAGGCTGCGGAACAGGGTCTGGGGCTGGTGATGTTCCCCTCGTGGCTGATCGGCGAAGCCGTGCGCAAGGGCACGCTGGTGCCGGTGCTGCGGGAATACGAAGCGTCCAACAGCCTTGAACCCCAGCAGATCGCCATTCTCTGGCCGGGCAGCCGACGGCTATCGGTGAAGGTGCGCACGGTGATTGATTTTTACCTGGAGTGTTTTGGCGAGGTGCCTTACTTGGACCGTTGAGGATGTCGTCATCGCCAGCGCTGGAGTCAGGTGCGCTGCCCATGGGATGATCGCCGCCCGAGCGCGACCTTCCGGAGAGTTTCAATGTCATTGCTGAGTAAACACGCCGCCGCCCTGCTGTTGACGGCCCTCGCCAGCCTGTCTCTGGTGCCTGCCCAGGCGGCTCCGGCCAAACCTTCCGGCGAGGCGCCGGCGCAGAAGGTCTCGATGCTGGGCGGCAAATTCGTCTTCAACTTGCCCAAGGGTTTCACCGCGACGCCATTGCCCGCCGGCGAGGCAGCCCAGGGCACCGCCGGTGCGACCGGGACGATGTACAGCAATGCCACCACCAGGACCGTGGTGATCGCAGCTGAAAACATCATCGGCGGGGCGAATGTGAAGGATGACGACAGCGCATTCCTCGACACCACCATGGCCGACTTCGCCGCCCAGCGAATCAAGGCCCTGCCGGACGCCAAAATACTCAGCGAAAAGAGCATGAGCCAGAAAGGCTCCGGCCTGGGCCTGCGCCAGCTCGACACCAGCGCAACCCAAGGCGGCGGACCGACCCTTGATACCACCTTGCTCGGTGCCTCCGGCACCCGCATGGCGGTGGTGCAGATCATCTCCCGCGCCAGCGACAAGGCCGGTCACGAAGCGCTGGTGAAACGGATCGCCAGTGGTCAGTGAAGGGGCTGTGATTCTGAGGGACCGCGTCGCGTCAATCGCGAGCAGGCTCGCTCCCACAGGGGATTTGTGTCGGGCGCGAAATCGAAGCCAAGCCTGATTAAATTGTGGGAGCGGGCTTGCTCGCGAAGACGGCAGCACATTCAGTATTGATGCAAGCTGACACCCCGCATTCGCGAGCAAGCCGCTCCCACAGGGGACGGATGCAGGGTGAAGAATTGAAACAAGCCCCCGAGCAAACTGTGGGAGCGAGCCTGCTCGCGAGACGTCGGCACATCCAACCGGAGTTTCTAGGGATTGAGCCGCTCCAGCCACGCCCGCAGATCCTGCACTTCCTGCGCATTGATGTTATGGCCCAGGCCCAGGTAGGCGTGGAATTCCGGTTCCAGCGCCAGGGTCTTCAGGAAGGAGTCGGCTTCGGTGCCGTCGCGGTAGGGAATGATCGGGTCCACCGTGCCATGGCCGATGAACACCGCCAGTGCCCGTCGTGATTCGTCGGGGGTCAGTTCGGATCGCAGCACTGACAGCACCCGCCCGCCCATCGCCGCAATACCGCCCACCGCTTCGGGGTGTCGCAACGCCACTTCGTAGCTCATCATCGCGCCCTGGCTGAAGCCCACCAGGTACACCTTGCTCGCGTCGGTCGAAAATTTCGTCCGCGCCTTCTCGATGAAATCCAGCAGCAACTGACCGCTGGCCTTCAGGTCGGCGCCGTTGCCGTCATAGGCGCCCTCGCCCTCCTTGGCGAACCACTGATAGCGTCCCGGTTCCATGGTCTTCGGCGCGCGGGCCGAGAGGTAGTTGTAGTGCTGGGGCAGTTCGTCCTTGAGGGCGAACAGGTCCTGTTCGTTACTGCCGGAACCATGCAGGAAGATCACCAGCGGACGGTCCTTGGCCTGTTCATCGACCTGGGCCAGGTAGTCGAGCGGCAGGTCAGTATGCAATACGGGTTGGGCGTGCAACCCGGACGAAACCAGCAACATGAACAGGGCGAGCGCTCTTAACATCAGTCTTCCTCCGTCGTTCGATAGGCGCACGGCAACGAGCGTGCGCTGGGGTAGACAGCACTTATCAGTCGTTGCTCAATTTCCCGCTGCGAATCGGCTCGCGCCCGGCAACTTTGGCCTGCCAGATCCCCGGCTCGGTATAGCGCCCGCGATCCAGCGCGAACAGCACGCCGCTGGTGCCGGCCCGCACCGTGGTGAACCGGTCGTTCAGCGGGTCGACCACCTCGAACAACGGTTCACCCCGCTCGACCCATTCCCCCACTTCGCGCAGGAAACTCACCACGCCATGGTGCGGCGCGAACAGGTATTCAGTGCCCTCGAACGGAAAGCCTTCGCAACATTCGCTGGGCGCGGCCGCCCAGTCGCCAGCGATGAGGCCCTGCTCGGCGAGAAACCCCAGAATCGCCTCGCAGTTGGCCTGGGCCTGCTCCACCCGGGTATCGCCCATGCTGCCCAGCTCCAGGGTGGTGGCCAGGTTGGCCAATGGAATCGCGGCCTCGGGAAAGGCCTTCGCCAGGCGCAGCCAAGGCGTGGAACAGGATTCGTCGAACGCGCTACCGCCGGAATCCTCGCACAACAGCGCCACCCCGGCCTTCAACCGCGCCGCCAGGGTGCGCCACTGCGGCCAATGCTGCGGCAAGGCGTACAAGTGAATCGACGCTTCGAAATCGCAATGCAGGTCGAGGGTGATATCAGCGTCGCAAGCATGACGCAGCAACAGCCGTTGCAGCGCTTCGAGTTGCGACGGTGGCGGCGGCAGATCGTCGAGCACCTGCGCCATGGTCTGGCGAATCAGCGTGATGTTGGCCGCCGGGTCGTCCCCCAGGTGATCACCGATACGGTGCGCCACCGGCGCGCTGAGCTCGACGAAGGCACGGTTGAAATTCTTGCCGCTGCCCAGTTCGAAACGTCCCATGTGGGCGGCTTGCAGATGTTGGTCCAGGCCGATGGGGTTGGCCACCGGCACCAGTTCGATCACTCCCTTGAGCAGGCCTTGGGCCTCAAGTTCATTGAGCCGTTGCTTGAGTTCCCAGGCGGTGCGCATGCCCGGCAACTCATCGGCATGCAGGCTGGCCTGGATGTAGGCCTTGCGCGGGCCATGGCCGTAACGAAACACACTGAGCCGGCGCTCGGTGCCCAAGTGACTCCATGGCAAGGTATGGTCGATGCGTTGCATGAAATCTCCAGATGACGATGCGTAAGAACCGATAGCGCAGGGTAAAACAATCGTCCATGAAAAAGGGGGCCGACCGAGTCAATGATTCCCGTGGCGAGGGAGCTCGGGGGCTGCTGCGCAGCCCAGCGGGAGCAAGCTCCCTCGCCACGGGTGAGCAGCAGGATTCAGCAATCGCAGCCGATCGCCTGATCCGTCACCCGCTCCACCGAGCCGGTCAGGCGAAAGCCTTCGTCGAGCCAGCCCATCACGCCGCCAATCATCTCCTTGACTGGATAACCCAACGTGGCCAGCCGCACCGCCGCCTTGTTCGCGCCGTTGCAATGGGGCCCTGCGCAATACACCACGAACAGGGTGTCTTGGGGATAAGCGGCCAGTGTCTCGGCGGTCAGCGTGCGGGTTGGCAGGTTGATCGCCCCGGGCACGTGCCCACGTTCGTAGGCCAGCGGCCCGCGAACATCGACCAGTACAAAATCGACCTGGCCGGCCTGTTGGCTGGCGTGAACGTCGGAACAATCGGTTTCGAATGTCAGACGCGCGTTGAAATGCTGCAAGGCGATGTCGGACGGGGCAGCAGGCACTTCGCGAACCAGGCTGGTCATCATGTGTACTCCAAGGGAATGAGGCGTGAAGGGACTTTATCCGCCCGATGCTTACCGCTACAGTGGCGTACAAGACACTCTGTGGGAATTTTCCGCCAAATGCAGCCTACCCCCGGCCTGGTCGCAATCCTCGCCTACGACGGCCTGTGCACGTTCGAATTCGGCGTCGCCGTCGAGATATTCGGCCTGGAGCGGCCCGAGTTCGATTTCCCCTGGTATGAACACCGGATCGTCGCAGTCGATGAGGGGCCGATGCGGGCAATGGGCGGCTTCCAGGTGCTGGCCGATGGCGGCATGGAACTGCTCGACAGCGCCCGGACCATTATCGTGCCCGGTTGGCGCAGCCGCAGCGAGCCTCCATCCGAAGCCTTGCTCGCGGCATTGCGCAGGGCCCACGCCCGGGGCGCGCGTTTGCTGTCGATCTGTTCCGGAGCGTTCGTCCTGGCGGCCGCCGGACTGCTCGATGGTCTGGGCGCCACGACGCACTGGCGCTACACCGATGAACTGGCTGAAAGCTTTCCCGACGTGCGGGTCGACCCCGACGTGTTGTACGTGGATTCAGGGCAGGTCATCACCTCGGCCGGCAGCGCCGCCGGCATCGATGCCTGCCTGCACCTGGTGGCCCGGGACTATGGCGTCCAGGTCGCCAACACCGTGGCGCGCCGGCTGGTGATGTCACCGCAACGCACCGGCGGCCAGGCACAGTTCATTCCCTCACCGGTCAGCCGCACGCCGCGCAGCGACCTGTCCAGCGTGATGCAATGGGCCCGCGAGCGCCTGCATGAGCCCCTCGGCGTACGCGAACTGGCCAGCCAGGCGGCCATGAGCGAACGGACCTTCCTGCGCCACTTCACCCAGGCCTGCGGCCAGTCGCCCAAGGCCTGGCTGCAGCATGAACGCCTGGCCCGGGCCCGGGAGTTGCTGGAAAGCACCGAAAGCAACACCGACAACATCGCGCAGTTGTGCGGCTATCGTTCGGTGGAAAGCTTTCGCGTGGCGTTTCGCAGCGTGGTGGGGTTGGCGCCGTCGGTGTATCGGGAAAGGTTTGGGCGGGGGTGAAAAAATAGAACACTCAGGCATCCACATCCTGTGGCGAGGGAGCTTGCTCCCGCTCGACTGCGGAGCAGGCGCAAGATTTTCAGCATGAGGCCAAGTGACAGGGGACCGCTCTGGGTATTGGGGTTGCTCCGCAACCCAGCGGGAGCAAGCTCCCTCGCCACAGGTGCAATCGCCTGGACTATCTGGGCTTGCGCAGCAAATAACTATCCATGATCCACCCATGAGCCTGGCGCGCGGCCTTGCGGGTGCGCTCGATTTCATCGGCCACGTCCCCCAGCCGACCGGCGATAAGTATTTCCTCGGCCATGCCCACGTAGGCGCCCCAATAAACCTGCGTATCCGGATCGCTCATCTGGCGATAGGCATCCTCGGCATCGAGCATTACCGCCACACTGTCTGCATCGCCCACTTGCCCCGCCTTCAACCGGCGGCCGGTGGTGATGTGCACTGAGCCGCCGATGCTGTTCAACGGCACTTTGTGCCGGGCGGCGAGGGCCTGGAGGCTGGTGATGCCGGGGATCACCTCGAATTCGAAGGCACAGCGACCGGCGTCAAGGATCGCCTGCAAGATCCGCACGGTGCTGTCGTACAACGCCGGATCGCCCCACACCAGGAAACCGCCGCACTGCCCGTCTGAAAGCTCTTCATTGATCAAGCGTTCGAAAGTCGCCTGCTTCGCGCGGTTCAGATCTTCGACGCTGGCCGTGTAGTCCGAGTCGCCGCGTTGACGCTCGGGGCTGTGGGCTTCGACGAAACGGTAGGTGCGATCCACGATATGGCGGTGGCAGATTTCTTGCCGCAGGTCCACCAGGGTGTGCTTGGCCGGCCCCTTGTCCATGAGGAAAAACACATCCACTCGGTTCAGAGCCTTCACCGCCTGGAGCGTCAGGTGGTCCGGATCGCCGGCACCGATGCCAATGACTGAGAGCTTTTTCATTGCGCTGACTCCAGGATGCGCAGGCGCCATACGCCATTGAAACGCAACTCGACGGCGGACAGCGGCTCGATGTCGATCCGGTTGAACGTCATGGCCGGGCAACCCATGACATTCATCAGCGCCGCACGGATCACAAACGGATGAGTGACGGCCAGCACATGCCCTGGCCGGGTTTGCAGGCTCGTAAGCCAATCATCGACACGCCGGCACAAACCCGCGACCGATTCTCCGCCATGGGGCGCCGCCTGCGGATCGTCGAGCCAGCTTCGTACGGCCTGCGGCTCGGTCTTGAGCAGGTCATCGATGGACAGCCCGCGCCAGCGCCCCATGTCGCAGTCAGCCAGGGTTGGATCCACCTGTGGCTGGGCGCCGAACAACGCGGCCGTCTGGCGCGTGCGCAACTCAGGACCGCAGAGCAGTCGTCCGACGTTTCGGCAGCCCTGGCCTGCGTCCAGGCGTTTTGCCAGCCAGTCAGCATCCAGCGCCTCGTCCAGGCCGAAACGTGCCTGTTTCCAGGCGACAGTGCGACCGTGGCAGATCAGGGTCAAGCGAGTGGCTTGCACAGGGGACTCTCTGGCGATTGGAAAGGAAGTCACGTTGCCGCGTTCAGTTGTACGGCACCTTATACGAAATCAAATAACCGAGACAAAAAGGCGCAATTTCTTACACAGATCCAAGCATCATCTGACGTACCTGGTCGATATGACGAGGATCAAGTCCTACAAGGGTTTCGCACCATCTTCGAGCATCGTAAACGGAACATAAAAACCGCTGGACATGTAGCGCCCGCTACATAAATACTATTTTCAGGAGTAATGAAAGAAATCCAACACCCATCCAGGCAAGGAGCACGGATGCCGCCCCTCAGAGACCTGATCACCGATCCAGGCATCGACTTGACGCCGTCGGAACGCAAGGTCGTCCGCGCCCTGCTCGATCACTACCCCCGTAACGGCCTGGGGCCGATGTCACGTCTGGCGGAACATGCCGGTGTCAGCGATCCGACCATCGTGCGGCTGGTAAAAAAACTCGGTTTTGGCGGCTACGCAGAGTTCCAGGATGCATTGCTCAGTGACATGGACCATCGCCTGCGCTCGCCCCGTACGCTGTTGCGCCGTCGGGCCAAATCGCAGCAGGGCGATACCTGGAACCAATACCTGGCGACCAGTCAGCGCAATCTTGCCGACACCCAGGCCCTGACCCAACCCGAGGATGTGCGGATCCTGGTGCAGTGGCTGCTCGATGCACGGCATCAAGTGCATTGTTTCGGCGGACGTTTCAGCAGCTTCCTCGCCCACTACCTGCTCAACCATCTGCGCCTGCTGCGTGCCGGTTGTTTCGCCCTGGAAGACAACGCCCAGTTGCCTGACCGGTTGTTCGACGTGCAACGCCAGGACGTGGTGTTGATCTTCGACTACCGACGCTATCAGGCCCAGGCCCTGCGCGTGGCCAGTGCGGCCAAGGAGCGGCATGCGCGGGTCGTGCTGTTCAGTGACGTCTATGCCTCGCCCCTGCGCGAGCTCGCCGACCTGATCATCAGTGCCCCTGTGGATTCAGCTTCCGCCTTCGACAGCCTGGTTCCGGCCCTGGCCCAGGTCGAAGCGTTGATCGCCTGTCTGACCCTGCAATGCCCTGACCCGGCCGAGCGCCTGGAAGGCATCGATGCCTTGCGCACGGCATTCAACACGCACCTGCTGGAGGAAAAATAAGGATGTTCTCGCTCCCCCACCGCTCGCCCCGGGACCTGCCGTTCACTCGCGACCACACGGCCTTGCTGCTGGTGGACATGCAGCGCGCCTGGCTGGACCCGCAACTGGATGCCCATCTCGAAAGCCCGGAGGCCGAATACTTCATCCAGCGGGCTCGCCGACAAGTGATCCCCAACCAGCAGCGCTTGCTTGAGGCAATGCGTGCGGCGCGCCAGAACGTGTTGCATACCCACATCGAAAGCCTCACCGCCGATGGCCGCGACCGCTCCCTGGATCACAAGCTGTCGGACATGCACCTGCCCAAGGGCAGCCCCGGGGCGCAGATCATCGCCGAGCTGACGCCGCTGGAGAACGAGATCGTGCTGCCCAAGACGTCCTCCGGAGTGTTCAACTCCACCAACATCGACTACGTGCTGCGCAACTTGCAGACCCGCCACCTGATCGTCACCGGCATTGTCACCGACCAGTGTGTCGACATGGCCGTGCGCGACGCCGCCGACCGTGGCTATCTGGTCACCCTGGTGGAAGACGCCTGCGCCACTCATACCGAACAACGCCACCTGGCTTGCCTGAACGCGATCAAGGGTTACTGCTGGATCACCGATACCCAGACCCTGCTCGGTCGCTTGCAGGACATGCAGCCATGAGCCGCCTCGATGCAATGCCCCTGGCACCGTTGCCCGTCACCACGCTGGTGAGCACCGACCTGATCGGCGTGACCCGCGGTCGTTCGTTCCCCAGCGATGAGCTGTCCCACTATGTCAGCGCCGGGTGTGGTTGGGTGCCGGCCAACAGCGCGCTGACGCCTCAGGACATCATCGCGTCGACCAACCCTTGGGGCGCCTATGGCGACCTGCGCCTGGTGCCGGACCTGTCCAGCCGGGTGACGGTCAGCAACGGCCCGGACGCCCAGGCCCCGGCCCTGGATTTCATCCATTGCGACATACGTGAAACCGACGGTCGGCCCTGGGCTGCCTGCCCGCGGACGCTGTTGCAGGACGAAGTGGAGCGCTATCGCGCCGGGCTGGGTCTGCAGGTCTTCGCCGCGTTCGAGCACGAGTTCAGCCTCGACAGCACGCCGGCGCAACCCGATCGTCTGGCCTTCAGCCTCCAGGCCCAGCGCCAGCAGGCCGGGTTTGCCGGCTGGCTGCTCAGCGCCCTGCGGGCCGGTGGTGTCGAACCGGAAATGTTCCTGCCTGAATACGGCAAGCACCAATATGAAATCACCTGTCGCCCGACCCTCGGCGTGGCCGCTGCCGACCGCGCGGTGAACGTGCGCGAGATCACCCGCGAGATCGCCCGCCAGATGAACCTGGACGTTAGCTTCGCCCCCAAGACCGCAGAAAATGCCGTGTGCAACGGTGTGCATCTGCACCTGAGCCTGCAAGACCTGAGCGGCGACCCGGTGCTCCATGACCCGGCCAGCGACAACGGTTTGTCCAGCCTCGGCCAGCATTGGGCCGCCGGTGTTCTGCATTACCTGCCGGCGCTGTGCGCCCTGACCGCACCGACGCCGGTGTCCTACGAGCGCCTGCAACCGCATCATTGGAGCGCCTCCTATGCCTGCCTGGGACAGCGCAACCGCGAAGCGGCGCTGCGCGTCTGCCCGACCGTGAGCCTGGGCGGCAAACCGATAGCAACGCAGTACAACCTGGAGTTCCGCGCCATGGATGCTACCGCCTCGCCACACCTGGCGATGGCCGCGCTGCTGATCGCCGGACGCCTGGGCATTCAGCAACGCTTGGCGCTGAACGCCGTCACCGATGAAATACCCGACGAGTTGGATGAAGCACAACGTCGCGCCCGTGGCATTATCGCCCTGCCGACTACCCTGGCAGAGGCATTGGATTGCCTGCGCAACAGCGGTGCGCTGCGCGAAACCCTGCCCGCCCCGTTGCTCGAGACCTACTTCGCCCTGAAGGCCCAGGAATTGGCCTTGACCCAGGCGCTGTCATCAGCCGAGCGTTGTGAGCACTATGCGCGAATCTATTGAATGTGCCGAAGCGGGTCTCTACACCGGCCCGGCCTACCGGTTGCTCCGGGAAGACTCCGAATGCCCGGTGCTGCTGGTGTGCGAGCACGCCAGTCGTTTCATCCCCGAGGCACTGAACGACCTGGGCCTGGACGAGACGGCGTCCCGGGAACACATCGCTTGGGATATCGGGGCCCTGGCCCTGGCCGAACGTTTATCCGAGACCCTCGGCGCGACCCTGCTGTCGGCTAATTATTCTCGGCTATTGATTGACCTCAACCGCCCGCTGCATGTGCCCGACAGCATTCCGGCCCAAAGCGAGATCTACCAGATTCCCGGCAACCAGTCCCTGGACGCCGCCACCCGTGAATATCGCCAGCAGTGCCTGTTCCACCCTTTCCATGATCGATTGCGCGCCCTGATCGACGCACGCCTGGCCGCTGACCGCCCGGTACGGGTGGTGGGCATTCACAGTTTCACCCCGGTGTTCTACGGCCAACCGCGGGCTCTGGAGGCCGGGGTCCTGTTCGGCGAAGCCCGGGACTATGCCCAGCGTATCGTCGAGGGGCTGACGCGGCACTCGCTGCGGGCTGCCGGTAACCAGCCCTACAAGATCAACCCTTCGAGCGATATGACAGTACCGGTACACGGCGATGGACGCGGCCTGGATTCGGTCTTGATCGAAGTACGCAACGACCTGCTGCGCACCCCCGAGGCGGTACGAACCTGGAGCGCCTATCTGGCGCCTCTGCTGTAGCGACATCGCAGTACGTCGCCCGCGACAAGCAAAGCAATCCCACAGCTGAAAAGGAAAACGGCTCATGAGTATCGAGGCATTTGGCTACAAACAGGAATTGAAACGCAGCCTGTCACTGACAGACCTGGTGGTATACGGGATGATCTTCATGATCCCCATCGCTCCGTTCGGCGTGTATGGCTACGTCAACGCCGAAGCGCCGGGGATGGTGCCGCTGGCCTACATCGTCGGCATGGTGGCGATGCTGTTCACCGCGTTGAGCTACGGCGCCATGGCCCGGGCGTTTCCAGTGGCAGGCTCGGTCTATTCCTACGCACAACGAGGCTTGAACCCACACGTTGGCTTCCTCGCCGGCTGGCTGATGTTGTTGGATTACCTGCTGATCCCACCCCTGCTCTATGTCTATGCGGCCATGGCGCTGAACCATTTGTACCCGGCGATTCCCAAGGTCGGTTTCATCCTGGCGTTCCTGGTGAGCGCGACCTTCGTCAACCTGCGGGGCATTACTTTCACCGCGCGGATGAACATCATTTTCCTGCTGGCGCAGCTGGTGGTGCTGGGGATTTTCCTGTTCTACGCCTGGAACGCCCTGCACGGTGGCGCCGGTAACGGCCAGTTGACCCTGGCGCCGCTGTACAGCCCGGGGCACTTCAATTTCGCGCTGCTGATGCAGGGCGTGTCCATCGCAGTGTTGTCGTTCCTGGGGTTCGATGCGATCTCCACCCTGGCCGAAGAAATCAAAGACGAGCCGGGCCGCAGCGTCGGCAAGGCAGCATTGCTGACCTTGCTGGTGATGGGCGCGATTTTCGTGGTGCAGACCTGGATCGCCACCGACCTGGCCGCCGGAATGGGCTTCAAGTCTGCCGACACCGCGTTCTACGAGATCGCCGAACTGGCAGCCGGCAGCTGGTTGGCGACCCTGACCGCCGTCGCCACGGCGCTGTCCTGGGGCGTGGCCGTGGCAATCACTTCGCAGGCCGCGGTGTCACGCCTGTTGTTCGGCATGGCTCGGGACGGCAAGTTGCCCAAGGTGCTGGCCAAGGTCCATGCGAAACACAACACCCCCTACTTGAGCATCTACCTGGTGGCCGTGTTGTCGCTGCTGATCTGCTACCTGTTCATCGATGCGGTGGACACCCTGACCTCCCTGGTCAACTTTGGCGCCCTCAGTGGCTTCATGCTGTTGCACATCACCGTGATCAACCATTACTGGCGTCGCCAGCGCTCCGGCCAGCTGATTCGCCACCTGATCTGCCCATTGGTGGGATTCGGGATCGTCGCGGCCATCATGTACAACATGGGCGTGGATGCGCAGAAGCTCGGCCTGATCTGGATTGCCGCAGGCCTGGTCTATCTGTGTGCGCTCAATAAATTCGGCAGCCACGACGCGCTGCCCGACCCGGCGGGTCAATGAGCTTTTCGGGCGACGGCTCTGGCCGGTCATGATGACAAAGCGTGGACATCGACAGTGATCGTCAAGCCTGATGCCGTGCATCGGGCTCTCTGGAACAGGAGTGCAATCCATGCTGGCCTTACGTCCAGTTCAGTTAACCGATCTGCCGCAGTTGCAGCGATTGGCCCGGGAGAGCCTGGTGGGCGTGACGTCGCTGCCGGACGATACCGAGCGCCTGCGGCAGAAGATCCTCGCTTCGTGCGCCTCGTTCGAGGCCGATGTCCAGAGCCCTGGCGGGGAAAGTTATCTGTTCGTATTGCAGGACCAGGAGTCCGGGTGCCTGGTGGGCTGTTCGGAAATTCTCGCCAGCACCGGTTGCAACGAACCGTTCTACAGCTTGCGCAACCGGCCGTTTTCCAGCGAGTCCCGGGAGCTGAACATTCAGCACGGCGTCCCTGCCCTGTCGCTGTGCCAGGACCTCAGCGGCCAGACACTGCTGCGCGGCTTTCACATCGATGCCCAGCGCGTGCGCACTTCGCAATCCGAGCTGCTGTCCCGGGCCCGGCTGATGTTCATCGCCGCCCATCCCCGGCGTTTTGCTGAATCGGTCATCACCGAGATTGTCGGTTTCAGCACCGAGGACGGCCAGTCGCCGTTCTGGGACGCCATCGGCCAGCATTTCTTCGATTTGCCCTACGTTGAAGCCGAACGGCTGTGCGGCCTACAGAGCCGGACCTTTCTCGCCGAGCTGATGCCACAGTATCCGATCTACGTGCCCATGCTGCCGCCAGCGGCCCAGGCGTGCATCGGGCGGGTACATCCCGACGGTCAGGAAGCCTTCGACATCCTTGAGCGAGAGGGTTTTGAAACCAACAGTTACGTGGACCTGTTCGACGGCGGGCCAACGCTGCATGCCCGCACCGCGAACATCCGCTCCATTACGCTAAGCCGTCTCGCCATTGCCCGGCAGAGCCCTGAGATTGACGCCCGGGGCCGCTTCCTGGTGAGCAACGATGGCCTGGGAAGCTACCGGGCCATCGTGGCCGAACTGGACGTGCGCGCCGACGGCCCAGTGGGCTTGTCGCCCGATATGCTGGTGGCCCTGGGTGTGACCGATGGCGAGCCTGTCCGGGTGGTGACCCTATGAAGCAGCGTCGAACAGGTGTTTCGCATCGGCGCGCCAACCCACACGATCGAGGAACCGCATCATGATTGTCCGCCCGGTCGCACTCACCGACCTGCCCGCGCTCCTGTACCTCGCCCGCTGCGCCGGCCCGGGCTTCACCAGTCTGCCGGCCAACGAAGAGCGCCTGGCCCATCGCATTCGCTGGGCCCAGCGCACCTTTGCCGGGCAGGTCGAGCGGGCCGACGCCGATTACCTGTTCGTGCTCGAAGACGATGACCGGCAGGTGGTGGGCATCAGCGCACTGACCGGTGCAATAGGACTGCGCGAGGCCTGGTACAACTATCGGGTCGGCATGACCGTCAGCTCGGCGCCGGCACTGGGCATAGAGCGAAGGATTCCGACACTGTTTCTCAACAACGAGATGACCGGACAATCGGAAATCTGCTCGTTGTACCTGCACCCAGAGCAGCGTTATGCGCATAACGGGCGCCTGCTGTCCCTGGCGCGCCTGCTGTTCGTTGCCGAGTTTCCGCAGATGTTCGGGGAAAAACTGATTGCAGAACTGCGCGGTCATGCGGACGAGCAAGGCTGTTCGCCGTTCTGGGACAGCCTGGGCCGGCATTTCTTCAAGAAAGACTTCAGCTACGCCGACCAGTTGTCCGGCATGGGCAACAAGTCCTTCATTGCCGAGCTGATGCCGCGCCAGCCGCTGTATACCTGCCTGCTGACCGAACAGGCCCAGGCGGTGATTGGCAAGGCCCACCCGAACAGCGAGCCGGCCATGAGAATCCTCAATGCCGAGGGTTTCAGTCATAAAGGCTACATCGACATTTTCGATGCAGGCCCGGTGATCGAGGCCGCGGTATCGGACATCCGTACCGTGCGCGACAGCCGGGCGCTGACCTTGAGCATTGGCACACCGGATGCCCAGGCACCGTTCTGGCTGATCCATAACCGGCGCCTGGAAAGCTGCCGCGTCACCAGCGCCAGAGCCCATCAGCACGGCCATAGTCTGCTGGTCGACCGACTCACCGCCAAGCGCCTGCAAGTGCAACCGGGCGACACGGTGCGTGCCGTGCCACTGCCCAAACGGGGACCACAGGCGGTGGCGGCGTAACCAGGCCTGTATGTCGGCAACACTTTGCCTGTCGAGATTGCGGCCATTTTTCGATGCGCTGCAGGCATGCCCCATGCGCATTCGTCATCATCCTTTTGCTTGCCACGTGATAGCCTTTGGCTCTTTCGGCGTTGACACTTTTGCTCAAGCCGTTCCATTCCAATGGTGGAACTCACATGTCCAGGCTTTCTCATCAAGATTTGCGCCGTAACTTTCGTCAACTGCTGGCTTCGGAGAACTGCTACCACACGGCGTCGGTGTTTGACCCCATGTCGGCGCGCATCGCCGCTGACCTGGGTTTCGAGGTGGGAATCCTGGGTGGCTCGGTCGCGTCGTTGCAAGTGTTGGGCGCGCCGGACTTTGCCCTGATCACCCTGAGCGAGTTCGCCGAACAGGCCACCCGCATCGGCCGCGTAGCCCAACTGCCGGTCATCGCCGACGCCGACCACGGCTATGGCAATGCCCTGAATGTGATGCGCACCATCATTGAACTGGAGCGCGCCGGCGTGGCCGCGCTAACCATCGAAGACACCCTGCTGCCAGCCCAGTTTGGTCGCAAGTCCACTGATCTGATCAGCGTGGCCGAAGGCGTCGGCAAGATTCGCGCGGCGCTGGAAGCGCGGGTCGATCCGGAAATGGCGATCATCGCCCGTACCAATGCCGGGATCTTGCCGGTCCAGGAAATCATCAGCCGAACCCGACAGTATGAGCGGGCCGGGGCCGACGGGATTTGCATGGTGGGTGTGCAGGACTTCGAGCACCTGGAAAAGATCAGCGAAAACCTGAGCGTGCCGCTGATGCTCGTCACCTATGGCAATCCGCTGCTGCGCGACGACAAACGCCTGGCCGAACTGGGCGTGCGGGTCACCATCGACGGCCATGGCGCCTACTTCGCCGCGATCAAGGCCACCTATGACAGCCTGCGTGAACAACGGCAGATCTTCACCCAGGCTTCCGACCTCAGCGCCACCGAACTGACCCACACCTACACCCAGCCCGAGGAATACATTCGCTGGGCCGAGGAATACATGAGCGTCAAGGAGTGAACTGACCTCCAGCCTGCGCTGGAGTCAAGGACGCATCGCGAGCAGGCTCGCTCCCACAGGGGTTTGGAGTTTGACGCGAGATTGACGACCACCGCCATTCCCATGTGGGAGCGGGCTTGCTCGCGAAAGCGGTGGGTCAGTTTGCCTCTATTGTGAATGTGCCGCCCTCTTCGCGGGCAAGCCCGCTCCCACAGGGTTCTATGGCGGACGCAAGATGGACGACCGCAGCTATACCCTTGTGGGAGCGAGCCTGCTCGCGATGGCATTACCAGCGTGAAATGAGTTTTCAGCGCCCGCTACGCAGCATTTCCTTGGGCACGTATTTACCGATCTCGAACTTGCCGATGGCGGCGCGGTGGACTTCGTCCGGGCCGTCGGCCAGGCGCAGGGTGCGTTGCATGGCGTACATGTAGGCCAGCGGGAAATCGTTGGAAACCCCGGCCCCACCGTGAATCTGGATCGCCCGGTCAATGACCTTCAAGGCTACGTTCGGCGCGACGACCTTGATCTGGGCGATCTCGCTCTTGGCCACTTTATTGCCGACGGTGTCCATCATGTACGCCGCCTTCAACGTCAGCAGGCGCGCCATGTCGATTTCCATCCGCGAGTCGGCGATCTTGTCGATATTTCCGCCCAGGCGCGCCAACGGTTTGCCGAAAGCCGTGCGGCTGACGGCGCGCTTGCACATCAATTCCAGCGCTCGCTCGGCCATGCCGATGGAACGCATGCAGTGGTGAATCCGGCCCGGGCCAAGGCGCCCCTGGGCGATTTCAAAGCCGCGTCCTTCACCCAGCAGCACGTTTTCGTACGGCACCCGTACGTTGTCGAACAGCACTTCGGCATGCCCATGGGGCGCGTCGTCGTAGCCGAACACCGGCAGCGGTCGCACGATTTTCACCCCCGGGGTGTCCACCGGTACCAGGATCATCGAATGCTGGGCATGGCGCGGTGCATCGGGGTTGCTCAAGCCCATGAAGATCAGGATCTTGCAGCGCGGGTCGCAGGCGCCCGAGGTCCACCACTTCTTGCCATTGATCACCCACTGATCGCCGTCACGCTCGGCACGGGCGGCCATGTTGGTGGCGTCCGACGAAGCAACGTCCGGCTCGGTCATGGCGAAGGCCGAACGGATCTCGCCGCGCAACAACGGTTCCAGCCAGCGTTGCTTCTGCTCTTCATTGGCGTAACGCACCAGCACTTCCATGTTGCCGGTGTCCGGCGCCGAGCAGTTAAACGGCTCCGGCCCCAGCAAGGAGCGTCCCATGATCTCCGCCAGTGGCGCATATTCCAGGTTGGTCAGGCCGGCACCCAATTCAGACTCAGGCAGAAACAGATTCCACAGGCCTTCAGCCTTGGCCTTGGCTTTCAGCTCTTCCATGATGGCCGTGGGTTGCCAGCGGTCGCCTTCGGCCACTTGCCGCTCGAACACCGCTTCAGCCGGGTAGACGTAGGTATCCATGAACGCCGTGACGCGCTCACGCAGTTCCTGAACCTTGGGGGAATAGGCGAAATCCATGGGGCAGCACCTTCTGGGCAGAGGTTGTTTTAGGTCATGAAATCGATCCTAGTTCAGCTACGAAAATTTACCTAACCTATTCTCGGCGTGTATTAACATTCATCACCGATATATGTTTCACTGATTCTCATCGCCACCCGGCCCCTCACAACAAGCAAGAATAAGAGTGCAGCGCCATGAATCTGAGCAAGGTCGATCTGAACCTCTTCATCGTCTTCGATGCGATCTACACCGAAGCCAACCTGACCCGCGCCGGGCAGATCGTCGGCATCACCCAGCCGGCGGTGTCCAACGCCCTGGCGCGTTTGCGCGAAACCTTCAACGACCCGCTGTTCGTGCGCACCGCCCAAGGCATGGTGCCGACGCCAATGGCCCAGAACATCATCGGCCCGGTGCGCAACGCCTTGTCGCTGCTGCGGGTGTCGGTGCAGGAAAGCCGGATTTTCAACCCGTTGCAGGCAGTCAAGACCTACCGCATCAGCATGACCGACCTCACCGAAGGCGTGATCCTGCCGCCGCTGTTCCAGCGTCTGCGCCGTCTGGCACCGACCGTGGCTATCGAGAGCTTCCTGTCCAAACGCCGGGAAACCACCAAGGAGTTGGCGGCCGGGCGCCTCGACTTCGCCGTGGATGCGCCACTCAATACCGACCCGCAGGTGCGCCACGTCAAGCTGATGGAAGACCGTTATGTCTGTGCCATGCGCAGGGGCCATCCATTGGCGGGCAAGGAAAAGATCAGCCTGGACGATTACCTGGCCCAGACCCACGTGCATATTTCCAGCCGCCGCAACGGGCTGGGCTACGTCGATCTGGCCTTGGGCAAGATGGGCATCCAGCGCAAGATCGCCTTGCGCTCGCAACACTACTTGATGGCCTCCCAGGTGCTGCAGCAGACCGACATGGTAATGACCGTCCCGGAGCGCTTCGCACGTCGCCACGACCTGCACGCCTTTCAGTTGCCGGTCAACGATGTGCCGCCGGTGGAGACTCATCTCTACTGGCATGAAAGCACCGACCAGGACCCGGCCAATCGCTGGATGCGCGAGCAGATGATCGAGCTGTGCCAACAGGTGACGGCGCATGAAAAGAAGTTGGAAAAGACAGTGTAAGGTCCTGGTCTGCGTCATCGTTCTTCGCGAGCAAGCCCGCTCCCACAGGTTCTGCGCCGCTCCCAATGTCGCGTCACCGTAGAACAGTGTGGGAGCGGGCTTGCTCGCGAAGAGGCCGTCACGGACAACGCACCCGCGACTGCTTGACGCGAACGTCAACCTGCCTTTAGCTTAGCGCCAGTCCCTTTCGTTTCGAGCGCTTCCATGAGCAGCCAGACCTACAGCATCTCCGACCTCGCCCGCGAGCTGGACATCACCACCCGGGCCATCCGTTTCTATGAGGAACAGGGCCTGCTGAGCCCGGAGCGCCGGGGCCAGGAACGCATCTATTCGCCCCGGGACAAAGTCAGCCTGAAGCTGATCCTGCGGGGCAAGCGCATCGGGTTTTCCCTGGCCGAATGCCGTGAGCTGATCGAACTCTACGACCCCACCAGCGGCAACCAGAAACAACTGCACAGCATGCTGGCAAAAATTGCCGAACGCCGGGAACAACTCGAACAGCAATTGCTGGACATCGAACAGATGAAGCTGGAACTCGATACCGCCGAAGAACGCTGCATCCAGGCGCTGGAGCAGACGATCGAAGGTGAGAAAACCGTTCAATAACGACGCGGATCCAGTGTGGGAACGGGCTTGCTCGCGAAAGCGGTGTGTCAGTCGGCGGATGAGTCGATATAAGTCCGCTTTCGCGAGCAAGCCCGCCCCCACACTGGGTTTGGCGAGCCCACTACTACAGGTCAACCCCCATGTCCCTCCCCTCCTTTGTACGCTTGATCGAAGTCGGCCCGCGTGACGGGCTGCAGAACGAAGCGCAACCCATCAGCGTCGCCGACAAGGTGCGCCTGGTGGATGCCCTGAGCGCCGCCGGCCTGGGTTACATCGAAGTCGGCAGTTTTGTCTCGCCCAAATGGGTGCCGCAGATGGCCGGCTCCGCCGAGGTGTTCGCGCAGATCCAACGCAAGCCCGGCGTGACCTATGGCGCCCTGGCACCCAACCTGCGGGGCTTTGAAGATGCGCTGGCCGCCGGCGTGAAAGAAGTGGCGGTGTTTGCCGCCGCGTCCGAAGCCTTCTCCCAACGCAACATCAACTGTTCCATCAAGGAAAGCCTGGAACGCTTCGCGCCGATCATGGAGGCCGCCAGGCAGCACGGCGTGAGCGTGCGCGGTTACGTGTCCTGCGTGCTCGGCTGCCCGTACGAAGGTGCGGTCAAGCCTGAACAGGTCGCCTGGGTGGCCCGCGAGTTGTATGCGATGGGCTGCTACGAAGTGTCCCTGGGCGACACCATTGGCACGGGTACCGCCGGCGCCACGCGCAAGATGTTCGAGGTGGTCAGTGCCGATGTGCCGCGGGACAAGCTCGCCGGGCACTTCCACGACACTTACGGCCAGGCCATGGCCAATGTGTACGCCAGCCTGCTGGAAGGCATCGCGGTGTTCGACAGCTCCATTGCTGGCCTGGGCGGCTGTCCTTATGCCAAGGGCGCCAGCGGTAACGTCGCCACCGAGGACGTGCTGTACCTGCTCAATGGGCTGGGTATCGAAACCGGAGTGGACCTGGATGCTTTGATCAGCGCCGGCCAGCAAATCTGCGCCGTGCTCGGTCGCCCCACCGGTTCGCGCGTCGCCAAGGCCCGTCGCGCGCAGTGAGGTGTTACCGCTGACTTTGTAACGACGGCGAAACGAGTAACACGGAAACAATTTGTCAGGTTTGCATCGATAGGATTTTCAGGGAAAAAATTCAACTGATTGATTTATAAGGATTTTTAAAAGTTGGCACGCCACCTGCTATATCTCTGGCATAACAAGAATAAAAAAACGCAGCAAACCCAATAAAAACAAGACGAAACGACTCTGACATAACAAAAACAACACGGCAGAGACGCAGCTAACAGATTTTTTTGGAGAAGATGTGCTTTTCAGGGTGCTTCCAGGAGCAACCCGCAACCGGGCAGAGAATAATAAAACTACCTTCAGGTAGCTCCCGAATCGGTTGGATCGCAAGGCGAAAAAGCAGATCAGCGCTCAAAAAAATACGTTTGCTCTTGATCCCGGATGGGGATCGCCAAAAACAGCGGTAAAGGGCCACGGCTGCCAAAAACAACAACAGGCCGCCCCTCAATAATAAAAAAAGAGCACGCGACGACAAATTAAAGGGGAGCCTCGGCTCCCCTTTGTGCTTTCTGGTGTTTGGGTTTTTCTTGTGGGAGCGGGCTTGCTCGCGAAAGCAGTGGATCAGTCAACATTGATGTTGAATGTCAGTCCGCCTTCGCGAGCAAGCCCGCTCCCACAAGTCGGCCTCAATCTTCCCTATCGCCAAGTTCTTCCATGCTGATTTCACGCATGCGGAATTTCTGAATCTTGCCCGTCACGGTCATCGGGAATGCCTCGACGAACTTGAAGTAACGGGGCGTCTTGAAGTGGGCGATGCGCTCCTTGCACCAAGCCTGCAGCTCCTGCTCCGTGGCGCTGTGGCCAGGATGGAACTTGATCCAGGCAACGATTTCTTCGCCGTAACGTGAGCACGGGATGCCGATCACTTGCACGTCGGCCACCGCCGGGTGGGTAAAGAAAAACTCTTCCAGTTCCCGAGGGTAAATATTCTCGCCGCCACGAATGATCATGTCCTTGTTACGCCCGACGATGCAGACGTAACCCTGCTCATCCATGGTCGCCAAGTCGCCGGTATGCATCCAACGCTCCTGGTCGATGACATCGACAGTGCCCTTGGGGTTGTTCCAGTAGCCGAGCATCACGCTGTAACCGCGGGTACACAGCTCGCCGATGGTGCCCCGGGGCACGAGCTCTCCAGCCTCGTCGATGATCTTGCTTTCCAGTTGCGGCTGGGTGCGACCGACCGTGGTCACGCGCAATTCCAGCTCGTCCGCAGGACCGGTCTGCAGTGACACCGGACTGGTTTCGGTCATACCGTAGGCAATCTGCACCTCACTCATGTGCATCTCGCTGATCACCCGCCGCATCACTTCGATCGGACAGGTGGCCCCGGCCATGATCCCGGTGCGCAGGCTGGACAGGTCGAACTCACCCCGCTGCGGCTGGTCGAGCATGGCGATGAACATGGTGGGTACGCCGTACAGCGCAGTGGCTTTTTCTTCAGCAACGGTCTTGAGGGTCAACAACGGATCGAACGCATCGTTGGGATAGATCATGGTGCTGCCATGGGTCATGCAGCCCAGGTTGCCCATGACCATGCCGAAACAATGGTAGAGCGGCACTGGGATCACCAGCCGGTCAGCAGCGGTCAAGCCCAGGCTTTCGCCGACCATGTAGCCGTTGTTGAGGATATTGTGATGGCTGAGGGTGGCGCCCTTGGGGAAACCGGTGGTGCCGGAGGTGTACTGGATATTCACCGCTTGGTCGTAATGCAGGCTGGCTTGGCGCTCGGCCAGTTGTGCAGGCGTCACCGCTGCGCCAAGGGCTGCCAATTGCGACCAGGGCAGGAAACCTGACGGCGGCTGGGGATCGAGGCTGATCACTCCGCGCAGGTCCGGCAAACGTTCGCTCTGCAAGTGGCCGATGGATTGCTCAGCCAACTCCGGCGCCAAGGTTTGCAGCATGGCGTGGTAGTCCGAAGTCTTGAACGCACCGGCACACACCAGCCACTGGCAGCCGGACTGTTTAAGCACGTACTCCAGCTCAGAGGTGCGATAGGCCGGATTGATGTTGACGAGGATCACGCCGATCTTCGCACTGGCGAACTGACTGATACACCATTGAGCGCAGTTGGGCGCCCAGATGCCGAGGCGATCACCGGGCTGCAAACCCAAAGCCAGCAAGGCCCGGGCATGCAGGTCCACCGCGTCGGCCAGTTGTCGCCAGGTGTAGCGCAACGACTGATGACGGACCACCAGCGCCTCGCCATCGGGATACCGAGCCACCGTCAGGTCGAACGCCTGGCCGATGGTCTGCGCCAACAGCGTCTTGTCCTGAGCGCCTCGGGTGTAGCTGAGCTGCGAATGCGAACCGGGTTGATCCATGACGCCCCCTCTTGTCTTTATTAGTGGGTGTATCGGTGAACCGTATGCACACAGGGCTTTTGTGGCGAGGGAGCTTGCTCCCTCGCCACGGAAAGCTGATAAAGCGCCCTTACTCTCGCTCAAGTTGACGTTAACGTAAAGGGCGATTGACAGCCATCCATCGCAGGCTTACGTTAACGTAAAGGTGAGAGTATTTCATTGCTCCTCCGCACCCTACAAAAAAGCCAAAGGTGTCCCATGAGCTACCCATCCCTGAATTTTGCCCTCGGCGAAACCATCGACATGTTGCGCGACCAAGTGCAAGCCTTCGTCAAGGCCGAGCTGGCCCCACGCGCGGCCCAGATCGACAGCGACAACCTGTTCCCCGCTGACATGTGGCGCAAGTTCGGCGACATGGGCCTGCTGGGCATCACCGTGCCGGAAGCGTACGGCGGCGCTGGCCTCGGCTACCTGGCCCATGTGGTGGCGATGGAAGAAATCAGCCGTGGCTCGGCATCTGTCGCCCTTTCCTACGGCGCTCACTCCAATCTCTGCGTCAACCAGATCAACCGCAACGGCAACCACGAACAGAAAACCAAGTACCTGCCCAAGCTGATCAGCGGCGAACACGTTGGCGCGCTGGCTATGAGCGAGCCGAATGCCGGCTCTGACGTGGTCTCGATGAAACTGCGGGCCGACAAGCGTGGCGATCGCTACGTGCTCAATGGCAGTAAGACCTGGATCACCAACGGCCCGGATGCCAACACTTACGTGATCTACGCCAAGACCGACCTGGAAAAAGGCCCCCACGGCATCACCGCATTCATCGTCGAACGTGACTGGAAAGGCTTCAGCCGCAGCAATAAATTCGACAAGCTCGGCATGCGCGGCTCCAACACTTGCGAACTGTTTTTCGATGACGTCGAAGTGCCGGAAGAAAACATCCTTGGCGTGCTCAACGGCGGCGTGAAAGTGCTGATGAGTGGTCTGGACTACGAGCGCGTCGTTTTGTCCGGGGGACCGACCGGGATCATGCAAGCCTGCATGGACCTGATCGTCCCGTACATTCACGACCGCAAGCAGTTCGGCCAGAGCATCGGCGAGTTCCAATTGATCCAGGGCAAAGTCGCCGACATGTACACCCAGCTCAACGCCAGCCGCGCCTACCTGTACGCCGTGGCCCAGGCCTGCGAACGCGGCGAAACCACCCGCAAGGATGCCGCCGGGGTGATCCTCTACAGCGCCGAGCGCGCCACGCAAATGGCCCTCGACGCTATCCAGATCCTCGGCGGTAACGGCTACATCAACGAATTCCCGGCTGGCCGTCTGCTGCGTGACGCCAAGCTGTATGAAATCGGTGCCGGCACCAGTGAGATCCGTCGGATGTTGATCGGCCGCGAACTGTTCAACGAAACCCGCTAACGGAGCTGACCATGGCCACGCTGCACACCCAGCTCAATCCGCGTTCGCCCGAGTTCATCGCCAATCGCGACGCAATGCTCGAACAGGTCGAAGCCCTGCGCACACTGCTCGCCCAGGTCCAGCAAGGCGGCGGTCCCAAGGCCCAGGAGCGGCATACCTCAAGGGGTAAACTGCTGCCCCGTGAACGCATCAATCGCTTGCTCGATCCCGGTTCGCCCTTCCTGGAAATCAGCCCCCTCGCCGCTCATCAGGTCTATGGTGAAGACGTTCCCGCCGCCGGCGTGATTGCCGGCATCGGCCGGGTGGAAGGCGTCGAATGCATGATCGTCGCCAACGATGCGACGGTCAAAGGCGGCTCCTACTACCCGCTGACCGTGAAAAAACATTTGCGCGCCCAGGCCATCGCCCAGCAGAACCGCCTGCCGTGCATTTATCTGGTGGACTCCGGCGGCGCCAACTTGCCGCGCCAGGATGAAGTGTTCCCTGACCGCGAACACTTCGGGCGGATCTTCTTCAATCAGGCCAACATGAGTGCCCAGGGCATCCCGCAACTGGCGGTGGTGATGGGCTCCTGCACGGCCGGCGGCGCCTATGTGCCGGCGATGGCGGATGAAGCGATCATGGTCCGCCGACAGGCGACCATTTTCCTGGCCGGTCCGCCACTGGTAAAAGCCGCCACCGGCGAGGTGGTCAGCGCCGAGGACTTGGGCGGCGCCGATGTGCATTGCAAGATTTCCGGAGTCGCCGACCACTACGCCGACAGCGATGAACATGCCCTGGCCCTGGCCCGGCGCAGCGTGGCCAACCTCAACTGGCGCAAGCTCGGTGAGCTGCAGCAGCGCCAACCCGTCGCCCCGCTGTACTCGGGAGACGAGTTGTACGGCGTGGTTTCAGCCGATCCCAAGCAGCCGTTCGATGTCCGGGAGGTGATCGCACGCTTGGTGGATGGCTCGATATTCGATGAGTTCAAGGCGCTGTTCGGCACGACGCTGGTGTGTGGCTTTGCCCATCTGCATGGCTACCCGGTCGCGATCCTGGCCAACAACGGCATCCTGTTTGCCGAGGCTGCGCAAAAAGGCGCGCACTTTATCGAACTGGCCTGCCAACGTGGCATCCCGCTGCTGTTCCTGCAAAACATCACCGGCTTCATGGTCGGCCAGAAGTACGAGGCCGGCGGCATCGCCAAGCACGGGGCGAAGCTGGTGACCGCCGTGGCCTGCGCCAAAGTGCCAAAATTCACCGTCATCATCGGTGGCAGTTTCGGTGCGGGCAACTACGGTATGTGTGGCCGAGCGTACGACCCGAGGTTCCTGTGGATGTGGCCGAATGCGCGAATCGGCGTGATGGGTGCCGAACAGGCGGCCGGCGTACTGGTGCAGGTCAAGCGCGAGCAGGCCGAGCGCAGCGGCCATCCGTTCAGTGCTGAACAGGAAACCGAGATCAAGCAACCGATCCTCGACCAGTATGAAGAACAGGGCCATCCCTACTATTCCAGCGCAAGGCTCTGGGACGACGGCGTCATCGACCCGGCCCAGACCCGCGAGGTACTGGGCCTGGCCTTGTCCGCGTCACTGAACGCGCCTATCGAACCGAGCCGCTTCGGCGTGTTCCGGATGTAAACGGGGAATGCCCATGGACAACTTCAACACCCTCGAACTGCTCACCGATTCCCGTGGCGTCGCCACCCTGTGGCTGAGTCGCGAGTCGAAAAACAATGCTTTCAACGCCGAAATGATCCGTGAACTGATCCTGGCCCTGGACCAGGTCAGCAGCGATCCAAGCCTGCGCTTCCTGTTGATCCGCGGCCGCGGCAAACATTTCAGCGCCGGCGCCGACCTGGCCTGGATGCAACAATCGGCCGAGCTCGACTACCACACCAACCTCGACGACGCCCGCGAGCTGGCGGAGCTGATGTACAACCTGGCCAAACTGAAAATTCCCACGTTGGCAGTCGTCCAAGGCGCAGCGTTTGGCGGTGCGTTGGGGCTGATCAGCGCCTGCGACATGGCCATTGGCGCTGACGAAGCGCAGTTCTGTCTGTCGGAAGTGCGCATTGGCCTGGCACCCGCCGTGATCAGCCCGTTCGTGGTGCAGGCCATCGGCGAGCGGGCGGCGCGGCGCTATGCCCTGACCGCCGAACGCTTCGGTGGCCAACGTGCGAAAGAGATTGGTCTGTTGTCGGAAAGTTACCCGGCCGAGACGCTGGATGATCAGGTCGAACAATGGATCGCCAACCTGTTGCTCAATAGTCCAGCGGCCATGCGCGCCAGCAAGGAGCTGCTGCGCGAAGTCGGCAACGGCGCCCTCACCCCGGCGTTGCGGCGCTACACCGAAAACGCCATCGCCCGCATTCGTGTCAGCCCCGAGGGTCAGGAAGGGCTGCGGGCCTTCCTGCAAAAGCGCGCGCCGAGCTGGCAAGCCGAGCCGAACAACAAGGAGCCGCGCCAATGAGTGCCCCTGCAATCACCACGTTGCTGGTCGCCAACCGCGGCGAAATCGCCTGCCGTGTGATGCGCACCGCCAAGGCCATGGGCCTGACCACCGTGGCCGTGCACAGCGCCACCGACCGCGACGCGCGCCACAGCCGTGAAGCCGACATCTGTGTCGACCTGGGTGGCAGCAAGGCGGCCGACAGTTACTTACAGATCGACAAACTGATCGCCGCCGCCCAGGCCAGCGGCGCCCAGGCGATCCACCCGGGTTATGGCTTTCTGTCCGAGAACGCCGGGTTCGCCCGGGCGATTGAAAATGCCGGGCTGATCTTCCTCGGCCCGCCCGCCTCGGCCATCGATGCCATGGGCAGCAAATCCGCGGCCAAGGCCTTGATGGAAACCGCCGGCGTGCCTTTGGTCCCGGGCTATCACGGTGAAGCCCAGGACATTGATACCTTTCGCGACGCCGCCGAGCGTATCGGCTATCCGGTTTTGCTCAAGGCCACCGCCGGCGGTGGCGGCAAGGGCATGAAAGTCGTCGAGGACGTCAGCCAACTGGCCGAAGCCCTGGCCTCGGCGCAACGTGAAGCGCAATCCTCGTTCGGCGATTCGCGGATGTTGGTGGAAAAATACCTGCTCAAGCCGCGCCATGTGGAGATTCAGGTCTTCGCTGATCGTCACGGTAACTGCCTGTACCTCAACGAGCGCGATTGCTCGATCCAGCGTCGCCATCAGAAAGTGGTGGAAGAAGCCCCCGCCCCCGGCCTGACCCCGCAATTGCGCCGGGCGATGGGTGAAGCGGCGGTACGCGCAGCCCAGGCGATTGGCTATGTCGGGGCAGGCACCGTGGAGTTCCTGCTGGATTCGCGGGGTGAGTTTTTCTTCATGGAGATGAACACCCGGTTGCAGGTCGAGCATCCGGTCACGGAAGCGATCACCGGGTTGGACCTGGTGGCCTGGCAGATCCGTGTCGCCCAGGGCGAGCCGTTGCCGATGACGCAAGACCAGGTGCCGCTGCGGGGTCACGCTATCGAAGTGCGGCTGTACGCCGAAGACCCGGCCAACGATTTCCTCCCGGCTACCGGGCGCTTGGCGTTATATCGCGAATCCGCCCCAGGGCCGGGGCGCCGGGTCGACAGTGGGGTCGGAGAAGGCGACGAGATCTCGCCGTTCTATGACCCGATGCTCGGCAAGCTGATTGCCTGGGGGGAAGACCGTGAGCAGGCGCGTCTGCGGCTGCTGGGCATGCTCGACGAATTTGCCATTGGTGGGCTCAAGACCAATATCGGTTTCCTGCGGCGCATCATTGCTCACCCCGCTTTCGCGGCAGCGGAACTGGATACCGGATTTATCCCACGTTACCAGGCGCAACTGCTGCCAGAGCCGGGGGAATTGGACGACGGACTCTGGTTCGCCGCCGCCCAAGGTTTCGCCCTGAGTCTCCCCCCACGCGTACGAGAGGATGACCCGTACTCACCCTGGGGCGATACCGCCGGATTGCGCTTGGGGCTGTCGAGGGAAGTCACCTTGCACCTGAGCTGCGAAGGCCAGGATCGAGCGATCACCCTGGACGTGACGGCCGGCTGCGCTGAACTGAAGGGCGAGCAACTGGTGGTCGAGCACGATGGGTTGCGCCGCAGTCATCGGGCGATCCGCCAGGGCGACAGCCTGTATCTGCAATGGGCGGGTGACCTGCACCGAATCGATCTGTTTGATCCATTGGCCGCTGCGCAAGCCAGCCACGGCCACCAAGGAGGCCTGACCGCGCCCATGAATGGCAGCATCGTCCGAGTACTGGTCAGCGTCGGCCAATCGGTGGAGGCTGGGACACAATTGGTGGTCCTGGAAGCGATGAAAATGGAACACAGCATTCGTGCGCCCCAGGCCGGGGTCATCAAGGCGCTGTATTGCCAGGAAGGCGAAATGGTCAGTGAGGGCAGCGTGCTGGTAGCGTTCGAGGAGTAGGTATCGGCCCGTTCCAGGGGCCGATCCAGTCAGAACCTGATGGTGGCCTGTACGACCACGCCGATAACTCGGCACTGCTCGGTGTACAGGTTTTTCGGGTAGGTCGGATTGAGTGGGACCAGGTAACGCTGCCCGCTCTCTTCGATCAATTTACGAAAGGTCGCGTCGCTGCTGCCAGGCAGGTAGGCGACTACCAGTTTGCCGGGCACCGCTTCGATGGCCGGGTCCACCAGGATCGACATCCCCTCGGGAATGCTCAGCCCGCTGGGCGCCGTCATCGCATCCCCCGTGACCACCAGCCAGAACGCATCGCCCTGGGCATGGTAATCCGTCAACTCGTAGCGTGAATGGCTGTAGGCACCGGGATCGCCTTCACGAACGTGACCCACTTCGTGCCATTCGCTGACCGGGTAGCGGAAGTACGGGTTGTACTTGCGCGCCAGGGCCATGCCCTCCTCAGTGGAAGTGTCCGGTTCGCGAATAATCGTTGCCACTTCAAGAAATTCCAGGCCCAGCTCCTTCAGGACCCGATTCATGTCTTTGACACTGGGCTCCCGGCGCTTGGTCAGCCAATGGCCGACGCCGCCCTGGGACATGCCCAACCGTTCTGCAAGCACCACTTGCGTGATGTGCAGCTCCTTCATCTTGGCCTTGACCAACTCTATCCATTTATCCATGTGCGGCACGATACGTGGGCGCCTCCGGCCATCAAAACACAACTTGTAGTATTTAAATTATCGTCACAATTACGATAGGTACTATTCTGGATCCAGGCGTTCAGCTCAAACACGGAGAATCCCGACACCATGGACACACCTCAGAAAGATCAGCCTCACAACCCTTTCGACGGCACGTTTCCCCCGTTGCAGGACTGTCCTGCGGCGCAGCGGGCCCTGGACTATTACTTGAAACCAGCTGTTTCTGACGAAAAGGCGCAACACCGCTTCTTCGACGTGAATCGTAATATCGGCGCCGAGGAAGCCCTCGTTCACGCCTGCGACCTGCTGCGCTGTGCGGCCGCCACGGCCCATGAATCGGCCAACCGTCTGGATGGATCGAGCCGCGACCTGGCTTTCTCGGTGGTACACATGATTGATCTGGTCAAGGTGATGCTTGACCGATCGCTGGATGGCTACCCTACTCGTCAGGTGTAACCCTTGGGAAGGTCGCCACGAATGCGGACGACCAGAAAAAAGTTTCCAATTGATGCGATAAAATCATTTGACTTGCAAATGATAATGATTATTATTGCATCAGCTGGTCGAGAGATCAGTCGATAGCCCAGAAGACCTTAGGTCGGACTTCTGGAATATCTCCTCATCAGGCTAATCACGGTTTTTGACCCGGCTTTTTGCCGGGTCTTTTTTTGCCGATTTTCGGCTTATGGCTTCAGGCTAATGAAGTCTTTGGGTGCTGCTGATTCGATGGCGGCGATGATAGCAAACGAATATCGATTTTCAAGGTTCTCGCGCCACGAATTGGCGAAGAAAGATCGACAACCAGCACTTGAGAATCAGTTGCCGACTCTCTAAGCTGGCTCAGCGTCCAGGGAGGGCGCCCCCTCTTTTTCTTGACTCAAATCGCCCCGACTACCTCCTTCTTGCGTGTAAAGTAACGGCCATAAAAATCCTCGCAAGGAATCGTGACCGTGGCTAAATCTTCCTTTGATATCAGCGCCAATTTCGACAGCGGCAATATTCAGGTAGTCGACGTCAGCAACCCGTTGCAGTCGCTGCTCAAAATCCGGCCCGATACCCGCAGCGCCCATTTCCAGTGGTTCCACTTCAAGGCCAGCGGCCTGCACGTGGGCCAGGAATATTCCTTCCGTCTGCTCAATGCCAGTCAATCGTCCTATAACAAGGCATGGACCGGTTATCAGGCCGTCGCGTCCTACGATCACGTCAACTGGTTCCGTATTCCGACCCAATTCGAAGGCGATGCCCTGCGCTTTCATCTGGAGGCTGAACAATCTCATGCCTGGTTCGCCTATTTCGAACCCTACAGCCGCGGCCGTCACGATTGGCTGATCGAGCAGGCGCTGCACAAGGCCGGCACCGAACTGCTGGCCGTGGGCAAAAGCGTGGAAGGTCGTGATATCCAGCTGCTGCGCAAGGGCAGCGGTGCCGAAGGCCAACGCAAGATCTGGATCATTGCCCAGCAACACCCGGGTGAGCACATGGCCGAGTGGTTCATGGAAGGCGTGATCGAGCGCCTTCAACATCATGACGATGCGCAACTGAACCGCCTGCTCGACAAAGCCGATCTGTACCTGGTGCCGAACATGAACCCGGACGGTGCCTTCCACGGCCACCTGCGTACCAATGCCATGGGCCAGGACCTGAACCGGGCCTGGCAGAGCGCCAGCCAGGAGATCAGCCCTGAAGTCTTATTCGTCCAGCAGCAGATGGAAAAGTACGGGGTCGACCTGTTTCTCGATGTTCATGGCGACGAGGAAATCCCCCACGTCTTCACCGCCGGCTGCGAAGGCAACCCTGGCTACACGCCGCGCATCGCCAAGCTCGAAGAACACTTTCGCAGCCATCTCAAGCATCAGACCAAAGACTTCCAGACCACCCACGGCTACACCCGCGATGAACCGGGCCAGGCCAACATGACCCTGGCTTGTAACGCGGTCGGGCAGAAATACGATTGCCTGTCCCTGACCCTGGAAATGCCGTTCAAGGACCACGACGATCACCCGAACCCGCTCACCGGCTGGTCCGGCAAGCGTTCGATGCAATTGGGCAAGGATGTGTTGAGCACCATTGCGGATATGGTCGACGAGCTGCGCTGAAGACCGACACATTTCCCGTGGCGAGGGAGCTTGCTCCCTCGCCACGGGAAATGTACTTCAACCCCGCCCACGCAACATGCTGTCCAGCACCTCATCGCGCCGAACCCACGCGTGAAACAACGCCGCCGCCAGATGCACCAGCACCGTCAGGAACAACAGATAAGCCAGATACCCATGAGCCTTGCGCAGCCACGCAAATGTCTGCGCGTCTGCTGGCAGGATCGATGGCAATTGCAGCGACTGGCTGAGCATCACCGGGTCCCCCGCCGCCGAGATCATCCCCCAGCCCAACAGCGGCAGGACCAGCATCAGCGCGTACAACAGAACATGCGAGGCCTTGGCCGCCAATACTTGCCAGCCCGGCAGATCGGCCGGCAACGGTGGCTGCCGAGTGGTAAAGCGCACCAGCAGCCTTACGATCACCAACGACAAAATCGCGATGCCCAAGGGCTTGTGCAGTTGCAGCAGCCATTCATGGCGCTCGGACACCGAGGCAACCATGCCTGCGCCAATAAACAGCATGGCGATGATCATCAATGCCATCAGCCAGTGCAGCAGCCGGGCCAGCGGGGCGAAGTGACGAGGGGCGCTCATGGGCGTGACTCCTGGGTGGCGGGCAATTGGCTCACTTCGCTGGTACGCCGCAGGTAGGAACTGGCGTAGGCAGCGGAACGCGCCGCCAACAGCGGGTCGTCCGAACCTTCGATCCCATTGGGCAGGATCAACGGGTCATAGTTGATATCGCGGCATTCGCCATTGTCCTGGGCTTGGGTGCGCTCCAATACCAACGTACCGGCATTGAGCACCTTGCGGTCAGAGGGCCAGGTCTTGCTGGCATCGTTCACCGGGTCACCCGGATTGGCCAGGGTGATGTTCAACTGCCAACGCAACGGTCCGGCGGCAAGACGTTTCACCAGGTCTTGCTCAAGAAAATCGCCACCCTGGGCTGGCAACGCATCCGCAACGTCCCGGCTCAGCGGCACCACGCCCCAGCGCACGGCCTGGCGTTGCCCTGCCGGATTGACCAGATAGAACGCATTGATGCCGTTATAGGTTTCGGTGGCATAGCTGGCCGACGGTTTGGCGGTCTTGATCCATTGCAGAAATGGCATGGCTTCCGGATGCGCGGCAAAGAACGCCGGTACAGCCGTGGGGTTCGGTTTGCCGGTAGCCGGATCCGGCAGTTGGGCCTGCTGGAATTGGTAGAACGCTTCAGGCGTCCCCACCGGAAACACCGGCATGCTGTTCATGCCCGTGCGCCATTGCTGGCCGTTGGCCTGGGTGAAGCGCAGCGCCAGGCTGCGAATCGGCACACTGCCGTCCGGAGCGTAGGGGTTGCCGCTGGGCAAGGCGAAACGTCCGACCACGGGCGTGCGCGTCGAGGCAAATACCTGAGCGCTGGAATAGCTGCTCGCTTCGCCCGTGCTTTCGAAATAGCCCGCGACACAAACTCCTTTCGAGTGATTGCGCCGGAAGCCCGGATGCACGCCGTTGTTTTTTTCCAGCACGTTGACCAGCGCATCGGGTGTCAGACGTTGTGGGTCGAGCGTGCCATTGACGTAGGCAAACGCTCCGGCCAGCGCCGCGACAATCGCACCGATACCCGCCAGGCGCAGGGTCAACTGAGCGCCGCTCAACGGTGGCCGGCGCGATGGGGATGAAGGATCAACCATGAGAACAGCTCCAAGGCCCAAGGCCATTTGTGCAAGGACTCGTCAGACGAAGGCCGGACAGGTTTATTCCCACGCCACATATTTATTTTTCCGGCGCTGGAATAATCTCGTTCGCAGAGCGTCTTTCCAGTCCCGGCGCAGTGACTGCCCAAGAAGCACGATCCATGAATGAACTCGATGACCAGTTGCGTGAACTCATCCCCAGGCTGCGGCGTTTTGCCGTGTCGCTGACGCGCAATCCCAGCAACGCCGATGACCTGGTGCAGACGTGCCTGGAACGGGCGTTGTCCAAATGGAACGACAAGCACCCGGACGGTGACCTGCGGGCCTGGCTGTTTTCGATTCTGTACCGGCAGTTTCTCGATGCCCATCGCCGTTCCCGACGCTATGCACGGATGCTGGAATTTTTCACCGGCCGCGACGATGCCCATCCTTCGGCCGAGCGCAGCGTGATCGCGCAATCGTCGCTCCAGGCCTTCGACCAACTGACGACGGAACAGCGCGCGCTGTTGTTGTGGGTGTCGGTGGAAGGCTTGAGCTACCAGCAAGTCGCCGACATCCTCGACGTGCCGACCGGCACCGTGATGTCACGTCTGTCCCGCGCGCGCCAGGCCCTGCGCCAGCTCAGCGACGGTGAAATCAGCCGCCCTACCCTGCGAATACTCAAATGATCAGCATGCCCCCCAGTGACAGCGACCTGCACGCCTACGTCGACCGCCAACTGAGCCCGGACGACCAACGCCTGATGCAGACCTACCTCGCCACTCATCCCGAAGTCGCCGCCCGGGTCCAGGGCTGGCAACAGGACGCACAGCAGCTACGCACGGCCTTGGGCGGAGCCTTGCAGCAACCGACCAATCCGGATCTCGATCCGGCGATGATTCGCCGGCGCCTGAAATACCGTTCCCGGCGCTATCTCGCCAGCGCAGCCGTACTGCTGGTGGCGCTCGGCCTGGGCGGGATCAGTGGCTGGCAAGCGCGGGAAATGACCTTGCTCAGCGCCGCGGCACCGATGGCAGACGCCATGCAGGCCTACCGGCTGTTCGCCCAGCAGGGCATCCTCCCCGCCGATTACCAGACCGGCGACGAGCAGCATATGCAAGACTGGCTCGACCGTTATTTCACCCAGGCCAACCGATTACCGGACCTGTCGGGCGCGGGCTTCAAGCCAGTCAGCGGCCGACTGCTCAGCACCGAGCAAGGGGCGGCGGCGATGGTGGTCTACCAGGATCCCAACGGCCAGAAAATCAGCTTCTACGTCCGTCCGCCGGGCCCGAAGAATTTCCTGCTGCCCCGAGGCAGCCGCCGCGATGGCGAGTTGCAAGCCGAGTACTGGTCCGGGCCGGGGTACAACTATGCGGTGGTCATCCCCGGTGACATGCCGACGGCGCAGAAGCTCAGGCAGACCCTGAATTTTTGAACACCATGAGCCCCTGTGGGAGCGGGCTTGCTCGCGAAAGCGGACTGACATTCAACATCAATGGTGGCTGACCCACTGCATTCGCAAGCAAGCCCGCTCCCACAAGGGGGCTGCGGTGTACTTGAGAAAGTGCTCACCCCTGCCCGAACACCTGCGAAGGCCTGCGCAGCAGCGGGTCGAACGGATTGATCCGGGGCCCGATCTGCGCCGCCTCGCGCTTGAGCATCTCGACCACTGTCGGCAAGCGATCAGGCCCCAGGCGGTCGCTCACCGTTGCCACGCTCAAGGCAGCCACGGCTCGCCCGTCACGGTCCAGGATCGGCACGGCCACCCCGGCCATGCCTTGCAGCACTCCGGTGTTGCGCCCGGCATAACCCAGTGTGCGCACATTTTCCACTTCCGAACGCAGGAACACCTCGTCGTACAGGTGAAAATCCTTGAGCCGTGGCAGGTTGTAGTGAATCACCGTTTCACGCTCTTCCTGAGGCAGGAACGCCAGGATCGCCAGGCTGCCCTGCCCTACGCCCAACGCCACGCGACCACCGATGTCGCCGGTGAATGTACGAATCGGGAATGGCCCTTCGCTGCGGTCCAGGCAGATCGCGTCAAACCCACTGCGCGCCAGCAGGAACAGCGAGTCCCCCAACGACGCTGACAGTCGCAGCATCGCCGGCCGCACCAGTTCGCGCAGGTTGCCCGTGTTGCCGGCGCGGGCGGCCAGGGCGAAGAAGTCCAGGCTCAAGCGATAGCGTTTGCTGCGCGCATCCTGCTCGACCATGCCCTCGTCCATCAGGCTACGCAGCAAGCGATGGGTGGTCGGCTGTGACAGGCCGATGCGCTGGGCCAACTGGGTGACCCGCTCCCCGTCCTCGACGGTGTCACCCAGGCTGCGCAACACGGCAAACAGCCTGGAGACCGCGCCGACACCCACCTCGCCTTTATCGCTATTCCGATCAGTGGAATTTTCCATTCACTTTCTCATCATTAAATTTGCTCACTGAATAAAACTGAAAATAACTATCTTCTCAGTGAAATAGTCCATTGAGCCCATCCTAGTCTTCGTCCTACTCTGCGTCCATACGGGGGCGATTCGAACAACAGCGGCCGCCGACCCAAGGTCGAGCGCCAACGCACCCCGCAGCACCCTTTCGTATCTGCCCATATAAAAAAGGCGCGCCCCGTGGCGACGCATAACAATCCCAGGTGGAGCGCAGTCATGGCTTTCGTGCGACTTGAAGAACTTGGCAAACGCTACGGCGACATCGACGCCGTGGTGGCCACCAACCTCTCGGTGGAGAAAGGCGAATTCGTCTCGCTGCTGGGGCCCTCCGGCTGCGGCAAGACCACGACCCTGCAAATGATCGCCGGCTTCGTCGAAGTCAGCAGCGGACGGATCCTGCTCGACGGACGCGACATCACCCACGCCAAGCCGGCCAGCCGTGGCCTGGGCGTGGTGTTCCAGAGCTACGCGCTGTTCCCCCACATGAGCGTCCGGGACAACGTCGCCTTCGGCCTGCGCATGCGCAAAGTGGCCAACGGCGAGCTGCAACAACGGGTGGACCGAGTGCTGCAACTGGTGCGCCTCGACCGACACGCCGACCGCTATCCACGGGAACTTTCCGGCGGCCAGCGCCAGCGTGTGGCACTGGCCCGGGCCCTGGTGATCGAACCGCCGGTGCTGCTGCTCGACGAGCCGCTGTCCAACCTCGACGCCAACCTTCGCGAAGAGATGCAATACGAAATCCGCCGCATCCAACGGGAAGTCGGGATCACCACACTGATGGTCACTCACGATCAGTCCGAAGCACTGTCCATCAGTGACCGGGTCGTGGTGATGCAGGCCGGGCGCATCACCCAGATCGACGCGCCCTACACCCTCTATGAACACCCGCGCACCGAGTTCATCTCTGGCTTCGTCGGCAAAGCCAACCTGTTGCCCGGCGAGCGCAACAGTCAAGGCGCAGTCCAGGTATGCGGCCAGGGCCAGGGTGACCTGACCCTGAGCCTGCGCCCGGAAAAAATCGATCTTTGCCCGTCCGGCTCGGGCCGTCTGCAAGGCACCCTCGTCAGCCGTTTCTTTCTCGGCAGCCAATGGCTGTACGGCGTATCGACCAGCCTGGGCGAGCTGTGCGTGGTGCGTCGCAATGACGGTAGCGCGCCGATGAGCGAAGGCACCGCCGTGGGCCTCGATTGGGATCCGACGCTGCTGCGGGTGCTGACCGTCGATGAGGTATCGGCATGAAATGGGTCGACGCAATGCGTCAGGGCCGCCAGGGCTACCTGATGTCCGCACCGGCACTGGCCCTCTACCTGGGGCTGTTGGTCATTCCCCTGGGCCTGACGCTGGTGCTGTCATTCAACGTCTTTGACTACGGCTCGGGCATCAACAGTGAGGCGTACACCTTCGATCACTACGTCAGCCTGCTGGGGGACCCGTACTTCTATGAGATTTTCCTGCGCACCTTCTGGATCAGCGCCCTGACCACGATCCTGTGCGTGCTGATCGGCGTGCCCGAGGCCTACATCCTAAGCCGCATGGGCGCGCCATGGCGCTCGATTTTCCTGATCCTGATCCTCACCCCGCTGCTGATTTCAGTGGTGGTGCGAGCCTTTGGCTGGAGCCTGTTACTGGGGGCCGACGGCCTGGTCAACCAGACGCTGCAAGCTTTAGGTAGCTCGCCGATGAAGCTGTTGTACACGCCGTTCGCGGTGGTCATCGCCCTGGTCCACGTGATGCTGCCGTTCATGATCATTCCGGTCTGGACCTCGTTGCAGAAACTCGACCCGGCCGCCGAACAGGCCGCGCTGTCCCTCGGCGCCAGCCAGTTCACGGTGATACGCAAGATCGTATTGCCACAGATCATGCCCGGCGTACTGTCGGGCACCCTGATCGTGTTCGGCCTCGCCGCCAGCTCCTTCGCGATCCCCGGCCTGCTCGGCGGACGTCGTTTGAAAATGGTCGCGACGCTGATCTACGACCAGTACCTGTCGGAACTCAACTGGCCCATGGGTGCGGCCATCGCGGTCGCACTGCTGCTGCTCAATCTGCTGATCATGCTGTCGTGGAACCGGATGATCGAAGGCCGCTACAAGAAGTCATTGGGGTAATTCGTCATGTCCAGAAACGGTCCTTTCGCCCTGCTGTTCCATGCCTTGGTGGTGGTGTTCATGCTGGCGCCGCTGGTGGTGGTCTGCCTCGTCGCCTTCACGCCGGAAAATACCTTGAGCCTGCCGACCACGGAATTTTCCCTGCGCTGGTTCCGCGCGGTGTTCGAGCGTGCGGATTTTGTCGATGCGTTCTACAACAGCCTGATCCTGGCTTTCTGCGCGGCCTCGTTGGCGACGATCATTGCGGTCCCGGCGGCCCTGGCGATCACCCGTCTCGAATTCCCTGGCCGGGACTTTTTCAATGGGCTGTTCCTGTCGCCGATCATCATCCCGCACTTGGTATTGGGCGTGGCGCTGCTGCGTCTGTTCGCGCTGATGGGGGTCAACGGCAGCTTTGCCTGGCTGATCTTTGCCCATGTGCTGGTGATCACGCCGTATGTGCTGCGCCTGGTGCTGGCGTCGGCCATCGGCCTGGATCGCAGCGCCGAGCAGGCCGCGCAATCGCTGGGCGCCGGGCGCTTCACGCTGTTCCGGCAGATCACCCTGCCGATGATTCTGCCGGGGGTGGCCGGGGGCTGGCTGCTGGCGTTCATCAACAGTTTCGATGAAGTCACCTTGTCGATCTTCGTCACTTCGCCGGCCACGCAAACACTGCCGGTACGCATGTATGTCTACGCCACCGAATCCATCGATCCGATGATGGCGGCGGTGTCGGCGCTGGTCATCGCGCTCACGGCGCTGACGATGATTCTGCTCGATCGGGTCTACGGCCTGGATCGGGTCCTGGTAGGCAAACAATGAGGGCGCCATGGCTCTGCTGAAACGACTGGCCGAAGGCGACCGCCCGGCCCTGGACTTCACCCTCGACGGCCAACCGGCCGCTGGGCTGTTGGGCGACACGCTGCTGACCGCCGTGCTGATCAACAGCGACCACCTGCGCGGCAGCGATTTCAGCGCCGAACCCCGCGCCGGCTTCTGCCTGATGGGCGCCTGCCAGGACTGCTGGGTCCGCCTGGGCGATGGCCGCCGCGTCCGCGCCTGCTCGACCCCGCTCGAAGCCGGCCAGCAGATCAGCCGCGAACCGGGGCGTCAGTTATGACCGGCGCAATGACTCGCGATAGCGGTCTGTCTGTTACCCCTGTTGCTGCATGTGCCACCGTCTTCGCGGGCAAGCCCGCTCCCACAGGGGATTTGGGGTGTTTGCAAAACCCGTGTCCAACCCAGAACCACTGTGGGAGCGGGCTTGCCCGCGAAGGCGTATTCATAAACGCCGCTGGCCCATTGCCAACGAGGTGCCCATGAAACCGATCGCCATCATCGGCGCCGGCCCGGCCGGCATTCGGGCGGCGCAGACGCTGGTCGCCCACGGTTTATACCCGGTGCTGCTGGATGAAGCTGTGCGCGGCGGTGGGCAGATCTATCGGCGTCAGCCGGCCAATTTCAAACGGTCGGCGGCCAAGCTGTACGGCTTCGAAGCACACAAGGCCAACGCCATCCACCAGACCCTCGACACACTGCGCGAACAGCTCGACTATCGCCCTGACACCCTGGTATGGAACGCCGAGGCCGGGCTGCTGGACACCTTGCACGACGGCCGCGCCGACCGCCTCGAGTACTCCAGCGTGATCGTCGCCACCGGCGCCACCGACCGGGTCCTGCCGGTGCCCGGTTGGACCCTGCCCGGGGTCTACAGCCTGGGCGCCGCGCAGATTACCTTGAAATTCCAGGGCTGTGCCATCGGCGAAAGGGTGGTGTTCGCCGGCAGCGGACCGTTGCTGTACCTGGTGGCGTACCAATACGCCAAGGCCGGCGCGCACGTGATCGCGGTCCTCGACAGTTCTCCTTTCCGCGCCCAGGTCCGAGCCCTGCCCGGTCTGCTAAGGCAACCTGCGACGCTCGCCAAGGGCCTCTACTACCGCGCCTGGCTGACCGCACACGGCATCGCCGTGCATCAGGGCGCAAACCTCTCGCGTATCAACGGCGAACGCCGAGTACAGTCGCTGCAATGGCACAACACCAAGGGCGAGCAGTCCCTGGGCTGCGACGCCGTAGCCTTCGCCCACGGCCTGCGCAGCGAAACCCAACTGGCCGACCTGCTGGGCTGCGAATTTTCCTGGAGCGCCCTCAACCGCGCCTGGCTGCCGCAACGGGACCGCGCCGGTCGCAGCAGCGTGCCCGGGGTTTACCTGGCCGGTGATGGCGCCGGCATCATGGGCGCCGACGCCGCCGAACTGGCCGGTGAACGGGCGGCCCTGGCCTTGCTCGAAGACCTCGGCTACCAAACCGACGAGCAGCGTCGCAGCCAACTGGAGCAGTCCCTGGAGCGCATCGGCCAGTTTCGCCAGGGTCTGGAGCGGGCATTTGCCTTCCCCGAGGATTGGGCCACCGGTGCGCCGGACCACCTGGTGATTTGCCGCTGCGAAGAAGTCAGCGTCGGCGATATCCGTCAGGTCATAGGCGAAGGCCATTGGGAGATCAACCGGGTCAAGGCCCACTGCCGGGTCGGCATGGGGCGTTGCCAGGGGCGGATGTGCGGTGCCGCCGCCGCGGAAATCATTGCCCGGGAAAGCGGTCGCCCGATTTCCAGCGTTGGCCGCCTGCGGGCACAGGCGCCCATCAAACCGGTGCCGTTCGGCCTGGAGGTCGAGCCATGATCGAAGTGGACGCAGTGATCATTGGCGGCGGCATCGTCGGCGCTTCGGCCGCGTTGTTCCTGAGCCAGGCCGGACGCCGGGTGGCCCTGCTGGAGCGGGACTTCTGCGGCTCGCACTCCAGCGGCGTGAACTATGGCGGCGTACGTCGCCAGGGCCGGCCGTTGTCGCAACTCCCGCTGTCGCAACGAGCCCATGAGATTTGGGGGCGGCTACCGCAATTGATCGGCATCGACGGTGAGTACCAGCGCAGCGGTCATTTGAAACTGGCCCGCAGCGCCGCAGACTTCCAGGCGTTGCAGGATTACGCTCGCGACAGCCAAGGCTTCGGCCTCGATTTGCAACTGCTTGACCGCGACGAACTGCACACCCGTTTCCCGTGGGTCGGCGCCGTCGCGGTCGGAGCCTCGCTGTGCCCGGATGATGGCCACGCCAACCCACGCCTGGTGTCACCGGCCTTCGCCCAGGCCGCCCGCCGACATGGCGCGCAAATCCACGAACAATGTGCGGTCAGGAGCGTCACGCACGACGGCCAGCGCTTCGACGTGCGCACCGAAACGGGCCAGCAGTTTCACGCGCCTTGGTTGCTGAACTGCGCCGGCGCCTGGGCAAGCCATTTCGCCGCGCAGTTCGGCGAAGCGGTGCCAATGCAGGCCGGACACCCGGCAATGCTGGTCACCGAGCCTTTGCCGCTGGTGATGGACGCCAGCACCGGCGTCGAGGGCGGCGGCATCTATGCGCGCCAGGTTGCCCGCGGCAATTGCGTGCTGGGGGGCGGCCAAGGCTACGCCCTGGATGAGGCACGCGCCCGACCGGGACAGAACGCGGTAATCGAGATCCTGCGTCAGGCGGTCGAACTGTATCCGTTTTTGCAAGGCGCCCAGGCGATTCGCACCTGGAGCGGCACCGAAGGCTACTTGCCCGATCGCCAACCGGTGATCGGCCCCAGTAGCAACCAACCCGGCCTGTTGCACGCGTTCGGTTTTGCCGGCGCGGGCTTCCAGATCGGCCCGGCGGTGGGCCAGGCGCTCACCGAGATCATCTGCTGCGGCGCCTCAACCACGCCGCTGGATGCGTTTTCCATCACCCGGTTTCACTCCATCTCCGTTGCTTGATAGAGGAAGGTCGTGCCAATGAATAACGTCAAACGCAGTGCATTGTTCGGTTTCTGCTCGCTGGGTTTCGCCAGCCTCGGCGCCCTGCTCCCGGTCACCCAGGCGTTGGCTGAGCCGACGCTTTACCTGGGCATGAATGGAGGAACCATGGAGCGCCTCTATGCCGACAAGGTCTTGCCGGCCTTCGAGAAAGCCAACAACGTCAAAGTGGTGATCGTGCCCGGCACCTCGGCTGATATCCTGGCCAAAGTCCAGGCCAGCAAAGGCAATCCGCAAATGCACGTGATGTTCCTGGATGACGGCATCATGTACCGCGCCATCTCCATGGGCCTGTGCGACAAGCTCGAGGACAGCCCGCCGCTGGCGCAGATTCCGGCCAAGGGTCGTATCAAGGATCAAGCCGTAGCCGTGAGTCTCGGCGTGACGGGCCTGGCCTATAACACCCGGTTGTTCAAAGAAAAAGGCTGGAGCGCACCGACCTCTTGGATGGACCTGGCCGATCCGCGCTTCAAGGACAAAGTGGTGTTCCAGTCGATGGCGTCCTCGACCTTCGGCCTGCACGGTTTCCTGATGTTCAACCGGATCCAGGGCGGCAGCGAGACCGATGTCGAGCCAGGTTTCAAGGCCTGGCCGAACACAATCGGACGCAACGTGCTGGAGTACATTCCAAGCTCGGCGAAGATTTCCGAGATGCTCCAGACCGACGAGGCGGCGCTGTTCCCACTGACGCCCACCCAGGTCACCGCGCTGAAACTCAAGGGCATGCCGGTGGAATACGCGCAGCCGAAGGAAGGTGCCGTGGTGCTCAACGTCGCCGAATGCGCCATCGCCCAGAACACCCAGCCTGAACTGGCGCAAAAGCTTGCGGCCTTCCTGTTGACCCCTGAGGCCCAGGCCATCGCCTTGGAAGAAGGCGACCAGATCCCGTCCAACCCCAACACCCCGACCACCGATAAAACCCGTGGCCAGGTGGAAGCGATGAAGCAATATCTGGAGACCGCCATCGCCGTGGATTGGGACCAGGTCAACGAACAACGCCCGGCCTGGAATGCCCGCTGGAACCGCAGTATCGAGCGCTAGGGTGATCGAACATCCGGTATCATGCCGGACATGTTCGGGCTTGTGCCCGATACAAATGAACTGAGCCAAACCTGTGGCGAGGGAGCAAGCTCCCTCGCCACAGGTGCTATGTTGGCTTCAGGTTTTGTATCAGCCTTCTTCAACGGCGACTCTTCCCATGCATACCCTCGCCCAACTGCGCGCCGGCCAGCTGTCAGGCATCACCCGGCTGGACCTGGCCTGCGGCCTGACGCAGTTCCCCCGGGAAATCTTCGACCTGGCCGATTCCCTCGAAATTCTCAACCTCAGCGGCAATCAGCTGGACGCACTGCCCGAGGACCTGCATCGACTGACCCACCTGCGGGTGCTGTTCTGTTCGGACAACCGCTTTACTGAACTGCCCGAATGCCTGGGCCGCTGCGCCGCGTTGACCATGGTCGGCTTCAAGGCCAACCGCATCGAGCGCGTGACCGGCGCGGCCCTGCCGCCGCTGCTGCGCTGGCTGATCCTGACCGACAACTGCATCAGCCAACTGCCGGATGAACTGGGCCAACGTGCGCACCTGCAAAAACTCATGCTGGCCGGCAACCGGTTGCAGCAACTGCCATCGAGCCTGGGCCAGTGCCAGCGTCTCGAACTGCTGCGCATCGCCGCCAATCAGCTGACCGAGTTGCCGCAATGGTTCCTAGAGCTGCCAGGCCTCAGTTGGCTGGCCTACGCCGGCAACCCGCTGGAGGCCCAGGCCGAAGCCGCCGCACTGAATGTCACAACGCCCATCGACTGGCAGCAACTGAGCATGCAACAGCAGCTGGGTGAAGGTGCATCGGGGGTGATTTCCCAGGCGCTCTGGCAAGCGCCGGGTCAGGCTGCACGCAACGTCGCGGTAAAAATGTACAAAGGCCAGATCACCAGTGACGGCTCGCCATTGCATGAAATGCACGCCTGCATCACCGCGGGACGACATCCGAACCTGATCGAGGTATTGGGTCAGGTCGTCGGCCACCCCGACGCACAGGCCGGGCTGGTGATGGCCTTGATCGAGCCCAGCTACCGCAACCTTGCGGGGTTACCGAGCCTGGCCTCATGCAGCCGCGACGTCTATGCCGATGAGCTGCGCTTGAGCTTGCCCGTGGCGCTGCGCATCGCCCACGGCATTGCCTCGGTGGCCGCGCACCTGCATCGCCAGGGCATCACCCATGGCGATCTGTACGGGCACAACATTCTGTTCAATGAGCAAGGCGACTGCCTGTTGGGAGACTTCGGCGCCGCGTCATTCCATGCCACCACGGACACCTTGCAGACACAGGCGCTACAGCGCATCGAAGTGCGGGCCTTCGGCATCCTGCTGGGAGAATTGCTGGAGAGAATCGAACCTGCCGGTGGGGAACTTGGAACCCTGTGGGAACTACAGGCGCGCTGCTGTCAGCCAGAGGTACTGGCTCGGCCGGGGTTTGATGAGGTTGAGCAACGTCTGGCGCGACTAAAACACTGACCGTGGCGAGGGAGCTTGCTCCCGCTGGGCTGCGCAGCAGCCCCAATCCATAGCCACCGCCTATCAGCGAGGCCGCGTTGCTGGATTCACGTCGGCTTCGCCGCCGAGCGGGAGCAAGCTCCCTCGCCACAGGGTTTTGTGTTTAACCCGCCAACCCGACAAACATGTCCTGCACGTCATCGTGGTTGTCGAGGCCTTCGAGGAACGCTTCGACTTCGGCCATCTGCTCGTCGGTCAGGCCGCTCACCGGGTTCTTCGGCTGATAGCCCAGCTTGGCTGACAGCACGGTGAAGCCCTGTTCCGGCAAGGCTTTTTGCACCGCATCAAGATCGGCAGGATCGGTGATGAACAAGGTTGCGCCCTCTTCGCCCGGTTCGAAATCCTGGGCACCGGCCTCGATAGCGGCCATTTCCGGATCGGCGTCCGGGCTGTCAGGCGAAGCTTCGATCATGCCGACATGGTTGAAGTCCCAGGCCACCGAACCGGAAGCACCCAGTTGACCCTTGCGGAACGCAACACGAATCTCGGCAACGGTGCGATTGATGTTGTCGGTCACGCATTCAACGATCAGCGGCACCTGGTGCGGTGCGAACCCTTCGTAGGTCACGCGGTGGTACTGCACGGTCTCACCGAGCTGGCCGGAGCCCTTCTTGATGGCTCGCTCCAGGGTTTCACGAGGCATCGAGGCCTTCTTGGCCTGCTCGACCACCAGGCGCAAGTGCGCGTTGGTCGCGGTATCGGCGCCGTTTCGTGCGGCAATGGTGATTTCCTTCACCAGCTTGCCGAAAATCTTACCCTTGGCGTTGGCAGCCGCTTCTTTGTGTTTAACCTTCCACTGTGCGCCCATTACTCACTCTCTTGTCTGACGCGCCGAGACATCTGCCGGCCGGCGCTGTGGCGCCAGTTTATACGGCCTAAACCGGCTGATCGACCAAAAAATTCAGGGCGCCGGATCGACAATTTCACAGCATGTTGTAGGGCATTTCTGAAATAGCGGCTCGCAGGCCCCGCTGCGCCCTGAGGTTTCGTACCCTCTGCGCCTCTCTCCCTGCAAGCAGGAGCCGCCATGCACAACGACACGCAAAGCCCCTTCAGCCTGACCCTCACGCAAATCGATCTGCAACTGCATGTACTGCGATTCAATGGCCGGGAAGCCCTCAATCAACCTTACCGCTTTGACCTGGAGCTGATCAGCCTCGCTCCGCCGATGCACCCCGACACGCTGCTGGGACAACCGGCGTTCCTGCGCCTGGACGGCGAATCGGGCATCCATGGCATCGTCCACAGCATCAGCCTGACCGCTCACCCCTCCCACCGAATCGGTTATCGCCTGGCGCTGGTTCCTCATCTCCAGCGTCTGGAACAAGGCCCGCGACGGCGGGTATTGCACCGGCTCAGCACCGTGCAGATGCTGCAACGTATTCTGGAAGAGCACGCGTTACCCGCCGACAGCTACCGCTTCGAACTGGCCCACGGGCAGTATCCGCGACGCCCCTTCTGCATCCAGTACGAGGAAAGCGACCTGGCCTTCCTGCAACGCCTGTGCGAGGAAGAAGGCATTCATTACCATTTTGAACATGACCCCCAGGGTCACGTCCTGGTGTTCGCCGACGATCCGCAAAGCTTCCCCTCGCAGCCAGTCGAATTGAACGGGCACCCGAGCGACGGCCTGGAACCGGCCATCAAGCGCTTGTACCTGCGTCATCACGCGACGGTGCCGGGTCTATCTGGCGGGATCAACGAGCGGGCGATTCCCGGCACCGCAACCGAGGCGGCGAATCAAGCCGTTGAACGGATCGACCACGAGACACTGCGTGGCGATCCGGTCCTGGCCCATCGTTACCAGATCGGGCGCCGTCAACTTGAGCGGCTGCGCTGCCGGCAACGGGAGATCCACGGCCACAGCACCCAACCGGCCCTACGCGGCGGCCACATCGTGCAAGTTGATGGCCATCCGGTCTCAGCCTTCAACGATCAATGGCTGATTACCGAGGTCCGGCATCGCGCACGACAATTCTCGATCCTTGAAGCAGACCTGCCCATCGCTCCGTCGGCCCCTGACTATCGCAACCGGTTCACCGCCATTGCATGGTCCACCGTGTTCAGGCCGGCCCTCAGGCATCCTAAACCCCGTATCCCTGGGTATCACCTGGCCCATGTGCTGGGTCGGGCCGGACAGCCGGTGCATCCGGATGAGCAAGGCCAGGTCAGCGTCAGCCTGTGGTCGCCGGCTCGGGAAGGCATCACGCTGCCCGTATCGCGACTGGCGCTGGGGGACAATCCCTGCCTGATAGCAGGCAGCGAAGTGCTGGTGAGCTTTCTTGATGGCGATCCCGACCGCCCCGTGTTATGTCCCGGGGCAGTCGATACCGGTGCAGGTCTACCCGCCGTGCCGCCGATGACGCCGCGGCGCAGCAGCGACTCCGGGTTGTTGTTCAACTGGCTCCTGAACCCGCCGGATACGACACCCTGATTGGGATTGCACATCATCCGGGGCGCTTCGCGCCCAGCGGGAGAAAACTCCCTCGCCACGGGTCGAGTCATGCCGGGTTGGGCATTTCCATTCGATAAAGCTGATCTGGCACAAGCAAACCCAACGAAACGGGCTTAAAGTAAAAACAACGCTGCTCAAGACGGCGCTCTATCCTGATTGTTGGAGATACCCGCAATGCCCTGGAAAAACTCAGAAAGCCGCTACAGTACCGTCACGGTGACCCTGCATTGGCTGATGTTGGTTCTGCTGGCCGTGGTTTACGCCTGCATCGAGTTCCGTGGGATTTTCCCCAAGGGCAGCGGCGGCCGGACCCTGATCAAAGAAGCGCATTTCATGCTCGGCCTGACGGTGTTCCTGCTGGTCTGGCTGCGCCTGTTCGCCCGGAGCATGGGCAAGGCGCCGGCGATATTCCCGGCTTCGCCTGTCTGGCAAACCATCCTGGCTCGGCTGATGCACTGGGCGCTGTACCTGTTCATGATCGCCATGCCGCTGTTGGGCTGGCTGACCACCAGCGCCGAAGGCCACCAGGTGATGTTCTATGGTTTCGACCTGCCATTGCTCGTCAACCAGGACAAGGATTTCGCCAAGCAGTTGGAAGGCTGGCATGTGCTGGGCGGCACTATCGGCTACTGGCTGATTGGCCTGCACGCGCTGGCGGGGCTGTATCATCACTATGTAGTGCGCGATAACACGCTGTTGCGGATGATGCCCAAACGCGGTTGATGACGCTTATTCGAACCCCCGGCGGCCCTGCAGGCCGCCGGTGTGAACGAAGATCAAGCGCGTCCCCGGGGGAAATCCTCCGGCCTCGACCCGCGCCTTGAGCGCCAGCAACGCTTTGCCGGTATACAACGGCTCCAGTTCGATGGCGCCCGTGCTTTGAATGAAATTGGTGAGCTCGGCATCGACCCGGGCGAAACCGCCCCGGCTGCCATCCAACAATTCATAAAGCGGATTGCCAAGCCGCGCTTCCCTCACGATGCTTTCAACCTGCTGCGCCACACCATGGCCCTCAGGCACCGCCAGCACGCCATAAACCGGGTGTTGCCCCGCTTCGGCGAGCACCAGCCCGGCCAGTGACGTTCCCGTGCCGCAGGCCAGCCACCAACCGTGATAATCGGCCCATCCCAACACCGACAGTTGTTCTCGGACACACGCCACCCAGGCCATGCAGCCTTGCGCGCCGGGCAAACCTGAACCGCCCTCGGGCACCGGATACACATTCGGGTAACGCACCCGCCAAGGCTCCCAGAAACCCGCTGCGTGCCGCTCTCGATATCCGCCATAACCCAACCAATGCAGCTGCATGCCGAAGGTTTGCAGGTCGAGTACCGTTGGCGTGTCCTGCGGGTGTCCACGCAACAGCCCGACCGTGGGAAATCCGAAGCGCTTACCCGCCGCCGCCAGTGCATGCAAATGATTGGAATAGGCGCCACCCAGGCTCATCAGGCCATCGGCGCCGGCCAAATGGGCGGCGCGCAAATGATGAACCAGCTTGAACCACTTGTTGCCGCTGATCAGCGGATTGATCCGGTCCAGACGCAACACCGCCACCTCGACACCGGCTCGGGCGAGCCAATCCAGATGAAGGGGTTCAAGCAGGGGCTGAGGGCGCCAGTCGAGGGCAAGAGCAAGCATTGCGGCAGGCCATGGGGGACGTTGCCGGCATCTTAACAGCCCGGAGAATCCAGGCTCACCCCATACCCTTGTGGGAGCGAGCCTGGCGTCTACAGGCTTGCGCCTTACAACTGCGCCGCCAACCGCGAACCCTGGTTGATCGCCCGCTTGGCGTCCAGCTCCGCCGCCACGTCGGCGCCCCCGATGAGATGGACCTTCTGCCCTGCTGCTTCCAGGCCTTCCTGCAACTCACGCAGCGGATCCTGCCCTGCGCAGATCACAATGTTGTCCACTGGCAGGACTTGCGGCTCGCCGCTTTCGCCGATGCGAATGTGCAAGCCCTTGTCATCGATCTTCAGGTACTGGACGCTGTTGAGCATCTGCACTTGCTTGTTCTTGAGCCCCGTGCGGTGAATCCAGCCGGTGGTCTTGCCCAGCCCGTCGCCGACCTTGGAAGCCTTGCGCTGCAACAGGAATACCTGACGCGCCGGGGCGTGAGGCTCAGCCTTGATCCCGGCCACACCGCCGCGCGCCTGGAGCGCGGTGTCGATGCCCCACTCCTTCCAGAACGCCTCGCGATCCTGGCTGGTGGCGACGCCCTGATGCACCAGGAATTCCGAAACGTCGAAACCGATACCGCCCGCACCGATCACCGCCACGCTGCGGCCCACCGGCTTGCGCTCCAGGATCACATCCAGGTAACTCAACACCTTGGCATGTTCCACTCCCGGAATCGCCGGCACCCGCGGCGCGATACCAGTGGCGAGGATGATCTCGTCGTACCCGCCCTCCACCAGTTTCGCCACATCCACCCGAGTGTTGAGGCACACCTCGACATGGGTCGTCTGCAACTTGCGCTTGAAGTAACGCAGGGTTTCGTAGAATTCCTCTTTGCCGGGTACACGCTTGGCAACGTTGAACTGACCACCGATCTCGCCAGCCGAATCGAACAGCGTCACTTGATGCCCACGCTCGGCCGCTACAGTGGCCGCCGACAATCCGGCCGGACCGGCGCCGACCACGGCGATCTTCTTCACTTGGGTGACCGGCAGGTAATTGAGCTCGGTTTCATGACACGCCCGCGGGTTCACCAGGCAACTGGTGAGCTTGCCGCCAAAGGTGTGGTCGAGGCAGGCCTGGTTGCAGCCGATGCAGGTGTTGATCTCATCGCCGCGCCCGGCGGCCGCCTTGTTGACGAACTCCGGATCGGCCAGAAACGGACGCGCCATGGAGACCATGTCGGCATCGCCTTCGGCCAGGATCTGCTCGGCCACTTCCGGAGTGTTGATACGGTTGGTGGTGATCAGCGGGATGCTCACCGAGCCGCGCAGCTTGGCCGTGACTTTGCTGAACGCTGCCCGTGGAACCTTGGTGGCGATGGTAGGAATGCGTGCCTCATGCCAGCCGATACCGGTGTTAATGATGGTCGATCCGGCCTGCTCGATGGCCTTGGCCAGTTGGACGATTTCATCCCACGAACTGCCGCCCTCCACGAGGTCGAGCATCGACAGTCGGAAAATGATGATGAAATTCGGCCCCACCGCTTCGCGGACCCGACGCACGATTTCCACCGGCAGGCGCATGCGATTTTCGTAGCTGCCGCCCCAACGATCGGTACGGTGGTTGGTGTGGGCCGCGAGGAACTGGTTGATGAAGTAACCTTCCGACCCCATGATCTCGACCCCATCGTATTCAGCCTTCTGGGCCAATAGCGAACAGGTGACGAAATCGCTGATCTGCTTCTCGATGCCCTCTTCGTCCAGCTCCTTGGGCTTGAACGGATTGATCGGAGCCTGGATCGCGCTCGGGGCAACCTGTTTGGGGCTATAGGCGTAGCGCCCAGCGTGAAGGATCTGCATGCAGATCTTGCCGCCGGCCTCGTGTACGGCCCGGGTCACGATCTGGTGCTTGAGCGCTTCTTCTTCCGTGGTCAGCTTGGCCGCCCCGGAATAAACCCCACCCTCGTCATTCGGTCCGATCCCGCCGGTGACCATCAGGCCCACGCCACCACGGGCGCGCTCGGCAAAATACGCCGCCATGCGTTCAAAACCACCAGGCTTTTCTTCCAGGCCAGTGTGCATCGACCCCATCAGGGTCCGGTTGCGCAACGTGGTGAAACCCAGGTCCAACGGAGCCAGCAGGTGCGGATAATGAGAGGCGGTCATCGGTAACTCCACAACGGGCGATCACGGAAAAATACGGAAGCTCTGCGGCTTCCCTCAGTCATGCCCAACAGCCTAAGAGTCGCGATGCGGGCGCTCAATGACCGTAACTGACAACTTAATGATCCAAATGCGCAGCGCCCCTTGGCAACACCCATCCCGCGCCCTACCCTAGTCAATGAATCCGCAAAAGGCCGCTGACAGTTTTTCCATGCGTAAATTTTTCTATGTGTTGTTGTCCACGGCCCTGATTGCCATCTTGATCAGCTATGCACTGTGGACGACGGATCGTCCGACAGGTCATTACCTGTCAGACCTGCGGATCAACCTGGCGGTCGACCAGGGCACGCCTGCCAACCGCGGCAATCTGCTGGGCATCCAGCCCGAGTTGTTTCCCACTGACTACCAGAGCCCCGAACGCCTGCATCGCAAACTCGCGGCTTATCTGCAGAGCGCCCGTGACCAAGGCTTTCTCAACGACAAGACCGTCGCGGTGCTGCCTGAACACGTCGGCACCTGGCTGATGATCAGCGGTGAAAAAGACGAGTTGTACCAGGCCGGCAGCCTGAAGGAAGCCATGTACTGGCTGGCGGTCAGCAATCCGTTGGCGTTCATCCAGGCGCTGGTCAGTGCACAGGGCGATAATCGGCTGGACGATGCCTACCTGCGCATGAAGGCCCAGCGCATGGCCCGTGACTACCAGGGGCTGTTCGGCGGACTGGCCAAGGAGTTCGGCATCACCCTGGTGGCCGGTTCCATCGTCCTCCCCGAACCCAGCGTCAGCGACGGTCAACTGAAGGTGGGCGCTGGCGCGCTGTACAACAGCAGCCTGGTGTTTGGCCGTGACGGCCACCCGCTCGGCCAACCACAACGCCAGCACCATCCGGTATTTGAACAACAGGACGTGCTCGGGGCTGACCGTCCGGACGCCACCCAAGTGGTCGACACACCCGCCGGGCGCCTGGGCGTGCTGATCGGCAGCGACAGTTGGTACCCGGTTCATTACCGGCAACTGAACGAGCTGGGCGCACAACTGATCGCGGTGCCCGCCTTTATCATCGGCCGCGACGCCTGGGACAAACCCTGGAGCGGCTACAAAGGCTTGTCCACACCCAGCGAAGTCAGCCTCAAGCCCGGCGAGGTGAGCGAGGGCCAGGCCTGGCATCGCCTGACACTGACCAGCCAGATGCCCATCAGCCAGGCCCGGGGCGGTGTCAGCGTCTTCTTGCGCGGCCAGTTCTGGGACAGCGGCAGCGCCGGCCAGAGTTTCATCAGCCACGATGGCCAGCAATTCTGCGATGGTGAAGCCCGTGGCGCGCGCCTGCTGAATCTCTGGTTATGACCATGAAAACGCAGCCGATGCGTCTGGGTGATTTGTCTGTGGGCTTCGTTCACAGCCTGGCTGAAGCGGTTGCCAGCCATGGCCAGGATCCTCGACCCTTGCTCGAACAGTACGGTCTGGACGCCGTGCGTCTGGCAGAGCCCGGGGCCCGGTTGTCGATCCCACGCTACATGCGCCTGGGCCACGCGGCCATCCAACAGACCCAGGATCCGGCCCTGGGGCTGCGCATGGGCCGACTGAGTCGCTTGAGCCAGGCCGGACTGGCCGGCGTGACCGCAGCCCAGGCGCCAACCGTCCGCGAAGCCGCTCGCTGCATGATCCGCTTCGAACCATTGTACGGCTCCAATTATCGCGGCCAATCGAGCTTTCACGAGGACGCCCGGGGCGCGTGGCTACGTTTCTACTCCATCAGCCCGTACAACGCTTATAACCGCTTCGTCGTGGACTCGATCATCGCCGGCTGGCTTACGCAGTTATCGAGCGTGAGCGGCGTCGCTTTGCGGGCCGAGCGCATAGAAATCGAATTCGAGGAACCGGCGTACCTCGAGGCCTACCGCATGCTCGGTGATTGCCCGATTCAGTTCGGTGCCGACCGTAACCAGCTACGCCTGGACCTGGATAGTCTTGCCCTGCGCAATCTCCAACACTGCCCCAGCACCTGGAACCACCTGATCCAGTTGTGTGAACGGGAATTGGAACAGCTGACCCGCACCCGAAGCCTGCGCGAGCGCATCATCCAACTGCTGGGACCATTGCTCAATGGCGGCCGGGAACCGGACCTGGAAGAGGTGGCGGCCCGCCTGAAGCTGCCGACCTGGACACTACGCCGCAAGCTGGCCGAGGAAGGTACGCAGTTTCGCGCCATCCTCAACGACACCCGTCGCGACCTTGCCATGACCTACATCCGCGATACCGAGCTGGCGTTCGGTGAAATCGCCTACCTGCTGGGGTTCGCCTCGGCCGAGGCCTTCCAGCGCGCCTTCAAGCGCTGGAACGACCAGACGCCGGGGGAGTTTCGTCGCAGTCACCGGGGGCCATAAGTTGCAGGTTTGAAGCGGTTACCTAGAGCTCCGTCGCATCTTCGGCAGGCTCCAGCGGGTCCAGTTCATATGCCTGGTATTCCAGCAGCTCTTCCTGATAATCATCCATTACAAGTCCTTCCCCTATCATAGAAAACCGATCAATCAAGCCTGGTGGCATGGGTGATCAGCTTAAAGCTGCTTTATGAACAAGACATGAAGCAAAGGCTTCATGAATTAAACGTAGCACAGCGTCGGGGAATTACTGCGGCAAGTGTGACAGGAGATGTCCCTGTCACACTTATCAGGAGGCTGGCAGAGGCAGGATCGGCTCGGTCGGCGCGGGCAACGAGCTGGGTGGTGGCGGCGTGATGGCCTCGGTCGTCGGCGCGGCCTCTTGGGACATTGGCGCGATCGGCGCAGGCTCGGCCGGCGGTGCGACCGGTTCCGACGCCGCAGGGGCTGTTTCCACCTGGGCCGGGGCCGCATCCTGGACAGGCGTGGCCGGCGCGGGTGCAGGTGCAGGTGCAGGTGTCGGAGCCAGCGGCTCAGCCGTAGGCGCAGGCATCAACGCGGCCGGTTCGGCCTTGGTTTCAGGAATCCCCAGTTCAGCCTTCGGCTGATCGGCATTGCCGACCGCCTTCTTCGCTTCGGCCGGCAAGAACAGCTCGACCAGCGCGAAGAAGCGCTCGTAGAACTTCGGCGCCGATACCGTTTCGCTGGCGACCTTGACCATCGAATCATCCGAAGAGCCGATCGGCATCGATACCGACCCCAGCACACCGACCCCCAGGCTCGCCGAGTTATTGACCTTCTTCAGCGCATACTGGTCCTGCAAGGCATTGGCGAACATGGTCGCGCGATGCCCGGGACCGCCGTCTTCGGCGCAGACCAGATTGAAGCTGATCTCCATATGGGTATCGCCGGTCTGCTGGAAACTCTTGTGGCCGCTGACCAGCTTGGGGTCGCTGCTGGTGATGATATAGCCCTGGCTGAGCAATGCCCGGCGACCGGCTTCGCAGGTCGCCGCATCGGTCACGGGATACGTGCGCGAAAACGTGCCCGAGTCATCGAAGTTTTCATGCTCGTAAATCGCGGCTTTTTTCGACGAGCAACCGGCTGCGGCGGCCAGCATCAGTGCCAGCCCGACGGTACGCATGTGAAATGGTCTGAACATTGAACATCCTGAGGAAAACGGTCCGGGGCGTATTGTGCAACAGAACACGGGCTGCCGGCGCAGGTATTCGTGTCTCAAAGGGGTTACAAGTCTACTGGCGGATGTTTGCAGAAAAAAGACGCAATCACTGCGGATCGACGAACACCCGGCTATCGTTACAAGCAGATACGAAAAGACCCCGATCTTTCAACCGGGGTCTTTTGTGTTTCAAGCCTTTAAAAACATCAGTAACGCTTGATGTCGGCCTGGCTTTCCAACTGCTTGCGATAGGCCGCGAAATCCTGCTGGCCGACGCGAGAAGCGAGATAACGACGATATTCCGCTTTCTCCTGGTCAGTCGGGGCCGCCGCTTCGTTCACGCCGTTCAGGCGCACCACCATCAGGCTGCCGTCAGGCAACGTCACGCTGGTAAAGGTCGGCTTGTCCTTCGAATCAGGCTTGGGCATGCGGAACAATGCTTGCAGCACTGCAGGATCGATACCTTCCTGGTTGCGCGTCACCGCTTCGGCGGTTTTCCAGGCCTGGCCATTGACCGGTTTGTCCAAGGCAGTCTTGCCGTCACGCAGGCTGGCGATCAACTCATCGGCCTGGGTCTTGGCTGCCGCGCTGGCGTGCTCCTTGGCCAGTTGTGCACGTATCGGTCCTGCCACGCTTTCCAGCGGCAGTTGCTCAGGCTTGCGGTGCTCCTTGGCACGCAACACCACGACAGTCTCCGGATCCAGCTCGATGGCGGTGCTGTTAGCGCCTTCATCCAGCACTTCCGGGCTGAACGCAGCGGTCACCACGGCACGGTTGGCCGCAATACCCTCGCCACCCTCACGACCGAATGGCGCCGATGTATGAACGGTCAGCTTCAGGTCCTGAGCCGGTTGCGCCAGGTCGGACGCTTCGAACGATGCATCTTCCAGTTGCTTGGTCGCCTCGACGAAACGTTGCTCTACTTGCTGGGTTTTCAGCTCGCGGGTCAGCTTGTCCTTGAGGCTGGCAAAGGTCGGGACCTGTGGCGCCTCGACGCCCAGCAGCTTGATCAGATGCAGACCAAAGTCGGTGCGCACCGGTGCCGAGACCTGATCTTTGTTCAAGGCATACAGGGCCTTTTCGAACTCAGGATCGTAGACACCTGGGCCCGCGAATCCGAGATCGCCGCCGTTGTTTGCCGAACCCGGATCCTGGGAGAATTCCTTGGCCAAGGCTTCGAACGACTCGCCTTTGGCCAGGCGCGCCTGGATTTCTTCGATCTTTGCCTTGGCCTGGGCTTCGGTGACCTTGTCGTTCACTTCAATCAGGATGTGCGCAGCACGGCGTTGTTCAGACAGGTTGGCGATTTCTTTCTGATAGGCCGCTTGCAGGTCTTCGTCCTTGACGCTGACCTGATCGAAGAACGAGGCTTTCTTCAGCTCAAGGTAATCGATGACCACCTGATCAGGCGTCATGAATTCCTTGGCGTGTGCGTCGTAGTAAGCCTTGACCTCGTCATCGGTCAGTTTCACGGACGCCGGGTCGGCCTTGATGTTCAGGGTCGCGAAATCACGGGTCTGTTTTTCCAGGCGGGCAAACGCCAGCACTTGGGCATCGGTCACGAATCCGCTGCCAGCCAGACCTGCGCGCAACTGACCGATCAGCATTTCCTGAGCCAGCATCTGGCGGAACTGCATGCGGTTGTAGCCCAGTTGACGGATCACCTGGTCGAAACGCTCAGGGCTGAATTTGCCCTCGACCTGGAATTCTGGCGTTTGCAGGATCACCTGATCCAGCGCGGCTTCGGAAAACGCGAACTTCGCATCATGAGCGCCTTGCAACAACAGCTTGCGATCGATCAGCCCCTTGAGCGCCGAATCGCGCAGCATTTTTTCATCCAGCAGCGAAGCGTCGAAATCCTTGCCCAACTGTTGCATCAGCTGCCGGCGCTGCATGTCGACCGCTTGGCTCAGCTCGTTCTGGCTGATGTTTTCGCCGTTGACCTTGGCCGCATCGTTACTGTGCCTAGAGGCTTGGAAAATGGCATCGAAACCGGTCAACGCCATTAATGCGACGATGACCCCGATGATGGTTTTGGCAATCCAGCCTTGTGAATTGTCCCTGATATTCTGCAGCATGCGTCCCCCAGAAACGGTTGAACTTCAAATTTAGGCAACCGTGGAGCGTGGGTAGAATCCGAATAGAAGAAAGGCGCATCCGAGGATGCGCCTTCTCGTAACTGGCGGAGCGGACCGGGCTCGAACCTGCAAGCCCTGGTGTCGTTTACCGCTCCGCTTCCAGGCCAGGCATCACCCGACCCGGATAAACTCACGAAACCTTAGTTAACGGCTTCTTTCAGCGCTTTACCAGCTTTGAAGCCTGGCTTCTTGGCAGCAGGGATCTGCAGCGTCTTGCCAGTCTGTGGGTTGCGACCGGTACGAGCTGGACGATCAGTCACGGAGAAAGTGCCGAAACCTACCAGAACAACGGAGTCGCCGGCCTTCAGAGCGCCAGTGACGGATTCGATTACAGCGTCCAGCGCACGGCCAGCAGCAGCTTTCGGGATATCAGCGGATGCAGCGATAGCATCAATCAGTTCCGACTTGTTCACTCTAAGTCCCCTTATATCTATTTGAGATGATTCTAAGTTTTTTTGGTGAAAGCTTAAAACGAGTGCTGAATGGCCTACAGACACTTAAGAGCCGCTTTATAACAAGGGCTCTAAAAAACTGTCAAGGAAGCCCCCCAGGCAAATGCGTATTAATGCGTGCTAATTCTTTCCTTAGAGTCAGACTCGCGCTTTTCGTCCTTCGCGACTATCTCCGGAGCCACATCCGGCAAGGGCTCCGGCGCGTATTGCAGCGCAATTTGCAGGACCTCGTCAATCCATTTAACCGGTTTGATCTGAAGATCCTGCTTGATGTTGTCAGGAATTTCCTTCAGATCACGGACATTCTCTTCGGGAATGATCACCGTCTTGATCCCGCCACGGTGAGCCGCCAGCAGTTTTTCCTTCAGGCCACCGATCGCCAATACCTGGCCGCGCAGGGTGATTTCCCCGGTCATGGCCACGTCCGCACGGACCGGAATACCGGTCAGTGCCGACACCAGCGCGGTGCACATGCCCACGCCGGCGCTCGGGCCGTCCTTGGGCGTCGCACCTTCCGGCATGTGGATGTGCGTGTCGCGCTTCTCGTGGAAGTCCAACGGAATCCCCAGGCTGCGGGCGCGGCTGCGCACTACGGTTTGCGCCGCAGTGATGGATTCGACCATCACGTCACCGAGGGAACCGGTCTTGATCAGCTGCCCTTTGCCCGGCACCACGGCCGCTTCGATGGTCAGCAACTCGCCACCCACCTGAGTCCACGCCAGGCCAGTCACCTGACCGATCTGATCCTGTTGCTCAGCCAGGCCGTAGCGGAATTTGCGCACGCCCAGGAAGTGTTCCAGCAGGTCCGCCGTGACCTTCACCACGAAGCGCTTTTCCAGCGCATGTTCCTTGACCGCCTTGCGGCAAACCTTGGCAATCTGCCGCTCCAGGCCACGCACCCCGGCTTCGCGGGTGTAGTAACGGATAATGTCGCGAATCGCTGCCTCGTCGAACTCCAGCTCGCCTTTTTTCAGGCCGTTGGCCTGGATCTGCTTGGGCGAAAGGTACTTCACCGCGATGTTGATCTTCTCGTCCTCGGTGTAGCCAGGCAGACGAATCACCTCCATCCGGTCCAGCAGTGCTGGGGGGATGTTCATGGAGTTGGAGGTGCAGAGGAACATCACGTCCGACAGGTCGTAGTCGACCTCGAGGTAGTGATCGTTGAAGTTGTGATTCTGCTCAGGATCGAGCACTTCGAGCAACGCCGAGGCTGGATCGCCGCGCATGTCGCTGCCCATTTTGTCGATTTCGTCCAAAAGGAACAGCGGATTGCGCACGCCGACCTTTGTCATCTTTTGAATCAATCTTCCTGGCATCGAACCGATGTAAGTCCGACGGTGACCACGGATCTCCGCCTCGTCGCGCACGCCACCGAGGGCCATGCGTACGAATTTGCGGTTGGTGGCATGGGCAATCGACTCAGCCAGGGACGTTTTACCCACCCCAGGAGGACCGACCAGGCACAGTACCGGGCCACGAATTTTCTTCACGCGTTTTTGCACGGCGAGGTATTCGAGGATGCGTTCCTTGACCTCTTCCAGGCCATAGTGGTCGGCATCGAGAATGTCCTCGGCACGCGCCAGGTCCAGGCGCACCTTGCTCTGGGCTTTCCACGGCACCTGGACCAGCCAGTCGATGTAGGAACGCACGACGGTGGCTTCGGCCGACATCGGCGACATCTGCTTGAGCTTGTTCAGCTCGGCCTGGGCCTTGGCCAGGGCGTCCTTGGGCAGACCGGCAGCATCGATGCGTTTTTTCAGTTCTTCGATTTCGTTATGGCCTTCGTCGCCATCGCCCAGCTCTTTCTGAATGGCCTTCATCTGCTCATTCAGGTAGTACTCGCGCTGGCTGCGCTCCATTTGCTTCTTGACGCGCCCACGGATGCGCTTTTCAACCTGCAGCAGGTCGATTTCGCCATCGAGCAAGGCCAGCACGTGCTCGACACGGGCCGACAAATCGATGATTTCGAGAATTTCCTGCTTCTGCTCGATCTTGAGGGCCATGTGGGCGGCCATCGTGTCGACCAACCTGCCTGGCTCGTCGATGCTGTTAAGCGACGACAGCACCTCGGCAGGTACCTTCTTGCCCAGTTGTACGTATTGTTCGAACTGCGACAGCAGGCTGCGGACAAACACTTCTGATTCACGCTCTGGCGCGTCGACTTCCTCGATCAGCGACACTTCGGCACGGCAATGGCCGTCCACTTCGCTGAAACGCTCGACTGTACCGCGCTGCTCACCTTCGACCAGTACCTTGACGGTGCCGTCAGGCAGCTTGAGCAATTGCAGAACTGTTGCAATCGTACCTACGCGATAAAGCGCGTCCTCACCAGGATCATCGTCAGCAGGGTTTCTCTGCGCCAGCAGAAGAATCTGCTTTTCACCCGTCATCGCAGCCTCGAGGGCTTCGATAGACTTCTCGCGCCCCACGAACAGCGGGATAACCATGTGCGGATACACCACGACATCGCGCAATGGCAGGAGAGGCAATTCGATGGTTGTCTTCATGATTTCGCCTCTACGGCGGCCCTCGGGCCGGAAACAGATGGAAGTAAGCTTGAAACCAAGATGGGGGCAGCCTCGAAAAAAAACAAGCGCTAAGACGCGTCTAAAACAGCACTCAAAGAAAAAGGGGCCCGAAGGCCCCTTCTTTATCCGGCAACAGGACGCTTAAGCGTCCGGTGCAGCCTTGGCTGCCGGCTCACTGTTTTCATAGATATACAGTGGCTTGGACTTGCCTTCGATAACGCTTTCATCGATCACGACTTTGCTCACTTCCGACTGCGAAGGGATTTCATACATCGTGTCGAGCAATACGCCTTCGAGAATCGAGCGCAACCCACGGGCACCGGTCTTACGCTCCAGGGCACGCTTGGCGACCGATTTCAGCGCGTCGGAACGGAACTCCAGGTTTACGCCTTCCATTTCGAACAACTTGGCGTACTGCTTGGTCAGGGCGTTTTTCGGCTCGGTCAGAATCTGCATCAACGCCGCTTCATCCAACTCGTCCAGCGTCGCCAGGACCGGCAAACGACCCACGAATTCCGGGATCAGACCGAACTTGACCAGATCGTCAGGCTCGACTTCACGCAGGGATTCACCGACCTTCTTGCCTTCTTCCTTGCTGCGTACTTCAGCATTGAAGCCGATGCCGCCACGGGTGGAACGGTTCTGGATGACCTTTTCCAAGCCAGAGAACGCACCGCCGCAGATGAACAGGATGTTACGGGTGTCGACCTGCAGGAACTCCTGCTGCGGATGCTTGCGACCACCTTGTGGCGGTACGGAAGCGACCGTGCCTTCGATCAACTTGAGCAAGGCCTGCTGCACGCCCTCGCCGGAAACATCCCGGGTAATGGACGGGTTGTCGGACTTGCGGGAAATCTTGTCGATTTCATCGATGTAGACGATGCCCATCTGGGCTTTTTCCACATCGTAGTCGCATTTCTGCAGCAACTTCTGAATGATGTTCTCGACGTCCTCACCGACATAACCCGCCTCGGTCAGCGTGGTTGCGTCAGCGATGGTGAACGGAACGTTCAGCAAACGCGCCAGGGTTTCGGCAAGCAGAGTCTTACCCGAGCCTGTCGGCCCGATCAGCAGAATGTTGCTCTTGCCGAGTTCGACCTCATCATTCTTTTTGTCACGCTGGTTCAGGCGCTTGTAGTGGTTATATACCGCTACGGCCAGTACCTTTTTCGCACGCTCCTGACCAATTACATATTGATCAAGGATGCCGCTGATTTCTTTAGGCGAAGGCAACTTATGCGCGCTGCTTTCGGCCTGGGCTTCCTGCACCTCCTCGCGGATGATGTCATTGCACAGGTCGACGCACTCGTCGCAAATGAAGACCGAGGGGCCGGCAATCAATTTGCGTACTTCATGCTGGCTTTTGCCACAGAAGGAGCAATAAAGCAGTTTGCCGTTGTCCTCGCCGTTGCGGGTGTCAGTCATTCGATCGATCCAAATCCGATAGGCTTGCAACACAAGATGAAGGCAATTGCGGGCTTTTTCAAGCCCGCAGGCGGCCGGTCATCCCAACCACCTGCATTTTGAGCGGCTTAGGCAGGCATTTGACGCTTGTTGATCACAGAGTCGATCAGGCCGTATTCGGCTGCACGCTCGGCGCTCATGAAGTTGTCACGCTCGGTGTCACGCTCGATGGTTTCCAGGCTCTGGCCGGTGTGATGGGCCAGCAGCGAGTTCAGGCGCGAACGAATGTGCAGGATTTCCTTGGCATGGATGTCGATGTCCGACGCCTGGCCCTGGAAGCCGCCCAATGGCTGGTGAATCATCATCCGCGAGTTAGGCAGGCAGTGACGCTTGCCCGCTGCGCCACCGGCGAGCAGGAAGGCGCCCATGCTGCAGGCCTGGCCGATGCAGATGGTGGAAACGTCCGGCTTGATGAACTGCATGGTGTCGTAGATCGACATGCCTGCAGTCACCGAACCGCCCGGTGAGTTGATGTACAGATGGATATCCTTGTCCGGGTTTTCCGCTTCAAGGAAGAGCAGTTGCGCCGCAACCAGGTTGGCCATGTAGTCTTCAACGGGTCCGATCAGGAAAATGACGCGTTCCTTGAGCAGACGCGAGTAGATGTCATAGGCACGTTCGCCGCGGGCGGACTGCTCGATAACCATCGGGACCAGGCCGCCTGCGGCCTGGATGTCAGAGCTCTGCTGATAAAAAGAATTGCGGGACATGTCTCGCAGTCACTCCCAAATAGTTATGTCTTGAATACGCATAAGCCAGCGCGAAGGCTGGCTTATGGTGTGTATTTCTTACCGCAGAACAATCAATCGGCTTGTGGAGCTTCCACCGGCTTGACCGCTTCTTCGTAAGAGACCGCTTTATCGGTCACGCTAGCTTTCTGCAGAACAGTATCCACAACTTGTTCTTCCAGCACAACCGAACGGACTTCGTTCAGTTGCTGCTCGTTCTTGTAGTACCAGGACACTACTTGCTCAGGTTCCTGATAGGCCGAGGCCATTTCCTGGATCAACTCGCGAACGCGGGCTTCGTCAGGCTTGAGCTCGAACTGCTTGACCACTTCGGCAACGATCAGGCCCAGCACGACGCGGCGCTTGGCTTGCTCTTCGAACAGCTCGGCAGGCAGTTGGTCCGGCTTGATGTTGCCACCGAACTGCTGGACAGCCTGCACGCGCAGACGGTTCACTTCGTTGTCCAGCAGAGCCTTTGGCACTTCGATCGGGTTGGAGGCCAGCAGACCGTCCATGACCTGGTTCTTGACCTTGGACTTGATGGCCTGACGCAGTTCACGCTCCATGTTCTTGCGAACTTCGGCGCGGAAACCTTCCAGACCGGTTTCCTTGATACCGAACTGGGCGAAGAATTCTTCGTTCAGCTCAGGCAGCTTCGGCTCGGAAACGCTATTGACGGTCACGGTGAACTCGGCGGCTTTGCCGGCCAGGTCCAGGTTCTGGTAATCCTCAGGGAAGGTCACGTTCAGCACGCGCTCTTCACCGGCTTTAGCACCGACCAGGCCATCTTCGAAGCCTGGAATCATGCGGCCGGAGCCCAGCACCAGTTGAGTTGCCTTGGCGGAACCACCAGCGAACACTTCACCGTCGACCTTGCCGACGAAATCGATGTTCAGTTGGTCTTCGTTCTGGGCAGCACGATCGGCCACTTCGAAACGGGTGTTCTGCTTGCGCAGGATGTCCAGCATCTTGTCCAGGTCGGCATCCGACACGTCAGCGCTCAGGCGCTCGACGGCGATGGACTCGAAACCGGCGACGGTGAACTCAGGGAACACTTCGAACGTGGCGACAAACTCCAGGTCCTTGCCCTTTTCCAGCACTTTAGGCTCGACGGACGGAGCGCCGGCCGGGTTCAGCTTCTGCTCGACCACCGCTTCGTAGAACGAAGACTGGATGACGTCGCCCACGGCTTCCTGACGCGCATCAGCTTCGTAACGCTGACGGATCACGCTCATCGGCACTTTGCCTGGGCGGAAACCTGGGATTTTGGCCTTTTGGGCAGTCTGCTGCAGACGCTTGTTGACCTGAGTCTCGATGCGCTCAGCCGGCACGGTGATGCTCATGCGGCGCTCAAGAGCAGAAGTATTTTCAACAGAAACTTGCATGGATATTCCTCGTTGCACAGACGTTGGCCGGGCGTTTCCGACCCCAGAATCAAGGGCATGCATTCTAGTAGGTCAAACTCAAGAAGTCACCCTACTGAAAACATGCGGGAAACAGGCGCCGGGTTTAAGGACGAGGCAAATGACGCCACCCCGCACGGATTGCAAATACAGTCGATCGGTCCAAGGCTCTGCGCCCACGCTTCTATATATAGAGAAGCGGTGCATCCGAGCCCATGATCCGCAGCCTCGCGAGGAGACCGACGGCATCCTGCGCATCATCGCGAAATACAATTGCGACGAACTGACCGCTGCACGCCTCTCCAAAAAACGGAAACGGCGATGAACACAGGACCTGAAAACAAAAACGGCGCAGCCCTTTTCAGGTACTGCGCCGTTTTTTCTGCTATTTAAATAGCGATTTGTTTGGTGCGGACGGAGAGACTCGAACTCTCACACCTTGCGGCGCTGGAACCTAAATCCAGTGTGTCTACCAATTCCACCACATCCGCGTTTCAAGCTTTTAAAGCAAAGGCGCCAGACCGTGAAATCTGGCGCCTTTCTAGAATATGGGGTGGACGATGGGGATCGAACCCACGACAACGGGAGTCACAATCCCGTGCTCTACCAACTGAGCTACGCCCACCATATTGCCTTGTTGCCTTACTTGTGCCAAAGCTGCCTAATTGGCGCACCCGGCAGGACTCGAACCTGCGACCATCCGCTTAGAAGGCGGATGCTCTATCCAGCTGAGCTACGGGCGCCTTTTTAATCTGTATTCTTGGACGATTACAAACTAAGTGCTTTCAGTTTTACCGAGTTGAAACAATCAACTCCGCTCAACCTTCTTAACCAGTGCTAGGCTGTGCCCGACAAGTGCGACGAATGTTATAGACGGCCCGATAGGTCGTCAACTCTTTTTTAAAAAAAATTCATTTAATTAAAGGGGTTAGGGGAATTTGCAGACCAAGCGCCTTTGCCCTCACGCCCTGGCATGCGAGAATGCGTGCTCTTTTTTTCCCCTCTCGATGGTTAACCACGCGCAATGACTGCACAACTTATCGACGGCAAATCGATCGCCGCCAGCCTGCGCCAGCAGATCGCCCAACGAGTCACCGAGCGCCGCCAGCAAGGCCTGCGCACGCCCGGCCTTGCGGTGATCCTGGTCGGCAGCGATCCTGCCTCTCAGGTTTATGTCTCGCACAAGCGTAAAGACTGTGAAGAGGTCGGCTTCCTTTCCCAGGCCTACGACCTGCCTTCCGAAACCACCCAGCAAGCCCTGGCCGATCTGATCGATCGTCTGAACGACGACCCGAACATCGACGGCGTTCTGCTGCAACTGCCACTGCCCGAACACCTCGATGCCTCCAGACTGCTGGAACGTATCCGCCCGGATAAAGACGTCGACGGTTTCCATCCTTATAACGTCGGCCGCCTCGCCCAGCGCATCCCGCTGCTGCGCCCTTGCACCCCCAAAGGCATCATGACGCTGCTGGAGAGCACCGGCGTGGATCTTTACGGCCTCGATGCCGTGGTGGTGGGCGCGTCCAACATCGTCGGCCGGCCGATGGCGATGGAACTGTTGCTGGCGGGCTGCACCGTCACCGTGACCCACCGCTTCACCAAGGACCTGGCCGGCCACGTCGGTCGTGCGGACCTGGTGGTCGTGGCCGCCGGCAAGCCCGGCCTGGTGAAAGGTGAGTGGATCAAGGAAGGCGCCATTGTCATCGACGTAGGCATCAACCGCCAGGATGACGGCAAGCTGGTGGGCGACGTGGTCTATGAGACCGCCCTGCCCCGCGCCGGCTGGATCACCCCGGTGCCAGGCGGCGTAGGCCCGATGACCCGTGCCTGCCTGCTGGAAAACACCTTGTATGCGGCGGAGACGCTGCATAGCTGATACCCGGCCCTGAAAGCCAGGTGTCCCACCCTGTGGGAGCGAGCCTGCTCGCGATAGCTTGGGTCCAGCCAACATCGATGTTGACTGACACACCGTTATCGCGAGCAGGCTCGCTCCCACAGGTGTTTCGGGTGTCTGTTACTCCCCGCATTAAACTTTATTTATTCAGCTGCCCCAGCGGTACAGGCAGGTAGCGCTGTCGTCGCCCATACTCCTAAAATGCGACGTTTTTTAAAGTCGTTGCTCAACGACACCTTCAACTTCATCTGAGTGTACTCGCGTGAAAATCCGTCTTTCGTTCCTCAGCCTGTTCTTCGCTTTCACAGGTGCCTTCATCACGCAAAATATCAACGCTCAGGAAACGATCGCGCCCCCACGAGATACATCAAAGCTGCAAGTTGCCTCGGGCAGCGCGATCCTGCTCGATCTGCAGACGGACAAGGTCGTCTATTCAAGCAATCCGGACGTGGTGGTCCCCATCGCCTCGGTGACCAAGCTGATGACCGGCCTGGTAGTACTGGATGCCAAGCAAAACCTGGATGAGTACATTTCCATCACCATTGCCAACACCCCCGAGATGAAGGGCGTGTTCTCCCGGGTCAAGCTCAACAGTGAATTGTCGCGGCGGGAGGTGCTGCTGATCGCCCTGATGTCATCGGAAAACCGCGCCGCCGCCAGCCTGGCCCACCACTATCCGGGCGGTTACGCGGCGTTCATCGCAGCGATGAACGCCAAGGCAAAGGCCCTGGGCATGACCAGTACCCACTACGTCGAGCCCACGGGCCTGTCGATCCATAACGTCTCCACCGCTCGCGACCTGACCAAACTGCTGATCGCCGCCCGCAAATATCCGTTGCTGAGTGAATTGAGCACCACCAAGGAAAAGACCGTCACCTTCCGCAAACCTGTCTACAGCCTGGGATTTCGCAACACCGACCATCTGGTCCACAAGGCCAACTGGGACATTCAGTTGACCAAGACTGGCTTTACCAATGAGGCCGGCCACTGCCTGGTGCTGGTCACCAAGATGAACGATCGACCGATGGCGCTGGTGATCCTCGACGCCTTCGGCAAATACACTCACTTCGCCGATGCCAGTCGGATCCGTAGTTGGGTGGAAACGGGCAAAAGCGCTAATGTGCCGGCGGTAGCTCTTCAATACAAGGCGGCGAAAAATCTCAAGAGCCGCCAGAGCGGCGTGGTGGAAGCGTCCAAGTAACCACCTGACAACAAAAAGCCCCGACTCGTCGGGGCTTTTTCATTCAGGGCTTCAGATCATCCAGCGGATCATAGGCTCGGGACTTTTCCTGTTCTTCCTTCTCATCCAGCGGCGCCTTGGCAGGGCCTACCGGGTCGACCTGTGGGTCATCGAGATCCGGCGAATCCGGATCGAACCCCAGGTCATCGCCGGAAGAATGCTCGGAAGAATGCGGGCCTTTGGGTGTGTTGGATTGCGCCATGCTTGCCTCCTCAAATCATGGCCTGGAAACGCCAGGCCTTGATTATCAGAGCGTTAGCCGTGACGGCTTGTGCCCGGCAAGTGACGAACGGGGCGCACGATCAACGTGCCGCACCCAAGGCCTGGGTCGCTCGCGCCGCCGCTTGCTCCTGCCCTGCCCCGGCCAGATCCTGGGCAGCTTTCAACCAGCGTTGCGAGTCGACGTTGGCCGGAAGTTGCGTCGGCCGCTGAAGCAGTACCGCCCAGCCGCCTGCGTTCTGAAAATCTGATTCAAAACCGGCGAAACTCATCGACATCCGTCGGTTCATCCCCGCCCGCAGCATGACCGTCTGCTTCTGACGGTTATAGCCAACGAGCACTGCGTAGCGAATCTCAGGCCAGAACACCGAGCCCTCGGCGTAACGCACAAGGACCGGATAACCTGCCGCGACCTGCTCCAACAGCACAGGCAGCCTGCTAACCAGCGGATAAACCACCAACCCATACTCACGCGCAACGGTCTGCATATTCTGCTGCAAATCAGCCTCGCCACCCGGCAGGTGCAAGGGTTTCTCCAGCAACCCCGGGCTGGTCACGACGCCTTGCAGCGTCAGCACGGCAGCCAGCGATTGGGGGGCGCCTTGGTACATCTCGCCCCGATAGAACGGCACACTGTTGAGCTCCACCCGTTCGGGCAGACGCTGGATCTGCGGCGACACGCTGCCCGCGCAACCCGCCAGGGCGGCGAGGCAGGCCGTCGCGAGTACCAGTGATCGAAAAGAGGAAATTCCCGGCAACATGATGACTCTCTTGTACAGGCACCTGACATTCGGGCCAGGCTTGGGGGGTCGATCATAAGATGCCCACCGGCTCGGGTATAGCCTTAAACAACAGTCCCAGGGCTTTGATAGAACGAAGCGGTCCGCCCTCGTTGCAGGCGAACGACTACCTGCAACACTGGAACGACTAGACTGTCCATTGTACTGAGTGCGTTGCCCCGACCCGGGGATAAAAGGAGGCACAGATGAGCCTGACCTCGACAATCCTGATGCTGATATTTGGCTGGCTGAGCGTAGCGACAGCCATGCTGTGGGGTGTGCTGCGGATTGCCCGGCGCCATCACCACACGCCATCCGTGCGATCGGATAAAACCGCAAAAGCTGCCCGGCGCCACGTCATCGCGCATTGATCCAGCCCGTTTATCTTTCCCATAAAAAAACCGCCCGGGCATCGACCCGGGCGGCTTCTGTCTGCCTGGAATCAGGCGTTATCGGCCAGCGCCTTCTGCTTTGCACGTCGCGACAGCATGTTCAGCACTTCAATTGCCGCCGAGAAGGCCATCGCGGCGTAGATGTAGCCTTTAGGCACATGGGCACCGAAGCCCTCGGCAATCAGCGTCATACCGATCATGATCAGGAAGCCCAGGGCCAACATGACCACCGTCGGGTTGTCATTGATGAACTTGGCCAGCGGTTCAGCAGCCAGCAGCATCACCAGGACCGATACCACCACGGCGATGATCATGATCGGCAAGTGCTCGGTCATACCCACGGCAGTGATGATGCTGTCGATGGAAAACACCAGATCGAGCATCAGGATCTGGCCGATGGCGGCGGCAAAGCCCAGGGAGACGCCGGACGTGACGGTCTTCGGGTCATTCGGCGCGGGATCCATACTGTGATGGATTTCAGTCGTGGCTTTCCACAGCAGGAACAGGCCACCGGCAATCAGGATCATGTCCTTCCAGGAGAACGCCTGGCCGAGGATTTCAATCACCGGCTCAGTCAACTGCACAATGAAAGCAATGGTGCTCAACAGGCCCAGGCGCAGGATCAACGCCATGCCGATACCGATCCGCCGCGCCTTGGCGCGATGCTGTTCGGGCAGTTTGTTGGTCAGGATGGAAATGAAGATCAGGTTATCGATGCCGAGCACGATTTCCATGACGACCAGGGTAGCCAAGGCAATCCACGCGGTGGGGCTGGCGGCGAGCTGTACAAGATAATCCATGGGTCAATCCTGATGGATGTAACGGGGGTTGATGGTTGGGATGGAAGACACAAAGCTGGCCCTCCAATGGCAACGCATTCTAGAGACGACAATACTTCAGGAAAATTCGTATTTTTAGCGGCTATACTTCGGTTTTTACGAATATGTGATCCCATGCTCAATTACCGGCAACTGCATTACTTCTGGGTCGTGGCGAAGACAGGCAGCATCGTGCGGGCCTGCGAACAACTGAACCTGACCCCGCAAACCATCAGCGGACAGATTTCCCTGTTCGAGCAGACCTATAACATCAAATTGTTTCGTCGCGTCGGACGGCAGTTGGAATTGACCGAAGCCGGCCGCCAGACGCTGCCCTACGCCGAGCACATGTTCCAACTGGGCGGCGAACTGGAGCTAATGCTGCGCGCCCAACCCAACGAGCAGCAGACGCTGTTCCGGGTCGGGGTGGCGGACGTGGTGCCCAAATCCATCGTTTATCGACTGTTGGCCCCGACCATGGAATTGAGCGAACCGCTGCGCATCACTTGTCGCGAGGACAAGCTGGAACGGCTGCTGGCGGACCTGGCGATCCAGCGTCTGGACCTGGTGATTTCCGACAGCCCGATGCCGACTCATCTGGACATCAAGGGCTACAGCCAGAAACTGGGGGAATGCGGGATCAGCTTTTTTGCCACCGCAACACTGACCGAACGCTACGGGTTGGATTTCCCCCACGGCCTGCATGACGCGCCGCTGTTGATTCCCGGGCCGGAAACGGTGGTGGGCAGCCGACTGCAACGCTGGTTCGCCGAGCAAAAAATCCAGCCGCGCATTGTCGGTGAGTTCGACGACAGCGCTTTGATGCAGGCTTTTGGTCAGTCAGGCAGCGGGATCTTCATTGGCCCGAGCGTGATTGCTGAAGAGGTGAAGCGTCAGTACGGCGTCGAAGTCATCGGCCAGACCGACGCCGTACGCGAGTCTTTCTACGCCATCTCGGTGGAACGCAAAGTCAGCCACCCGGGCATCGTGGCGATTGCCGAAGGGGCGCGACGCGAACTGTTCAGCGCCTAGCCCTCGGTGCAGGTAGCGCGGGGCTTGAAGGTCATCAGCAGCAGCGCCAGCAGGATCGACACCAGGATAAACCCCGCTGCGGCGAAACCGACGCTGCCAAGGCCCAGGGTATCGATGACCCGGCCACCGACCATCGCCCCCAGGCCGATCCCCAGATTGGCGCCGGCGATGTTCAACGAGGCGGCAAACGCCGGCGCCTCGGGAGCTGCCTTCATCAACCGCACATGGCTGACCAGAAACAGCGCCGCCTGGGTCACGCCCCAGATTCCCATCGCTGCCGCCAGCCCGAGCGCCGAATGGATGCTCGGCACCAACGCCACCATGCCGCCGATCATGAACAGGCAGAACACCATCGACGCGATCAGCGGATGCCGGTCCACCGCCCGGCCGCCCAGGGAGTTACCCACCAACCCCACGGCGCCGAAACCCATCAGGCACCAGCCCACCAGCGTGCCGTCGAATCCGGCGAGGCGTTCGAGGATATCCGCCAGGTAGGTGTAGGCGGTGAACATGCCGCTGAAGACCAGGATCGACAACAGCACGTGGCCTTGCATCAACGGACTGCGCAGGATCTTGAACTGCGAACGGAAACTCACCTGATGCTGATGCAGGTTGGTTTTCGGCAGGTAGATGAACAGCAACAACGCCTTGGCGAAAGCGATGACTGCCAGGATCGCAAAGGCGCTGCGCCAGCCGAACGCATCGGAAATCAGCGTGCCCACCGGGATGCCGAACACCGTCGCGCAGACGATGCCAAAGCCGATCCGGGCGATGGCTCGCCCGGCGTATTCCGGCCCGACGATATCCACCGCCGTTTCACTGGCAAGCGCCCAGAATACTGGCAGGCCAAGGGCTGGAATCAACCGGGCAACGGCCATTACCCAGATGTTCGGAGCGAAGGTTGCCAGCAGGTTGGCCAAGCCGAACATCACCAGCACACTGATAAACAATTTGCGCCGCTCGAAACGGGCGAAAAAAGCCGTCAGGAACGGTCCGAACGCCGCCACCGTAAACGCGAACAACGTCACCAGCAGCCCGGCTTGCGGGATGCTTACATTCAGGTCGCGGGCAATGGAGGGCAGCAGGCCGACGATGATGAATTCCGTGGTCAGCACCGTGAAGCCGGCGGCTGACAACAGGAAAATGGGTAACAACATGCAAAACTCCAGCAAAACGACGACACCAACGTTAGCCCTGGGGCCCGCTGGCGTAAGAAAAGTGAGAAGGACACAGCCTAACAGAATGCCTGCGCCGGACAAAAGCACTCAAACACCCGGGTGACGCATCGTCACAGGTCCGTCAGATCTTTTACCGGGCTGTGTTAAAGTCCGCGCCCTGCAAACGCTGTACCTCCCCCGGTCCGCTCATGTGGCCTGCCCGCTTGTTGCCCTGACTCGCAGACCGTCGCACACAATAAAATCGAGATGCCGTTATGACTGCTTCCTCCCCTTCTCTTTTTCAACGCCTCAAACGCACCGGCCTGGTGACGCAGATCGTCATCGGCCTGGTCATCGGCATTGCCCTGGCCTGGCTGGCGCCCGATGTGGCGAAGTCCACCGCTTTCATTGGCAAGGTCTTCGTGTCCGCGCTCAAGGCCGTGGCACCGATCCTGGTGTTCGTGTTGGTGATGGCGTCGATTGCCAACCACAAGCACGGTCAGGAAACCCACATCCGGCCGATCCTGTTCCTGTACCTGCTGGGCACTTTCGCCGCGGCTGTGGTCGCGGTCGTTGCCAGCACGCTGTTTCCGTCCAGCCTGGTGCTGTCGACCCACGATGTGGCCGTCACCGCCCCCGGCGGCATCAGCGAAGTGCTGCAAAGCCTGTTGCTCAGCGTGGTGGATAACCCGGTTCGAGCGCTGATCGACGGTAACTTCATCGGCATCCTGGCCTGGGCCATCGGCATGGGCATTGCCATCCGTCACGCCGGCGAGACCACGCGCACCGTGCTTGGGGACCTGTCCGAGGGCGTGACCGTGATCGTGCGCCTGGTGATCAGCTTCGCCCCGCTGGGGATCTTCGGCCTGGTGGCCTCGACCCTCGCCACGTCCGGCTTCGGTGCCCTGCTCGGCTACCTGCAACTGCTCACTGTGCTGATCGGCTGCATGTTGTTCGTCGCGTTGGTGGTCAACCCGCTGATCGTGTTCTGGAAACTGCGTCGCAACCCTTACCCGCTGGTCTTCACCTGCCTGCGCGAGAGCGGCATCACCGCGTTCTTCACCCGCAGTTCGGCGGCGAACATCCCGGTGAACCTGGAACTGAGCAAACGCCTGGGTCTGCATGAAGACACCTACTCGGTGTCGATCCCGTTGGGCGCGACCATCAACATGGCCGGCGCCGCCATCACTATCACCGTACTGACCCTGGCGGCGGTGCACACCCTCGGCATCGCCGTAGACGTGCCGACCGCCGTGCTGCTGAGCGTGGTCGCCGCCATTTGCGCCTGCGGTGCGTCCGGCGTGGCCGGTGGTTCGCTGCTGCTGATTCCGCTGGCGTGCAGCCTGTTCGGCATCCCCAGTGAAATCGCCATGCAGGTGGTCGCGGTGGGCTTCATCATCGGCGTTTTGCAGGACTCGGCGGAGACGGCGTTGAATTCGTCCACCGATGTGTTGTTCACGGCGGCGGCTTGCCTGGGGGAGGAACAGAAGCTCGCGCGTACGGCTTGATTACCGCGTCGCCTGTACCGACGTCATCGCGAGCAGGCTCGCTCCCACAGGGGATCCAGGGTGGATACAAATCCTCAGACCACCCAAGAACCAGTGTGGGAGCGGGCTTGCTCGCGAAAGCAATTGATCAGACAACATCGCACTGCCTGGCACGCCGCCTTCGCGAGCAAGCCCGCTCCCACAGGGGATCGATGTGGCAGCAAATCCTGTGACTACCCGAACCCCCTGTGGGAGCGAGCCTGCTCGCGATGACGGCGGTACATTCCCCGACAATGCCACAGACAAAAAGAAGCCCGGAACGGCGCAAACCGTCCCGGGCTTTTTTGCATCGGCGTGATCAGAACGCGCCCATGTAGTCCCGCTTGCCCACTTCCACGCCATTGTGACGCAGCAAGGCGTAAGCGGTGGTGATGTGGAAGAAGAACTGCGGCAGGCCGTAGGTCAGCAGATAGTTCTGGCCAGTGAAGCGCTTTTCCTTCGGCGTGCCCGGACGGGTGACAATCTCGATACCTTCCTTGCCATCGATCTGCGCCGGGCTGATGCCTTCGATGAAAGCCAGTACCTTGGCGATCAGCGCCTGCAGGTCGGCGAAGGTGGTTTCGCTGTCGTCATACTTTGGCACTTCAACTTCGGCCAGACGCGCCGACACGCCTTTGGCGAAGTCCACGGCGATCTGCACCTGGCGCACCAGCGGGAACATGTCCGGGTACAGGCGAGCTTGCAGGAAAGCGTTCGGGTCGATGCTTTTCGCGGTGGCGTGGGCTTCGGCCTTGTTCAGCACGTCGCTCAGGGCGTTGAGCATCTGTTTGAAGACCGGAACGGAAGCAGCGTACAGGGAAATAGTCATGGCAATCTCGTGCAAGTGACAGGAAAGGACAATCGAACGGAGGCGATTATAGCCATGGCTGGTTGCGCGGCTTGTCTTTTATTGCGCAAGGATTAGGCTAGGCGGCTTCCACAGCATAGGGAACGCGCGATGAGCATCGAAGAACAAAGCCAGGCCGCAGAACCACGGCTCAATAGCACGGAAATCCGCATCCTGGGCGCCCTGGTTGAAAAGCAGGCGACCAATCCCGAGACCTACCCACTGACCCTCAACGCCCTGGTCCTGGCCTGCAACCAGAAGACCAGCCGCGAACCGGTGATGAACCTCAACCCGGGCCAGGTCGGCCAGAGCCTGCGGGCGCTGGAGGGGCGCGGCTTTACCCGGCTGGTGATGGGCAGCCGCGCCGACCGTTGGGAACATCGGATCGACAAGGCCCTGGAGCTGGTGCCGGCCCAGGTGATCCTCATGGGCTTGCTGTTCCTGCGCGGCCCACAGACGGTCAACGAGCTGCTGACCCGTAGCGGCCGGATGCACGACTTCGAAGACGCCGAACAGGTGGTGCATCAGCTTGAACGCCTGATTGCCCGCGGCTTGGCGCTATTGGTGCCGCGCCAGGCCGGCCAGCGTGAAGACCGCTATGTGCATGCCATGGGCGACCCGGCGGACATCGAAGCGATCCTCGCCGCCCGCCACCAACCCACCGAGCGCCATGCCGGCGGTGGCGTCTCGCTGGAACGCTTCGAAGAGCTCGAAGCTCGGATCGCCGCATTGGAAGAACGCCTGGCGCGGCTGGAATAGCACCTACGCGGGTCGAGCGAACGCCACGGCTTTTTCGAACTGTTCCAGGCTGGGGCGCACGCCGGTGTACAGCACGAACTGCTCCAGGGCCTGGATCGCGATCACCTCCAGCCCGGTGATGACCCGCTTGCCTTCGGCCCGGGCGCGCACGATCAATGGCGTTTCCGGCGGAATCGCCACCACATCGAACACCGTCTCGGCCGTCGCAATGGCTTCGGAAGCGAATGCCAGCTGATCGGCCTCTGGCCCGCCGGTCATGCCGATTGGCGTGACGTTGATCAGCATCCGGGGGCGCGCCTCCCCCAGTTCCGCTTGCCATTCATAACCCAAGGATTTGGCCAGGGCGCGTCCGGTGGTTTCGTTACGGGCCACGATCAACCCGTTTTTGTAGCCACCATCGCGCAGGGCACTGGCCACGGCCTTGGCCATGCCACCGCTGCCGCGTAGCGCAAAGCTTATGTCCTGAGGCACGGCGTGGGTTTCGAGCAACTGGGCAACGGCAATGTAATCGGTGTTGTAGGCCTTTAGATGGCCGTCGGTGTTGACGATGGTATTGATGGACTGGATGGCCGCGGCGGAAGGATCCAGCTCGTCGACCAGGTCAATACAGGCTTCCTTGAATGGCATCGACACCCCGCAGCCGCGAATGCCCAAGGCGCGGATACCACGCACTGCGCCGGGCAGGTCCTGGCTGCTGAAGGCCTTGTAATAGAAATTCAGGCCCATCTGTTCGTACAGGTGATTATGAAACCGCAGGCCGAAATTGCCGGGACGCCCCGAGAGCGACATGCACAGCTGCGTGTCTTTGTTGGGATTGATTTGCATGTTGGTTCCTTGCGTTCACTTTCAGACAGACGGAAGCACCGCCCCCACAGACCTTACACAATATTTACCCAACGGCGTCGCAAATCCTGTGAAAATCGCTGTCATAGCAAGTAACCCCGCACCCTCATCGGGTCTGTTACAGACCACAGGCGCCGGGGCCGGAACGAGGAACAAGCCATGAAGCGTAAACTTCCCTTAATCGCCCTGCTCGTGGGGGCACTCGCGGTCACCGGCCAGGCTTCCGCCCATGGCCGTGGTGGTTGGGAGGGGCCCGCCGTGTTTGGTGCCATCGTCGGTTCGGCCATCGTCGGCTCAGCCATCATCAACCGTGATCGGCCGGTGTACGTGCAGCAACAACCGGTCTACGTCCAGCCGCAGCCGGTCTATTACCAGCCCCCACCACCGGTCTATTACCAGCCGCAGCCGGTGTACGTGGAGCAACCGATCTACTACCGCCCGGCGCCGGTGTATTACGGGCCACCACGGGGCTATTACTACGGCCCGCCCCGCGGTCATTACGGTCGTTGGTAACCCGTCTTTGATGTGACACAAAAAAACAGCCTGTGATCCTCGATCACAGGCTGTTTTCATTCAGCACCTAAAATTCCTGTGGGAGCGAGCCTGCTCGCGATAGCGGTGGATCAGCAGCAACGATGCCGACTGACACGCCTTTTCGCGAGCAGGCTCGCACAGGTTCAAACATGCTCGCTGCTTTTCAGGCGCGCTTGGGGATGCTCGGCCGATGGATGGGATGGCTCGGCCAACACCGGAATCTCATTGCCATCGCAGTCGTGCAGCTTGCCACCACTGAAGTAATCCCCTTCGCGCAGCGCCGCCAGGTCTTGGTAGCGCAACACCCGCTCGGTGCCGGCGGCGAAGACTGATTGCTGGTCTGAGTTGCCAGCGGTGAGGTGGTTGAACGCCAGGTTCAGCACGATTGCCATGATCGCCGAGGAACTGATGCCCGAATGAAAAATCGTTGCGAACCAGCTCGGGAAATGATCGTAGAAGTTCGGCGCGGCAATGGGGATCATGCCGAAACCGATGGAAGTGGCGACGATGATCAGGTTGACGTTATTGCGGTAATCGACCTTCGACAGGGTGCGGATGCCGCTGGCGGCCACCGTGCCGAACAGCACGATACCCGCGCCGCCGAGCACTGACGTCGGAACCGCGGCAATCACCCGGCCCATGAACGGCAGCAGGCCAAGCACCACCAGGAATACCCCGCCGGTAGCGACCACGAAACGACTCTTGATCCCCGTCACCGCCACCAGCCCGACATTCTGGGCAAAGGCACTCTGGGTGAAGGAGCCGAAGATCGGCGCGATCATGCTCGACAGCATGTCGGCGCGCAGGCCGTTGCCCAGGCGCCGGGAGTCGACCTTGGTGTCGATGATCTCGCCTACAGCCAGGATGTCGGCAGAGGTCTCCACCAGCGTCACCATGATCACGATGCACATCGACAGGATCGCGGCGATGTGGAAGGTCGGCATACCGAAGTGAAAGGGTGTCGGGAACCCAAACATGGGGCCCTGGCTGACCGAGGAGAAATCCGCCATGCCGAGGAACACGGCGATGAGCGTGCCGATGACCATCGCCAGCAGGATCGACAACCGGGAGATGGTCGCGCTGCCCAATTTGCTCAACAACAGCACCAACACCAGGGTGACTGCCGCCAGGCCGATGTTCGCCATGCTGCCGAAATCGGCGGCATGACTGTTACCGCCCATGGCCCAGCGGGCGGCCACCGGCATCAGGGTCAAGCCGATAGTAGTGATCACAATGCCCGTGACCAGGGGCGGGAAAAACCGGGTGATGCGTGAAAAGACCGGGGTGATCAGCAATCCGATCAGGGACGCGGCGACCACCGCACCAAGGATGGCCTGGAAGCCGCCCTCCCCGCCGGTGCCGACAATCGCCACCATGGTCGCAACGCCGGAAAACGAAACGCCCTGGACCAACGGCAACTGGCAGCCGAAAAACGGCAGACCTAGGGTTTGCAACAACGTGGCCAGGCCGCCGGCGAACAATGACGCCGCAATCAGCAGACCGATGTCCGCCGCAGACAGCCCGGCCGCCTGGCCGATGATCAACGGCACGGCGACGATGCCACCGTACATGGTCAACACATGTTGCAGGCCGTAAGCCATATTCGCGCCGACGCCGAGGTTTTCGTCCTCGGGCCGTGGGAGTGAAACATGGGGCGTCTTCATGGTTCGGGGGTTCCCTGTTTTTTGTTATGCGCACACTGTATTCAAAACTCGGGACAAATGTCTATATAGTTGTATACAACTTATTGCGCAACATATCGTGAACAGAGACTTACGCTGTCGCCAACAAAGGTTCCACCGCCGGCCGCAGCAGCTCGCGTGGGGGCACGCGCAAGCCAAACTCGGTTTCCAGCAAGTCAATCAACGCATCCGCATCGGTGACTGTCCGTCGCTCGCTCTCCTGCCCCATCCGATGCAATGCAAAACTGTTGCCATTGAGGGTCTTGCGCAGGCCGTCGCCGGTACGGGCCACCATCAACCGGCCCATGAACGGCGATTCAGGGTGGCTGCTGACGTACCAATTGCCCACGATGTAGTCGATGTCCTCCTGGCGTTGCAGATCGAACAGGTACATCGGCCGCCACTCCCCTGAGACGTTGGCGCGCAGCAGGTAGCCGTCCGCCTGGCTTTCGATGCGATACGCCTCGTGGGGGGTGAATTGGCTGTCACGGCTGTCCAGCAGCAGCGGCGCAGTGGGCACCATGCCACCGAAGCCGACGTCGGTGATGTAGCGCACGCCGTCGAGATTCACCAGGCTGAGACGGTGGGTCCGGGCTGGCCAGGCGCCTTCGGGCGCATTCATCACCACCCGTCCGCTGATGCCCCGGGCGTCGAAACCCAGCTCCAGCAGCAGTGCCAGGAATAGTTGGTTGAGTTCATAACAGTAGCCGCCACGGCCCTGTTCGAAGACCTTGCGCTCCACGGATGCAAGGTCAATGGGCACCGGATGGCCCAGCAACGTCGAGAGGGTTTCAAAGGGAAACTCGGCGGTGTGGCGCCATTGGAGCTGGCGCAACGTATCGAGGGTGGGCGGTGGTGGTGCGTCGAAACCCAGGCGCCGCAGATAACGGGCCGTATCGCTCAGTCTGGAATCGCTCATGAGGTGTCCTTCCCTGATCCGGTGAAGCGCAACGAAGCACGCTGCTGTCGGGCAGGTATAAGGCATTCCTCTTGCAGAGACAATAATGGCCCGGCGTGCTGCCCTTATCGGCGCTTGCGCGACGCCAGCCGGATCCACGTCGGTGCATGGTCACTGGGATGGGGCTGGTTCCTGACCCAGGCGTCGACGCCCGCCTCGCTCAGGTAGGGACTGGCCGCCGGATTGAGCAACAGGTGATCGATGCGCAGCCCGGAATTTTTCTGCCAGTGCTGGCGGAAATAATCCCAGAATGTGTAGATGCGCTCGTCCGGATACAGGTGGCGCAGCGAATCGGTCCAGCCCTGGTCCAGCAAGCGCTGGTAGCACTCGCGGCTTTCAGGCTGCAACAGCGCATCCTTGAGCCACGAGCGCGGGCTATAGATGTCCATGTCTGTGGGCACCACGTTGTAGTCGCCGGCCAGCACGACGGGATGATCGCTGGCCTGCAAATCCTTGGCGTAATCGATCAGGCGCTCGAACCACTCAAGCTTGTAGTCAAACTTGGGACCGGGCTGCGGATTGCCATTGGGCAAGTATAAGCACCCCACCAGCACGCCATGCACCGCAGCTTCCAGGTAGCGACTGTGGCTGTCGTCTTCGCCACCCGGCAAGCCGCGACGGCTCTCCAGCGGTTGCGCATCACGGGCCAGGATCGCGACACCGTTCCACGACGCCTGCCCATGCCAGATCGCCCCATAACCCACCGACTCCAGCTCCGGCGCCGGGAAATCCTTGTCTGCCGCCTTGAGCTCCTGCAAACAGACAATGTCCGGCTGTTCGCGCTCCAGCCATTCCAGCAGGTTCGGCAACCGGGCCCGGATGCCGTTGATATTGAAAGTGGCGATACGCAGGTTTTTCATGGGCCAGAACTCGAAAATGCCAGGACATTGGTTGTGACCGACAACCGGTCGCGGTGGTTGCAATGGCTCTCAGGAACCGGTCTTCAGCAGGGGGCGACCGCTCTCCAGCAACTGTGCGAAGGCTTGTTTGTCGATGGGCCGGCTGAGGAAATAGCCCTGCACTTCGTGGCACTGGTCCGAGCCCAACGAACCGAGCTGCGCCAGGGTTTCCACGCCTTCGGCGGTGACAGTCAGGCCCATGGCCTTGCCCAGGTTGATGATCGCCTGGACCACAGCGCGATCGTTGCTGCTGTTGCTCATGGACGCAATGAAGCGCTTGTCGATCTTGATGCCGTCGAACGGGTAGGTGCGCAGGTACCCCAGGGACGAATAACCGGTGCCGAAGTCGTCCATGTTCAAGCGCACCCCCAGTTCCTTGAGGTCATTCATGACCTGGAGGGCACCGTCCACATCGTTGAGCATCACGTTCTCGGTGATCTCCAGCTCCAGGCGGCTCGCCGGTAACCGGGTTTCGATCAGAACCTTGCGTACATCGGCCACCACGTCGCTGCGCTCGAACTGCGCCGGGGACAGATTGACCGAAACCATCAGGTCCCCAGGCCAGGTCAGCGCGGTTTCGCAGGCTTCGCGCAACACCCAATGGGACAGCGGGACGATCAGGTCGGTCTGCTCGGCCAAGGGGATAAAGGCGTCCGGGCCAAGCAGGCCCTGGGTCGGGTGCTCCCAGCGCACCAGCGCCTCGACGGCCACGATCTCCCGGCCATCAACTTTGTAGCGCGGCTGGAAATGCAGGACGAATTCGTTGTTCTTCACTGCCTGGCGCAGGTCGTTTTCCAGTTGCCGACGATGTTGGATCTGATCGTTCATTTGCGAAGCGAAATAGCACCAGGTTTTCTTGCCCTCGGACTTGGCCTGGTACAAGGCAATGTCGGCGCACCGGATCAACTCGCCGGGGACATAACCCTGGCGCCGGCTCACCGCAATGCCGATGCTGGCGCCGACGTGCAGCGAGTGGGTTTCGTAATGGATCGGTTGCTGCAGGCTGTCGATCAACCGCCCGCAGAACCGGTCGATCTCCGTGGTGTTTTCCATGCCGTTGAGCACCACCACGAATTCGTCGCCGCCCAGGCGCGCCACCAGATCCTGCTCACGGGTACTGTCGCGCAAACGCTGGGCCACTTCCAACAGCACCGCATCGCCCGCCGGATGACCGAGAGAATCATTGATCGGCTTGAAGTTATCCAGGTCCACCATCAGCAGGGTCAAGGGCGCGGAGTGCTCCTTGGCCAGCAACGCATCATCGAGGTGTCGCGCCAGTTTGTTGCGGTTCGGCAGGCCGGTCAGCGCATCGTGCAGCGACAGATGCTGGACCTGGGCATGGGCCGCCACTTCGTCGGTGATGTCGCTGGCGGTACCGCGATACCCCGCCACCACTGCCTTGTCGTAGATCGGCCGCGCCGACACCCGACAGAACCGCAACTGCCCGGAAGCATCGCGGTAGGAACAACGCAGGTTGCCCGAACCCTGCTCCTCGGTCAGTTTGCCCAGCCAATGGACAATCGGCGTCGTGTCGCAATACAGCAGCTGCTCGATGTCCTGCCCCAGCCATTGCTGATTGGAAAACCCGGTGACCGCGTTGAAACGCCCCGACAGATAAGTGATGCGTTGCTCGCCGTCGATTTCCCAGATCCAGTCGGACGCTGCCTCGGCCACGGCGCGGAAACGCTCTTCGCTGGCCTCCAAGGCCTGGGTCGACATCTGCAGCCGATCGTAGCTGGCGTCCACGTGCCGAGCGGTGCGCAAGGCGTAGCGGAAAAAGTAAGCGATCAGCAGCGCCAGGATCAGCAGCGCGCCCCCCAGCGGCGGCAGCAGCGACCAGAGCAACTGGTGCCCCGGCTGCTGCAAATGGGACACCAGGCTATAACCGGTGCTGTCCAGCGGCACGGCGGGCCGGCCGGGCGCCAACTCCGAGTCTTTCTTCAGGCTCAGGTCGGTCAGGCCATAGCTTGTGCCCAGCTTGCGCAACTTCACGGGCGTCAATTGGTCGACAAACAGCAGGACCGAGGTGCCTTTGGCATCGACCCGAGGGCGCTCGTCATTGGGCAGGATGACGGACGCGGTGACGATGGCCGGCCAGCCCCTGAACAGGGTGTAGCTGATCACCGGCAACGTCAGGTCTGCCTGCGCCTGAAGCTTGTCCACCAGCGGCTGCAATGGGGTGTCGATGTAGCTCGCCGCATCGCCCTGGACGTTCTGTCCGAGCACCACGGCGTACTTGGTGTGTTCGCGGTCGATGACAAACACACCCTCGTAACCGTCCTTGGTAAACAGGGTCTTGCCCATGTTCTGGTCGGCGTAGGCCCACTGCACATCGACTTCACCATTGAGGTGCTCGTAGGCCGTGGTCCAATAGGTGTAACTGGCGATGTAGTTCTTCGAGGCGGTGATGCGATTCTCGAGGGCGCGCTCGGTGTAGAAGAGCGTCTTGCGCGCATCCTCTTCGTCGAGCTTTTGCGCGATATTGAACAGCGCAGCCACCGCCACCAGCAGGCCCAGTAGAAACATGCCGCCGAACGCCGCCACCAGGCGGCGAGTGATCGGTGTGTGACGCGCAGTGGTTGAAGGGGTGTCGGCAACGGAGTCCATTCAGCCTGCTCCTATCCTGATATCTGAGCAGTTGACCGTGACAGGTTGTCGATGATTCCAACGAACTCAGCGATCGGAGCGCTGCAGCCCCTCGAGCCCGGTGTCCATCGACAATGCCGCCACCCGGTTGCGGCCGTTATGCTTGGCCTGATACAGCGCGGCGTCGGCGCGCTGGATGAATACTTCGATGCTGTCCAGGCTGCTGGGGACGAAGGCGTAGCAACCCAAGCTCACGGTGACGTGGCCGGTCGGTGAGCCGGAATGGGTAATGTGCCTGTCGATGACCTTCTGGCGGATCTGCTCGGCCAGGACCATGGCCCCGTGCAGGTCGGTATCGGGCAGCAGCACCGCGAACTCCTCGCCGCCGTAGCGCACCGCCAGGTCGGCCTTGCGATGGCAGCAATCCTTGAGCACCTTCGCCACCTCCGCCAGGCAGTGATCCCCGGCCACATGCCCGTAGGTGTCGTTGTAGCGTTTGAAGCAGTCGATATCGAGCATGATCAGGCTCAGCGGACTGCGCTGGCGAGCACCTCGGCCAAATTCGACATCCAGGGCCCGTTCGAACAATCGCCGGTTCGCCAGCCCGGTCAGGCTGTCATGGGTGGCAATCAGCTCCAGCGCCTCCTGGGCCTTGCGCAAGTCTGCTTCGATCCGCTCGCTGTTGCGCACCTGACGCGTAAAAACCCAGCCGAACAGACAAATACCCAAGACCACCAGGCCGACAATGAGGCTGGATTGGAAAGCCCGCTCATGCCAGCCTGCCAGGATCGCCTCCTCGGACATCGCAGCGGTGACCAACAGCGGATAGGCCTGCAAGTGCTGGTGTCCGTACAGCCTGACGACGCCATCGGCGGCGGAACGGATGATCGGGTCACCGGACATCGCGCCCGGCAAGTCGTGCCTGAAGAGGCTCTCCTCGGCCAGCGGGCGGCCGATCCGCGCCTCATTGAAAGGCCGCCGGGCCAACAGCGTGCCGTCGGACAAGGCCAGCGCCATCTCGCCCTTATCGTCCAGGCTGAAGCTTTTGAAGAACTTGTCGAAATAGGACATTTTGATCCCGGCCATCAACACGCCCTGGAAATTGCCGCGCTGATCGTTGACACGGCGGGACACCGGGATGATCCACTCGCCGTTCTGCCGACTGCGGATCGCCGGCCCGATGTGGGCGACCAGGGAAGCGTTCTGCTGATGAAAAGCAAAATACTCCCGATCCGCCACCCCCGGGCCCCTTTGCAATTGATCGAAGGACGTCACCACCCAATGACCGTTCTTGTCGAACAGGAACAAGCCGTGCAATTGCTCAAGTGATTGCACGCGCCGGGCGAAGGCCTGGTGCAAACGTGGCCGGGAAGCCGGAGCGAAACCGTCGAGTTGGATCCAATCGGCCTGGCCGGCCAGGACCAGATCGGCCTGGAGGAAGGTGTCCTGGGCCTGCTGCGCCATGGCCCGGGTCAGGTTGCCCGAGGCGATGCGGGCCGACTCCAGGTCGTGACGCCGGGATTGTTCCAATTGTAGATAAAGCAAACCGCACAGGCACAGGCAGACCGCCGCGATAAACGTCACCGCTGCCTTGAGCAAGGGTAGGCGTTTCAGGGCACCGCCGGGGGGATGGAGCGGATCATGAATGGGGATAGGCAAGCGAGTTCCTGAGGAGGCAAAAAACATGAGCGAATTCGCTCAAAGCCGCCAATATCCGAGAGCTTAGCCTACCGTTTGAAGAGCGGCAATTTGCCCGTTTCCCGTGGCCGATAAGAGGCAAAGTGGATCCAAAAAAACTCCATTATTTTGATTAACCCCACACTTCAAGAACGCCGAAAAAACCGTGGCGAGGGAGCTTGCTCCCGCTCGACTGCGCAGCAGGCGCCCTCCTTCCAAAAGGACCTCGGGGGCTGCTTCGCACCCCAGCGGGAGCAAGCTCCCTCGCCACGGGTGATACATGTTCAGATTCGATGAAACGCTGCGTTTTTGGCGCTGGCTTGCGGACTGGGGGAGCACGTGCTGCGCCAGAGGTGGCAATAAAATTGAACACCCTTCCCCGCACGTAACCTAACCATGTTCATGGTCCTGCCACCCCCCTACGCAGCAACGGCCAGGGCCGAACCCGAATGGCAATGACGCAGCCGGGCGGATACGGGACCGTCGTTCGCAGTGTCGTTGCCTGACGCAGGTAACGATCAATGGATTCAAGCACTCTCGAATTTTTTACTGAAACCCAATTGCTCGGCATTTCCATCGCCAACTGGCTGCTGGCGCTCGGCGTGATGGTGGTGAGTTTTACCGTCGCCAGGGCCGGCATCGGCTTGCTGCTGCGCAACGTACAAGCCCGGGCACAGAAGCCCAACGCCCACGTCAGCCACATCGCCGTCGAAGTGTTGTCCAGCACCAGCAACACGCTATTGCTGCTGGCCTCGATCCTGATCGGCGTCGGCGTACTCGACTTGCCAGAACGCTGGCTGGCCCGGGTCAGCAGCCTTTGGTTCGTGATCGCGGCCCTGCAAGTGGGACTGTGGGCCAACCGGGCCATCGCCCTCGTGCTGCTGCACTACTTCGCCCGCCACAGCCACAGTGAAATCCACCAGAAAAGTGCCCTGGCCACACTGAGCCTGTGGGGCGCGAAAGTGTTCCTCTGGGCGGTCGTGCTGTTGGCGATGCTCTCCAACCTGGGCGTGAACATCACGGCGTTCATCGCCAGCCTTGGGGTCGGCGGCATCGCGGTGGCACTGGCCGTGCAAAACATCCTCGGGGACCTGTTCGCTTCGCTGTCCATTGCCGTGGACAAACCGTTCGAGGTCGGCGACTTCATCGTTGTCGGCAGCCTGGCCGGTACGGTGGAACACGTCGGCCTCAAGACCACCCGGATCCGCAGCCTGGGCGGCGAACAGATCGTGATGGCCAACGCGGTGATGATCAGCACCACCATCCAGAACTACAAACGGCTCCAGGAGCGACGCGTGGTCTTTGAATTCGCCCTGCCCCAGGACTGCACCACCGAGCAGCTCAAGCAAGTGCCGGTCATCGTCGAACGCACCATCAAGGCCCAGGAAAAGACCCGCTTCGACCGCTCGCATTTTCGCGGTTTTGGCGAAAGTGCCTTGGAATTCGAAACCGTGTACATCGTCCTCGACCCCAGCTACAACGTCTACATGGACATCCAGCAAGCCATCAACCTGGGCATGATGGAAGAGTTCGCCAGGATCGGCGTGCGCTTCGCCATCCCTGCACGGACGGTGCATGTGGCTTCGTTGCCGGAGGTGACTGACCGGCCTTCCAGCGAAACCGATCGCCAGACCTCGCCGCAGGCCAGGGCTGAGTATCGGGCCCAACACTGACTTGCGCTGAGCACGTGCTAGAGGATTCGGTTACAACTCATCGGGTGCGCTTAGGGACGTGGTCCAATAGGATTGCTCAATAGTAAGCCACTGGCGTACATTAGCGATGATTTTTATTGAAACCCCCGATCTTTACTCGTCGGGTCAAAGAACTGATGGATGACGAAGATTTTGCAGCTTTTCAAAGAGTACTGGTTCGTGATCCGGCAGCTGGCGATGTGATAGAGGCCAGTGGAGGCATCCGCAAGATCCGTGTCGCAGCCAAAGGCCACGGTAAACGGGGCGGAGCGAGGGTCATTTATTATCACTTCGCTTCAGTTTCGCGGATCGCATTATTGATGATCTACCCAAAAAACGATCAGCAAGATTTAACCATCGATCAACGCAAAGCGCTGAAAACGATAGTTGAGAAATGGAGATAACCATGAGCAAATTTTTTGATGAGCTGATGGAAAGCGTGCAACAGATGGATGAAATCGTCCGCGGGGAGCGTCAGCCTTCTCGAGAATTCATCGTCGATGCATTGCAAGTCAAAGAAATACGCAAGGCCACCGGACTGACCCAGGCCAAGTTCGCGGCGTTGATTGACGTCCAACTGGGTACACTTCGCAACTGGGAACAAGGACGACGTGAGCCAACCGGCCCCGCCAAAGCTTTGCTGCGGGCGATTCATAACGATCCCGAACATGTAATCAACGCCTTGGCGGTTTAATAAAACAAAACCAGAACACCCCTCAACCCGTGCTTCGCTGACGACCACCTGACCCAGCGCAAACGAATAGACCACCCCTTCAGCTAAGCTCAACCCAATCATCAAGAAAGGGAACATCGACATGAGCAAGGCAGACGCGCTGGCGGCCAAGTTGAGGCTTGCCCAGCGAACCCCGGCGGACACCGATCATTGTGCCGATCTGGCGATCGAGCATTGGCCCGCCCAGGTCTACGAGCTGTATCGCCAGATCGAAACCTGGCTGGCGCCGGTGTGCGAGGCAGGCCTGGACATCCGGCACAACCCTACCCATGTCTTCGAAAGCCACTCCAGCGGCTCGACATACAACTACGCCATCGACCAGTTGGTGATCGAAGGCAACCATCGGCGCATCGAACTCGATCCGATTGCCCGCTTTTCCTCCCAGGGGGAGGGCTGCATCGAAATCCATATGAAGGGGCAACAGCGCTGCATGGTGCGCACGATTGGCGCGCATGGTGAATCGCTGTGGCATTTACAGGCGCTGCGCTCGACCGGGCTGCCACAACAACACGAGCCCTTGGCACTGGACGAAGAGACGCTGCTCTCACTGGTGGAGGAAGGCTTGGGGCTCTAACGCAAATGGGCGACCGCAAGGTCGCCCATTTGTATCGTTTAGACTGTATCAGCCGATGATGGGCTGGGTCGGGGTGATGAGCACGTCGGATGTGCCGTCAATCAGAGGCGGGATTATCTGCGCCGCTTGCCCTCCGACAAGCTTGCTCAAGGCGTGGTCGATTTCGTCCGCCGCGCCTTGTGCGTAATGAGCGTTCGCCCAGACCCAATAGCGGTCAGACATCAGCCCGCCTACCGCTTGGGCACACAGCTCCTCGCTGCTGATACCCATTTTTCCCGCAGCAGCAATCACGGCCATGAGGGCTTGCTCTAACTGGGACACTCGCTCGGTATTCACAACGCGCCAACTTGATGGGTAACCAGATTCGAAGCATAGCAAGGTATCAATGTGCCACCAACCGCAGGCGCTCAACGGTCGTGCTTCAGCTCTCCTTTGCCTTGCGTCCCCGCGGGTTGGTTTTCACCGGGACAGTGGCGCCATATTCAACCCACCAAGCCGTCAGCGCCTCCATGGTCGGACCGAGGCCACGGGCCTTTTGCGTGATTTCGTACTCAACGCGCGGTGGCACTTCGGCGAAGACCGTACGCGACACCAGGCCGTCCGCCTCCAACTCACGAAGTTGCGCCGTCAACATGTGCTGGGTAATCCCGGGAATGGCCTTGCGCAGTTCGCCGAAGCGATAGATCCGCTGATTGAGCAGCCACATGATTTCCAATTTCCACTTGCCCGAAAGCAGCGCAAATGCCCGGCGCATTTCCTCGTGCATGTTGATGCGGTCGTCTTCATTAGTCTGGTTTTCCATACTAAGTGTCACTTTTTCATCCTTCTTGCGGGATTTCATGTTAGGCGAGATTCTCGCCCCGGTCATTCCCAAGCAAAGGAAAATCCAACATGACTCGACTCATTGGAAAAGTCGCGGTTGTCACGGGCGCCGGACGCGGTATCGGTCGCGCCACGGCGAAACTATTCGCTGCGCAAGGTGCCAAGGTCGCGGTGCTTTCACTTACCCCCGCCAATATCGATAGCGTAGTGGCTGAGATTGAGGCCGCCGGAGGCAGCGCCCTCGGAGTGGTATGCGACATCAGCAATAGCGATCAGATCAACGCAGCAGTGGACAAGGTCGTCGCCACCTATGGCGGGATCGATATCCTGGTGAACAACGCATTCGACCCCAGCGCGCCATTCTCGTCGATCATCGACCTCACCCAAGAGCAACTGCAGCGCAACCTCGAAGTGGGGCCGATCGCCTATCTGAGGACCATGCAAGCCTGCTATCCACATCTCAAGGCGAGCAGCGAAGGTCGGGTCATAAACTTCGGCTCGATGGCCGGCGTCCTCGGCATCGCCGGCTACGGTCCCTACAACATGGCGAAAGAAGCCGTGCGCGCCCTGACCCGAACCGCCGCTCGCGAATGGGCCGCCGACAAGATCACGGTGAACAATATCCTGCCGCTGGCCCACACCTGGGGCGACACGGTCGACGTACCGCCACCGAGCAACGCCCTCGCCCGCTTTGGCTCAGCCGAAGAAGACATCGCCCCGGTCGTACTGTTCCTGGCCTCCAGGGACGCTCAGTTCCTCACCGGCTACAGCCTCACGCCCGATGGCGGCGCGATCATCGACAGCGCGCGCTGAGGCCGGTGGGTTCACATTTGACTGGGCTTTGTGGCGAGGGGATTTATCCCCGTTGGGCTGCGCAGCAGTCCTGAAGGGGCAGGTTGACGTGTCGAATTTCAGGGGCCGCTGCGCGCCTCAACGGGGATAAATCCCCTCGCCACAATAATAATCTTGGCGGGCGGTCGTATGCTTGACCGGGGTTGCCTGGCTCTCTGTCAGTGCCTGGCGCCCACGGCACCCGCAGCAATCCGCTTACCCACCTTCTCCCCCACCTCCAACGCCTGCCCATCGCGCTGTTTACCCTGTCGCGCCTGCCCCACCAACCTGGGAATCAGATCCCCCTCCGGCAGGTGCTGCCAGAATCTTCCGGGCATGTGCTGGCGCAGCGCCTGGGGGTTGAGCCGCGCCGGGTTGAAGATGTGTTTGTAATAGGTGCGCCACAGCTCGGCGCCGGGGTCTTCGGCGTGGCGTGCCCATTGCCGCCACTGTTCAGGGCACTGGCGTTGGTAGTCCAGCGATTGACCGTCGAACCGAATGCCGTCGCGAGGCGTTGCGATCAGCCAGCGTTGTTTGCCCAATCGCTCGGCAAAATGGCCGCTCGCGCTTTCAAGGATGTCATGGGCCGGTTCGTGAAAGGACACCAGGTCCAGTTCCAGGTGCTCGGCGACGTCCGGGGGCAAGGGAATGAAACGCACGAAGGCATGCAGGTGATGGGCCTCGCGACTGACTTGCTTGATGCGACGCTGCAGCTCACTGCCCAGGCGGTCGCCAGCGAGCATGGCGGTGCGATCGCCATGGGCCACGCGCCAGAGTACTTCGTACAGCAGGTTCCAGCGCTGCTCGCCCTGATAGCGACCGGCCTGTTCGAGCTGCGTGAGCAACACCGCCGGGACCCGCGTGCGGAACGGCCCCGGGCCTTGGGGCAATGGCGTCGGCACTGCCAGCAGATCGGCCATGGGGCCTTGGCCCCAAGTCACATCACTGGGGTCGATGCCATGCCCCAGCAGCGTCCGCGCCTGGTCGCGCCAGGTGGGGAAATGGTCGTCGCAATCCAGCGCAATCATCCCCACAACCCCATCTGCTGGGGCCGCTGGGGTTCGCGCAACCGCGCCCTGAGCAGGCCGCTGCGCATCTGGGCCTCGGCGGGTCGGTAGTCGCTGGTCACAATGAACGGCCGGGCCTTTTCCAGTACACAACGCAGCTGCACCAGATCGTCATAGCGGACCCGCCGCTCCCTGCGCAGGGCCACTAAGCGTTGCACGCTGCGCAGGCCGATCCCCGGAATCCGCGCCAATAACGCAGGCTCGGCGCGATTGACGTCCAGTGGGAACACTTCACGATTGGCCAACGCCCAGGCCAGCTTGGGATCGATGTCCAGGTCCAGGTTGCCGGTTCCCTTCAGAAGCTCGCCGGCTTTGTAGCCGTAGCCACGCATGAGGAAATCGGCCTGGTACAAGCGGTGCTCGCGTAACAATGGCGGCGCCGCCAGCGGCACGCTGGCGGGGCTGTCGGGAATGGGGCTGAATGCCGAGTAGTAGACCCGCCGCAGGCCATAACCCTGGTAGAGCGACTCGGCGTTGCTCAGGATGGCGTGGTCGTCGGTGGCATCAGCCCCGACGATCACCTGGGTGCTCTGCCCCGCCGGAGCGAATCGCGGCGCCCGTGGCTCGCCGGCGATGGCCTGTTGCCCCAAATGGATGGTGCCCATCGCCTGGCGAATCGTCGTCAATTGCTTTTCCGGCGCTAGGCGCTTGAGACTGGCCTCGGAAGACAATTCGATATTCACGCTCAGGCGATCAGCCAGCCGCCCCGCCTCTTCGATCAGCAGCGGATCCGCATCGGGAATAGTCTTTAGATGGATATAACCGCGGAACTGGTGTTCTTCGCGCAACAGACGCGCCACCCGCACCAGTTGCTCCATGGTGTAATCGGCTGAACGAATGATGCCGGAGCTCAGGAACAGGCCACTGATGCAGTTGCGGCGGTAGAAATCCAAGGTCAGCCGCACTACCTCCTCGGGTGTGAAACGCGCCCTCGGCACGTTGCTCGAGCGCCGGTTGACGCAATACTGGCAGTCGTACAGACAGAAGTTGGTCAGCAACACTTTAAGCAGCGAGACGCAGCGCCCATCGGGCGTGTAGCTGTGGCAGATGCCCATGCCGTCCGTAGCACCGAGCCCGTCACGCCCCCGGGAACTGCGCTTGGGCGCGCCACTGCTGGCGCAGGAAGCGTCATACTTGGCGGCGTCGGCCAGAATGCCGAGCTTGGCGATAAGCTGCATGGAAGCGGATCCTTATACTGTATATACACACAGTATTTTGTGCCGCCACACGATGCAAGCGCCATTGGTCAATTCAGCCTACGGACCGATTGGGTCAGATGGGCTATAATCCGCCCAATCACGCGATTTGAGGTTCAGCCCCATGGGCACTATCAGCCTTGAAACCAAAAAGGCCTATGCGGCCAGGACCCGTCGATCCAACTATGCGGCCAGCCTGCGCCTGGAAGGCTTCAAGGTCACCTTTGCCGATGGCGAACGCAAACTGCCGACCCGTGAAGAAGTCCTGAAGACCTTCACCCAGTCCAGAACCTGATGCCCGACAAATATGGAGTCGGTGAAGACGCCTATTGCTATCCCGGCTCCTCAGTCCTTCGCAACAAACTCGATATCCGCGACGAACTCACTCTAAGCGAAGCCGAACAGCAACTGTCGGCCATCGCCGCAGACAACGTCGAATTCAATCCGCCGCCATTCAGCCTGACTTACCTGCAAGACATCCATCGGCAATTGTTTTCGGACTTGTATGAATGGGCCGGAGAGTTACGGACCGTTGGGATGGCCAAACAAGACACGCGTTTCTGCCAACCTCAATACATGGAGACAGAGTCGGCTAAGATCTTCGCAAACATGGCGACGGCCAACTGGTTCGAGGGGATGAGCCGGGCCGAGTTGATAGTTGCCGTTTCCGAGGCCTATTCCGATATCAACGTCGTGCACCCCTTCCGCGAAGGCAACGGTCGCGCCCAGCGCATCTTGTTTGAACACCTGATCATGAATGCGGGTTTCGAAATCAGCTGGTGGGGTATCGAGAAAGACGAATGGATCTTCGCAAACATCGCCGCTTACAACTGCGCGCTCGGGCCGATGGAACAGGTATTCGAAAAGTGCATCGGTGATGAAATCCAGAAAACCCATCAATCAACTGAATGAAAGTACCGGAAAGTGGTACCGAGCCCCGTTGCCATGTGAGGATCTGAGCAGCCGAGTGCATTTTGACAGATCGACTTGTATAATTGCGCTCTCTAAACCAAACGCCGGGCAAACTGCCAAAGAAAAGGAATTCATGCTTAGCAATAATCTTACTTACCGGGCAGACATCGATGGGCTGCGTGCCGTAGCCGTGAGTCTTGTATTACTGTTCCATTTCGGCTTGGGGGTGCCCGGTGGATTCATCGGCGTAGATATATTTTTTGTTATCTCCGGTTTTTTGATAACCGAAGTCATTCGCATCGCAATCCAACGAAAAACATTTTCCTTTTTTGATTTCTACAGCCGCCGGCTGCGTCGATTGCACCCAGCCTTGATCGCTACGGTTGCTCTATGCCTAATGGCCGGGTTCTTTTTAATGGACCCTGCCTCACTGATCGAAACCAGTCGATCATCTATTCCTTCATTGCTGTCGTTTTCGAACATCTATTTTTGGCAATACCAAGGGTATTTTGACCCTGCGGCAAATACACAACCCCTGCTACATACCTGGTCCCTCGCCACAGAGTGGCAATTTTATGCAATTTGGCCAGCAATCATTTGGTGCACTTTAAAACTAAAAACAAAAACCACAATTATAATCCTAGCCTCCTTGACTGTAGCTTCGGTCCTCGCCTCACAAGCGATGCTGTCATTCAATTCATCCGCAGCTTATTTCATGATGCCTTTCCGCTTATTTGAAATCTCACTGGGTGGTCTATTAGTTTTCTTCTACCATAACAGGCTTCACTCGAAATTCGAGTCTGGAATTTTCATATTCGGCCTTGGCCTGATTCTCAGCTCAGCTTTCATGCTTGACCCACTTTCCCCTTTCCCAGGCTATAGCGCTTTAATACCGTGCATAGGCACTGTCGCTTGCATCTATGGGGGGCAGTCAAAAATCTCCAACTTTCTCATGACATCAAGACCTGTCACTTACCTGGGCCAGACTTCATATTCTGTTTATCTAGTACACTGGCCACTTTTGGTATTTTACAAATATTATGTATTCCGAGACATCAATACAAATGAAAAGATTATCTTGATGCTCCTATCGATGGGGATTGGAGCGTTGTTTTACCACTTCGTAGAACGCATGTTCATAGGAAAGCCACGATACTCCACCCGTGCCATGCATGGAACGATTGCAGCGTCAGCCATAGCTACTTATGCGTTTGCCCTGGCAATAATAAACTTCGATGGCATGCCCCAACGCCTTGATGCAAGTCATTTGGCATACGCCAAAGATCCGAAAAACTTCCATATCAATAATTATGGTGGGACGGGTTATCCACTCTCCCCCACCCTTGGGGATGCAAACGGCGAAATAATTGCCATCATGGCGGGAGATAGTTTTGCTCATCAATATGCCAGCGGGATTGACAAAGAATTAAAAAACACCGGAAGATCCATATCTGCCATATTCATGCATGGCTGCATACTTTCCAAGGAATACACTCGCCTACTGGACGGAGTACCGCGAAAAGATTGCCTCGACACCTACTCCAAAACCCTGAAACTCCTAAACGGCAATACGCTGCCGTTTATTTTCATAGAAGCTTGGCCAGTTTATGCCCTTCTGGTTGCCGACCAAACCGGGAAAAACGCCGTTACTGCCGAGAAAGATTATGCCTCTGTTATAGAGGATATGCTTACCAGAACCAGAATTGATATAGGTGATCGAGACTTCATCCTGATCGGAAGCCAGCCTATCCAACCAGGAACGCCGCCAACTATAGCTTGCCTTCTTCGGCCCACGTACCTGCCGCAAGGGTGCAAGAAGCTCCTCCAATTCGAGATTGAGCGCTCATCGGCGTATAAAATAAATCAAGTACTTAAGTCCTTTGCCGAAACTCATGAACGCACCTTTTACATCGACCCGCTGGATACCTTCTGCGCGAAGGGGATTTGCAATACGGTTATCGATGGAAAAATCCTGTACTCCGACAGCGCCCATCTCTCCATCGAAGGTTCTTCAATGGCGGCTAAAAACATTCTGAATGCCATCAGCATTAAAACCGGATTGCGTACAACCAACGCACTTTGAGGTCCCCGGGGCTATGACCTTGGGACTGTAAGAGCCGCCATGACCAATAGGCCAGTTGCTAAACCAGCACCGACATGAGCTCATTGCCACTCAAACGGGACGTCCTGTTCATTCGGGTCACCCAACCGTATCTACCGCCAGACCTGGCCTGTAAGCCGACACTTTTGCCGCTCAGGGAAAGGCCGACGGTTCGGCATTCCTGATAAACTGTGTTCCCGTTCGATTGATCCTATCTGCTAGTGCCAATGAATCTCGAAAAACCAAAAGCGTCCGTAAACACTAGCTCCGAACCGTCCCGACGGTTTAGCGTGGCCCCGATGATGGATTGGACCGACGCCCATTGTCGCTTCTTCCTACGCATCCTCTCGAAAAACGCCCTGCTCTACACCGAAATGGTCACCACCGGCGCCCTGCTCAACGGCGACCACGAACGTTTCCTGCGCCATCACGAATCCGAGCACCCGCTTGCCCTGCAACTGGGCGGCAGCGTCCCCGCCGATCTGGCGGCCTGCGCGCGCATGGCCCAGGACCACGGCTATGATGAGGTGAACCTCAATGTCGGCTGCCCCAGCGACCGGGTGCAGAACAACATGATCGGTGCCTGCCTGATGGGGCATCCCCGGTTGGTGGCCGATTGTGTGAAGGCGATGCGCGATGCGGTGTCGATTCCGGTGACGGTCAAGCATCGGATCGGGATCAATGGGCGTGACAGTTACGAGCAGTTGTGCGATTTCGTCGCCACGGTACGTGACGCCGGTTGTACCAGCTTTACCGTGCACGCGCGCATCGCGATCCTGGAGGGGCTGTCGCCCAAGGAGAATCGCGATATCCCGCCGCTGCGCTATGACGTGGTGGCCCGGTTGAAAGCGGATTTTCCGGAGCTGGAAATCGTGCTGAACGGCGGGATCAAGACCTTGGAAGCGTGTCATGAACATCTGCAGACGTTTGACGGCGTGATGCTGGGGCGCGAGGCGTATCACAACCCGTATCTGCTGGCCGAGGTGGATCAACAGTTGTTTGGCAGCACTGCGCCGATCATCAGCCGCGCCGAAGCATTGGCGCAATTGCGGCCGTACATCGCCAATCATCTGGCTGCCGGCGGTGCCATGCATCACATCACTCGCCACGTGTTGGGATTGGGCACAGGCTTTCCAGGGGCGCGGCGGTTTCGGCAGTTGTTGTCGGTGGACATTCACAAGACCAAGGATCCGTTGGCGCTGCTGGATCAGGCGGGGCAATTGCTGGAAGGACGTTAACCGTCACATGCTTTGAACCTGCGCGCTGTTTTGGCATCGTATCTAGCGATACCGCCCCGGCCTTTCAAACAGCCGTTTTCAGGTTGTTGCCGCTGGGGCCCTCGATACCTCTTCATGCCCTTGAGTGGCTGCCGGCCCTCGGGTAATGTCAACAGACCCATAGGACAGAGCACGCTCATGACTTCCAAGCTGGAACAACTCAAGCAATTCACCACCGTCGTGGCCGACACCGGCGACTTCGAAGCCATTGCCCGCATCAAACCCGTGGATGCCACCACCAACCCTTCCCTGCTGCTCAAAGCCTCGGCCATTGCAGGCTATGCCGAGCAGTTGAACGCCTGCGTGGCGGACTGCAAGGGTGATGTAGGCTTGGCCAGCGACCGTTTTGCCGTGGCGGTCGGGCAAGAAATCCTGAAAGTGATTCCGGGGCGTATTTCCACTGAAGTGGACGCGCGCCTGTCGTTCGACACCGAGGCCATGTTGAAGCGTGCGCATCGTCTGATCGACCTGTACGAAAAGGCCGGCATTGGCCGGGATCGCGTGCTGATCAAGATCGCATCCACCTGGGAAGGCATCCGCGCCGCCGAGCAGCTAGAGCGTGAAGGCATCCAGTGCAACCTGACCCTGCTGTTCTCCTTCGCCCAGGCGGCCGCCTGTGCCGATGCCGGAGTGTTCCTGATCTCGCCGTTCGTGGGCCGTATCTACGACTGGTACAAGAAAGCCAACGGCAACGACTACACCGGCGCCGACGATCCGGGCGTGCAGTCGGTGACGCGCATCTACAACTACTACAAAGCCAATGACTACAAGACCGTGGTCATGGGCGCGAGCTTCCGTAATCTCAACCAGATCGAGCAACTGGCCGGTTGCGACCGCTTGACCGTCAGCCCGGAGTTGTTGGAGAAACTGGCGGCCGACGAAGGCAAGCTGGAGCGCAAGCTGGCGCCAGGGCAAGCCGGGGAAGCGCGTCTGAATCTGAATGAAGCGCAGTTCCGCTGGCTGTCCAACGAAGACGCCATGGCGACCGAAAAACTGGCCGAAGGCATCCGTCAGTTTGCCCGGGACCAGGAGAAGCTGGAGGCGTTGCTGCAGGCCAAGCTTTGAGCTGAGACACGAGCAAGCAAAAAGGGGCGAACCTTGATGGGTTCGCCCCTTTTTTCATGGATCTGTCTTAGGCAATGCAGTGGCTGGACGGGCCTCATCGCGAGCAGGCTCGCTCCCACAGGGAGAACTCAGCCGCCGGGCCGTTCCAGCGCATTCACCAAGTCATGAAAGGCTTCGCGATTGGAGTCGTTCAGTCCCATGAGGATCTTGTGCGCTTCCAGCACCTTGATCCGCACTTCCTCTTCGGACTGGTCCTGGTCAGGCAGGTCATCCAGGCATTCAGGGCATGGCACCGGATCGCCAACGATGTTGAACACCTGGTCGAAGCCCATTGATTGCAGCAGCCGGGTGATGTCGTTGTGGGTGGTGACCACGGTCGGCAGCAGGCCGACCTTTTGCCGCGACAGGATCGACAGTTTGGCCAACAGGCCCAGGGTGGTGCTGTCGATACTGCGGGTTTCGGTCAGGTCGATCACGATGGCACTGAAGTTCAGCGCGGTGAAGATCCGCTCAATAGTCGCATCCAGCGCCGAACACAGGGTCAGGCGCACTTCACCGACAAACTTCAGGACAAAGGTGCCGTCCTGCTCGGCGAACTGGATTCTACCGGTACTCATCAAAGGTTCCTGCTCAACACTAACAGGGCGATATCATCCGGCATCTCCCCGAGCGTGGCTAATCCAAACACTTGGCGCAAGCCTTCCAGGCTGCCGCCCGCTGCACTCACCCGTTCAGGCAAGGCCGCTTCTTTCTCTTTGAGTGTAGGTTCCGTCAAAAGGTCCAGAATGCCATCAGACATCAGCGTCAGGCTGAATGTCGGGGGCAGCTCCAGCACGTGGTCTTCGTAGGTGGCCTCGTTGAACAGGCCCACCGGCAACCCACGCCCTTCCAGGTAACGAACACTGTCTGGCGTATACAACACAGGCAACGGCAGATGTCCGCCGATGCTATAGGTCAACAAGCCAGTCTCCTCGTCGATGACTCCACCGACCATTGTGACGTGTTTACCCAGCTTACAACTGATCAGGCCCCGGTTGATATGCCCAAGGACCTCAGAAGGCTTGAACTCGGGCAACGTACCGTTGCGCTTGGATTCGAACAACAGGCGCGTGGTCATGAATTTCAGCAGGACCGTCACGAATGCCGAGGAGGCACCGTGCCCGGAAACGTCCGCCAGATAGAACGCCACTCGCCGCTCATCGACCCGGAAATAGTCGACGAAATCCCCCGACAGGTACAACGACGGGATGATCTGGTGGGCAAAACGGAAATCGTCAACGGTCCATGGGCTGACGGGCAGCATGTTCATCTGCACCTGGCGCCCGGCGTTCTGGTCTTCCTGCAACAGGTTCAGGCTGGCTTCGAGCTCGCGGTTGGCGGTTTCCAGCTTTTCGCGGTAGCGCTGGTTTTCCAGCAGCAGGCGCGAACGATCCAGTGCCCGGCGCACCGAGTGCTCGAGCACGGCCAGGTCTTCAAGGGGTTTGATCAGGTAGTCCGCCGCGCCCAGGCGCAAGGCCTCGACCGCGTCGCTCATCACGCCGGCGCCAGAAACGACGATAACCGGGGTCTGCGAGGAAATCTCGGTGACCTGACGAATGAGTTCGAGTCCGCCCATCTGCGGCATGCGCAGGTCGCAGATGACCAGATCGGGCTTGTCTTGCTCGAACACCTGAAGACCCTGTTGGCCGTTACTGGCCTGCAGGACGCTGAAACCACTGTCTTCCAAGTAGGCTGCGAGACTGGCTCGCACCACTTCGTCATCATCGATTATCAGCAGCGTGGCACTGGTTTTTGGCATGTGGGCAAACGGCGCCAGAATTAGGTTGGCGTAGCGGGCTGGGCTGTCTGGCCTGGCACGCACTACTGGATTCGCTTTCTAGCCACTCTGTTCGCATAGCTTTCAGGCCATTGCCCTACACACCGTTACATCAGAGGTGCCCTTCTAAGGCGCAGACGGTACTCCCATCCGCCGGGCGTTTCAAGCTCATGCGGATCGCCGCTTGCCGTCTTTATTTGTCAAAGTACAGAGAGTTATAAGAACCGAGCGAAGCGTAACTCAATGGAAGGTCCCAACCCGGGAAAACCCTGCGCAAAAACACGAAAGGCGGCCTTTGGGGCCGCCTTCCTTCCTGACTGGACAGGCTGAATCAGAAGTCGTCTTCGACCTGACCGTCCTTGACCTTGAACTCGCGGTTTTGCAGGTAAGCGTTGCGGATGAAGACGTATTTGTCACCACTGACCATTTTCTCGGCCGACAGCAGACTGGCGCGGGTGTCGACGATGTTCAGGCCGAAGATCGAGTTACGCACCGAAACGTTGTCGATGTAACGATACGGGCCGGTGTAGCTGTCAACATATCTGGCCGGCGCATCCCGCAGAGTGCTCGGCCCCAACAGCGGCAGCATCACATAGGGGCCACTGCCCACGCCCCAATATCCCAGGGTCTGGCCGAAATCCTCATCACTTCGCTGCAGGCCCATCTGGGTACCCACGTCGAAGAACCCCAACAGGCCGAATGTGGTGTTGAAAATCAGCCGTGCCGTGTCGACCCCGGCAGCAGCTGGCTTGGCCTGCAGCACGTTGTTGGCCAGATTGCCGACGTCGCCGATGTTGCGGAACATGTTGTGGATGCCGTCTTCGAGAAACTGCGGCGTCACGTACTGATAACCCTGGGCCAGCGGCTTGAGCGCATAGGTGTCGAGGGTGTCGTTGAAGGTGAAGATCGGACGGTTGATGCTTTCCCAAGGATCTTCTTCCGTGGCGGCCTGGGCGGCGAACGGAACCAGCAGGACGCTGGCGGAAAGACACAGCTGAGCTAGATGATGGCTCCAGCGCATAAGGGAGAACTCCTTGGTTTATTCAGGCAAGGGCGCCGAGCCCAGGCGGTCAGGTCGCTAGTATAAGACGGAACGCGTGGATAGGCAGCACCAAAACGAAGCGAGCCGTAGGACGTTTCCGCCACCCAACGCCGTCACTTCACTGTCACCGGACTGTCACCGGTGGCCGGTAGGCTGCTGCTTATTTCAAGGACGTTCCCATGCCCCGCGCCGAAGCCCTGCCCCTCCCCGCGCCCAGCCTGACCGCCGTACTGTTTGGCCTGAGCGGATGCCTGGTGGACTTTGGAGCACGGACTAGCCAGCAAGGAGCTGCGTCGGCTGAACAGGCGCAGCCGACACCTGGCGCGCTGGAAAGCCTGCACCGCCTGCAACTTCAGCAAATCCCCTGCGCCTGGCTCGACGAACTGCCACCCGCCGTCAGTCACGCCCTGGCGAGTTCATTGCCAAACTGGATCAAGCCGCCGCAACTTCCTGCAACAAACTACCCATGGCCTGCTCCTCATGCCTGCTGGCAAGCGCTGATGGCATTGAACGTCGAGCAATTGGACGGCTGCGTGTTGGTCAGCGGCGAACCCAGATTATTGCAATCGGGGCTCAACGCCGGCCTGTGGACCATCGGGCTGGCCTCCTGCGGCTCGCTGTGCGGCTTGACGCCTGCCGAGTGGCAAGCCTTGAGTCACCAGGAAAGGGAAACCAAGCGTGCCAAGGCTACTGTGCAATTGTTCAGCCTGGGCGTGCATTCGGTGATCGACCATCTGGGTGAGCTCGACACCTGCCTGGCGGACATCAACCTGCGCCGATTCAAAGGTGAGAAGCCATGACCGGGATCATGCAGGGCGCTTGAGGGTGGATTACTCTTAAGGCAAGCCACGGACTTTTGGCGCACCGTCGCGGTCCATGGCTCTGCCTATCAATAAAGGGAGTACGCCAATGCCTGCCCGCCGCGAACTGCAAGAACAACTCGACACCCTGCGCGAGCAACTGGACCAGAACCCGCCGCTGTCTGAGCCTGAACGTGAGCATCTGCATCAACTGATGGCTCAGATCGAAGCTGAAATCCAGCTGGAGAACCAGCTTCAAGACACCAACCTGGTCGACGGCGTAAACCTGGCTGTGGAGAGTTTCGAATTGAAGCACCCCGCCATTGCGGGAACCCTGCGCAACATTGTGCTGACGCTGGGGAATATCGGAATCTGAATTGCAGTGATGCCCGCTGTTGAAAGCGGGCATCACTTTTTACCCCTGCACCGCTCCCACAGTTGGATCGGGTACAGTCGCAGAGAGAGAGTAACGTTACTGGCGCACTAACCGATGGTTTGGCAACTGCCCCGCTTCAGTGCTGCGATACGGATTGATGTCCAACCCACCCCTTCGCACATACCGCGCATACACCGTCAGCGTCTCGGGCTTGAGCAAGCGCTGCAGGTCGAGAAAAATCCGCTCCACGCATTGCTCGTGGAAATCCGAATGCTGACGGAAGCTGACGATGTAGGCCAGCAAGCTCGCATGATCCAGCGCCGCGCCGCGATAGTGCACCGCTACGCTGCCCCAGTCCGGCTGACTGGTCACCGGGCAGTTGGATTTGAGCAAATGACTGTGCAGGCTCTCTTCGACGACACGCGAATCATCGCAACGCAGCAGTTCCGGGCGCGAGTGCTCGTAGGAGTCGACGCGGATGTCCAGGTCGTCGATACACACGCCGGGCAGCGCGACGACACCTTCAGCTTCCACATCCTTGAGACTTCGGATCCGCACGCCCACGGGTTTGCCGGCGGCCGCCGACAGGTCCTGGCGCAGAGTCGCCTCCAGGCTCGCCGTGTCAGCGAACGGGGTCTGGTTCAGTGAGTTGAGGTACAACTTGAAGGATTTGGATTCGATGATGTTCGGCGAATCCGCCGGGATCGCGAACTCACCGATGGCCACCACCGGCTTGCCGGACGGTAGCAGCCACGACAGCTCGAAACAGTTCCAGAAATCCACGCCCTTGTACGGCAGCGTGTCGGCCGTCAGCCCCAGTTCCGCCCATTTCGCGGTGCGCGGGATCGGGAACAGCAATGACGGCGTGTAGGTGGCAATGTATTCACTGGATTTGCCCAGCGGCGAATGTTCGGCTGCGGGATGCATGACGGAAACCTGACTGAAGAATCAGCGGATTCTACCAGCCTTTGCCGCAGCCTTTGAGTGCTTACTGACTGACAGTCAAATCGCCTTTCATACCGGCCTGGTAATGCCCGGGCACATTGCAGGCGAACTCCAGGCGGGTGGCCTTGCTGAACGTCCAGGTCAGCTCGGCAGTCTTGCCCGGCCCTACCAATACACTGTTGGGATCGTCATGCCCCATGCCGGCCTGCCCCTTGTGCCCCATCGACGCATGATCCATACCTGGCATCATCGCCGTCGTCAGTTGACCCTCCTGTTGCATCTTCTGCATTTGCTGCTGGTGTTCGGCGTGCATCGCCGCGTTGCCCAGGTTGAACTCATGGAGCAACTGCCCCTTGTTGATCAGCACGAAGCGCACAGTCTCGCCCGCCTTGACATCCAGGGCGCCGGGCTTGAACGCGATGTCCTGCATCACGACTTCAATGCTGCGACTGGCCTTGTCGGCTGATGCAGGTTGGCCGAAATCAAAATGCTGGCCGGGCGACGCCCATGACGACGCACTGAAAACCAGTGCACAAGCAGCCAGGACCAGAGGTTTTCCCATCAACATATTCATACTCCAAGCGGATAAGCTTCGAAAACTCTACCCTGGCGTGACTGCCACCCGGCTGACAGCATGATTACAACTTTGTCAGCTTGCGCCGTTGTCCCGCTCGCCACGGTATAACGCCTACGTCAAACCTGCCTTGAGCCGCCCATGAAACTGCTGATCGTCGAAGACCAAACCAAAACCGGCCAATACCTGCGCCAGGGCCTGAGCGAAGCGGGGTTCAACGCCGACCTGGTGGCCGACGGCATCACTGGCCAGCAACTGGCCTTGAGCGGGGACTATGCGCTGCTGATACTCGACGTCATGTTGCCCGGCCGCGATGGCTGGCAGATTCTGCAAGCCGTTCGCGACGCGGGCCTGGAGACGCCGGTGCTGTTTCTCACGGCGCGGGACGCGGTGCAGGATCGGGTCCATGGCCTGGAACTGGGCGCCGACGATTATCTGGTCAAGCCGTTTGCCTTTTCCGAGCTGCTGGCCCGTGTGCGCAGCCTGCTGCGCCGGGGCAGCTCGATGCAGCAGGAAACCAGCCTGCAACTGGCGGACTTGCGCCTGGACCTGATCCGCCGCCGCGTCGAGCGTAGCGGACGGCGCATCGACCTCACCGCCAAGGAGTTCGCTTTACTGGAAATGCTTCTGCGCCGCCAGGGCGAAGTGCTGCCCAAGTCGCTGATTGCCTCCCAGGTCTGGGACATGAATTTCGACAGCGACACCAACGTCATCGAAGTGGCGATCCGTCGCCTGCGCATCAAGATTGACGATGACTTTCCCAGCAAGCTGATCCACACCGTGCGGGGCATGGGGTACGTGCTTGAAGAGCGCAGCCTGTGAAGGCCCGTTGGTCACTGAGCAGCCGCCTGGCGCTGCTGTTCGCCGCCTGCACCGCAGTGGTGTCATTGTTTGCCGGCGTGTTGTTCAGCCGGGGCAGCGAGGCGCATTTCATCGAACTGGACCAGCAATTGCTCGAAGGCAAGCTGACCGGCCTGCGCCGCGCCCTGCGGGACCTGGACGCCGAACAGACCCAGCGGCGCCTGGAAGACGAGTTGAGCCGTCAGGCCGACCTGGCATTGCGCGTCAAAGGCGACGATGGGGTGCGCTGGTATGACAGCTCGATCCGTATCCCGGCCCGGTTGCCGGAAACGCCTGGTCTCTCCACGCTCAATGATGGCGACGTTGATTATCGCGTGTTGAATGCACCGCTTTTCCCCGACCGCCCAGATTCACCGCAACTGACCCTGCTGCTGGACATCACCCATCACCAGCACTTCCTACAGCGCATGCAGCGCCTGATCTGGCTGACCGTCGGCCTCTCGGCGCTGGCGACCGCCCTGCTCGGCGCCTGGGCCGCCCGTCGCGCCTTGCGCCCCTTGCGGCGCATGGGGGCGATCGCCGGCAGCGTCTCGGCCCGCTCCCTCACGGCCCGGCTGCCGCAAGAGCAAATGCCCGCGGAACTGGCGGAACTGGCCCACAGCATCAACGCTATGCTCGCACGCCTGGACGATGCATTTCAGCGGCTCTCGGCGTTCTCTGCCGACATCGCCCATGAACTGCGCACGCCACTGTCAAACCTGCTGACCCATACTCAGGTCACCCTCACCCGCGAGCGCTCGCCGGAAGATTACCGCGAGGCGCTGCACAGCAACCTGGAAGAGCTGCAATGGATGGCGCAACTGGTCAACGACATGCTCTACCTGGCCAAGGCCGACCACGGTTTACTCGCGCCCAACCGCGAAGCGCTGCAACTGGCCGCAGAAGTGGACATGCTGCTGGAATTCTTCGCGCCGCTGGCCGAGGACGCCAATGTGCATATGAGCCGTTCGGGCGATGGCCGCATCGAAGGTGACCGCAATATGTTGCGCCGGGCCCTTTCCAACCTGCTGGACAATGCCGTGCGCTTTACCCCCGATGGCGGTGAAGTACGGGTGCGGATTGTCGATGCAGCTCGCGGGGTGAACATCAGCGTGGAAAACAGCGGCGACGGCATTTCAGCGGAACTGCTACCGCGCCTGTTCGACCGTTTCTATCGCGCCGACCCGGCTCGCCAGGAAGGCAGCAGCGAGCACGCGGGGCTTGGGCTGGCGATCACCCGTTCGATCATCCGCGCTCACGATGGGCAGATTCACTGCGAATCAGCCGACGGCTGGACGCGGTTCTTGATTGAGTTGCCGAAGAGGGATTAAGCCCGACGCCGCCCCTGTGGCGAGGGAGCTTGCTCCCGCTGGACCGGGCTGGCGCTCCAGCGCGAAGCGGTCCCCTGTTCTGATCAGGCACACCGCTTTTGGGGCTGCTGCGCAGCCCAGCGGGAGCAAGCTCCCTCGCCACAAGCAAGCTCCCTCGCCACAAAAGCCCACTCGCCACAAAGGAGCGTCGGCAGTTTCAGGAATACCGCAACGCCTGCGCCGGTTCGATCTTCGCCGCGCGCCACGCCGGGTACACGGTGGCGAGGAAGCTCAGGATGAACCCGGCAGAACAGATCAACACCACGTCACCGCGCTGAAGCTCCGACGGCAGGTTGCTGACGAAGTACACGTCGGAACTGAAGATGTGCTGGCCACTGACCCGTTCCAGCCAGCCCACCAGTTCGCTGACGTTCAACGCCGCGATCACCCCCAAAACGCCACCAATGAGCGTGCCGACGATACCGATCACCGTGCCCTGGACCATGAAGATCGCCATGATCTGCCGGGGGGTGGCGCCGATGGTGCGCAGGATCGCAATGTCCGCGCCCTTGTCGTTCACCACCATGATCAGGGTGGCGATGATGTTGAACGCCGCCACCGCGACGATCATTAACAACAACAGGCCGATCATGGTTTTTTCCATTTTCATGGCGCTGAACAGGCTGCCCTGGGTGTGCGTCCAGTCGTCGGCCTTGTAGCCGGTGCCGAGGCCGGCGGCAATGTCGCCGGAAACCTTCGGCGCCGCGTACAGATCCTTCACTGCCAGACGCACGCTCTGCACCTGGTTTGGCTGCCAATGCTGCATCTGCGCCGCGTCAGCCATGTGGATCAGCGCCATGGAGCCATCCAGCTCGGCGCCGACCTTGAACACGCCCACCACGTTCAGTCGCTGCATCCGCGGCGTAATCCCGCCGGGCGCGGTGCTGACTTCAGGCACGATCAGGGTCAATTTGTCGCCCACGTTCAGGCGAAAGCGCCGGGCCGTGATTTCACCGATCACCACGCCGAACTCACCCGGTTTCAAGGCATCGAGACGGCCCTGGACGATGTGCTGGGCAACGATGGACACCTTGCCTTCCTGGGCCGGGTCGATGCCGCTGATCTGGATTGGCTGCATCGAGCCTTTGTAGCTGAGCATGCCTTCCATTTCGGTAAACGGCACGGCGGCGGTCACTTCAGGATTTTTCATCGCGGCGGCGGCCACCGGTTGCCAGTCATCAATCGGATTGACGCCGACGACGGTGGCGTGGGGCACCATGCCGAGGATGCGCGAGCTCATTTCACGCTGGAAGCCGTTCATCACCGACAGCACCACGATCATCGCCAGCACACCCAGGGCGAGGCCGATCATCGAGGTCATGGAGATGAACGAAACGAAGCGATTGCGACGCTTGGCGCGGGTATAGCGCGTGCCGATAAAGATCGATAACGGTCTGAACATTCGCGGAGCACCGTAAAAAAATAAAAGACCCGACGCTTGCAGCAAACGCCGGGTTGCGGTCAGTCAGATGGGTGTCAGGCAACCTTCCTGCAAGTGCAGGACGCGGTCCATCTGCCGGGCCAGGTTCATGTCGTGGGTCACCACAAGAAACGCCGTGCGCATCGAGGTGCTGAGCTCGAGCATTAGGTCCTGGATGCCTTGGGCGGTATGGGAGTCGAGGTTACCGGTCGGCTCATCGAGCATCACCAGACCGGGCTTGTTGACCAGGGCCCGGGCAATCGCCACACGCTGACGTTCGCCACCGGACAGCTCGGCCGGCTTGTGCTCCAGGCGATGACCCAGCCCTACCCGCTCCAGCAACGCCGTGGCGCGCTGACGGGCTTCGGGGATCGCGGTACGGCCGATCAGCAGTGGCATGCAGACGTTTTCCAGCGCGGTGAACTCAGGCAGCAAATGATGGAACTGGTAAACGAAGCCCAGCGAGCGGTTGCGCAGCAAGCCACGGGCCTTCTCGTTCAATGCCGAGAGCTCTTCGCCGGCCAGCCAGACACTGCCGGTAGTTGGCGTATCGAGGCCGCCCAGCAAATTGAGCAAGGTACTCTTGCCCGACCCGGACGTACCGACAATCGCCACGCGCTCGCCAGGGTGCAGCTCCAGTTGCAGCCCCGCCAACACCACCACCGATTCCGGACCTTCCTCGTAGGATTTGCCCAGGTTGCGGCAGCTCAAGATCGCTTTTTCACTCATGCCCGACTCACTCATAACGTAACGCCTCCGCCGGCTGGGTGCGCGCGGCACGCCAGGCAGGATACAGGGTGGCGAGGAAACTCAGGACCAACGCGGCGCCGCAGACCATCAACACGTCATCCGCCTGCAATTGCGACGGCAGGTAGTCGATGAAGTACACGTCGGCGTTGAGAAACTTGTGGCCGATCAGGCTTTCGAGGCCGGCAATCGCAGCACTGACATTCAGCGCGGCGAACATCCCGACCAGGGCACCGACGGCCGTGCCGATCACGCCGATCACCGTGCCCTGGACCATGAAGATGCGCATGATCTGCCCCGGCGCGGCGCCGAGGGTGCGCAGGATCGCGATATCGCCCTTCTTGTCGTTCACCACCATCACCAGCGTGGAGATGATGTTGAAGGCCGCGACCGCGACGATCAGCAGCAACAGCAGGCCGATCATGGCTTTTTCCATGCGGATGGCCTGGTACAGGTTGCCGTGGGTCCGGGTCCAGTCACGGGCGTAGTAGCGGTCCTCGCCAAGTTGCTGGGCGATGGTCCACGCCGCGCGCGGCGCCTGGAACAGATCGTCGAACTTCAACCGCAGGCCCTGGACCTGATCGGCTTTCCAGCGATGCAGGCGCGCCAGGTCCTGCAGGTTGGTCACGCCCAGGTAACCGTCCAGCTCACCGGCGCCGACATGGAAGATGCCGACCACGGTGAAGCGTTTCATGCGCGGAAACATGCCACCCGGCGTCACGGTGACTTCCGGCGCGACGAAGGTCAGTTTGTCACCGATGGACGCGCCGAGCTTGGCTGCGGCCTTGTCACCAATGACGATGCCGAAGTCGCCGGGCGCCAGGTCGTCGAGTTTGCCCTGCTGCATGAAGTTATCGATGATCGACACTTGCCGCTCGAGCTTGGGATCGATGCCATTGAGCAACACTTTGGAGACCTTGCCATTGTTGGTCAGCAGGCCCTGCATCTGGGTGAACGGCGCAACGGCCAGCACTTGCGGATTCTGCTTGACCTTGGCGGCCAGGCTCGGCCAATCGCTGATGGCTTCGCCGGATTCGAGGGTCGCGTGGGGCACCATGCCCAGTACACGGGTGCGCATCTCATGGTCGAAGCCGTTCATCACCGACAGCACGACGATCATCACGACCACGCCAAGGGCCAGGCCGATGATGGATGTCAGGGAAATGAACGATACGAAATGATTGCGGCGTTTTGCACGGGTATAACGCGTGCCGATGAATACGAAGAGTGGTCTGAACATGTCGGGGCTTGTTCGGAGGGAAAAGGAACGTCCTTGTGGCGGGGGTCACAAACCAGCTTTACACTCAGACCACCGCCGCTACCATGGGTTCGCCATGTCGACATTAGATGAAGAAGATCGCCGCGAATACTACCGTATCGAGGACACGATCGCACTGGAAATTCAGCCCCTGTCCATTCCAGAAGCCGCTGGCCTGGAAGTGTTGCAGGATGCTTCTCCATTGTTCAACCTGCTCAGCGAACTGCACCTGAGCGAATTCGAATCCCAGCACCTGTTGCGCCAGATCAGCGAGCGCGAGCGCAGCATCGCGGCATACCTCAAGGTGATGAATAAACGCATCGACCTGCTCAGCCAGGTCATCGCCCTGACGGTGCTGGGTGAGATCGGCGAACCGCAGCCGGTGATCATTTCCGAAGGCGGCATCGACTTCCAGTACCCCACGCCGGTCGCCGTCGGTTCACATCTGTCGGTCAAGCTGGTGCTGATGCCCCAGGCGCTCGGGCTTTTGCTCCGGGCTCGCGTCACCCATTGCGATCCAAAGGGCGATGGCTTTGACGTGGGCACCGAGTTCGAACGTCCGACCGACGCCCAGCGCCAATTGCTGGCTCGTTACATCCTGCAGAAACAGGCGCAAGAGCGGCGTCTGGCTCGCGAACAGAACGAATCAGGTATCAATAAGGAAGAACCGTGACACTCATTTATGGCCACCGCGGCGCCAAGGGCGAAGCGCCGGAAAATACCCTGACCGGTTTTCAGGAGTGTCTCAAGCACGGCGTGCGCCGTTGCGAGCTGGACCTGCACCTGTCCATGGACGGTAAACTGATGGTGATCCACGACCCAACCCTCAAGCGCACCACGGATCGCCGCGGCAAGGTGGTGGAGCATTCCGCCACCGAGCTGGTGACCTACGATGCGCGCAAGGGTGGCCCGGGCTGGATCACACCATGCCCGATCCCGCGCCTGGAGGAGCTATTCGAAAAATGTGATTTCGAGCATTGGCAACTGGAGGTCAAGAGCGCTTCGCGCACCCGCGCCGCCGCCACGGTATTGGGGATCCGCGAAATGGCCCAGCGTTTTGGGTTGTTGGACAAAATCACCATCACTTCCAGTTCCCGGGAAGTGCTCAAGGCCGCCCTGGACCTGACTCCGGACATTTCTCGCGGGCTGGTGGCCGAATACGCCTGGCTCGACCCGTTGAAGGTCGCCCAGAGCTATGGCTGTGAGATCCTGGCGCTGAACTGGACGCTGTGCACGCCGGAGCGCCTGGCCAAGGCGCAGCGCCAAGGCTTGCATGTGTCGGTGTGGACGGTCAACGAACCCGCGCTGATGCGCAGGCTCGCTGACTTTGGCGCTGACAGCCTGATTACAGACTTTCCCGGTTTGGCCACTGCCACCCTCGAGAATTGCTGAAATCGGTCTCCCCGGCCGGCTCAGGCCACCGGCCGGAGCCGCTCAAAAAAGCCGGTTGAGCCCGTCATAGGCCGCTACCCGATAGGCTTCGGCCATGGTCGGGTAGTTGAACGTGGTGTTGACGAAATACTTCAGGGTGTTCAACTCGCCCGGCTGGTTCATGATCGCCTGGCCAATGTGCACGATCTCCGAAGCCTGGTAGCCGAAGCAGTGCACGCCCAGCACTTCCAGCGTTTCGCGGTGGAACAGGATTTTCAGCATGCCTTGCGGCTCACCGGCGATCTGCGCCCGGGCCATGCTCTTGAAGAACGCCTTGCCGACTTCATACGGCACCTTGGCCTGGGTCAGTTCCTGCTCGTTCTTGCCGATGGAGCTGATCTCGGGAATGGTGTAGATACCGGTCGGCACATCGTTGACGAAGCGCCAGCTGCCGTTGTCGACGATGCTGCCGGCGGCTGAACGACCCTGGTCATGGGCGGCACTGGCCAGGCTTGGCCAGCCGATCACGTCGCCAGCACCATAGATGTTCGGCACACAGGTGCGGTAGTTCTCGTCAACCTCGATCTGGCCGCGGCTGTTGACCTTCACGCCGATGTTTTCCAGGCCCAGGGTATCGGTGTTGCCGGTGCGGCCGTTGCACCAGAGCAAGGCGTCGGCCTTGATCTTCTTGCCGGACTTGAGGTGCAGGATCACGCCGTTGTCCACACCCTCGACGCGGTCATAGTCTTCGTTGTGGCGCACCGTGATGTTGTTGTTGCTGAAGTGGTAGCTCAGGGCCTGGGAGATTTCCGAGTCCAGGAAGCTGAGCAACTGGCCGCGGTTATCCACCAGCTCCACCAGCACACCCAGGCCGCTGAAGATCGAGGCGTATTCGCAACCGATCACGCCCGCCCCGTAGACGATGAGTTTACGTGGGGTATGACCCAGGCTCAGGATGGTGTCGCTGTCGTAGATCCGAGCATGGTTGAAATCGATGTCGGCCGGGCGATACGGGCGCGAGCCGGTGGCGATGATGATGTGCTTGGCCACCAGTTTTTCGACCACGCCATTGCCACAGACCACTTCCACCGTCTGCTCGTCGGCGAAGCTGCCAGTGCCGAAGAACACGTCGACCCGGTTGCGGGCGTAGTAGCCGGTACGCGAAGCGACCTGCTTGGAAATCACCTTCTCGGCGCTCTTGAGCACGTCCGGGAAGGAGAACCAGCGCGGCTCGCCGATGGCCCGGAACATCGGGTTGGTGTTGAACTGCATGATCTGCCGCACCGAGTGACGCAAGGCCTTGGACGGGATGGTACCCAAGTGGGTGCAGTTGCCGCCGACCTGCCGACGGCTGTCGACCATCGCCACCTTGCGCCCTGCCTTGGCGGCGTTCATTGCCGCGCCTTCCCCCGCCGGGCCGGAACCCAGTACCACCACGTCGTAGTTGTAGACAGCCATGCGTACTCCTCAGAACAGGCCGCGGCACCCGGTATGGTACCGACGGCTAAATCACGTCGGGTTGCGACATGAAGGAACAATTTTGAGCCGGTTCACGGATCCGGCCGCAGTCTATAGAAGCTTCAACGCCGCGCACATTACCCCTTGGTCGCGTCGTAGGCTAGTTTTGCCTGCGCTATTTCGCCACACCTACGCTTTCAACAGGCTGTCATCGTTGGGTTTTCCCGCCGATGATCCGTTCAAATGCATCGTTGGTCCGGGTGATAAACCGCTCGCCGTCACGCATCACGAAAAATACCCCAATGCCATGCTTCTCGGCATAGTCCCAACCCCGTTCAGGACCGAGAATCAGCAACAGCGTCGATAGTCCATCGGCCATCAATGCCGAAGGATGAATCACCGTGACTGACGCCAGGTTATGTAGGACCGGTGCGCCTGTACGTGCGTCGAAAGTGTGGGAATAGCGCGCGCCGCCCTGCTGGAAATATCGGCGATAGTCGCCAGAAGTTGAAACCCCATAACCATCCACCTCTATGACACGCTCAGCCACCTGCCGGTCATCACGAGGCTCTTCCAAGGCAACTCGCCAGGCCGAACCATCGGGTTTACGCCCGAGCGCCTTCAGTTCGCCAGTCGCTTCAGCCAGGTAACTGTCGATGCCCAAGGCCTGGAGCCTGGCGGCGATCCGGTCGACCGCGTAGCCGGCAGCGATGCTGTTGAAGTCGACTTCCACTGCGGCGTCCTTGCACAGCCGATCGCCGTCGATGCGCAGATGAGCATGGCCGACACGCTGGCGCGCCAAAGCCAGTGCTTCTGGGCTCGGCACCCTCTCTTCACGGGACTGCGGGCCGAAGCCCCACAGGTTCAGCAGGGGCTCCACCGTCAGATCAAAGGAGCCATCGCTCTGGGAGGACAACTGCTCACCCACCCGGATCAGTTCCAGGACCGGGACAGGCATGACCTGGCAAGCACCCGCCGGCAGCGCATTGAAGCGCTCGATGTCCGAGTCACTGCGATAGGTCGAGAATTGCCGATCCACTTCAGCGAGGATGTTTTCCACCTCGGTCTGTATCGCTTTCGGACCGGGCGTAGCGACATGCCTGACGTACTGAATGGAATAGTGACTGCCCATGGTCGGGCCATCGAAACGTTCGAGGGTGTCGCCGGTGCCGCAGCCGGACAACAGGCCCGCCAGCATCACAAGCACTGCCCAGCGTCCAGTTAACAAATCTTCATCTCCCCTCAAAACTGTGCCCGCCATTATGGGTGTTAGAGCGCCCATGCGCGAACCTGTGGGTGCGGCGCTTTCACATAAGATTTACCAGAGTGAGTACCCCAAAAATGTCTTCCAACACGAGCAACGGCAAGGCGATCTTTCGCGTAGTCAGCGGCAACTTCCTGGAAATGTTCGACTTCATGGTCTACGGCTTCTATGCCACGGCCATCGCCAAGACATTCTTCCCCACCGACAGCGCCTTCGCCTCGTTGATGCTGTCCCTCGCCACCTTCGGCGCCGGTTTCCTGATGCGTCCTTTGGGGGCGATTTTCCTCGGTGCCTACATCGACCGCCACGGCCGCCGCAAAGGCTTGATCATCACCCTGGCGATGATGGCCGCCGGCACCATCCTGATCGCCTGCGTCCCCGGTTACGCTACTTTGGGCGTAGCCGCTCCGCTGCTGGTGCTGCTGGGCCGATTGCTGCAAGGTTTCTCCGCCGGCGTGGAGCTGGGTGGCGTATCGGTTTACCTGGCGGAAATCTCCACGCCGGGCCGCAAAGGTTTCTTCGTCAGTTGGCAGTCCGCCAGCCAACAGGCCGCCGTGGTGTTTGCCGGACTGCTGGGAGTGGGCCTCAATCACTGGCTGAGCCCACAGGAAATGGGCGAATGGGGCTGGCGCGTGCCATTCCTGGTGGGCTGCCTGATCGTGCCGGCCATCTTCGTGATCCGCCGTTCGCTGGAGGAAACGCCTGAGTTCCAGGCGAGAAAGCATCGTCCTACTTTGTCGGAAATCGTCCGCTCCATCGGTCAGAACTTCGGCATCGTCTTGGCTGGCATGGCCCTGGTGGTGATGACCACCGTGTCGTTCTATCTGATCACGGCTTATACACCGACCTTCGGCAAGGCCGAACTGAACCTGTCGGACCTGGATGCATTACTGGTCACGGTGTGTATCGGCTTGTCGAACTTCTTCTGGCTGCCGGTGATGGGCGCACTTTCCGACAAGATCGGACGCAAGCCCCTGCTGCTCGCGGCGACGATCCTGGCAATCCTCACTGCCTACCCGGCGCTGTCCTGGCTGGTGGCGAACCCGAGCTTCAGCCACTTGCTGATCGTCGAACTGTGGCTGTCATTCCTGTACGGATCGTACAACGGTGCGATGGTAGTGGCCTTGACGGAAATCATGCCGGTTGAAGTACGCACCACCGGATTTTCCCTGGCCTACAGCCTGGCGACAGCGACCTTCGGTGGGTTTACGCCGGCGGCCTGCACCTATCTGATTCATGTGCTGGACAACAAGGCCGCGCCGGGGATCTGGCTCAGCGGTGCAGCGGTGCTGGGGTTGATTGCCACCTTGGTGCTGTTCAAGGGCAACCGGCATGCGTTGCGCACTGCGCAGGCTTCGGTAATGGGCGGCGCCTGATAGATCGCTATCGCGAGCAGGCTCGCTCCCACATAGGACCGCATGCATTGGAAACAGCTCGGTCACCTGGGGGAGCGAGCCTGCTCGCGATGAGGCCAGACCAGACAACACAAAAACACCAGACAAAAAAACGCCCCGATCAATCGGGGCGTTTTTCACATCCAACCAAGCCTTAGCGCGGGAACGCTGGCGGGTTTACACCGGCCATGTCTTCCATCACGCGGACCACCTGGCAACTGTAACCGAATTCGTTGTCGTACCAGACGTACAGAACAACGCGGTTGTCTTGGCTGATGGTCGCCTCAGCATCCACGACACCGGCGTGGCGCGAGCCCACGAAGTCGGTGGACACCACTTCCTGGGAATTGACGAAGTCGATCTGCTTATGCAGCTCGGAGTGCAGCGCCATGTAGCGCAGGTACTCGTTCATCTCTTCACGGGTGGCGGCTTTCTCAAGGTTCAGGTTGAGAATGGCCATCGACACGTTAGGCGTCGGTACGCGAATCGCATTGCCGGTCAGCTTGCCGGCCAGTTCAGGCAGGGCCTTGGCGGCGGCGGTGGCGGCACCGGTCTCGGTGATGACCATGTTCAGCGCGGCACTGCGGCCACGACGATTGCCTTTGTGGAAGTTGTCGATCAGGTTCTGGTCGTTGGTGTACGAGTGAACGGTTTCGACGTGACCGTTGACGATCCCGAACTTGTCGTTCACTGCCTTGAGCACCGGCACGATGGCGTTGGTGGTGCAAGAGGCGGCGGAGACGATCTTGTCGTCCGCGGTGATGTCGCCGTGGTTGATGCCGTGAACGATGTTCTTCAGCTTGCCCTTGCCAGGCGCGGTCAGGACAACGCGGTCGACACCCGGGCAGGCCAGGTGCTGGCCCAGGCCGTCGGCATCACGCCATACACCGGTGTTGTCCACCAGCAGCGCATCCTTGATACCGTACTGGGTGTAGTCCACCTCGGTCGGGTTCTTCGCGTAGATCACCTGGATCAGGTTGCCGTTGGCGGTGATGGTGTTGTTTTCTTCGTCGATGGTGATGGTGCCGTTGAACGAACCATGGACCGAGTCACGGCGCAGGAGACTGGCACGCTTGGTCAGGTCGTTCTCGGCGCCCTTGCGCACCACGATGGCCCGCAGGCGCAGGCCGTCGCCACCACCGGTTTTTTCGATCAAGATGCGCGCCAGCAGACGGCCGATACGACCGAAGCCGTACAGGACCACGTCAGTGCCTTTGCGAGCTGAAACGTTCTGCTGGCCAACCACGTCAGCCATTTCTTCACGCACGAACTGCTCGGCGCTACGGCCATTGCCTTCGTTGCGGAATTTGAATGCCAACTTGCCCAGGTCCACCGAAGCCGCGCCGAGCTTGAGCTCGCTCATGGCTTTGAGCAGAGGGAATGTTTCGTGGACGGAGAGTTCGCTGTCGTCGGAAGAACGGTGGCGAGCAAAGCGGTGGGCTTTGAGAATCGCGATGACAGACTGGTTGATCAGGCTGCGGCCATAGATCGAGCTCACCACGTTGTTATTGCGGTAGAGCTGACCGATGAGAGGGATCATCGCTTCGGCGAGCGCTTCACGATCAATCCATTCACCAAGACACTGGTCGGGCTTCTGAGTCACGGGAACCTTCCACATGTAGGGGCTGAAAAAAGGGGCTACATTATGCCGCCGACTCCACGGCGGATCAATGCGCGCCTGTCGCACCGTGGTTTTCCTGTCTACGTGGGTAGTCTGCGACTGACAGCAGCCCCCTTCCCCCGCTACAATTGTCGACTTTGTCGCAACGCTGGAGCTCAACCTTCCGTGCCCGTCCTGCGTCTTCCGCTTCTCCCTGCCGCGGCAGGTAAACAGCACTGGGGTAATCTGCCCGGTGCCGCCCTGAGCCTGGCCATTGCCGAGGCCGCCAGCGCTGCAAAGCGCTTTACCCTGCTGTTGACCGCCGACAGCCAAGGCGCCGAGCGCCTGGAACAGGAGCTCGGTTTCTTCGCTCCGGACCTGCCGGTACTGCATTTCCCGGATTGGGAAACCTTGCCCTACGACCTGTTTTCGCCGCACCAGGACATCATTTCCCAGCGGATCGCCAGCCTCTATCGGCTGCCGGAACTCAGTCATGGCGTTTTGGTAGTGCCGATCACTACGGCCCTACATCGCCTGGCGCCGACCCAGTTTCTGCTCGGTAGCAGCCTGGTGCTGGACGTCGGCCAGAAACTCGACGTCGAGCAGATGCGTACCCGGCTGGAGGCCAGCGGCTACCGCTGCGTCGACACGGTCTATGAGCACGGCGAATTCGCGGTCCGTGGCGCCCTGATCGATCTGTTCCCGATGGGCAGCAAACTGCCGTATCGCATCGACCTGTTCGATGACGAAATCGAAACCCTGCGCACCTTCGACCCGGAAAACCAGCGCTCCATCGATAAGGTCCAGTCGGTCCGCCTGCTGCCGGCCAAGGAATTTCCGCTGCAAAAAGACGCCGTGACCCGCTTCAAGGCGCGCTTTCGCGAGCGTTTCGACGTGGATTTCCGCCGTTGCCCGATCTTCCAGGATTTGAGCAGCGGGATCACCCCCGCTGGCATCGAGTATTACCTGCCGCTGTTCTTTGAAGAAACTTCCACCTTGTTCGATTACTTGCCCCAGGACACCCAGGTGTTTTCCCTGCCGGGCATCGAACAGGCGGCGGAAAACTTCTGGAACGACGTGCGCAACCGCTACGAAGAGCGCCGCGTAGACCCGTCCCGTCCTCTATTGCCACCGGCCGAGCTGTTCCTGCCGGTGGAAGACTGCTTCGCCCGCCTCAAGAGCTGGCCGCGGGTGGTCGCCAGTCAGCAGGACGTGGAAACTGGCGTCGGCCGGGAGCGCTTTCCGGCCAAGCCCTTGCCTGACCTGGCGATCGAAGCCAAGGCCACGCAGCCACTGGCGGCATTGGCCGGTTTTCTCGATGAGTTTCCCGGACGCGTGTTGTTCACCGCCGAAACCGCCGGACGCCGCGAAGTGCTGCTGGAGCTGCTGGAGCGCCTGAAGCTGCGACCGAAGACGGTCGACAGCTGGCCGGACTTCGTCGCCGGCAAGGATCGCCTGGCGATCACCATCGCCCCCTTGAACGACGGCCTGGTCCTGGAAGACCCGGCGCTTGCGCTGGTGGCCGAAAGCCCGCTTTTCGGCCAGCGCGTGATGCAGCGCCGGCGCCGAGAGAAACGCGCTGACGCGGCCAACGACGCGGTCATCAAGAACCTCACCGAACTGCGCGAAGGCGCCCCGGTGGTGCACATTGACCACGGGGTCGGACGCTACCTGGGCCTGGCAACCCTGGAAATCGAAAACCAGGCGGCCGAATTCCTGACCCTGGAATACGCCGAAGGCGCCAAGCTCTACGTGCCGGTGGCAAACCTGCACCTGATCGCCCGCTATACCGGCAGCGACGACGCCCTGGCCCCGCTGCATCGCCTGGGCTCGGAAACCTGGCAGAAAGCCAAGCGCAAGGCCGCCGAACAGGTGCGCGACGTGGCCGCTGAGCTGCTGGATATCTACGCCCGCCGCGCTGCTCGCGAAGGCTATGCGTTTGCCGATCCGAAGGCCGACTACGAAACCTTCAGCGCCGGCTTCCCGTTCGAAGAAACCGTCGACCAACAGACCACCATCGAAGCCGTGCGCGCCGACATGCTCGCCGCCAAACCGATGGATCGACTGGTGTGCGGCGACGTGGGCTTCGGCAAGACTGAAGTGGCGATGCGCGCTGCGTTCATCGCCGTGCATGGCGGCAAGCAAGTGGCGATCCTGGTGCCCACTACCCTGCTCGCCCAGCAGCACTACAACAGTTTCCGCGACCGCTTCGCCGACTGGCCCGTCACCGTGGAAGTGATGAGCCGCTTCAAATCCGCCAAGGAAGTGAACGCCGCCGTGGCCGACCTGGCCGAGGGCAAGATCGATATCGTCATCGGCACCCACAAGCTGCTGCAGGACGACGTGAAGATCAAAAACCTGGGCCTGGTGATCATCGACGAAGAACACCGCTTCGGTGTCCGTCAGAAGGAACAGCTCAAGGCCCTGCGCAGCGAAGTCGACATCCTGACCCTGACCGCCACACCGATCCCACGGACCTTGAACATGGCGGTGTCGGGCATGCGCGACCTGTCGATCATCGCCACCCCGCCGGCCCGGCGCCTGTCGGTGCGCACCTTCGTCATGGAGCAGAACAAAAGCACGGTCAAGGAAGCCCTGCTGCGTGAATTGCTGCGTGGCGGCCAGGTGTATTACCTGCACAACGACGTCAAGACTATCGAGAAGTGCGCCGCCGACCTGGCCGAGCTGGTACCGGAAGCACGGATCGGCATCGGTCACGGGCAGATGCGCGAACGTGAACTCGAGCAGGTCATGAGCGACTTCTACCACAAGCGCTTCAACGTGCTGATCGCCTCGACCATCATCGAGACCGGTATCGACGTGCCGAGCGCCAACACCATCATCATCGAACGCGCCGACAAGTTCGGCCTGGCCCAGTTGCACCAGCTGCGCGGCCGGGTCGGGCGCAGTCACCACCAAGCCTACGCCTACCTGCTGACCCCGCCACGCCAACAGATCACGCCGGATGCGGAAAAGCGCCTGGAAGCCATCGCCAACACCCAGGACCTGGGCGCCGGCTTCGTGCTCGCCACCAACGACCTGGAAATCCGTGGCGCCGGCGAGTTGCTGGGGGACGGCCAGAGCGGGCAGATCCAGGCCGTCGGCTTCACGCTGTACATGGAAATGCTCGAACGGGCGGTCAAGTCGATCCGCAAGGGCGAACAACCGAACCTCGACCAACCCCTGGGCGGCGGGCCGGAGATCAACCTGCGGGTGCCGGCGCTGATCCCGGAAGACTACCTGCCGGATGTTCACGCGCGACTGATTCTCTACAAACGCATCGCTTCAGCCACCGACGAGGAAGGACTCAAGGACCTGCAAGTGGAGATGATCGATCGCTTCGGCCTGCTGCCGGAGCCGACCAAGAACCTGGTGCGCACCACGCTGCTCAAGCTCAAGGCCGAACAGCTGGGTATCAAGAAAGTCGATGGCGGCCCCAATGGCGGTCGTATTGAGTTCGAGGCGCAGACGCCGGTCGATCCGCTGGTGCTGATCAAGCTGATCCAGGGCCAGCCCAAACGCTACAAGTTCGAAGGTGCCACGATGTTCAAATTCATGGTGCCCATGGAACGCCCGGAAGAGCGTTTCAACACCGTAGAAGCGCTGTTCGAGCGCCTTACCCCGACCACTGCTTGAAGGACGCCAAATGCGCCTGTTTCGCTCCCTGACCTTGTTGATGACCCTGGTCGCCCCCCTGGCGTTTGCCGACGACCTGTATCAGGTCGAAATGATCCTGGTGCGCCAGAACGCCGAACCGGCCATCATCAGTCGCGCCGCGCCGGAAGACTGGGACGCCGGCGCCCAACGCCTCGGCGCCGAAAGCCAACGCACACCGGCCCTGGGCAACATCGTCGAAAAACTCAACACCAGCGGCCAATACACGGTGTTGATGCACAAGGCCTGGCAACAGAACCTGGGCGAGCAAGGCAGCAAGGTCGCGATCAGCGACGGTGCCGAACAGTTCGGTCAGTTTCCCATCGAAGGCACTCTTGAACTGAAGCTGGGACGTTTCACCGACGTCGACGCCGATTTCTGGATCAATCAGATCGACGCCAATGGCCTGGTCACCGCCAGCGAGCGCCTCAAGCAGCAGAGTCATACCAAGAATGGGCAACTGAACTTCCTCGACAACGGCCATCTCGGCCTGCTGATCAAGATCACCTCCCTGACCGCGCCCGCGCCACGGCAGGCACCTGACGTCATTCCGGACTGATCGGCGCGCCTATGCCCTCGCCCCTGAGCAAACCCCTGGCACCTTCCTGGGTCAATCGATTCAAGGAACAGAGCCTGGAGCGCGGGCGCCGTTACGCGCTGGAAAATCGCGTGCGGATCGTCGAGGCCGGTGACAGCACCATCACCGCCAGTTGCGAAGGCTCCGGCGGCAGCATCTACCGTCAGACCATTCGCCTTAAAGAGTCAGCCAAAGGCACGTTGATCCTGCTTGAAGCCGCTTGTTCCTGCCCGGTGCGCATCAACTGCAAGCACTGCGCGGCGGTGCTGCTGCAAGTCCAGGAGACCCTGGCCTACCCGGCCGCCGAGAAGGACGCCCAGCTGCTGGAGAAACTCCAGGCGGTGCTGGACAACCGCAGCCCCAAGGCCCCGCCACAAGTCTTGGTGGACAACGTGCAACCGCTGCCACGCCTGTGGCTGGCAAGTATCGAGTTCAGCGCTTTCGAACCGCGTAACGGCAAGATGCAGCGCTACATTCAGCATCGCGCTGCCCTGTCCTTCAGCTACCTGGACGAATACGTCAGCGGCCAACGCAATACCGACGTACTGATTCGCCAGGAAACCCAGACGCTGCGGATAAAACGCCACACCGATGTGGAACAGTCCTACCGCGAACAGCTGCGAATCCTCGGCTTCAAAGTCGCGACCCGGCAGAGCAAGGCCTTGCCGGAAAGCGCCGGCGAGCTGTACGAAATGGTCAACGACAGCGCCTGGCTGACTTTTACCCTCAACGACCTGCCGAAGCTGCGCGACCAGGGCTGGGAATTGCAGATCGACGAGGAGTTCGGTTTCGACCTGACCGCCGTCGACGACTGGTACGCCACGGTGGAGGAAACGCCGGAGCGTGACTGGTTCGACCTGGAGCTGGGGATCATCGTCAACGGTGAGCGCTTGAGCCTGTTGCCGATCCTGCTGAACCTGATGCGCTCGCACATCGAGCTGTTCAACCCGGAACGCCTCGCCAGGCGCCGCGATGACGAGCTGATCCTGGTCAACTTACCCCACCGCCCGAACTCCGAGTTCGGCCCACAGCAAGTGGCGCTGCCCTATGGTCGACTGAAACCGGTGCTGGCGACCCTCGGCGAGTTCTACCTGCAGGAACCCGGCACCACCAAACTGCGCCTCAACAGCGCGGACGCCTTGCGCCTGAACCCGCTGCAAGACATGCCATTGAGCTGGGAAGGCGGCGAACACATTCGCGGCCTGGCTCAGCGCCTGCGGGATATCAAGGATTACACCAGCACCGCGCCGGAAGGCTTGAACGCGACGCTAAGGCCTTATCAACTCGAAGGCTTGAGCTGGATGCAATCACTGCGTCAGCTGGAAGTCGGTGGCATCCTCGCGGATGACATGGGCCTGGGCAAAACGCTACAGACACTGGCGCATATTCTCAGTGAAAAAAATGCCGGACGCCTCGACCGTCCGTGCATGGTGGTGATGCCCACCAGCCTGATTCCCAACTGGCTCGACGAAGCAGGCCATTTCACCCAGCAACTCAAGGTACTGGCGCTGTACGGCGTCGGGCGCAAGAAACATTTCGAACGCTTGGCCGAATACGACCTGATCCTCACCACCTACGCGCTGCTGCCCAAGGATGTCGAGCGCCTGAAAACGCAGCCGCTGCATGTGCTGATCCTCGATGAAGCCCAGTACATCAAGAACCCCACCAGCAAAGCCGCCCAGGCCGCCCGTGAACTCGACGCCCGGCAGCGCCTGTGCCTGTCCGGCACGCCTCTGGAAAACCACTTGGGCGAGCTGTGGTCGCTGTTTCACTTTCTGCTGCCGGGGTGGCTCGGGGACGTGAAGAGTTTCAACCGCGATTATCGGGTGCCGATCGAAAAGCGTGGCAGCGACGTACGACTGCAACACCTCAACGGTCGGATAAAGCCTTTCCTGTTGCGCAGGACCAAGGAGCAAGTGGCGACGGAGCTGCCACCCAAGACCGAGATCATCCACTGGGTCGAACTCAGCGATGCCCAGCGGGATGTCTACGAAACCATGCGCCTGGCGATGGACAAGAAGGTCCGCGACGAGATCACCCGCAAGGGCGTGGCCCGCAGCCAGATCATCATCCTCGAAGCGTTGCTCAAGCTGCGCCAGGTGTGCTGCGACCTACGGCTGATCAACGACGCCGGCCTGCCCGCCCGAGGCAGTACCTCGGGCAAGCTCGACAGCCTGATGGAAATGCTTGAGGAATTGTTTGAAGAAGGCCGTCGGGTACTGCTGTTTTCTCAGTTCACCTCAATGCTGGCCTTGATTGAAAGTGAACTGAAGAAACGCGGCGTCGACTACGCCATCCTGACCGGCCAGACCCGCGACCGGCGTACACCCGTCAAGGACTTCCAGAGCGGCAAGCGTCAGATTTTTCTGATCAGCCTGAAGGCCGGCGGCGTAGGCCTGAACCTGACCGAGGCCGACACGGTGATCCATTACGACCCGTGGTGGAACCCGGCAACCGAAAACCAGGCGACCGACCGCGCTTATCGCATCGGCCAGGAAAAACCGGTGTTCGTCTACAAACTGATTGCCCGGGGCACAGTGGAAGAGAAAATTCAGCTGCTGCAAAAGGAAAAATCCGACCTTGCGGCGGGCGTCCTGGATGGACGCGTAGCCGGAGACTGGAAGTTGCAGAGCGAGGATATCGAGGCACTGTTCGCGCCGCTGCCGGATAAGCTGGAGAAGCGTTAACCCACACGGTTTCGAGGCAGCAGCAAAACCTGTGTCCGCCTCGAATCCCCTGCGGGAGACTTAACGCCTTTTACTCGAGTAGCTGAGCAGCTTTCAACGCAGCAACCGCCGTCAGCCAACGCGGATCCTGACGATACTCAGTAGAGGCAAACGCCTGGCCGCGCATGCGCGCGATCCGAGCCGAGGGCTTGACCTTCAGGCGCTGGGCAGCGCTCAAGGCCAACTCTGCGGCGGCGCGGTCGTTGCATACCAGACCCATGTCGCAACCGGCGGTCAAGGCCGCCTCGATCCGACTGGCGGCATCGCCCACCACATGCGCACCGGCCATGGACAGGTCATCGCTGAAGATCACGCCGTCGAACTGCAACTCGCCTCGCAGAATGTCCTGCAACCAGCGCCGGGAAAATCCGGCTGGGCTGACGTCAACCTGCGGATAGATGACATGGGCCGGCATCACCGCCGCGAGCTGCTTGCTCAGCCGGGCAAAGGGCACCAGGTCATTGGCGCGGATCTGCTCGAGGCTGCGTTCATCGTTCGGAATGGCCACATGTGAATCGGCCTCGGCCCAGCCATGACCCGGAAAATGCTTGCCGGTGGCCGCCATCCCCGCGGCGTTCATGCCGCGGATGAAGGCTCCAGCCAACAGGGCGGCGCGCTCGGGGTCGCCTTCAAACGATCGGCTGCCGACGACGGCGCTGCGCTGATAGTCCAGATCCAGCACCGGCGCAAAACTCAAGTCCAGACCAACCGCCAGCACCTCAGTGGCCATGATCCAGCCGCACTGCTCGGCCAGGTATTCGGCGTTCGGGTTATCGGCGATCGCTCGCATCGCTGGCAAGCGCACAAACCCCTGGCGCAGCCGCTGGACCCGACCACCTTCCTGATCGACTGCCAATAGAAGATCAGGACGCAGGGCCCGGATCGACGCACTCAGCTCGCGCACCTGGCGCGGATGCTCGATATTGCGGGCAAAAATGATCAGGCCGCCCACTTCCGGTTGGCGCAGCAGGTGGCGATCTTCGGCCGTCAACCAGGTACCAGCGACATCCACCATCAACGAGCCTTGCAGGCCAGCAGTCATAACATTTCCTTAATAGCGCAGAGTCCGCACAGCGAGACAGGCACGACCATGGCGCCGAGCCCAAGGCCCGGTAGGTCGTGCTCATGCAGCGAATAATAAAACGGATTCAAGAGGAGAGTCGGCATGGGCGGCTAGCTTAGCGGATGTCGGCGGCCGCGCCCACCTGCCTGCTCAGGCCTTGGCGGGAACCGGGGCGGATTTACTGCGTGGACGCAGTTGCGCGGCTGCCATGGCCTCATCAGTGACGCCGCTTTCAGCGCGCATGCCCGCAGCCAGGAACGGCACCATCAGGCGCATCACCTGCTCGATCGATGTGTTTACACCGAAATCGGTTTCGGCGATGGCTCGCAACGCCTTGATGCCGGACATGCTGAACGCAGCGGCGCCGAGCATGAAATGCACGCGCCAGAACAGTTCGATTGGGGGGATACGCGGCGCGGCTTCGTTGACCAGGAGCATATAGCGACGGAACACTTTGCCGTACATATCTTCCAGATAACGTCGCAAGTGGCCCTGACTCTGACTGAATGCCAGCCCCAGCAAGCGCATGAAAATGGACAGGTCATTGCCGCTGCGTGGTTGCACGACGAGGGCTTGCTCAACCAGGATTTCCAGCAATTCTTCCAGGGTCGGCTTGACATCGGGCTTGGCCTGGCGCCGCTCCAGCTCGCGATCGAGGCTGATGCAGAAAGGCCCGAGGAACCGCGAGAAAACCGCCTGGATCAGCGCTTTTTTCGAGCCGAAGTGATAGTTCACCGCCGCCAGGTTCACCCCGGCCTTGCTGGTGATCAAACGCAACGAGGTTTCGGCGAAACCTTTCTCCGCGAACAGCTGCTCGGCGGCATCGAGAATGCGTTCAACGGTTTCCGACTGGGCCATGGGTACTCCGCCTGACAAACACTTGTTTGAAACATACGTTTCAGCCCAAGGGTTGTCAAGCCTGCCGGGACGTTTTGCGAACGGCCGGTCAGCTATTTAACCACACCTTTTCCCGGCCCGTAGCGATGTCATATCGGAGCCTACGATCGACCGTCCAGCGGCGTGTGAAAAAAGGAGGATTGCCAAGTGGAACGCACTGTATATAATTCCAGTCACTGTATAAAAAGACAGAGCGATCAATATGCTAAAGCTGACGCCACGCCAAGCAGAGATTCTGGCCTTCATCAAACGCTGCCTCGAAGACAATGGCTACCCGCCGACCCGTGCGGAAATCGCTCAGGAATTGGGTTTCAAGTCGCCCAACGCTGCTGAAGAACACCTCAAGGCGCTGGCCCGTAAGGGGGCTATCGAAATGACCCCGGGCGCCTCCCGAGGCATTCGCATCCCCGGCTTCGAAGCCAAGGCCGACGAGACCACGCTGCCGATCATCGGCCGGGTTGCTGCCGGCGCTCCGATCCTTGCCCAACAACACGTCGAGGAATCCTGCAACATCAATCCTTCGTTCTTCCACCCGCGGGCTGACTACCTTCTTCGCGTGCATGGCATGAGCATGAAGGACATCGGCATCTTCGATGGCGACCTGCTGGCCGTGCATACCACCCGTGAAGCCCGCAATGGCCAGATCGTAGTGGCCCGCATTGGCGACGAAGTGACCGTCAAGCGCTTCAAGCGCGACGGCAGCAAAGTCTGGCTGATCGCCGAGAACCCGGAATTCGCTCCTATCGAGGTCAACCTGAAAGATCAGGAGTTGGTCATCGAAGGCTTGAGCGTCGGCGTCATTCGCCGCTAAAGGAGGCTTTATGCAGTTCCCTCACACGCCACAACACACACAACTTCCGCTGTTCGAGGCATTCATGGCCCAACCGCTGGTTCCAGTCCTGAAAGACGTCATCGAGTCGCCTTGGGGCGTCGAGCCCGAGGCTTTCAGTGAACTGTCGTTACGTGGCGCGGCCGGGAACTGCCTGAACCTGCTGGCACCGATTCTGCGTGAACTGAGCCAGGATCAGGATGCTCGCTGGCTGACACTGATCGCGCCACCGGCCAGCGTTACCCAGGCTTGGTTGCGAGACGCCGGGTTGAACCGCGAACGCATTCTGCTATTGCAACCCCGGGGCACTCAAAGCGCTCAACAACTGACCTGTGAGGCGCTGCGCCTGGGCCGAAGTCACACCGTGGTCAGCTGGCTCAACCCGCTGACTGCCTACGCGCGCCAACAATTGATCAGCGCCGCTCGCACCGGGGACGCGCAAAGCCTGAATATTCGATTGGGCTAAACAAACGCAGGGCTTCTCCAGAACAGAGAAGCCGATAGACCTTACTTATAAAAAGCCGACAGACGGGATCAATGCAGAACCCGCGGTCCTTCTTCCTTGTTGAATTCACCTTCAACCAGACGTCCCGCCATTTGAACGCCTACGCTCAACATCGCCTTGGCGACCTCGACGTGCTGGCCTTGGAGGAACGCCTTGGCGTCTTCGGAGAAGTTCAAAGTGACCAGAGAACCTTCGTCCTCGGCCCTGCGCAGCTCGATGCGGCCATCAGGAAGTTCGACAATTTCTAGAAAGGACGTTGGCATAAAAGTCTGTTCTCCACGAAAGGCGAGGATTATATAGTCATCGGCCAGGCTTCGCTCGGTATCTTGACCAAGCGTTATCAACAAACAGAATGAGCTGAAGGAAAACTCAGCATTCGTTCAAGCCTTCGCGAAAGCGTATTGCCAAGCTCTTGAGGTTCTGGCGCCAGCTTTCCAGCTCTTCCCGACTCAATTCCTGTTCAGGTTCTTGCTCATCCAGATTGACCGCTACGATCAACGGCTGGGTTACGTCGCCCTTGGGCTTGTGCGGTGCCCTGGGTGGCTGGAACAGTGCCGCGTGGGCGGCCAGTAGTCTTGCCAGCCAGGTTTCCGGGTTATGAGCCAGTTCGACCATTTCCGCCAACTCCGGAATGGCGATGTTTTCCAGAACCTCCCGGGTCAATAACAACTCGGCCCGCGGCGCATTGGCTTGTGGCAGGCGATAAAAACCGGCAATTTCATGGCACAGCCCCAGCAGCGCACCGTACAGGTGAAACAATGCAGACTCACGCCCTGCCTGGAGTAACGCCGGGGAATTCATTGCACGCCCGTCCTCGGCCCTGGTCAATGCTTCGAGCGACAGACCGGCAAAATAAATCTTCTGATTGGTGCGGGTGTAGAGTTCGTGGGCCATGGCGGCGTTCTCCCCAACGAAATAAAAGCGTCACGCAAGTGCGACAGTGTCGTGGATCAACCGAGGACACCGCAAGCCAAAAAACAAGAAGGCCGCATGAAAACATGCGGCCTTCTTGGTTCATTTGGGGCCCATTGTGGGACGGCTACGCCATCCAGCGGGAGCAAGCTCCCTCGCCACAGGGAGCCCCGTCAGCCTCAAGCAAGCGCTCAGCCTTCAGACAAGCGTGTCCATCAGCGCTTGTCTTCGACCGTCCACTTGCCGCCGTCGTAATAAGCCTTCCAACCCGTGGGTTTGCCGTCGACCTCGGTCTGCACATACTGCTCCTTGGTCTTGCGGCTGTAGCGAATCACCGCTGGACGCCCTTCCGGATCCTTCTGCGGCGCTTCGCAGAGGAAATGGTACTTCGGATCGATTTCATCCTTGTGCGGCACGATCTCCATCACCAGTGGCGCACGGGTCTCGCGGTTTTTCGGGAACTGACTGGCCGCCAGGAACAGCCCGGAAGCGCCGTCGCGCAGGATGTAGGTATCGTCGACCTTCTCGCACTTAAGCTCAGGCATCTTCACCGGATCCATCTTCGGCGGCGCCGCGTCACCGCTCTTGAGCAGTTTGCGGGTGTTCTTGCAGGTCGGGTTGGTACAACCGAAGAACTTACCGAAACGACCGGTCTTGAGCTGCATCTCGCTGCCGCACTTGTCGCATTCCAGGCTCGGACCTTCGTAGCCCTTGATGCGATAGCTGCCCTCTTCGATCTCATAGCCGGCGCAATCCGGATTATTACCGCAGATATGCAGCTTGCGCTTTTCATCCAGCAGGTAGGCATCCATTGCGGTGCTGCAGATCGGGCAACGGTGCTTGCCTCGCAGCACCAGCGATTCCGATTCACCCTCGTCGTCCGCAGCGATTTCATCGCCCGGCACCAGGTTGACGGTCGCCTTGCAGCGCTCCTTGGGTGGCAGGCTATAGCCGGAGCAGCCAAGGAACACACCGGTCGAGGCGGTGCGGATCTGCATCGGTCGGCCGCAGGTTTGGCACGGGATGTCGGTCATCACCGGCTGGTTGGCGCGCATGCCACTGTCAGGACTTTCAGCCACTTCGAGTTTTTTCTTGAAGTCGCCGTAGAACTCATCGAGGACGTTTTTCCAGTCGCGCTCGCCCTGGGCCACATCGTCCAGGTTCTCTTCCATGCCGGCAGTGAAGCCATAGTCCATAAGATTGGAGAAGCTTTCGGAGAGGCGCTCGGTGACGATGTCACCCATCTTTTCCGAGTAGAAGCGACGATTGTGCAGTGCCACGTAACCGCGGTCCTGGATCGTGGAGATGATCGCGGCGTAGGTCGAAGGACGACCGATACCGCGTTTTTCCATTTCCTTGACCAGGCTGGCTTCGGAATAACGCGCCGGCGGCTTGGTAAAGTGTTGCGTCGGATCAAGCTTGATCAGCTTCATCACATCGCCCTGGGCCATGTCCGGCAGGACATCGTCATCCCCAGGCTTGGCGATCTGTGGCATGACGCGGGTATAACCGTCGAATTTCAGGATGCGGCCCTTGGCACGCAGCTCGAAATCGCCGGCACCAACGCTGACCGTGGTCGACAGGTACTGGGCAGGCAACATCTGGCAGGCCAGGAACTGGCGCCAGATCAGCTCGTAGAGGCGCTCGGCGTCGCGCTCCATGCCCGACAGCTTGCTCGGCTCGGTGTTGGCATCGGACGGACGAATCGCTTCGTGAGCCTCCTGCGCCCCTTCCTTGCTGCTGTAGACGTTGGGCGTGTCCGGCAGGTACTTCTTGCCGAATTCACTTTCAATGTACGTGCGCGCCATCGCCACGGCATCGGCCGAGAGATTGGTCGAGTCGGTACGCATGTAAGTGATGTAGCCGGCTTCGTACAGACGCTGGGCCATCATCATGGTTTTCTTCACGCCAAAGCCCAGACGATTACTGGCAGCCTGTTGCAGCGTGGAGGTGATGAACGGTGCCGACGGCTTGCTGCTGGTCGGCTTGTCTTCGCGCTTGACGATGCTGTAGCTGGAAGCCTTGAGCTTCTCCAGCGCGGCCATGGCCTGGGCTTCGTTGAGCGGCTTGAAGGCTTCGCCTTTCTCGCGGGCAACCTCGAAACGCACGGTGGCACCCTTGGCGGTGCCGAGGTCGGCGTGGACTTCCCAGTACTCTTCAGGGATGAATGCACGGATCTCCCGCTCGCGCTCCACCACCAGTTTCACCGCGACCGACTGCACCCGTCCGGCCGACAGACCACGTGCGATCTTGGCCCACAGCAGTGGCGAGACCATGTAGCCCACCACGCGGTCGAGGAAACGCCGCGCCTGCTGGGCGTTGACCCGATGAATGTCCAGTTCGCCCGGCTCGGAGAAGGCTTCCTGGATGGCCTTCTTGGTAATTTCGTTGAACACCACGCGCTTGTAGCGGCTGTCATCACCACCGATGGCTTCGCGCAGGTGCCAGGCAATGGCTTCCCCTTCGCGGTCCAAGTCCGTCGCGAGATAGATGGTGTCGGCGTCCTTGGCGAGCCGACGCAGTTCTTCGATGACTTTTTCCTTGCCTGGAAGGATCTCGTACTTGGCTTTCCAACCGTGTTCCGGATCCACGCCCATGCGCGAGACCAGCTGCTTGCGCGCCTTTTCCTTTGGCGACAGCGCCGGCGCTTCACCCGCGGCGGCCTTGCCGCGCTTGGCGGCTGGCTCCTTGCTGGCGCTAGCCGAACCGCTGGTGGGCAGGTCTCGGATATGGCCGATACTCGACTTCACCACGTATTGGTTGCCCAGATACTTGTTGATGGTCTTGGCCTTAGCCGGGGATTCCACAATGACCAGCGATTTGCCCATGGATCAGAAAATTCCTGAATTCTAAAAAGTGAAAGGCGGTTGGCGCCTGACGCGGCACCGCTATATATAGTGGCTGCAAGGTGAGGTCAAGCGCAGGGTCACCCGCATCCCGGCCTCAAGGCCTGGAAAAAATGCTCGCCTCAGCCTGCACCAAAGCAAAGCGTGGGACCTGTTCGCCGTCAACCTCGACGGACTCCTGGAACATGCTCAAGGGGCGCACCCAAAAGCCGTAATCACCATACAGGGCTTGGTAGAAGACCACTTCTTCCTCGGTCTCCGAATGCCGCGCGATGCTGAATACGCGGTACTGCGGACCTTTGTAATGCTGGTAGAGCCCAGGTTGTATCGGCATGCTTCGGCCCTCGCTGAAATCTTTTCAAAATAAAAACAAAATTTTTTCCACTAAACCCGGAAAAACAAAAACCGGGGCACTTGGCCCCGGCTTTCATCGACGCAACGCTTAGACGCGTTCGAAGACGGTGGCGATGCCTTGGCCGAGACCAATGCACATGGTGGACACGCCAAAGGTGCCGCCGTTCTGTTTCATGACGTTCAGCAGCGTGCCGGAGATACGCGCACCGGAACAACCGAACGGGTGACCCAGGGCGATCGCGCCGCCGTGCAGGTTAACCTTCTCGTTCATCTTGTCGAGCACTTTCAAATCTTTCAGCACCGGCAGTGCCTGCGCGGCGAAAGCTTCGTTGAGCTCGAAGAAGTCGATATCGGAGATGCTCAGGCCCGCGCGCTTCAAGGCTTTCTGAGTGGCCGGAACCGGACCGTAGCCCATGATCGCCGGGTCCACACCCGCCACGGCCATGGAACGAATCACCGCCATCGGCTGGATGCCCAGATCCTGGGCACGCTGGGCCGACATCACGATCATGCACGAGGCACCATCGGTGATCTGCGACGAAGTACCAGCAGTCACGGTGCCGCCCTTTGGGTTGAATGCCGGCTTGAGGGCCGCCAGGCTTTCCAGGGTGGTTTCCGGACGAATGGTTTCGTCGTAGTCGAACAGCTTCAGGAAGCCGTTTTCGTCATAGCCCTGCATCGGGATGATCTCGTCCTTGAACTTGCCTTCCACCGTTGCCTTGTGGGCAAGCTGGTGGGAACGCACGCCGAAGGCGTCCTGCTGTTCGCGGGTGATGCCGTGCATCTTGCCGAGCATTTCCGCGGTCAGGCCCATCATGCCCGAGGCCTTCGCCGCATAGAGCGACATGTGCGGGTTCGGGTCGACGCCGTGCATCATGCTCACGTGGCCCATGTGCTCGACACCACCGACAACGAACACGTCACCGTTACCGGTCATGATCGCCTGGGCAGCGGTGTGCAGCGCACTCATGGACGAACCGCACAGACGGCTGACGGTCTGGCCGGCCGAGGTGTGAGGGATCTGGGTCATCAGCGACGCCATGCGGGCGATGTTCCAGCCCTGCTCAAGGGTCTGGTTCACACAGCCCCAGATCACGTCCTCGACTTCGTTCGGGTCGACCTTGACGTTACGTTCCAGCAATTTGCTGATCAGGTGCGCCGACATGTCCTCGGCACGAGTGTTGCGGTGCATGCCGCCCTTGGAGCGGCCCATCGGCGTACGACCGAAGTCGACAATCACGACGTCTCTAGGATTCAAGCTCATAAATGTTCTCTCGCTCTAGTCGTTGGGCGCTTAACCGAAAAAGCGCTGGCCGTTCTTGGCCATTTCGCGCAGCTTCGCGGTCGGGTGGTACAGCGCGCCCAGATCAGCGTACTGGTCAGCCAGGGCAACGAACTCGGCCACACCGATCGAATCGATGTAGCGCAGCGCACCGCCACGGAATGGAGGGAAACCGATACCGTAGACCAGACCCATGTCGGCTTCGGCAGCTGTCTCGACAATGCCGTCTTCCAGGCAACGCACGGTTTCGAGGCACAGCGGGATCATCATCCAGTTGATGATGTCCTCGTCAGTGACGTCGCGCTGCTCGTAGACGATCGGCTTGAGCACTTCCAGCACCGACGAATCGGCCACTTTCTTCTGCTTGCCGCGCTTGTCGGTCTCGTAGGCGTAGAAGCCCTTGCCATTCTTCTGGCCCAGGCGCTTGGCTTCGTAGAGCACATCGACGGCCGAACGGCGGTCGTCTTTCATACGGTCCGGGAAACCTTCAGCCATCACGTCGCGGCCGTGGTGGCCGGTGTCGATGCCGACCACGTCCATCAGGTACGCCGGGCCCATCGGCCAGCCAAACTTTTCCATGACCTTGTCAATGCGCACGAAGTCTACGCCGGCGCTGACCAACTTGGCGAAACCGCCGAAGTACGGGAACAGCACGCGGTTGACCAAAAAGCCCGGGCAATCGTTGACGACGATCGGGTTCTTGCCCATTTTCTTGGCATAGGCCACGGTAGTGGCTACCGCGTGCTCGCTGGACTTCTCACCGCGGATCACTTCCACCAGCGGCATCATGTGCACCGGGTTGAAGAAGTGCATGCCGACAAAGTTTTCCGGACGCTTGAGGGCCTTGGCCAGCAGCGAAATGGAAATGGTCGAGGTGTTGGAGGCGAGGATGGTGCCTTCCTTGACCTGACCTTCGACTTCAGCCAATACCGCCTGCTTGACCTTAGGGTTCTCGACGACCGCTTCGACCACCAGGTCGACGTGGCCGAAATCACCGTAGGACAGGGTCGGACGAATGCCGTTGAGCACTTCGGCCATCTTCGCAGCGGTCATGCGACCCTTGTCGACGCGACCGACCAGCAGCTTGGCGGCTTCGGCCAGGCCTTGCTCGATCCCGTGTTCGTTGATGTCTTTCATCAGGATCGGCGTGCCTTTGGACGCCGACTGGTAAGCGATACCACCACCCATGATGCCGGCGCCGAGTACGGCAGCCTGCTTCACGTCACTGGCGATTTCGTCATAGGCCTTGGCCTTCTTTTTCAGTTCCTGGTCATTGAGGAACAGACCGATCAGGCTCTGTGCCGCCGAGGTCTTGGCCAGCTTGACGAAGCCGGCGGCCTCGACTTCCAGGGCCTTGTCGCGACCAAAATTCGCGGCTTTCTGGATGGTCTTGATCGCTTCGACCGGTGCCGGGTAGTTCGGACCCGCTTGACCGGCAACGAAACCCTTGGCGGTTTCGAAAGCCATCATTTGTTCAATCGCGTTGAGCTTGAGCTTTTCCAGCTTCGGCTGGCGCTTGGCCTTGTAGTCGAACTCGCCACTGATGGCGCGCTTGACGGTTTCAAGGGCAGCAGCCTGGAGTTTGCCAGGTTCGACCACGGCATCCACGGCACCGACTTTCAGTGCGTCTTCTGCGCGGTTTTCCTTGCCGGCGGCGATCCACTCGATGGCGTTATCGACACCGATCAGGCGTGGCAGGCGCACGGTCCCGCCGAAGCCCGGGTAGATACCCAGCTTGACTTCCGGCAGGCCGATCTTGGCCGCAGTGGACATGACGCCATCGAGTGGAGCCAGGCACATTTCCAGGCCGCCACCCAGGGCGATGCCATTGATGGCGGCGACGGTCGGTACGTTGAGGTCTTCGAAATCGCTGAAAATACGGTTGGCTTCGAGGTTGCCAGCGATCAGTTCGGCATCGGGCAGCTTGAAGTTGTCGACGAATTCGGTGATGTCGGCGCCGACGATAAACACGTCCTTGCCACTGCTGACGATCACACCCTTGATCGAAGCATCTGCCTTGATAGTGTCCACGGCCTGACGCAATTCGTTCAGGGTTAGACGATTGAACTTGTTGACGGACTCACCCTTGAGGTCGAATTTCAGTTCGACGATGCCACTTTCAAGAGCCTTAACCGTGATGGCTTTACCTTCGTAAATCATCAACTGATCTCCACGATATGGAAGCTGAACAGTACACGTTGGACGCTGACCGCTGGTCGGGCACTGACGTTACCGTCGATGCTACGCCAATCCGCCAGGCACACCCGTCAACGCGATAGTCGGGTTCTGTAGGAACGTTCTGAAAATACAAACGCTCAATTCATACGCCCGTTTGATTTGGGTGCACCACCTTCACGGAATTTCCGACAATTGTCAATCGCCCTAAACAGAGCGCATGAAGGAGACTCAACGGTCATTTTCGTACCACGCATATCCGCAACACGGCGCCGCATGCAGTGCCATTCATAGGATCAATAATTAGAAAAATCGCCCTAATCCGACGCGCGCGCAATTCAAGCGTCTAAGCTGGCGGGTACGTATTTGAATTGAGTGAAGGACGTTGCGAATGAACGCCCGGAACAGATGAAGGTTACCGGCCTGCCTGGCCAACCCGCCCGACACTTGTGTCGGGCTTTTTTTGCCCGCAAAGGGCCGAACAAGGCTTCAGGCCAGTGCCTTCAGCACGGCGGCAATGTCCTGCAATACGCTGGCTTCACCTTTTTCACCCCAGTACAGGGCGATCATCTGCTGGTCGGCCTCGATTTTGTAGACGTTGGCCGGCAACTTCTCGAAATGAATGAGCAGCGACTCATCCAGGCAGACTTCCCGCCACTGATTGGCCCACACCCCAGGCGCGGTCTGCCAGTAACTCCAGTTCGTGGGCTGACTACCCCGCCGGGGCCGATAATACTGGGCGCAAGGGTTCGGCGGCTGCTGTCCAAGCCAGTGCGGCCACTCCTGCGGCGCCAGTTGCATGGCCAGACCCAGGCGCCGCGCCTCCATGCGCAGGGCCATGCGACCACTCTGTACACGGGACGGGCGCAACCATGCCAGGGGACTCAACACCACCAACAGGATTGACACCACAATCCAGACCGTCATATTCGTACTCCCGAATTCCGATGAGTCCATTGACCCACGTCGCCGTCAATGGGCTTGAAACCAGCCATACTTACCGTATCGCCATTCTCTGGAGTGCTTTTTATGTACTACGAACACATCCTGGTCGCTGTCGACCTCACTGAAGAATGCGATCCCGTCGTCAAGCGTGCGCTCGCCCTTTGCGAAGGACGGGACGGCACCAAACTGTCCCTGGTACACATCGTCGAGCCGATGGCCATGGCCTTCGGCGGTGATGTGCCAATGGATCTTTCCCAGTTGCAGCAGCAACAGTTCGATCAAGCCAAGGAGCGCCTGGAGCGCCTGATCACCAAGTACCCGGCCCTGAAAAAGGAAAACAGCCACCTGACCTACGGCCAGCCGCGCCAGGAGATCCATCACCTGGCCAAGGAACAGGGTTGCGACATGATCGTCGTCGGCAGCCACGGTCGCCATGGCCTGGCGCTGCTGCTGGGTTCGACCGCCAATGACGTGCTGCATGGCGCGCCGTGCGACGTGCTGGCGGTGCATCTGGTCAAGCGCGCATAAGCACCCGTGGGAGCGAGCAGGCTCGCTCCCACAAGGGGACTGCATTTCCCATAAAAATCCCGGCATTCATCGCTCAATACCGGGATTTTTTACCGCAATGGATCACGCATCCAGCTCAGCCCAACGCTCCACCAGCGCATCCAGCTCGGCCTGCAACTGCTCCAGCTGCGCAATGACCTTGGCGGTTTCGGCGGCAGGTCGCTGATAGAAGCCGGCATCGGCCATCTCGGCCTCCACGGCCGCGATCTGCGCTTCCTTGGCCTCGATATCACCCGGCAAGGCCTCCAGCTCACGCTGCAATTTGTAGCTGAGCTTTTTCTTGGTCTGCGCCGGGGCAGCTGCCGCAACCACCGGGGCAGGCTCGGCCTTGACCACAGCAGAGTTCAGGTCGGCCTTGCCGGACTTGCTCTCAGTCACACCCAGCAGACGCGGCGAACCGCCCTGGCGCAGCCAGTCCTGATAACCACCGACGTATTCACGCACCTTGCCTTCGCCTTCGAATACCAGGGTGCTGGTGACCACGTTGTCGAGGAATGCCCGGTCGTGGCTGACCATCAGCACGGTGCCATTGAAGGTCAACAGCACCTCCTCCAGCAATTCGAGGGTTTCCACGTCCAGGTCATTGGTCGGTTCGTCCAGTACCAGCAGGTTCGCCGGTTTGCTGAACAACTTGGCCAGCAACAGGCGGGCACGCTCGCCGCCCGACAACGCCTTGACCGGCGTGCGGGCACGCTGGGGGCTGAACAGGAAATCGCCGAGATAGCTCAGGACATGACGGCTCTGGCCGTCGATCTCGATGAAATCGCGACCTTCGGCCACGTTGTCGATCACGGTTTTTTCCAGGTCCAGCTGATGACGTAACTGGTCAAAGTAGGCGACGTCGATCTTCGTGCCCTCTTCCACCTTGCCGCTGGTCGGCACCAGGCCACCCAGCATCAGCTTGAGCAGCGTGGTCTTGCCGGTGCCGTTGGCCCCCAGCAAGCCGATGCGATCGCCTCGCTGCAGGACCATGGAAAAGTCCTTGATCAGGAACGGACCGTCCGGATGGGCGAAGCTGACGTTCTCCAGGACCATCACCTGCTTACCGGATTTTTCAGCGGTTTCCAGCTGGATATTGGCCTTGCCCGTGCGCTCGCGGCGTTCGCTGCGCTCTACACGCAAGGCTTTAAGCGCCCGCACACGACCTTCGTTACGGGTACGCCGGGCCTTGATGCCCTGGCGAATCCAGACTTCTTCCTGGGCCAGGCGCTTGTCGAACAGGGCATTGGCGGTTTCTTCCGCCGCCAGCACCGCTTCCTTGTGCACCAGGAAGCTGGCGTAGTCGCCGTTCCAGTCGATCAGGCCGCCGCGGTCCAGTTCAAGGATGCGCGTTGCCAGGTTTTGCAGGAAGGAACGGTCGTGGGTGATAAACAGCACCGCGCCCTGGAAGTCCTTGAGGGCTTCTTCAAGCCAGGCGATCGCGCCGATGTCCAGGTGGTTGGTGGGTTCGTCGAGCAGCAGCAGGTCCGGCTCGGACACCAGGGCCTGGGCCAGCAGGACGCGACGACGCCAGCCACCGGACAACTCGGCGAGGGTCTTGTCGGCCGGCAACTGCAGGCGGCTGAGGGTGCTGTCGACCAGTTGCTGCAGACGCCAGCCATCCCGGGCTTCGAGATCGTGCTGCACGTGCATCAGTTTTTCCAGGTCGGCATCGGTGACGATGTTCTGGCTCAGGTGGTGATATTCGGCCAACAGCGCGCCAACACCGTCCAGGCCCTCGGCAACCACGTCGAACACGGTCCGCTCGTCAGCGACTGGCAGCTCCTGAGGCAATTCGCCGATTTTCAAGCCTGGCGCACGCCAGACCGAGCCGTCGTCGGGCTTCTGGTCGCCCTTGACCAGCTTCATCATGCTGGACTTGCCAGTGCCGTTGCGGCCGATGATGCACACCCGCTCACCACGGGCGATCTGCCAGGACACCTTGTCCAACAACGGCATCGCGCCGAAAGCAAGGGACACATCGCTGAATTTGAGCAGGGTCATGAGCTTCTCCAAAAACCGGGCGCGCATTCTACCCGAGATGAGACCTCAAGGGTCCGCCAATTTCGTCGCTAAAAGGCTCTTTACACGTTATGCACAACAAATGTTGCGAAGTTGTACCGACGGCTCTGCAAAGCTTTCGCCGGTTGCTGGCAAAAGGCTAAGCTACAGACAGTTACCCTGGGTCCGCCCTTGGGCTTGTCATGTTTTTTCTGCCCGGATGTCTCATGCGCAGTCGCCTTCTTAGTGTCTTGTCTTGTTTTTTTGTGTGTGCCACTGCCGTTCAAACCGCTCAGGCGGTGGATATTTCCACCCAGCGCCAGTATTACGACGAGGCCAAGCGGGCCTTGGCCAAAGGTGATACCGGCCCGTATTTCCGCTACAGCCAGGCCCTGCGTGATTATCCGTTGGAGCCATACCTTGCCTACGACGAGTTGACCGCTCGCCTCAAGAGCGCCAGCAACGCCGAGATCGAGAAATTCCTTGCCGAGCACGGTGACCTGCCCCAGGCCAACTGGATGAAGCTGCGCTGGTTGCGCTGGCTGACCGAGCGCGGCGATTGGGAGACATTCGTCAAATATTACGACCCCAAGCTCAACTTCACCGAGCTGGACTGTCTCAACGCCCAATACCAACTCAACCATGGCCAGAAGGCCGAAGGCTACGCCAATACCGAAAAGCTGTGGCTCACCGGCAAGTCCCTGCCGCAAACCTGCGATGTGTTGTTCGGCATCTGGGCGTCCCAGGGGCAGTTGACTGAACAGAAACGCTGGGAACGCGCCAAACTGGCCGCCCAGGCGCGCAACTATCCGTTGGCCAACAGCCTGGTCGGCAGCCTGACCACCCTTGCTCCGAGAGGCAAATTATTGGTGGACGTGGCGCAGAAACCGGAGCTGCTCAACCAGCCATCGCGCTTCAGCCCGGCCGATGAGCCGATGTCCGACATCGTCAGCCTTGGCTTGCGCCGCCTGGCCCGCCAGGATCCGGATAAAGCCATGGCGCTGCTGGACGGCTACGCCAGCACCATGCGCTTTTCTCGGGACGAAAAAGTCGCCATCGCCCGGGAAATTGGCCTGACCCTTGCCAAGCGCTTCGACAGCCGCGCCCTGGACGTAATGACTCAATATGACCCGGAGCTGCGGGACGACACCGTTTCGGAATGGCGACTGCGCCTGCTGCTGCGCCTGGCCCGCTGGGAGGACGCCTATCAGCTGACCCGGCGCCTGCCCGAGTCGCTGGCCAGCACCAATCGCTGGCGGTACTGGCAGGCCCGCACGCTCGAGCTGGCACAACCGCAGAACCCGGAAGCGTTGACGCTTTACAAGCATCTGGCCCGTGAGCGGGACTTCTATGGCTTCCTGGCCGCCGACCGCTCCCAGTCACCCTACTCGCTGGTCAACAAGCCGCTGCCGATGAGCCAGGCGTTGATCAACAAGGTCCGCAACACCCCGGGCGTGCGTCGAGCACTGGAGTTTTACGCCCGCGGGGAGATCGTCGACGGTCGACGCGAGTGGTATCACGTCAGCCGTCATTTCAACCGGGATGAAATGGTTGCCCAGGCCAAACTGGCCTATGACCTGAAGTGGTATTTCCCGGCGATCCGCACCATCAGCCAGGCCAAGTACTGGGACGATCTGGATATCCGGTTCCCGATGGCCCACCGCGACACCCTGGTGCGCGAAGCCAAGGTCCGTGGACTGCATTCCAGTTGGGTGTTTGCGATCACTCGCCAGGAGAGCGCCTTCATGGACGATGCCCGCTCCAGTGTTGGCGCCGCCGGCCTGATGCAACTGATGCCCGGTACCGCCAAGGAAACCGCACGCAAATTCAGCATCCCCCTGGCCTCGCCACAGCAGGTGCTGAACCCGGACAAGAACATCCAGCTTGGCGCGGCTTACCTGAGCCAGGTCCACAGTCAGTTCAACGGCAACCGCGTGCTGGCCTCGGCCGCCTACAACGCCGGCCCCGGTCGCGTACGTCAATGGCTGCGCGGCGCCGACCACCTGAGCTTCGACGTCTGGGTCGAGAGCATTCCCTTCGACGAAACCCGCCAGTACGTGCAGAACGTATTGTCATACTCAGTGATCTACGGCCAGAAACTCAACTCACCCCAACCGTTGGTGGACTGGCATGAGCGGTATTTTGATGATCAGTGATCGCGACAGGTGCTGAGCTACAGCTGAGAAGCAAAAAAAGCCCGCATCGAAAAATGCGGGCTTTTCTATTGTCGATGAACCTTGTGGGAGCGGGCTTGCTCGCGAATACGGCATATCAATCGACGACGATATCGACTGACCCAACGCATTCGCGAGCAAGCCCGCTCCCACAGGTTTAGCTGCGCGTGAGCCTCAGTCGATGAACGGCTCATGCCCCACATTGAACTGCAACGCCGCCAACCGTGCATACAGCGCATTACTCGCCACGAGCTCCTGATGGGTGCCCACGGCCACCACCTTACCTTGATCCATCACCGCGATCCGATCAGCATTCTTCACCGTGGCCAGGCGGTGGGCGATGACCAGGGTGGTGCGGTTTTTCATCAGGTTGGGCAAGGCTTGCTGGATCAAATGTTCACTTTGTGCGTCCAGCGCGCTGGTGGCTTCGTCCAACAGCAGGATCGGCGCGTCCACCAGCAGCGCCCGGGCGATGGCCAGGCGCTGGCGTTGACCGCCGGACAGGCCGAGACCGCCATCGCCCAGGTGCGTCTGGTAACCATCGGGCATCTGCTCGATGAAGTCATGGGCGTGGGCAATCTGAGCGGCCTCGCGCACCTGCTCGGAAGTGGCTTGCGGATTGCCGTAGCGGATGTTTTCTTCAACCGAGCCGAAGAACAGCGCCGGGTGTTGTGAAACCAGGGCGAAATGGCGCCGCAGGTCCAACGGATCGAGCAGGATCAACGGCACGCCATCAATGAGAATCCGCCCCTCTATCGGATCGTAGAAACGTAGCAGCAAGTCATACACCGTGGACTTGCCCGCACCGGACGGCCCGACAAGGGCCAGGGTTTCCCCTGCGTTGACGGTCAGGTCAAGACCATCCAGCGCATAGCTTTGCGGCCGCGACGGATAGGAAAATCGAACGCCTTCGAGACGCAGATCCCCTCGAACCCGCTCCGGCAAGGTCACCAGGCCCGACGTCGGCGGCTGGATAATGTTCTCCGATCGCAGCAACTCGGCGATGCGCTCCGCCGCACCGGCCGCCCGCTGCAGTTCGCCGATCACCTCACTCAAGGTCCCGAATGCACCGCCGACGATCAAGCTGTAGAACACGAAAGCGGCCAGTTCTCCGGCGGAAATCCGTCCGGCGATCACGTCCATGCCACCGACCCAGAGCATCACCCCCACCGCCCCCAACACCAGCACGATGACCAGGGTGATCAGCCAGGCCCGCTGGGCGATGCGCTTGCGAGCAATGTCGAAAGCCTGCTCCACCGTCACGGAGAAACGCTGTTCGTCCTGGACCTGATGGTTGTAGGCCTGCACGGTCTTGATCTGGCCGAGGGTTTCGGAGACATAACTGCCGACATCGGCGACGCGGTCCTGGCTCAAGCGCGACAGACTACGCACCCGGCGACCGAAAAGCAGGATCGGCACCAGCACCAGCGGCAAAGCGACCACCACGATGCTGGTGAGCTTGGGGTTGGTGATGAACAGCAGCACGATGCCACCGACCACCATCAAGACATTACGCAGAAATAACGACAGCGATGAACCAATCACCGATTGCAGCAGCGTTGTATCGGCGGTCAGGCGCGACTGGATCTCCGAGCTACGGTTGTTTTCGTAGAAGCCTGGATGCAGATAGACCAGATGATTGAACACCTGCCGCCGGATATCGGCCACCACCCGCTCGCCAATCCACGACACCAGGTAAAAACGCGCAAATGTCCCGATTGCCAGGGCCACCACCAACAGCATGAACAGACCGATGGATTGGTTGAGCAGATGCGGTGAGCGAGTCATGAACCCCTGGTCCACCAGCAAACGGATACCTTGCCCCATGGACAAGGTGATACCGGCAGTGACGATCAGCGCGAGCATAGCGCCGACCACCTGCTTGCGATAAGGGGCGATGAAGCCGCTGGCCAGACGTATGGCACGGCGATGGCGAGAAGAGAGCATCAGAAACGTCCGATAGTGAAGCAGGAAAAGTCTGATTCGCCGAACCGAAGCGCGACGGAACCAAGTGAAATCAGAATGAGTCAGGTTAAATATGACCGCAACGACTAGGGCCTAGATGTTATCGGTCTAAAGTCTGGGTGGAAACGCAACTGTGTTTCTGATTGAGTGAAGGTGTCGCCATGAACCTACAAGGAATGTCATGGCTCGGTCATTTGGCGACATTAAAATAGGCACACAACCTGATGAGGAGACAGGCCATGTCCTTGCAACACAGCAGCGACGACAAAATTCAAGTGATCCGCACGCAACCGGACCAGTCCTTGGGCTGCTCGTTCATCGACGCCCAGGGGCGCGAAGTTCCGATTACCGAAGACATGATCCAGAAAGCCTGCAGCGAGCTGGAAAAACGACTGGTCAAGCCTGCCGAACAAAAGTGATACAGCCCGTCTCAATTGAACCCGACCTTGATGTCGGGTTTTTTATGCCTGCAAATATTGCGCAGGCTCGCAGCCAGGCTTTTGTGGCGAGGGAGCTTGCTCCCGCTGGACTGCGAAGCAAGCCCAAATACGGCGGCTGCTGCGCAGCCGAGCGGGAGCAAGCTCCCTCGCCACAAGAGCATTTCAGCATCAGATAGCAGTGGCGCCCAACGCGGTGATGATCTGCTGCAATGCCTCGGACTGGCCCTCGATACGCACATTCAAACTGTCGATTTCACGGCGTGGTGGATAGTGTTTGCGCAGGGCATCGAAGGCGCTGCGCTGCTCGCTGACCGAGCCGACCAGGCTGCGGCGAAAGTCCGCATCGTCGCGACGCGGGTCGTACACGCCACGGCACAGCGCGGCCAGGGCCCAGGCGGGGTCGGTTTGCGCATCAAGCGTGACACCGCCCAGCCACGGCTTGGGCAACAGGTCCCGTAGGCTGATTTCCACCGGGCGGCCCAGAAAACCACACAGGGCCTCGTAGATTTGCGCAGTGCCGCGCTGGCGGCCATCGAGGCTGTAACCGGCAATGTGCGGGGTGGCGATCACACACAGGTCTGCCAGGTCGACATCCACGGTCGGCTCCTGCTCCCAGACATCCAGTACCGCTTGCAAGTCTTCGCGCGCCAGCAACACCTCACGCAGCGCCGCGTTATCGATCACCGGGCCGCGGGCCGCATTGATCAGCCACGTTCCCGGCTTGAGCTGATTCAGGCGTGCCTCGTCGAACAGGTGCCAGGTCGGTTGCTCGCCATCACGGGTCAATGGCGTATGCAGGCTGATCACGTCGCACTGCTCGATGATCTGCTCCAGGCTCAAATACTCGCCACCCTCGGCCGCCTGACGCGGTGGATCGCAGACCTTCACCACCCAGCCAAGCCCCTTGAGCACTTCAATCAAGCGCCCGCCCACCTGGCCTGCACCGACCACGCCAAAAGTACGCTGACGCAGGTCCGCGCCTTCGATTTCCGCCAGCGTCATCAGGCTGCCCAGCACGTAGTCCACCACGCCACGGGCATTGCAGCCCGGCGCGCTGGCCCAGCGGATACCGGCCTCGGCGAAATACGCCAGGTCCAGGTGATCGGTGCCGATGGTGCAGGTGCCGACGAAGCGCACCTTGCTGCCTTCCAGCAGTGCCCGATTGACCTGGCTGACCGAGCGCACCAACAGGATATCGGCCTGCTCGACCATCGCCCGATCGATGCCCCGTCCCGGCACCCGACGGATTTCGCCGAAGCCCTGGAAAAACGCGTCAAGCAAGGGGATGTTTTCGTCGGCGACGATCAGCATGGCAAAAGCTCCTTTGGCGGGGTGGGCAGTGTAGGCGTTCCTGTAGATCCGTGCATTCTTCAGTGAACGCCCGTTGTGGCGAGGGAGCTTGCTCCCGCTGGACTGCGCAGCAGGCCCAAGATTTTTGCGGCTGCTGCGCAACCGAGCGGGAGCAAGCTCCCTCGCCACAGAAGCTGTACTTGCCAGCGATTACAAATCCACAACACACGCTTTTTCCTGACCATTGCGTCAAGGCGTAGAATGCGCCGCCTTGCGCTTAATCTTTTCGGACGCTTTGCCTGTGAACCCTGTACTCGACACGCCAACCACCCTCTCCCGCCCCGCCCGGGTTCGCCTGGAGCTCAAGACACTGCTGGCCTTGGCCCTGCCGATCATGGTGGCGCAACTGGCGACCACTGCCATGGGTTTCGTCGATGCGGTGATGGCCGGTCGCGTCGGTCCACGGGACCTGGCGGCGGTGGCGCTGGGTAACTCGATCTGGGTGCCGGTGTTCCTGTTGATGACCGGCACGCTGCTGGCGACCACGCCGAAAGTCGCCCAGCGCTTCGGCGCCGGCACGTTCGAGCAAATCGGCCCGCTGGTGCGCCAGGCGCTGTGGCTGGCGCTGGTGGTGGGGCTGATCGCCATGCTGACGCTGTTCAGCGCCGAGCCGATCCTGCACATCATGAAGGTCGATCCGCAATTGATCGGCCCGTGCATGGAGTATCTGCGGGGCATCGGCACCGGCCTGCCGGCGGTGGCCCTGTATCACGTCCTGCGGTGTTTCAGCGATGGCCTGGGCCGTACCCGACCAGCGATGGTGTTGGGCCTTTGCGGGCTGGCGCTGAACATTCCGCTCAATTACATCTTCATTTACGGCCACTTGGGCGTGCCGGCCATGGGCGGCGTCGGTTGTGGCTGGGCCACGGCCATCGTGATGTGGGTCATGGCGTTGGGCATGGCCGGCTGGGCACGCTGGGCGCCTGCCTATCAGCCGAGCCGCTTGTTCAGTCGCTTCGACTGGCCGCAATGGGCGGTCATCAAGCGCCTGCTGAGCATCGGCCTGCCGATCGGCATCGCGGTGTTCGCCGAGTCGAGTATTTTCGCGGTGATCGCGCTGCTGATCGGCAGCCTCGGCGCCACGGTGGTGGCCGGTCACCAGATCGCGCTGAACTTCAGTTCCCTGGTGTTCATGATCCCCTATTCCCTGGGCATGGCCGTGACGGTGCGGGTCGGCCAGGCCTTGGGCCGACGTCAGCCTCGCGAAGCGCGCTTTGCCGCCGGGGTGGGCATGGGCGCGGCGCTGGCGTATGCCTGCCTGTCAGCGAGTCTGATGTTTCTTTTGCGCGGGCCCATCGCCGCGATCTATACCGCCGATCCGGTGGTGATCAACGTGGCGTCGATGCTGATCGTCTACGCGGCGCTGTTTCAGTTTTCCGATGCGATCCAGGTGACGGCAGCCGGCGCATTGCGTGGCTACCAGGACACCCGGGTGACGATGATCCTGACGCTGTTCGCCTATTGGGGCATCGGCCTGCCCGTGGGCTACGCCCTGGGCATGACCGATTGGCTGGGCGCCGCCAGCGGCCCGAGCGGCTTGTGGCAAGGCCTGATCGTCGGCTTGAGCTGCGCAGCGCTGATGCTGTCGATCCGACTGACACGCAGCGCGCGCAAGCAGATCCGCATCAACCAATCGTCGGATCAGGCGAGTTTTTTGCGAATCCAGTAGCGGTAGGTCCCGTCCACCTCGTCCTGGGCCACCAGTTCGTGGTCCAGAAACACGCAGAACTTGGGGATGTCGCGGCGGGTCGAGGGGTCGGTGGCAATCACTTTCAGCAGCCCGCCGGGGGCCAGGTCGCGGATGTGCTGGTGCAGCATCATCACCGGCTCCGGGCAATTGAGGCCGGTGGCGTCCAGCGTGCCGTCGACCGGCGTGTCGTTCATTTCACTCATGTTCTACTCCTGAAACCGGTCGGCATTGTCGCGCAATGTCGGCGCCCTTAACAGACTCACATCAATCTTGTGGCGAGGGAGCTTGCTCCCGCTCGGCTGCGCAGCAGTCGTCGCCCTTTGGATGGGGTTGCTTCGCAACCCAGCGGGAGCAAGCTCCCTCGCCACAAGAGCCGCTCTGCAGTGCATCAGCGGGACTTGGGCTTCTTGGTGTCCAACCGTCGCAAATGGCAGGTCACTTCCTCGCGGTCGTGATACAGCTGCTTGCAGCCGATCTCGACCTTGATGCCCCGGGCCTTGAAACCGTCGGCGATGCGCTCGAGCAGGCGCTTGACCTCGGCGTAACGCTGTTTCATCGGCAATTTGAGATTGACCACCGCCTCGCGGCAATGGCCTTCGCCGATCCACTCTTCGAGCATGGCGGCGTTGCGCGCCGGTTTCTCGACGATATCGCAGACCATCCAGTCCACCGGCTGCCTGGGCTTGAAGGTAAAGCCGTCCGCCATCAAGTGCTGCACCAGACCGGTCTCCATCAGGCTTTCGGCCATCGGGCCGTTGTCGATGGCGGTCACCAGCATCCCGCGATTGACCAATTGCCAGGTCCAACCGCCTGGCGCGGCACCGAGGTCGACGCCGGTCATGTCGCTGTGCAGGCGCTCGTCCCACTGATCGCGCGGGATGAAATGGTGCCAGGCTTCTTCGAGCTTGAGAGTGGAGCGGCTCGGCGCCTGGCGAGGGAACTTCAGGCGTGGAATGCCCATCGGCCACATCGCCGAATTACCAGCCTCGGCCAACCCCAGGAACACTTCGCGCCCACTCTTGAAAGTCAGCAACAGGCGCGGCTTATGCCCGTCGTCCACCAGCTTGCCGGCCGCGATCAGCGCCTTACGCAACGGGCCTTCGAATTTCTTGCAGAAGTTCGACAGTTCCTTACCGTCGTTGGTATCCACCACTTCCAGCCACAGACTTCCACAGGTCGGGAATGCCGCCATATGGCTCAGGATGACACTGATGCGGTCGGTTTCCGGTAAGTCGATAAAAGTGCCGCGCGCCCATTGGCGCGGAAAAATCAGCTCGGCGAAACGCAGGCCGCGCATCAACCGCTCGGCGCCGTCGTCTTCAGTGCAGACGAATTCGGCGCAAGCACTGGCCGGCTTGGCCTTGGCGTAGCCCGCCACATTGAGTCGAGCTGCGTGGTCGGCGATCTCGGAACAGACCTCCCCTTCGAAGCCCGGCCGGCAGTGCATGAAAAGCGTGTTCATTGAAACTCCGTAGCAAAGCCTGTCACGAAAACCGCCGCATGATAGCGGAGTTCTGAACCCCGAACCCGCCGCTGATGTCCTGTGATTAGTCAGAAGCTCAAAACAGGGCTAGGTTAAAGGCTCTGTCCGTCCCGTCAGTCCGTAGCCGTGCGGACTCAAAGGAGTGATTTCAATGCCATCCCTCGATAGCCTGAAAACCCTTAAGACACTGCAGGTCGACGCCAAGACCTACCACTATTTCAGCCTGCCGGACGCCGCCCGGAGCCTGGGCGACCTGGACAAGTTGCCGATGTCGCTGAAGGTACTGCTGGAAAACCTGTTGCGCTGGGAAGATGACAAGACCGTCACCGGTGCCGACCTCAAGGCCCTGGCCGGCTGGCTCAAGGAGCGGCGTTCCGATCGCGAAATCCAGTACCGCCCGGCCCGGGTCTTGATGCAGGATTTCACCGGTGTTCCCGCCGTGGTCGACCTGGCGGCCATGCGCGCCGCCGTGGAAAAGGCCGGTGGCGATCCGCAGCGGATCAACCCGCTCTCCCCCGTAGACCTGGTGATCGACCATTCGGTGATGGTGGATAAATTCGCCAGCCGCCAGGCCTTCGAGCAGAACGTCGACATCGAAATGCAGCGCAACGGCGAACGCTATGCGTTCCTGCGCTGGGGCCAGAGTGCCTTCGACAACTTCAGTGTGGTGCCGCCGGGCACCGGCATCTGCCATCAGGTCAACCTCGAATACCTGGGCCGCACCGTCTGGACCCGCGAAGAAGATAGCCGTACCTACGCATTCCCGGACACCCTGGTGGGCACCGACTCCCACACCACCATGATCAACGGCCTCGGCGTGCTCGGCTGGGGCGTGGGCGGGATCGAGGCCGAAGCGGCCATGCTCGGCCAGCCGGTGTCGATGCTGATTCCCGAAGTCATCGGCTTCAAGCTCACTGGCAAGCTGCGCGAAGGCATCACCGCCACCGACCTGGTGCTGACAGTCACCCAGATGCTGCGCAAGAAAGGCGTGGTGGGCAAATTCGTCGAATTCTACGGGGACGGTCTCGCCGACCTGCCCCTGGCCGACCGAGCCACCATTGCCAACATGGCTCCGGAATATGGCGCCACCTGTGGCTTTTTCCCGGTGGATGAAGTGACCCTGGATTACCTGCGCCTGTCAGGGCGCCCCGTGGAAACCGTGAAACTGGTGGAAGCCTATTGCAAGGCCCAGGGTTTGTGGCGGCTGCCGGGCCAGGAACCGGTGTTCACCGACAGCCTGGAGCTGGACATGGGCAGCGTCGAAGCCAGCCTCGCCGGGCCGAAACGCCCTCAGGACCGGGTCTCGCTACCCAATGTCGGCCAGGCCTTCAGCGATTTCCTCGGTCTGCAAATCAAACCCACCAGCAAGGAAGAAGGTCGCCTGGAAAGTGAAGGTGGCGGTGGCGTCGCGGTGGGCAACGCCGATCAGGTCGGCGAAACCGAGTACGAGTTCGAAGGCCAGACCCATCGCTTGAAAAACGGCGCGGTGGTGATCGCTGCCATCACCTCCTGCACCAACACCTCCAACCCCAGCGTCATGATGGCCGCCGGCTTGCTGGCGAAAAAAGCAGTGGAAAAAGGCCTGGCCCGCAAACCTTGGGTCAAGAGCTCCCTGGCGCCGGGCTCCAAGGTGGTGACCGACTACTACCAGGCCGCCGGCCTGACCGAGTATCTCGATAAGCTCGGTTTTGCCTTGGTTGGTTATGGCTGCACGACTTGTATCGGTAACTCCGGACCACTGCCGGAGCCGATCGAAAAAGCCATCCAGAAGGCCGATCTGACCGTGGCCTCGGTCCTGTCGGGCAACCGCAACTTCGAAGGCCGGGTGCATCCACTGGTGAAAACCAACTGGCTGGCCTCGCCACCGCTGGTGGTCGCCTATGCCCTGGCCGGCACCGTGCGCATCGACATCAGCAGCGAGCCGTTGGGCAACGACCGGGACGGCAAGCCGGTGTACCTGCGGGACATCTGGCCCAGCAGCCAGGAAGTGGCCGAGGCCGTGGCCCGGGTGAACACCAGCATGTTCCATAAGGAATACGCGGCGGTGTTTGCCGGCGACGAGCAATGGCAGGCCATCGAAGTGCCCCAGGCGGCGACCTATGTCTGGCAGGCCGACTCGACCTATATCCAGCATCCGCCGTTCTTCGATGGCATCGGCGGGCCACCCCCGGCGATCAGGAACGTCGAGGGTGCGCGAGTCCTGGCACTACTGGGGGACTCGGTGACCACCGACCACATCTCCCCCGCCGGTAACATCAAGGCCGACAGCCCGGCCGGACGCTACCTGCGCGAGCAAGGCGTGGAACCGCGGGATTTCAACTCCTATGGCTCAAGACGCGGCAACCACCAGGTAATGATGCGCGGCACCTTCGCCAACATCCGCATCCGCAATGAAATGCTCGACGGCGAAGAAGGCGGCAACACGATCTACATCCCCAGCGGCGAACGGATGCCGATCTACGACGCCGCCATGCTGTACCAAGCCACGGGCACGCCACTGGTGGTGATCGCCGGCCAGGAATACGGCACCGGATCGAGCCGGGACTGGGCAGCCAAGGGCACGAACCTGTTGGGCGTGAAAGCGGTGATCGCTGAAAGCTTCGAGCGCATCCACCGTTCCAACCTGGTGGGGATGGGTGTGCTGCCGCTGCAGTTCAAGCTCGACCAGAATCGCAAGAGCCTGAACCTCACCGGCAAGGAAACCCTGGACATCCTGGGTCTGGACGGGGTCGAACTGACGCCGCGGATGAACCTGCCGTTGGTCATCACCCGCGAAGACGGTCGCCAGGAGCGGATCGAGGTACTGTGCCGGATCGATACCTTGAATGAAGTGGAGTACTTCAAGGCGGGCGGGATTCTGCACTATGTTCTGCGGCAGTTGATTGCCAGTTAGAGCTCGCCCCCTGTGGGACCTGTGGGAGCGAGCTTGCTCGCGATAGCGGTGGATCAGACAACGGGATGTTGCCTGGCAGGGCCTCATCGCGAGCAGGCTCGCTCCCACAGTAGATTCTGGCTGTTCCCAGATTCAGCGTTCAACCCGATCCCCTGTGGGAGCGAGCCTGCTCGCGATGGCGGTGGGTCAGGCAATGGATATCTCCTGCAGGACCTCAGCATCCATCACTCGACCAGTCGCCGTTTTCTTATCTAGCCACCTATAATTCGCCCCCATCCGGCACTCACGGAACCGAGCCAGCCAACCGTTCACCTTCTCCTGCGCATGAATCTGCACGGATACAAAAATGTGCTCTTTGCACGACATGGCGGCGTCGTAGACGCGGCAGCCATGCTCGCCCAAAGCTTCACAGCCTAAAAGGATGTTATATGCCCGCTCTGCCCTGGCCTTACCTGGCCCTTCTTTCCATCGGCTATGGCTTGGCCCTGGCCTACGGCCAACTGGCCTGGACGGCTGCCATTTCGGTCGCGCTGCTGTTGTTTGCCGGTTACGCGGTTCGCCAGCGGGAAATGCCAGTGGGCCGGGTCCTCGGGCATGTCCTGTTTCTGGTGATGGCCATGGCCTTGGCGATGCACTGGATGCCAGGCTTTTTCAACGGTCGGGCCATCGCGGCGCAACGCTTTACCGATGATGCGGCGCGCTTCGCCATGTACTTGAACCAGGACAAGCCGCTGATCGGCTTCTGGCTGCTGCTGGCCTGCCCATGGATCGTTGGCCGGCGCTCGTTTCGTTTATCCGTCTATGCCACAGCCCTCGGCCTGGGCCTGAGCGCGGTACTGGCCCTGGGCGGAGCCTTGTTACTGGGGATGATCCACTGGGCGCCGAAATGGCCGGAGCAGGCCTGGATCTGGGCGCTGAACAATCTTTTGCTGGTCACGCTGGTGGAGGAAGCGCTGTTTCGTGGCTACATTCAAGGCGGCCTGAGTCGACGCCTCAAGCATCTGGCCCAGGGTGACAACCTCGCGTTAATCCTGGCCTCGCTGTTGTTCGGCCTGGTGCATGCGGGAGCGGGTTGGCAATGGGTCTTGCTGTCCGGCCTGGCGGGCATCGGTTACGGCTTCGCGTATCGCTTTGGCGGCCTCGGCGCGGCGATTGCCACGCATTTCGCGCTGAATCTGCTTCACTTCACCTTGTTTACCTATCCGATGCTGGCGTAGGACCGCAGGGTAAAAATAACCTCAACTAAAACCTGACTGCGCCGACAACCCTTCAAAGCCTTGCGGATTTGCACACCATGCGTAACAACCAACCCGTCACACAGCGCGAAAGGACCTTCCCGGCCCAACAACGACTGATCTCCACCACCAATGCCAAAGGTGTGATCACTTACTGTAACGATGCATTTGTCGAGATCAGCGGATTTTCGAAAGAAGAACTGATCCATGCGCCACACAACCTGGTGCGCCATCCAGATGTTCCATCCGCCGTGTTCGCCCACATGTGGAACACCCTGAAACAAGGCTTGCCATGGATGGGCATCGTCAAGAACCGTTGCAAGAGCGGCGACCATTACTGGGTCAATGCCTACGTCACGCCCGTGTTCGAGGGCAATCAGGTGGTGGGCTACGAGTCGGTGCGGGTCAAGCCCACCGCCGAACAGATCGCTCGGGCCGAAGCGCTGTACAAGCGCATCAACCAGGGCAAGCCCGCCGTCCCGAGCAGCGACAAGTGGGTGCCGATGCTGCAGGACTGGCTGCCGTTTATCCTGGTCAGCCAGTTGAGCTTCGTTGTGGGCGCGTTCTTGAACTCCCATTGGGGCTTCGCGCTGGCTGCAGTGTTGTCGGTGCCCCTGGGGTTGCTGGGCCTGCAATGGCAGCAACGTGGAATCAAGCGTCTGCTGCGCCTGGCCGAGCAGACCACATCCGATCCGCTGATCGCGCAGATGTACACCGACAGCCGTGGCGCCCAGGCGCGCCTGGAAATGTCGATCCTCAGTCAGGAAGCGCGCTTGAAGACTTGCCTGACCCGGCTGCAGGACACCGCCGAGCACCTGAACGAACAAGCCCTTCAATCCAACACCCTGGCCCACAACAGCTCCAGCGGCCTGGAACGCCAGCGCCTGGAAACCGAGCAGGTCGCGACCGCCGTCAACCAGATGGCTGCCACCACCCAGGAAGTCGCCAGCCACGTGCAACGTACCGCCGATGCCACCCAGGAAGCCAATCGCCTGACCGGTCGCGGTCGCGACATCGCCGGGGAGACGCGCGAAGCCATCGAACGCCTGTCGGTGGTGGTCGGCGAGACCGGTCAGACCGTGACCCAACTGGCCAAGGACAGCGACGAGATCGGCGGCGTAGTGGATGTGATCAAAGGCATCGCCGACCAGACCAACCTGCTGGCGCTCAACGCCGCCATCGAAGCGGCCCGTGCCGGCGAGATGGGCCGTGGCTTTGCTGTGGTGGCCGACGAAGTGCGGCAACTGGCGCAACGCACCAGCGAGTCCACCGGGCAGATCCACGCCCTGATCGCCAAACTCCAGCAGACCGCCAACAACGCCGTCCAAACCATGGACGCCGGGCATCGCCAGGCCGAAGAAGGCGTGGCGCGGGTGATGGAAGCCGACCAGGCACTGGTGGGAATCAGCGAAGCGGTGGCCAACATTACCGACATGACCACCCAGATCGCCGCCGCCACCGAGGAACAGAGTTCGGTGGCCGAGGAGATCAGCCGCAACATCAGCAACATCTCGGAGTTGGCCGACCAGACCTCGGGCCAGGCCCACAGCTCGGCGCTGCTGAGCGAGGAACTGACTCGTACGGCGAATACGCAGTATTCGTTGGTGGAGCGATTTAACCGCTGACTGGGGTTCGCTGGATAAAAGGCCGGGAAGATAGTGCTTCCCGGTTTTTTATTGCCCATTCAAAAATGGCGTTGCGTTATAAACTGCCTTCGCGAGCAAGCCCGCTCCCACAGGGGAATGCGCTCCAGATGTGGGAGCGGGCTTGCTCGCGAAGAGGCCCGGCCAGACACCATCAATTACGAAGAAGAAACCCAGCCACCGCCCGCGCCGCCGTCTCCAGATGCTGCCCATGACTGAACCCCGAGGCCTTCAACGGTTTCAGATCATGATCCCCCGCCTCCAGCCACAACACCTCGATATTCGGTGACAACGCATACCCCGCCACCGCCTCGCGATTGCCCAGGGCATCGCGCTCGCCCTGCACGATCAGGGTCGGGGTTTTCAACCCGGCCAGATGCTCGACCCGCGGCTTCTCCGGTTTGCCCGCCGCATAAAACGGGTACCCCAGGCACACCAGTGCATCACAGCCCAGCTCATCGGCCAGCAGGCTCGCCATCCGCCCGCCCATGGACTTGCCGCCAATCACCAGCCGTCCAGCGACATAAGGCCGCACCGTGGCATACACCTCACGCCAGTATTCCAGCAGCTTGGGAGCCGGATTGGGCGGACGCTTGCCCCCGTCCACACGTCGTTGGGCCATATAGGGAAACTCGAAGCGCAACACGTTGACCCCATGTGCGGCAAGGCGCGTAGCCATTTCGTCCATGAACCCACTGTCCATCGGCGCACCAGCACCATGGGCCAGGATCAGGGTCGGCGGCTCGGCGCCATCGCGCGGTTGCGCGGGCGTCCACAGCCAACCGTGCCGCTGCACACACCGCGCCCATTGATCCCCGTCAATACTGGCCTTGTGCTGTTTCTCCATGCTTGCCTCGCTTTCAGTCTGCCTATAACTCCAGGCGAAGCACGCGGCCCTGCCTTGGGCAGGCGCTCACTTCGGCTGAACCGTGGATGGGGAACCATGAACACTTCTATCAGTACCGCCTACAACTACAAGGTGGTCCGCCAATTCGCCATTATGACGGTGGTATGGGGCATCGTCGGCATGGGGCTCGGGGTTTTTCTCGCCGCCCAATTGGTCTGGCCGCAGCTCAACTTCGACTTGCCCTGGACCAGCTTCGGCCGCCTGCGCCCGCTGCATACTAACGCGGTGATCTTCGCCTTTGGCGGCTGCGCCCTGTTTGCCAGTTCGTTCTACTCGGTGCAGCGCACCTGCCAAACCCAGCTGTTTGCGCCGAAAATCGCCGCATTCTGCTTCTGGGGCTGGCAATTGGTGATCCTGCTGGCGGCCATCAGCCTGCCACTGGGCTACACCAGTTCCAAGGAGTATGCCGAGCTGGAATGGCCGATCGACATCCTGATCACCATCGTCTGGGTCGCCTACGCCATCGTGTTCTTCGGCACCGTGGCCAAGCGCAACACCAAGCACATCTACGTGGGCAACTGGTTCTTCGGCGGGTTCATCCTGACCGTGGCGATCCTGCACATCGTCAACAACCTGGAACTGCCGGTGAGTTTCACCAAGTCCTACTCGGTGTACGCCGGGGCCACCGACGCGATGGTGCAGTGGTGGTATGGGCACAACGCCGTGGGCTTTTTCCTCACCGCAGGCTTCCTGGGGATGATGTACTACTTCGTGCCGAAACAGGCCGAGCGTCCGGTGTATTCCTATCGTTTGTCCATCGTGCACTTCTGGGCGCTGATTACCCTGTACATCTGGGCCGGCCCCCACCACTTGCACTACACCGCCCTGCCGGACTGGGCCCAGTCCCTGGGCATGGTGATGTCCTTGATTCTGCTGGCACCCAGCTGGGGCGGCATGATCAACGGCATGATGACCCTCTCGGGCGCCTGGCATAAGTTGCGCAGCGACCCGATCCTGCGTTTCCTGGTGGTGTCCCTGGCGTTCTACGGCATGTCGACCTTCGAAGGTCCGATGATGGCCATCAAGACCGTCAACGCCCTCTCCCACTACACCGACTGGACCATCGGCCACGTACACGCCGGCGCACTCGGCTGGGTGGCGATGATTTCCATCGGCGCGTTGTATCACATGATCCCGAAAGTCTTCGGCCGGCCACAGATGCACAGCATCGGTCTGATCAACGCGCACTTCTGGCTCGCGACCATCGGCACCGTGCTCTACATCGCCTCGATGTGGGTCAACGGCATCGCTCAGGGCCTGATGTGGCGTGCGGTGAACGAGGACGGCACGCTCACCTACTCCTTCGTCGAAACCCTGGTGGCCAGCCACCCCGGCTTCATCGTACGGCTGGTGGGTGGTGCGGTCTTCCTTAGCGGCATGCTGCTGATGGCCTACAACACCTGGCGCACCGTGCGGGCCTACCAGCCTGCCGAAGCCGCCGCTGCCGCGCAGATGGCCTGAGGAGTCCGCCATGAAACACGAAGCAATCGAAAAAAACGTCGGCCTGCTGATGCTGTTGATGGTGCTGGCCGTGAGCATCGGTGGCCTGACCCAGATCGTGCCGCTGTTCTTCCAGGACGTGACCAACAAACCGGTGGACGGCATGAAGCCCTACACCGCGCTGCAACTGGAAGGCCGCGACATTTACATCCGTGAAGGCTGCGTCGGCTGCCACTCGCAGATGATCCGGCCGTTCCGCGCCGAGACCGAGCGCTACGGCCACTACTCGGTCGCTGGCGAAAGCGTCTGGGATCATCCGTTCCTGTGGGGCTCCAAGCGTACCGGACCGGACTTGGCCCGGGTCGGGGCGCGCTACTCCGATGACTGGCACCGCGCCCACTTGTACAACCCGCGCAACGTCGTGCCGGAGTCGAAAATGCCGGCGTACCCGTGGCTGGTGACACAGGCGGTGGACAGCAGCCACACCGAAGGCAAGCTGCGCGCCATGCGCACCCTCGGCGTGCCCTACACCGACGATGACATCGCCGGCAGCGTCGCCTCCCTCAAGGGCAAGACCGAAATGGACGCACTGGTGGCCTATCTGCAAGTGCTCGGCACTGCCATCAAGAGCAAGAGGTGAGCCCATGTTGACTGAAATGAGCACTGGAATGATCAGAGGCCTGGGCACGCTCGTCGTGTTCGTCGCCTTCATCGGCCTGACCCTGTGGGTCTTCAGCAGCAAGCGCGGCCCGGAATTCGCCCAGGCACGCCTGCTGCCGTTCGCCGACGAACCGCCTGCCGACAATGCCAATCCTCAAGACCCTGCGACAAGGAGTACCCGGCCATGACCACCTTCTGGAGTACGTGGATCTGCGTACTGACCCTCGGCAGCCTGATCGGCCTGACCTGGCTGCTGATCGGCACCCGCAAGGGCGAGACCAAGGGCAGCGTCGACCAGACCATGGGCCACAGCTTCGACGGCATCGAGGAATACGACAACCCGTTGCCACAGTGGTGGTTCCTGCTGTTCGCCGGCACTTTGGTGTTCTCGGTCGGCTACCTGGTCCTCTATCCGGGCCTGGGCAACTGGAAAGGCATCTTGCCGGGCTATGAGAACGGCTGGACCGGCGCCCATGAATGGGAAAAGGAAATGGCCAAGGCCGACGCGAAATTCGGGCCGATCTTCGCCAAATTCGCCGCCATGCCAGTGGAAGAAGTCGCCAAGGACCCGCAGGCCTTGAAGATGGGCGGTCGCCTGTTCGCCTCCAACTGCTCGGTCTGCCACGGCTCCGACGCCAAGGGCGCCTTCGGCTTCCCGAACCTGGCCGACAACAACTGGCGCTGGGGCGGCGCGGCCGACACCATCAAGACCACCATCATGGGCGGTCGCATGGCAGCAATGCCGGCCTGGGGCGAAGTGTTGGGAGACACCGGGGTCAAGAACGTGGCCGCCTACGTGCGCCACGATCTGGCGGGCCTGCCACTGCCGGCCGACAACGGTGCCGACCTGCAAGCGGGCCAGCAGGTGTTCAACACCACCTGCGTCGCCTGCCACGGGGCTACCGGCCAGGGGACCGAAGCCATGGGCGCGCCGAACCTGACGCAACCGGCCGGTTTCATCTATGGCACCAGCCTGGCCCAATTGCAGCAAACCATTCGCCATGGCCGCCAGGGCCACATGCCGGCGCAGAGCGAGTTGCTGGGCAATGACAAGGTGCAACTGCTCGCCGCCTACGTCTACAGCCTGTCCCACAACGCTGGCGCCGAGCGCCTGCAAGCGGAACACAAAAGCGAATAAATCCTGACCACACGAACAGCCGCATTCATCCGGATGCGGCAGTTCCGTGCCCCTGCGCGACGCATTGTCGCACCCTTCCAAGGTCTGCCTTTCGGTTCCCCTGATTCGGGTCTAAGCTTGCCTCTGCGTGCACTGGTGACTGCCGGTTTCAGGTCGACCCAACCCGATGTGTTCGACGATCGTTCGACAAAAATGCCGTAAAGACAGGCAGATACCGGTTACTTCGACAATGACCGGGTATCGCCTGAATGTCGTGTTTGAACACACTCAGTTACAACCGACCCGACCCCCTCGCCTCTTTCCTTGGTTACGACATTTTGCCGAGGGCCGATTTTGTCCCTACACGGAACATGGAAAGGCCGCAGAATCAGCGTTGGAAAGCATTGACCGAGGTCATGGCGCGTTGCAATGACCCCCCGCTTTCTCCATACTTGCGACCGATTTTTATCCTAATAAAACACCCAAACCGTGGAACCTTAGAATGAGCACAGCAATCAGTCCGACTGCTTATAACTATAAGGTAGTCCGCCAGTTCGCCATCATGACGGTGGTCTGGGGGATCCTTGGCATGGGGCTTGGTGTCTTCATCGCCTCGCAACTGGTCTGGCCGGAGTTGAACTTCGATCTGCCATGGACGACATTTGGACGCCTGCGCCCGCTGCACACCAACCTGGTGATCTTCGCCTTCGGTGGTTGTGCGTTGTTTGCCACTTCTTACTACGTCGTGCAGCGAACCTGCCAAACGCGACTGATTTCCGACAGCCTCGCCGCCTTCACCTTCTGGGGTTGGCAAGCGGTCATCGTCGGCGCCATCGTGACCTTGCCCATGGGCTTGACCACCACCAAGGAATACGCGGAGCTGGAATGGCCCCTCGCGATCCTGCTGGCCATTGTCTGGGTGACCTACGGCCTGGTGTTCTTCGGCACCATCGTCAAGCGCAAGACCAAGCACATCTACGTCGGTAACTGGTTCTACGGTGCGTTCATCGTCGTCACCGCCATGCTGCACATCGTCAACCATATGTCGCTGCCGGTCAGCCTGTTCAAGTCGTACTCGGCCTACTCGGGCGCGACAGACGCGATGATCCAGTGGTGGTACGGCCACAACGCGGTGGGCTTCTTCCTGACCACCGGCTTCCTGGGGATGATGTACTACTTCGTGCCGAAACAGGCCGAGCGTCCGATCTACTCCTATCGCCTGTCCATCGTTCACTTCTGGGCGCTGATCACCCTGTACATCTGGGCCGGTCCGCACCACCTGCACTACACCGCACTGCCGGACTGGGCACAGTCCCTGGGCATGGCCATGTCGATCATCCTGCTGGCGCCAAGCTGGGGTGGCATGATCAACGGCATGATGACCCTGTCGGGTGCCTGGCATAAGTTGCGCACCGACCCGATCCTGCGTTTCCTGGTGGTGTCCCTGGCGTTCTACGGCATGTCGACCTTCGAAGGCCCGATGATGGCCATCAAGACCGTCAACTCCCTGAGCCACTACACCGACTGGACCATCGGCCACGTACACGCCGGCGCACTCGGCTGGGTAGCGATGATTTCCATCGGCGCCATCTACCACATGATCCCGAAACTGTTCGGGCGTGCGCAGATGCACAGCACCGGCCTGATCAACGCGCACTTCTGGCTCGCGACCATCGGCACCGTGCTCTACATCGCCTCGATGTGGGTCAACGGCATCACCCAAGGCCTGATGTGGCGCGCAATCAACGACGACGGCACCCTGACCTACTCGTTCGTCGAAGCCCTGCAAGCCAGCCACCCTGGCTACATCGTGCGTGCCCTGGGCGGCGCGTTCTTCGCCAGCGGCATGCTGTTGATGGCCTACAACGTGTACCGCACCGTTCGTGCCTCTGACCCGGCTGAAGCTGAAGCCGCCGCCAAGATCGCCGTAGTTGGAGCTCACTGATGAAGCACGAAGCAGTAGAGAAGAATATCGGCCTGCTGGCCTTCTTCATGGTCATCGCCGTGAGCATCGGCGGCTTGACCCAAATCGTTCCACTGTTCTTCCAGGATGTGACCAACAAGCCGGTCGAAGGCATGAAGCCGCGTACCGCCCTTGAACTGGAAGGCCGTGACATCTACATCGCCAACGGCTGTGTCGGCTGCCACTCGCAGATGATCCGTCCGTTCCGCGCCGAGACCGAACGCTACGGCCACTACTCGGTCGCCGGCGAAAGCGTCTGGGACCACCCGTTCCTGTGGGGTTCCAAGCGTACCGGTCCGGACCTGGCCCGTGTTGGCGGTCGTTACTCCGATGACTGGCACCGTGCGCACTTGTACAACCCGCGCAACGTGGTGCCGGAGTCGAAAATGCCGGCCTACCCGTTTCTCGTAGAAAACAAGCTCGACGGCAAAGACACCGCGAAAAAAATGGAAGTCCTGCGCACCCTGGGCGTGCCTTACACCGACGAAGACATCGCCGGTGCCAAGGATGCCGTGAAGGGCAAGACTGAAATGGACGCGCTGGTGGCCTATCTGCAAGGCCTGGGCACCATCATCAAAAGCAAACGGTGATTCTTAATGGATATCGGGATGATTCGTGGCCTGGGCACCGTCGTCGTGATGGTGGCCTTCATCGGCCTGGCCTTGTGGGTGTTCAGCCCCAAGCGCAAGTCGGAGTTTGACGACGCGACCTTGCTGCCGTTCGCGGATGATCCCGAAGCCATCAAGCACGTCGAGCAAGCTTCTAGGAGTAACAAAGAATGACTACATTCTGGAGTCTGTACGTCACAGTCCTCAGCCTGGGAACGATCTTCTCCCTGACCTGGCTGTTGCTGTCGACCCGCAAGGGCCAGCGCAGCGAGGCGACCGAAGAGACGGTCGGCCACTCCTTCGACGGGATCGAGGAGTACGACAACCCGCTGCCGAAATGGTGGTTCATGCTGTTCGTGGGCACCATCGTGTTCGCCCTCGGTTACCTGGTGCTCTACCCTGGCCTGGGCAACTGGAAAGGCCTGCTGCCAGGTTACAACTACCTGGACACCGAAAAGCAGACCGCCTTCGCCAACGGCCAGACCGGCTGGACTGGTGTTCACGAGTGGGAAAAGGAAATGGCGCGCTCGGACGCCAAGTTCGGTCCGATCTTCGCCAAGTTCGCTTCCATGCCCATCGAAGAAGTGGCCAAGGATCCGCAAGCCCTGAAGATGGGTGGCCGCCTGTTCGCCTCCAACTGCTCGGTCTGCCACGGTTCCGACGCCAAGGGTGCCTACGGTTTCCCTAACCTGACCGACGCCGACTGGCGCTGGGGCGGTGAGCCGGAAACCATCAAGACCACCATCATGGGCGGTCGTCACGCGGTGATGCCGGGCTGGGCTGCGGTGGTTGGCGAGCAAGGCGTTGCCGACGTCGCCTCGTACCTGGTGACCGGTCTGCACGGTCGCAAGCTGCCGGAAGGCGCCAAGGCCGATCCCGCCAATGGTCAGAAACTCTTCGCCGCCAACTGCGTGGCCTGCCACGGTCCAGCCGGCAAGGGCACGCCTGCCATGGGCGCGCCTGACCTGACACACCCGGCGGCGTTCATCTACGGCTCGAGCTTCGCTCAGTTGCAGCAGACCATCCGCTATGGTCGCCAGGGCCAGATGCCGGCCCAGGCCGACCTGCAAGGCAACGACAAGGTCCACCTGCTGGCCGCCTACGTCTACAGCCTGTCCCACGGCGAAAAGGCTCCGGCCGCTGACGCCCAGTAAGACGAGCACCCGATACACAAAAGGCCCCGCCAATCCGATTGGCGGGGCCTTTTTGTTTACCGCGCCTTAAAACCCGACGCCGGATATCGATTTCAGAGTGCGATGCCTTGATTGCGGCCGTGGCGTTGCTCAACCCGTGGTCATCCATCCCAGGCATGTGAGGCGTTACCCAGTCCAACCTACCCCCTTTCGTCATTGCCAATGTCATGGGCTGTCTATAGTCAATTGATCTGGATCATGACTTGTTACATCCGCTACACCATTCGGCCCCAACGCCCAACGCGACCAAAGGTCGCACCCGTGAGCTAGAGCGACAGGCGTATCATTGCGCCACCGCAACACCCTTCTGACCGTGGTCGGCACGTACTGACCCCGGCACTTTTCCACTGCCGTGGGATGCAATTGATGAGCAACCAGATTCCGGTACATGACGTTACCCCGCCTGCCAAGGACGCCAGTAAAAGCGTCGACCTGTATGCCTCTCGGGAAAAAATCTACACCCGCGCTTTCACCGGCCTGTTTCGCAACCTGCGGATGATGGGCGGTGCGGTGTTGTTCCTGCTGTATTTCGGTACAGTCTGGTTGAACTGGGGCGGCCACCAGGCCGTCTGGTGGAACCTGCCGGAACGTAAATTCTTTATTTTCGGTGCGACCTTCTGGCCCCAGGACTTCATCCTGCTGTCCGGGCTGCTGATCATTGCGGCCTTCGGCCTGTTTTTCATTACGGTCTATGCCGGACGGGTGTGGTGTGGCTACACCTGCCCGCAAAGCGTGTGGACCTGGATCTTCATGTGGTGCGAAAAAGTCACCGAAGGCGACCGCAATCAGCGGATCAAGCTCGACAAGGCGCCCATGGGCGCCAACAAGTTCCTGCGCAAGTTGGCCAAGCACAGCCTGTGGCTGTTGATCGGCTTCGTCACCGGCATGACCTTCGTCGGTTACTTCACGCCAATCCGCGAACTGGTGTTCGAGTTCTTCAACGGTCAGGCTGATGGCTGGTCGTATTTCTGGGTCGGGTTCTTCACCCTGGCTACTTATGGCAACGCCGGTTGGCTGCGCGAACAGGTGTGCATCTACATGTGTCCATACGCGCGCTTCCAGAGCGTGATGTTCGACAAAGACACGCTGATCGTGTCCTACGACCCGCGTCGTGGTGAAAGCCGCGGCCCGCGCAAGAAAGGGATCGACTACAAGGCCTTGGGCCTTGGGGATTGCATCGACTGCACGATGTGCGTCCAGGTCTGCCCCACCGGCATCGATATCCGCGACGGCTTGCAGATCGAATGCATTGGCTGCGCGGCCTGCATCGATGCCTGTGACAACATCATGGACAAGATGGATTACCCTCGGGGCCTGATCAGCTACACCACCGAACACAACCTGTCGGGACAGAAAACCCATAAACTGCGTCCACGCCTGATCGGTTATGCCCTGGTGTTGCTGGCGATGATCAGCCTGCTGGTGACGGCGTTCTTCATGCGTTCGCTGGTGGGTTTCGACGTCAGCAAAGACCGCGTGCTCTACCGCGAAAACGCCGAAGGCCGGATCGAGAACGTCTACAGCCTGAAGATCATGAACAAGGACCAGCGCGACCACACCTACATCCTGGAAGCCACTGGCCTGCCCGATCTCAAGCTGCAAGGCCGGCGGGAAATCAAGGTCGCGGCCGGCGAGATCTTCAGCCAGCCGGTCGAACTGTCCAGCGCGCCGGAACAACTGCCATCGAGCACCAACGAGGTGACCTTCATCCTCAAGGATGCCGATGACGAAAGCGTCCATGTCCAAGCCAAGAGCCGGTTCATCGGCCCACAAACCCGTTGAGAGAAATGCACATGCCTGCAGCAACCGCCACCAGCCCTTGGTACAAGCACCTCTGGCCGTGGATCATCATCGGGATCCTGGCCTGCTCGGTGACCCTGAGCCTGACGATGGTGACCATTGCGGTGAAGAACCCGGACAACCTGGTCAACGACAACTACTACGAAGCCGGCAAAGGCATCAACCGCTCGCTGGAGCGCGAACTGCTGGCCCAGACCCTGCAACTGCATGCCAATGTGCAACTGGACGACGTGACCGGTGAGGTGAATCTGCGCCTGAGCGGCAACAGCCGGCCCCAGACCCTGGAGCTGAGCCTGATCTCCCCGACCCAGCCGGAGAAGGATCGCAAGATCGTCCTGACCCGCAACGACAGCGAGCCGGGGCGCTACGTCGGCCAGTTGACGGACAAGATCGAAGGCCGGCGTTTTGTCGAGTTGTTGGGAGTGGAAAACGACAAGACCTGGCGTCTGTTCGAGGAAGAGCAGATCAATCATGATCAGGCCATATTGCTCGGCGATGAGCCGCTGCAAGGTGCGGAAGACCTGAAAAAATAAACAACTTCCCTGTGGCGAGGGAGCTTGCTCCCGCTGGGCCGCAAAGCGGCCCCGCTTTTTGTCTTTCAACCCATTAGCCAGACGACTGCTTCGCAGCCGAGCGGGAGCAAGCTCCCTCGCCACGGACAGCGCTCACAAACCAGCAAGCTCCTTAGCCACAAAGGCCTTCATGCGACAACCATGACCACTCCCCAGCCCTGCTACCACTGCGCCCTGCCCGTCCCGCCCGGCAGCCGCTTCACCGCCGTTGTCCTCGGTGAAACCCGCGAGCTGTGCTGCCCGGGCTGCCAGGCGGTGGCCGAAGCCATTGTCGCCGGCGGCCTGGAGAGTTATTACCAACATCGCAGTGAAGCCTCGGCCAACCCGCAAACCCTGCCAGTCCAGCTGACCGATGAACTGGCGCTGTACGATCGGCCTGACGTGCAGCAATCGTTCGTACGCCACGAAGGCGAGCTGGCCGAAACCACCCTGTTGATGGAAGGCATCAGTTGCGCCGCTTGCGGCTGGTTGATCGAAAAGCAATTGCGCAGCCTTCCGGCCGTGGCCGAGGCGCGCTTGAACCTGTCCAACCATCGCCTGCATGTGCGTTGGGCTGACGCGCAATTACCGCTGAGCACCCTGCTCGCCGAGTTGCGCCGGATCGGTTACGTCGCCCACCCCTACCAGGCAGACCAGGCCAGCGAACAGCTCGCCGCGCAGAATCGCCTGGCGCTGCGCCAGTTGGGCGTGGCCGGGCTGCTGTGGTTCCAGGCGATGATGGCGACCATGGCCACCTGGCCGGAATTCAACATCGACCTGAGCCCGGAGATGCACACCATCCTGCGCTGGGTCGCGCTGTTTCTCACCACGCCGATCGTGTTCTACAGCTGCGCACCGTTCTTCAAAGGCGCGATGCGTGACTTGCGCACCCGCCACCTGACCATGGATGTTTCGGTGTCCCTGGCGATCGGCAGTGCCTACATCGCCGGGATCTGGACCTCGATGACCGGCGCCGGCGAGCTGTATTTCGATGCCGTGGGCATGTTCGCCCTGTTCCTGCTGGCGGGTCGTTACCTGGAGCGCCGTGCCCGGGAACGCACCGCGGCGGCCACCGCGCAACTGGTCAATCTGTTGCCCGCCTCGTGCCTGCGCCTGGAAGATAACGGCCAGAGCGAACGCATCCTGCTCAGCGAACTGCGCACCGGCGACCGGGTGCTGGTGCATCCAGGTGCCGTCCTGCCCGCCGATGGCAGGATCCTCGACGGCCAGTCCAGCATCGACGAATCGTTGCTGACGGGTGAATACCTGCCACAACCTCGGCAAGCAGGCGACGCGGTCACCGCCGGCACGCTCAATGTCGAGGGCGCGTTGACGGTCGAGGTGCTGGCATTGGGGCAAGACACCCGGCTATCGGCCATCGTGCGCCTGCTGGAACGCGCCCAGGCCGAGAAGCCGCGACTGGCGGAAATCGCTGACCGTGCCGCCCAGTGGTTCCTGCTGTTCTCGCTGGTGGCCGCTGCGGCCATCGGCCTGTTGTGGTGGCAACTGGACGCCTCCCGCGCCTTCTGGATCGTCCTGGCGATGCTCGTCGCCACCTGCCCTTGCGCGCTGTCCCTCGCCACGCCGACCGCGCTCACGGCCGCCACCGGCACCTTGCACAAGCTCGGACTGCTGCTGACGCGTGGTCATGTGTTGGAGGGTTTGAATCAGATCGACACGGTGATCTTCGACAAGACCGGCACCCTTACCGAAGGCCGCCTGGCACTGCGCGCCATTCGACCGCTGGCGACACTCGACAGCGATCAATGCCTGGGGTTGGCCGCGGCCTTGGAGAACCGCTCCGAACACCCCATCGCCCGCGCCTTCGGTCGTGCGCCGCTGGCCGCCGGAGAGGTCCACAGCACGCCCGGGCTCGGGCTCGAAGGGGTGGTGGGCGAACAGCGCCTGCGTATCGGCCAGCCCGGCTTCGTTTGCGAGCTGAGTGGCGCAGCACTCCCGGCCATGCCGGACGAGCCTGGGCAATGGCTGTTACTGGGCGATGAAATCGGGCCCTTGGCCTGGTTCGTCCTCGATGATCGTCTGCGTACCGATGCTCCAGCGTTGCTGGCCGCTTGCAAGGCCCGGGGTTGGCGCACGCTGCTGCTCTCGGGCGACAGTTCGCCGATGGTCGCCAGCGTCGCCGCCGAACTGGGCATCGACGAGGCTCGCGGCGGCTTGCGTCCGGATGACAAACTGGCGGTGCTGCAGCAGTTGCACCAGCAAGGACGCAAGGTGCTGATGCTCGGCGACGGGGTAAACGATGTACCAGTGCTCGCGGCGGCGGACATCAGCGTCGCCATGGGCTCGGCCACCGATCTTGCCAAGACCAGCGCCGACGCGGTGCTGCTGTCCAACCGCCTCGACGCACTGGTGCACGCCTTCGCCCTGGCCCGTCGCACCCGACGGGTGATCATCGAGAATCTGGTGTGGGCCGCACTGTACAATGGCCTCATGTTGCCGTTCGCCGCCCTCGGCTGGATTACCCCGGTGTGGGCGGCGGTCGGCATGTCCATCAGTTCGTTGACCGTGGTGTTGAACGCATTGAGGCTGACCCGTCAGCCCAAGGCGCCGGTGTTCGACGCCACGCCCGATACCCGCCCGCTGCCGGCCTGAGCCGCGCGGACCTGGAGTTCTCAGATGCCAGCTCTATACGTGATGATCCCGGCGGCACTGTTGATCGTCGCCATCGCCGTGTACATTTTCTTCTGGGCCGTGGACAGCGGGCAGTACGACGACCTCGACGGTCCGGCCCACAGTATTCTGTTCGACGATCAGGACCCGAACCACAAGGCGGCGGTGGATGAGGCCGACGGCCAGCCCCGCGAACCGGACGACAAGGCCCCGCCTCATGCTTGACCTGGCGCCACTGCTGGTCTCGGCGGTCATTCTCGGCCTGTTGGGCGGCGGGCATTGCCTGGGGATGTGTGGCGGGCTGATGGGTGCCCTGACCCTGGCGATTCCCAAGGAGCAGCGCAGCCGGCGCTTGCGGCTGTTGCTGGCGTACAACCTGGGGCGGATCCTCAGCTATGCCTGCGCGGGGTTGCTGATCGGCCTGGCCGGCTGGGCCGTGGCCAACAGCCCGGCGGCGATGTTCATGCGCGTGCTGGCCGGTGTGCTGTTGATTGTCATGGGCCTGTACCTGGCCGGTTGGTGGAGTGGCCTGACCCGGATCGAAGGCGTCGGTCGTGGCTTGTGGCGGCACATCCAGCCGGTCGCCAACCGGCTGCTGCCGGTGTCGAGCCTGCCGCGCGCATTGCTGCTCGGCGCGCTCTGGGGCTGGCTGCCGTGTGGCCTGGTCTACAGCACCTTGCTGTGGGCCGCCAGCCAGGGCAACGCCTTGGACAGCGCATTGCTGATGCTCGCCTTTGGCCTCGGCACTTGGCCGGTGCTGCTTGCCACGGGCCTTGCCGCCGAACGCATCACCGCCCTGCTGCGCAAACGCAGCGTGCGCATGGCCGGTGGCTTGCTGGTGATCATTTTCGGCATCTGGACCCTGCCGGGGCCGCATCAACATTGGTTGATGGGGCACTGATCGAGTCGCCGGCCATCGCGAGCAGGCTCGCTCCCACAGGGGCTTTGCAGCGTCACAAATCACTGCCTGGCTCAATTCAGCGTGGGAGCGGGCTTGCTCGCGAAGGCGTCGGGTCAGCTTGCATCAATGGTGAATGCCAGACCGCTTTCGCGAGCAAGCCCGCTCCACAGAGGGTCAGCGTCGGACATAGGATTTGTGATCGCTGGAGCTCCATTGTGGGAGCGAGCCTGCTCGCGATTGGCCCTTTGCCCCTGCCCCGTTGATGCAAATCAACACGCCATCACTCCGACGCCCCTAGACTCGCGACCATGCCAGCCTATCCGGGGAACGCCCGCATGCTCGAAACCCTTCGTTGGGACTCTGACCTGATCCGCCGCTACGACCTGGCGGGGCCACGGTACACCTCCTACCCGACCGCGGCGCAGTTCGGTAGCCAGGTCGGCACCTTCGACCTGCTCCATGCCCTGCGCGAGAGTCGCAAGGCCGTTCGTCCGCTGTCGCTGTATGTGCATGTGCCGTTCTGCGCGAACATTTGCTACTACTGCGCGTGCAACAAAGTCATCACCAAGGACCGGGGGCGCTCCCACGCGTACCTGCAACGCCTGGAGCAGGAAATCCAGCTGATCGGCTGCCACCTGGACCCGGCCCAGCGCGTGGAGCAATTGCACCTGGGCGGCGGTACCCCAACCTTCCTCAGCCACGATGAGCTGCGCCAGTTGATGGCAAAACTGCGCCAGCATCTGAACCTGCTGGACGATGACTCTGGCGACTACGGCATCGAAATCGACCCTCGCGAAGCCGACTGGTCGACCATGGGTCTGTTGCGCGAACTGGGTTTCAATCGGGTCAGCATCGGCGTGCAAGACCTTGATCCAGCCGTGCAACGCGCCGTCAATCGCCTGCAAAGCCTGGACGAAACCCGCGCCGTCATCGAAGCCGCGCGGACCCTGCAATTTCGCTCGATCAACATCGACCTGATCTACGGCCTGCCCAAGCAAACCCCGGAAAACTTCGCCCGCACCGTTGAAGAGGTCATCAGCCTGCAACCGGATCGGCTTTCGGTATTCAACTACGCCCATCTGCCGGAACGTTTCATGCCCCAGCGACGGATCAACAGCCAGGACCTGCCAAACCCGATGCAGAAACTGGCAATGCTGCAGGGCACCATCGAGCAACTGACTGCCGCCGGTTACCGTTATATCGGCATGGACCACTTCGCCCTGCCCGATGACGACCTGGCGATTGCCCAGGAAGAAGGCACCCTGCAACGCAACTTCCAGGGATACACCACGCACGGGCATTGCGACCTGATTGGCCTGGGGGTCTCGGCCATCAGCCAGATCGGCGACTTGTACTGCCAGAACAGCAGCGACCTGAACCACTACCAGAACACCTTGGCCGACGGTCAGTTGGCGACCGCCCGCGGTTTGCTGTGCTCCGCCGATGACCGACTGCGCCGCGCCGTGATCCAGCAGTTGATCTGCCATTTCCATCTGGCCTTCGCCGAAATCGAACACCGCTTCAGCATCGATTTTTGTGAATATTTCGCCAGCCTGTGGCCGCAGTTGCAGGCCATGGCCGAGGACGGACTGATCGAGCTGGATCGAAGCCACATCACTGTGTTGCCCGCCGGACGGCTGCTGGTGCGCTCGGTGTGTATGGTGTTCGACGCCTATCTGGAGCAACACAATCGACAGCGATTCTCCCGAGTCATCTGAGCGCGACAATTTGACGAGGAAACCGCACTGGCCGGAGGCCCTTCGCTGAGTTACCCTTACGGCTTATGTGTGTTTTCCCACAAGGATTTAAGAAATGTCCGAGCCAGTCAAACAGCGCGCTCACAGCCAGGCCCATTGCAAGGACTGCAGCCTGGCCCCCCTCTGCCTGCCACTTTCACTGAATCTGGAGGATATGGATGCGCTGGACGAAATCGTTAAACGCGGCCGCCCGCTGAAAAAAGGTGAATTCCTGTTTCGCCAGGGCGACACCTTCGATTCTGTCTACGCGGTCCGCTCGGGCGCCTTGAAGACCTTCAACCTGAGTGACGGTGGCGAGGAGCAACTCACCGGTTTCCACCTACCCAGCGAACTGGTGGGCCTGTCCGGCATGGACACCGAGACCCATCCGGTCTCGGCCCAGGCGCTGGAAACTACGTCGGTGTGCGAAATCCCCTTCGAACGTCTCGACGAACTGGCCCTGCAGTTGCCACAGCTGCGTCGCCAGTTGATGCGGGTGATGAGCCGGGAAATCCGTGACGATCAGCAAATGATGCTATTGCTCTCGAAAAAAACCGCCGACGAACGCATCGCCACTTTCCTGGTCAACCTTTCGGCACGCTTCCGCGCCCGCGGGTTCTCGGCCAACCAGTTCCGCCTGAGCATGTCGCGCAACGAGATCGGCAACTACCTGGGCCTGGCGGTAGAAACCGTGTCCCGGGTGTTTACCCGTTTCCAGCAGAATGAATTGATCGCTGCCGAAGGCAAGGAAATCCACATTCTCGACCCGATCCAGCTCTGCGCCCTGGCCGGCGGCTCGATCGACGGCTGATTCACCCGCGCGGCCGCAGGACTGCTGAGCGATTGTCCCGGCCGCGCTATACTGCCGCGTTTGTAGCCCTGCCAGGACAATTCCCCTATGGTCTTTGACTCCTTCGACATCAAATCGCTGATCCGCCCTGTGATCGACTTCCCCAAGCCGGGCGTGATTTTCCGCGACATCACCCCGTTGTTCCAATCCCCGACTGCCCTGCGACTGGTGATGGACAGTTTCGCCCACCGCTATGTCGAGGCCGAATTCACTCACATCGGTGCGATGGATGCGCGGGGCTTCCTGATCGGCTCGATCCTGGCCTATCAACTGAACAAGCCGCTGGTGCTGTTCCGCAAGCAAGGCAAACTGCCGGCGGACGTGCTGGCCGAGGGTTACCAGACCGAGTACGGCGAAGCCTTCCTGGAAGTACACGCCGACAGCCTGTGCGAGGGCGACTCGGTGGTAATGTTCGATGACCTGATCGCCACCGGCGGCACGCTGATCGCCGCCGCCAACCTGATCCGCCGCATGGGCGCCAAGGTCCATGAAGCCGCGGCGATCATCGACTTGCCGGAATTGCTGGGGTCGCAGCGCCTGGAAGACATGGGCATCCCGACGTTTTGCCTGACGCAGTTTTCGCTGAGCGAGAGATAACCGGACCTGTGGGAGCGGGCTTGCTCGCGAAAGCGGTGTGTCAGCCAAATAGGTGTTAGCTGATCCACCGCTTTCGCGAGCAAGCCCGCTCCCACAGCGTTTATTGGGTGTCTGTCAGAGAGTAATCGGCTTACGCCCGGCAAACGAGTGCGCCAGCGTCCCGCCATCCACCAGTTCCAGCTCGCCGCCCAACGGCACGCCATGGGCGATGCGCGAGGCGATCAAGCCTTTGTCGCTCAGCAACTGGGCGATGTAATGGGCAGTGGCTTCGCCCTCGACCGTCGGGTTGGTGGCGAGGATCACTTCCGTGAAAGTGCCCGCCTCTTCGATCCGAGCGATCAATTGTGGAATCCCGATGGCCTCCGGCCCCAGGCCGTCGAGCGGCGACAGATGGCCCTTGAGCACGAAGTAGCGACCGCGAAACCCGGTCTGCTCCACCGCATACACGTCCATCGGCCCTTCGACGACGCATAGCAAGGTGTCGTCCCGCCGAGGGTCGGCGCATTGCGGGCAGAGGTCGTCCTCGGTGAGGGTGCGGCATAAACGGCAGTGCCCTACGCCCTCCATGGCCTGGCTCAGCGCCTGGGCCAGGCGCGAACCGCCGCTGCGATCGCGTTCCAGCAACTGCAAGGCCATGCGCTGGGCAGTTTTCTGACCGACACCCGGCAAGGTTCGCAGGGCGTCGATCAGTTGGCGAATCAAAGGGCTGAAGCTCATGGAGGAAATGTCCGACATAACAACGAGACGCGGTTTATACCCGCGCCTCCGATCAGCGTCAAATACTCAATCCTGTGCCACCCGCACCACCAACTTGCCGAAATTGCGCCCTTCCAACAGCCCGATAAACGCCTGTGGCGCATTCTCAAGGCCATCGACCACGTCTTCGCGGAACTTGACCTTGCCGTCGCGCACCCAGGGTGCCATGGCACTGATGAATTCCGGCTGACGGTCGCCGTAATCGTCAAACACGATGAAGCCCTGAATGCGCACGCGCTTGGTCAACAAAGTGCGTTGCAACGCCGGCAAGCGATCCGGGCCACTCGGCGCTTGATGCTCGTTGTAGGACGCGATCAGGCCGCAGAGCGGAATGCGTGCCTTGGCGTTGAGCAGCGGGACGACCGCGTCGAAGACCTTGCCACCGACGTTTTCGTAATAGATATCGATGCCCTTGTCACAGGCCTGAGCCAGTTCTTCGGCAAAATGCTCGCTCTTGTGATCGACGCAGGCGTCGAACCCCAGCTCGTCCACCACGTATTGGCATTTCTCGCGACCGCCAGCCACACCGACCACCCGCAAGCCTTTGATTTTCGCTACCTGGCCCACCACCGAACCCACGGCGCCCGAGGCGGCCGCGACCACCAGGGTTTCCCCGGCCTTGGGCTGGCCGATGTCCATCAGGCCCATGTAGGCGGTCATGCCCGGCATGCCCAGCACGCCGAGGGCCATCGACGGGCTGGGCAGGCCGGACGGAATCGGGATCACGTTGCGCCCGTCGCTGATGCTGTGGCTTTGCCAGCCCGTTGCCCCCACTACCAGGTCGCCCTCCTGGAATTTCGGATGCATCGAACGCTCCACGCGACTGACAGCGCCACCGGTCATCACCTCGTCGATTTCTACCGGAGCGGCGTAGGACGGTGCGTCGCTCATGCGGCCGCGCATGTAGGGGTCCAGGGACAGGAACAGTGTCTTGAGCAGGATCTGTCCTTGCCCCAGGTCCGGCAGCGCCACCTGCTCCAGGCGGAAATTGTCCGGGGTCGGTGCGCCTTTGGGGCGCGAGGCGAGGACGATGCGCTGGCTGTGGGTCGATGCTTGGGACATGGGCGTTCTCCTTTGATCGTTGAGTGGGGCTATAGGGAGCAGACCTTCTTAAGGAGGGTTGCGTTCGATGTTCTTGCCGTTAAACCGTAGTGCCGCTTTCGCGAGCAAGCCCGCTCCCACAATGTTTCAGGAGGGCCATTTGCATCGTGTCCACCGGGCATTGTGGGAGCGGGCTTGCTCGCGAAAGCGATCGAACGGACAACACAACTTCCTCAGAAACAAAAATGCCAGGCGCGATGCCTGGCATTGTGTGTAGCCCATCCCGACCGGGATGGCGAATCAGAACGGCAGTTTCATGCCCGGTGGCAGTTGCATGCCAGCGGTCATGCCGGACATCTTGTCCTGGCTGTTGGCTTCGATCTTGCGCACTGCGTCGTTGACGGCGGCGGCGAACAGCGCTTCGAGCATTTCCTTATCGTCTTCGCTCAAGCCTTCGACCACGCTCGGGTCGATGCTGACGCGCTTGATGTCATGGCGACCGGTCATGACCACGGTCACCATGTCGCCGCCGGACTTGCCGGTGACTTCGGCGTTGGCCAGCTCTTCTTGCATCTTGGCCATTTTTTCCTGCATCTGCTGCGCCTGCTTCATCAGGCCGGCCATGCCACCTTTCATCATGGGAATCACCTCGAAAGTACTTGGATAAACACCGCGCCCGGCCCGTACGGCCCGGCGCTTTCAGTTATGAGCCCTGGGTGACCGGGGCCTCGACAGGTTCGATAGTATCGTGCCGGACCACCGCACCGAACTGTTCCATCATCTGCTGGATGAACGGATCGCCGTGGATCGACTCCTCGGCTTCGCGCTGACGATCGGCACGGCGACGGGACGCGGCCTGGGCCGGGGTCTCCTGCTCGGGCTTGATCAGCTCGATGCTCAGCGTCAGGGTGCGCTGGTGGTACTGGTTCAGGGCGTCGTTGAGGCGCCGTTGCTGGGTCGCATTGAACAGCGCGCTGTGGGCCGGGTCCAGGTGCAACAGCCAATGGTCGCCTTCCACGGAGATCAGCGTGCAGTTGGCAGCGATGCTCCCGGTCATGCCGGTGATCGGCAGTTTCGGGAACAGCTCCAGCCATTGCAGGGCCAGCCCGGTGGCCGGCATCGCCGCCGGTTCCGGCTCGGGCTCGGGCGCCGGATCGGTGGCGTGCTCGCTGGCGAGGTCGTCGAGATAGCTGTAGGCCGAATCCATGTCCGGCTCGATGTAGTCCTCGTCCAGCGGCGGCTCGTCGTCCAGGTCCATGCCCGGGATGGCGTGATCGACATCAGCCACCGTCGGCTCGGGCACGGGTGCTGCGACCCACTCCGGCGCATCGGGCACCACGCTGTCGGGCGTCGGCAGCGGCATCGGCGGCAGCTCGGGCTGCTCGGCGATGGTTTCCAGGACCGGCTCCACGGCAGGCTGCTGGATAACCTCGGGCTCGACCGGGTCGTTCCAGGGCAGATCGATGACTTCTGCGGCGACAGGCTCGGGGGCCGTCTCGACGACAGGTTCGGGCTCAGGCTCTGGCGCAGGTGCCGCAACAACAGGCGCGGGCGCAGGCGCTACCGGAGCCGAAACCACTGCCGGCGCAACCACGGGCGCGGCAGCCACTGGCTTGGCGGAATCAGCTGTGGCCTGGCTGATCCCCACTGGCTTTAGCGCCTGCCTCGGCGCATCCGCCGTATCGGCCGGTCGGAACGCCAGCATGCGCAGCAGGACCATTTCGAAGCCGCCACGCGGATCCGGCGCCAAAGGCAGGTCGCGGCGCCCGATCAGGCCCATCTGGTAATAGAACTGCACGTCTTCGGCCGGCAGCGCCTGGGCCAGGGCCAACACGCGCTCGCGGTCGCCATGACCGTTGTCGACACCCTCCGGCAAGGCCTGGGCGATGGCGACCCGGTGCAGCACGTTGAGCATTTCCGAGAGCACGCCATTCCAGTCCGGGCCTTGTTCGGCCAGGTGGCGTACCGCTTCGAGCAACGCCTTGGCATCGCCGTCGATCAGCGCATGCAGGACGTCATAGACCTGGCCGTGATCCAGGGTGCCGAGCATGGCCCGCACATCGGCGGCCATGACCTTGCCTTCCCCGAAGGCAATCGCCTGGTCGGTCAGGCTCATGGCATCACGCATCGAACCATCGGCGGCGCGGCCCAGCAACCACAGCGCATCGTCTTCGAACGGGACGTTCTCGACGCCCAACACATGGGTCAGGTGCTCGACGACCCGCTCCGGCGTCATGTTCTTCAGGGAGAACTGCAGGCACCGCGACAAAATAGTTGCCGGAAGTTTCTGCGGATCGGTGGTCGCCAGGATGAACTTGACGTAGGGCGGCGGTTCCTCAAGGGTCTTGAGCAGCGCATTGAAGGAATGACTGGAAAGCATGTGCACTTCGTCGATCAGGTAGACCTTGAAGCGCCCACGGCTCGGCGCGTACTGCACGTTATCGAGCAGTTCGCGGGTGTCTTCGACCTTGGTGCGACTGGCGGCGTCGATCTCGATCAGGTCGACGAAGCGACCTTCGTCGATTTCCCGGCAAACCGAACACGCGCCGCAAGGAGACGAAGTGATGCCGGTTTCACAGTTCAGGCATTTGGCAATGATGCGCGCGATCGTGGTCTTGCCCACGCCACGGGTACCGGTGAACAGGTACGCATGGTGCAGCCGCTGGCTGTCCAAGGCATTGATCAGAGCCTTGAGCACATGGGTCTGGCCGACCATTTCGCGGAACGAGCGCGGACGCCATTTACGTGCAAGAACCTGATAACTCATCGAAAACCGTCGCCACTGGAAAGCAGAAGCGGCTAATGCTAGCGGAGCAGGGGCGAAATTGCATCCGGTGTGCTCGTCTAATCTGACTAAGATGGGTTCAGGGGTTCGGTTGTCGACAGGGTTTTGCACACTCAGGAGAGTCTATGCGTTCGGCCGTGGGGGCATTGTTGTTGCTGGGGACAGGTTGCTTTGCCGAAGAACTACCGTTGCGAATGGCCGTGACCGACGGCTGGGCCATGCCCATGGTGCAGATCGACCGGGGCCGGCCGACCCAGGGCATCATCCCTGACGTGCTCGTCAGCCTGGCGACCCGGGTCGGGGTGCCGGCTGAGTTTCATGTCCTTTCCCGTGCACGGCTGGCGGGGGCCATGGAGCGCGGGGAAATCGATATACGCTGCTATGTCAGCCCGGATTGGTTGGATGATCGGGACAACTATCTGTGGAGCGTCCCACTGTTTTTCCAACGCGACCTGCTGGTGGGCGCGCCAGGCACACCTTCGAAAGTGGTACCTGCGGCACTGGGCAAACAACCCATTGGCACCGTGCTCGGCTACACCTATCCGACCCTGGATCTGCTGTTCGATAACGGCCAGTTGCAGCGCGACGATGCCCGCAGCCAGGAACAGGTGCTGGCGAAATTGCTGGCCGGCCGCTATCGCTATGGCGTGACCAATCAATGGGCCCTGGACTGGTTCAACCAGCGGCATCCCGTCGACCAGCAACTGCATCAGGTAGCCATCCTGCAGGAACAGGAGCTGAGCTGCTACGTGCGCAAGGATCCGAAAATCCCGACGCAGCGCATCCTGCAGATTTTGTCCGACATGAAGGCATCGGGGGAAATCGACGCAATCGTCCAGCTCTACACCGGCCGCAGCGCAGAGTCCGAGAGCGGTGCCCGCTCCCCCTGAACGCCCAGGCGTTTCTGCCATTGCGGCGGTGCAACGTACCCGGCGACCCAACCCGGCACCTGCTCGGCCGGCATCGGGCGAGCGATGAAGTAACCCTGGGCGACTTCACATCCCAGGCGCAACAGCAATTGACCATGCTCCAGACTGTCCAGGCCCTCGGCAACCACTTCGCGACCAAACGCCCGCGCCAGGCCGATAACGGCTTCGGTCAGCGCCAGGTCGTCCCGATCCTCAAGGATATCGCGAACGAAGGTTTTATCGATCTTGATGGTTTGCGTGTGTAAATGCTTGAGGTCATTGAGCGAGCAATAGCCGGTGCCGAAGCCGCCCAATGAAAATGCCACGCCCAAGGCCTGGCAGGCGTGCAGGCAGGCGCTGACGTGCGCCAGGTTTTCAACGGCGACGGATTCGACAATCTGCAAATCCAGCATGCGCGGCGACACACCCGGGTGCCGCTCCAGCACCTGCTGCAATCGCTCGACGAAGTCGGTGCGCTGGAAATGCCGTACCGAGATATTGATGCTCACCGGCCAGCCCTGCCCCACTTGTTGCCATTGCTGCAACTGGGTCATGACCTGCTCCATGACCCACTCGCCGATTTCGACGATCAGGTCGGTCTCCTCCACCAGGGGAAGGAATTCCCGTGGCGGCACCAGGCCACGCTGCGGATGGCTCCAGCGCAGCAGCGCCTCAAGGCCGACTACGGCGCCGTTGCGCATATTGACCTTGGGCTGGAAGTGCAGCCGCAACTCGTTATCGACCAACGCCTGACGAACCCGCTCGACGGATTGATAAGTCGCCCGCACCTCTTTGTCCCGGGACACATCGAACACATGAAAGCGATTGCGGCCGCTCTGCTTGGCCACGTACATCGCCTGGTCGGCGTGGCGCAGCAGGGTCTCGGCGTCTTCGTTGTCCCAGGGATGCAGCGTGACCCCAATGCTGGCGAAGACCTTGATGCTCTTGCCATCGATCGTATAAGGCTTGGAAACGGCGACCAGTACGCGGTTCAGCGCGCCATGCAGTTCTTCCATCCCCCGCACATGACGCAGCACCAGCACGAACTCATCCCCCGCCAGCCGCGCCACCACATCCTCACCCCGCACGATGCTGCGCAGGCGCCGCGCCACTTCAACCAGCAACCGATCACCGCTGGCATGACCGTGGCCGTCGTTCACGGCCTTGAAGCCGTCGAGGTCGAGCATGCACACCGCCAGGGGGAAGCCCTCCAGCCGGGAAAACTCCAGGGCCTGATCCAGCAGATCTGACAGGTAGGTGCGATTGGGCAAGCCGGTCAGCACATCGTGTCCGACCCGCCATTGCAATGAATGCAGCAACTGGCGCTTCTCACTGACATCGAAGCGAATCGCCAGGTAACGCTCGATGAGCCCGGTGGCATCATCGATCACCGGGACCAGGGTCGTATCGACCCAATGCAACGCCCCGTCCTTGGCTCTGTTGCAAATCTCCCCTTTCCAGATCTGCCCCAGGGAAATAGTGCGCCACATGACACTGAAGAACTCTGTGGGATGCCTCCCCGAGTTGAGCAGACGATGGTTGGCCCCCAGCAGTTCGTCGCGCTGGTAGCCGAAAAGCTGACAGAACTGGTCGTTGACGTAGGTAATGCGCCCGCTCAGATCGGTTTCGGAAAAAATCGCGGCGGCGTCAACGGCTCTGCGGTACTTCTTATCCATCGAAGCAGTCATCCATGGGTCAGGCTCGTTTTGTCGCACACGGTTGCCGCCTCTGGGAGACGAAATCAACAGGGCTCAGACACCTTGAAGCAGGCTGTGCACGGATTCGGCCGGGTCAGTGGGCAGGCCAGGCTGAGGTCACGTGCCTTTTCATTCACGACAGGACCCAACCTTTTCATCTTTTTGGCGTCTGAAACACGTCACCAAACGCCCGTGCCAAAGGCCGATTCTACGAAACACATCACATTTTGCAAAGCAAGGTGATGAATCATGCGGTTGCCTAATGCAAAAATCTATCGTTAAGTTCTTGATTCTAAATGGGAATTGAGCGATGCAAATTTCAAGCTTGGGTGCAGCCATCAGACGCTACCGCAAAGTAGCCGGGCTGACTCAGGCTGAACTTGGCGAAAAAACCGGTTTTGACCCAAAAACCATCAGCCGCTTCGAAACGGGCGCCTACACCCCCAGCATCGAAGCGTTGTGCTTGCTTGCCAACGTATTGAAGGTGCAGATCAAAGCTTTTTTTGCCGACATGAACGATGAGGACGAACAGCGTGCGTACTTGTTCGATGTGATCCATCGAGCCACGCCCAAGGACCTGGGGAAACTGATCGCAGCGGTGGATCAGGCACTGTCCAAGCCTTAAGAGCTACAGAACCTGTGGGAGCGAGCCTGCTCGCGATCGCGATGTGTCAGCGTGCGCAAAGCTGCCTGACCGCTGACAATATCAACGCTCCCCCTTCACCCGATCCATTGCAACCACCACCAGCGACACCACTACGAACCCCAGCAACACCATCAGCGCGTTACCGAATACCTGCAAATAACCCAACCGATCTACTTCAATGAAAGGATAAGGGTAGGCGCCAATCAGGTAACCACGTATCAAGGCATAGATGAAATAGGCCAGCGGATAGAGCAGCCACGGCCAGACGTTGCTCCAATGCAGCCCCTTGGGTACGCAGAACCACCAATAGACCACGAAGACGATCGGCATCACGTCGTGCAGCAACTCATCGGCGAGCCATTGCAAGCCCTGGGGATCCCACACGTTACGCAGCAACAGGTTGTACGCAATCGAGACCAGCACAATGGCCGCCGCCACACCGCCCTGTGTCGAGGGCCGGAGGAAGAACCGCCGCAGCGCTGAATCCCCCGTTGTCGCGGCGCAGGTCAGCACTACAGCCACCAGGATGTTGGTGAGTACCGTGAAATAGCTGAAAAAGATATCCAGCCCACCCAGCAGGCTCTTCTCACCCTGCCAGCGCGAAACCAGGATCAGGTAGAGCTGCAGCAGCAAGGCAAACCATGCCAGCGCTGCGGCACACTTCACGGCCATGCCACCCCGACTTTGCGTTAACACCATTTCGTCGCTCATCACGTTGCCCTCCGGCTACGCGGCAGCTGCGACTGCGAAGCCCCGAAGGACGGGCATTCATGACAGGCTGCCTGTTGAGCGAGACCCTAGAAAAGGGCGGCGGCGGATTCTACTGTCAGTTCTGTCAGTTCCGACCGATGGTCATCTTCCGGACACCAGAAGACATCGAGCAAGGCCCGATCAAAAACAATGGAAAAATTAAAATGAAAAGCCTTGCGAATGCAGGCTTGGGCGTTATGGAGGCAACCCCACCAGCCACACCCCGGCACACAATGTTCCCGCTGTGGCTGCTTCCTTCCGGATCTGACCAGGTTCACGGGTAATCGTTGCGGGGGGACCGATGGGGTCACCATAACGAAGCCCGCCTGACGGCGAGCCGCGCCATTGTACCTATCTGACAAGAAGTTACAACCGTTCTTGACCGATTAAAAAACTGAAGATGTTCAAGTACTTGCCATTCGAGCAGCATGGATCGAGCAGAGGAACGGCGCTCCCCGCACCTCGACTCCGCTTGCCCCAGGGCGAACAAGCGATGCAAGCAGCATCGACGCTCTGGGGATGGAGCACCGTTGAGATTGGTCACCTCGCGAGCAACTTACCATCGATCAAGACGACGTATTGCACACGACCACCGGACAAAACGGACCATACGCGCCATGGGTGGACTGAGACCGGACCTGGACATTGAAATACACCGGTCGAGAGCCACCACTGACGCCTATCTCATGGCGATACCAACCACGGCTGTCAGGTCGCACCGTCGTTGCAGGGACAAACTGCACCTGCCCCGTCGCCACCGCCGTCACGCGGAACGTGTGAGCGGCTATCTGATCCGCGCAGACATTATCCGGGATCTCCCAGGCCAAAATAATCGTGTAACGACTTTGTCCGGCCTGGGAAAGTCTGCGTGGGGCGTTAGGAACGACCGACGCCATTTCAATCTGTTCGTCTTTCATATCATTTTCCTTAATGAGACAAGCCATCATCCATGGCGACCTCATAGTAGAGGAAAAGCTCAGGCCTAAAACGCCGTCAAACAAACGGAATTACTTTCAGTTGCTCCTCCTCGAAAACTACAACAGCACCTCATCCGCCCGACCACCCTCCTCCTGAATCACCAGATGGATGAAATGCAATTTGGTGATTACCGCCGCCGGCAAGACGAATGGATAGAAATCCGGCTGGCCCATGCTGCGGGACAGTTCGTTGAGCATGCCGGCCAGTTCGATCCAGGCGTTGACGAACGACAGGAACGCGGCGCCGCCCGCGTGTCCGGGGTCGAAAAGGGTTTCGGGGGGGAACGGCTGGTAGTCGAAATCCATCTCTCGGGCGCTCATGCCGAAGCCCAGGGCGGTGTCCACCGCGTCCATCATGTGCAGGTAATGCGCCCAGGTTTCGGCCCAGTCCTCCCAGGGGTGCATGGTGGCATAGGCGCTGACGTAATGGGTTTGCCAGCCCAACGGGGCACCCTGCTCGTAGTGTCGCTCCAGGGCTTCGGAATAACTGGCGCGCTCGTCGCCGAACAAGCCACGAAACGCATCGAGCCAATGGCTGTTGGCGATCAGCCGATCCCAATAGTAATGCCCCACCTCATGGCGAAAATGCCCGAGCAAGGTGCGATACGGCTCGCGCATCTGCTGACGCACATGCTCACGGTGGGCATCGTCGGCCTCCTTGATGTCCAGGGTGATCAAGCCGCTGGTGTGCCCCGTAGTGGGTGGCTTGCCGTCAGGGTCGACACCGATGAAATCGAAGGCCAGCCCTTCATGTTCATCGACGGTTTTCGGGACAACAGGAAGACCCAGGGTGATCAACTGCGCCACCAGCCGACGCTTGGCGGTTTCGACTTTGCGCCAGCGTTCCGGGTTTTCCGGGATCGACAGGTCAGGAATGGTGCGGTTCAGGCGACAGGCGATACACAAGGTATCGTGCTCGTTGGCCGGAAGCAGCCAGTTGCACCCAGCCGGCGTGTCGAGGTTGGCGCAACGGCGGAACAACCCGGCCTCGGGATCGACGTCCAACATCCAGGTGCCGGGTTGCTCGCCCGGTTGCAGTGACGACAGCCTGCTTTCTTCCGGCTGATAGCCCAGCACTGCCAGACAGGCCAGGCACTGGCTGTTGCGGAAAAACAAAGACTGGCCACAGCGACACGGCCAGACCTTGCTGTTGCGCGAACGATCCCCCAGGAAAGGCGCAGCGATGCGCGAACTCAATTGTTCGAAGAAGCGGTACATGGCGATCTCTCCCTGGGGGCCTTCCAGACTAGATCATTGCCACACTTCGTTCGTTCCCACAGGTGCATCACCAGCGCCTTATAAACCGTGGCGAGGGAGCTTGCTCCCGCTCGGCGGCGCAGCCGTCGTAAAGCCGATCGGCGCGGTATGCCTGGAGATAGGCGCAGTCCCGATTGGGGCGGCTGCGCCACCCAGCGGGAGCAAGCTCCCTCGCCACAAGGGTCCTGGGCAACATCTCAGGGAATGCCCGTACCTAGACCGTTATGCCATGCTGGCTCAAAAACGCGACGAAAGCCTCTTCATCCAATACCTTGACCCCCAGCTCGTTGGCCTTGGTCAGCTTCGAGCCCGCACCCGGTCCGGCCACCACGCAATGGGTCTTGGCCGACACCGAGCCGGCGACCTTGGCCCCCAGGCTTTCCAGCTTGTCCTTGGCGACATCGCGACTCATCAGCTCCAGCGAACCGGTCAGCACCCAGGTGTGTCCGGCCTCGGGCAAGCCTTCGACGACTTTCTTCTCGCTCTGCCAGTGCATGCCGAAATCCCGCAGCTGCTGCTCCGCTGCCTCGGCCTGCTGGCGGTTGGCCTCGACGGCGAAGAATTCGCGCACGGCGTTGGCCTGTTTCTCCGGCAGCGCCTGGCGCATGTCCAGCCAGTCGGCATTCATCACTGCTTCCAGTGAGCCGAACTTGTCCGCCAGCTTCTGCGCCCCACCCGGTCCGACCGATGGAATGTTCAATTTGTCGAGGAAGCCGCCCAGGGTGGTGCTGGCGGAGAATTCCGCGCCCAGCTCGCCTTGATCCTGAATGTCCAGGCCATGGCGCAGCAGGTCCTTGATCACCTGACGGTTATGCGGGTCTTCAAAGAAACTGTGGATCTCATGGGCCACTTCCAGGCCTACATCCGGCAGGTAGATGAGCACTTGCGGCAGCGCCGCCTGCACCCGCTCCAGAGAACCCAGGGAGCGAGCCAGGACCTTGGCGGTTTCCTCGCCGACATCCGGGATGCCCAGGGCATAGATGAAGCGCGCCAGGCTCGGCTGCTTGCTGTCGACGATGGCCGCCAGCAGGTTCTTGCTCGACAGTTCGGCGAAACCTTCCAAGTCCACCACTTGCTCGAAGCTCAGGGCGTACAGATCAGCGGGCGAGCCTACCAGGCCTTCGTCCACCAGCTGTTCGACACTCTTCTCACCCAGGCCCTCGATGTCCATGGCCCTACGCGAAACGAAGTGAATGATCGCCTGCTTGAGCTGCGCACCGCAGGCCAGGCGCCCGACGCAGCGGTACACCGCGCCCTCGCTGACGGTTTCGCGGCCCTTGCTGCGCTTGATCAGTTGTGTGCGCTCCACGTGGGAGCCGCAGACCGGACATTTCTGCGGAACTTCAACGGCGCGGGCATTATCCGGACGGCGTTCGGTCACCACCTGCACCACCTGCGGGATCACATCCCCGGCGCGACGAATAATCACCGTATCGCCGATCATCAGCCCCAGGCGCGCCACTTCGTCCATGTTGTGCAGCGTGGCGTTGGCCACGGTCACCCCGCCGACTTTCACGGGCTTGAGGCGTGCCACCGGCGTGACCGCGCCGGTGCGACCGACCTGGAACTCGACGTCCAGCAACTCGGTGAGCTCTTCAGTGGCCGGGAATTTATGGGCGATGGCCCAGCGCGGCTCCCGGGCGCGAAAACCCAGCTCGCGCTGAGAGGCGATGCTGTTGACCTTGAACACTACGCCGTCAATTTCATAGGGCAGCGCATTGCGCCGTTCGCCGATGTCGCGGTAGTAATCCAGGCACTCGTCGATGCCATGGGCCAGCTTCAGTTCGCGGCTGATGGGCATGCCCCAGGCCTTGAGCTGCTTGAGGTTGCCGATGTGCGTGTCGGCAATGTCCGCCGTGACCTGGCCGATGCCGTAGCAGCAGAATTCCAACGGCCGGTTGGCGGTGATCCGCGAGTCCAACTGGCGCAGGCTGCCGGCAGCCGCGTTGCGCGGGTTGGCGAAGGTCTTGCCGCCCACCTCCAGCTGCGTGGCGTTGAGGCGCTCGAAGCCGGCCTTGGACATGTACACCTCGCCGCGCACTTCCAACAGCGGCGGCCAACCGCTGCCCTGGAGCTTGAGGGGGATGTTGCGCACGGTGCGCACGTTGACGCTGATGTCTTCACCGGTGGTGCCATCACCGCGGGTGGCACCGCGCACCAGCAGGCCGTCCTGATACAGCAGGCTCACTGCCAGGCCATCGAGTTTCGGCTCGCAGCTGTACTCCACCGCCGCGCCACCGCCCAACAGGTCGCCCATCGGCAGGTCGAGGCCTTCGGTCACCCGGCGATCGAATTCGCGCATCGTGGTTTCGTCGAAAGCGTTACCCAGGCTGAGCATCGGAATCTCATGACGCACCTGACTGAACGCCGACAGCGCCACGCTCCCGACTCGCTGGGTCGGCGAATCGCTGGTCACCAGATCCGGATGCTGCTCTTCCAGGGCCTTGAGTTCGTGGAACAGGCGGTCGTATTCCGCGTCCGGGATACTCGGCTCATCGAGGACGTGGTAGCGGTAGTTGTGCTGATCCAGCTCTGTGCGCAGCTCTAGGATGCGGGTTTCAACGGCATTCATGGGTGTTCTCTCATAAAGCAAAAGAGCAGCCGAGGCTGCTCAATTTTCTAATCTCATCGGCAAGTCGAACCTGGACCGGCCGAATGCAGAACCTGTGGCGAGGGAGCTTGCTCCCGCTGGGTCGCGGAGCGACCCTGACTCTAATCTCAACTATGGCCTGAAACCGTCAGGGGGCTGCTTCGCAGCCCAGCGGGAGCAAGCTCCCTCGCCACAAAAAGCTACTCGCCTGTTGGCAGAATCAGCGCTTCTGGGTCAGCGCCCGGCGTTCGAATTCGACGATGCGCTGGCGGTAATGCTCGATGGTCTGGGCGGTCAGTACGCTGCGTTGGTCGTCTTTCAGTTCGCCATTGAGCTCCTGGGACAGTTTGCGCGCCGCGGCCACCATCACGTCGAAAGCCTGCTTGGGATGACGCGGGCCGGGCAGACCGAGGAAGAAGCTCACCGCCGGGGTGCTGAAGTGATCGATGTCATCCAGGTCAAACACGCCTGGCTTGACCGCGTTGGCCATGGAAAACAGCACCTCGCCATTGCCGGCCATGCTTTCGTGACGATGGAAAATGTCCATCTCACCGAAACGCAGACCGCTCTCCAGGATGTTCTGCAGCAGCGCCGGGCCCTTGAAGCCGGCCGGGTCGCGGCAGATCACACTGATGACCAGCACTTCTTCGGCTTGGGCCTGGTCTTTGTCGGCACTCGAGGTCTTGTTCTCATCCGGGAAGTCGTTGTCACGGCTGTTGAAGCTCGGGCCGCCGTCGAGGTCCAGATTAAGGTTCAGGTCGCCCTGGGACGGCTCGCTGCCGCGCTTGCCGCGTTTGGAGCTCGGCTCGCGAGGCTCGCGCACTGGCGCGCTCATCGACGGCAAATCGTGCTCGTCCAGCTGCGGCTCCTTGTGGGTGTCCAGCACCCGCGGCGGGCCCAGCAATTCGGCGTTGCCATCGTCGTCCGGCAGGTTCGACAGGCTGCGATCCAGGCGAAACTTGAGTTTGCCCTTGCCGCCGCGCATGCGACGCCAGCCGTCGAAAAGAATACCGGCAATGACAATGATGCCGATGACGATCAGCCACTCGCGCAGACCGATTTCCATGTAATCCCGTGCCTCTATAAAAATGCTGAAAAATAAGGGGTTTAGCTAATTGCAAACCGCTTTAAAACGTGGCGCCAACTCTATGTTCTGAATGGCGTTTTGCCCACGCATAGGAAAAATTGACATTAAACTAGCATGACCGACAGCTACAAGCTACAAGCGGTCTCACTCGTAGCCTGCGGCTCGCCGCTAGCTTTCCACCATCGCCATGGCCTCCTCCACATCCACCGCCACCAGTCGCGAACATCCCGGTTCGTGCATGGTTACGCCCATCAACTGATCAGCCATTTCCATGGCGATCTTGTTGTGGGTGATATAGATGAACTGCACTGTTTCGGACATTTCCTTGACCAGCCGCGCGTAACGGCCGACGTTGGCGTCATCCAGTGGTGCATCGACTTCGTCGAGCATGCAAAACGGCGCCGGGTTCAATTTGAAGATGGCGAAAACCAGGGCCAGGGCCGTCAGCGCCTTCTCTCCACCGGAGAGCAAATGAATGGTGCTGTTCTTCTTGCCAGGGGGACGCGCCATGATTGTCACCCCTGTATCGAGTAGATCTTCGCCCGTCAGTTCCAAGTAAGCGCTGCCGCCACCGAAAACTTTTGGGAAAAGTGCCTGCAAACCGCCATTGATCTGATCAAAGGTATCCTTGAAGCGGTTACGGGTTTCCTTGTCGATCTTGCGGATCACGTTTTCCAGGGTCTCCAGCGCTTCCACCAGATCATCGTTCTGGGCATCCAGGTAGCGCTTGCGTTCGGACTGCTGCTGGTACTCGTCGATGGCCGCCAGGTTGATCGCGCCCAGGCGCTGGATGCGCTGGGCAATGCGCTCCAGCTCGTCCTCGGCGTCCTTCTCGTTCGCCCCGGCCACCAGGGTCGCGAGTACGCCATCGAGGTCGTAGCCATCTTCCAGCAACTGGTCTTGCAAGGCTTTGCGGCGCACCGTCAACGCCTGCCATTCCATGCGTTGCTGTTCCATCTGGCCGCGAATCAGTTGCGATTGCTGCTCGGCCTGGCTACGGCGCTTTTCGGCATCGCGCAGTTCGCGGTCGGCATCTTCCAAGGCAATCTGCGCGGTCTTGAGTTCTTCGTCGACGCTCATGCGTTTATCGAGCAGCTCTTCAAGCTTGAGGCGCAGTTCCTCCAGCGGTGCCTCGCCCTCCTCCAGATTGAGGCTCAACTGTTCACGTTTTTCGGTCAGACGCTCGGACTGCATTTCCAGCCGCTCCAACGCCTGGCGCGTGGAGTCATACTGGGCCTTGAGGGAGCCCAGGCGCACCGCCAGTTGATGGGCGTGATCCTTGTGCTGCCGGGCCTCCTGGCGCACCCGGTCGAGACGTTCGCGCAGGCTGTCGCGCTGGGCCAGCAGCAGCTCGCGCTGTTCGGTGTCCAGCGCCATGGCATCGAGGGCTTCCTGCAATTGCAGGCGCGCCTCGCCGATCTGTTCGTGCTCCAGCGCTCGCTGTTCGCCCAGCTCGGCAATTTCTTCGTCGAGACGCGTGCGGCGCAGTGCCAATTGTTCGACCTTGGCCTTGCCAGCCGACAACTGCGCCTTGAGTTCGCCTTGCTGACGCGCTTCATCCTGCAGCAGCCGACGCAAGTGCTCGCGACCGTTCTCCTGTTGACGCTGTTGCGCCCGCAGGTTCTGCAATTCGGTTTCCAGGGCTTCGACGCTGGCCTCGCGTTCTTCGCGCTCGGCGCTCAGGCGTTGGATTTCCTGGCCACGGGCGAGCATGCCACTCTCGGCCTCGCTGGCCCAGCGCACCCGCAGGAAATGCCGGCCGACCCAGTAGCCGTCACGGCTGATCAGGCTTTCACCGGCCGCCAACTGCCCGCGCAAGGCCAATGCCTGTTCGAGACTGTCCACCGGCTTGACCTGCCCCAGCCACGGCGACAGATCGACCTGGGCCTCGACTTTATCCAACAGGCTGCCCGGCATTCGCACGCCATCGCCCGCCGGACTCAGCAGACGCAGGTCGCCCTGGGTGAAACCCGACAGATCGAAGCCAGCAAAATCATCCACCAGCACCGCTTGCAGGTCGGCACCCAGCACGGTTTCCACCGCCAGTTCCCAACCGGCATCGACCTTCAGGCCTTCGGCCAGCCGCGGGCGCTCGGCCAGATGCTGATCCCGCAGCCATTCGGCAGTGCCAGTGCCCGGATCCAATGCCGCTTGCTGCAAGGCCTCCAGAGAAGCCAGACGCCCGTTGAGCCGCTGCAATTCGCCCTGGGCCTGCTGCTGGTTGTGCAAAGCCGCTTGCAACGCCTGGCGCAACTGCTCCAGGCGTTCGACCTGGGCGTCTTCACTGGCCTGCAAGTCTTCGAGCGTGGCTTCGCTGGCCGCCAACTGCTCGCTCAAGTCCAGGATCGCCGCGTCTTCCGGGTCCGCTGCCAGCAGCGCGCGCTCCTCGGCCAGGCGACGCTGACGTTCGGCCAGGCGCTCCATGCTGGTTTCCAACTGCTGGATGCGCGACTGCTGGACTTCAGCCTGACGTCGCGGCTCGGCCGAGGTCAGGTTGAAACTGTCCCATTGTTCCTGCCAACCGTGCATGGTCAGCTCGGCTTCTTCCAGGGCCGCAGCGGCCTCTTCGGCAGCGGCGCTGGTGATTTCCTGCTCCGGCGTGAGCCGTTCCAGCTCCTCGCCGAGAGTCAGCAACAGCGTGCGGTCGTGGCCCAGGTGGGATTCGGTTTCCAGGCGCGCCCGCTCGGCTTCCTTCAAGTCGTCCTGCAACTGGCGCAGGCGCTGTTGCCCATGCTGAATGCTCTGCTCGACCCGGGCGATGTCGCCGCCCACGGAGTAGAAACGTCCCTGCACCAGATTGAAGCGCTCGGACAGGTCATGGTGCCCATCGCGCAAGCGCTCGATGGCGGCGTCGGCGTTGCGCTGCTCGGCCACCAGGGCTTCGAAACTGACCTCCTGGTTACCGATGATCGCCTCGCGCTGGCCGACCTGCTCGTTCAGCGCCTGCCAACGCAGGGCCGAGAGCTGGGCCTTGAGCTGACGCTCCTCGGTCTTGTATTCCTGATACTTCTTCGCCGATTCGGCCTGACGGTGCAGGCGCTCAAGCTGGCGCTCGAGCTCTTCGCGCAGGTCGGTCAGGCGCGCCAGGTTTTCATGGGTGCGGCGGATGCGGTTTTCCGTCTCCCGACGCCGCTCCTTGTATTTGGAAATGCCCGCGGCTTCTTCGATGAAATTACGCAGGTCCTCGGGCTTGGCCTCGATCAGTTTGGAGATCATCCCCTGCTCGATGATCGAGTAGCTGCGCGGGCCGAGGCCGGTGCCGAGGAAAATATCGGTGATGTCGCGGCGCCGGCATTTGGCACCGTTGAGGAAATAAGTGTTCTGGCTGTCGCGGGTGACTTTGCGACGAATGGAAATCTCCGCATAGGCCGCGTATTCGCCAACCAGGGTGCTGTCGGAGTTATCGAACACCAGTTCGATGCTGGCCTGGCTGACCGGCTTGCGGCTGGTGGAGCCGTTGAAGATGACGTCGGTCATCGACTCGCCACGCAGGTTCTTCGCCGAACTTTCGCCCATGACCCAACGCACGGCGTCGATGATATTCGACTTGCCACAACCGTTGGGCCCGACCACTGCCGCCATGTTGCTGGGGAAGTTCACCGTCGTCGGGTCGACGAAGGACTTGAACCCGGCCAGCTTGATGCACTTGAGCCGCACGTCAGGCCTTCGTCAGGGCAGAAACCACCAGATCGCAACTGCGCTGGGCGTAGGCCGTCAGCACGCTGCGGATCTGCGGCAAATCACGGGCCAGCACGGCGGCGAGCAGGCTCTGGAACAGCTCCAGGTACTCATTCATTTCCGCCTTGCGCTGCTCCAGGGCCAGGAAATAAGCGCGGCTCATGGCCGGCTGCAGGTTCTCGACGGTCTCCTGCAAGTACGGGTTATTGGCGAACGGATAGGCGGCGCGCATCACGCTGAAGCTTTCATCGACGAAGGTGCGGATGTCCTGGCGCGCGTAGGCGTCCTTGAGGCGCTGCTGGATCGCCACGAACGGTTCCATGTCGGCGGTCTCACGCCAGCCATGGGCCACGGCATTGCCCAGCAGGATGTACAGCTCGCTCATCAACGTACAGAGGCTGCGCACGTTGTGTTCAGTGAGTTCGGTAACGTGGGCGCCACGGCGCGGCAGGATCGCGATCAAGTGGCGTCGCTCCAGGATCAGCAAGGCCTCGCGGACCGAGCCGCGGCTGACATTGAGCGCCAGCGTGACCTTCTGCTCCTGGATGCGCTCGCCCGGCTTCATCTCGCCACGAATGATGCGTTCGGCCAGGTGATGGGCGATTTGCTCGGCGAGGCTGTCCGGGGCCTTGAACGTCATGGATTTCCTTCAAACTCTTCGATTTGCACAAGCGGCGCAGTGTAGCGCACTCGATACGTCATGGCGCAGGGCCTGCACCGGGTTTTTGGCACGAAATAAGCAAATTTTTAATGGCAGGAACCTTGTGGGAGCGGGCTTGCTCGCGAAGAGGCCCGTTTGTCCGCAAGAAATCCTTTCGGCAGGACCGTCGCCTTCGCGAGCAAGCCCGCTCCCACGAGGTTTTGCGCTTAACTGAAGGATATAGGACATAGCCGGAGGGCCAATATCCAATAACCCGTGTTGATCGACAAAAGGAATTTTCCTGACCTTTAAGTCAGAAATTCATTGACCGAAAAGTCAGACCTGCTAAATTCGGTCCACGTCGAACAACAATAATGAGTCTGCGAGGCCTTCCGTGATCCAGTTTTTACTTAACCAGGAACTCCGTAGCGAGCACGCCCTGGACCCGAACCTGACCGTGCTTGACTATCTGCGCGAGCACGTGGGCAAATCCGGTACCAAAGAAGGCTGCGCCAGCGGCGACTGTGGCGCCTGCACGGTGGTGGTGGGTGAACTGCATGCCGACGAAAACGGCTGTGAACGGATCCGCTATCGCAGCCTCAATTCGTGCCTGACCTTCGTTTCGTCTCTGCACGGCAAGCAGTTGATCAGCGTCGAAGACCTCAAGCACCAAGGCCGGTTGCACAGCGTCCAGCAGGCGATGGTCGATTGCCATGGCTCGCAATGTGGCTTCTGCACGCCCGGCTTTGTCATGTCGCTGTTCGCCCTGCAAAAGAACAGCGAGCAAGCCGACGCTCATAAGGCCCACGAAGCCCTGGCCGGCAACCTGTGCCGCTGCACCGGCTACCGACCGATCCTCGCCGCCGCCGACCAGGCCTGCCGCGCTAGACAACCGGACCAGTTCGACGCCCGCGAGGCCGAGACCATTGCCCGCCTCAAAGCCATCGCCCCAACCGAAACCGGCGAACTCAACAGCGGCGACAAACGCTGCCTGGTACCGTTGACCGTGGCTGACCTGGCCGATCTTTATGACGCCTATCCTCAAGCCAGGCTGCTGGCCGGCGGCACCGACCTGGCGCTGGAGGTCACTCAGTTGCACCGCACCCTGCCGGTGATGATTTACCTGGGCAACGTCGCCGAACTCAAGCGCATCGAGCGCTTCGACGATCGCCTGGAAATCGGCGCCGCCACTGCGCTCTCCGATTGCTACGAGGCCTTGAACGCCGAATACCCGGACTTCGGTGAACTGCTGCAGCGTTTCGCTTCGCTGCAAATCCGCAACCAGGGCACCTTGGGCGGTAATATCGGCAACGCCTCGCCGATTGGCGACTCCCCGCCCCTGCTGATCGCCCTCGGCGCACAGATCGTGCTGTGCAAGGGCCAGACCCGGCGCACCCTCGCCCTGGAAGACTACTTCATCGACTACCGGGTCACCGCGCGCCAGGAAAGCGAGTTCATCGAGAAGATCATCGTGCCGCGAGCCAGCGCCGAGCAGGCGTTCCGCGCCTATAAGGTGTCCAAACGCCTCGACGATGACATTTCCGCCGTGTGTGCGGCGTTCAATCTGCGAATCGACAACGGCGTGGTTCGCGATGCCCGCGTGGCTTTTGGCGGCATGGCCGCCATCCCCAAGCGCGCCAAGCATTGTGAAGCCGCGCTGATCGGCGCGCAGTGGACCGACAGCACGGTGGAACGCGCCTGCGCCGCCCTGGCCGAAGACTTCACACCGCTGTCGGATTTCCGCGCCAGTAAGGAATACCGCCTGCTCAGCGCCCGCAACCTGTTGCGCAAATACTTCATCGAGCTGCAAACGCCGCACATCGAGACTCGGGTGACCGCTTATGTCTAACCATCACGCCGTAGAGAAGACCCAAGCCGAACTGGCCGAGCTGTTCGCCCGCGACCTGACCACCGGCGTGGGCCGCAGCGTCAAGCACGACAGCGCCGCCAAGCATGTGTCCGGCGAGGCGCAGTACATCGATGACCGTCTCGAATTTCCTAACCAACTGCACGTTTACGCGCGACTGTCGGACCGCGCCCATGCCCGCATCCTGCGCATCGATACCGCGCCGTGCTACGCCTTCGAAGGCGTGCGCATCGCTATTACTCATGAAGATATTCCAGGCCTGAAGGACATCGGCCCGCTGCTGCCGGGGGATCCGCTGCTGGCGATCGACGATGTGCAATTCGTCGGTCAACCGGTCCTGGCCGTTGCCGCCAAGGACCTGGAAACCGCGCGCAAGGCGGCGATGGCAGCCGTCATCGAGTACGAAGACCTGGAACCGGTGCTGGATGTGGTCGAAGCGCTGCGCAAACGGCATTTCGTGCTCGACAGCCACACCCATCAACGCGGTGACTCGGCCACGGCACTGGCAAGTGCCGAGCATCGGATCCAGGGCTCGCTGCACATCGGCGGCCAGGAGCATTTTTACCTGGAAACCCAGATTTCCTCGGTGATGCCCACCGAAGACGGCGGCATGCTGGTCTATTGCTCGACCCAGAACCCCACTGAAGTGCAAAAGCTGGTGGCCGAAGTGCTGGGCGTGTCGATGAACAAAGTGGTGGTCGACATGCGCCGGATGGGCGGCGGTTTCGGCGGCAAGGAAACCCAGGCGGCCAGTCCGGCGTGCCTCTGCGCGGTGATCGCGCACCTCACTGGCCAGCCGACCAAGATGCGCCTGCCCCGGGTCGAAGACATGCTGATGACGGGCAAGCGCCACCCCTTCTACATCGAATATGACGTGGGCTTCGACAGCACTGGGCGCCTGCATGGCATCGCCTTGGAATTGGCCGGCAACTGTGGCTGTTCGCCGGACCTGTCGGCCTCGATTGTCGACCGGGCGATGTTCCACGCCGACAACGCCTATTACCTGGGCGACGCGACCATCAACGGCCACCGCTGCAAGACCAACACCGCTTCCAACACCGCCTACCGCGGTTTCGGCGGCCCCCAGGGCATGGTCGCCATCGAAGAAGTGATGGACGCCATCGCCCGGCACCTGGGGCTCGACCCGCTGGCGGTGCGCAAGGCCAACTACTACGGCAAGACCGAGCGCAACGTCACCCACTACTACCAGACCGTCGAGCACAACATGCTCGAGGAAATGACCGCCGAACTGGAAGCGAGCAGCCAATACGCCGAGCGTCGCGAAGCGATCCGCCGTTACAACGCCAATAGTCCGATCCTAAAAAAGGGCTTGGCGCTGACGCCGGTCAAGTTCGGCATCTCGTTCACCGCCAGCTTCCTCAACCAGGCCGGCGCCTTGATCCACGTCTACACCGACGGCAGCATCCACCTGAACCACGGCGGCACCGAGATGGGCCAGGGCTTGAACACCAAGGTCGCGCAAGTGGTGGCCGAAGTGTTCCAGGTGGAAATGGACCGGGTGCAGATCACCGCGACCAACACCGACAAGGTGCCGAACACTTCGCCCACCGCGGCCTCCAGCGGCGCCGACCTGAACGGCAAAGCCGCGCAGAATGCCGCCGAAACCATCAAGCGGCGCCTGGTGGAATTCGCGGCGCGCCAGTACAAGGTCAGCGAAGAGGACGTGGAGTTTCACAACGGTCATGTGCGGGTGCGCGATCACATCCTGACCTTCGAGGCGCTGGTCCAGCAGGCGTATTTCGCCCAGGTCTCGCTGTCGAGCACCGGTTTCTACAAGACCCCGAAAATCTACTACGACCGCAGCCAGGCCCGGGGCCGGCCTTTCTACTACTACGCCTTCGGTGCAGCCTGTGCCGAGGTCATCGTCGACACCCTCACTGGCGAGTACAAGATGCTGCGTACCGACATCCTCCACGACGTCGGCGCCTCGCTGAACCCGGCCATCGATATCGGGCAGGTCGAAGGCGGCTTCATCCAGGGCATGGGCTGGCTGACGATGGAAGAGCTGGTGTGGAACGACAAGGGCAAGCTGATGACCAACGGCCCGGCCAGCTACAAGATCCCCGCCGTGGCCGACATGCCGCTGGACCTGCGGGTCCGGCTGGTGGAGAACCGCAAGAACCCGGAAGACACGGTGTTCCACTCCAAGGCCGTGGGCGAGCCGCCGTTCATGCTCGGCATCGCCGCGTGGTGTGCCATCAAGGACGCCGTGGCGAGCCTGGGGGATTACCGGCACCAGCCGAAGATCGACGCCCCGGCGACGCCGGAGCGGGTGTTGTGGGGGTGTGAGCAGATGCGGGGGCTGAAGGTGAAGGCTGTGGAAGCTGAAACCGAGTTGGCTTCGCTCTAGACCGCGGCGCGGCCTTCGCGAGCAAGCCCGCTCCCACAGGGGGACGCGATCAAAATGTGGGAGCGGGCTTGCTCGCGAAAGCGCCCGAACAGACAACACAGATGTCGAGGTGAATATGTACAACTGGATCAGCGCCCTCGCCGACCTGCAAACCCGCGGCGAACCCTGCGTGCTGGTGACGATCATCGAAGAGCTCGGCTCCACCCCGCGCAATGCCGGTTCGAAAATGGTCATCAGCGCCAGCCAGGCCTTCGACACCATCGGTGGCGGGCACCTGGAATACAAGGCCATGGCCATCGCCCGGCAAATGCTCGCCAGCGGCCAGCAGAATACCCATCTGGAACGCTTCAGCCTCGGCGCCAGCCTGGGCCAGTGCTGCGGCGGCGTCACCGTGCTGCTGTTCGAACCCATGGGCCAGGTGCAGGCGCAAATTGCCGTGTTCGGCGCCGGGCATGTCGGCCGGGCACTGGTGCCGCTGTTGGCGAGCCTGCCCTGCCGCGTGCGCTGGATCGACTCGCGGGAAAGCGAGTTCCCCGAGCAAATGCCCCACGGCGTACACAAGATCGTCAGCGAAGAACCACTGGATGAAGTCGACGAACTGCCCCCCGGCAGCTACTGCATCGTCATGACCCACAATCACCAACTGGACCTGGAACTGAGCGCGGCGATCCTCAAGCGCAACGACTTCGCCTACTTCGGCCTGATCGGCTCGAAGACCAAACGGGTCAAGTTCGAACACCGCCTGCGCGACCGCGGTTTCGACAGCGGCGCCCTGCAACGCATGCGGTGCCCGATGGGCATCGGCGAAGTCAAAGGCAAGTTGCCTGTGGAAATCGCCATCTCCATCGCCGGCGAAATCATCGCCACCTATAACGCGGACTTCGGCCAGCACACCTCCCGCGCCGAACCCATCGCCAAGCTACTGCCGGTTTCACGCCGCAGCCAGCGCTGACTCCTCGATTGAGACAAGCTCATGCCCCTGACACGCAAAGCCTACCGCGCCGCCCTGCTCCATAGCCTCGCCGACCCGGCCGAAGTCGGTGTCGAAGCGTCCTATGAATATTTCGAGGACGGTTTGCTGGTGGTGGAAAACGGCCAGATCAGCGCCATTGGCCATGCCCATGACCTGTTGCCGACCCTGGCGGCGGACTTTGAAATCGCGCATTACCCGGACGCGCTGATCACTCCCGGTTTCATCGACACCCATATCCACCTGCCCCAGACCGGCATGGTCGGCGCCTACGGCGAGCAACTGCTGGACTGGCTCAACACCTACACTTTTCCCTGCGAAAGCCAGTTCGCCGACCAGGCCCACGCCGAAGCCGTGGCCGACATTTTCGTCAAGGAGCTGCTGCGCAACGGCACCACCACCGCGCTGGTGTTCGGCAGCGTGCATCCGCAATCGGTGAACGCATTTTTTGAAGTGGCCCAGAAGCTCGACCTGCGGATGATCGCCGGCAAGGTGATGATGGACCGCAACGCCCCGGACTACCTGACCGACACCGCCGAATCCAGCTATAGCGAGAGCAAGGCGCTGATCGAGCGCTGGCACGGCAAGGGTCGCCTGCATTACGCCGTCACCCCGCGCTTCGCACCGACCAGCACCCCCGAGCAACTGACACTGGCGGGTCAGTTGCTCAAGGAATACCCGGACCTGTACATGCAGACCCACATCAGCGAAAACCTGCAGGAAGTGCAGTGGGTCAAGGAGCTGTTTCCCGAACGCAAGGGCTATCTGGACGTCTACGACCATTACCAACTGCTCGGTGAGCGCTCGGTGTTCGCCCATGGCGTGCATCTCTGTGAGGACGAATGCGCGCGCCTGGCCGAAACCGGTTCGGCCATCGCATTCTGCCCGACCTCGAACTTTTTCCTCGGCAGCGGCCTGTTCAACCTGCCGATGGCCGAGAAGCACAAGGTGAACGTGGGGCTGGGCACCGACGTCGGCGCCGGCACCAGTTTTTCGCTGCTGCACACGCTGAACGAAGCGTACAAGGTCATGCAGTTGCAAGGCGCGCGACTGAGCCCGTTCAAATCCCTGTATCTGGCCACCCTCGGCGGTGCCCGCGCCTTGCGCCTGGAAGACCGGATCGGCACCTTACAGCCGGGCAGCGATGCGGATTTCCTGGTGCTGGACTACCACGCCACGCCGCTGCTGAGCTATCGCCTCAAGCAGGCACGGGACATTGCCGAACGGTTGTTCGTGCTGATGACCCTGGGGGATGACCGGACCGTGGCGCAGACGTATGCGGCGGGGCGGTTGGTGCATCAGCGGTAGGTTATCTGTCGCCTGTTAGGCCCCTTTCGCGAGCAAGCCCGCTCCCACAGGGGAACGCGATCAAAATGTGGGAGCGGGCTTGCTCGCGAAGGGCGCGACTCGGTGTCACTGGTTCAATCAAAGCTTGGCCGTCGACCGCCCCGGCTTCTTGCTCTGCAACAAATGCGAAAACACCGCATGCAAATCATCCGACGCGCTTTCTTCATCGAGGTTGAGCTTGCTGTCGATGTGATCCATGTGATGCATCATCAGGTCCACGGCCAGGGTCGCATCGCGAGCCTCGATGGCGTCGATCAATTGAGTGTGTTCATCGTAGGAACAGTGCGAGCGGTTGCCGCTTTCGTACTGGGCGATGATCAACGAGGTCTGGGACACCAGGCTGCGCTGGAAGCTGATCAGTGGGGCGTTCTTCGCCGCTTCGGCCAGCTTGAGGTGGAACTCGCCCGACAGGCGGATACCGGCGCCGCGGTCGCCGCGGGAGAAACTGTCGCGTTCGTCGCTGACCATCTGCCGCAGTTCAGCCAGTTGCTCGGCCGTGGCGTGTTGCACCGCCAATTCGGTGATCGCCCGCTCCACCAGGCGCCGGGCCATGAACACCTGACGCGCCTCTTCGACGCTCGGGCTGGCGACGACCGCGCCGCGATTGGGCCGCAGCAGCACCACGCCTTCATGGGCCAGGCGAGACAGCGCGCGGCGGATGATCGTGCGGCTGACTCCGAAAATCTCCCCCAGTGCCTCTTCACTCAACTTTGTACCGGGCGCCAGGCGTTGTTCGAGGATGGCCTCGAAGATATGCGCGTAGACAATATCGTCCTGGGTTCCGCTGCGGCCGGCTTTACCTGCACGCGGTTGTTTCTTGAGGGGTTGCAACTGTTCGTTCATGGGCACTCGAGTCGGAAAACTGCGGCGAATTGACCGTGACTGTAATACGGCACAGTGGGTCGCTGGCAAGTATCGGCTAAAAAACACCTGGATTGTACACAACCTCTGATGGCAACACGACTGTACGGCTGTTTGCGGACATGGCTGTATTGCAACCGGCTACTGGGTTGAGTTTAGGCTTAAAACCGAAACCCTGTGGCGAGGGAGCTTGCTCCCTCGCCACAGGGCTGCTCCAGGCTCTGCCAATCTATAACAAGGACCACCGCTCACCATGACCGAAGTCACGACCACGCCACTTCGCCCGCTTGCCGACACCGCGCCCTCGGCCATCGTCGCCGGCTTCATCGCGATGATGACTGGCTACACCAGTTCCCTGGTGCTGATGTTCCAGGCCGGGCAGGCGGCGGGGTTGAGCAGCGGGCAGATTTCATCGTGGATCTGGGCGATTTCCATCGGCATGGCGGTGTGCTCCATCGGCCTGTCCCTGCGCTACCGCACGCCAGTCACCATCGCCTGGTCGACGCCCGGTGCGGCGCTGCTGATCACCAGCCTGGGCGGCGTGAGTTATGGCGAGGCGATTGGCGCCTACATCACCTGCGCGGTGCTGGTGACCATCTGCGGCCTGACCGGCAGTTTCGAGCGCCTGGTCAAGCGTATCCCGGCATCGTTGGCGGCGGCGCTGCTGGCCGGGATCCTGTTCAAGATCGGCAGCGAGATTTTCGTCGCCGCCCAGCATCGCACCGGCCTGGTGGTCGGGATGTTTTTCACTTATCTGATCGTCAAGCGCCTGTCGCCACGCTACGCCGTGCTGGCTGCGCTGCTGGTGGGCACTGGGTTGTCGGGCCTGTTGGGATTGCTGGATTTCAGCGGCTTTGCCCTGGAAGTCGCCACGCCGGTCTGGACCACGCCGCATTTCTCGCTGGCGGCGACCATCAGCATCGGCATTCCGCTGTTCGTGGTGGCGATGACCTCGCAAAACATGCCGGGCATCGCCGTGCTGCGGGCCGATGGCTACAACGTGCCGGCCTCGCCGCTGATCACCAGCACCGGTATTGCCTCACTGCTGCTGGCACCGTTTGGCTCCCATGGCATCAACCTGGCAGCCATCAGCGCGGCGATCTGCACCGGGCCTCACGCCCACGAAGATCGCAACAAGCGCTACACGGCGGCGGTCTGGTGCGGGATTTTCTACGGGATCGCCGGGGTGTTCGGCGCGACGCTGGCCGCGTTGTTCGCGGCGCTGCCCAAGGAACTGGTGTTGTCCATCGCAGCACTGGCGCTGTTCGGGTCGATCATCAACGGCTTGAGCATCGCCATGAGCGAAACCCGGGAACGGGAAGCGGCGCTGGTCACCTTCATGGTCACGGCGTCGGGGTTGACGCTGTTTTCCATCGGCTCGGCGTTCTGGGGGATTGTGGCGGGGGTGGTGACCTTGCTGATTCTCAACTGGCGTAGCGCCTGAGAATCTTTAAAAGCTTCGCGAGCAAGCCCGCTCCCACAAGGGGGCGCATGATTCCTGTGGGAGCGGGCTTGCTCGCGAAGGCGGCCGAGAGCGGACACCCTGCTTCAAAAGCCAGGCACAAAAAAGCCGGCGCCCAATCGGGTCGCCGGCTTCAGTCCATCAAGCCTTTGGATTGATCGGCTTTTCCGGATACCACACGTCCATCAGCGGGCTGACTTCAACGCTGGTCAGCTCAGGACGGGCCTTGAGCCAGGCTTCAACGGCCGCACGCTGCTCTTCGGAAACCGAGCCGCGCTTTTGCAGGCAGACCAGACCGTAGTCATCGCCGCCGACATAGCCCAGGCCATTGGCTTCCATGGCTTCTTTCAGGAAAGCGTCGAGGAAAGCGTCAATAGCCTCGTCGGCCAGATCTTCTTTGAAATCCAGGTTCAGTTCGAAACCCAGCTCTTGAAATTCATCCACGCACAGCTTTTTGCGCAGACGCTGGGAACGGTTAGTCGCCATTGGAACAATCCTCATAAGTAATAACGGCCGGCACTTTACCAGTTTGGCGCACCGATTGCCCGACTGATCGGGGGCAATGGCCTACCGTCGGTAAAAAATAGCGCTCGAAGGGCTCAGGCACGGCCCAAGCCGTTGCAGCTTGGGGCATAATGCCGACACTTTTATGACCGTTGAGGGCGTTCATTTTCATGTCCTCGTCTTTTCCCCCTCGCCCGTAGGGTTTTATTTCACATGATCAAATCTTTGCGTCCACTGCTTCTGGCCAGCCTTCTTCTTCCCCTGGCCCTTCCTGTTTCCACCCACGCCGCCACGATCAACACCGCTCTCTCGCCCAATGTGCAAAAGGCCCTCAAGGCCAGCAAGCTGCAAGACGATGCCCTGTCCCTGGTGATGGTGCCACTCACCGGTCCCGGCACCCCGACCCTGTACAACGCTGACGTTTCTGTGAATCCGGCGTCCACCATGAAACTGGTGACCACCTATGCGGCCCTGGAAATGCTCGGGCCCAATCACCAGTGGAAGACTGAGTTCTACACCGACGGCACCCTCAGCGGCGGGATTCTCAACGGCAACCTGTACCTCAAGGGCGGCGGCGATCCCAAGCTGAACATGGAAAAACTCTGGCTGCTGATGCGTGACCTGCGCGCCAACGGCGTGCAACAGATCACTGGCGATCTGGTGCTGGACCGCACGTTCTTCATCCAGCCGCAACTGCCCGAGTTCAACGACGACGGTAACGATGAAAACAAGCCGTTCCTGGTCAAGCCTGACTCGCTGCTGGTCAACCTCAAGGCCCTGCGTTTCGTCGCCCGCAATGACGGTGGGCGGGTGCTGGTGTCGGTGGAACCGCCGATCGCCAGTGTTCGCATCGACAACCAGGTCAAGGCGATCAACTCCAAACAGTGCGCCGGCGGCGTGCGCTACAACCCGGTGCCCCAGGCGGACGGCAGCGTGGCCGTGACCGTCGGCGGGCAGTTGGGTGAAGGTTGCAGCTCACAGACTTACCTGTCGCTGCTGGACCACGCCACGTATACCGCCGGTGCGGTGCGGGCGATCTGGAAGGAACTGGGCGGCAGCATCCAGGGCAAGGACCGCCTGGCCGCGACGCCGAGCAATGCCAAGGTGCTGGCCCGGGCGTTCTCGCCGGACCTGGCGGAGATCATCCGCGACATCAACAAGTACAGTAACAACACCATGGCCCAGCAGCTGTTCCTGAGCCTGGGGGCGCAGTTCCGTAACGAAGCCGACGGCGACGATGCCAAGGCTGCGCAGCGGGTGGTCCGCCAATGGTTGGCCAAGAAAGGTATAACCGCGCCGCACCTGGTCATGGAGAACGGCTCCGGCCTGTCCCGCGCCGAACGGGTCAGCGCCCGGGAAATGGCCGCCATGCTGCAAGCCGCCTGGCACAGCCCGTATGCCGCCGAGTACATCAGCTCGATGCCGATTGCCGGCACTGACGGCACCATGCGCAAACGCCTCAAGACCACCGCCATGGCCGGCGAAGCCCACATCAAGACCGGAACCCTGAACACCGTCCGCGCCATCGCCGGATTCAGCCGCGACATCAACGGCAACACTTGGGTCGTGGTGGCGATCCTCAACGATCCGAAACCATGGGGTGCTTCGTCGGTGCTGGATCAGGTACTGCTGGACCTGTATCGCCAGCCGAAACTGCCGCAGACGGCTTCGGTGCTCTAACCCAACTGTGGAGCGGGCTTGCTCGCGAAGGCGGTGCTTCAGTCGATTGGATGTTGAATGACACGCCACTATCGCGAGCAGGCTCGCTCCCACAGTGGATTTGTGGGTACTCGGGATTTGCAGGCACGCCGCGGACCTTGTGGGAGCGAGCCTGCTCGCGATGGCGGTGGTTCAGTCGACTCGATGTTGAATGACTCACCGCCTTCGCGAGCGAGCCCGCTCCCACATTGGCGGCTTCCAGGGTGCTATCCCAACTGCGTCTCGACCCGATCCCGCCCGGCCTGCTTGGCTGCGTACACCCCGGAGTCAGCCCGCAACAGCAACGCATCCGCGCCCTCCCCGTCGCGCCAACTGGCGATCCCGAAGCTTGCGGTGATGGTACCGACGCCATCGATGGGCGCCGCCCGCAGGTTTTCCCACAACCCCAACGCCAGGGAATAGGCGCTGTCGCTGTCGGTATCAGGGCACAGCACCACGAACTCTTCCCCGCCCAGCCGGCAGAAGACATCGGTACGACGCAAGCGTTGGATCACGCGTTGGCAGACCGCCTGCAACACCCGGTCGCCCACCGCGTGGCCGTGCTGATCGTTGATGCGCTTGAAATGGTCGATGTCGAGCATGATGACTGAAAGATCGCCAGGACCACGCTCGACCCGGGCCATCTCCGAGGTCAGGCGCTCCTGGAAATAGCGGCGGTTACGAATCCCGGTCAGCGCATCGGTTACCGACAGCGCTCGCAACTCTTCTTCCACCCGCTTGAGATCGGAAATATCCGAGATGTAGCCGTGCCACAGCACGCCGCCACCGGGCAATTCCTCTGGCGTGGCCTCGCCGCGCACCCAGCGCAACCCGCGCTGCGGCAGCTGCAACCGATACTCTTCGCGCCACGGGCTCAAGGTATCGGCCGACGCGCGGATCGAGGAGCGCACCCGAGCGGCGTCCAGGCAGTGAATGCGCGAGAAAATCGCCTCGGCGTTGCGCACCAGCACCTCAGGCTCCAGCTCATAGATGTCGCGAATGCCATCGCTGGCATAGATCACGCTGAAGCGGCCGTTGAAATCCATTTTGATCTGGTAGATACCGCCGGGCACATGAGCGCTGAGTTTTTTCAGCAACAGGTCCCGGGCCGCCAGCGCTTCATGGACGCGCTTGCGTTCGGTGATATCGATGCAGATCGCCAGGTGTCCGATCCACAATCCCTGATCATCGAGCATCGGCGTGGCCAGCATATTCACGGTCAAATGACTGCCATCGCGGCGTACCAGGGTCCATTCCCGCGCCTGTTGCCCTCCCTGCTCGCCGCCCTCGAGCAGCATCGCATGGCAGGTAGGAATCGGTTTGCCAAACCGCGCACCGAGCTGGGCGGCCCGGGCCTGGAGTTCACGGGGCACGTGCAGGCTTTCCAGGGTCATGCTTTGCAGGACTTCGCAGCTCTGATAGCCGAGCATCTGTTCGGCGCCGGCGTTGAAGGTGGTGATCACACCGCGCAGGTCGGTGGCAATGATCGCGACCTGGGTCGCGGCATCCAGCACGCCACGCAGTTGACCGTGGGTGCCGCGCAGTTCCTGCTCCCGGGCGCGCAGTTCACGGGTACGTTGCTCCACCAGCTTCAAGGCTCGCTGGCGCTGACTGACCAATACATAGAGCAAGGCACTCAGTAGCACACTGAGTAAAACACCCAGCACCACCAGGCTTGCCACCGAAGTATGGTTGGTCGCCAGGAACATCCGGCTGGGGCGCAACTCTACCCGGTAGTCGTGATCAGCCAGGCGCAACAGGCGGGTCGCCGACAAGTCGCTGTGGCCCGCCGGACTGTGGGATTCGAACAGAACTTCTTCGCGCTCGGGCGTGGATAAATCCAGGACACGCATCGCCAGATTGTCATGACCGGACGCGGGCAACCCATCGCCTACCAGTTGGCGCATGCTGATGGCCGCCACCACATACCCGAACGGTTCTTTCGAAGGTTCTCGGGTGACCGGGGTGACTAGCATTACCCCACGGGTAAGCGCCGGATCGACGCCGATCAGATCCAAGGGTTGCGAAACCGCCAGCCCGCCGAGCTGGCGAGCACGCTCAAGGGTCACGCGGCGCGCAGGATCGAAAAGCAGGTCCAGCCCCAGTGGCGAGCCGTACGAAGCCTGGCTCTGGACATAGAGCAACGGCGCGTATTCATCCCGCTCGCCAGCCGGGCGAAGCCCACCGCTGCCGTCCGTTTCGCGGATGATGAAGTTGGCTGCACCTTCGGCCTGCACCTGCTGCTCGAACGAGTGCCGTTCGTCCCCTCGCACCCTCGGCGCCCAGGCGAAGGCCCGGGTGCGTCGCAACAATGCGTCGGCGTAGCCACGGAACTCGCTATTGGAAACACCTTCAGAGTTGGCGAAGAACCGCCGCAGGCCATCAAGACGCTGTTCCTGTTCCTGGAAACGCTCCTCGATACGGCTGAAGCGCTCCTCGGCTTGCAGCTCGAAGCGCTGGCGCAGCTGCTGGTTGAACAGATTCATCATCGCCCAGGTCAGCAGACCGGTCAGGCACATACCGGCCAGCAAAACCAGCGAAGCCACCAGCCAGGCCGATACATCCTCGCTGATAAAGCCCAGGATCCTGGGACGCACCTGATGCAATGCCATAAATACGACTCAGAAAGGACCGGTATGGGAACGTCGCCGGTCACTGGCTCTAAGTTATAGCTATTAGCCATCAGTTTGACCAGCCCCTGAATGAGGCTGGAAGCCTTGAATTACAAGGCCTGCGTGGATCCAATCAGTGCAAGGTCAACGGGCCATGATCTTCCAGGCGCGGTGGATCTTGCCGTTGCGGGCAAAATCCGGATCGATGGTCTTGGCCGTGATCTCCTCCACCGCATAGCGCTCGCCGAGGTTGTCTTCGAGTTGGAACTTGCGGAAGTTGTTGGAGAAGTACAACACGCCGCCCGGCGCCAGCCGTGCCATCGCCAGGTCCAGCAATTGGACGTGGTCGCGCTGCACGTCGAACACCCCCTCCATGCGCTTGGAGTTGGAGAAGGTCGGCGGGTCGATGAAGATCAGGTCGTATTCGTCACGGCTGGTTTCCAGCCAGGCCATGACATCGCCCTGCTCCAGGCGGTTCTTGTCGGAGAAACCGTTGAGCGACAGGTTGCGCCGCGCCCAGTCCAGGTAGGTTTTCGACAGGTCGACGCTGGTGGTGCTGCGCGCCCCGCCCTTGGCCGCGTGAACGGTGGCGGTGGCGGTGTAGCAGAACAGGTTGAGGAAGCGCTTGCCCGCGGCCTCTTTCTGGATCCGCAAGCGCATTGGCCGATGGTCGAGAAACAGCCCGGTGTCCAGGTAGTCGGTGAGGTTGACCAGCAGCTTTACGCCGCCTTCATTGACCTCGGTGAACTTGCCCTGGGCGCTCTGGCGCTCGTACTGCTTGGTGCCGCTCTGACGCTCGCGGCGCTTGATCACCACGCGGCTCTTGTCGACGTTCAGTGCCTGGGGAATCGCCGCCAGGGCATCGAACAGCCGGGCCGAGGCTTTTTCCGGGTCGATGGATTTCGGCGCAGCGTATTCCTGGACATGCACCCAGTCGTGGTACAGGTCGATGGCCATGGAGTATTCCGGCATGTCGGCATCGTAGACCCGGTAGCAATCCACGCCTTCGCGCTTGGCCCATTTACTCAGCAGTTTGAGGTTTTTTTGCAGGCGATTGGCGAACATCTGCCCGCCTTCGCTCAGCCGCGCCTGCTCGACCACGGGGGCCGGCGCCGGGGCGGGCTTGATCGGGTTGCCGTTCTTGTTGTACTTGCGCTCCTGTGGCGCCTTATCCTGCGGCTGCTGGTCCAGGAGCGCCTGCTCGCGCTCGGCCTGGCGCTGTTCCGGGGTGCGACGTTCGCCCGTGACGAACTGATCCGGCAGGACCTTGATCAGCAGCAATTTGCACGGCAAGGCGCCGTTCCAGAACGAATACTGTTTGTGGCTGCGGATGCCCATGCGCTTGCCCAGGTCCGGCGCGCCGGTGAACACCGCCGCCTCCCAGTTCAGGCAGGCCTGGCGCAGACGCTCGCCGAGGTTCTGGTAGAGGTAAAGCAGGCTGGCTTCGTCACCCAGACGCTCGCCGTACGGCGGGTTGCAGATCACCAGGCCTTTCTGGTTCTGGTCCGGGCGCGGCTCGAAAGTCGCCACTTCGCCTTGATAGATCTTGATCCACTCGCTCAGGCCGGCACGTTCGACGTTGTTGCGACCGGGCTGGATCAGCCGGGGGTCGGCTTCATAGCCGCGAATCCACAGCGGTGGCTTGGCCAGCCCGGCGGCGGCGCGCTCGCTGGCCTCCTCGTGCAGTTTCTTCCACAGCGCCGGCACATGGCCGAGCCAGGCGGTGAAGCCCCACTGTTGGCGACGCAGGTTCGGCGCCATGTCGGTGGCAATCATCCCTGCTTCCACCAGGAACGTGCCCACACCGCACATCGGGTCGGCCAGCGCCCCGCCCTCGGCGGCAATGCGCGGCCAGCCGGCGCGGATCAGGATCGCAGCGGCGAGGTTTTCCTTCAGTGGCGCAGCGCCCTGCTGCAAGCGATAGCCGCGTTGATGCAGGCTGTGACCGGAAAGGTCCAGGGAGAGGATCGCTTCACCACGGTCCAGGCGCAGATGGATGCGCAGGTCCGGGTTGAGCTTGTCGATGGACGGCCGCTCGCCCGAGGGGGTGCGCAGTTTGTCGACGATCGCGTCCTTGACCTTCAAGGCGCCGAAATGGGTGTTGTCGATGCCCGAGCCGTGGCCGCTGAATTCCACCGCCAGGGTACCGTCGGGGAGCATGTGGTCTTGCCAGTCGACGTCCAGCACGCCGTTGTACAGGTCTTCGGCGTCCTTCATGGGAAAGCGCTTGAGCACCAGCAACACGCGGTTGGCCAGGCGCGACCACAGGCACAGGCGGTAAGCCGTCTCCATGTCGGCGCTGCCGCGCACGGCCGAGGTATGCTCACGCGCGTCTTCAAGGCCAAGCCCGACGGCTTCCTCGATCAGCAGGCCTTCGAGGCCCTTGGGGCAAGTGAGGAAGAGTTCGAAACGATCGGACATGGGATTTCCAGCGCCTTTGGCTAAGTGGACCGGGCAACGCATTGCCGGGCCGGGTTCAATCAGGTGCTTTTCTCAAGAGCACCCGTGTGGCACGAGGGTGTGCCGTCCCGCCCTCATGGCTCAGGTCAAAAGAGCTTAGATGAGAGGGCAGGTAAAAAATTCGGTGCAACAAATCATGAAAACTCGTCGCTTTTTATAAAAACTCGTCCCTTTCGTCGAATAGTACCCGAGTGCAACAGGGGGACATTCTCATCGGCAGAAAGGCCGCGCCCTTTGGCGCAGGGCCGATCATACAGGGGTCTTGGTCAAAAGCGGTCAACGAACATCATGTTACTTATCGCCCTAGCATCTTTATTGTTACGTGCTTATGACAAAACGATCATTCCATCCATGTGACCATTTGGTTAGAACTCAACACAGGTTGACGCCACAACGGCGCCAACACCTTGGCTCGTCACGCCGGCAACGAGCCACCAACGGCAGAATGATTCTGCCCCGGCCTCGCCAGAGGTCGACGCTAAGCAACAGTCAACAAGTGAGGGCAACACCCTATGAGAAGACTTAAGCGTGATCCGTTGGAAAGAGCATTTTTACGCGGTTACCAATATGGCGTTGGTGGTAAATCCCGTGAGCTTTGCCCCTTTACTCTACCGTCAGTACGTCAAGCCTGGATCAATGGCTGGCGAGAAGGACGCGGCGACAACTGGGACGGTATGACCGGCACTGCGGGTATCCACAGACTCAACGAACTTCACGCCGTCGGCTGACACAGGGCTTATTACTCAAGAACTCGACAATCTGATTCGACAATCGATTTAACCACGCGCGTCCCATCCGGACGGCGGGCTACGGCCCAGGGGGCTCCTTCGAGGAGCCCTTTTTAATGAGTGGGTTTTATGCAATTGCCTGAACTGCAAACACCAATGCTTTGGCTTTATGTAACTGCCTGAGCTGCACACCGTTGTGGCGAGGGAGCTTGCTCCCGCTGGACTGCGAAGCAGTCCTGAAACCGGCTGATACCATTTGCCTGGCTCACCGTGCAATGGCTTTTGGGGCTGCTGCGCAGCCCCGGCGGGAGCAAGCTCCCTCGCCACAGGGTACGGCTCGGCCTTCAAGGCGTGGCGTGATCACCCCAACGCCGCAATGGCATCCACCGATTCGCGAATCAACGCCGGCCCTTTGTAGATGAAGCCCGAATAAATCTGCACCAGGCTCGCCCCGGCGGTGATTTTCTCGGCGGCGTGGCGTCCTTCGGTGATGCCGCCGGCGGCGATGATCGGCAAGCGCCCCGCCAGTTCGGCGGCCAGCACCTTCACGGTGTGGGTGCTCTTGTCGCGCACCGGCGCGCCGGACAACCCGCCCGCCTCGTCGCCATGCTCCAGCCCCTCGACGCCTTCACGACCCAGGGTGGTGTTGGTGGCGATCACCGCGTCCATGCCGGTCTCGATCAAGGCCTGTGCGACCTGGATAGTTTCTTCGTCGGTCATGTCCGGGGCAATCTTGATCGCCAGCGGTACGTGTCGACCATGGGTCAATGCCAGCTCTGCGCGACGGCGGGCCAGATCGGCCAACAGCTGCTTGAGGGAATCACCGAATTGCAGGCTGCGCAGCCCCGGGGTGTTCGGAGAGCTGACGTTGACCGTCACGTAGCTGGCGTGGGCATAGACCTTTTCCAGGCAGATCAGGTAATCATCGACGGCGCGCTCCACCGGTGTATCGAAGTTCTTGCCGATGTTGATCCCCAGCACGCCCTTGTACTTGGCCGCCGCTACGCGAGCCAGCAAATTGTCCACGCCCAGGTTGTTGAAACCCATGCGGTTGATGATCGCCTCGGCTTGCGGCAGGCGGAACAGCCGTGGCTTGGGGTTGCCCGGCTGCGGTCGTGGGGTGACGGTGCCGATTTCCACGAAGCCGAACCCCAACTGGGCGAAGCCGTCGATGGCCGCGCCGTTCTTGTCCAGGCCGGCCGCCAAGCCGACCGGGTTGGGAAACTGTAGGCCCATGACCGTCACCGGCAATTTCGCCGGGGCCTTGCACAGCAAGCCGTTAAGCCCCAACCGCCCACCCGCGCCGATCAGGTCCAGGGACAGATCGTGAGAGGTTTCCGGGGAAAGTTTGAACAGCAGCTGACGGGCCAGGGTGTACATGGGTGGGTTTGACTCGTTCGAGGAAATGAGGCGCGGATTATAGCCGGGGTGAAGGGATGGGAGCGAGCAGCCGATGGTCGCCCGTCCCACGGTTGGATCAAGGCGTGGTTGTTTCCTGAGGCAGCGCATAGGTGTTGTCGGTGCGCTTCAGGTTGGCAAAGATGAGTGGAAAGTAAAGAAGCATCATCATAACGGCGAAACAGCCATTGAGAAGATGACCTTGGGTGTCATCACCGATCTCGGACTCACTCAACAAAGACGCTGCCACGCCTACGGTGAGGCTGACAGCGTGACCAAACGAGAGGCGTAGCCCCGCAACATTCACAAATGCATCGGCCAATTGAGTCATGGTGGGGCGCTGGGCACCCACGCGCACCTCCAAGGCCATTTGTTGCAAGGTCTCCGGATCGGAGAACACCGAATCCAGTCCCTGCTGGGGTGACAACACATGCCAACTTTTGCAGAGGACCAGGATCGCCACATCGACCACCATTCCGAGAGCATTCAGCCCGGCGTGAAGAGCATCCGCCCCGAACTCGTGACCAAGCTCCCCAGCGGCCCTGGCAGCACCACTCAAGGGCAGGATTTTACCCAACTCCGCCAGCGCAAATTGGACTGCACCGTAAGCCGCCGCTGTCACCCCGGTTGCCGCTGCGTTCGCCGGACCGGCATTGTCCTTCAAAGGGAAAAAGGATTGAGCCACGGCCCTGGCCCCGATATAAACGACTCCACCTACCATTGACGGGAAAAGTTTTGAGGCCGCGCCCGTGACAACAGCCCCGATCATTGATCCCATCACCGCACTTGCCATGCACAAACACCCCACCCGGGACTTCCAGCTCGCCTCCCCTGCGAACTCCCTGCGCAAGGCCCCCATCAGCGTCAACGCTGGCCCCACCATCGCCAGCGACACGGCCGCCCATGCCCGAGAGGCCTCAGGTGCATCACCTTCGTGCAAAGCGTGCTCGACGAGAAAGCCAACGTACTGGCGCAAAACGGTGGCCAGCGCGATGACCAGTCCCGTGTGCGCAGCAACATTCAGCGCATTCAACCCTGGTCCCTTGGCGGGATCGAGCAATTCCATGCCAGCCTCGAGCACAGCCTTCAACCGGCCTTCAACGCTTTCGACGCCTTGATCTACATGATCAAAAATCTCGGGCTGTCCAGGCCCGGAGGGTATTGCACCCGTTTCGACGTAGCGAACAATTTTGTCTTTGGTAACGTGATCTTTCTCCCCCAGACTGTTCGACAGTTCCTGCAAAGAACGCCCCATCTCACGGTCTAGACGCTCCAAACTCGCCGTGACTTGCCTGGGTGTTCCTAACCCATTCACATTAACGTCCACAATGCTCGACGTAGGATCAAGCTCAAGCCTGGCCGAAGCCGAAGTGCGTCGAGATTCAACCCTTGCATCCTGCTGAGAAACAGCAGGGTTGTAATGCCCTCCTCCAATTTTCATGGTTATGTCTCCTTGTTGTTTGCAGTTAACTGCTTGGAGCGATTCTCACCACTCACTCTTCTCCCAAGCCTCATCCCCCATTGGCTGGAATACATCTCGCATAAATTCTTTAGTGAACAGGTCCATCGCGAACGCCAGCCCATTGGCGCCACTGACCTCCCTGTAGAGCGGCGACTTCTCCAGCCCTTCATCCTTCAATCGGACCAACACCTGTAGCGTGATCGCCATCAACGCCTGGGCGGTGGGGTAGGCTGCCGTCTCTCCGTCCGCGCCCCGCAGGGTGCGCAGAAACTCATGGATCGCTTTCTCGCCCTGCCCCTCCATGGTCAGTAACCATTGATACAGCTGCTCGAAGGCAGGGTCCGGGCGCTTGCTATCCGCCGTCGGTACATGCGCCGCCAGCAACCGCGACTCCAGGGTCTGGACCGCGGTGTGCGCGTCGCGATCCGCTGTGTTGTAAATGCTGGGTTCAATCTTCATCGCGCACCTCGTCCGCGTCGGTTGGCGTGGCATCGGCGGCGAAGCTTGCGTACAGATGCGTCAATGACTGGAGCGCTGCCTGGTCCAAGGTTCGTACCGACAGCGGCAGTTGGGCGATGCTTGCCAACAATCGCGGTTCCAAGCGTTCCCGAGTCGCTTCAACATCGAACTCCAGCAGCTGGTCCGCCAGGCGCAGCACATAGCGCTCTTGTGGGTGATATTCCAGGATCAGCTCGCCAGGCCATCGCGTGCGCAAGCGCTCGCGCCATTCATGGCCGCATGCCCGGCAATGCAGCGGCAATAACACCTGCAGCACCGCACCCGCACTCCCGGATTGCCCGCCCAGCCAGCGCTCCAGCATTTCGTCCAGCCATTGCGGGTGACTCAAGGCTTGCCCGAGCAAATCACGGGCAGCCCGGGCGAGGTCATTGCGCAATTGCAACCCCAGGGCTTGCGAGGTCCGCAAGCCGTCCACCAGCTCTGCGGTCACACGCAGGAGACCTGCGGCGTAACCTTGTTGAAAAGCGTGCCCCTGAATCGCCTCAACATCGCGGTGTGCCTGCTCGACACACTCGCGGGCCCGGCGCTGAGCCTCGAGTTGCAGGCGTCGACGACGGCGTGCGGCGGCGATGTCCTCGCGCGCCAGGTGCACGTCTGCACCAACGGGCAGGTCAGCCAGGGATCGGATCGAGTCGAGCATGCTGCACCGCCAGGAAGAAAAGCGTCGGGTCAGGTTCAGGGACCGGCCATTGCCGGTGCAAGCCCACGACCGGTTCGGAAAATTGCAAAGCCAGGCATTCCAGCAGCCACGATGGAACCTGCTTGTGCCACCCCCACAGCGCATTGAGACCAGCCGCCTCGACCAGCGCCCTCGATACCGACAAGCCCTCGACCGGCAGGCCGCCGCGATTCCCCAGGCGATAGCCGGCGAACCGGCGCGCCGACGCCGGCAGGCACCGCAATGCCGCACCCCGTGCAAGCGCGGGCAGTAGCCGATAGGCGCCCATCAGCAAGGCGATAGAGGGCAGTTGTCGCCAATGGCGAACCCAATGTTTTGCCACGCAGCCCAGCGCTGTCGACGGCAACGCCCCTGGCAGCGCCAGCCCTTCGCGCACCATGCGGTTGAGCAGGCTGCGTGCCTCGGCACCCTCGAACTCCGACGGGATCACCAGGCGCTGCGGGTGCAGGTAAGCCAATGGTTCGGCGAGGATGCGCCGCAGGCATTCAATGTCCGACATCACGCCGCCTCACGCCCGCAAAGAGATAAAGCCAGGCAACACCACCGGCCACCAGCAATCCGCCCATCACCCCCAGCAGCCACGGCCAGGGCAAATACCCTCGGGTGGTGGCGAGCCGCGACGGCGCAACGTGCTGGGTCGGCGAGCGCCTGGACAGCACCACCGAGACGTTCTCGTACTCCACCGCCGCGAAACTGTTCTTGAGAAAGCGCTTGATATCGGTGATCAGCAATTGCGGTTCGACATCGCGTTCATGCAACACCATCGCCGAGAGGTGGATAGGAGGCGACTTGCGCCCGCCCTCGCCGGCGTCCACGTCATAACTGACATGCACCCGGGCCGACACTACGCCTTCGAGCACCGCCAGCGACTGTTCGATGCGTTGCTCCAGCGCCGAATACAAGCGAGCCTTTTCCGCCCGGGGCGAGGCCACCAGGGAGTCGGCGGGGAACATCTCGGCCACTTGCAGGCGTGGCCGGGACGGTAATGAATAAAGGTTGAGCAGATCGACAGCGGCGGAAAAATCCGGCTGATCGATCCTCACCGCATAGCCGGCTTTACCAGTGTCGACTTTCACCGCCGCGATGTTGTTGCGTTGCAAGACGGAAAGCACTTCATTGGCCTGCTGCTGATCCAGCCCCTCCAGCAGGGTCGGCTGGCGGCAACCCGACAACGCCAGGCACAACAACAGTAGCGCCACGCCCGGTTTCATGACGCGCGCAACAGGGTTTCTGCCGTGCCCACGGCTTTGCGCACCAGCACGTTGAGCAAGTTGATGTCCACGTTGTATTGCCCCGTCAGCTCCTGCAATTGGGCCAATACTTCAGGGTTGCTGACATCCGGACGCTGCAACAGCTGGTTGATGGTCGAGACCTCTTGTGCGCTGTCTACCGCCGAACCGGCAAACGCCTCGATCAAGCGCGATTCAAGTGAAACCACCGGGCCTTCCTGTGGCCCGCACAGCTCACTGAAGGCTGGGCCGTGAATAAGCGAAGGGGTAACAATAGGGATGGACATAGGATGCACTCATGAAAACGGCCACCGTCACGAACGATGGCCAGTCGAAGAAAACCAGCGTCAGCGAGCCGCCTGGATGATCGCCATGTCGATATCCTTGAAGCCCTTGATCGTGTTGGTCTGGGCGTTGCGGAAAACCGTGTACGACGAAAACGCCGTTTGATAGGCCGCCAATAGCCCTGGGTCAGAGGCGTCTTTTTTCAGATCCTCCAGCGCTTTATCCAGGGCGTCCTTGAGCTTCTGTGCACCGAGTTCGAACGCGGCAGCTTGCTCGCCCAGAAAGTCGTCGGGAAATGTGATGGGTAAACCGATACCAGCCATTGCTCACCTACTGTGTCTATTTGGAAAAAAGCCAGGACGAAGCACTCGTCTTGACGTAGCCCTGCGGGCCGGTTTGAAACGACTTTCCCTTGAGCGCGTCGTCCTTGAGCGCGACGGTGAAGTGCACATAGCGATCACCCCACTGCCGGTAAAAATCGTCGACGTACTGGCTCGCCGCGGCCAACTCGGCATCCTGCAAGTTGCCCTCGACGGCGAACGTGACACTGTCCTCGTGCTCGATCCGGCTGAAGGGCAATGCCAGGCGTTGCAAACCGCCCTGCGCCAGCTCCGCGAGCAACTTGTCATCCTGTGTCTGCATCACGACGTCATCAGCGTAGGGCGCCGCCGCGAGCAGCGTATCGAGCAGCCGTGCCTGCTTATCAGGCGTGACCATGGTGCGTTGCTCGCTGAGTAACAGGCGTGGCGTCGACGGGTCCCTCATATCCAGGAAATGCCAGGCCAGTTGCGGATCATGGTCGACCAGCACCTGCTCCAGCCGACGGCGCTCATGGTCCCTCATCAGCACCTTGCCGCTCAGGGCGTTGTGGCGTGTCAGCACTTGGCGGCTCCAGCCAGCATCGCGCTCGGAATCCACAAAGACATAGACCGCATGATCGCGCCCCGCCAGCACCTGAACCTGGGCACTGGCACCGGTGATCAGTGCACGAATATCGGTTTCAGGCTTGGGCTGCGGCATCGACCAAAGCCCCAGCATGGCAGCCAGCACAACCAGTGCCAGGGCAACTGCGCCCCATCGCATCCAAGGTGCACGCCCACTCACGAACGTGACGGCTTCGGATGGGGTGTCGGATCCTTGGCCGAGGCAATCGGGGGCCCAGGGTTGATGTTCAGGACGCAAGGCGATTTGCAGGCTGCCGATCTGCACCCTGGCCTGAAAGGCACAATGGCGTATCTCCACCGAATCGCCGAGCAGCCGCAACGGCAAACCGTCCGCGGTGGCTTGGTCGACGAGCACCTCGAAATTGCAGCCACCGTCCTCCAGCGGAACGAAGAGGGTCTGCGCCGGAATGCTGGCAGAAGCTGCATCGCCGCCAAGCAGATCCATAGCCCCCACCACAAACAGGGTGGTGCCTTCACCCAGCAGGAATTCACAGCCCTGCAACGGACCATTGAGTATCCGCAGAACGCAAGACTGTAGCGTAGGGGCCGTCGGGACTGTCACCGTCCAAACTCCAGGGCAGTCAAATGAGCGGCCATGTTAGAAAGGCCGGCAGCAGGATTCCTGATCGAATTCTGCCAACGGCGTCTTGGGAATGATCAGAATCCACCGCCATCGGGGCGACCCAGGGTAAGCCGCTGGTAGCGTTGCCAGACCTTGCGTGCATAACGAAGCCGCGCGGCCTGACGGTGGGGAGAATTGCCAGCGTTGTAGGCACCGACCGCGGTCCAGTTGTAACCGTAGCGGGCGATGAACCCGGCCAGCACCGATGCGCCGACCTCCACTGACAGGCACGGTTCATCCAGCAGGCGCTGTTCGGTAATGCCGCGGGCACTCAGGTCGGGCAGATGGATGCTGTTGATCTGCATTAGCCCGATGTCGCGGGTACCATTGCGGTTGTGGTTGATTGCATCGGGCCGCAGTCCGGACTCGACATCGGCGATGGCGCGCAGCAGTTCGGGTTCGATGGCATGCAATTGCCCCGCCTTGCTCCAGCACCAGGCGTGCGCCTGGGCCATGCCAAGCCCCAAACCGAGACACACCGGCACGCACGACCACTTTCTTGCGCGTCGCTTCATGCCAGGCGCCTCTCACCGATCCACGCCAGCTGTTCATGGATGCGCATTCGCAGCATCTGCGCGCGAACACACCCCGGATCGTGCACCAGGCACTGGTCGATCAACTGCGCGGCCTGCTCGTTGCGTCGCCAGAACCAGTGATGCCAGGTATGAAAATACAACACGTCGGCCGGGTCGCCCGACAGCAGGCAACGCCGGAACAACACCTGGGCCGCTTGCTCGCAGCCGCGCAAACTGGTGAGCAACGCCAGCCGGGTCAACGCCGGGACACTGCCGGGGTCCAGCGCCAACGCGCTGGAAACCGCTGAATGCGCCTCTTCGATTGCCCGCTCCGGCTCCCCCAAGCCCATCATCACGTGCCCCAGCCAGACATCGGCCATCCCCCACCAGGGCGGCGCGTACCCGGCGTCGAGTTTCAAGCATTGCCTGAACAGCACAAGGGCGTCGCGCAGGCTTTGCACCGTGTGCTGCTGCACACTGCACAGCCCATTGAGATAAGCCACCGCCACAGCATAAGACCCACAGCGTTCACCCACCGGCCGCAGCCCCGGAACACGCTGCGCCACCAGACACGTCAATGCCCCCAGCGCCTCCCCCGGGTCACCGGCATCCAACGTTTGCCCATGCACCAGGGCCTGGTCGCGGCCACGGATCAACTCCACCGACCACTGCCGCTGCTCGCCCGAACCGATGAAACGCCCGCTCAGGCAATAATCCGCCGCCAACCGCCCGGTCAACGAGCGCACGTCATCCGCCGCCCCACTGGCCGCGATCAGCCCCGAGGGAATGACATGCAACGCCTCGCCGAACGCCGTGGTCAATTGGCGGATGATCAGGTCCTGCAGATCCAGCGCGGCAACCTCGTCCAGGTGACGAAAAGGCAACACCGCCAATGAAGGCGTCGCCGCCCGCGCCTGGCCCGGCACATCAAGTTCGACCACGACGCCGGTGAACCGATAACCCTGGCCGTACACCGTCGCAATGTAGCCCTTGTTCTCCTTGAACAACTTGCGCAGCGCATAGATACAGCGGGTCAGCGACTCCTCCGCGGCATCCATCCGCGGCCAGACCTCATCCAACAGGCAATCCTTGCTGACAACCGTACCCGCCGACTTCAACAGCAGGCGCAGCACGTGCAGCTCTTTGGGGGGGACATGAACTCCTTGTCCATCTCGCATCAGCGTTCCATCGCTTTGCAATAGCCAGTGGTCAAAAACGAATGACTTCACCAGCGGATGATCAGTTGCACTGTCCATACTCTGAGACTTCTCTATAGAAAGTTACTGAAGCGCAATTGAGCCTGCCAAGTGGGCAGGCTCAGGATGGCGAGGTGCGTGACTATAGGAAGATGTGTGAGGGGATTCCGTAGGAAAAGTGATCCATATCCTGAAGGAAAATACCACTTTTCCTGCAAGACCTCTCATCCATAGCGGACATGCCTGTCTTTCTCAGCAAGCACTATTGAACCTTACCCTGCTTAACCACATTACAAATCGTATCCAAGATGCATCACCCACTTCACAATCAGGCCATTAAGTCGCAACTCGCAACCTCGCAATGGAATCAACAATATCTGCCACGAATCTCCACTCCGATATTTGACTCGGAGATAACACCACATCAAACAACCCTTCAACAATCATAACAATTTCCACTACACTCATAGAGTCAGCATTCAAATCCTCTACCAATCGCGAACGACTACTTATATGCCACTGCGCTACCGAAAAATATTGAGACAGCAGTATCTTTACCTGTGACTCAATCCATTTTTCAGAATCAGAAAACTCATTCCTCAACCGTTCCATCTATGAAAACTCATTACCATATACCCTCTTCAGCCATCTCCAACAGAATCTCCGGCATTTTCAGCATAGAAACTATTCAACATAACCCCTGAGCCTCCCACCTTCTCGAACAACTATAATCCCGACAATCACTTTGAAACTCAACACTCATATTCTTAGCATCACACCAAAGCATTAGTAGCACTATTCTTTTGTTCCTCAGTGTCAAAATTCACATAACCATCGGGAAACTGAATATGAGACTCCACCGCTTCCCAGAACTCAAAATTCTGCGGATCATCCCTCTCCCAAATACGTGCCCCCAAGGATTCCGCATCATCTCTTATCAAATCCTCGCGACCTTGCGACATATGTATAGTGGTATTGATGTGATTCCGAATAGCATTTGGCCCCGTCATTTCAATAATACTTTTATTGGGCCGACTAAAATATCTATCACCGTTAAATTGGTTGCCTTGCAAAGATCGGTAATCATCACCAATTTTAGTGATGAGTTCGGACAGCATTTTGCTACCTGGATGGCTGGCGAGTAAATTATTATTCACATATCGAGTACCACTCCGGCTGGCGCCTTCTTTTGCTTCTGGCAGCCCAACCAGCATCAAATCAGGATGTGCAATCAATTCACCACTAACTGACTTAATACATTCCAAATCTACATCAGTATATAAACCGCCGTAGGTATACAATATCTCGTATCTTGCCGTATCAGAACCACTAGGGTAGGCACCGTTGCGCCCTACAATCTCGTGTTGATAAACGTCCATATTCTTCAACTGAATATCACTAGGATTGCTAATATCCCGAATACGAATATTTGGAGTGTCGACAAACTGATCCTGCAGGTCCTGTAAGGTAGCCACATCCCGCAGTCTATTATTGGCACAATAATCCCAAGACTTTACCGTCTGGTCCAAAACCATGCGATCGGCCAGCATAAATTTCTCATCATTACCGGCGACTATTCGCTTAAATGAGCGCAACACATCGGAGGCAGTATCTTCTGAAACTACTTCCTCATTCGGTATCAGCTGTTCCCGCCATGATTCCCGACCTTTGCTCTCTAAATCCTTGTTCACTTCAATGAGCGCTTGGCGCAGAGCAGACCGATTCAATGGTGTGTCCGCCGTATTTAAAGCCAACTCAAGCTGGCTGAATAGACCACGCAGTAACTTTTCTGTTCTATAGTCTTTTTCACTAGAAAACATTTCAATCACATTCTCTTTCACAGCCCTATTAACGTCGTACGTATCAAAATGCAAGGAATCCACCCATAGATTTATAGTGCTACCTGGGTTTTTGTGGGCCCACTGCAGCAAATATTCTTCTTGCACCGCATCAGGCTTGGATCCAACCCATATCATATGAACCTCATTAGGAACAGCTTTAAAGTCACTCTTCGAATAAACATCGAAAAAAGACTTAGACAGCTGAACTTCACTACCCCCCAACATTACCGGCGCACCACAAGAAATTATACTTGGCCCCACCGCACACACCTTCCAATATATAGTTAATAAAACCAGACACCACCCTACCAAGCCCATACCTTCATAGAGTTTCGGCCTCAGATAAAATGACTAGCAACACGCTCACACATTAAATTATTTTAGATACCCTCTAAATTCAAGTTAAAAACTCAACATCGCCCGCAACATATCCGCAAACTGATTCAAATGCGACGATAGCGTCTTGTTGAAGTTGTCATGATACGAATTGGCATTCGAATACTTCTGCGTCAATGACTGCAGCATATTCTTTATACGTTCTTCCTGAGCGCTGAAGCCGGTTTGCCATTGGTTGTACTTGGCGGTGTCCCAGGTCACTGTGCCGCTATATGGCTCCAGCCCCTTTAGCATTGTCGTCAATGGGCTGGTGTCGATGACCACGCACCAGCCGCTGCCTGGAGGGGGATTCTTTTTAAGGCAACTGGCAGGCAGGCCCAGTGCCTTAAGCCATTTCTCTGCGTCTTCCTTGCTGGCTCCGCCACTGTCAGGGTTCGGAAAAAGCACAGATTCGGAGTTGGGGTGGGTGAATTTTTCGAGCAACGTGGTCAACGCCTCGCGCAATTCGTCGACATTCAGCTCAACGTCTTTACCGTCATTCGCGCCCTCGACCCAGTCTTTCATCTTCGCGGTAATTTCAGCGTTGAAATCCGCGAAGAAGTCGGTATAGGCCTTGATGATATGTTCGTAACCGGCGAGGTAGCCGTTCTTGATCAGGTCGATCAGTTCAAGCAGTTTTTCGAAGAAATCGTTGGAGGAGTTGATTCCTGCGTCCAGCGCCTCTGCGATCTCAGGGGGCGCGTTCTGCTCCAGTGACTGCTTGAGGCTGTCCAGTATTTCGCTTTGTTTGTTATCCAGTTGTCGCAGTTGTGCTCCATTCAGCGGCGCCGTTTCGATGTGGTGGGTTATCACGGCGCAGCATTGACGCAATTGCAGGGTCCACATTTGCGAGCGGATGCGCTTGGCGTGGGTTTGTTCGACGAAATTCGCCAGGGCCATTTCCTCCGGGCCGTCAGTAGATAGACGAACGGCGGCTCGGGTGATGTCCTGCGAGCAGTTGAGCGCCCGCTCCAGATGACGATTCAGCGTCTTGAGCGAGCGCTCCAGAGACGCCGTCGGATCTACGACGGTCGTGTGGGTGGCAGGCATTTCAGGAGGGGTCGGCGCATGGTCCGCAGTGTTGAGATCGGCGGCTTGCTGGCGGGCGGAGGTGGAACCTTGAATGACCATCGAGTGACTCCTTTCAAGCCGTCAGGCTACGAATGACATCGCTGCGCGATTGAAAAAGCTGCATCACCATGTCCATCAGTTTTTGCAGCAACGCCGCCTCCGCCGCATCTTTCTGGGCGACTTCATCGACCAGGCTCTTCTGGCTGTTCTGCGCGCTTTGTTGCAGCATTTCCTTTTCCCGCGCGGCGTGTTCGCTCATGCGCACGATGCTCGCCACCACCTGGCTCAGGTTCATCGACATGGCACTGAGGGCGCGGCCGATTTCCAGTTTCTTCTCGATGCCCTTGCTGCCCATCTGGCTCAGCCAGTCGGAGGTCTGCCCGACTTTCTGGGCCTTGAGGCTTTCGCTGTCGAACCAGGCCTGCTCCTCGGGCGTCAGCTTCGAGCCCTTGGGTTGGAAGTCGGTTGTCGTCGTGCGGCCGAAGTCATCGAAGGTACTGATTTTGTAGGTGGTCTCCGGGTTCCAGTCGTCGCGATTGCGCCCTACCTTGAGGTCGCGTTCGAGATTACCGGCGTCCATCGCGTTACGTTTGTGCAGGCTGATATCCGCATGTTTCAAGCCTTGGCCGTGCAAGGTCTTGACCATGGCAAACCCGGAGATCGCACCAGACACGATTGCCCCGGTGATAGCGCTGTACAACGCCGCCTTGCCTGACTCGATGATCGCCGCGCCCTGAGCCTTGGCCGCGTCGGACGCCATGACGGTGAAATGCCCGCGCAACTGCGCGTTGGCGACACGTGCGATGTTGAGGGCAATGATCGCGGCCACCAGTACGTTGGCGTGTTTTTCCCACGCGCCTGGATCAAAGATCAGCTCGTTGCGCACTTCATCGCCGACCATCATCGACGCGGCCGTGAAGTCCTGCCAGTCGGATTCGGTGGGCTGGTAGGCGTCGATCTCGGCCTCCAACTGCGCCGCCGAAGGTGCTGCGATGCCGGGGTTCTGAAGCACCTGCTCTGCGGTGATCCTGTTGAAGATCGGCGAGCCCGAGAGCGGTTTCCTGCTCTCTGAAGAAGGCGCTTTGGCGACCGGTTCGCTCATCTCTGTGTGGGGAACAGGAAAACTTCTGATCGTGGTGTCGATCGGCTTCATCGTAGAGACCTCTTATCCGTGATTTCAAACACAAGCCATTCCCAGGCTGACGTTGTGGCTGCGTTGCAGATCGGCGAATACCTGTTCGATCTGGTGGTTTCGCTCCCGCATCGCCTGGCCGTAGTCCTCGACGACCTGGGTCAGGTATTTGCTGATTTCCTCGCTGATCGCCATGCGCACGCGCACGTCGGCCAGATGCACGGCCGCCTTAGCCTGATGGCGACCGCTTTCGATCTGCATCACGCCTTGAGCGACGGCGCCGCCGAATTCGGTGACGGCTTGGGCGATTTCCAGGTTGGCGGCGTAACGGGCCAGCGATACGGCGTCGGCGCCGTTGGTGATGAAGCCGCGCAACTGCGTGAGTATCTGGGTCAACGAGTTGCCCACCGACGTCGCCATCTGCTTCATGGCTTGCATCGCGGCAGGCGCGGCCTGGGCGGCCACCGAGGCCAGCTTCGAGGCGACGGCGCTGATCATCGGACCGATCACTTGCGCCCCAACGACTGCCACCAGGGCGACCGCCGCCAGCGTCGAGACAACGCCCTGGATCATGCCGGCGATCCTCCCGATTTCCTTGGCCTTGTCTTCATCAACGCCCAGGTCTATCAGTATCTGGGTGTAGAGTTCGGTGAAGCGCTGGATGGCTTCCTGCATGGCCACGGTCAGCGGCTTCATGGCCTCGGCCATGAACGACTTGCCGGTGTGCTTCTCCACCGCCACATCGGCAAGCATGACCGCGGCGCCGATCACTCCTACCACGATCAGCGGCAGGTTACCGGTCACGATACCGACCGCGATCGTGGCGGCGGACAACAGCCCGCCAATAATCTTGCCAATGCAGCCCATGGTCTTCTGCAACGCCTCCGCCTTGCGAACCTCCTCCAGGTACTTATCCGACTTGCGCTTCATGTGTTCCTGCAGTTTGACCTGCAACTCCTGGAACAGCTCCTGGCTGAGCTCTTCCTTGTTCTGCGCCGCCTCGCCGAGCAACTGGATGATCTTCAACCGGTTGAGCAAGGCCAACGCGCTGCTGCTGAGGGCTTTTTCGTCGGTTTCCTTATCGACGGGGCCAGGGGCGCCGGACACCACTACTTTGGCGATCACCCCGTTCAGCGACTTGGCAAAGGTATTGGCAATCTCGATTAGCTTCAGATGAGCGTTGGTCGCCGCATTGAAGGCTTGGGTGTGACTTGCCACCTCGCCCTTGAGTTGATCGCGACGGACCAGCTCCCGGGCATATTCCGGCGACTCCGGGTCCAGTTGCGCCAAGCGCGCTTCGCTTTCGTCCAGCAGGCCTTGGATATACAGGACCCGTTCCTGCAACCGCTCTAGATGTTCCTGACTGCTCCCGACCTCCCCCTCGGCATCCGTCATGGCCTGGACAGCGGCGGCGTATTCGGCCGAGAGGTTTTCCAGTCCCTGCTGCCTGGCCCCTGCCATGCTCTGCAACATCGCCAGGCGGTTTTTCAGTTTGTTGACGTCCACCTCGCCAATCAGCTCGGCAATCATCGCCATCAGGAGGGTGAACAGATCACCGTTGGTTTCCTGTTTGTTGCCATCTGCCCGAGGCGCTGGCGCGTGCAGCACGGGCCGGCCGGTACTGGCAGTGGAGGCGCCGTTGCGGGCTTCGTAGTCCACCGACAGCAAGCGCGCCAATGCCTCCTGGCCGGCCTTCTGGTAGTCCACGGTCCTGGCCGCCTGGCTGGCGGCCTTGCCATATTTCTCAAAGGCTTCGCTGCGGCTCATCGCGCCCTGGAATACCGGGCTTGGAACGTTCCTGATTTCACTCATGTTCAGTCCTCCGAACATTGCTGTTCCATGTGTGCCAGGGTGTCGAGATACACCTTGGCCTGCTCGCGCAGATCCTCTTGCGTGGCCTGCTCCTGCACGTACTCGAAACACAACCGGGCCTTGCCGATCCTGCCCAGGGCCAGGTGACACTGACCGGTGTAGAACATCGGTCGGTAGTCGTTCTTGCCCTGGGCAAAGGCAATCGCATACAGGTCGATGGCCTTCTGGTGGTTTTGCTTGAGCTGGTGCACGGCAGCCAGCCCCATCCAGTAATGGCTGTTGTAGAAGTCGTAGATGCACAGGAAGTGGAAGAACTTCTCGGCATCGTCCAGCCGCCCCTGTTCGTAGAACTGGAAGGCGAAGGCGTAGAGGCCGTCCATGTGTTCGTCGCTGAGGCCTTGCACGTCTTTCAACGGCGTGCCGCCCAGCACCGCGTCCACGACATCCAGCGCCACCTGCTCGTCTTGTTGGTTGTTGCGACTCATCGGCCACACTCCTGAAAAAACGTCAGCGTCGCTGACCCGTGCATTGAGCCAAAGACGCCCTGAGCCACGCTGCCAAATAGCGCTCATCCGCCTAAGCGCCAATCCACTGCCGAACACTGCCTTTGTGGCGAGGGAGCTTGCTCCCGCTGGGCTGCGCAGCAGCCCCTGCAAAAAATCACTCAACTTTCCTGCCCCACCGCGCCGCCAGTTCCAGGGGCCGCTGTGCGGCCCAGCGGGAGCAAGCTCCCTCGCCACAGGGCCGGTGTAAGTTTCAGTTCGCGTCGTCCCTTCTTCCGCTCACGCCTGCTCCACCTGCTCCAACCAGATCAACAGGCGCAGCACCTCTTCGACTTCCTGCACCTGGAGGAAGCTGTAGCGCTGGTGGGTCTTGAAGATGCGCCGGGCCAACGGGGCGTCGTTGACCACCGGCACGCCGACTTCCTTGGCATAGGCCCGGACAGCCAGGGCGCGCTGGTTGGTTTCCATCAGGGAGATGAATGGCAGCACGGTGATTTCCGGACGGAAATACACACCGATGGCGATGTGGGTCGGGTTGGCGATGATCATGCGCGAGTTGCGCACATCGGACTTGACCTGCTCCGACAGCAGCTCCATGTGCAGGTCGCGGCGGCGTCCCTTGATCTCCGGGTTGCCGTCCTGCTCCTTGTGTTCGCGCTTGACCGAATCCTTGTCCATCATCTGGTCTTTCATGAACAGCCAGTATTCGCTGAGGGCATCGAGCACAACGATCAGCAGGATGCAGGCCAGGAAAACCAGCACCAGTACCAGCAGCAAGTGCCCCCAGATCTGGAACAGTCCCGCCGGCTGGGCGAACAACTGGGCGAACAACAATTGCCGCTGGGTGACCCAGACGATCCACAGCGCCAGGGCAAAACTGCCCAGGTACAACAGCGCCTTGAAGGTGTCCTTCACCGTGCGCAGGCTGAACAGCTTCTTGAAGCCATTGATCGGGTTCAGTGCGTCGAGATTGAGCTTCAACGCCTCGCTGGCCACGGCGAAACCGCTTTGCAACAGCGCCGGCAACGCACCGCCCAGCACGCATACCAGCAGCAACGGCAGCAGCGCCTTGAGCCCCACCAGCACCAGCATCATCGAGTAGTCTTGCAGGTCAATGTCGAAACCACTGGCGATGATCCGACAGTAAACCTGCATGACGTGGCCCAGCGAGCTGTTGAAGACCATGTAGCTGATGCCGCACAGGGTCAGGCAGCTGATGACCAGATCCTTGGCCTTGAAGGTCTGCCCTTTGCGGGCCGCATCCCTCAGGCGCTTGGCGGTGGGTTTTTCAGTCTTCGAGGCGCTGGACGACATGCCCGCCCTCCCCGCCGCCCAGATAATCGGCCAACGCACCGGAGGCCGCGCCCATGCGCAAGACCTCATCGGGCAAGTGCACGCCGAAATACAGCATCAACACCACCAGCGCCACCAGACTCTTGACCGTCAGCGACACGGAGAAAGCGTTCATTTGCGGCGCATAGCGCGAGAGCAAGCCGAGCAACGCTTCGCTGATCAGCAAGGCCGCCACCACCGGTGCGCTGATCACCAGCGTCTTGCTCACCAGCCCGTCGAGCAACCCATGCAGGGCAGACAGGTGCAACTCGCAGCCGTTCGCGGGCGAACAAATCTGGTAGCTGCGGGCGACGGTCTCCAGCATCAACGACATGCCGCCACCTTCGAGATAAACCGCCGCCGCAAATAACTGGAGAAAATTCGCCAGCTCCGAGGTGTCGACGCCGTTGGCCGGATCCACCGTACTGCTGAGCATGGCCCCGCGTTGGTTGTCGATCAGGTTGCCCATGGCATGCAACACCCAGAACGGCCAGCACAGCAGCAGGCCCAGCAGCAGGCCGATACTTGCCTCACGCAGTAACAGGCCGAGGAACGCCATGCTGTCGAGGGCCGGCAACGGCACGCCGACGTACGTCCAGAACCCCAGCGCGACCAGCACCATGACCGCCTGGCGAGCGACGCCGGTCAGCACGCCGCTGTTGAGAAACGGCAGCATGAAGAAAATCGGCGCCAACCGCGCCACGCCCAGAATCGCCGCCGCGAACCAGACGTGAAGATCAAAGAACAACGTCATCGACATCGCCTAGCTCAACGCCAGACGGATGACTTCACGACTGAAATCCAGCAGGGTTTCGCCATACCACCCCGAAAGCAAAAACAGGCACGCGGCGACTGCCAACAGCTTGAAGCCGAACGGCAGGGTTTGCTCCTGCAACTGGGTCACGGTCTGGATCAATCCGACCACCAGCCCCACCACCGTGGCGACGATGATCGGCCAGGCCACCATCAGCAGAATCAGGTACAGGGTCTTGTTGCCGGCATAGACCAGTTCGTTCATGGCGAGCCCCTACTCCAGCAACGTCAGATACTGCCCGACCAGTCCGGTGGACAACAGCGCCCACCCGTCGAGGGCGACGAACAGCACCAGCTTGATCGGCACCGAAATGATCACCGGGCTCATCATCATCATGCCCAGCGCCAACAGGATGCTGGAGATCACCAGGTCGACGATGACGAAAGGCAGGTACAGGTAGAAACCGATCTTGAAGGCGCTTTTGATTTCACTCAGCGCATAAGCCGGCAGCAGGGAAAACAGCGACGGCGACAGCTGTTCATCCTCGGGCAGACCGACGTCGTCTTCACCTTGAAGCGCCTGGGCCCGCTCGAAAAACAGCGCCAACTCCGGGTCGGTGTACTTGCGCAGATAATCCTTGTAGCTGCCCAGCCCGTTCTCGGCGAAATCCACCACCGACTCGACATCGGTAAAGGTCACCGCCTCGCGCTTGTAGTAGTCATGGCCTTGCTTGACCACCGGCGTCATGACAAACACTGCCAGCATCAGGGCGATTGCGTTGAGCGCCATGTTCGAAGGCACCTGCTGCAAGCCCAACGCGTTGCGCACGATGACGAAGACAATGGAAAACTTGAGGTAGCAGGTGCCCGCCGCCACCAGGAACGGCAGCAGCGAGGCGAACGCCAGCAGCGCGATCAGCGAGACGTCATTCATCGTCGCTGTTCCGGTAGACCTTCAGCAGTTCAACGCCCAGTTGCCCATCCAACTGCACCAATTCCCCCCGGGCGACACGCTTGCCGTTGGCGCGAACCTCGATGTGCTGCGCGACATCCTCAGCCAATGGGATCAGTTGCCCGTCGATGACTTGCACCAGGGCGGCGAGATCGATTTCGTGGACCGCCAGCACAAACTCCAGGCACACCGGGAGCGCGCCCAAGTCGACCGTTGCATTCGTCTGTTGCGTGTCCTCAGGACAGGCATCGCTCGGTTGCATGTGTAAACCCTCTTGGGTAAAGGTGAAGACGCCGAGGCATCGGCCAGCCATCCGGCAGTGTTGGGTTTGCTGATGGATGCGCAGGACATCGCCCTCAGCCAGACGTATCCGATCCGCCAGGCTCAGGCCGCTGGTGCCCAGGATTAGCGTCAGGCGCATTGGTAAGCGGTTCAGCCACGGGTCGAGCTGCAGGGGGGCCGGCATCGCGGCGGGAAGCGGTAATCGGGTCAACCAGAGCCTGCCCCGGGAGGTTTCGAGCCAGGGCAAGTCATGAGGCGGCAAGTGCGCCGGGGCCAACGACTCGATGTGCGATAACCTGCTGTAGCGCAACTCATCCATGTCCAGCGGCAATGGCCGCGGCACCGCCCGGAACAACTCGACGATGCTCGGTAAAGGACATTCGCGCGTCAGCAACGATTGCAACGTCGGCAGCGAATGCTGCAACCAGTCGCGAGCCATGATCAGCCCCTGCCAACCGTCACCCACGCCCTCTGCGCAAAACCGCAGGTATCCAGCGCGCACCGGCAACTTGCCCAACCCCGCGTCCCGGCCAGCGAGCCGCCAGCGTTGGATTGCCTGGGTATGGATATGGACCGAAGCGTCGACCTGACGCAGCTTCAATCCGCTCATGAAAAAAGCTCGTCCTGCTCCTCATCCGGCGAAGGATGGCCCCCCTGGCGCGGTTGTTCGCCCTCACGCTCGGTCAATCGCCAGGCCGGTTCGCGGATCTGCGCGAATGGCTCCTTGAGCTGCTCGAACACCAGGGCGTTGCTCGGGCTGAGGGTCAGGTTCCGGATGGGCTCCTCGACAGTCCGACTGATCGTCACCTGGCCGCTGACGGCCCCTTTGTTGAAGGGGATTTGCAACAAGCCTCGGTCTGGGCTGGGCAGAGTTTCCATCAGCACGTCGGGCGGCGGTGGCACGGGTGACGGGGATGACACGGGGGCCATTGACCCAACAAGGCGGATGCCTTGAAGGCTTGCCGGTGCATGGGGCAATGCCTGCTCAAGGACCGACACAGGCGGCACAGGGGGCTCGCTTGAAGGCTCGGGTAGCATCGTTTCAACGACCACCGCAGACGGCTGTGTCGCGGTTTGTTCCTGAGTGATAACAATTTCCAGAGGGTGTGAAAGCGGACTCTGGATGACCTTGCTGATCGCCGGGCTTGTAGGCGCAGCCGGTATCGTGCCCCGGACAATCGGGTGTGCTCCATTGGGCTCAACCTTCACCGTTACCAGGGCAATCGGTCGGGCGTCATCGCGCTTTACCGCCCCCGGTTCATCGACGTGAATCGTCACCTGCGCGGCCGGTGCCTTCGTGATTCGCGCCATGGAGCGATCAGGCCAGACCAGCGAAGCCAACAGATCCAGGACGCCTTGCGGCAATTGATCCTCCTGCGCGGGAAGCAGTTTGTCTGGCAGCGCGTCCATCGCGTCCTGGTCGATGGGGTCCAAGGCCTGGACGGGACGCACTGACACCGCGGGTAGCTCTTTCATCGCCGAACCCCAATCATTTCTTCCAACGCCCTTTCTTCCCGGCGCACCGCTTCGAGCCGTTGCGCTCGCAACGCCTGCCGGACAGCCTGCTCGTATTTATCGTGCTTGTGCTGCAACACCCGCAGTTGCTCGCGCTGCTTGTGCAACTGCAGTTCAACCTCTTGGCACTGCCGATCCACGCGGTCACGCTCCACGCGCAACAGATCGATCCGCCGACGAATGACCGCCTGGGTTCGCAACAGCGCCAACAGTTGTCCGTGATCCAGCACGCAGTCATCGGCCCGGTGACTTGCCAGCAAACGTTGCAAGGCTGCTTCCTGTTCCTGGAAACCGCAGCGCTCCTCCAGCAGCGGCTGCAACTGGCGCTGGACATGCCGCACAGCCAGCTCGCCGCGCTGGCGGCGCAACTGACTGAACGCCAACAGGCGCCGCCGATCAGCCAACGAGTTCATGCAACCTGCGCAAGGTTTCGTCCGGCTCACAATGCTCGTCCGTCGCCTGTCGCAGCCATTGGTTGATGGCTTCCCGACGTTGCATCGCGTGATCGTTAGCCGCATCCGCGCCTGGGCTGTACTCGCCCAGGTCGAGAAAAATCTGCAACTGCTCCAGACGCGCCAACAGCTCCCGAGCGGACGCTGCCAGTCGCTGGACCTGAGGCGTAGTGACTTGCGTCGCCACGCGACTGACGCTGCGCAGCACGTCGATGGCCGGATAGTGCCCCTTGGCCGCCAGGGCACGGCTGAGGTAGACATGGCCGTCGAGAATCGAGCGGATTTCCTCGGCAATCGGATCTGGCTCGTCGTCGCTTTCCAACAGGATGGTGTACCAGGCCGTGATACTCCCCGCAGCTGTCATCCCAGGTCGCTCCAGCAAACGCGGCAAGGCATCGAACACCGAGGCCGGATAGCCACGCCGTGCCGGTGCCTCCCCCGCTGCCAGTGCCAGGTCGCGTCGGGCACGGGCGTAGCGGGTCAAGGAGTCGAGCAACAACACCACGCGCCGTCCCTGGTCGCGGAAGTACTCGGCGATGGTCGTGGCTTGCAGCGCCGCGTTGCAGCGGTCCACCGAGGAAAAATCCGAAGTGGCGTACACCACCACGCACCGCGAATGCTTGGACGATTGACGCAGGTGCGCGACGAACTCGGTCACCTCACGCCCACGCTCGCCGATCAGGCCGATCACGAACACGTCGGCCTCGGTGTGTTCGATCAGCATGTCGATCAAGGTGGTCTTGCCGGAACCGGCGGCGGCGAAAATGCCGATGCGCTGGCCGATGCCGCAGGTCAGCAAACCGTCAATGACACGAATGCCAGTGTGCAAGGCCTCGGCCACCGGGCGGCGCTGCTGATAGGACGGCGGGTCGGCGTCCACCGGACAGTCCCGTTGCGCGACAGCCGTCGATGGCGCCAGACGTTCGACCACGATGCCTTGTGGATCAACCACGCTGCCGAGCATGGCGTCGCTGCACGTCAATTGCAGCGTCGCGCCGGTGGGCACGATCATCGACTCCCGGGACAAACCCTTGGCATCGCCAAGCAGACTGAGCAGGACCGACCCAGGCTTGAAGCCGATCACCTGGGCCCTGGCCGCCACCTCGGGCGAACGCCAGTGGCGACGTACCTCGCAGACCTCGCCGATCACCACATCTCTCAGTGCTGCTTCGATCAATGGGCCGCTCAGGCGCAAGGGGTGGGCGGCGTGCCGTGCGAAAACGTATGGAGTATCGAGCGGTGTCATGGGCAAGTGTTCCCTAAAGCGTCTTGATGACATTGACCGAGACGGTTTCGGAGATTTCGCCGAACGACATCACGTCCAGCTCGCGGAAGCGGCCTTCGATCAGCTTCTTGATGTAGCGCCGCACATCCACCGAGCACAAAAGCACCATGTCCTTGTGGGCGATGTGCACGCTGTCCAGGCCCACGCTGAGGCGGTCCATCAACTCTTCCGACTCAGACGGTTCCAGGTTCAGAAAACTGCCGCCCGAGGTCTGACGAATACCGCGCCGCACCACGTCTTCGAACTCCGGCGACAACAGCAGCACCCGCAGATCATTACCCTGGGCAAACTTGTTGCTGATGTAACGGGCCATGGCGCCGCGCACGTGCTCGACCAGTGCCAGCACATCCTTCTCGCGGGAAGCCCAATGGGCCAGCGATTCGAGGATGAGCTTCATGTTGCGCACGGAGATGCGCTCGCCGATCAGCCGTTGCAGCACTTCGGCGATCTTCTGCACCGTGACGTGGCGATACACTTCCTTGAGCAGGTCCGGGTAGCGCGCTTCCATTTCATCGAGCAGTTGCTTGGTTTCCTGCACGCCGAAAAACTCCTGGATATTGCGCGCCAGCAACGTGACCAGGCAGCGATAGCACTCCTCATCGGCCGGGCGCAGCTGATAACCCAACTGCTGCACCCGCTCGCGGTCCGCGGCACTGACCCAGACGCCGCCCAGGCGATTGCTGTCGTCGCCACGCACCAGCGCGAAGCCCAGCGGATCGAGTTCAGGGGAATAGTTGAGCAGGCGCCAGTGCTCGAAATGGATATCGAACTGCTCGGCGCGCACTTCATTGATCAACACCGCCACCTGATGGGCCGGCAGCGCTTCGCTGGCCCGCAGGCGTGGTTCGGGAATGCGCAGGCCGTAATCGACGAAGAACTGGCTGCGAAAGCGCGCCGCCCAGCGGTTCTTTTCCAACGCCTCCAGGCGCGCCGTGGGCACCAGCAGCATCAGGGCGATGGTTTCGGTGGCAACGTTGTCGATGTCATCGAGCAGCCCCGATTCGCTTGGCGGTGCGCCTTCGTCGGGAGCGCTGCGGTTCTCACCGGAGCCGGCTTGTCGGGACGCCGTGCGATGGCGCAGGAACACCACCAGCCCCAGTACAGCGGCAATCGACAGAAAGGTCAGCAGCGGAAACCCCGGCAACAGGCCCACGCCCACCGCCAGCAACGCGGTTACTCCCAGCACGAACGGGTTGCCGAGCATCTGGGCGAGCATGTTGCGCCCCAGGTTGCTGTCGTCGCCATTGACCCGGGTGACGATGAAACCGGCGCCGATGGCGATCAGCAGCGCCGGGATCTGCGCCACCAGACCATCGCCGATGGTCAACAAGGTGTAGGTCGACAGGGCCGTGGACAGGTCCATGCCCAACTGCCCGACACCGATGGCCATGCCGCCGATGAAGTTGACGAAGATAATGATGATCCCGGCGATGGCGTCGCCCTTGATGAATTTCATCGCACCGTCGAAGGAGCCGTACAACTGGCTTTCACGCTCCAGCACGCTGCGCTTTTCCCGGGCCTGGGCGGCGTCGATGGCGCCGGCCTTGAGGTCACCGTCGATGCTCATCTGCTTGCCCGGCATCCCGTCCAGGGAGAAGCGCGCCGCGACTTCGGCAACCCGTTCCGAGCCCTTGGTGATGACGATGAACTGGACGATGGTGACGATGGAAAAAATCACGAACCCCACCACCAGGCTTTCGCCGATCACGAAATCACCGAACGAGGCGATGATCTCGCCGGCATCGGCCTGGCTGAGGATCAAGCGACTGGTGCTGATGGACAGCGCCAGGCGAAACAGGGTGGTCAACAGCAGCAGCGCCGGGAAGGTCGAGTAGCTGAGGATGCGCTCGATGTAGAACGAGCCCATGAACACCAGCAGCGAAATGACGATGTTCAGGCCGATGAGAAAGTCCACCAGCACCGTCGGCAGCGGGATGATCAACATGGCGATGATCATCACCATCAAGGTCAGAATCAGCAGCTCCGGGCGCGCGCCGACGTTGCGCAAAAACAGGTTGAGCATTCAGCCACCGCTCCGCGACAACATCAGGCGTCCTGGCCTGCGCGACGCCGTTCGATGCTTTCGTGGGCATAGGCCACGTCCGCCAAACGCGTGAACTGCTCTGCCAGACGCAGCGGCGCCTGCTCATCGACGAACAGCGATGGCGGCAATTGCAGGCTGCGGCGGCGCAAGGTCTGCAACAACGCCGAACGCTCACGATGGGAACTGAGCAGCACCCGCTCACCCAACGCACCGAGCAGCAACTGGTCGAGGTCATCGGGGTAACTCAGCACGCCGCACAGGAACACCAGCCAGTCGGGTTCATGGGGGTTGTGCCGGCAGACGAGCGCATCACCGAGCACCGCGCTGATGAACAGCTCGTCGGCCGAGCGCAGGCGCTTGAGGTCGTTCACCCGCGTCAACAACTGACCGAATTCGGCCCGTGAGCAACTGGGATCCTGGGCGCAAATATCGGTGAGCAGCGCCGCTTCGAGGAACGTCAGCACATTCATGCGTTGCGGCGGGCCGTACAGGGCGATCCAATCCTGATAGCAACTGAGCGGGCCTTCGTCGGATTCGAGAAAGTCCCGATAGGTCTCACGCAACAGGCCGGCCCGCACCGTCATGCTCACCCCGAACATCCGGGCCTTGAGCGCCGCGTTGATCCCGGCTTTAAGGCGCTTGGGTGAGGCTTGGGCGACCACCGTCTGCAGCAGCGTTTCAAGGCGCTGGCGGGTAAGGGTTTCCAATTTGCGCCGGCGCAGCAATTCGCGCAGTACCAGGGCCAGATCACTGTCGTCCGGGAACAGTTGGCGTGCCATCTGCAACAGCCAGGCGATGGGTTTGTCTGCCAGTCGCGCCAGGCTCAACACTTGCCGTGCCTTGGGCACGGTGTCGTCTTCCAGCACCCGCTCGAAGGTGTCGCTCAAAGTTTCGGATTTCTGCTCGAACAAGCGTCGACCACGGAATTGAGTCAGGGCCGCCGACAGTTCGTCACTGATCTGCACGATGCGCTGCGCCACGGCAGCGGTCGCGCCGTCGTCCAACGCGGTGTCGGCATCGGCCTGCGGCTGTGGGTGTTCGGCGGCCTTCTCGGCATTCAGCCGCGCCTGGGCGGCTCGGCCACCGTTGGAAATCGGCGGCAGGATCATGGCGTGGACATCCGGAAATAGGAGCGCCGCAAGCGCTCATGCTGCTCGGGGGTCAGCAGCGGCCCGCGCTCACCGAGCGTGGCGGGCTGCAGGGCTTCGATGATTTCCTTGGGCTGGATCAGAAATACCCGCACCGTGTTGGCAGAACGATCCTGGCGATAGCTGAACAGGCGGCCGAGCCAGGGAATCGAACCGAGCACCGGCACGCGGCCAATCTGCTCGCCGTGATCGTCACGGGTGAAGCCGCCCACCAGCAGGCTCTTGCCCTGAGGCACCCGGGCCACAGTGCTGATACGCGTGCGACCCACTGTTGGCAAAGCGCCCTGGCGCTCGCCCTGCCCCGGGCTCTCGACTTCATTGCCGTCCTCGATATTGAGCGACATCTCGATTTCGTCGGCCTGGGCGAACCGCGGCAGTACGCTCACCAGGGTGCCGTAGGTCACGTGTTGCAGATCGACGCTGCGCTCGCCCACCAACGGCGCGTAGAACGTGCGGTTGTTGTCGAAGATCGCCGGCACATTCTCTTGGGTCAGGATCACCGGCCGCGAGACCACATTGGCGCGCTGGGTGCGCTCCAGTGCCAGGACCTGGGTCACGAACGAAGCGCCATCGAGGGTGGTGGTCGAGCCGGCGTTGAGCGAGGCGCTGAAAGCCCCCCCGGATTTCAATGCGCCTTGCCAGTTGATGCCCAACTGGTTGAGTTCATCCTTGTGCAGATCGATGATCCACAACGACAACTCGACGTGACGTTTTGAGATGTCCAGCGCGTTCACCAGGTTCTCGATAAAGCGCACCTGTTCCGGCAGCCCCTTGACCAACAGGCTGTTGGTGTCCGGATAAGCCACCACGCGGATATTGCCGGCGGCCACCTCTCGGGCAATCACCCGCGGCGCGGTCGGATCCTGGTCCGAGGCTGCGCTTGCCAGGCCTTCGAGGGGGAACACCGGCATCGCCCCCCGTGATCGCGGCGCGGGGGCCTGGGCCACTGACGGCTCGACCTGTTGTTTCTCGCCACGCAACAATTCCTCGATCACCGTCGCCAGGCCGGGAATGCTCACCTTTTCGTCACGCAGTTCATATTTGCGATCACTGACGAAGGTGTTGCGCACCTGGATCACGCCGATCTGCTGCTTGCCCAGCAGCAGTTCCGAACGTTGGTTATCCATCAGTTGCGCGGCTTGCAGCACGATATCGACGTAGATCGGCGGCCCGGACACGTGAAACGTGCGCAAGCCGTCGTTGCGCAGCGGATAGCGTGGGTCGTGCAACCCCGACTGTTGCAGGAATGCCAGCAGCTTGGCCACGGTCAGGGTCTGCAAGGAAGCCATGGAGCTTTTGATTTCCGAGGCGTCATAGAGGTAGATCGCCTGACCGTCGCTGTACCAGATCAGCCCCATCTGCACGCTGACCCGCTCGAAGGTCTGCTGCGGCGAGCGCAGGTCGAACGTGCCGCCGATCCGCTTGGCCGCCGCGACCTTGCTGACGATCACCGGCTTGCCGAGGGAGCCGGACAGTTCGCTGAAAAACGTCCGGGCGCTCTGCTCGCGGGCTTCGAAGGTATAGACGTCGGCCTGGGCGAAAAACGGCGCGAGCAGCGATAAAAGGATCAGGAACCCCCACCGACGGCTCATCGATTCACTTGCCCGGCAAGTAAGTGATGTCCGCCAGGGTGCTGGGCGCAAAGCCCACCAGCTCGCGGATCTCCTTGGAGAAATGCGAAGAAGAGGCAAAGCCGAACTCCAGCGCCACGTCGGTCAGCGAGCCGTCCTCAAGCGTCATGTTCAACAGCGCCTGGGCCGTGCGCCAGCCGCGCAAGGCGGGTTTGGCAGCACTGCCCAGGGCCTGTCGGCAGAGCCTGCGAAAATGCGAGACCGATACGCCATAGCGCCGGGCCAGGGTGTTGAGTTTTTCGCTGCGGGTGCCTTGCTCCAACAAAAACCGCACCAGCCCGTAGCTTTCGTGATGCCGCAGCAGGTTGGCGAACCGGTGGTAGTCCGCCCCGGCGCCCATCGCTTGTTCGATGTACCAGCGCTCGAATCGCCCCGGGGACCGCACTACCTCGTCCGCCACCGGCAACATCGCCCAGGGCCCGACAGCCGTCCGCTGGTCGACGAAGGCATCGCTCATGTCCAGAAAAGCCTGCAACTTCACCAGTGGTGCTTCGCACAGCGGTTGTGCGTGCAGTCCTGCACCATTGACGTGCAGTCCATCCCTGAGCACCAGCAGTCCTTGCCAACCGGCCGGCAGACGGTGGCTCAGGCCAGACCGTGCAGGGCCCAGTCGGACCGAGCTGTCGCCGACACGCAGGTGCATCACGGGTGCGTGCAGCTCAGGCAATGCCGAGGAGCGAAATGAAGATTCCTGCACAGTCGTCTCCTTTGCTACGTAGCGATGGGAAGAGCCACAGGATGAAAGACTCAACGCCTTGAATCTTGATGGAAAGCTGATGAGCCCGGGACTGGCATATGCCTTGCACCACTAAGGGTCATCGGCGCCCATCGCAATTGAGTGCCAGACTGTTCAAAGGACAACGGCGTCGTCATCCGGCCTTGCTCCGGCAACCGTCCGGGTACGGCGCTTTTTCATGTGGAAGGTGATGCGCGATGAATGAAGTTCCAGCCAACCCCCTGGCCTGGGTCCACGGCAGCGATGCCCCGGAAAAGAGCGCGGTCGACCTTGGCTTCATGGCCCTGAGTGACTGCGCCCCGCTGGTGGTGGCCGCCACCCAGGGCTTCGCCCAGCCGTACGGCCTGACCCTGAACCTCAAGCGCCAAAGTTCCTGGGCCAACCTGCGGGACAAGCTGGTCAGCGGCGAAATCGATGCCGCCCACAGCCTGTACGGCCTGGTCTATGCCGTGCACCTGGGCATCGGTGGTGTCGCGTCGACCGACATGGCCGTGCTGATGGGGCTGAACCAGAACGGCCAGAGCATCAACCTGTCCCACGGCTTGCAGGCCCAGGGCGTGACCAGTCCTGAGGCACTGGAACGGCACGTGCACCAAACTCGCCCGAAACTGACCTTCGCCCAGACCTTCCCTACCGGCACCCACGCCATGTGGCTTTATTACTGGCTGGCGGCCCAGGGCATCCATCCCCTGTCGGATGTCGACAGTGTGGTGGTGCCGCCGCCGCAGATGATCGCGCACTTGCAGGCGGGCCGGATCGACGGTTTATGCGTCGGCGAGCCGTGGTGCGCCAGCGCGGTCAAGCAGAACCTGGGGTTCACCCTGGCGACCACCCAGACCATCTGGCCCGATCACCCGGAAAAAGTCCTGGGCTGCACCCGCGCGTTTGTCGAGCAATACCCCAACACCGCGCGAGCACTGGTGATGGCGATCCTTGAGGCCAGTCGCTTCATCGAACAAAGCACCGAGAACCGCCGCAGCACCGCGCAACTGTTAAGCGCGCCCGAATACCTCGATGCACCGCTCGATTGCATCGAACCCCGGCTGCTGGGGATCTACGCCGACGGCCTGGGCAACAGTTGGCAGGATCCCCACGCCATGCGCTTCCATGGCGGCGGCGAGGTGAATTTGCCGTACCTGTCCGACGGCATGTGGTTCATGACGCAGTTCCGGCGCTGGGGCTTGCTGCGCGAAGATCCGGATTACCTGGCCGTGGCCCGGGACGTCCAGCAGCTCAAGCTGTACCGCGAAGCCTGCGCGGCGCTGGAGATCGCGTCGCCGCTTCAGGACATGCGCAGCAGCCAGTTGATCGATGGGGTCACCTGGGACGGCTCGGATCCGGCCGGGTATGCCCGTAGCTTCAAACTGCACGCCTTGAGCGATGCGCCTGCCCTTTTCGCCAGTCGCTGACAGGAGCCTCGACCATGCTGCGTATCCTGCTGATCAACGACACCGCGAAAAAAGTCGGACGCCTGAAGGCGGCCCTGATCGAAGCCGGGTTCGAGGTCATCGACGAGTCCGGCCTGACCATCGACCTGCCGGCGCGCGTCGAAACTGTGCGTCCGGATGTGATCCTGATCGATACTGAGTCACCCGGACGGGATGTGATGGAGCAAGTGGTACTGGTCAGCCGCGACCAGCCGCGACCGATCGTCATGTTTACCGACGAGCACGACCCCGGGGTGATGCGTCAGGCGATCAAGTCAGGCGTCAGCGCCTACATCGTCGAAGGCATTCATGCCGCGCGCCTGCAACCGATCCTCGACGTCGCCATGGCCCGCTTCGAAAGCGACCAGGCCCTGCGCGCCCAATTGCTGGCCCGCGACCAGCAACTGGCCGAACGCAAACGTATCGAACTGGCCAAGGGCATGCTGATGAAAATGAAAGACTGCAACGAAGAACAGGCCTACACCCTGATGCGCCGCCAGGCCATGAGCCGCCAGCAGAAACTGATCCAGGTGGCTGAGCAGATCATTGCCATGAATGAACTGTTGGGCTAAGGGCATTGTGGCGCCTGGACTGGCGCCATCGCGAGCAGGCTCGCTCCCACAGGGTTCCGGGTAGCCGCAGCCCTTGTGCACATCACAACTCCACTGTGGGAGCGAGCCTGCTCGCGATGGCGGCCCTGCATTCAACATCTTCTTCGACTGACCCACCGCTTTCGCGAGCAAGCCCGCTCCCACAGAGTTCCGGGGTGACCGCAGCCCTTGTGCACACCACAACTCCACTGTGGGAGCGAGCCTGCTCGCGATGGCGGCCCTGCATTCCACATCTTCTTTGCCTGACCCACCGCTTTCGCGAGCAGGCTCGCTCCCACAGGGTTCCGGGGTAGCCGCAGCCCTTGTGCACACCACAAATCCACTGTGGGAGCGAGCTTGCTCGCGAAGACGGCTTCTCATTCACCATCATCTTCGACTGACCCACTGCTATCGCGAGCAAGCTCGCTCCCACGGGGTTCCGGGGTGACCGCAGCCCTTATGCACACCACAAATCCACTGTGGGAGCGAGCCTGCTCGCGAAGACGGCTTCTCATTCAACATCATCTTCGACTGACCCACTGCTATCGCGAGCAAGCTCGCTCCCACAGGGTTCCGGGGTAGCCGCAGCCCTTGTGCACACCACAATTCCACTGTGGGAGCGAGCTTGCTCGCGATGGCGGCCCTGCATTCAACATTCTCTTTGCCTGACCCACCGCTTTCGCGAGCAGGCTCGCTCCCACAGGGTCCGGCGCTGACCGCAGCCCTTGTCCACACCACAAATCCACTGTGGGAGCGAGCCTGCTCGCGATAGGCATCACGCCGCCCTCCTTGTTGGCACAGTTCTCGCTTAACCAATACCACAGGTAACCAACGGCGGTTGCCCCACCTACGACAAAGACGTCGCACACCCTGCTCGCCCCTCTGGCGAACCGGGTTGCGGCGTTTTTTTGCTTTGGCCCCAACGTCCGGGGTCGGTGGGGTCGCCCGAGCGGCGCACCACTTCGAAGCACTGACTCATTTCTCGAGACTTTTACTGAGGTGCGCGATGAATTCAAGCTTCTGGAAATCCGGCCATACCCCGACCCTGTTCGCAGCCTTTCTCTATTTCGACCTGAGTTTCATGGTCTGGTACCTGCTCGGCCCACTGGCGGTGCAGATCTCCACTGACCTGCACCTGACCACCCAGCAACGCGGCCTGATGGTCGCCACACCGATCCTCGCCGGTGCGGTGCTGCGCCTGCTCATGGGCCTGCTGGCCGACCGGATTTCACCGAAAACCGCCGGCATGGTGGGCCAGGTGATCGTGATCAGCGCGCTGTTCTGCGCCTGGAAACTGGGCATCCACAGCTACGAACAAGCCCTGCTGCTCGGCTTGTTCCTGGGCGTGGCCGGCGCGTCGTTCGCCGTGGCCCTGCCACTGGCCTCCCAGTGGTATCCGCCACAGCACCAGGGCAAGGCCATGGGCATCGCCGGTGCCGGTAACTCGGGCACCGTGCTGGCGGCATTGATCGCGCCGGTCATGGCAGTGGCATTCGGCTGGACCAATGTCTTCGGCTTCGCATTGATCCCACTGGTACTGACCCTGGTGCTCTTCACCTGGCTGGCGAAGAACGCCCCGGAGCGGCCGAAAGCCAAATCCATGACCGACTACCTCAAGGCGCTGGGCGACCGTGACAGCTGGTGGTTCATGTTCTTCTACAGCGTGACCTTCGGCGGTTTCATCGGCCTGGCGAGCGCCCTGCCCGGTTACTTCAACGACCAGTACGGCCTGAGCCCGGTGACCGCCGGCTACTACACCGCCGCCTGCGTCTTCGGTGGCAGCCTGATGCGCCCGTTGGGCGGCGCCCTGGCGGATCGTTTCGGCGGCATCCGCACACTGCTCGGCATGTACACGGTGGCGGCGGTCTGCATCGCAGCGGTGGGCTTCAACCTGCCAAGCTCCTACGCGGCCCTGGCCTTGTTCGTCTGCACCATGCTCGGTCTGGGTGCGGGCAACGGCGCGGTGTTCCAATTGGTGCCACAGCGCTTCCGCCGCGAGATCGGCGTCATGACCGGACTGATCGGCATGGCCGGCGGCATCGGCGGCTTCGCACTGGCAGCGGGCATGGGTGCGATCAAGCAAAGCACCGGCAGCTATCAACTGGCGCTGTGGTTGTTCGCCAGCCTCGGTGTCCTGGCCTGGTTCGGCCTGCACGGCGTCAAGCGTCGCTGGAGAACCACCTGGGGTTCGGCTGCCGTCACCGCTGCTCGGGTATAACCTGTCACCATGAGCCTGCAACTGAGTTTCGCCGAAGCCAGCGCCATCGGCCCCCGGGAGGAAAACCAGGACGCCCTGCGCCTGGTCACCCCCGCCCCGGCCCTGGCCGCCAGCAAGGGTTACCTGTTCGCCATCGCCGACGGCGTGAGCCAGTGCGCCGATGGCGGGCTGGCCGCCCGTTCGACCTTGCAGGCACTGGCCCTGGATTACTACGCCACGCCGCAGACCTGGGGCGTGGCCCAGGCGCTGGACCGGCTGTTGCTGGCGCAGAATCGCTGGCTCCAGGCCAACGGTGGCGGGCAACCCCTGCTCACCACCGTCAGCGCCCTGGTGCTGCGGGGTCGGCGCTTCACCCTGGCCCACGTCGGCGATTGCCGGGTCTATCGCTGGCATGCCGATCATTTGCAACGGGTCAGCGAAGATCACGTCTGGGAACAACCGGGCATGCAACATGTGCTCAAGCGCGCCCTGGGCCTGGATCAGCACCTGATCCTGGATTTCCTCGACGGCGAGCTGCGCGCCGACGAAACCTTCGTCCTGCTCAGCGATGGCGTCTGGGCGGTGCTGGGGGACACGGCCATCGCCGGCATCCTGCGGGACCAACCGGACCTCAACGTGGCGGCCCAGACCCTGGTCAACGCCGCCCACCTGGCTGGCAGCCAGGACAACGCCAGCGCATTGCTGGTGCGGGTCGACGCCGTGGGTGAAGCGAGCATTGGTGATGCGCTGATCCAGCTGCAGCAATGGCCCCTGCCGCCGACGCTGAAGCCTGGGCAAGTGTTCGAAGGCTGGCAGATCGAAGGCCTGCTTGGCCAGAGCCAGCAGTCGCTGCTTTATCGCGTGCATGACGGCCAGGGCCAGCCCTGGTTGCTGAAAACCCTGCCGGGGCATCTGCGGGACGACACCCGGGCCGGGCAGGCGTTGCTGTCGGAAGAATGGTTTCTCAAGCGGGTCGCGGGACGGCAGTTTCCCGAGGTCCACGGCGTACCACAGCGCCAGCACTTGTACTACGTGATGCGTGAATACCCGGGCAAGACCCTGGCCGAGCTGTTCGATCAGGGTGGCGCGTTGCCGCTGGCGCAATGGCAGGACCTGGCGCAACGGCTGGTGCGGGCGGTTGGCCTGCTGCATCGACGGCAGATCTACCACCGCGACATCAAACCGGAAAACCTGCACCTGGGCGACGACGGCGAACTGCGCCTGCTGGATTTCGGGTTGGCATACTGCCCGGGATTGTCCGAAGACCAGGCCAACGTCTTGCCGGGCACCCCCAGTTACATCGCCCCGGAAGCTTTCGGCGGCAGCGCTCCGACGGCGCAACAGGACCTGTATGCCGTCGGCGTGACCTTGTATTTCCTGCTGACCGGGCATTATCCCTACGGCGAAATCGAAGCCTTCCAACGCCCGCGCTTTGGCGTGCCGGTCAGCGCCAACCGCTATCGCCCGGACCTGGCCGAATGGCTCGGGCAAAGCCTGGAGCGCGCAGTCGCGGCGGATCCGGCGCAGCGCTTTGAAACCGCCGAGGAGTGGCTGTTGTTGCTGGAACAGGGCGAACGCCGCAGCTTGAGCGTACGCCCTCGGCCACTGCTGGAAAGGGAACCGCTGAAGGTCTGGCGGACCTTGGCGTTGGTGTCATTGGTGGTGAATCTGGTGCTGCTGTTTCTGGTGTTTCATTCATAACAACCGTGGCGAGGGAGCTTGCTCCCGCTCGAGCGCGCAGCGGTCGCCGGTTTTTGGGTCTGCTTCGCAGCCCAGCGGGAGCAAGCTCCCTCGCCACAAAAGCTCTCATACCAGCCCGGCTACGCTCCATTACCGGGCAACACGCTTTGATTCAGTGCAATAAATCCCTCTCCAGCGCGTTCGTCCGCCGTCATCCCCAATAAAACCGCCCCCTGAAGCCACTTGGCACAACCACTGCATAGTCTCTCTCACTATACATAAGGCAACGCCTCCAACGATGAAGGCGGTGCTTCCCGAGAGAACGGGACCAGGACAAAGGCGTCCTCGCTGGATTACCAGCGGGACGCCTTTTTTTGTTTTCGTGAAAATTGCCGAGCCAGTCCGATCGCCGTGACGAAACCGGTCTGGGCTCGCGGAGAAGCCTGATGAAAAAACTCAAATTGGTGATGATCGGCAACGGCATGGCCGGCGTGCGCACCCTCGAAGAGTTGCTCAAGCTGAGTAACGAGCTGTACGACATCACGGTGTTCGGTGCCGAGCCCCATGCCAACTACAACCGCATCCTGCTCTCCCCTGTGCTGGCCGGCGAACAGACGTTCGAAGACATCGTGCTCAATGACCTGAGCTGGTACCAGGACAACAACATCAGGCTGCTGCTCAATCGCAAGGTGGTGCAGATCGACCGGATCAAGCGCCGGGTCATCGCCGAGGACGGCAGTGAAGCCGAATACGATCGCCTGCTGATCGCCACCGGTTCCACGCCGTTCATCCTGCCGATCCCCGGGCATACCTTGGAAGGCGTGATCGGCTACCGCGACATCGCCGACACCCAGATGATGATCGACACCGCCAAGACTCACAAACACGCCGTGGTCATCGGCGGCGGTTTGCTGGGGCTGGAAGCCGCCAACGGCCTGAAGTTGCGGGGCATGGACGTGACCGTGGTGCACCTGGGCGAATGGCTGCTGGAACGGCAACTGGACAAGACCAGCGGCCAGCTGTTGCAAACCGCCCTGGAAAGCCGCGGCCTGAAATTCCGTCTCTGCGAACAGACCCAAGCCCTGCACGATGCCGGCAACGGCCGGGTCGGCTCGGTGCAGTTCAAGAACGGCGACATCATTCCCGCCGACCTGGTGGTGATGGCCGCCGGCATCCGGCCCAACACCGAACTGGCGGAAAAATCCGGCATTCCGTGCAGTCGCGGGATCCTGGTCAACGACACCATGCAGACCTACGATCCGCGCATCTACGCCATCGGCGAGTGCGCCAGCCACCGTGGCACCGCCTATGGCCTGGTGGCCCCGCTGTTCGAGCAAGCCAAGGTCTGCGCCAACCACCTCGCCCAACTGGGTTTCGCCACCTACAAAGGCTCGGTGACCTCGACCAAACTCAAAGTCACCGGCATCGACCTGTTCTCCGCTGGCGACTTCATGGGCGGTGAAGGCACCGAGACCATCACCCTTTCCGACCCGATCGGCGGCGTCTACAAGAAACTGGTGATCAAGGATGATGTGCTGGTCGGCGCCTGCCTGTACGGCGATACCGCAGACGGCGGTTGGTATTTCCGGCAGATCCGTGAGAACGCCGCCATCAGCGAGATCCGCGATCACCTGATGTTCGGTGAAAACGCCCTGGGCGATGTAGGACACCAGGGCCAGGACAAAGCCATGAGCATGGCCGACAGTGCCGAAGTCTGCGGCTGCAACGGCGTGTGCAAGGGCACTATCGTCAAGGCCATCCAGGAGCACGGGCTGTTCAGCGTCGACGACGTGAAAAAACACACCAAGGCCGCCAGTTCCTGCGGCTCCTGCGCTGGCCTGGTGGAGCAGATCCTGATCAATACCGTGGGTGGCGCGGCGGACGTCAAGCCGAAAAGCGAAAAAGCCATCTGCGGGTGCAGCGACCTGAATCACGGGCAGATCCGCCAGGCGATTCGCGACCAGCACCTGCTGACCATCGCCGGGACCATGAGCTACCTGAACTGGCGCACCCCGAACGGCTGCGCCACCTGCCGCCCGGCCTTGAACTATTACCTGATTTCCACCTGGCCCGGCGAAGCCCATGACGATCCGCAATCGCGCCTGATCAACGAACGCGCCCACGCCAACATTCAGAAAGACGGTACTTATTCTGTGGTGCCGCGGATGTGGGGCGGTGTGACCAATCCTTCGGAACTGCGGCGCATTGCCGACGTGGCCGATAAGTACAACGTGCCGATGGTCAAGGTCACCGGCGGCCAGCGCATCGACTTGCTCGGCATCAAGAAGCAGGACCTGCCCGGCGTCTGGAAAGACCTCGACATGCCCTCCGGCCATGCCTACGGCAAATCCATTCGCACCGTGAAGACCTGCGTGGGCAGCGAGTTCTGCCGCTTCGGTACGCAGAATTCCACGCAGTTGGGCATCGAGCTGGAACACGACCTGTTCAACATGTGGTCGCCCCACAAGGTCAAGTTGGCGGTGTCCGGTTGCCCGCGCAACTGCTCGGAAGCCGGCATCAAGGACGTCGGCATCATCGGCGTGGATTCCGGCTGGGAGATGTACATCGGCGGCAACGGCGGGATCAAGACCGAGGTCGCCGAGTTCTTCGTCAAGCTCAAGACCGCCGAAGAAGTCCGCGAATACAACGGCGCCTTCCTGCAGCTGTACCGCGAGGAAGCGTTCTACCTCGAACGCACCGTGCACTACATGCAGCGGGTCGGCATGGAGCACATCAAGAAGGCCGTGCTCGAAGACCCGCAACGGCGCAAAGCCCTGCATGAACGCCTGAAGTTTTCCCTGTCGCTGGAACAGGACCCGTGGAAACAGCGCCTGGAACAACCCCAGCTCAAGAAAGAGTTTGAAGTCATCCCCGTGAAAAACCTGGAGGTGCCGGCATGAACTGGCTGGATATCTGCGCGTTGGAAGAAATCAACGCCCTGGGCTCGCGCATCATCAACGGCCCGAAAGGCGATATCGCGATTTTTCGTACCAGCGATGATGAGGTTTTCGCACTCGATGATCGTTGCCCCCATAAGGGCGGCCCTTTGTCTCAAGGCTTGATCTACGGCAAGCGCGTGGCCTGCCCGCTGCACAACTGGCAGATCGACCTGGAAACCGGCCAGGCCCAGGCCCCGGATGTAGGCTGCGCCCATCATCATTCGGCACGGGTCGAGAACGGCCGGGTGATGCTGGCCCTGCGGGACGCAAGCTGATGAGCCGCCAGATCACTGCCTCGACCTGCTGTTACTGCGGGGTCGGGTGTGGCGTGCTGATCGAGCATGACGACGAGCGCATCCTCGGCGTCAGCGGCGATCCCACCCACCCGGCCAATTTCGGCAAACTGTGCAGCAAGGGCTCGACCCTGCACCTGACCGGCGACCTCGCCGCCCGCGCCCTGTACCCCGAGCTGCGCCTGGGCAAAGGCCTGGCCCGGGCCCGTACCGACTGGGCCAGCGCCCTGGATCACGCCGCCACCGTGTTCGCCGATACCATCGCTGAACACGGCCCCGACAGCGTGGCGTTCTACATCTCCGGCCAGTTGCTGACCGAGGACTATTACGCCTTCAACAAACTCGCCCGGGCGCTGGTGGGCACCAACAACATCGACAGCAATTCGCGGCTGTGCATGTCCTCGGCGGTGGTGGGCTACAAACGCAGCCTCGGCGCCGATGCCCCGCCTTGCAGTTATGAAGACCTGGAGCTGAGCGACTGCGTGATGATCGTCGGCAGCAACATGGCCTACGCCCACCCGATCCTGTTTCGCCGTCTCGAAGAAGCCAAATCCCGCCGGCCACAGATGAAAATCATCGTCATCGATCCCCGGCGCACCGACACCTGCGACCTGGCGGACCTGCACCTGGCAATCCTGCCCGGCACCGACGTCGCCCTGTTCCATGGGATTTTGCACCTGCTGCTGTGGGAAGACTGGGTCGACCGCGATTTCATCAAGGCCCATACCGAAGGCCTGGCGGACCTGAAGAACCTGGTCCGCGACTACACACCGGCCATGGTCGCCCAACTCTGCGGTATCAGCGTCGAGCAACTGCACCAATGCGCGCAATGGGTCGGCACTTCGCCGAGTTTCCTGTCGCTGTGGTGCATGGGCTTGAACCAATCCACCGCCGGCAGCGCGAAGAACAGCGCGCTGATCAACCTGCACCTGGCCACCGGACAGATCGGTCGCCCGGGGGCTGGCCCGTTCTCGCTGACCGGCCAACCCAATGCCATGGGTGGACGGGAGACCGGCAGCCTGTCGAACCTGCTACCGGGCCATCGCGAGGCCGCGAACCCGGAGCATCGCGCCGAAGTTGCCCAGTACTGGGGCGTCGAGCAATTGCCTGCCAATGCAGGGCTCAGCGCCATCGAGCTGTTCGAGCAGGTTCGCAACGGCAAGATCAAGGCTTTGTGGATCGCCTGCACCAACCCGGCCCAATCGATGCCGGACCAGAGCGCTGTGCGCGAAGCCCTCCAAACCTGCCCGTTCGTGGTGTTGCAGGAGGCCTTCCGCACCACCGAGACCGCCGCGTTTGCCGACCTGCTGTTGCCGGCGGCCAGTTGGGGTGAGAAAGAAGGCTCGGTGACCAACTCTGAGCGGCGTATTTCCCACGTTCGCCGGGCAGTCGGCGCACCGGGCGAGGCACGACCGGACTGGGCGATCACGGTGGATTTCGCACAACGCCTGGAAAAACGTCTGCGCCCTGGTCAACCCAGCCTGTTCGGCTTTGAAACCCCGGCCCAGCTGTTCGATGAGTACAAACAACTGACCCGTGGCCGTGACCTGGATCTGTCCGGCATCAGCCATGCCCTGATCGACCAGCTCGGTCCGCAGCAATGGCCCTTCCCGACCGGCGCCACAGTCGGCACCGCACGCCTGTACGTGGACGGGATTTTTCCGACCGACAACGGCCGCGCGCGGTTCGTCACCGACGCGTATCGCGCGGCCAGGGAGCTGCGTGACGCTCGCTACCCGCTGACCCTGAACACCGGCCGCTTGCGCGATCAATGGCATGGCATGAGCCGAACCGGGACCGCCGCGCAGTTGTTTGGCCATGTGAACGAAGCCGTACTCAGCCTGCACCCCGACGAACTGCTTCGCCATCGCCTGCAAGCCGGCGATCTGGTCAGCCTCAAAAGCCGTCGCGGCGCGGTGATCGTGGCGGTGGACAGTGACGACAGCATCCGCCCGGGCCAGGCTTTCCTGCCTATGCATTGGGGCGACCGGTTCCTCAAGGGCGGTGTGAATAGCCTGACTCAACCGGCGTTCGACCCGTTGTCGAAACAACCGGAGCTCAAGCACAGCGGCGTGCGCCTGGAACCGGTGAACCTGCCCTGGCAGCTTTTCGCTTTGATCGAGGGCGACGTTCAACAGCATTTGGAGACGCTTCGCCCCCTGTGTGAGGCATTTGCCTACGTCAGCCTGAGCCTGACCGGCCGTGAGCGTCCAGCGTTGCTGATTCGTGCAGCCAGCGCCAGCGCTCCCGAACCGCAGGTGCTCCAAGCCATCGATGAACAGTTGGCGCTGGTGGACGGACCGGTGCTGGCCTATGACGATCCGCGCCGCGCCATCGGTAAACGGGTGCGGATCGAAAACGGCCGGATCACTGCCATTCGCCTGGCCGGAGAAACCCTGGCCCGGCATTGGTTGCAGAACCTGTGGCTGGAAGGCCAGGCCGATGCGCAATTGCGCCGTTGGCTGCTGGCGCCGCTGAGCGCGCCGCCGGGCAATGTCGGCGCCGCGATGGGTGCCGGCAAAACCCTGTGCAATTGCATGAACGTCAGCCAGAAGGCGGTCTGTGCCGGCATCGAGCGCGGCCTGGACCTGCAAGGGCTGAAACAGGAGCTGGGTTGCGGCACGCAATGCGGTTCCTGCGTACCGGAAATCAAACGCCTGCTGGTTGCCACCGCGCAACCGGTGGCCGCTGTCTCGTGAGGAAAAACACTATGAACGCAAAAGTCTGGCTGGTGGGCGCAGGTCCCGGTGACCCTGAATTACTGACCCTCAAAGCCGTGCGCGCCTTGGGCGAGGCGGACGTGGTGCTGATCGACGATCTGGTCAATGACGCGGTGCTGGAGCACTGTCCCGGTGCACGCGTCATTGCCGTGGGCAAGCGCGGCGGGTGCCGCTCCACGCCACAGGCGTTTATCCATCGGTTGATGCTGCGTTATGCCCGCCAGGGCAAATGCGTGGTACGGCTCAAGGGCGGCGACCCGTGCATCTTCGGCCGCGGCGGCGAGGAGGCACAATGGCTGCGCGAACATGGTGTCGACGTGGAGTTGGTCAACGGCATCACCGCCGGGCTCGCGGGGGCGACCCAGTGCGATATTCCACTGACCTTGCGTGGGATTGCCCGGGGCGTGACGCTGGTCACCGCCCATACCCAGGATGGCAGTAGCCTGAACTGGCAAGCGCTGGCCCAGGGCGGGACCACCCTGGTGGTGTACATGGGCGTGGCGAAACTCAGCGAGATCCGTGAGCAACTGCTGACCGGTGGCCTGGCAGCGAACACACCGGTGGCCATGATCGAAAACGCCTCCCTGCCCCACCAGCGTGACTGCCGCAGCGACCTGGCCTCGATGGAAGCCGATGCGGGCGCTTTTGAGCTCAAGAGTCCGGCGATCCTGGTCATCGGCGCAGTGGCGGCGGGCGCGGAACTGGCCCAGGCACCGCAAAGCTGGGTCCAGGCGGTAGCGCTGTAACCCCTGGCAAACAACACCGCCCTGTGGGAACGAGCCTGCTCGCGATAGCGGTGGATCAGTCGACATCACAATTGACTGACCCGACGCTATCGCGAGCAAGCTCGCTCCCACACTTGATCACCGGTGCTCCAAAAATTGAGGTCATTTCACAAATCGCAGGCAAAGAAAAGCCCGGCCTGAGCCGGGCTTTTCCAAAGCTTGGGGCTAATTATTTGCCTTGAGCTTCAACCTGCGCTTCTACGCGACGGTTAACAGCACGACCAGCTTCGGTCTTGTTGTCAGCAACTGGGCGGGATTCGCCGTAGCCAACAGACTGAACGCGGGACGATTCAACACCGTACTGGTTGGTCAGAACTTGCTTAACGGCGTTTGCACGACGCTCAGACAGTTTCTGGTTGTAAGCGTCAGGACCGACGGAGTCAGTGTGACCTTCAACAGTAGTGGTGGTGGATGGGTACTGCTTCATGAAGTCAGCCAGGTTCTTGATGTCGCCGTAGCTGTTTGGCTTGACAACCGACTTGTCGAAGTCGAACTTCACGTCCAGCTCAACACGTACGACTTCAGCAACAGCTGGGCAGCCATCAGCGTCAACAGTTACGTTGGCTGGGGTGTCAGGGCACTTGTCGACGTTGTCGCACACGCCATCGTTGTCGCTGTCGGAGCAGACTTCAGCCGGAGCTGGAACTGGAGCAGCAGCAGGCTTGGAGCCGCCACCGAAGTTCACACCGATACCAACGCTAGGAGCCCACTCGGTGTCGCCCTGGTCGATGTTGTACTGAGCTTCAACGCCGGCACGGGCGTAGAAGTTCTCGGTGAAGTACAGCTTGGCGCCGCCGCCTACGTTGGCGAAGGTCGAACGGTTACGACCGTTGCTGCCATTCTGGTCGATGCTCTGGTCGGAGAAACCGGCCGAGACGTAAGGACGCAGCATGTCGCCTGGGTTGTTGAAGTGGTACAGGGCGTCCAGAGCGGTGTTCGCACCCTTAACGTTCTTGCCGTCGTCGGCACGTACGTTGTGCACTTCGTCGTAGGCCAGACGCAGTTCAACGTCGTCGGTCAGGAAGTAACCAACCGAACCGCCGAACAGGTTGCCGTTGTTCTTGAAGTTACGAGCGCTGTCGAATTGTTCTTTCTTGGCGAAGCCTTCGATTTCAACTGCGCCTTGGCCTTGTGCCAGAGCGCCGAACGAAGTGGCAGCAATCAAAGAACCAATGGCAAAGCCCAAGGTGTTTTTCAGTTTCATCCGTTAAATCCCCATCTGGTGATTGTGAAGCAGTCCCGCAAACCGGGGGACAACTCGGCGGCAAGTCTATCAGAACTTGCCTACACGTAAGAGATATTTGCGCCGAACTAAGTTTCAGCAATGCCTGCAAATTTCTCACGCAATTTGTCAAGAGCGCGCTTGTAACGCATTTTTGTCGCGCTCAAACCCATGTGCATGATATCTGCGATCTCCTGGAACTCCAGTTCTGCGACAAATCGTAGCACCAGAATTTCCCGATCGATCGGGTTCACATAGACCAACCAGCGATCAAGTCCGCCCTTCTCCTCAGGCTTGGGCGCCTTTTCTTCAGACGCTTCTTCCAGAGGGTCCAGGCTCAGCGCGTCCATCAAGCGACGCTTTCGCCGTTCCTTGCGGTACTGCGTGATGCATTCGTTGTACGTGATGCTGTAGAGCCAGGTTTTGAACTTCGATTTCCCCTCGAAGTTCTTCAGGCCATACAGCACCTTCAACATCACCTCCTGACAGACATCATCAGCGTCGCGATCGTTCCCGAGATATCGCGCACAAACGTTAAATAATGTCCTCTGGTACCGCCGCATCAACTCTTCGTAGGCACGGGTTACGTGAAACAGCTCCGTATGCGCGCGCGCAACCAACTCTTCATCGGAGAGATCACGGGGGTCATAGCGCGTGGACAGCGATTGGGGTTTGTTCAAAACAAGTCGGGCCGACAGTCTAGGTCAATGTGCGCCGCAGCCTGGGGCTACCCGGCATTTTGCGGCGGCATACATTAGCAGGGTTTGCCGGGTTAGCGGCTACTCACATGCTGTTCCAACAGGATCCGATTGGAGAGCGACACCAATTCGCCCTCGTCGGTCAGCAATGTGGTCTTCACCGTGCCGATCTCCTCGATCTGGCCTTCGACCTCGCCAACACGCACTTGTTGCCCAACCTCATACAGCTCACGCACATAGATTCCCGCAAGAATCTGACCGGCAATTTCCCGGCTTCCCAAGCCCATCGCCAGCGCAACGGCCAGACCAACGGTAATCAGGACAATCACGATCACGTGGTTGAGCAGGTCAGTCTTGACCTCCAACTGGCTGATCGCCACCGAAATACTGATGATGATCACCAGGCCCTGGGCGATTCGCCCGACGCCTGCGGCATAATCCAGGCCCACGCCCTCGGCGGCGCCACGCACCAGCCCGTTGGCCAGTTGCGCCAGCAGGACACCGACCAGCAGCACCAGCGCCGCGCCGAAAACCTTCGGCAGGTATAGCGCGAGCATATCCAGCGTAGCCGAAACTCGCTCAAGACCAAGGGATTCAGCCGCAGAAACCAGGAAAATCAGCAACACGAACCAATAGACGATCTTGCCGACCAGGGTCGAGATCGGCACCTGGATACCGCCGCGCGACAGCAGTTTGGTCAGGCCGGTACCGCCCATCAGGCGGTCGAGACCGAGTTTGGCGAGCAACTTGGAGAGCAGCGTATCCAGCAGCTTGGCCACCACGAAGCCGAGCAACAGCACCACCAGTGCGCCGAAGAGGTTCGGGATGAAGTTAGCCACTTTGGTCCACAACGCGGTCATTGCCGTGACGAGGCTCTGGGTCCAGAGATCAAGTTCCATATTCAATCAGCCTTATCAGCGGTGCGGGTAACAGGTTTACGACGGGAAACCGGCGAGACGTGGGCCGACCCGTTGTTCACGGCGATCATCAGCGCGGGCAACCAGCGGCCCAGCAGGCTGAACAGATCGCCGGCGCCGACCTGACGGTTGGCGGTTTTCAGTACACGGCCCAGGCATGCATCGTCGTCCCGACTGGACGGCGAGGCCTTGAGCATGTCGCGCAAAGACTGTTCAAACGGATCGTGCATACGCACCTCTCGTGATGTCTGTGGAAGACGCGATCAAATTTCGTCGGGTCACATGAAGACTCATCACACCCAGCGCAAACGGCGGAACAGCCACCATTGCCCCAGGGCTACGCAGACCATCAGCAGGCAGGCGACCATGAAGCCGTAGGGGCTTTCGGAAAAGGGAATACCGCCGACATTGATGCCCAGAAGACCGGTCAGGAAACTCATCGGCAGGAAGATCCCGGTAATGATGCCGAAGCGGTACATGGTGCGGTTCATGCGTACCGACAGACGCCGGTCTTCGGCCTCCAGCACCAGCCCCACGCGCTCACGGGTCAATTCCAGTTCCTCGAGATAGCGGGTCAGGCTGTTATTCAATTCATTCCAGTAGTCACCATCGTCGTCGGCAAACCAAGGCAGCTTGAGCCGGCTCATTTGCCCGAAGATATCCCGCTGTGGCGCCAGGAACCGCTTCAACCCGGCCGCCCGGCGACGGATGTGCAAAATGGCGTCGTGTTCGGGGGTGTACCGTTCGTCGGTATCGAGTTTCTCTTCCTCGTTGTCGACGATTTCGGACAGGCAGGTCACCAGGTCCTGCACTTTGTTGGTGAGGTATTGCGCCATATAAAGGATGAGTTCGGACGCGGTTTTCGGTCCCTTGCCCTCGGCCAACTGCACCAGCAGCTCATCGGTGGCCCGCAATGGCCGCAGGCGCAGGGAGATCACGCGCTGGGCGGATGCGAAGATCCGCACCGAAACCATGTCCTCAGGCTCGGCCCCCGGGTTCAGGTTGATCCCCCTGAGGAACAGCAGCAACTCGGCGGTGGGCAACGGCAACAACCGCGGCCGGGTGTTTTCTTCCAGCAGCAGGTCGCAGTTGAACTCACTCAGGCCGCTGGATTTGCGCAGCCAAGTATGGGTTTGCGGGTGACTGCGATCCCAGTGCAGCCACAGGCTTTCGTGGGCCTGCAACTGCAATTCGTCGAGTTCGGTCCGGGCGATGGAACGCGCGCCGCCTCTACCGTCCAGCACCAGGGCATGCACCAACCCCCACTGGGCGTTTTCTTCCTCGAACATCCTCATCCCTTATGGCTGTGACGCTTCATTCAGGCATTTTCAGCGGGCTTGGCGAGACGATCACGCCGTTGTTGTCCGCATAGACATACTCGCCCGGACGGAACGTCACGCCGGCAAAGGTCACCGGGACATTGAGTTCACCAACGCCGCGCCGGTCGGTTTTCATCGGGTGGCTGGCCAGGGCCTGAACACCGAGGTCGGTCTGGGCGATGATGTCGACGTCACGGATGCAACCGTAGATCACCAGCCCTTCCCAGCCATTTTTCGCGGCTTTTTCCGCCAGCATGTCGCCAAGCAGCGCCCGACGCAGGGAACCACCACCGTCCACCACCAACACCTTGCCGTTGCCCTGGAGCTCAACCTGCTCCTTGACCCGGGAGTTGTCCTCGAAACACTTGATGGTCACGATTTCGCCGCCGAAGGAGTCGCGGCCGCCAAAATTGCTGAACATCGGCTCCAGCACCTGCACCAGGTCCGGGTAAGCGTCGCACAGGTCGGGGGTGAGGTAATGGTTCATCGAACAACTCCTGAAGGCTGGAACGTCAGACTGAATGAGCAACCGTTTGTGACCGGAACCGCGTAACGCGTCATATCTTAGCCGCAAGCCGATCAGAGCGAAATGCCCTTCTCAGAGCCTTCGCTTCAGACCGCCTCGGCCAGACTGGGCTGCTCTGCTTGCAATGGCGCAGCCTGATCGTCCAGCCAACGAGCGACCAGCGGCCAGACTTCGGCCTGCGCAGCCTTGCTGACCAGCATCTCGACGTGACCGAAATCGTCCTTGAAGCCCTGCTCCCGGCCCAGGCACACGAACTGCTTGTGCTCGGAACCGATCTGCTCGAACAACTTGCGGCAGGCCCAGGTCGGATCCTGATGATCGCCGGCGGCACTCACCGCCAGTACCGGCACCTGGACGTCGGCCAGACCGGCCCACCAGTTCTTCTCGGCATCACCGAAACGCCCGAACAGGCCATACCAGCGCATGCTTTCCAGGGCCAGGCCGATCGGCTCGTCCTCGGGGCCGCGCTTGAGTCGCGAGCCAGACAATTGGGCAAAACGCTTGAGGATGAAGCGGCCGCTCCACTCCACCGGCGGGATCTTCAACGGCCAGTAGGTGCGGCTGACCTGGGTACCAAAGAACGCTGCCGAGGCAACGGCCGGCTCGCCCAGGTAATGCCCGCCCAACGCGGCCGCCAGGGTGATGCCGCCCAGGGAGTGGCCGATCCAGTGCGGCACCTGCCCGCTTTGTTCACGCACGAAGGCACCGATGGCCGGCAGGTCGTAGCGGGCGTAATCGGCCACGCGATTGTTGCGGTAGCCCTGGTTACGCTGAGACAGCCCATGGCCACGCATTTCGGGAATCCACACATCGAACCCCAGGCGCGTCAGATACGCCCCCAGGCCCAGGCCTTTGGGCGAATACCAGAAGCGTCGGTTGGAAAAACTGCCGTGCAGCAGGATCACCGGAACGCTGCGGCTTTGGCCGGCGTCGGCCATGCCCAGCCGGGTCACGGCCAGTTCGACGCTGAAGTCCGGGCTGTTGCCGGGTTTCAAGCGGTAGACGTCTTCGCTCAGATCACCACGCCGTTCGGCACTGATCAGGGCGACAGGAAATAGGTTGCTGCTGCTTTGCATAATGCTCTTGCACAAAAAAGGGCGGCTTCCCTCAGGAGCCCGCCCTGTTTCAATCAAAAGGGGCCGTTTGACCGCAACGCTGCTTATTCAGGCAGGTGAAGTACCGTGGCGAGGGAGCTTGCTCCCGCTTGACCGGGCTGGCGCTCCAGTGCGAAGCACTCACAAAAATGGGGCTGCTGCGCAGCCCAGCGGGAGCAAGCTCCCTCGCCACAATGAATTTCTGCCTTAAAACAGCGTTGCCATGACCGGCCCCTTACTCAATCAAACCGCGCCTTGCCCCTCAGCCAGGAAGAACCAGGTTTCCAGCACCGAGTCCGGGTTCAGCGACACGCTTTCGATGCCCTGCTCCATCAGCCATTTGGCCAGGTCCGGGTGGTCCGAAGGGCCCTGGCCGCAGATGCCGATGTACTTGCCGGCCTTGTTGCAGGCGGCGATGGCATTGGCCAGCAGCTTCTTGACCGCTGGGTTCCGCTCGTCGAACAGGTGCGCAATGATCCCGGAGTCGCGGTCCAGGCCCAGGGTCAGCTGGGTCAGGTCGTTGGAGCCGATGGAGAAACCGTCGAAGAACTCGAGGAATTCTTCGGCCAGGATCGCGTTGGACGGCAGTTCGCACATCATGATCACACGCAGGCCGTTGTCGCCACGGGCCAGGCCGTTCTCGGCCAGCAGGTCGACGACCTGGCTCGCTTCGCCCAGGGTGCGCACGAACGGCACCATGATCTCGACGTTGGTCAGGCCCATCTCGTTGCGCACGCGCTTGAGGGCGCGGCACTCGAGTTCGAAACAGTCACGGAACGATTCGCTGATGTAACGCGAGGCACCACGGAAGCCCAGCATCGGGTTTTCTTCTTCCGGCTCGTAGAGCTTGCCGCCGATCAGGTTGGCGTATTCGTTGGACTTGAAGTCCGACAGACGCACGATGACCTTTTTCGGGTAGAACGCTGCCGCCAGGGTGCTGATGCCTTCCACCAGCTTCTCGACGTAGAAGCCGACCGGATCGTCGTAGCCGGCGATGCGCTTGTCGACGCTGTCCTTGATCTCAGGCGGCAAGCCGTCGTAGTTCAGCAGCGCCTTGGGGTGCACGCCGATCATGCGGTTGATGATGAACTCCAGGCGGGCCAGGCCCACGCCGGCGTTCGGCAACTGCGCGAAGTCGAACGCGCGGTCCGGGTTGCCGACGTTCATCATGATCTTGAACGGCAGCTCCGGCATGGCGTCCACGGAGTTTTTCTTGATGTCGAAGCCCAGCTCGCCTTCGAAGATGTAGCCGGTATCGCCTTCGGCGCAGGACACGGTCACGCCCTGGCCGTCCTTGAGCAGTTGGGTGGCGTTGCCGCAACCGACCACCGCCGGGATCCCCAGCTCACGGGCGATGATCGCCGCGTGGCAGGTGCGCCCGCCACGGTTGGTGACGATGGCGCTGGCGCGCTTCATCACCGGTTCCCAGTCCGGGTCGGTCATGTCGGACACCAGGACGTCGCCGGCCTGGACCTTATCCATCTCCGAGACGTCGTTGATGATCCGCACCTTGCCGGCGCCGATCCGCTGGCCGATGGCGCGACCTTCCACCAGCACGGTGCCGGTTTCCTTGAGCAGGTAACGCTCCATTACGTTGGCCTGGGTGCGGCTCTTCACGGTTTCCGGACGGGCCTGCACGATGTACAGCTTGCCGTCGTCACCGTCCTTGGCCCACTCGATGTCCATCGGGCACTTGTAGTGTTTCTCGATGATCATCGCCTGCTTCGCCAGCTCGCTGACTTCAGCGTCGGTCAGGCAGAAACGGGCGCGCTCGGCCTTGTCCACATCGACGGTTTTCACCGAACGGCCGGCCTTGGCTTCGTCGCCGTAGATCATCTTGATGGCCTTGCTGCCCAGGTTGCGGCGCAGGATCGCCGGGCGACCGGCTTCCAGCGTGCCTTTATGGACGTAGAACTCATCCGGGTTCACCGCGCCCTGCACGACGGTTTCACCCAGGCCGTAGGCGCCGGTGATGAACACCACGTCACGGAAGCCCGACTCGGTGTCGAGGGTGAACATCACGCCGGCGGTGCCGGTTTCGGAGCGGACCATGCGCTGCACACCGGCGGACAGGGCAACCAGCTTGTGGTCGAAGCCCTGGTGCACGCGGTAGGAAATGGCACGGTCGTTGAAAAGGGAGGCGAAGACTTCCTTGGCGGCGCGGATGACGTTTTCCACACCGCGGATGTTCAGGAAGGTTTCCTGCTGGCCGGCGAAGGAAGCGTCCGGCAGGTCTTCGGCGGTGGCCGAGGAGCGTACGGCGACGGCAACATCCGGGTTGCCTTCGGACAGCTTGGCGAAGGCGGCGCGGATTTCGGCGTTCAGCTTTTCCGGGAACTCGGCTTCCATGATCCATTGGCGGATCTGGGCACCGGTCTTGGCCAGGGCATTGACGTCATCCACGTCCAGGGCGTCGAGCGCATCATGGATCTGTTGGTTCAGGCCGCTCAGTTCCAGGAAATCACGATAAGCCTGAGCTGTCGTGGCGAAGCCACCTGGTACCGATACGCCGGCACCGGCGAGGTTACTGATCATCTCGCCCAGGGATGCGTTCTTGCCCCCCACATGCTCCACATCATGGACGCCGAGCTTATCGAGGGAAACTACGTACTCTACCAAGGTGATCTCTCCACTAACTGTGTTGGAAAAGCTCAAGGCACCGGACAGCTCCAGGGGAGCGAATGCCGGCGATATGGCCTGGACCTGGAAAATAAGTGAGAATGCGGGCCACTGGCGGCCGGCAAATCGCGCCTATCATATCCAAGAATCGTCACTAGCTCACTAGGGCCCAAGGCGCAAATGAAACGATCTGCTTTCTTTATCTCCGACGGCACCGGCATCACGGCCGAAACACTGGGCCAAAGCCTGTTGGCGCAATTCGAAAACATTACCTTCACCAAGCTGACACGCCCCTACATCGACAGCGTCGACAAGGCCCGGGCCATGGTACAGCAAATCAATAAAGCCGCCGAAACCGACGGTTTTCGCCCGATTATCTTCGACACCATCGTCAATCAGGACATCCGTGAGATTCTCGCAACGTCCAATGGTTTCATGATCGACATATTTTCCACTTTCCTCGCGCCCCTGGAGCAGGAACTGAGCGAGCACTCCTCGTACTCGGTCGGCAAATCCCATTCCATCGGGCACAACTCCAACTACATGGAGCGGATCGAGGCGGTCAACTTCGCGCTGGACAATGACGACGGCGCCCGCACGCATTATTACGACAAGGCCGACCTGATCCTAGTGGGGGTGTCGCGCTGTGGTAAGACGCCGACGTGTCTGTACATGGCGATGCAATTCGGCATTCGCGCGGCCAATTACCCACTGACCGAAGAAGACATGGAGCGCCTGCAACTGCCTAATGCCCTGCGCGCCCATCAGCACAAGCTGTTCGGCCTGACCATCGACCCGGACCGCCTAACCGCGATCCGCAACGAGCGCAAGCCCAACAGCCGCTATTCGAGCTACGCCCAGTGCGAATTCGAAGTGCGCGAAGTGGAAAACCTGTTCCGGCGGGAGAATATCCCCCATATCAACTCCACGCATTTCTCGGTGGAAGAGATTTCGGCGAAGATCCTGGTGGAAAAAGGGGTGGAGCGGCGATTCAAGTAAACCCGCACAACACAATAACCTGTGGGAGCGAGCCTGCTCCCACAAGGGATCAGGGTTTACTCTGAGTTCAGTGACTCAACCGCTCAACCAACGCCTGCCCCACTGCCAGCGCCGACGCCGGATTCTGGCCGGTGATCAATTCCCGATCCGTCACCACATGGGCAGTCCACGGCTTGGTGTTGCTGCTGTACTGCCCGCCGGCCTGTTGCAGCGCGGTCTGTGGGTAGAACTTCATGCTCCCACCGCCCAGCAGCCCCTTGGCCAGTTCTTCTTCCTGATTGCTGATCACGGTCATTTTGTACCCGGCGTAGATCCAGTCCGACGAGGCCGAGGCCTGGCCTTTGGCAGTCAGCTGGCCGACGAAGCCCTGGGCATCGGGCAGTGTGGACAGCAGCGCAATCGGCCCGTGGCAGACCAGCGCGGTGATTTTGCCCTTGTCATGGAAATGCGTCAGCACCCGGCCCAGCGACGCGCTGGTGAGCAAATCCTGCATCGGCGCATGGCCGCCGGGAATGTACAGGGCATCGAAACGGTCCAGGCCCTGCTGTTCGACACGGGCCAGGCTGATCACGGGCGACTCTGCGGCCGAGGTGATTTTCAGTTGCGCCAGCAGCGCCTGGTAGCGCTCCAACTGCGCCGCATCGTTGTTGAAGTACATCTTGTCCGCCGAGGAGCGATCCAGCGTCGGGGCCTTGCCCTCGGGGGTGGCGAACGTCACCTGATGGCCGGCGTCCAGCAACAGCTTGACGGGTTGCAACAGTTCGTTGAGGTAGAAGCCGGTGGAGAAGACCTTGCCGTCGCGCAGGTCCAGGTGATCAGCATCCGACAGGACCACCAGCACATTATCGGCATGGGCCGCGACGCTGGTGGCTGCCAGTGCGGCGGCGATTGCCAGGGGGGTGAGCTTTTTCATGATGACTCCAGAAGGCTTGGGAGGACGTTGTGCTCACTGTATTGATGCCCCGACCGGCGATAAACTCGGCCAACGGAACATCACCTGGCCTCTGGAGGCAACAATGGCCCGCCGATTCGATTACCTGGCCGACGTGGAAGCCTTCGTCACGGTCGTGGAAAAAGGCACCCTCAGCGCTGGCGCCGTGGCTCTGGGCACCACGCCATCGGTGCTGAGCCGGGCCATCTCGCGCCTCGAAGCGCGGCTCGGGGTGCAGTTATTGCGCCGCACCACGCGACGGCTGAACCTGACCGACGCCGGTGCCCTGTATCTGGAACAGTCACGCTCGGCCTTTGCCTTGATCGACAATGCCGAACGACGAATCCAGGGCCAGGACGGGGTCTTGACCGGCCGTGTGCGCCTGAGCGTGCCGACCACCTATGGCCATTACCGCCTGCCGCCGTTGCTGGCGCGCTTCGCCCTGGCCTGTCCGCAGGTGCGGGTCGAACTGAGTATTACCAACCGCAATGTGGACCTGGTGGCCGAAGGGTATGACCTGGCGATCCGGCTTGGGCAGTTACCGGACAGCGGTCTGGTGGGACGTAAACTTGAAGACGCCCGCCTCTGCCTGGTGGCCGCCCCGCAATACCTGACGCATGCCGGTACACCCCGACAGATCGACGAACTGGCCACCCACGCGTGCCTGCCTTTCGTGATGCCCAGCAGCGGGCGTATCGCGCCGTGGCTGTTTCGCGAGAATCAGCAGGATCGGGAATGGCTGCCAACGGGTCACGTGCAGGTCACCGACGATGTGCTGGGCAGCGTGTCCTTGGCCCAGGCCGGAATGGGGATCTGCCAGACCTATGACTTCATCGTCCGTGAACGCATCGAGCGCGGTGAATTGGTTGAGGTCTTGGAAGTATTTGCCGGGCGCAGCCGGCCATTCTCGGTGATCTACCCGCCCCACCGGCAGTTGCCGGCGGCGGCACGGGCGTTGATTGAGTTTCTGGTGGCAGGGGGTTGAACCCAACATGACAGTCAGCACTGAAACCCTGTGGGAGCGAGCCTGCTCGCGATTGCGCAGTGTCAGTCGACATTAGTATTGCTGACCCACCGCTATCGCGAGCAGGCTCGCACACAAAAAAGCAACGGCGAGGCTAAAGGTTCCAGGTCAATGAACCGCAGCCGCCTGCTCTTCCATTTTCTTGCGCAGGCTCAAGGGACGCATGTCGGTCCAGACCTCTTCGATGTAGGCCAGGCACTCTTTCTTGAAGCCGCTTTTGCCAACGGTACGCCAGCCTTCGGGAACGGCCTTGTAGTCGGGCCAGATCGAATATTGCTCTTCGTGGTTGACCACGACCTGAAAGATGATGTCCTCGCGGTCGAATACTGAAGTCATGGGTGTCTCTCCATCGTTGCTCGAGATTCGCTGCGGTGCATGCGCAGCCGGGATAAGTAAGGAACGTGCAAGGCCAGTGGAAAATTAGGTGTCGGCAATGGCGGCCTTCAATGCCCGGCCGAAAATTTCCGCGACCCGGTCGATTTCCGCCGCCGTGATGATCAACGGCGGCAGGAAGCGCACCACCGCACCCTGGCGCCCGCCCAGTTCCAGGATCAGCCCGCGCTTGAGGCATTCGCGCTGTAGCCGCGGCGCCAGGCGTGCATCCACCGGGGGATGGCCAAGGGCGTCCGGCTTACCTTGCGGGTCCACCAGTTCGACGCCGAGCATCAGCCCACGACCACGAATGTCGCCCAGTTGCGGGAATTCCCTCTGCAGGATCCGCAAGTGTTCGCTGAGGCGCTCGCCCATCGCAGCGGCGTGGGCCGGCAGGTTGTGCTCCACCAGGTAACGCATCACGGCGGAACCGGCGGCCATGGCCATCTGGTTGCCGCGGAAGGTCCCGGCATGTGCGCCCGGCAGCCAGCTGTCGAGCCAGTCGCGGTACACCACCACCGCCAGCGGCAGGCTGCCGCCGATGGCCTTGGACAGCACAACCACATCGGGGATGATCCCGGCGTGCTCGAAGGCGAACATTTTGCCGGTGCGGCCGAAGCCGCTCTGGATCTCGTCGACGATCAGCGCCACGCCCGCCTGCTCGGTGATCCGCCGCAAGCCGCGCAGCCAATCAAGGTCGGCGGGAATCACCCCGCCCTCGCCCTGCACCACCTCGACGATCACCGCCGCCGGCAACAGCACCCCGGCCTCGGGATCGTTCAGCAGGTTTTCCAGGTAATGCAGATTGGCCTTCACCCCTGCGCTGCCACCCAACCCGAACGGGCAACGATAGTCGTAGGGGAACGGCATGAACTGCACACCATTGCCGAGCAAGGCACCCAGGGGTTTCTTCGGCCCCAGGTTGCCCATCAGGCTCAATGCTCCCTGGCTCATGCCGTGGTAACCGCCCTGGAACGACAGCACCGTAGTGCGTCCGGTGGCGGTGCGCACCAGCTTCAGCGCGGCTTCCACCGCGTCGGTGCCGGTGGGGCCACAGAACTGGATCTTCGCCTCGTCTGCCAACGCCGTCGGCAACAGCCCGAACAGGTCCTGGACGAAGCGGTCCTTGACCGGGGTGGTCAGGTCCAGGGTGTGCAGGGGCAACTCGTCGTCCAGCACCTGGCGGATCGCCTCGATCACCACCGGGTGGTTGTGCCCCAGGGCCAGGGTCCCGGCGCCGGCCAGGCAGTCGATGAAAGTACGACCTTCCACGTCCTCGACATGGATCCCCCGGGCCCGCTTGAGTGCCAGCGGGATACGCCGTGGATAACTGCGGGCGTTGGACTCCTGGCGACTCTGCCGGGCCAGCAGCGGCGTTTCGTTGAACTGATACAGCGTCTCGCCCGGCGCAGGGTTGACCCGCGCCGGCTGTGCTTCGATAAGGCTGTTGGCGACTGACATCTCTCGACCTCGCTGTGCACACATGTGCAGGTTTCCTGTTGGGGAAACGCACCAGCGAAGAAGGGATTTACCCCCTGGGTCGAACTTTGCCTGGCAGGCCCTCTACTCAAGGTACATGCCACCCGACCCGAATAGGGACACAGAACAGATATCGGGCATTACCCGAATCCCGTGGCGAGGGAGCTTGCTCCCGCTGGACCGCACAGCGGGCCCAAACCAGCCACTCCAATAGGTCAGACTTTACTGTGTTCCATGGCAGGGGGCTGCTTCGCAACCCAGCGGGAGCAAGCTCCCTCGCCACGTTTGATCGCTGCCAATCGAGGTTGCGGGATTAGCCGGGCAATACCTGCACCGGCACTGTCAACTCCACTCGCAGGCCATCCGTGCGGCTATCGAAATGCAACCCGCAACCGCAACGCTGGACGATGGCCTGGACAATGGCCAGCCCCAGCCCGCAACCGGTGCTCTGGCCGCTGCGCCAGAAGCGCTGAGTCAGGTGCTGGAGATCGTCGGTGGCAATGCCGGGACCATGGTCACGGACCTGGAAACGCACACGCTGGCCGATCATCTCCAGGTTCAGCTCCACCTGGGTATCGCCGGGGGTATGGCGCAGGGCGTTATCCAGCAGATTACGCACCGCGGCGATGGCGAGCACCGCCGGCATCTGCACCGGTGCGTCGGACAATCCTGGCGAGACCTGTAAGCTGATCCGCCGCGAATCGCTGCTGGAGGCATCCTGGATCGCCAGCCGTGCGACCTGCTCGGCGTTGCACTGCACGCCGTCGTCGAATGACAGACTGCCTTCGACCCGCGCCAGCAACAACAATTGCTCAAGGGTGCGGTGCAGACGGTCGGCACCCTCCTCGGCCCGGGCCAGGGACTGGTCGCGGGCAGCGCCCTCGGTCATGCGCGCCACCTGCAGATGAGTCTTGATCGCCGTCAATGGGCTGCGCAGCTCGTGGGCGGCGTCGCCGGTCAGGCGCCGTTCGCGTTCGATGGTCTTGCCGATGCGTTGGAACAACTGATTCTGGGTTTCCAGCAACGGCCGCAACTCACTGGGCAGCGGATGAATCTGCAACGGCTCCAGGGAGTCAGCGTTGCGCCGCATCAGCGCATCGCGCATGCGATTGAGCGGCGCCAGGCCCTGGCCGATGCCCAGCCACAACAGGCACAGGCAGCCGAGCAGCGCCACGCCCACCGGCACTGAGGCTGCCAGCAGCACCGACAGGTTCAAGGCTTCGCGCTCGGTCTGGCGGTCGGCGGTGGTGATGCGCAAATCGCCCCGGGCCAGGGTGAAACTGCGCCACGGCGCGCCATCGATCATCTGGTCGCGAAAGCCCATTTTCTCGGCTTCCAGGGGTTGCTCCGGGGTGCCATGGCTGCGGGCGAGGATTTCCCCACGCAAGGAGCTGACCTGACAGGCCATGCCGCCGGGAATGCTCAGCTGTTCAGCGCTGAAATGCGTACCCTCGCCCTTGCTCGGCAACGGTGGCATCTGCTCCAGCAGCCCGGCGACCATCCGCGCCGAAGCCACCAGGCGCTGGTCGAGGGAGAACATCATCTGGTTGCGCAGATCGCTGAGCATCCACGCTGCCGCCAACGCCCAGATCAGCGCGAAGGCCGCGCCGAGGGTCAGGCTCAGGCGCAGTCGCAGGCTCATCACTTGGACGATTCCCCAGCGTCGGCCGGCCCCAGGCGATAACCCAGGCCACGCACGGTCTCGACGATGCCATTGCCCAGCTTGCGCCGCAGATGATGGATATGCACGTTCAGCGCATTACTTTCCAGTTCGTCGTTGAAGCCGTAGACGCTGTCCTTGAGCTGTTCGGTGGACAGCACCCGGCCACGGCTGTGGAGCAGTGCCTGCAACAGCGACTGCTCACGCCGGGACAGGTCCACCGGCTGGCCGTCCAGGGTGGTTTCGCGGCTGCTGGGGTCGTAGGTCAGGCGACCGTGCTCGATCAGGTTGACGCTGCGCCCGGCCACACGCCGCAGCAAAGTGTGCAGGCGCGCCGCCAGTTCACGCAGGTCGAAAGGCTTGAGCAGATAGTCGTCGGCGCCGGCCTGCAAGCCGTCGACCCGGTCGGTCACCGAATCCCGGGCGGTGAGGATCAATACCGGAATCTCCAGACCTTGCTGGCGCAGTTGCCGAAGCAACTTGAGCCCGTCTTCGTCGGGCAGCCCCAGGTCCAGGACCATGACATCGAATTCGGCCACGCCAACCATGGCCCGCGCCGCCGAGGCCGTGGCGACGTGCTCGACGGTCAGGCCTTGGGCCGTCAGCCCGGCGACGATCCCGCTGGCAATCAACTCATCGTCTTCGCAGACCAGTACGCGCATGGTAAGCCCCGTGGAAAAAGGTACATTAGGCCGCCGGCCGATTAAGCCGACATTATGCGACGAGTGCGGCCAAATAAGCGCGATCATTGCTCCCTGGCCGTTGCCGCCCGGGTTGATTGGCGTTTAATCGACGGTTAATCGCCAGCCGCCATCGTGTTTTCCACTTGCTTCGTTCTAAGGCTTTATCCATGCGTCGATTGTTTTTGCTGTGGCTGCTGTTGCTGTCGGGCCTGGCCCAGGCCGCCAATCCCTTCGAGACCAAACCCGAATTCCTTCCGGTGGAAAAGGCCTTCGTGTTCACCTCCGAACGCCTGGATTCCGGTGAAACCCAGCTGTTCTGGCAGATTGCCGACGGCTATTACCTGTATCAACAGCGACTCAAGTTCGACGGCCTCGCCGACGGGCAGAAACCGAAGTTGCCGGAGGGTGAGGCTCACAGCGATGAATTCTTCGGCGACCAGCAAGTCTATCGCCAGGCGCTGGAGCTGAAGATCCCGGCCGGTGTCACCGGCAAGATCAAGGTTGGCTTCCAAGGCTGTGCCGACGCTGGCCTGTGTTATCCACCGCAAACCCAGGTGGTCGACCTCGGTGGCAGTGCCCCCGTCGTTGCCAGCGGCGAAGCGCAGGACCAGGCCCTGGCCAGCGGCCTGCAACAACGGGCGCTGGGCTGGAGCCTGCTGGTGTTCTTCGGCCTCGGCCTGCTACTGGCGTTCACCCCCTGCTCCCTGCCGATGCTGCCGATCCTGGCCGGGCTGGTGGTGGGCAGCGGCGCCGGGCCCCGGCGCGGCCTGGCGCTGGCCGGCAGTTACGTGACCAGCATGGCCTTGGTGTATGCCGCCCTGGGCGTGCTCGCCGCGCTGCTGGGGGCCAATTTGCAGGCGCTGTTGCAGCAACCCTGGCTGCTGGGCGCGTTCGCGGCGGTGTTCGTGGTGCTGGCCCTGCCCATGTTCGGTTTCTTCGAATTGCAACTGCCGGCCGCCCTGCGCGACCGCCTGGAAAACGCCGGGCGCCAGCGGCGCGGCGGTAGCCTGCTGGGGGCCGGGATCCTCGGCGCGCTGTCCGGCCTGTTGGTGGGCCCGTGCATGACCGCGCCGCTGGCCGGCGCGCTGTTGTACATCGCCCAGAGCGGCAACGCGGTGCATGGCGGGCTGATCCTGTTCGCCCTGGGCGTGGGCATCGGCCTGCCGCTGTTGCTGCTGGTGACCGTGGGCAACCGTTTCCTGCCCAAGCCCGGCGCCTGGATGGACCTGGTCAAAGGCGTGTTCGGCTTCCTGTTCCTGGGCACCGCACTGTGGATGATTCGCCCGGTGATCGACGGCTCGCTGTGGCTCGGGCTGTGCGGCGTGCTGTTGCTGATTGCCGCCTACAGCGCCTGGCGCCAGACCGAAGGGTTCGGGCGCATGGCCTACACCTGTGGCAGCGCCTCGCTGCTGTTCGGGCTGTGGGGAAGCGTATTGGTGGTGGGCGCCGCCGGTGGCAGCGATGATCTGTTCCAACCGTTGAAGGTCTACACCGGGGGACAAGGCAGCACGACCGTCAGCGCCCACGACGCCTTCGTCACGATCAGCGAGCCCACCGTACTGCAACGCGAACTGGATGCGGCCAAGGCCCAGGGTCAATGGGTGCTGGTGGATTATTACGCCGACTGGTGCGTGTCCTGCAAAATCATGGAGAAACAAGTATTCGGGCGCGCCGACGTACTGGACGCCCTCAAAGGCGTGCGCCTGCTGCGCCTGGACGTGACCGCCGACAACGCCGCCAGCCGTGACTTGCTCAGCCGTTACCAAGTGCCGGGGCCGCCCAGCCTGTTGTGGATCGGAGCGGACGGCCAGGAGCGGCGCAGCCAGCGGATCACCGGCGAGGTCAACGCGAGGGAGTTCCTCGAGCGCTGGAACCGCACCCGGGACGCGCGCTGATGCTGACGCTGACCCTGGGCACCTTTGCCATCGCCCTCAATCACCTGCTGCTGATCAGCGCCCTGGCGCTGGCCACCCTGGTCGGCTGGCGGGTGGCCAAGCGCGGTGGCGAGAATCCCGAATCAGTGCTGTTCGTGCTGTTCCTGCTGGGGCTTCTGGCCGCGCGAATCGGTTTTGTCGCGGCCTACTGGCGCCACTACCGTAACGACTTGTGGCAAATCGTTGACCTGCGTGATGGCGGCTTCCTCGCCTGGCCGGGCATCGTCGTGCTGGTGCTTGCGACGTTGCTGTGGGCCCGACGCCGACCGGCCTTGCGCCGGCCGATGGGCTTCGCGGTCGGCAGCGGCTTGCTGTTCTGGCTGGTGGCAACGATGTCCTTGACGATCTATGAGCAAGGCACCCGCCTGCCGGAGATCAACCTGCGCACCGCCGACGGCGCGACGGTGAAACTCACCGATTATCAAGGCGGCCCCCTAGTGATCAACCTCTGGGCCACCTGGTGCCCGCCCTGCCGACGGGAAATGCCGGTGCTGGAAGCCGCGCAACAGCAGCGGCCGGACCTGACCTTCCTGTTCGTCAACCAGGCCGAAAGCATGCAAAGCGTCAGTACCTACCTCGCCACCCAAGGCCTGAGCCTGACCAACGTGCTGTTCGACGGCAGCGGTCGTCTCGGCCAGGCGGTCGGTTCCATGGCGCTGCCGACTACTCTGTTCTATAGCGCCGATGGCCGCCTGCTGGGCAGCCATCTGGGCGAGTTGTCAGAGGCGAGCCTGGCCCGCGCCCTGGAACACTTCGACACGCCGGGCTCGACCACGGCGCCCCACTCCGCCATAAGGAAATCCCCATGCCCCGCCTCCGCCACCTGCTGATCCTGGCCGTTGCCGCCGCACTGGCGCAGGCTCCGCTGCTCCAGGCCGAAGAGCTGCCTGCAGCCATCAAGAAGATCGAAGCCAAGGGCGCGAAGATCGTTGGTAGCTTCGAGGCACCCGGCGGCTTGCGCGGTTATGCGGCGCAGTACCAGAACCGGGGCATGACCCTGTACCTGACGGCGGATGGTCAGCACGTCCTGCTGGGTAACCTGTACGACGCCGAAGGCAAGGACCTGAGCGCCGAGCCGCTGCAAAAACTGGTGTATGCGCCGATGGCCAAGGAAATCTGGGCGAAGATGGAGCGCAGCAACTGGATCGCCGACGGCAACAAGGACGCACCGCGCACGGTGTACCTGTTCAGTGATCCAAACTGTCCCTACTGCAATATGTTCTGGGAGCAGGCACGGCCCTGGGTCAAGGCCGGCAAGGTCCAGCTGCGGCACATCATGGTGGGCATCATCCGCGAAGACAGCCCGGGCAAATCCGCCGCATTGCTCGCCGCCCAGGAGCCGGAGAAAGCCTTGGAAAGTCATGAGAAAGCCGGCAAAGGCAGCGCCTTGAAGCCACTCAAGGACATCCCGCCCGCGATCCAGGCGAAACTCGACGCCAACCAGCAGTTGATGGATGAACTGGAACTGTCCGCCACCCCGGCGATTTTCTACCTGGATGACAAAGGTGACCTGCAACAACAGCAAGGCGCACCGTCACCGGACAAACTGGTGAAGATTCTCGGGGCGAAGTAATTCCACCTGGCACCGCAGCGCGGCCATCGTCGGATCGCCGCCCGGAGCAGGCTCGCTCCCACAGGGGACTCGGCCAGCCTCACGACCAGCGCCTACCGCAGATCAAATGTGGGAGCGAGCTTGCTCGCGAAGACGGCGGCATATCCAAAATCGATGCAGACTGATCCACCGCTTTCGCGAGCAAGCCCGCTCCCACAGGGGATCAGCTGCGCAAGACCTTCAGCAATGCCTCGGTCACGAACTCCGGATTCTCCAGATTGGAAATGTGCCCCGCCTCCGGAACCAGCACATGCAAACAGCCGATCATTTCGGCCATTTCCAGCGCCTCGGACGGTGGCCGGGGTTTGTCCTGGTCGCCGCACATCACCAGGGTGCGCTGGGCGTTGAGCTCGTGCAGGCGCATCCGCATGTCGTCGCGGCCGAAAATGATCCGCCCCAGCGGCACGATGCTGTTGCGCAGACGATCCGTCGGCAGCGCGGCCAGCGTGGCGCGGAACTGCTGGTACAGCGCCGACTGCGGATCGATGCCCGGCCGGAAGAAGATCGGCACGATGATGTCTAGCAACGGCTCGGGAATACTGCCGCTGGCCTCGATCTTGTCGAACAGCGAGAAGTAGTACTGACGGGTCTGCTCCGGCTCGACACCCACGTAAGTGTCCATCAACACCAGCGACTGGATCCGCGTGGGCGCCGCCAGCGCCAGCCGCGTCCCCCACATCCCGCCCACCGAAAGCCCCACCAGGTGGAAGCAGTCGATGCTCAGATAATCCAGCAGCTCCATCATCTGGCGGGCCAGATCGTTCAGCGAACTCATACCCTGCGGCATCGGCCCGGACTGGCCATGGCCCCACAGGTCCGGAGCGATCACCCGGTATTGCCTGGACAACACCTCGATCTGCGGCGCCCACATGGCGTGGTCCCACAGATAGCTGCCGCCCAGCAACACCACCGGGCCCTGGCCCTGATCCAAGTAATGAAGGGGTTGTCCGTCAATCATTGCGGTGGGCATCGAGAAACTCCTTGTCTGAATGTGCAAAACCCCGCCAGCCTGACGCGCTGCACAGCCAATCGTCAATCGCCGCAGCCATCGCTGCCTGAACCAGACCTGTAAAGTCTGACAGTAGATTTGCCGCCGCGCCGGCGATAGCTTGGAGGCTCGGAACGACTGTGGATGGAGAATCCCCCAATGACTAAAGCCGAGCTTCAAGCGTTCGCCCAAGAGCAGGTCGGTCTCCTGAAGCCCAAGGCCGCCAACACGGACAAACCGTCCGGCCAACGAGCCAAGGGGAAGCTGCAATTGTTCGAGGCGCTATTGGCCGCCTACGACAACAACCAGACCCCGGAACAGTTCGGTCTGCTGGATGCGGTCAATGACACCTTTCAGAAAATCGGCGCATTTGGTTCCGGCGTGACCTTTTTCAGTAAGCCGGAGGAATGTTGCAAAAAATAATGAAGCCATCGCGAGCAGGCTCGGTCCCACACGGGATCACAAATTTCCTGTGGGAGCGAGCCTGCTCGCGATGAGGCCGCTATAGACGCTGCCTACTTACAGCCCCTCCAACTCGGCCATGAGGTCATTCAACCGATCCACCTTCTCCTCAGTGATTTCACTGGCCGCCAACCCTTCGATATACGCGGCCAGTTCCTGCACCGTGCTGCACTCGAACATCGCCCGCAGCGGCACGTTGCGTTGCAGGGCCTTTTGCACCCGCGAGGCGATTTGCGTCGCCAGCAGTGAATGCCCGCCCAGCTCGAAGAAGTTGTCCCGCACGCCCACCCGCTCGACGTTCAACACCTGGGCCCAGATATCGGCCAGGGTTTGCTCCAGGGCGTTGCCGGGGGCCTGGTAATCCTGGCTTTGCAACTGACCGATCTCTAGGGCCGGCAGGGCCTTGCGGTCGAGCTTGCCGTTGGCGTTGAGGGGCAGGCGCTCAAGCCATAGCCAATGCAGCGGCACCATGTACTCCGGCAACTCGGCGCGCAGGCGCTGCTTGATGCGCTCCAAGCGTTCGGCCGGGCTCAACGCCGAGTCGGCGGCGACCAGGTAACCCACCAGATATTTGCCATTGACGCCCTCTTGCACGCCGACCGCGCCATCGCGCACTTCCGGCTGTTCATGCAGCCGCGCTTCGATTTCCCCCAGTTCGATGCGGTAGCCGCGAATCTTCACCTGATGGTCGATGCGCCCGACGTATTCCAGCACGCCGTCGCTGCGCCGCCGGGCCAGGTCGCCGGTGCGATACAGCCGCTCCCCCGCCGCGCCAAAGGGATTGGGTACAAACACCGGTGCGGTGCGCAGCGGATCGCCGACATACCCGCGCCCCACGCCCGTGCCCGCCACGCACAGCTCACCGACGGCGCCCAGCGGCACCAGGTCCAGCGCGCCGTCGAGCAGGTACAAGCGGTTGTTGTCGGTGGGCGTGCCGATCGGCAGATAAGTGCCATGGGTCGAGGCCATGTCGACCCGGAAAAACGCCACGTCATCGGAGCATTCGGCCGGACCATAGGCGTTCACCAGACCGATCTCCGGATAGCGCAGCAACCATTGACGGGCCAGTTCCGGCGGCATCGCTTCGCCGGTGGGCAGCATCCAGCGCAGGCCATCCAGGCCGATGCGCGCCTGGGCCAGCATGCCCTGGATCAGCGACGGCACGCTTTCCAGCACCGTGATGCCCTGGCGCTGCACATGCTCGAGCAGCCCTTGCGGGTCATGTGCGATGGCGTTGGGCACGATGTCCACCCGGGCGCCGAACAACGGCGCGGCGAGGAACTGCCACACGGAAATATCGAAACTCTGGGACGCGGTCTGGGCAATTACTTCGGCCTCGCTCAGCGCCAAGTACGGCACTTTGCTCAGCTGGTTGTTGAGCATGCCGCGCTGCTGCACCACCACGCCCTTGGGCAGCCCGGTGGAGCCGGAGGTATAGATCACATAGGCCAGATGCTCCGGCCCGCTGTAGATGCCGGGGTTTTGCGACGAAACCTCGCTGGCCTGGACCTCTTCCCACACCAGCAATTTCGGTCGCCCGGCACAGGCGAACTCATCCAGCAACGCCAGCGCCTGGGCGTGACAGGCCCGGGTGCAGACCACCAATGGCGTGCGGCTCAGTTCGATGATGCGGCTCAGGCGCTGGCCTGGCAGGCCCGGGTCCAGCGGCAGGTAGCCGGCACCGGCCTTGAAACTGCCGATGATCATGCCCGGCAACTCCGCGTCCCGTTCGGCCAGCAACGCCACCGGTTGATCCAGGCCCACGCCCAGCGCGACCAGCGCATGGCCGAGGCGATTGCTGCGCTCGTTCAACTGGGCGTAGCTGTAGCTGACGTCCAGGCAGGTGACGGCGATGCGTTGCGGATGGGCCGCGACATTGGCCTCGAACAGCTCGACATAACTGCGATCAAGGGGATAGGCCTGCTCGCTCTGGTTGCAGCCGTCGATCAAAAAGTCGCGCTCGTCGGCGCCAATCAGCGGCAGCTCGGCCATGTCGCTATGCAGGCCCTCCATCAACGCCAGCAGCAGACGCTTGAACTCCGCCAGCAGGCCCTGGACCGTCGGTTCATCGAAGTAACGCTGGTCATAGGAAAGGTGCAGCCCCAGGTCATCTCCCGGATAGCAGACCGCGGTCAACGGGAAGTTGGTGTGGGTGCGCCCCGAGTCCGAGGTCGCATTGAGACGTTGGGCACGGTCCAGTACCGAAACCTCCACCGGCGCGTTCTCGAACACGAACAGGCTGTCGAACAGCGGCTGGCCCTTGGGCAGCTCGCTGGCCTCCTGGATGCTCACCAGCGGCAGGTATTCGTACTCGCGCAGTTGCATGTTGCTGTCCAGCAAGCCGCTGAGCCACTGGCGCACGCTGCAAGGTTGATGATCCTCGGGTATCTGCACCCGCAACGCGACGCTGTTGATGAACAGCCCCACGGTGCGTTGCATCTGCGGCAGTTCCACCGGGCGCCCGGCCACGGTGACGCCGAACAGCACGTCCCGATCACCGCTGACCCGGCGCAGCACCAGGGCCCATGCCGCCTGGGCGAACGTATTGACCGTCAACTGATGGGCCTGGGCCAGTTCCCGCAGGCGCACACCGTCCCGGGCGTCGAGGCGGGTGTAGCAATCGCCGACGATCATGCCGCCGCTGTCGCCGGCATGTTCGCGCAGGAACGGGCGGTCGCTGGGGATCGGCGTGGTCCGCTCGAAGCCTTGCAGGTTGCGCTTCCACCATTGCCGGGCTTCGGCCAGGCTCTGGTGTTGCAGCCAACCGATGTAGTCGCGATAGCGCGGCGGCACGGCCAGCTGCGGCTCACGCTGCTCACCCAGGGCGCTGTAGATCTCGAAGAAGTCATCCATCAGCAGCGAACGGCACCACGCATCGATGAGAATGTGGTGGTTGCTCATCATGAACCAGTAGCGCGCCGCGCCGACCCGGATCAGCCGCAGGTGGAACGGCGCCTGGTTCAACAGATCGAAACCGGCTTCGCGCTCGCCCTTGAGCAAGGCCTGCAGGCGGTATTCCTGCTGGTCTTCGGGCACCTCGCGCCAATCGAGGTAATCCAGCGCTGTACTGCCCGGTTTATGGATGATCTGCAGCATCTCCTCGCCAACGTTCCAGCAGAACGACGCGCGCAAGGCTTCGTGGCGGGCGATGACCGCCTGCCAGGCCTGGGCGAAACGCTGCGGGTCCAGTTCGCTGTTGATCCGGTAGCGGTCCTGCATGTAGTACAGGCCGGTGCCCGGTTCCAGCAGGGTGTGCAACAGCATGCCCTCCTGCATCGGCGTCAGCGGGTAGACGTCTTCGATCTGCGCGGCCGGCACCGGCAGGCTGTCGAGCTGGCCCTGGGTCAGTTTCGCCAGGGGGAAGTCCGACGGTGTGAGACCGCCCGCTTCGTCCGACAGGCAATGGGCGATCAGCCGTTGCAGCTCTTCGAGGTAGCTGTCGGCGAGGGTCTCGATGGTGTCCCTGGCGTGGCGTTCGCGGCTGAAGGTCCAGCGCAGCACCAGTTCGCCACCGCTGACCTGGCTGTCGACACTCAGCTCGTTGGGCAGCGGCGCATCGGGGTCATGGATCGCGCCCAGCGGCTCATTCAGTGGCTGGAACAGCGCCTCGCGACCCAGGGTCTGGTCAAGCTGGCCCAGGTAGTTGAAGGTGATCGCGGCCTGCGGCAACCCGGCCATCGCGGTGCGGGCCGGCGCGTCGCTGAGATAACGCAGCACGCCATAACCCAGGCCCTTGTGCGGCACGGCGCGCAGTTGCTCCTTGATGGCCTTGATCGAAGCGCCAACGTCCCCATCCACCGGATTCAGGCGCACCGGGTACGCGCTGGTGAACCAGCCGACGGTGCGGGTCAGGTCGATGTCGTCGAACAGTGCTTCGCGACCGTGGCCTTCGAGCTGGACCAGTGCCGAGGCGTGCCCGCTCCATTGGCACAGCACCCGGGCCAGTGCTGTCAGCAGCAGGTCGTCGACCTGGGTGCGATAGGCGCTCGGCGCCTGTTGCAGCAGTTGCCGGGTCCGCTCGGCGTCCAGGCGCACACTGATGGTTTCAGCATGCCGCTCGGCCATCCCGCCGTCAGGGCGCGCACACGGCAGCGTCACCTGCGGGCCGCTCAACTGAGCCTGCCACCAGCCCAGTTCCTCGCGCAGGGATTCGCTGCCGGCATAGGCCTGCAAGCGAGCGGCCCAGTCTCGCGACGAGCTGGTCTTGGCCGGCAGTTCGGGCGCTTGCCCGACGCTGATCTGCCGGTAAATGGTCTGCAGATCGTCCATCAGCACCCGCCACGACACGCCGTCCACCACCAAGTGATGGATGACGATCAACAGCCGTTGCCGGCCATCGGGCAGTTGCGCCAGCACGGCTCGCAGCAATGGCCCGCCGGACAGATCCAGGCTGCGCTGAGCCTCGGCGAACCGACTTTCGCAGGTCTCGACGTCGTCCACATTCAACTGCTGCAACAGCGTGGCATCGGACAACGGCCGGTACTCGGCGCGCCAGTGACCGGCGACTTCGGCAAAGCCCTGGCGCAAGGTGTCGTGATGCTGGAAGACCGCATGCAGAGCCTGTTCCAGCGCTTGCGGCTCCAGGGCACTGGCCGGTTCCAGCAACAGCGCCTGGTTCCAGTGATGCCGGTTGGCGATCGGCTGGTCGAAGAACCAATGCTGGATCGGCGTCAACGCGGAATCCCCCGTCAACAGTCCCTGCTCGGCGCTCACTTGCGGGCTGTGGCTGGCGATGGCGGCCAGGGTCTGCACGGTCTGGTGCTGGAACAGGTCGCGGGGCGTGAAATGAATGCCCTGCTGCCGCGCGCGGCTGACGACCTGGATCGACAGGATCGAATCGCCTCCCAGCTCGAAGAAGTTGTCGTTGAGGCCGATCTGGCCGACGTTCAGCACTTCGCCCCAGATGCTCGCCAGGGTCTGCTCCAGGGCATTGCTGGGCGCCACGTAGTGTTGGCGACTGAGTTCAGGATCCGGCACCGGCAGCGCCCGGCGGTCGAGTTTGCCGTTGGCGGTCAGCGGCATGCTCGCCAACAGGATCAAGTGCGTGGGCACCATGTAATCCGGCAGCTGTGCCTTGAGGTGCTGTTTCAAAGCGTCGCGCAGGATCGCCTGATGTTCGGCATCCTGTGCGGCGGTGTCGGTCACCAGATAGCCGACCAGTTGCTTGCCCGCCGGGGTGTCGAGGGCCACGACCACGGCCTCTCGCACCGTATCGTGCTCCAGCAGACGGGTTTCGATTTCCCCCAGTTCGATACGGAAACCGCGGATCTTCACCTGATGGTCGATCCGACCCAGGTACTCCACCAGGCCATCGGCGCGCTGGCGCACCAGGTCGCCGGTGCGGTACAGCCGTCCGCCATCGGTGGCGAACGGGTCGGCGACAAAACGCTCCGCGGTCATCCCCGGACGCTGGTGATAACCCTGGGCCAGGCCCGCGCCGCCGACGTACAGCTCGCCGGTCGCGCCCTGGGGCACCAAGGCCAGTTCAGCGTCGAGAATGTAGGCGCGCCGCGCGCCGATCACGCTGCCGATCGGCACACTGCCTGCACCCTCCTCCAATTGCGCCGGTGCCAGGCTCGCCAACGGCATGACCACGGTTTCAGTCGGGCCATAAGCGTTGAAGAACAGGCTCGGCGTGAACGCGGCGCGGATCCGTTGCAAGTGTTCGCCGGTCAGTGCTTCGCCGCCAGTGATGCACATGCGCACCGGCAGGGTTTGCCCCTGGGTCGCCAGCCACTGCGCCAACTGACTGCCGTAGCTGGGGGTGAAACCGAGGATGTTGATCCGGTGCTGGCGGATCAACCCACAGATTTGCTCGGCGTCCCACTGCCCCTGGGCCCGCAGCACGACCTGGGCGCCACTGAGCAGCGGCACCAGCAGGCGCTCGGTGGCGGCGTCGAAATTGATGGAATAGAAATGCAGTTCGCAATCGTCCGGGCGCATGCCGAAACGTTGGATCACCGCCCGGCAGTGCATGGCGATTTCACCGTGGGACACCACCACGCCCTTGGGCTTGCCCGTAGAGCCCGAGGTGTAGATCAGGTAGGCCTGGTGTTGCGGCAGATTGAGCTGCGGCGGGGCCTGGTCCGGGTATTGCGCCAACGCCTCTGCGTCGTCTTCCAGGCACCAGCGCCCGACGCTGTCCGGCAACGGGCCCAACGCCTGGAACATCGCCCTATCGCTGAGCAGCAGGCCGATCCCGCTGTCCTCAATCATGTAATGCAAGCGGTCCAGCGGGTATTCCGGGTCCAGCGGCACGTAGGCGCCGCCGGCCTTGAGGATCGCCAGCAGGCCGATGACCATTTCCAACGAACGCTCCAACGCCAGGCCGACCCGCACCTGCGGCCCGACGCCACGCTCGCGCAACATCCAGGCCAGGCGATTGGCGCGACGCTCCAGCTCGCCGTAGGTCAGGGAATGCCCGGCAAACGTCAGGGCCGGCGCGTCGGGACGGGCCTGGGCCTGTTCGCTGAACAAGTCATGAAGGCACTGATCCAGACGCTGCTCGCCCGGGTCTGCAGCGAGGCTGTCAAGCATCTGCTGCTGTTCGCCGGCATCCAGCATTGGCAACTCGCTGAGCCGGCGGGCCGGATCGGCCAGCAGCGCTTCGAGCAGGTTGCGCCAATGCGCGGCCATGCGGGCGATACGTGGCTCGTCGAACAGGTCGGTGCTGTAGGTCAGGCAGCAACCCAGGCGTTGGTCGAGGTCGGTGACTTCCAGATTGAGGTCGAACTTGGTGGCCCGGGCATCGTTGACCAGGTAGTCGACGGTCATGCCGGCCAGGGTGCGGCTCTGCTGGAACTCCCAGCGCTGGACGTTGCACATCACCTGGAACAATGGGTTGTAGGCGGCGCTACGCGGCGGTTGCAGGGCCTCTACCAGATGATCGAAGGGCAAATCCTGATGGGATTGGCCTTCGATCACGGTGTGGCGTACCTGCTCGAACAACTCGCCCACCGTCATCTGGCCGTCGAGCTGGCAGCGCAGCACCTGGGTGTTGAGGAACGCACCGATCAGCCCTTCGCTTTCCGGGCGGATACGGTTGGCCACAGGTGCACCGATGCGCAGGTCAGTCTGGCCACTGTAGCGATAGAGCAGCACGGCCAGGGCGGCGGTCATGGTCATGAACAGGGTCAGACCCTGTTGCGCATTGAAAGCCCGGACCCGGCCAGCCAGATCATCACTGAGGTCAAAGCGGAGCAGTTCGCCGCGATGGCTTTGTACCGGCGGACGTGGACGGTCGGCCGGCAATTCCAGCAGCGGATGCTCGCGGCCCAGTTGCGCGGTCCAGTAATCGAGCTGGCGTTGACGCTCACCGGATTCCAGCCACTGGCGCTGCCAGACGCTGTAGTCCAGGTACTGCACCGGCAGCGGCTCCAGAGGCGATTCGCGATCATCGATAAAGGCTTCGTACAGCGCGCTCAGCTCCCGGGCAAAAATGTCCATCGCCCAGCCTTCGGTGACGATGTGGTGCAAGGTCAGCACCAGGTAGTGCTCACGCTCGGCGGTCTTGACCAGGCAGGCCCGCAGCAGCGGCCCGGTTTCCAGGTTAAATGGTCGATGAGCTTCGCTGTCGGCCAGCTCCTGTACCCGTTGCTCGCGAACCTCGGCGGCCAGCCTGGAGAAATCTTTCCAGTCCATGCGCAGGCCGGTCTCGTCGTGCACCTGTTGCCGGGCCACGCCGTCGACGCTCGGGAAGGTGGTGCGCAGGGTTTCGTGGCGCAGGATCAACGCCTGCAACGCCGCCTCGAAACGCCCGACGTCCAGCACTCCGCGCAGGCGTGCCATGCCGCCGACGTTGTAGGCCGGGCTGTCCGGCTCCATCTGCCAGAGGAACCACATGCGCTGCTGGGAATACGACAACGGCACCGGTTGGCTGCGGTCGACTTTCTCGATCGGCGGCTGCCGGTTGGTCTGGCCGCTGGCCTGGATCGAGCGCACCTGCTCGGCAAAGGCGCCCAGTTCACTGGCCTCGAACAGCGCCCGCAACGGCAACTCGACGTCACAGGCCTGACGGGTGCGGGAGATGATCTGGGTCGCCAGCAACGAATGGCCGCCCAGGGCGAAGAAATCGTCCCGCAGGCCGACGCGCGCAAGCCCCAGTACGTCGCGCCAGATCCCGGCGAGCTGCCGCTCCAGGGCGCTGACCGGTTCGACATGCTCGCGTACCTGCCAGTGCGGTTCGGGTAAGGCCCGCCGGTCGAGTTTGCCACTCGGCCCCAGCGGCATGGCATCCAGGCGCAGCAACTGGGCGGGTACCATGTAGTCCGGCAGTCGGGCGGCCAAGGCTGCCTTGAGCCGGCTGTTCAGCTCGTCGGCGTCTTGCGTGCAATCCGGGGCGGTGTAGTAGCCGATCAACTGCGGCCCGGCTGCGGTGTCGCGCAACAGCACGGCCGCCTGGGCCACGTCGCCCTGCGCCAGCAGCCGCGCTTCGACCTCCTGCGGCTCGACCCGGAATCCGCGCAGCTTGAGCTGCTGATCGAGGCGGCCGAGGTATTCGATCACCCCGTCGGCGCTCCAGCGTGCCCGGTCGCCGGTCCGGTACAACCGCGCACCGGCCGGGCCCAGCGGGTCGGCAACGAAACGTTCGGCATTCAGGCCCGGACGACCGAGGTAGCCCCGGGCCAGGCCCAGGCCACCGATGCACAGCTCGCCCGGCACACCCGCCGGAACTGGATTGAGGTCGTTATCGAGGATGTAGCACCGCACATTGCCCAGCGGCCGACCGATGGGCGAGCGCTCGCCATCGGCCTCGGTGCAATGCCAGTGGGTGACGTTGATCGCGGTTTCGGTGGGGCCGTAGCGATTGTGCAGTTGCACGGTGGGCAGTTGCGCCAACACGCGGTTGCGCAGCTCGGCGGGCAAGGCTTCGCCGCCGGAAAACACCCGGCGCAGAGTGGTGCATCGGGCACTCAAGGGCTCGTCGATAAATACCCTGAGCAACGGCGGCACAAAGTGCAGCGTGGTCACGCCAAACTGCTCGACCAATTGAGCGATGCGCTGCGGATCCCGATGCTCGCCGGGGCCGGCCAGTACCAACTGGCTACCGGTGATCAGCGGCCAGAAACACTCCCACACCGACACGTCGAAACTGATCGGCGCTTTCTGCATCAGCACGTCGGTTTCATCCAGACCGTAGGTGGCCTGCATCCATTGCAGGCGCTCGGCCAGGGCCCCGTGGGTGTTGCCGACACCTTTGGGCTGGCCGGTGGAGCCGGAGGTGTAAATCACGTAGGCCAGGTGCTCGGCATGCAGGTGCAGGCCCGGCGGGTTGCTCGGCCATTGCTCCAGGTGCAGGGCATCCAGGGCGATCACGCTGACACCTTCGCAGGCCGGCAGACGCCCGAGCAGCGCGGTCTGGGTCAGCAGCAGATCAACGCCGCTGTCACCGAGCATGTAGGCCAGGCGTTCGGCCGGGTAATCGGCATCCAGCGGCACGTAGGCGCCACCGGCCTTGATGATCGCCAGCACGCCGATGATCAGTTGCGGCGAACGCTCGGCGGCAATCGCCACGCGCACATCCGGGCCAACGCCTTTGTCGCGCAGGTAATGGGCCAGCCGATTGGCCTGGGCGTGCAGTTCGGCATACTCCAGACGGCCGCCGTCCCACAGCAGCGCGGTCCTTTGCGGCGTGCGCCGGGCCTGTTCGTTCAACAGTTCGGGCAACCATTGGCTGGCCGGCACGCAGGGCGATTCGCACCAGTGTTGCTGCCGGGCATGCTCTTGCGCGGTCAGTAACGGCAGGTCGCCGATGGCTTGCCGCGGATCGGCACACACCGCCCGCAACAGGTTGCAGTAATGCTCGGCCAAGCGGGCGACGGTCGCCGCCTCGAACAACTCATCGGCGTAGTCGAACGACAGGGTCAGCCGGCCGTTGCGATCTTCTTCACTGTGCAGTTGCAGGTCGAACTTGGCTTCGCGGCTGTGCCACGGCAGCTCATCGGCCAGCAGCCCCGGCAGGCGCCGCAAGGCACCCAGGTCACGCTGCTGGTGGTTGAACATCACCTGGAACAGGCCCTGCTCCCGCGCCTGGGGAAAAGCTTCGAGCAGTTGTTCGAACGGCAGGTCCTGATGGGCCTGGGCACCGAGCGTCGCTTCCCGGGCCTGGGCCAGTAAAGCGGCAAATGGCTGCCGGGCATCGACCTGCCCGCGCAGCACTTGGGTATTGATGAAAAAGCCGATCAGCCCCTGGGTTTCCAGGCGCGGACGGTTGGCGTTGGGCACGCCGATACGCAGGTCGGATTGGCCTGTGTAGCGTTGCAGCAAGGCCTGGAATGCGGCCAGCAACAGCATGAATGGCGTCGCATCATGGGCCTGGGCCAGCCGCCGCACGGCATCGCTGAGGGTCTTGTCCAGGCGCAGGCTGTGGCGGCTGGCGCTGCGACGACGTTGTGCACTGCGCGGATGATCGGTGTGCAGCGCCAGCGCCGGATGCTCATCGCCCAATTGTTGTTTCCAGTAGTCCAGCTGACGCTCGGCTTCGCCCTGGGCGAGCCACTGGCGCTGCCAACTGCCGTAGTCAGCGTACTGTAACGGCAACGGCGCCAGTGCGGCGCGCTGGCCTTGGCTGGCGGCGGCATACAGCCGGGCGAACTCCTCCACCAGCACGTTCATCGACCAGCCGTCGGCGATGATGTGGTGCATCGTCACCCACAACTGATGGTCGTCCTCATCGAGGCGCAACAGGGTGACGCGCAGCAGCGGGCCGTTTTCCAGATCGAACGGTTTGGCTGCTTCATCGTCACGCAGTTGGCGGGCCCGGGCCTGACGCTGGTCGGCCGGCAGGTCGCTGAGATCCATCACCTGCAAGGTGAATTCGCCGGCCGGGGCGACCTGCTGCAACGCCACCCCATCACGCTCAAGGAACCGCGTGCGCAGGGATTCGTGACGTTCGATCAGTTGTTGGAAACTGCTGCGCAGCGCGTCTTCGTCCAATTCGCCGCGCAACTGCAAGGCGCCAGGAATGTTGTAGGCGCAGCTGTCCGGCTCGAGTTGCCAGGTGATCCACAAACGGTTCTGGGCCAGGGATTGCGGCAGGGCTGCGTGGCGTGGCAAGGCGCTGATCGGGCCTTGGGCCGCGCTGTCGTTCCGTTCTTGGGCAGCCACCGCCGCCGCAAAGGCCGCCAGGGTCGGGGCTTCGAACAACAGCCGCAGGCTCAGCGCCCGTCCAAGGGTTTCGCCCAATCGGGCAATCACCTGGGTAGCGGCGATGGAATTGCCGCCCAGCAGGAAGAAATGATCGTCAGCCTGGACCTGTGGGACTTGCAACACCTCACACCAGACCTGGCCGATCAGCGTTTGCAACGCTGACGACGGGCCGCTCTCACGAACTTGCTCAACCTCGACCGAGGGAAACAGCGCATAACTGTCGAGGCTGCCGTCCGCCAGTCGGGTACGGCAGGCCGAGCGTTGCAACTTGCCACTGGAAGTCTTGGGCAAGGCACCGGGATTGAGCAGCACGACCACGCCCGGGGCCTGCTGACAGGCTTCGGCGACGACCTGGCGAATGGTTTTGATCAGGGCTTCGGGCGGCAGGATCTTCTGTACGCTGCGGCTGATTTCCGCGGCAATGCCGATGCCCTCCTCGCCACCGTCGTCGACGGCGAACGCCGCCACCCGGCCCTTGCGCACTACCTCGACCTCACGTTCGATGGCTTGCTCGATGTCCTGGGGATAAAGATTGTGGCCGCGCACGATCAACAGGTCCTTCAGGCGCCCGGTGATGAACAGTTCGCCGTCACGCATAAAGCCAAGGTCGCCGGTGCGCAGCCAGGTCCGGCCATCGCGCTGGACGAAGGTCTTCGCGCTGGCCTCGGGATTGCGCCAGTAGCCGTGGGCGATGCTCGGCCCGCAGGCCCAGACCTCGCCGACCCGGTTGTCGGCCAGTGCCTGCAAGGTGTTGGGTTCGACGACCAGCACCCCGTGTCCCGGCTGGCTGATACCACAACTCATCACCGCGCTGCCCTGCCCCGGCTCGATGCGGTTGCGTGCCAGCGCGCCGTCGTCCACCCGCAGCGAAGGAATGCCCTGGCGCCGCGGCGTGCCGGCGACGAACAAGGTGGCCTCGGCCAAGCCATAGGAGGCCATGAAATTGTCCGGGGTGAAGCCGCACGGGGCGAATTTTTCGGCGAAGCGTTCCAGGGTGTCCAGGCGAATCGGCTCGGAGCCCGAATAGGCCACGCGCCAACGGCTCAGGTCGAGCCGCTGCAAGGCCGAGTCGCTGACCCGTTCGCTGCACAAGCGATAGGCGAAATCCGGCCCGCCGCTGATGGTGCCACCGTATTCACTGATCGCCTCCAGCCAGCGCAAGGGCCGGGCGAGGAAGTACGCCGGGGACATCAGTACGCAAGGCACGCCGCTGAACACCGGCTGCAACAAGCCGCCGATCAGGCCCATGTCGTGGTACAGCGGCAACCAACTGACAATCACGTCATCGGGGTTGAGGTCAATGCCGAAGCCATGGCGGATCAAGCTCTCGTTGGCAACGAGATTGCCGTGGCTGACCTGCACGCCTTTGGGCGACGCCGTGGAGCCGGAGGTGTACTGCAAGAAAGCGATGTCATCGTCCTGCAACGTCGGCGCCAGCCATTGTTCGGCGAGGATCGGGTCGAGACTGTCGACGCACAGCACCGATGGCGCCGATTCGATGGCTTGCAACGGCTCACGCAGATCGCTGCTGGTGAGCAGCAGGCGCGGTTCGGCGTCGGCAATGATCGACAGCAAGCGCTCTTGATGATGACGACGGGCGGACTCCGGCGGATAAGCCGGCACCGCGATCACCCCGGCATACAGGCAACCGAAGAACGCCGCGACGTAGTCCGGACCGCTAGGAAACAGCAGCACGGCACGTTCGCCCGCCGCGGCTTCGGCCTGCAAGGCAGCGGCGATGGTCCGGGCGCGCAGGTCCAGGTCGCGATAACTCAACACCACGCCCTGCTCCGGGGTGTCGGCAAGGAAGCGCAAGGCCACCCGGTCCGGCGTCAACGCGGCGCGGCGCTGGAGGGCATGAGCCAGGGTGCTGGGGAGTTCGAACGCGTCGGTCATGGGGGATTCCTGCCTGAAATTCGGCTTGCAAGTGGGTCACCCATGGGAACGGATAGCGCGGTCGGATAATTAGTCAGCCAGCCTCTCGCACCGGCGACGCAAGGTCAGGCGCCGCGGCATTGGGTCGCGGACGATGGGCTGGACTTCTCCAGAATCAATAATTCTTTTTCTCAATTGACAATCATTATCATTAAGCCTAATTTGGCCCCCGATGCGTAGGACGACTCCGACATCCAGATCGTCCTCCCAACTATTTGCAGCAAGGTGAATTCCATGACGGAACAAGTATCCACAAGCAGGTGTCACTCACCGTTACTCCAGGCTTTCGTTGATAACCGACTGATTCTGGTCAAGATCGCCGCGCGAATCACTGGCTGCCGGTCCCGGGCGGAAGATGTGGTGCAGGACGCATTTTTCCGGCTGCAATCGGCGCCGCAGATCACCTCTTCGTTCAAGGCCCAACTCAGCTATCTGTTCCAGATCGTGCGCAACCTGGCGATCGACCACTACCGTAAGCAGGCGTTGGAACAGCGCTACGCGGGACCGGAAGAGGAAGGGTTGAACGTGGTGATCCAGGGTGCTTCGCCGGAAACCTCCCACATCAACTTTTCCACCCTGGAACACATAGCCGACGCCCTGACCGAACTGCCCAGCCGCACCCGCTACGCCTTCGAGATGTATCGCCTGCATGGCGTGCCGCAAAAGGATATCGCCAAGGAACTGGGCGTCTCGCCGACCCTGGTGAACTTCATGATCCGTGATGCCCTGGTGCATTGCCGCAAGGTGTCGGGGGTCCGCGGGGATAGCTCGGCCCGGCGCTGACTTCTGCTGAAAAAACAACTCATGTGGGAGCGGGCTTGCTCGCGAAGAGGGCCTGACAGTCGACATCAACAGTGGCGGTCACGGCCCTTTCGCGAGCAAGCCCGCTCCCACAGGAACTCACCTTTCGCACCCAGTCACATCAACCCACACCGATCAAAAAACCGCTCCCGCCCCAGGATCATCAGCGCCGCGCGCTTGTGAGGGAAGTCGAATTCCTTTTCGCAGTGGAAACACTGATTGTGCAGGTGGCCGATCATCCGGGCGTTGTCGGCCCTGGGTTCGGCCACGACGCGCTGGGTGCGCGGGTCGTCGAGAAACAGGTAGTGCACCAGCGCGGACAACCAGCTCGCCACCTTGTGCGGCCCTCGGTGCTGCTCTTCACCCACCAGCATGTGAATGCCGCGGTCGTAGTCCCGGGCCTCATAGAACGGCGCGATTCGATCTTCCTTGGCCCAATAGGCTTCGAAATAAGCGAACGGTTGGTCATCGAAGCACCCGATCAGGGTCAGGACGCGGGGGTCATCCTGCAGTTTGCTCAGATACTCGCGATGTTGTTCCAGGCTACCCTCCTCCTGCCAGAAGGCCGCGACTCGCGGGCTGTTCTGCCAGCGGTTGAAACGCCCCAGGTCCTGCTCGATTTCCAGGGTACGCAGGGACACCCAGGCGCCCAGACGGGCATCGAAACGCCGATACACCTCACCGCGCGGCTTCATGGGCCGACGCGGATGGCGCCGGCCATCGCTGATGATCATCTGCTGCGGGTAGCTGCCGCTGAACGATTCCCCCAGCCAGGGCTGCGGCAACTGCCAGAACATCGTGCGCTCGCAAACGTATTCGCCAGTGCGTTCGGTGGTGGTCAGCAAGCCGCTGAGCAAGGCTTCGCCGGGACGCTCGTTGAGCTGCCACACAAGCCGCTGACACTCCGGATCACGGGCAAAGAGCCAATAGCAGGCCGCCCACAGGGCCGGGCCCATCGGCCGATCATTGAGTTCCTGCAAGTGCACCCGCAACTCCGGGCCGCGCTCCAGGCGCAACCGGATCAGCGGCGCACCTTCGAGCATCAGGCTCAGGTGACGTTCGGTTTCATCGGCGCCGAGGCGGCGACCGCCCGGCAGCGGCAGCGCCGCCGGGTGATTGAGGTTGGACATGGAAGGGGCTCGCGTATTGGTCGATAGTCAACGTGGGACGTGAGCCGGGACGGGAAATTTAGTCTCAGGTCGAATGGCTGTGCGCGGGCACCAGCTCGATCTGGTAAGGCTTGAAGATCTTCAGCAGTTGACCGTTGTCCCGCAGCTGTTGCAGCAACTGTGCAAAGGCTTCGCTGGTAATGGGCGCCTGTGGCCGGATCAGTGCGTAATGATGGTAGAGCTGGTCGATGCGTTCGGACACCAACAGCTGCGGGCCGACTTCAGGATTGCGCAAGATGTAATCGTTGAGATACGAACGGGTCACCAATGCGATATCCGCTCGCCCGCGCAAAACCATCAGCAGGTTACTGTCATGGGAGTACGTCAGCGTGGCATTGAACTGGCCGGCCAGGTACTTGGGGTCGGCGTTGAACTCGGCAAAGGCGTAGTGGTAGCCGCTGAACAGCGCAAGACGCTTGCCCCTGAGGTCGGCAAAGTAGCTTTGCTGGCGATCCGGCTGGCGCTGGGTCACGAAGATTTCCGCATCTTCCAGGCCCATGTCCACGGCGGTATGCGGCACCTCCTGCCAACCCCAGTCCGGATTCTCGAAAATCGCCATGTCGACCCGGCCCTGCTTGAAGTCATTGAAGCGGCGCGGAATCGACGTCGGGACCAGGACGAACTGATAGTCGGTCTGCAGCCGGTTCAGGTCTTCCACCAACTGCGGGAGCAGGCCGGTGTCGGCACCGTTTTCGGGGCGCACGGTATACGGCGGAAAATGCGCCGCCCCAATGCGCACCAGTTGCGCCGCCTCGACCTGCAACGTCAAGACGGCAGCCAGCGCGGCCAGCAGCACACGCGAGGTCATCCCCATCGATGAAAACGTCAAGATAACCACTCCCCAAGAGTACCCATCAATACAATCAAGCTAGGCGATTTGCGCCGCTTAGCCAGCCACACGGCCATTTAATGCGCCGCTCTTTTATTGTTTTTCTTCAAGCACCAGGACCAGGGCCTGTTCGGCCAGTTCATCGAGGCTCAGGCTGCCTTCGGCGCGGAACCAAGTGGTGGTCCACGACAAGGCGCCCGTGAGGAAGCGCCGGGTGATGAATACATCGCCGCGAATATACCCGGCCTCCTTGGCCTGGCCCAGGACATCGAGCCACAGGTCTTCATAAATGTCGCGCAGGGCCAGCACGTGTTGCTGTCCATCCTGGGACAGCGAGCGCCATTCATAGACCAGCACCGCCATGGCCTCGCCGGTGCCGCCCATGATCGATTGCAATTCGCAGCGAATCAGCGCCAGCACCCGCTCACGCACACTGCCCGCCTCGGCCAGGGCGGCGCGCATCAGCGCGGTGTTGTAGCGGATGGTTTCTTCCATCACTGCCCGCAGGATCTCGTCCTTGCTTTTGAAATGGTGAAAGATGCTGCCCGACTGGATTCCCACGGCGCTCGCCAGGTCGCGCACCGTGGTGCGCTCGAAGCCTTTGTTGCGAAACAGGTGGGCGGCGCTCTGGAGCAGTTTGCCGCGAGCGCTGTCCGGGTCGGTCAGCTGTCCGCTGTCGACCAGCTCGCGCATCACCCCCAGGGCTTTTTGCTCATCCACCCGTTATCTCCTACAGTCGATCGACCCCTGCGCCATATCCCGCAGGGTAGCGCGGGCAATTTAAGCTGAGCGAAGCGACCAAGCAAGCGCTCGGGCAGAACAACGCAAAGCGCATTGCGAACCAAGCGCTTGCTTGGTAGTCTCGGACCACGTTTGCCGGAGGTGTGCCCCATGCCAAAAACGATCCGCATCGGTTGCGCCAGCGCCTTCTGGGGCGACACCTGCACCGCGGCGGCGCAATTGGTCGAAGATGGGGAGCTGGACTACCTGGTGTTCGACTATCTGGCCGAAGTGACCATGTCGATCATGGCCGCAGCCCGCATGAAGGACCCTCAGGCAGGCTATGCCACCGATTTTGTCGACGTACTGACGCCCCTGCTCCCACGCCTGCATGCAGACCGGATCCGCGTCATCAGCAACGCCTGCGGGGTCAATCCGCTGGCTTGCGCCGCAGCACTGCAAGCGGCCTGCGATACGGTCGGCGTACCGTTGAAGATCGCCGTGCTGCTGGGCGATGACTTGCAACCCCAGCTCCAGCAACTCAGCAACCAGAGCATTGGCGAAATGTCCAGCGGCGAGCCCCTGCCACCGACCTGTATCTCCATCAACGCCTATCTCGGTGCCCCCGGCATTGTCGAGGCGTTGCGCCTGGGGGCCGATATCGTGATCACCGGCCGCGTGGTCGACAGCGCCGTGGTCAGCGCCGCCCTGGTGCACGAGTTCGGCTGGGCCTGGCACGACTATGACAAGCTGGCCCAGGCCGCGCTGGCCGGGCACCTGATCGAGTGCGGCGCCCAGTGCACGGGGGGCAACTTCACCGACTGGCGTGACGTCCCGGATTACGAGCACATCGGCTTTCCCATCGTCGAAGTCAGCACCGACGGCCAGTTCATTGTGACCAAGGCCCAAGGCACTGGCGGGTTGGTCACGCCGCTGACCGTCGGCGAGCAGTTGCTCTATGAGATCGGAGACCCGCAAGGCTACCTGCTGCCGGACGTGATCTGCGACTTCAGCCAGGTCAGGTTGATCCAGCAAGGCAAACATGCGGTGCGCGTTCATGGCGCCCGGGGCTTGCCACCCACCGATCAGTACAAGGTCTGCGCCACCTGGCCGGACGGTTTTCGCTGCACCGCCATGTGCCTGATCGCCGGCATCGAGGCGGTGGCCAAGGCCGAACGGGTCAGCCAGGCGATCATCGCCCGCACCTCACAGATGTTCAGCCAGCGCGGCTGGGCGCCGTATAGCGAGGTGAATATCGAGCTGCTCGGCAGCGAAGCCACTTATGGCCAGCACGGCCAACGCCAGGACAGCCGCGAAGTACTGATCAAGCTGGCGGTACGCCACCCGGACAAACGGGCGCTGGTGCTGTTTTCCAAAGAGATTGCCCAGGCTGCCACCGGCATGGCCCCGGGACTGACCGGCCTGGTGGGCGGGCGGCCAAGCGTGTCGCCGTTAATTCGCCTGTTTTCCTGTCTCGTCGATAAATCCGTCTGCCGGCTGGAAATCGAACTCGACGGCCAGCGCCATCCTTGTTCCCTGCCCGCCCCTGAACCGTTGGCAATCGACGACTTGCCAATCGCCCCGGACCTGCCCAAACCCCAAGGCCGGGCCGATGCCAGCGTAGCGCTGGTCAAACTGGCGGTGGCGCGCTCCGGCGACAAAGGCAACCACAGCAACATTGGCGTGATCGCCCGTGAACCGGATTACCTGCCGTGGATCGCCGAGGCATTGACCCCGGAGGTGATCGTCGACTGGATGAGCCACGTGCTCGACCCTTTGCTGGGTCGTGTCGAACGCTGGTATCTGCCGGGGACCCATAGTTTGAATTTCCTGCTGGAAAACGCCCTCGGCGGTGGCGGTTCCGCAAGCCTGCGCATCGATCCCCAAGGCAAGGCATTCGCCCAGCAGTTGCTGGAAATCCAGATACCGGTGCCGCAAAGCATCGCCGATCGGGTCGCGTGAAGGATGATCGTTCGAGAAGGAAACCCCGATGCCAGTGATCGAATCACAGCTTGATCCGCACAGCGCCGAATTCGCCCGCAACCATGCGGCAATGCTCGCTGGCGTCGAACAATTGCGCCGGCTCGAACAGGCTGTGCTGGAGAAAGCCGCCCAGGCCCAGGACAAGTTCGAACAACGCGGCCAACTGTTGCCGCGCCAGCGTTTGAATCTGTTGCTGGACCCCGGCGCCCCGTTTCTCGAACTGGCGAGCCTGGCCGGCTACAAGCTGCACGACGATAAGGACGGTAGCGCGGCCGGCGGTGGGTTGATCGCCGGGATCGGCTACGTCAGTGGCGTGCGGGCGCTGGTGGTGGCGAACAACAGTGCGATCAAGGGCGGGACCATTTCTCCCAGCGGTCTGCACAAGACCTTGCGCCTGCAACAGATCGCCATGGAAAACAGACTCCCAGTGGTCACCCTCGCCGAAAGTGGCGGCGCCAACCTCAATTATGCCGCGCAGATTTTCGTCGAGGGTGCACGCAGCTTTGCCAACCAGGCACGAATGTCCGCCATGGGCCTGCCGCAGATCACCGTGGTGCATGGCTCGGCCACGGCTGGCGGCGCCTATCAGCCGGGGCTGTCGGACTACGTGGTGGTGGTGCGCGACAAGGCGCGATTGTTCCTGGCCGGGCCACCGTTGCTCAGGGCCGCCACCGGCGAAATCGCCAGCGAAGAAGAACTCGGCGGTGCGCAGATGCACGCCCAGGTGGCGGGCACCGCCGAGTACCTGGCCGAGAACGACGCCGACGGCATACGCCTGGCCCGGGAGATCCTCGCCCTGCTGCCATGGAACGCGCAACGACCGCCGCAGCCCGAACGGACCTGGACGGAGCCGCGCTACCCGGCCGACGAATTATTGGGGCTGATCCCGGAGGACCCGAAAAAGCCTTATGACGTGCGGGAAATCATCGCGCGCATCGCCGACGGCTCGAATTTCCTCGAATTCAAGAGCGAGTTCGATACCCAGACGGTTTGCGGCCATCTGCACATTCGTGGCTACGCCCTGGGCCTGATCGGCAACAACGGACCGATCACGCCCCAGGGCGCCAGCAAGGCCGCGCAGTTCATCCAGCTGTGCGACCAGAGCCGCACGCCCTTGCTGTTTTTGCACAACACCACCGGATTCATGGTCGGCACCGAAGCCGAACGCCTGGGGGTGATCAAGCACGGCGCCAAGATGATCCAGGCGGTGGCCAACGCCCGGGTGCCCAAGCTGGCTATCGTGGTAGGCGGTTCCTATGGGGCCGGCAATTACGCCATGTGCGGGCGTGGCCTGGACCCTCGCTTCATCTTCGCCTGGCCCAACAGCCACACCGCCGTGATGGGCGGTGCCCAGGCCGGCAAGGTCCTGCGCATCGTCGCCGAGGCCACACAGATCAGAAACGGTCTGAGCCCCGACCCGAAGGCGCTGGAGCTGCTGGAGCAAAGCACCGCGCAGCAGCTCGACAGCCAGTCCACCGCGCTCTATGGCAGTGCCAACCTGTGGGACGACGGGCTGATCGATCCACGCGAAACCCGCACGTTACTGGGCTATCTGCTGGACATCTGTCACGAAGCCGAGCAGCGACCGCTGCAACCCAACAGTTTTGGCGTGGCCCGTTTTTAAGCACCTGAAAGACGTCCGAGCGCAGACCACAGGGGAGTGACAAACATGATCTTCACCCAGGAACACGAAGCGCTGCGGCGCACCGTCCGCCAGTTCGTCGACCATGACATCAACCCCTACGTCGATGAATGGGAGAAGGCCGGGCGCTTTCCCATCCACGAGATTTTCCGCAGGGCCGGCGAGCTGGGCTTGCTGGGTATCTCCAAACCCCAATTGTTCGGCGGCATGGGCCTGGACTACAGCTACTCAATCGTCGCAGCCGAGGAATTCGGCACCATTCATTGCGGCGGCGTACCGATGTCCATCGGCGTGCAGACCGACATGTGCACGCCGGCCCTGGCGCGCTTCGGCTCCGATGAACTGCGTGAGGAGTTCCTGCGCCCAGCGATACGCGGCGAACAAGTGGGTTGCATCGGCGTCTCGGAGGTTGGCGCCGGCTCCGACGTCGCCGGGCTCAAGACCACGGCGCGCAAGGATGGCGACGACTACGTCATCAATGGCAGCAAGATGTGGATCACCAACGCACCGAGTGCCGATTTCATCTGCCTGCTCGCCAACACCTCGGACGACAAGCCCCACGTCAACAAGTCGCTGATCATCGTGCCGATGCACAGCCCCGGCGTCAGCCTCGGCCCGCACCTGGACAAACTCGGCATGCGCAGCTCGGAAACCGCCCAGGTTTTCTTCGACGACGTGCGGGTGCCGCAACGCAACCGCATCGGCCAGGAAGGCGCCGGGTTCATGATGCAGATGATGCAGTTCCAGGAAGAACGGCTGTTCGGCGCGGCCAATATGGTCAAGGGGCTGGAGCGCTGCGTCGACAGCACCATCGAGTACTGTCAGGCGCGCCAGACCTTCGGCGCGGCGCTGATCGACAACCAGGTGATCCACTTTCGCCTGGCGGAACTGGCCAGCGAGATCGAATGCCTGCGGGCGCTGGTCTACCAGGCCACCGAGCAGTACATCGACGGCCAGGACGTCACGCGGCTGGCGTCCATGGCCAAGCTCAAGGCCGGGCGCCTGGCCCGGGAAGTCACCGACAGCTGCCTGCAATACTGGGGCGGCATGGGGTTCATGTGGGACAACCCGGTGGCCCGGGCCTACCGCGACGTTCGATTGGTGTCCATCGGCGCCGGGGCGGACGAGATCATGCTGGGCATTATTTGCAAGCTGATGGGGATTTTGCCGGGGAAGAAGAAATGAGCGGTGTGCCTTAAGGGCCCATCGCGAGCAGGCTCGCTCCCACAAGGGCTGTGTTCACCGTCCAGTGTGGGAGCGAGCCTGCTCGCGATAGGGCCCGACCAGCCACTGCAAAAACCGAGGAATAAAGCCATGCCCGCCTTCAGCAAAATCCTCATCGCCAACCGCGGCGAAATCGCCTGCCGGATCCAGCGCACCGCCCAGGCCATGGGCTATCGCACGGTCGCGATATTCAGCGAGGCCGACGCCGACGCGCGGCACGTGCGCATGGCCGATGAAGCGGTGCTGGTCGGGCCGGCCCCGGTGCAACAGTCCTACCTCAACCAGCCGGCCATTCTCGAAGCGGCCCGGCGCACTGGCGCCGATGCGATCCACCCCGGCTACGGCTTCCTCTCGGAAAACGCCGGATTCGCCAGGGCCTGTAGCGAAGCCGGTCTTGTATTCATCGGCCCGAGCGCCGGGGCCATCGAACTGATGGGCAGCAAACGCCGCTCGAAAATCGCCATGGCCGCTGCCGGCGTTCCCTGCATCGCCGGCTACCAGGGCAGTGCCCAGGACGACGACGCCCTGCTGCGCGAAGCCGCACGCATCGGCTACCCGCTGATGATCAAGGCCAGCGCCGGTGGTGGCGGACGCGGCATGCGCCTGGTCCAGCAGGCAGAGGCTCTGCCGGAACAGTTGCGTACTGCACGCTCCGAAGCACTGCACGGTTTCGGCAGCGACGAGTTGATCCTCGAACAGGCGCTGATCGATCCGCGGCATGTCGAGGTACAGATTTTCGGTGACCATCACGGTCAGCTGATCCACCTGGGCGAACGCGATTGCTCGATCCAACGCCATCACCAGAAAATCATCGAAGAAGCGCCCTGCCCGATCATGACCCCCGAACTGCGCCAGGCCATGGGCGAGGCAGCGCTCGCGGCCGGCCGCGCAGTGAACTACGTCGGTGCCGGCACCGTGGAGTTTCTGCTCGCTTCGGACGGTCGGTTTTACTTTTTGGAGATGAACACCCGTCTGCAGGTCGAACACCCGGTCACCGAACTGATCACCGGCCTGGACCTGGTGGCCTGGCAGTTGGATGTCGCCGCAGGCCTGCCGCTGCCGTTGAGCCAGGATCAGGTGCAGTTGCGTGGACACGCCATGGAAGTCCGGCTCTACGCCGAAGACCCGAGCGCGGATTTCCTGCCCCAGACCGGGCGACTGGTCGGCTGGGAACCACCAGACCGGGACGGCGTGCGAACCGACCACGGGCTGCTGGAGGGGCAGGTCGTCACGCCGTTCTATGACCCGATGCTGGGCAAGCTCATCGCCCATGGCGCGACCCGCGAAGAGGCCCGCCGCAAACTGTTGCGGGCGGTTGAGGACTGCGTACTGCTGGGTGTCCAAAGCAATCAGCAATTGCTCGCCGGGCTGCTGGCGCATCGGCAATTCATCGAAGGTAATGTCGGCACCGGCTTTATCGAGCGGCACTTTATCGATCATGCCGCACTGCGCAACACCGAACCTTCAGCCGAACAACTGGCCATCGCCACGGCGCTGTTTTATCACGCCTCGTCTGCACAGCATGGGCCCGGGCTGGCTGGGTGGCGCAACAACGCCGAAGCTGTGCTGCATTATCGAATCGGCATCGCGGAGCGCGATTGGACACTTGCCCTGTGGGCCGAAACCGATGGCACGCTGAACATTCGCTACGCCGGACAAGTCATCGAGCTCAAGCTGCTCAAGATCGATCAACGCCGGGCCACACTGATGCTCGACGGCATTCGCCAACACCATGACTGGCGCCTCACAGGCAGCGACCTGTGGTTGTCCACCCGCCCCGGCGCCATGCATTTTCAAGACCGCACCCGGGTCGCCATGGCACCCAGAACCACCCTAGGCGATGGCACGCTGAGGGCACCGATGGATGGAGCCATCGTCGATGTGCTGGTCAGCGAAGGCAGCACCGTGCGCCAGGGCCAGCTGCTGATGGTGCTCGAAGCCATGAAAATGGAACACCCGCTCAAGGCGGGTATCGATGGCGTGATCAGGCAATTGCAGGTCAGGCAGGGCGAACAGGTGAAAAACCGTCAGGTTTTGTTGCGGGTCGAAACAGCCCACTAGGCGGATGCGTCGGGTTTGACTACGCTCAAACCCATCAGCACGCCGATACCGGGAACCTTACAATGCCTCACTGGCTGGTGATTGATCTGGAGGCCACCACCGATGAAGGTGGCTGGCCGGTAACCGAAATGGAAATTATCGAAATCGGCGCCACGCTGGTGAGTCGTGACGGGCGCGAGGTGGATTCTTTCCAGCGCTTCGTGCGGCCCTTGAGGCGACCGCTGCTCACGCCTTTCTGCCGCGAGCTGACCCACATCACCCAGGCCAACATCGACAACGCAGCGCCCCTGACAGACGTCTGGCCTGCATTTGAACGCTGGCTGGCGCCCTATCACGCGAAACTGGAAAGCTGGGTCAGTTGGGGCGACTACGACCGCAAGCAACTGCTTCAGGAATGGCAGCGCCTGAGCCTGCACAGTGTCCTCGGCCAGGTCCCGCACATGAACCTCAAGCAGCGCTTCGCCAAGGCCCGGCGCCTGGATCGCCCGCTGGGGCTCAATGGCGCGCTGCAACTGGCCGGCCTGCAATTTCTGGGGCAACAGCACCGGGCGCTGGAAGACGCGCGCAATACGGCGCGATTGTTGCCGCTGGTGCTTCCGGTTTGAGCAAAGGGCCGCGCTTCGGTGCGGCAGATGACGAAACCTGAAGCCTTGTGCATACTGGCCGGCCTTTTTCAGCCCCTTTTTCGAGGAATCGCCCATGTTTAAAGTCAACGAGTACTTCGACGGCACCGTCAAGTCGATCGCTTTTGGCACCGCCGAAGGCCCTGCGACCATCGGCGTCATGGCACCGGGCGAATACGAATTCGGCACGGCCCAGCGGGAAATCATGCACGTCGTCTCCGGCGCCCTGACGGTGAAACTGCCGGAAAGCAGCGATTGGGAAACCTTCGAGGCCGGCAGCCAGTTCAACGTACCGGCCAACAGCAAGTTCCAGCTCAAAGTGGCGGTTGATACGGCTTATCTGTGCGAATACCGCGGCTGAGAACAACACCCGACCTGTGGCGAATGTGTGAATAAAAAATGCCCGTGTCATTGGACACGGGCATTTTCTATTCAAGAGTCTTTTTATTCGAGCACTTCAACCGGCATGCCGATTTCCAGCTGACCGTCGCTGTCGTTGACCAGGTTCTGGCCAAACATTGCGCCGTCCGGTGTCGAACGGTACTGCTGCAAGGTGGCGAAGGGTTCGCGGTTCGGATCGCGCTCACCGGTGTGCGGATCCACCGTGGTCATGATGCAACGCGAGCACGGCTTGACCAACCGGAACTCCACGTCGCCAATCCGGATGCGCTTCCAGCCGTCCTCGGCAAACGCCTCGCTGCCCTCGACCACCAGGTTGGGCCGAAAACGCAGCATGTCCAGCGGGCGACCGACCCGATTCGACAGATCCTCCAAGGAAGCCTGGCCGATCAGCAGCAGCGGGAAACCGTCGGCAAAGGCGACCTTGTCGTCGTCCTTGCCATAGCCGGCGGCGGTGGTGCGCGCCAGCTCCACCGGCACGTGCACCAGTCGCGTAGGGTTACCGATGAAATCGCTGACCCAGGCGGCGGCCTCGTCGCCCGCGTCCGGCACGCGCAAGGTGTCGCGCCAGATGATCACCCCGCGCCGTTGTTCCTCGACGGTTGCCGGCAGCGGCACGTCGATGGCGCCGTGGCCCGGCGCGCTGAGCGTCAGGCCGCCCGCCTCGTTCCACAACGCCGAAAGCTGGCTCATCTTCGCCACGGCGCGCTGGGTCAGGAAACGCCCCGTGCCCTCATCCACCAACATCCAGCGCCGGTCACCGTCCAGACCAAGCTTGTCCAGGCCGATCCCTTGCAGGGGTTGGCCCTTGCCGGACTTCAACGGATAACGATACAGCGCGCTCAGCCGCAACATGGTCAACTTCCCTGGTGGCGAAAAAATGCCACCTTATACGAGCCGGCCATTGAAGCAAACCTTCATCCGTTTCAGCCGAGCATCAGCCGCTGGCGTACCACGTCGACCAGTTTGTCCGGCTGGAATTTGGAAAGGAAATTGTCGCAGCCGACCTTCTTGACCATCGAGTCGTTGAAGCTGCCGGACAGCGAAGTGTGCAACACGACATAAAGCCCACGCAGACGCGGATCGTTACGGATTTCGGTGGTCAGGCGATAGCCGTCCATTTCCGGCATTTCCGCGTCGGTGAAGATCATCAGCAGTTTGTCGGTCATCACCTCACCGGTGTCCGCCCAGGCCTTGAGCATGTTCAGGGCTTTCAAGCCGTCACTGGCGATGTGCATTTTCACGCCCAACTGCCCCAACGTGTCACGCAACTGCGACAGTGCGACATTGGAGTCGTCCACCAGCAGCACCTCGCGACCGCGGGCGCGTTCCAGCACCGGGTCTTCGAGCTTGTCCCGGGAGACCTTGGCGTTGTACGGCACGATCTCGGCCAGGACTTTCTCCACGTCGATGATTTCCACCAACTGGTCGTCCACTTTGCTGATGGCCGTCAGGTAATGCTCTCGGCCCGCGCTGCTCGGCGGCGGCAGGATGGCTTCCCAGTTCATGTTGACGATGCGATCCACACCGCCCACCAGGAACGCCTGCACCGAACGGTTGTATTCGGTGACGATGATGGTGCTGTTAGGCCCCGGCACCAGTGGACGCATGCCGATGGCCTGGGACAGGTCGATGACCGGCAGCGTCTGGCCGCGCAGATTGACCACACCGCATACGAACGGGTGACGTTGCGGCATCAGGGTCAACTTCGGCAGCTGCAACACTTCCTGGACCTTGAATACGTTAATGGCAAACAGTTGCCGACCCGCCAGGCGAAACATGAGAATTTCCAGGCGATTCTCACCCACCAATTGGGTTCGTTGATCTACTGTGTCGAGAATGCCGGCCATCGATGACTCCTGGGCTTGTTCGGATGAATCCAATAAAGCCGTTATCGGCGGCGTGCGTTGGATCTTGACCCCCTCATAAATATGAGCGCAAGACATTGATATCACATTAACATCATGCTTTACTGGCTTCATTGTTTCCATCCGTTATTTTCTGCGCTGCGCGACCTCGGTTTGCGCACAAGGTTCCCTCGTCTAAGGGATTCCCCTAGGGACAATCAGGTCCAACCTGATATTCCCGCCATTCAATAGCCATTAATGTGACGCCATTCTCATTGTTGAACGGAGTCAGACTTTTGCGCGCGATCAAAGGACATCGGTCCTCCAGCCTTTTGGCCGGTCTTGCCCGTGCAATCGTTTGCAGGTTTGCCTTCGCCAGGCGTTATGCATGGACCGACACGCACCCGTCTGTCGTCCACCATGAGATTCAGCCGTTCGCCGTACGCGGTTTCCTTTCGCCTGACATGATGTTGTGGAGATAAGCATGCCGAACGATCACAGGAACTGGAGTCAACGCCTCCCTGAATTCCTGAGCGAGGCCGAGACACTGCTGGCCAAGTCTGAAGAATGCTTGAGCCATCTGCAGTTGATCAGCAACGACAAGGACGCTATCGATTGCATGCTCAGCACCTTGCTGAAGCTGGCAAACAAGGCCAACGCCCTGGCACTGGAAGCGCTTTCGGAATTCTCGCTGCATATCCACGGCCTGCTCAGCCACGCGCAAAATCATATGGAGCTCCATGACCAGGCCCTGGGTGCGCTGAAGGATTGCTTCACGCTGATGGCCTGGCAACTGGAACTGGTCGATCCCACCACCGGCAAACTCAGCCTGGATACCAGCGAACAGACTTCGCTGATCGAAGCATTCGCATTCCAGGTCGGTCAGAGTCCCTGCCAGGCCCTGGCCGCCTCACGCCCCCTCGCACTGGTGCCTTACCCCCAGAAACAGGCCTGATGGCGAGGCATGCCGTACGGTGCGAGCCACTCGGCGCATAACGTTTTCGCACCGCTATGCCGAGCGCGACCAACCCTATTTGAAGTGGTACTATCTCTTGCGTCAGTTGCTTCAAGACGGCCGTACAAGTGGCCGGCCGAAGCCGCCTTCGACGTGAAACATTTACCCGACCCGACCTGTCAGATGCGCTGACGGGCCAGCCCGCAGCGAACATTCATTGGCTCCATCCGCTATGTACGCCAGTTTCAAGTCATCCATCACCTGGCCTCCCTCCCGAGAAAATGCCCGCCGCTTCACATTGATGCTGTGCGTCTGCTCGACCCTCGGCTGCCTTCTGGCCTACCTGTTTGCCCAAACCGTGCCGTTGATCCTGCTGGTATTGAATGTCGCGGCGATGACCTGTGTCTGGATCCATCATCGTTTGTCGAGCACATCCATCAAATTTCAGCCCCAGGAACTCGCCGACCGTTTGCTTGAGGTCCAGGAAAACGAACGCCGTCGGCTCAGCCGTGAACTACACGACGACATCGGCCAGTTACTGACTGCCGCGAAACTTCAGAGTGAATGGTTGAAGCGCCGGATGCCCGAAGAAATGCAGGGCCAGTGCGCGCTACTCTGCGAAACGCTGGACGAAACCCTGGACAAGGTCCGCGATGTATCGGCCATCCTCAACCCCAGGCAACTGACCAGTCTGGGCCTTGAAGCCAGCCTGAGGGCACACTTGCTCAAGGCATTGGCCAACACCCCGGTAAAGTGGAGCCTCGATTGCCAGCAGCGCATGACCGATCTTCCCGAAGAAATGTCGGTTGCAGTCTTTCGGATCACCCAGGAAGCAGTGACCAACATGTTGCGCCATGCCCAGGCGACCAACCTGCTGGTTCGCCTGCAACGCCTGCCCGACGGGCTCAACCTGTTGATCAGCGATGATGGCCTGGGGTTCGTCCCGGCAACCCACCCAGGACGCGAGGGCCAGCGCGGTATGGCCGGCATGTCGGAGCGGGTCGAACAATTGGGCGGCACGCTCAAAGTCATCAGCGAGACCGGCAAAGGTACGCACATCGAAGTACGCTTACCCTGGGCGCCCCGTGCCCTGGAACGGGCCAGTAAGAATAAGGTTCTCCATTGATTTGTAATCTGCTGTTGGTAGATGACCACTCCTTGATCAGGGCCGGAGTACGCGCCCTGATCATGGATATCCCGGGCTATGCCGTCGTTGGCGAAGCCAATGATGGCAAGCAACTGGTGGAACTGGTCGAGCGGCTGAACCCCGATATCGTGTTGCTGGACATTTCCATGAAAGACACCAGCGGCCTGGATGCCTTGCAGCAACTCAAGCGAGTACGCCCCCACAGCAAGGTCCTGATTTTGTCCATGCACACCGATCCGGCGCTGATCATGCAAGCACTGGAATCCGGGGCCCATGGCTACCTGCTCAAGGACACGACCCCCAATGAGCTGGAACACGCCCTGGACGCACTGCGTAACAACGAACGCTACCTGAGCCCCGCCATCGCTCACACAGTGATCAACCAGGCGCTGACCCGCGCCCAGAAGTATCAGCCCGCCCCTTCCCAGTCCCATAACCTGACGGCACGCCAGCTGGAAATTCTGCGGCTCATCGTGCGCGGCAAGTCCACCCGGGAAATCGCCAACGGCCTGAACCTGAGTATCAAGACCGTGGAGACCCACCGGGCACAAATCATGAAGCGCCTGCAGATCCATGACGTGGCCGGGCTCGTGCTGTTCGCCGTGCGCGAAAAAATCATCAGCCTGGATGATTGAGCGCCGTCGAGCTTCCCAATAGTGGCGAATCGGATGGCAGGTGCACCCGAAGTGCTTTGGGGCGTACCGTGAAGCGCAGGGAGTCGACCTGCAACGGCTCACCATCCAGATTGATATCCAGCCCCTGGGCAACCTTGATCTCCACCCACGGCAGGCGGGCGCGTACGAACATGTTGTCGATGCCCAGGCCGCCAGCGAGCAAATCCTTTAACGTACCGACCACCTCCTGAGGCGCCGGCAGGATGCTGATGTCCAGTAACCCGTCGTCAGCCGACGCCTGCGGGCACAGCACATGGCCACCTCCCGCCTGCCGGCCATTGCCGATGCCCAGCGCCAGCAAATCGCCCCGCCAATGGAACTCCGGTCCCAGCAGCTCTCCGTAAGCCGCGCTCAGCTCACTGAACCGCGTCAGGCCGGTGAACAGATAAGCAGCGCCACCGAGGACTTTCTTGAGCTCTTCGGAGGTATTGGCCGTCACCTGGCTGCCGAAACCGCCCGTGGCCATGTTGAGGAATATCTGGCCCGCGACTTCGCCCACGTCAATTGCCTGTGGCGCGGCGTCCAGCAGATCCAGGGCTTGCTCAGGCTCCAGCGGGACACCCGCCGCCCGGGCGAAATCATTGGCCGTGCCCAGCGGTAGCAGGACCAGGCTGGCATCGCTCGACTTAAGGACGATGGCTTCGGCGATGTCACGCAACGTCCCGTCACCGCCACCGGCGATCAGCCGGGTATAACCGGCGTCCAGCGCCTCGTCGACGCATCGTCGGGCGTCGCCGGCCTCCCAGGTCACGCGCACCGCCAGGTCCCAGCCCTGCTTGCGCTTGAGCATCACCGCTGCGCGAACCTCTTCGTTGAGCGCCTGCTTGCCATGCAAAATCAACAGCGCCTTGCCTTTGCTCATCGTTGTCTCCGTCATTGGATGGTTCAGGAGATGGGACCACTCATCGAGCTGAAAAAGCCCGAAACGTTTGAAATTATTGCCCCGTACCGCCCGCCCAAGAACACGTGCAGCACACTCGCCGATCGATACTTCCGTATTCGAAGAGTTTTCTTACAAGATCTGGCGAATCCGCTCAATTGACCCTTTAGAGGTATTGAGACACCGTGGGATTCTGTTTTGTTGGTTCTATAAATCGATCATCACACAAGGAAATGCTGACCCATGGATGGATACATCATGGCCCTCAAGGGCCCACTCAATGATTCGAACGGTTATGACCAAGGGGATGGATCGCCCCATGAATAGCCCCAAGTACAAACTGTCTGCGCCGCAGTTCGCGTCCCTTGGAAACGGGCGGGCCGACTCCCGAAACGAATGCCAACGTTGCAGTAATCCCGCTGGAGGAATTGATTTGGAACCGCGCGTCGTTGAACTGGAAACCCACCTTAAGTACATCCGCAAAGACATGGATGAAATTCGTACAGACGTGAAGGTGATCCGCCACCGGCTGGCTTACTCGGCCGGCGCAGCGGCGGTGGTGCTCGGCCTGCTGGGCTGGATTGCGAACAGTCGCTTCGACCAGTTGGTGATGCTGCTCACACGATAAAGACGACGCGAGCAAGGGGCCCGAGCTGCAACTCGGGCCGGAGAAAAGCACGGCCTCGCCCTAGCCAAGGACTTCGCTCAAAGGAATGAAGCTCACTTCGTCGCCCTCGACCAACGTTTGCTGCTCGAGCACTTCGACCAGTCCTTCAGCCCAGGCCGCGCTGCGCAGGACGCCGGAGCTTTGGTTGCGATAGATGATGGCCCGACCGTTTTCCATACGACCTCGCAGGTATTCTCGTCGACTGCCGGCCTTCGGCCAGGCAAAACCGGCTGGCACCCTGAACTTCAGGGGCGTCACCGATTGGACACCCTGGCGCCTGAGCAGGTAAGGCCTTGCCAACAACGCGAAGGTCACAAGGGTCGAGGCCGGGTTGCCGGGCAGGCCAATCACTGGCACGCCACGGTAATGCCCGAACGTCAGAGGCTTCCCAGGCTTGATGGCGAGCTTCCAGAGCGCCAGCTCACCGTCCTCGCGTAACGCGATGCCGAGGAAGTCCGCCTCGCCCACCGAGACTCCGCCGGTGGACAGGATCAGGTCCACATCGGACAGTTGCGCCAGACGCTCGCGGGTCGCCGGCAAATCATCGGGCAGGATACCCGCATCGATCACCTCGCAGCCCAGGCCATGCAGCCAGCCGCAGAGCAGCACGCGGTTACTGTTATAGATCTGCCCAGGGCCCAACGGGTGGCCCGGCTCAACCAATTCGTCGCCGGTGGACAGGACTGCAACACGGACCTTGCGCACCACCTCCAGCGATGCACAACCCAAGGATGCCGCCAGCCCCAACTCGACCGGCCCCAAGCGAGTGCCACCCGAGAGCACCTGTTCGCCTACGGTTGTTTCCTGCCCTTGGGGACGAATGTTTTGCCCTCTGACCATGGGCTCGGTAAACCGCACCCGCTGGTCGTCTTCAACCACGGCATTTTCCTGCATCTCGACGCAATCGGCGCCTTCTGGCACTGGCGCGCCCGTGAAGATCCGCGCACAGGTTCCTGCGGCCAGCGGTTCCGGGGCCTGCCCGGCAAATACCCGCTGGCTGACCGCCAACGGTTCACCGTTCCAGTCAGCCAACCGCAAGGCATAGCCGTCCATGGCGCTGTTGGGCCATGGCGGCAGATCCAGGGTCGACACCAGATCCTGCGCCAGCACCCGACCAAGTGCCTCGGCCAGAGGCAGACGCTCGCGCTCGGCGATCGGAGCGGCGGCTGCCATGTCGAGTAGTCGCTGCAACGCCACCTCTACGGCCATCAAGGCACCGGCCTTGCCAGGTTTACCCACGGGATTCACAAGGCGCTGCCTGTTTTAGATGGGCCACGAAGTTACACGGCCGATGCCGCACATCCAGCTGTTCGGCCAGGATGCCGTCCCACCCGGTACGCACCGCATTGGTGGAACCTGGCAGGCAACATACCAGCGTGCCATTGGCCAGGCCTGCCAGCGCCCGGGATTGCACGGTCGAAGTGCCGATGTCGGCCACGGAGATCTGCCGAAACAACTCACCGAATCCATCGACCTGCTTGTCCAGCAGACAGGTGACGGCCTCAGGCGTGCTGTCACGCCCCGTGAAACCGGTGCCGCCGGTGATCAGCACTACTTGCACCACGTCTTCGGCAATCCAGGTCGCGACCTGCGCCCGGATCTTGTACAAATCATCTTTGAGCAGCACCCGCGCCGCCAGGTTATGACCGGCAGCAGTGAGCCGATCGACGAAGACCTGCCCGGACGTGTCGGTTTCCAGGGTTCGGGTATCGCTGACAGTCAATACCGCGATATTGAGCGGCACGAAAGGTACATCAGCCTTGGCTTTCATAGGCTCGTCCAGTTGTAGTGGAAACAGCCCGGTGTTATATCACAGCGCCTGAATTTTTCGCCTGTGCGGAGACACGCCATGACCTCGAACAAGCTCCTGCCCCCCTGCTCCATTCTGCTCCTCGCGGGCGGACGTGGACAACGCATGGGCGGCCAGGATAAAGGCTTGCTTGAGTGGCAAGGTGAACCGTTGATTGCCCATCTCCACCGCCGGACCCGGGCACTGAGCGATGACCTGATTGTTTCCTGCAACCGTAATCGCGACCGCTATGCGATGTATGCCGATCAGTTGGTGCATGACGAGGAAGGCGACTTTCCCGGCCCACTGGCCGGGATCCGGGCAGGTCTCAAAGCGGCGAGGCATCCATATTTGCTGGTGCTACCCTGCGACGTGCCGCAAATCGACGCGAGCCTGCTCGACAATATGCGAACAACAGCCAGCGAGCATCCTGACAAACCGCTGATGGTCCGGCATGGCGAGCACTGGGAGCCGCTGATATGCATCATTCCACGCGTGCTGGCGACCACCTTCGAGCAAGCCTGGAACGAAGGTGAACGCAGCCCTGGCCGCATCATGCGCTCTCTGCACGCTGTGGCCTTGCAGTGCCCTGCCGACGACCTGCGGCTGGCAAACCTGAACACACCGGAGTTGCTGGCACAACATAAAGGCGTGTCAGATTGACACTAGCCAGGAACTTGCGCGCGATGTATACGTCTGAAGGTCAGTAACTTGAAGAATCCATTTCGGAGAAACACCATGACTCAACGGACCCTCGCCACTTTCATGCTTGCTCTGGGCCTCGCCACTCTTGCCGGGTGCGCATCGCCAACAGTGATCACCTTGAATGACGGTCGCGAAATCCAGGCCGTCGACACGCCCAAGTACGACGAAGAAAGCGGTTTTTACGAATTCGAGCAACTGGATGGTAAGCAGACTCGTGTGAACAAGGATCAGGTTCGTACGGTTAAAGATTTGTAATTTTCTGCGCTGGACACTGTTATAGAAAAAAAGCCCGCGATTTTTTCGCGGGCTTTTTTTTGGGTTTTGTTGGGCTTCGGTTTGGTATGAATATCCGTTTCTTCGGTTACGGCTACTTAGGGTTCCGCCCTGACGGCGGGTTACTTTTGAAAGGGCGCCAAAAGTAACCAAAAGCGCCTCGCCCCACCACTGGGCACCTCGCCAAGGCTCGGTGTTCCCTCACTCCGGCATTGCTCCGTGGGCCCGCCGCGATGGGCCATCCATGGCCCTGCGCGGCTAACCCGGCATCCATGCCGGGTTGCCCACTGCGCAATGCCTGCGTTCGGCCCTTGTGGTTGATGGGGCGCCCAAGATCAAAAGCCAAAGCCAAAGCCAAAGCCAAAGCCAAAGCCAAAGCCAAAGCCAAAGCCAAAGCCAAAGCGAGGCGGCCTGACGGCCGACTTGGCTTCTTGTGGCTGTGCCTCGATTCAATGTGGGAGCGAGCCTGCTCCGGGCGGCGATCCGACGATGACGTCAGCCCAGACACCCCAAAACCCGTGGCGAGGGAGCTTGCTCCCGCTCGGCTGCGCAGCAGTCGCAAAACCGGGCTCTGCGGTTTGCCTGGAGAAATGCAGGGGCCTGCTTCGCAGGCCAGCGGGAGCAAGCTCCCTCGCCACGTTGGGTTTGTGTGGCGCCGAAATTAGAGATCGGCCCCAGCCCCTGTGGGAGCGAGCCTGCTCGCGATGGCAGTCCCCCGGATCACCTGTGAGCTGACTGGCGGTGCTTGTCAGAAAAAAACGGAAGGAGTACAAATGTACTCCATGAAAACTCTGACTCCCCGCCGTACCGCCATCCTGACTTTCATCCGCGAACGCATCGCCGATCAGGGCCAGCCTCCGAGCCTCGCTGAAATCAGCGAGGCGTTTGGTTTTGCCTCTCGCAGTGTGGCGCGCAAGCATGTGCTGGCGCTGACCGAAGCCGGTTTCATTGAAGTCAATCCGCACCAGGCCCGGGGTATCCGGCTGCTGAACCAGCCACCGCGTCCGGAGTTGCTGGACGTGCCGGTGCTGGGACGGGTCGCCGCCGGGTTGCCGATCGGTGCCGATGCCGAGGTCCATAATCGGCTGATGCTGGACCCGGCGATTTTCACCAAGGCGCCGGATTATCTGCTGCGGGTCCAGGGCGATTCGATGATTGAAGACGGCATTCTCGACGGTGACCTGGTGGGTGTACAACGCACCCCTCAGGCCTCCAACGGGCAGATCGTCGTGGCGCGCCTGGACGGTGAAGTCACCATCAAGCGCTTCGAACGCGTGGGCGAGCGGGTGCGTTTGTTGCCACGCAACCCGACCTATCAGCCGATCGTCGTCGAAGCCGACCAGGACCTGGCGATAGAAGGGGTGTTCTGCGGCCTGGTGAGGCCAGGCTGATGGGCGCTGTCGTTGCGCTGGATACGCTGTTCAATGGCGGCCAGGTCTGGAAGGGCCGGCCTGCGCCTCCGGCCGCCAGTCCACAACCCACCGGCCATGCCGGGTTGGACGCGGCGTTGCCCAGCGGTGGGTGGCCGGAGGCGGCGTTGACGGAGATCCTCATCGCCACCCCAGGCGTGGGCGAGTTGCAGCTGGTGTGGCCAACCCTGGCGCGACTGTCGGCAGCGGGGGAGCGGATCGTGCTGGTGGCGCCACCGTTCGTGCCCTATCCCCAGGCCTGGCAGAACGCCGGGGTCGACCTGCGCCAGTTGTCGGTGATCCAGGCCGATGAGCGCGACGCCTTGTGGGCCGCCGAACAATGTCTGCGCTCGGGCAGTTGCGGCGCGGTCCTGTGCTGGCCGCGCCAGGCCGACGACCGGGCCCTGCGTCGCCTGCAAGTGGCGGCGGAAACCGGCCAGACCCTGGCCTTCGCCTGGCGCTCGATCCAGGAAGCCATCAACCCGTCGCCGGCGGCGCTGCGCATTGCCATCGATGCCCGGCCTGCGCAATTACGCGTGCTCAAGTCACGGGGCGGGCTGGCCCGTTCGGCGCCGATTGCCTTCGCCACACCAGCCGCACGAACCGAGCATTGAGGTTGCGATGCGCTGGGTGTGCATTCTGTTCCCGCAATTGGCGCTGGACGCCGCGCTGCGTCAGCGCCCGGATCCCAGCGAACCCCTGGCCCTGTTGACCGGTCCGGCCCAGCGCCGGGTGCTGCAAGCGGTCAATGCGCCGGCCCGCGCCCTGGGCTTGCGTCCCGGCCAGAGCATGACCGCGGCCCAGGCCCTGAGCAAAAGCTTCGCCACCGCTGAATACGACGCCGCACAGATCGAGCACTGGCAACAGTTCCTGGCGGCCTGGGCCTACCGTTTCAGTTCCCAGGTCAGCGTGCATTACCCGCGCACGGTGCTGTTCGAGATCGAGTCGAGCCTGGGCCTGTTCGGGCCCTGGCCGGCGTTCGAGGCGCGGCTGCGGGCCGAGCTGACCGAGCTGGGCTTTCGTCATCGCATCGTCGCAGCTCCGAACCCGGTGGCGGCGCGGGTGTTGGCCAATGCCTACGATGGTCTGGTGGTGCCCGATCCCGAGACCTTGCAACAGTGTCTGGGGCAGATGCCAGTGGACCGCATCGGCCTCGAACCCGAGGTGGCCACGGCTTTGTCGCGCATGGGCCTGCGTCGCCTGAACCAAGTCCAGGCCTTGCCCCGCCATACCCTGGCGCGGCGCTTCGAGGCCCAGGTGCTCAAGCACCTCGATACGTTGACCGGCAGCCGCACCCTGGCGCTGTCGTTCTACCTGCCGCCGGACCGTTTCGATGTGCGCATCGAACTCAACTACGACGTCCAGTCCCACCAAGCGCTGCTGTTTCCGTTGCGCCGGCTGACGGGGGATCTGTCGGCGTTCCTGTGTGGTCGCGACAGCGGTGTGCAGCGTTTTGACCTGCATCTGGAACACGCCGGGCTGCCGGATACGGTGATCAAGGTCGGTCTGCTCAACGCCGAACGCGAGCCCTCGATGCTCTTCGAACTGGCCCGTGGCCGGTTGGAGCAGGTGCAGGTCGAAGCACCGGTGCGCGGCTTTCGCTTGTGCGCCGAAGACTTGCCGAGTTTCGTGCCCCAGCGCCTGGAACTGTTCGATGATCGACCCCAGCAGACCTTGCCCTGGGAGCAATTGCGCGAACGGCTGCGAGCGCGGCTGGGGGATGACGCGGTGCAGGCCCTGGGCTTTCGCGACGACCATCGGCCGGAATGCGCCTGGCAGATGACCGCCCAGCCCCGGGCCCAGGCCTGTCCGGTGCGCGATGGGGTGCAACGTCCCGGCTGGTTGCTGATTGAGCCCCAGGCGCTGCCCGAAGGTCAGGCACAGATCCTCATGGGCCCGGAGCGCATCGAGACCGGCTGGTGGGACGGCGCCGACGTGCGCCGCGATTACTACCTGGTCGAAACCCGCGCCGGGCAACGCGGCTGGGCCTATCGACCGATGGGTGAGGACGGGCCGCTGTGGCTGCAAGGCTGGTTCGCATGAGCGTTGACTATGCCGAGCTGCATTGCCTCTCGAACTTCAGTTTCCAACGCGGCGCCTCCAGTGCGTTGGAGCTGTGCCGGCGTGCCAGACAAGAGGGTTATCGGGCCCTGGCGATCACCGATGAATGCACCCTGGCCGGAATCGTCCGGGCCTGGCAGGCGGCCAAGGAACTGGAGCTGCACTTGATCGTCGGCAGCGAGATCCAGGTCGAAAATGGCCCGAAACTGGTGTTGCTGGTGGAAAACCTCGAAGGCTATCAAGCCCTGTGCCGACTGATCACCCGTGCCCGGCGTCGCAGCGAGAAGGGCCGCTATCGCATCGTGCGCGAGGATTTCGATGAGCCCTTGCCAGGACTTCTGGTGCTTTGGATAACCGATGGGCAGGACGCCGACGAACAAGGCCAGTGGCTGCAATCGATCTTTGCCGGACGACTGTGGCTCGCGGTCCAGTTGCACTGCGGCCAGGATGACCGGCGGCGATTGGCGGATTTGCTGGCGCTGGCAGCCCGCCTGGTTCTTCCGGCCGTCGCCAGTGGTGATGTGCACATGCACGTACGCGGCCGGCGCGCCTTGCAGGACACCATGACTGCGATCCGGCATCACGTCACCGTGGCCGAGGCCGGCCAGCGCCTGCACCCCAATGGCGAGCGGCACTTGCGCAGCCGCAAGGATCTGGCCGATCTCTACCCGCAGTCCTTGCTCGACGAAACCCTGGGCATCGCCCGACGCTGCACTTTCGACCTCAGCCAACTGCGCTATGAATACCCCCGCGAACTGGTGCCCGAAGGGCATGGTCCGGCGTCCTGGTTGCGCGAGTTGACCGAACGCGGCATGCGCCAGCGTTGGAAGAACGGTGTCCCGGACAAGACCCGCCAGCAGATCGATAAAGAATTGGAACTGATCGCCGAGCTCAACTACGACAGCTATTTCCTCACCGTGCAGGACATCGTCAGCTTCGCCCGCCAGCGCAACATTCTCTGCCAGGGACGTGGTTCGGCGGCCAACTCGGCGGTGTGTTATGCCCTGGGTATCACGGAAATCGACCCGAGTCAGAGCAACCTGTTGTTCGAGCGATTCCTGTCCCGGGAACGTAACGAGCCGCCGGACATCGACGTGGATTTCGAACACGAGCGCCGGGAAGAAGTGTTGCAGTACGTCTTCCAGCGTTACGGTCGTCATCGTGCGGCGCTGACGGCGGTGGTCAGCAGTTACCATGGCGCCGGGGCTGTGAGGGACGTCGCCAAGGCCCTGGGCCTGCCACCGGATCAGGTCAACGCCCTGGCCGATTGTTGTGGTCGCTGGAGCGATGAAGCGCCGCCGCTGGATCGCCTGCGTGAAGGCGGTTTCGACCCGGACAGCCCGATATTGCGCAAGGTGCTGAGCCTGACCCAGCAGCTGATCGGCTTCCCCCGGCACTTGTCCCAGCACCCCGGCGGCTTCGTGATTTCCCAGCAACCCCTGGACACCCTGGTGCCGGTGGAAAACGCCGCCATGGCCGAGCGCACCATCATCCAGTGGGACAAGGACGACCTGGATGCGGTCGGACTGCTCAAGGTGGATATCCTGGCACTGGGCATGCTCAGTGCGATCCGGCGGTGTTTCGATCTGATCGAGCGCTATCGGGGCGAGCGCTACACCTTGGCGTCATTGCCTCGCAAGGACAAGGCGACTTTTGACATGATCAGCCGCGCCGACACCATCGGCGTGTTCCAGATCGAGTCACGGGCGCAGATGGCGATGTTACCTCGGCTCAAGCCCAAGGATTTTTATGATCTGGTGATTGAAGTCGCCATTGTGCGGCCCGGTCCGATCCAGGGCGGTATGGTGCATCCGTACCTGAAGCGGCGAAATAACGAGGAAGCCGTCACCTATCCTTCGCCGGAATTGGAGGTGGTGCTTGGGCGCACCCTGGGCATTCCGTTGTTTCAAGAACAGGTCATGCAGATCGCCATCGTCGCAGCTGGCTACAGCGCCGGTGAAGCGGATCAATTGCGTCGCTCCATGGCAGCCTGGAAGCGTCACGGCGGGTTGGAGCCTCACCGCATACGCTTGGCGGAAGGCATGAAGAAAAACAAGTACACCCCCGAATTCGCCGCGCAAATCTTCGAGCAGATCAAAGGCTTCGGCAACTATGGTTTCCCCGAATCCCACGCCGCCAGTTTTGCCTTGCTAACCTATGCCAGCAGCTGGCTCAAATGCCACGAACCGGCGGCGTTCGCCTGCGCCCTGATCAACAGTTGGCCCATGGGTTTCTACAGCCCGGACCAGATCCTCCAGGATGCCCGCCGGCATCGCTTGCAGATCCACCCGGTGGACGTGCGCGCCAGCGACTGGGATTGCAGCCTCGAACCCATGGAAGGCCGGCAACCGGCGATTCGCATGGGGTTGCGCCTGATCAAGGGGTTTCGTGAAGAGGATGCCCGCCGCATCGAAGCTGCCCGCAGGCAGCGGGCCTTCAGCGATGTGGCCGATCTGGGCGAGCGCGCGCAACTCGACGCCCGGGCCCAGGCACAACTGGCCGACGCCGGTGCCTTGCAAGGCTTGGCCGGTGATCGTCATCGTGCTCGCTGGGAAGTGGCCGGAGTGCAAAAACAACTGGGCTTGTTCGCCGATTTACCCCGCCAGGAAGAACCGCCGGTGGCCTTGCCCAAACCCACGGCGGGGGAAAATCTGTTTGCCGATTACGCCACGCTCGGCACGACACTGGGCCCGCATCCGCTGGCGCTGCTGCGCCCCGAACTGCGCGCCCGACGCTGTCGCAGTTCGCGGGAGTTGCAGACGGTGGAGCATGGCCGCCACGTCAGCGTCGCCGGGCTGGTCACCGGTCGCCAACGCCCCGGCACGGCCAGCGGCGTGACCTTCGTCACCCTGGAAGATGAATTCGGCAACCTCAACGTGGTGGTCTGGCGCGACCTGGCCGAGCGTCAACGCAAAGTGCTGGTGGGTTCGCAACTGCTCAAGGTCGACGGGCGCTGGGAAAGCGTCGGTGAGGTGCGGCATTTGATTGCGGGGCGGTTGAGTGATCTGACTGAGTTGCTGGCGGGTATTGAGGTGCAGAGTCGGGATTTCCGCTAACTCTGTCACCACCTTACCCCTGTGGCGAGGGAGCTTGCTCCCGCTGGGCTGCGAAGCAGGCCCCAGGATTTTACGGTCGCTACGCACTGGTGCGCCAGCCCGGCCGAGCGGGAGCAAGCTCCCTCGCCACAGGATCCTCCCCGGATCGATCAGTATGAAACCAAACGCCAACCCTGCGCTCGAAGCTCTGATCCCAAGAAACTTTTGTATGCCGATTCCCCGCAGGCATTTTGAGGCTCAGAGTCGACCCCTATGCAGTTTCTATCCCAGAACCACGGGTGCCCCGGTTGGGGCGGTGAAATGGCCCGGCGTATCCGCGCGTACGACTGGAGCCTGACGGAGCTGGGCCCGATCGAGCAGTGGTCCGCCAGTCTGCGCAGCGCCGTGCAGATGATGCTCGCTTCGCCTTTGCCCATGGTGATGCTGTGGGGCCGCCAGGGCTTCATGATCTACAACGATGCCTATGCCGAATTCGCCGGGGGGCGCCATCCGTACCTGCTGGGCTGCGCGGTGGAACTGGGCTGGCCGGAAGTGGCGGACTTCAACCGTCACGTGCTGGACGTTTGCCTGGCTGGCGGCACCTTGTCCTACCGCAGCAAGGAACTGGTGTTGCTGCGCGACGGCAAGCCCGAAGACGTATGGATGGACCTGTATTACAGCCCCGTGCCGGACGATGACCAGGCACCGGCCGGTGTGCTGGCAATTGTCGTGGAGACCACTGAGCGCGTGCTGAGCGAGCGAGCCCGGCAAGAAGCGGAGCAGCGCTACCGCGCCGTCAATGAGCGTATCCAGTTGGCGCTGTCGGCCGGGCCATTGCTTGGCTCGTTTGTCTGGGACATTCCCAATGATGCACTGTCGGGCGATGAGCGTTTCGCCCGTACTTTCAATTACCCGCCGGATTGCTCCCTGGACGCGCTGCCTATCGAGATCGCCCGCCAGAGCATCCATCCCGATGACCTTGAAGAAGTGAACCAGCGGGTCGAGCTGACTGTGCGCACCGGCATACCCTACAGCTCGGAATACCGCATACGTCGCCCGGACGGCAATTATCTGTGGGTGCTGGCCAGCGGTCGCTGTGAATTCGATGGACAGGGCAAGCCCTTGCGTTTCCCCGGCGTGCTGATTGACATCAACGAACGCAAGGCGGCCGAAGCGTCACTGCTCAAATTCACTCGCAACCTGGAGCAGCGTGTCGCCGATGAGGTGCGAGCGCGGTTGACCGCCGAAGAACAGCTGCGTCAGTCGCAGAAGCTCGAATCCATCGGTGGCCTCACCGGCGGCGTGGCCCATGACTTCAACAACCTGCTGCAAGTGATCGCCAGCAACCTGCATCTGCTGGCGCGCCACGAGCCCGACAACCGCAACGTGCAGCGAAGGGTCGGCGCGGCCATTGAGGCGGTGGAGCGGGGCGCTAAACTCTCATCGCAGCTGCTGGCATTCGCCCGTCGCCAACCCTTGTCGCCAGCGGTCTACAACCCGGGGCGGATCTTCGATGGCATGGTTGAACTGCTGCAACGGGCCCTGGGCGAAACCATCCAGATCGAAGTGGCCTTGCCCGCATCCCCCTGGTGCATTCACGTCGATCGCAACCAGCTGGAAAATGCTCTGCTGAACCTGGCGATCAACGCCCGCGATGCCATGGGCGGTGAAGGCACCATCCGCATGATCGGCGAGAACGTGGTCCTCGATGAATCGTCGTGTGCCGGCAAAGGCATTCCGGCGGGTGACTATGTACGACTGTCGGTGATCGATCGCGGCACGGGCATGCCGCCGGACATCCTGAACCAGGTGTTCGAACCGTTCTTCACCACCAAGACCGACGGCCAGGGCACTGGGCTCGGGTTGAGCATGGTGTTCGGCTTCGTCAAGCAGAGCGGCGGCCATATCGAGATTTCCAGCCTGCTGGGGGAGGGCACCCGGGCGCAGATGTATTTCCCCCGCTGCCTTCAACCCGAGAGCGAGGAAGAGACCCGGCACGACCTGCTTCAGCCGGGACGGCAAGAGACGATCCTGGTGGTGGAGGACAATGCCGAGGTGCGCAGTGCTTCGGTGGAATTGCTGGAACAGTCCGGTTATCGGACCCTTACGGCCGCCAATGGCGATGAAGCGATGAAGCTGTTGCTCGACGGTGTCGCGGTGGACCTGATTTTCACCGACGTGGTCATGCCCGGGCTGATCAAGAGTTCGGACCTGGCGGCCTGGGCCAAGGTGCAGACGCCGCCGGTGCCGGTGCTGTTCACCTCGGGGCACACCCGCGACATCATTTCCCGCAATCATCAGCTGAGCCCAGACACCCACCTGCTGAGCAAGCCCTACGGGCCGGACGCGCTCACGCAGATGGTGCGCTCAGTGCTCAACGGCTGAGGGCGGCGCTGCAAACAAATGGAACCGAAGCCGTTGCGCTCCTTTCGAATGGACAAGGCCGGCCACTGAGTCGGCGCTGTCATGAAGAGGTGTCCAATATGAGCCACGATCCTGCAAACACGCAGCAACAAGGCCAGACGCAAACCGACTCCCCGCGCAACGACCCGGCCATCGATCCCCAGGGTACGCCCGGCTCCTCAAGCAGCCAGCCGGTCGGCCCCGCCGGGGCGGACCAGGCCCAGAGCGCCGCCAGCGAGGTCGATCAGAAGAATCACCATCAGGATAACGACAACACGTTCAGCCCTGGCTTCGAGCCTGACCCGGACCGGCCAAAATCCGAAGACAGCACAGACGCTGATATCGACACCGACGGTGGCTAGGCTTTGTAGGAAAAGTGCCTGCGCGACGATCATGCTGCGTTGAAAACAGGCTCGGAATGCTCATTTACAACCCGTAAACTCCGCTTCCTCGCCTGTTTTCGCCTTGCCTGATCGCCGCTCGGCGACTTTTCGTACAAACCCTAGGCAACAGGCCGAAAAATAAAAGGCCGTCTTCATAGGAAGACGGCCTTTTTTACAGCGCCTGAGTTATTTACTTGGGTGAGCAGCCTGAAGCTTTTTGGCCGCATCGAGGTGATGCTGCAAATCCGGCAGCATCTTCTGGGCGAACGCCTTGAGCTCGGTGTTGCCCGCCTTCTTGTCGTCGGTCACGGTCTCGGCTTCTTTCTTGAACAGGGCGATGGTTTCTTCGTGGGCCTTGACCTGGTTGTTGGCGTAGGCTGCATCGAAGGACTCATCACGCAGGTCGAGGATCTTGGCCTTGGCTTTTTTCACCAGCGTGGTTTCGTCAGGCACTTCGATGTCGTGCTTCTTCGCCAGGGCCAGCAGTTCCTGGTTGGCTTTGGTGTGGTCGGTGATCATCTTGTTGGCGAACTCCTTGACGTCCGCCGAGGCGCTTTTTTCCAGCGCCAGTTTGCTGGTCTCGATTTCCGCAATGCCACCGGCCGCCGCGTTGTCGACGAAGTCGTTGGAAGTCGCGGCCCAGGCCGCGCCCATGCTGGTACTCAAGGCAACTGCCAGGCCGAGCTGACGCAGGGTGAATCCGTCCATAAATAAGTCTCCAAACAGGTTGTAAGAGCGATTGTTGTCGCCTCTGTTAAATGGAGGGCCGAGCGCGGGCAAAGGTTTGATCACAAAGCGACACGGGACGACGAACGGTCACCGCTGGTCGGATGGGTGGTCGACAGAACGCGGTCGGCGAGGCCATCCTGATAATCGACGAGCGCCGCAAGCGGGAACCGCGAAGGCGTCTGCACGATCAACCAAAGGAGGTGTTCCATGCCGGTGACCCACGATTTGTGCCAGGATCTCAAATGCACAAAAGATCACATCCAGCAAAAACGCAGCGAGGATCCACGGCTCGACTCGTTACTTCACAAATACTCCCAAATTGATGCCGAGGTGGTGGACGCGGAGAAACCGTCCTCTGCCGGCTTGCCCGACGATGTTCTCGATACGCTCAAAAAGAAACGCCTGCTGGTGAAGGACGAAATCGTGGCGCAATTGCAGAAATAGCCTCACCAAGGCCCCTCGGATGAGCCCCTCGGATGAAGAGGGGCCTTCTGTCTGACATCGCCCCCTGTGGCGAGGGAGCTTGCTCCTGCTGGGCCGCGCAGCGGCCCCCTCTCAATTTCCCCTCAGGTCAGCGGATCCCAACGCTGCGACCAATCACTCCCGTTCCTGACGATCTCGCGCAACACCTCGAACGCCTGCTGCAACGCCGCCGAATCCCGGTCCCGGGAGTACACCAGATAGGTCGGGTAATTGAATTCCGGCGCCTTGGGCACCCGTTCCAGGATGCCGCTGTCCAGGTAGCTCTGCACGACCCGGGTGCGGAAATAGCCGCTGCCGCCGTTTTCCAGGATGTACTGCAAGGCCAGGGGGCCGAGGTTGAAGGTCACGGCGGCCTTGGCCTTGTCCGGCAGCGCGGTGTCGTGCTGACGGCGGAAGTCGCTGCTCCAGTCGATGTACACATAGGGCTCGGGGCGGGCGGCCAGGCGCACCAGGATGAGTTTTTCCTCCAGCAACTGCTCCACCTGCAACCGCGGCCAGTATTCGGGCTGATAGACCACGGCGGCATCCAACAGGCCCAGCTCCAGTTGTTGCAGCAGCTTCTCGCCATCGCGGATGTCCATGCGCAGGGCATGGCCGGGAATCTTCTGGCGCAACGCCCCGGCCCAGGCCAGCATCAACGGGTTGCAGAGGCTGACCTCGCCACCCAGATGCAAGACATTGCGGTAGCCATCGGGCAACGGCAGGTCACGCCGGGCCGCTTCCCAGGTCTGCACGAGCTGGTTGGCGTAGACCACGAAGGCCTCGCCGTCGGCGGTCAACCGTGCGCCGGCCCGGTTGCGTACGAACAACGCACAGCCAAGCTGGCTTTCGAGCTTCTGGACCCGGGCGGTAATCGCCGTCTGGGTGACATGCAGCTTCTCGGCCGCAGCGGCGAGGCTGCCGTGGCGAACAATTTCCAGGAAGGTACGGGCGAGGTCGATGTCCATGTTCAGGCCGATGCGGGGGGAGCGGGCATTGTAAGAGTTGCCAGGCGGACTCGATACCTGCAATCGGCCAGAGCGTCATCCAGCAGCACCACCGACCCCGTGGCGAGGGAGCTTGCTCCCGCTCGGCTGCGCAGCAGCCGCAAAAATACTGGGGCCGCTTCGCAGCCCAGCGGGAGCAAGCTCCCTCGCCACAGGGACTGAGTAATCCTTGAGTAAGCGGCATCACATCCAGAAACACGAATCCCGCCAAGGGGGCGGGATTCGTTGCAACCGAAAGGCTCGCGAGGAATGCGGGCGCAGTCTTAGCCTGGGAACAGCTCGGACAATTTCATCGACAGCATCATGTCGCCTTCAACGCGCAGCTTGCCGCCCATGAACGCCTGCATGCCATCGGTTTCACCGCTGACGATGCCCTTGAGGGTTTCGCTGTCCATGATCAGCGTGCAGTTGGCGTCGGCATTCTCGCCTTCCTGCAGTTCGCAGGTGCCGTCCTTGACGATCAGGGCGTACTGCTTGTCTTCGTCGGTGATGTTGAAGCCGAAGACCAGGTCCAGGCCGGCAGCGGCGGCTGGGTTGAACTTGGCTTTCATGGCTTGTACGGCGTCGGCTACGGAGGTCATGGTATCGATCCTTATTTTGGGTTGAATACAGCAAGGGGCTGCGGTCATTCGGCCTCAGCGAAAGGTGATGAGGTCCGGGGTCTTCAACAGTTGCAGGTGGGCATGACCGTTGAAAGAAGCCAGGGCGACCTCGCTGCCCCTGAATTTCAGGTGGTTGAGCGAGGTGTTGACGATTTGCCAATTCAGTTCGAAGGCCTGTCTGGCGGGTATCTGGGTAATCAGGTGGAGCAGGGCGGTGATGGTGCCGCCGGAAGTGAACACGGCGATCTTCTGCGAGTTGTCGGCCTGCTCCAGGATCCGCAATAGACCGGCCTGGACGCGCTCGACGAAACCCAGCCAGCTTTCCAGCCCGGGCGGATCGTAGCGGCCGCTGAGCCAGCGCTCGACGATCAGGGCGAAGATGCGTTGGAATTCGCCGCGATTCTGCGCGGCGTTACGCAGGATCTCCAGCGCCTCGGGCTCCTCGGGGAGCATGTCGGGCAGCAGGGCACGGATGACCGCATCGGCATCGAACTCGTTGAATGCGGCGTCGATTTCCAGCACGGGCACCGGCACCCCGGCGGCGGCCATCTGGCCGAGCGCGCCCGTGGCGGTATCCTGCTGGCGACGCAGGTCGCCCGAGAGGCAGCGATCGAACACGATACCCAGCTCTGCTAGGTGATCGCCCAACACTTGCGCCTGACGCACGCCAGTGGGCGAAAGGACATCGTAGTCGTCCGCACCAAAGGAGGCCTGGCCATGTCGAATCAGATAGATGCTGCCCACGTCCGCGTCGTCCCGGTACGTTGAAGGTCTGGCGAGGTTATGAGGATGGCCGTGAGCTGTCAATGAAAAAACATACGCTTGTTTGAAATGCCTGTTTACAGCCGGCAACGCCCGTGTTTGTCAGCGCTGGAGCATAGGCGCTCATTGCCGGGCGCGCCAAGGTAACCGCAGGTTTCATGGCTGGCCGCGAGGCGAGCGCATGGGTATGCTGGGAGCGATCCACGCCCGCGCTTGAGCGGCGTATTGAATTTATCAGGAGCCATTGTGGAGTTCTTCATCGAATACGCCAGTTTTCTGGCCAAGACCGTGACCCTGGTGATCGCCATTCTGGTGGTCCTGGCCAGTTTTGCTGCGCTGCGCAGCAAGGGGCGGCGCAAGTCTGCCGGCCAGTTGCAGGTGAGCAAGCTCAACGATTTCTACAAAGGGCTGCGTGAGCGCCTGGAGCAGACGCTGCTGGACAAAGACCAGCTCAAGGCGCTGCGCAAGACCGAAGGCAAGGCTGAAAAGGCCGAGAAGAAACAGAAGGCCAAGCCCGCTGCCAAACCCCGGGTGTTCGTGCTGGATTTCGACGGCGACATCAAGGCTTCGGCCACCGAGAGCCTGCGCCATGAAATCACCGCGTTGCTGACCCTCGCGACCCCCAAGGATGAAGTGGTACTACGCCTGGAAAGCGGCGGTGGCATGGTCCACAGCTATGGCCTGGCCTCGTCGCAACTGGCGCGGATCCGTCAGGCCGGGGTGCCGCTGACGGTGTGCATCGACAAGGTCGCGGCCAGCGGCGGCTACATGATGGCGTGCATCGGCGAGAAGATCATCAGCGCCCCGTTCGCCATCCTCGGCTCCATCGGCGTCGTCGCCCAATTGCCCAACGTCAACCGGTTGCTGAAGAAACACGACATCGATTTCGAGGTGCTGACTGCTGGTGAGTACAAGCGCACCTTGACGGTGTTTGGCGAAAACACCGAGAAGGGCCGGGAGAAGTTCCAGGAAGACCTGGACATCACCCATGAGCTGTTCAAGAGCTTTGTCTCCAACTACCGCCCGCAACTGGATATCGATGAAGTGGCGACCGGTGAGGTCTGGCTGGGTGTCGCGGCGCTGGGCAAGCAACTTGTGGACGAACTGAAGACCAGCGACGAATACCTGGCCGAACGAGCCAAGGGCGCCGAGCTGTACCATCTGCACTACGCCGAGCGCAAAAGCCTGCAGGAACGCATCGGCGTGGCGGCCAGCGGTTCGGTTGACCGGATCCTGTTGAGCTGGTGGAGTCGTTTGACCCAGCAGCGGTTCTGGTAATCCACCAAGCCCGCTCTCGCCACTACCCCTGTGGGAGCGAGCCTGCTCGCGATAGCGGTGTGTCAGCTTGCATTGATTTAAATGTACTGACGCCATCGCGAGCAGGCTCGCTCCCACAATGTGATTGAAGATGGCTTCAATCCTTCGGCCAGCACAAATCCCCCTGTGGGAGCGGGCTTGCTCGCGAAGACGGCGGCACAGCCAGCATCATCTATTCAAACTGACCGCTTTCGCGAGCAAGCCCGCTCCCACAGGGGGCGAGGTGGTTTGAAGAGCGTCGTCCACCCATAAAAAAGCCCTGAGCCGGATGACCCGGTCCAGGGCTTTTTACTGGCGCAATCTCAGCGCCGACGGAACAGCGGCAGCGGCTCGTCAGTGGCCGCCTGGTAGGTGACCGAGAAGTCCTGGAGGCTTTCAAGGGCCTCGTAGGGATCCTTGTCGGCACGCAAGGCAAAGGCGTCGAAACCGCAGCGGCGCATGTAGAACAGCTGGTCGCGCAGTACATCGCCAATCGCCCGCAACTCACCCTTGAAGCCATAGCGCTCACGGAGCAGGCGGGCGTTGGAGTAGCTGCGCCCGTCGGTGAAGGCCGGGAAGTTCAGGGCAATGACCTGCAACTGGTTGGCGTCTTCACCGATTTCTTCCGCTTCCTCGTCTGCGTCCAGCCACACGCCCAGGCCGCCATCGCGGACCTTGAGTGCGCGAGCGTGATCACGCCACAGGGACAACGGGACGATCAGATCATCGCAGTTGGAAATGCCATCGAGAGTCGCGTCCTTGGGCAGCAGGTGCCAGGTTTCGTCGATGACCTCGTTGTTCTTAATGATTCGCTGCATAGACGCGTTCCTTGAAGAGGTCGATGCCAATACGTTGGTAAGTGTCGATGAAGCGCTCGTCTTCGGTACGTTGTTCAACGTACACGTCGATCAGCTTCTCGATCACGTCCGGCATGTCATCCTGGGCAAACGAAGGGCCGAGGATCTTGCCCAGGCTGGCGCCACGGGCACCGCTGCCGCCGAGGGAGACCTGATAGAACTCTTCGCCTTTCTTGTCCACGCCCAGGATGCCGATATGGCCAACGTGGTGGTGACCACAGGCGTTCATGCAACCGGAAATGTTCAGGTCCAGCTCGCCGATGTCGAACAGGTAGTCCAGATCGTCGAAGCGACGCTGGATCGATTCGGCGATAGGGATCGACTTGGCGTTGGCCAGGGAGCAGAAGTCACCGCCCGGGCAGCAGATGATGTCGGTCAGCAAGCCGATGTTCGGCGTGGCGAAACCCTGCTCGCGCAGCTCGCCCCACAGGGTGAACAACTGGCTCTGTTCGACGTCCGCCAGAATGATGTTCTGTTCATGGGAGGTGCGCAGGTGGCCGAAGCTGTAGCGATCGGCCAGGTCGGCCACTGCGTCCAGCTGCTTATCGGTGATGTCCCCCGGCGCTACGCCGGTCGGCTTCAGCGACAGGGTCACGGCGACGTAGCCAGGTTTCTTGTGGGCCAGGGTGTTGCGGGTGCGCCACCGGGCGAAGCCTGGGTGCTCTTTGTCGAGCGCGGCCAGCTCGGCGTCCTGATTGCTCAGGGCCTTGTATTGCGGATCGACGAAGTGCTTGGCAACGCGATGGACTTCGGCTTCGGTCAGGGTGGTCTGGCCGCCGCGCAGATGAGCCATTTCGGCTTCGACCTTCTCGGCGAACACTTCCGGTGTCAGGGCCTTGACCAGGATCTTGATCCGCGCCTTGTACTTGTTGTCACGACGGCCATAGCGGTTGTAGACCCGCAGGATGGCGTCGAGGTAGCTCAGCAGGTCCTGCCATGGCAGGAACTCGTTGATGAACGCACCGACCACCGGCGTACGGCCCAGGCCGCCGCCCACCAGGACACGGAAGCCCAGTTCGCCGGCGGCGTTGTAGACCGCCTCCAGGCCGATGTCATGGACTTCGATGGCCGCACGGTCCGAACTCGAGCCATTGATGGCGATCTTGAACTTGCGCGGCAGGTAGGCGAATTCCGGGTGGAAGGTGGTCCACTGGCGCACGATCTCACACCACGGACGCGGGTCGATCAGCTCATCGGCGGCCACGCCGGCAAACTGGTCGGTGGTGACGTTACGCAGGCAGTTGCCGCTGGTCTGGATCGCGTGCATCTGCACAGTCGCCAGCTCCGCCAGGATATCGGGCACATCTTCCAGGGCTGGCCAGTTGTACTGGACGTTCTGCCGGGTACTGATGTGGGCGTAGCCCTTGTCGTAGTCACGGGCAATCTGGGCCAGCTTGCGCACCTGGCGCGAATTCAACTGACCATAAGGCACGGCCACCCGCAGCATCGGGGCGAAACGCTGGATGTAGAGGCCATTCTGCAAGCGCAGAGGGCGGAATTCTTCTTCGCTCAGCTCGCCTGCCAGGTAGCGTCGGGTCTGATCACGGAACTGCTTGACGCGGTCCTCGATGATCCGCTGATCGTACTCGTCATATACGTACATATAAGTCTCGGTCTCAGGCTTGGGCCGATCAGAAACAGCTGCGTATTGGCTCGCTGGAATCGGGTTCTGCCTCGGCAATTCTGCGCGCACGGCCGCGCACTCCTAAAGGAGCCGGTGCACGATACCTGTTTTGAGTTATGCGCAAAAGTGATGTTTGAGTATATGCAAAGAACCAAATCGACTAATGCGCTTCATTATTAGCTAACCCACATTTGTCGTACGGGCAATCATCGTCTTAACTGTGGTCGAGTCCCTATGCAATCACCTACAAAACCGACAAGAGGCGATGCAATGAGCAATCCGACCAAAGCAAGGAAAAGCGACAGTACCGTTGATGCCTGGGCCATCCTGTTCCTGATTATCCTGGTGGTGGGCACGGCGGTGTTCTGGGTCAGCCATCAGTAACCAGTCGTCCACTATAACCCTCTGTGGGAGCGAGCCTGCTCGCGATAGCGGTGGTTCAGCCAACGATGATGTCGACTGACTTACCGCTATCGCGAGCAGGCTCGCTCCCACAAGGTTATACGCCAGTCCGGGAAGTTACATCCCCGCCAGATGCACCACCAGCTTGACGATGCCAAACAGCGTCAGGGCGAAGATCACCGTGAAGGCGATCCCCAAGATCACGAAGTGACTCGGTTTGCCGTGGGTGAAGTCACGGGCGCGGTTCTTGCCGCTCTGCACGCCGAAAGCGGCGGCCAGTACGCTGTGCATCATCTGCAACAGGGTGGGCGGCTTGTTGTCGATTGGATCGTCCATAAATCCCTCGTCTGCTGTGTTTGAGGCAAGCATAGACAAAAGATCGCCGCCTGCGGCAGCGTGTAGGGTCAACAGGAATGCCGGGCCTTCTGACCTCATGTCTCTACTGTCAGTTCTGCCAGTATCCGCCGGGCTGTGATTGGGCCACCCTAACGTCTCTGGTCATTGCAGGGATATGCATCATGGATGCTGAATGTTCGTTCACCGCAGCAGGCTTCTCTCGCTGGGTCGTGACGGCGTGCGTTTTTTTCCTGGGCCTGCTTGCTGCAGGCTGCCGCAACACGCCAATTGACAGCCAGATGGATGCGCCACAATCGACGCCAGCCAGTGTATATGCCGACTCGATCGGCTCTGCCCGCTTTGAGCGTTCGGCCGTGAAGGTTGAGCAGGGCTATACGGTGGAAAGTGGCAATCTGTATAGCCGTGATGGAGATGCAGGCTCGCTGGTGGTGGTTCGGTCACCGGATGGGGCGGTCGTGGGGATCATCAACGAGCCCGGTAAACATGGCTTGTTAAAAGTAGACCCCCAAGGCCGGCGTACATTTATCGCTGAGCCAGCAGGAGATTTATTGGAAAATGATACAGTCAAGCCACAGGAAGATATTGGTCGTCAGGCGACGGTCAGTGGTGGGCACTCATACATCGATATGCTCTTCGCGTACTCTGCCAATGCGCTGAATCAGCTGGATGTCGATCCCATCGCTTACGCGCTTGCACAGGTGGAAATGGTCAATCTCAGCTTACGAAGTTCTCGCATCAGTGAAGTTTCGTTGCGACTCAGCGCCGTCAATGTTTTTGATGTGCTTCACAATACCAGTAGCGTGGGGTTGGCTAGTTGGCAAAGCCTTCTTGGCCCCTATCGAGATCAGTACAAAACCGATGTGAATGCGGCCATTTCGGCGGGCACCAACCAGGAGCAGGGAAGAGCATATTTTCGGGGTTATACAAGTGTTAGCGCCTGGTTTGCACCCACTACTTTTGCGCATGAGATAGGGCATAACGTCGGAGGGGAACATTGTGAAGAGGCAAACGGTTCGGATTACAACTATGGCTACAACAACGGCAGAACCAAAACCAATCTGTGTACCGGTAGTCGATCCCTCTACTATTCGACACCTGCAGTCAATGATAGCCATGGCTTGCCGATAGGGAATGCAAGGACGGCCGACATGGCCCGCGTCTGGCGCGAAAGTGCCCCGCTGTTCAGCAGCTTCAAGCCTGAACTCCCAGGCCTGCGGATGATGATCGCCAGTCATCCCGGTAATACCTATGGACAAGCCGCTGCCGGGCTCAGCATTCCAGGCGGGGAATCGCAAAACGTCGCCATCGTGGCGCTGTCGCAAGAAGTGGGGCCGGTAAGGCTCGTGGCGAATGGCTTGGGAAGTTCCGCGCTACTTTCCGTGAAACTACTCAACGCTGAAGGTCGCGACGTAACGGTCAGGCTTCGCGCCAGTCGTCTCAAGGAAACATGCAAATCGCCCATGAATGTTTATGGAGCTTGTGCAGGTCCTTTTCCAACGATTTTTCGGCTTGAATATGACTCTACTGATGCGGGTAATGCCAACTTATCACCGGGGTATTACAACGGGTTACTTGTACTGGAAGCACAAAGTCCTGATTCTGATTGGAAAATGCCGATAAATGTAGCTGTTTCGCTGCGTAAATGATGTGAACTTTGCTGGTTCCGTGCAGAAGGGATCAGTAGCGGGTACGGCTTTTTCTGCTCGACACTCTAGGATGCTCTCCACACCAGATCACGTGTGAAGAAAGCATCCTTAAGCGCTGCCTGATTAGTTGTCATACCCCAAATTAGGCGCCAACCAGCGTTCGGTCACACTCAACTCCTGGCCTTTGCGGCCGGTATAGCTCTGCACCTGATCCTTATCAATCTTGCCCACCGCAAAGTACTGCGCCTGGGGATGGGCGAAGTACCAGCCGCTGACTGCCGCCGCCGGGAACATGGCGTAGTGCTCGGTAAGGAACACGCCGCTGCGTCCGGCCTTCAGTTCGCTGGCCTCGGGGTCGAGCAGGCGGAACAGGGTGGCTTTCTCGGTGTGGTCCGGGCAGGCCGGGTAGCCGGGGGCAGGGCGGATGCCGGTGTATTGCTCCTTGATCAGCGCTTCGTTGTCCAGGCTTTCGTCCTGGGCATAGCCCCAGTAGTCCTTGCGCACCTGCTGGTGCAGCCATTCGGCGCAGGCCTCGGCGAGGCGGTCGGCCAGGGCCTTGACCATGATCGAGTTGTAGTCGTCGCCAGCCTCCTGATAGGCCTTGGCCACTTCTTCGGCGCCGATGCCGGCGGTGGTGATGAAACCGCCCACGTAGTCCGTCACGCCGCTGTCCTTGGGGGCGACGAAGTCGGCCAGGGAAAAGTTCGGCTTGCCGTCGGTCTTGATGATCTGCTGGCGCAGGTGATGCAGGCGGGCCAGCGGCTTGCCGTCCTCGCCGTAGACTTCCAGGTCGTCGTCATGCACCTGGTTGGCCGGCCAGAAGCCGAACACGGCGCGGGCGCTGATGAGTTTCTCGTCGATGAGCTTGCGCAGCATGGCCTGGGCATCGGCGTATAGCGCGGTGGCGGCTTCCCCGACCACTTCGTCGGTGAGGATGCGTGGGAATTTTCCGGCCAGATCCCAGGAAATGAAGAACGGCGTCCAGTCGATGTAGTCGGCGAGCACGTTCAGGTCGATGTCGTCCAGCACCTTGGCACCGGTGAAGGTCGGTTTGACCGGCTGGTAGCCGCTCCAGTCGAACTGCGGCTTCTTCGCCACGGCAGCCGGATAGCTCAGGCGCTCGGTGCGGGCACTGCGATTGGCGGTGCGCTCACGCACGTCGGCGTATTCCAGGCGGGTCTTCTCGACGAACGCCGGCTTGAGTTCCTTGGACAGTAGCTGGGTGGCGACGCCGACGGCGCGTGAGGCGTCAGTGACGTAGACCACCGCATCGTTGCTGTACTTGGGGTCGATCTTCACTGCAGTGTGGGCCTTGGAGGTCGTCGCACCGCCGATCATCAACGGCAGGTGGAAGTCCTGGCGCTGCATTTCGCGTGCGACGTGCACCATTTCATCCAGGGACGGGGTGATCAGCCCGGACAGGCCGATGATGTCGCACTTCTCGTCCTTGGCCACCTGCAGGATCTTCTCCGCCGGCACCATCACGCCCAGGTCGACAATGTCATAGCCGTTGCAACCCAGTACCACGCCGACGATGTTCTTGCCGATGTCATGGACGTCGCCCTTGACCGTCGCCATCAGGATCTTGCCCTTGGCTTCCGGCTTGTCGCCTTTTTCCGCCTCGATGAACGGAATCAGATGGGCCACGGCCTGCTTCATGACGCGGGCGGACTTCACCACCTGGGGCAGGAACATCTTGCCGGCGCCGAACAGGTCGCCGACGATGTTCATGCCGGCCATCAGCGGGCCTTCGATCACCTCGATCGGGCGAGCGAAGGACAGGCGCGACTCTTCGGTGTCTTCGACGATGTGGGTGGTGATGCCCTTGACCAGCGCATGTTCCAGGCGCTTGTTCACATCCCAGTTGCGCCACTCTTCGGTTTCCGCTTCCTTGACGCTGCCGTCGCCCTTGTACTTGTCGGCGATGGCGAGGAGGGCGTCGGTGCCTTCCGGGGTGCGATTGAGGATTACGTCCTCCACCGCATCGCGCAGCTCTTGCGGGATCTGGTCGTAGATCTCCAGCTGACCGGCGTTGACGATACCCATGGTCAGGCCCGCGCGGATTGCGTAGAGCAGGAACACTGAGTGAATCGCCTCGCGCACCGGGTTGTTGCCGCGGAACGAGAACGACACGTTGGACACACCGCCCGAGGTCAGCGCGTACGGTAGTTCGTCTCGTACATAGGCACAGGCGTTGATGAAGTCCACGGCATAGTTATTGTGCTCTTCGATGCCGGTGGCGACGGCGAAAATGTTCGGGTCGAAAATGATGTCTTCCGGCGGGAAGCCGACTTCATTGACCAGGATGTCGTAGGAGCGCTTGCAGATCTCCTTCTTGCGCGCCTCGGTATCGGCCTGGCCGGCTTCGTCGAAAGCCATCACCACCACGGCGGCGCCGTAGCGCTTGCACAGTTTGGCGTGATGGATGAATTGCTCGACGCCTTCCTTCATGCTGATGGAGTTGACGATGCCCTTGCCTTGGATGCACTTGAGGCCGGCTTCGATCACCTCCCACTTGGAGGAGTCGATCATGATCGGCACGCGGGAAATGTCCGGTTCGCCGGCGATCAGATTGAGGAAGGTCACCATGGCCTTCTTCGAATCGAGCATGCCCTCGTCCATGTTGATGTCGATCACCTGCGCACCGGCCTCGACCTGTTGCAGGGCCACTTCCAGGGCTTCGGTGTAGTTGTCCTCGCGGATCAGCCGGGCGAACTTGGCGGAACCGGTGATGTTGGTCCGCTCGCCGACGTTGACGAACAGCGAGCTGCGATCAATGGTGAACGGTTCCAGGCCCGACAGCCGACAAGCCCGGGGGATTTCCGGAATCTGCCGTGGTGCGTAGCCGGCCACGGCCTTGGCGATGGCTTCGATGTGCGCCGGGGTGGTGCCGCAGCAGCCGCCGACGATGTTCAGGAAACCACTCTGGGCGAACTCCTCGATGACCTTGGCGGTGTCCGCCGGCAGTTCGTCGTACTCGCCGAATTCGTTGGGCAGGCCGGCGTTCGGGTGCGCCGAGACGTGAGTGTTGGCCTTGTTCGACAGCTCTTCGAGGTACGGGCGCAGTTCGCTGGCGCCCAGGGCACAGTTCAGGCCGACGGAAATCGGCTTGGCATGGGCCACGGAGTTCCAGAAGGCTTCGGTGGTCTGGCCGGACAGGGTGCGACCGGAGGCGTCGGTGATGGTGCCGGAGATCATGATCGGCAGTTCGACGCCCAGTTCCTCATAAACCCCTTGCACGGCGAAAATCGCCGCCTTGGCGTTCAACGTGTCGAAAATGGTTTCGATCAGGATCAGGTCGGCACCGCCTTCGATCAGGCCCTTGGTGGCCTCGGTGTAGTTCTCCACCAGTTCATCGAAGGTCACGTTGCGATAACCAGGATTGTTCACGTCCGGCGACAGCGAGCAGGTGCGGCTGGTCGGGCCGAGCACGCCGGCGACGAAGCGTGGCTTGTCCGGGGTTTCCAGGGTCTTGGCGTCGGCCACCTTGCGGGCCAGACGCGCGCCTTCCAGGTTCAGCTCGTAGGCCAGGCCCTGCATGCCGTAGTCGGCCTGGGATACCTGGGTGGCGTTGAAGGTGTTGGTTTCCAGGATGTCGGCGCCGGCGTCCAGGTAGGCTTTTTCGATGGCGCCGATCACGTCCGGGCGAGTCAGCACCAGCAGGTCGTTGTTGCCCTTGACGTCGCTCGGCCAGTCGGCGAAGCGCTTGCCGCGGTAGTCCTGTTCTTCCAGCTTATAGCTCTGGATCATCGTGCCCATGCCGCCGTCGAGGATCAGGATGCGTTCCTTGAGGGCTTGCTGGAGAAGATAAAGGCGAGCGCTGCGATCAGACATAGGACTACCTGGGAAAAAAGACCATTACGAAGCCACGGATCATAGCAAACCTGCGCCGGATTTGATCGCGCAGGGCTTTTGCATGAATATCGCTCATGTTTGCAAGGCGATGCTGGCCCGGTAGAATCGCCGCATTCATTTCCGGGATCCAAGACATGCCGTACCGCGTCTTATTCGGCAGTCTGTTGCTGCTGTTGTCGTTCACCACAGTGGCAAAGGATCCGGCCCCTGCGCTTTCCTATACCCGCGATATCCAGCCGATCTTCACGGAAAAATGCGTGGCCTGTCATGCCTGCTACGACTCGGCCTGCCAGTTGAACCTGGGCAGTGGCGAAGGCGTATCCCGAGGGGCGAGCAAGATCCCGGTCTACGACGGTGAACGGCGCCAGGCTGCCGCGCCGACTCGCTTGTTCTATGACGCTTCCGGTCAGCGTGCCTGGCAGCAAAAGGGTTTCTATTCGGTGCTCGACGCCCAGGGCAGCCAGGCGGCGCTGATGGCGCAGATGCTGGAGCTGGGGCACAGCGCGCCGTTGCAGCCCAACGCCAAGTTGCCCGCGGACATCGTGTTGGGCCTCAACCGTGACAACAGTTGCCCAATGCCGGGGCAATTCGCCGAATACGCCGGTGCCCATCCCAAGGAAGGCATGCCCCTGGCCGTGACCGGCCTGACCGACCAGCAGTACCAGACGCTGCAGCGCTGGCTGGCGGCCGGTGCGCCGATCGACCAGCAAGCCCTGGCGCCAAGCGCCGCCGAAGCCCTGCAGGTGGTGCAATGGGAAAACCTGCTCAACGCCCCCGGAGCCCGGGAAAGCCTGGTGGGGCGCTGGCTGTATGAGCACTGGTTCCTGGCACACATTTATTTCAAGGACGGCGAACCGGGGCATTTCTTCCAGTGGGTGCGTTCGCGCACGCCCACCGGCCAGCCTATCGACCTGATCAATACCCGCCGCCCGAATGACGACCCGGGCACCCGCGTGTATTACCGGCTGTGGCCGGTGCAAGGGGTGATCGTGCATAAGACGCACATTACCTATGGCTTGAGTGCGGCGAAGATGGCGCGGGTCAAGAGCCTGTTCTACAGCGGCAAGTGGCAAGTCACCGCGTTGCCGGGCTACGGGCCGGAGCGTCGCGCCAATCCGTTTTCCACTTTCGAAGCGATCCCGGCCCAGGCCCGCTACCAGTTCATGCTCGATAATGCCGAGTATTTCGTGCGCACCTTCATTCGTGGGCCGGTGTGCCGGGGCCAGATTGCCACCGACGTGATCCGCGACAATTTCTGGGCGCTGTTCCAGGCCCCCGAGCACGACCTTTACATCACCGACCCGAATTATCGCGGCCAGGCCACGCCGTTGCTGGCGATGCCGGGGCAGAATGACGATGTCGGCAGCGTCTTGAGCCTGTGGGTCGCCTACCGGGACAAGCGCAACGAGTACGAAGCCCTGCGCCGCGACAATTACGCCGAGCTGCCGGCGCCGAGTTGGTCGACCTTGTGGGCCGGTAACGACAATGCGTTGTTGAGCATCTTCCGGCATTTCGACAGCGCCTCGGTCACCAAGGGCCTGATTGGCGAAGTGCCGCAGACCCTGTGGCTGTTCGACTTCCCGTTGCTGGAGCGCACCTATTATCAGTTGGCGGTGAATTTCGATGTGTTTGGCAATGTGTCCCACCAGGCCCAGACCCGGCTGTACTTCGACCTGATCCGCAACGGCGCGGAACAGAATTTCCTGCGCCTGATGCCGGCCGACTCGCGGGAAGGCTACCTGGATGATTGGTACCAGTCTGGCGGCCAATTCAAGATGTGGCTTGATTATGAGGCTATCGACGATGACAAGCCGACAGCGCTCAAGCTTGACGAACATGACCCGAAACGCGATTTCGCCCAGCAATTGCTGATCCGTTATGGCGATTTGAACGCGCGCCCCGATCCGATCAACCGCTGCGACGGCGCTTATTGTTCACGCCCGAACATCGATCCGGCCCTGCAGAACGCCGAACAGGCCCTGAGTCGCCTGGTGTCGCGGCCGGCGGCAGGGCTCAGCGTGATCAATCAGTTGCCGGAGGCGACGATGCTGCGTATCGAAACCACCAATGGACATCGGGAGATCTACAGCCTGATGCGCAACCGGGCCCACAGTAATGTGGCGTTCATGTTGGGTGAGGAAATGCGCTACCAGCCGGGGCTGGACACCCTGACGGTCTATCCGGGCGTATTCAGCAGCTACCCGAATTTCATCTTCAACATCCCGGCCGCGCAGGTGCCGGCGTTCGTTGATGCGATGGAGGGTGCCCAGGATGAGCAGGCGTTCGAACGGATCGTCGAGCGCTGGGGCATTCGTCGCAGCCATCCGCAGTTCTGGCATTACTTCCACGATTTGAGCCAGTACATCCGTGAGACTGAGCCGCTGGAGGCAGGGGTGCTGGACATGAATCGCTACCAGAATCTCTGATCTGCATGCCCGGCGGCAAGCTCCGTGCCGCCGCCTGCTTTCCTGACAAAAATACTAGGACTTTGTCCGGAGCGATGATTGGCGTAAACTGCCGGCAAGCCTGCGAGGAGTTTCCATGACCGCCATTACGATTACCGATGCCGCCCACGATTACCTGGCCGACCTGCTGTCCAAGCAGAACACTCCGGGGATCGGGATCCGTATCTTCATCACCCAGCCCGGCACCCAGTACGCGGAGACGTGCATTGCCTACTGCAAGCCCGGGGAAGAAAAACCCGAAGACACCGCGCTGGGGCTCAAGAGCTTCACTGCGTACATCGACTCGTTCAGCGAAGCGTTCCTGGACGATGCAGTCGTCGACTACGCCACCGACCGCATGGGCGGCCAGCTGACCATCAAGGCGCCGAACGCCAAGGTGCCGATGGTCAATGCCGACAGCCCGATCAACGAGCGCATCAATTACTACCTGCAAACCGAAATCAACCCGGGGCTCGCCAGCCACGGTGGCCAGGTTTCGCTGATCGACGTGGTGGAAGATGGCATCGCCGTGCTCCAGTTCGGCGGCGGCTGCCAAGGCTGCGGCCAGGCCGACGTGACCTTGAAGGAAGGCATCGAGCGCACCTTGCTCGAACGCATTCCAGAGCTCAAGGGCGTACGCGACGTGACCGATCACACGCAGAAAGAAAACGCTTACTACTGATAGATATCGCCGCAATCCTTGTGGGAGCGGGCTTGCTCGCGAATGCGTCGGCACATTTAACATTGATGCAAGCTGACCCACCGCATCGCGAGCAGGCTCGCTCCCACAGTAGATCGATGTTGAACACAGAATCTGTGAACACCAGAGATCCCTGTGGGAGCGGGCTTGCTCGCGAATACGTCGGCACATTCAACATTGATGCAAGCTGACCCACCGCATCGCGAGCAGGCTCGCTCCCACAGTAGATCGATGTTGAAGACAGAATCTGTGAACACCAGAGATCCCTGTGGGAGCGGGCTTGCTCGCGAATACGTCGGCACATTCAATATTGATTCGGGCTGGCCCACCGCTTTCGCGAGCAAGCCGGCTCACAAAAGGGGCCGTCTTGATTTGGCTGACGGGTCAAGGCCGGTAGAGATGCGCATGCCCCGCACGATACAGCGAGGACTCGCTGAATACGTCGTTGCCTAGCACCCGTCCCACCAGGATCAGCGCTGTGCGGCGGAAGCCTTTGGCCTGCACTTTTGCCGCAATGTCGGCCAACGTCCCCATGACCCAATCCTGATCCGGCCAAGTGGCGCGGTGGATCACGGCGATCGGGCAATCCGCGCCGTAGTGGGGCAGCAGCTCGTCGATGATTTTTTCCAGATGATTGACCCCCAGGTGAATCGCCATGGTCGCGCCGTGTCGGGCCAGGCTGCCCAGTTCTTCACCAGCGGGCATGGCGGTTTTGTCTGCGTAGCGGGTGAGGATCACGCTCTGGGAAATGTCCGGCAGGGTCAGCTCGGCGCCCAGCAGGGCGGCGCAGGCTGAGGTCGCGGTGACGCCGGGGATGATCTCGAAAGGAATGTCCAGGTCCCGCAAACAACGAATCTGCTCGCCAATCGCCCCATACAGGCTCGGGTCGCCGGAATGCACCCGGGCCACGTCCTGGCCGTTGAGGTGGGCCGTGCGAATCAGCTCGATAATCTGTTCAAGGTGCAGTTCGGCACTGTTGATCACCTGTTCGGCGCAATGCCCTTCAAGCACGGCGGCCGGCACCAGGGAACCCGCATAGATGATGATCGGGCAACTGCGGATCAGCCGCTGGCCCTTGACCGTGATGAGTTCCGGGTCGCCGGGGCCGGCGCCGATGAAGTAAACGGTCATGACCGGCTCCTGTGAAAAGGTGGATGGGCGTCGCCCAGATGAAGATCGCTCATGATCCCGAAGGCGGATTATCGGATTTTACGATACGCACGCCAATGCCAGGGTGCTCCCGGGGCCTCTCTGGCGAGAAACCCGCAGCGTTGCGGGCGTCGTGCCCAGGCGGTCGGCCAGGGCCAGGGCTGCGCTTTCGGCAATGCCGTAGCAGCCGGTACGCTCGAAGGCGATCTCGGAACGATGGGTGAGCCGCTGCTGATAGTCGACCAACTGTTCGGCGCTGAAGCAGACCAGCGGCAGCGCCAGTTGCTCGGCCAATGCCAGCAAACCCGGTTCGTCACGCTTGAGGTCGATACTGGCCAGGGCCTGGAGCTGATGTCGCTCGATTCCATGGGCCAGCAGCGTCTGGTCGAGCAAGGCCAGCAGTGTGCTGGCCGGGCAACCGCGCTGGCAGCCCAGGCCGACCACCAGGATCGGCCCGTTGCTCATGCGTCGTGCTGGGCTTGATCGGCGCGGCGAAACAGCCAGGTGCTGATCAGGCCCAATGCCAGCCAGAACACCACGTTGGTCAGCTGCGAGGCGATCTTGAACTGGCTCTCCAGCGCTTCGGGTGCCAGCATCGAGTGGACTTCCGGCTGCGGTGCGCCGATGACGTGAGGCACCAGCAGCGTCGCCAGGCCCAGCAGCTTGAGCAGCCAGTGCCTGCCGAAGGCGATCAGGGCGATACCCACTGCGGTGGACGCTGCCGTGCCGATCCACCACATCTGCCGTTGAGCCAGGTCCGCAGCGGCGGTACCGGGCAATTCCGGCGGCAGGCCGAGGGTCGGTGCCAGGACGAACGTCGCATAACCGGCCAGACCCCAGAGCAGGCCCTGGGATGTGCGAGCCGGCGTGCGCAAGGTGTAGAGACCTGCAAGCATCAGGGCGAAACCCACCGCGACCACCAGGTTACCGCCAGTGGTTGCGAGCACGCGCTGCCAGCCGTCTTCCGGTTCCCAGGCTTCGGCATCGTGGGTGTGGGCGACGCCGTCGACGTGTTGATGGACTTCGGCGGCCGGGGCCTTTTCGTAGGTTTCAGCCTGCAGAATCAATGGCGACACCCAGAAACTTTGCAGGAGTGTCAGCAGCAGGGCGGCCGGCAATCCGCTGAAGCCGGCGGTCTGGGCGATTCGCTTGAACATGGCGTCAGGTCTCAATGGCACGGAAAGGCAGCGCTGTGGCGGGTGTCATGGGCCGCGTTGTGCACGGCTTCGATATGGGAGAAACCGGCGAAGTACACCAGTGCCGCGCCCATGATCGAGGCGAGGATGGCCGCGCTCAGGCGTTGGCTCAGGGTGCTGGTGCTGCTGGCGGAGCGGGCGGTGCTGCTGATGGTCGACATGGCGCTTCCCTCTGTTTTTGTCCAGTGGGTGATACGAGCGCAATGAAACCCCGGGCGCAAGCCCGCCAAGGTTCGAACAGCGCCCGCCCACCGCGGGTTTGTTGAATATGTGTCATGGGCCGGTCTCCGGACTCGCGAGGGGCAGGGCTGGGCCGTGCCTGCAAGCGTCACCTTCCCATGTCATCGGACACAGTGGCTCAGACGCTTCGCTCGCTTACCGTTGCGGGGGCAGCACCGGACTGACGTGGCCTTGAAGTAAAGCACACGATTCACCGGTTTCCCGTTTCACCCTGTGAAGGGCACCCGTAACTAGGCGCACAGGAGAGCATGGGTGGGGCTGAGTCGTCAATGTACAAGGGGCGTGGCGATCGGGCTGTTGTGGCGAGGGAGCTTGCTCCCGCTCGGTTGCGCAGCGACCGTAAAGAGCCCGGGGGCCGTTGCGCTGCCCAGCGGGAGCAAGCTCCCTCGCCACAACAGCGTCCTGCATATTGCTTGCGGACATTGACCCGCCCCCATACCCTGCGTAGCCTTGCGCCTTCGAGGTTCTTCGACACGCGTCGAAGCTAAGAAGGGAACGCGGTCCAAGCCGCGGCTGCCCCCGCAACTGTGAGCGGTGATGTTGCTGCAAGGCCACTGTAGATGCCTTTACCAAGGCACACGGGAAGGCGCAGCGAATGCCAGTGCCAGGCTTGATTGAAGCCGACACCGGCCCACCGTCAGCCAGGAGACCTGCCTCGAGACAGATTCTCACTACAACCGGGCGGGGTGATCCGGTGGCGAAATCTTCCGCGCACATCTGTGCCTGCGGTTGTCGTCCCGTTTGCCCGCCACCTTGCCAAAGGGCATCCGATGAAAACACTGGCCAAACTTCCCGTCACCATCGTCACCGGTTTCCTCGGCTCGGGTAAAACCACCTTGCTGCGGCACATGCTCGATAACGCCCAGGGGCGGCGCATCGCGGTGATCGTCAACGAATTCGGCGAGCTGGGCATCGACGGTGAAATCCTCAAGCAGTGCACCATCGGTTGCAGCGAAGAAGAGGCCAACGGCCGCGTCTACGAATTGGCCAACGGTTGCCTGTGCTGCACGGTGCAGGAAGAGTTCTTCCCAGTGATGCGCGAGCTGGTGGCGCGGCGCGGCGACCTTGACCATATCCTCATCGAAACCTCCGGCCTGGCCCTGCCAAAGCCGCTGGTCCAGGCTTTCCAGTGGCCGGAAATCCGCAGCGCTTGCACCGTCGACGCGGTGATCACCGTGGTCGACAGCCCGGCCGTGGCCGCCGGCACCTTCGCCGCATTCCCCGATCAGGTCGACGCCCAGCGCAAGCTCGACCCGAACCTGGATCACGAATCCCCGCTGCACGAACTGTTCGCCGATCAACTGGCGAGTGCCGACCTGGTGATCCTCAACAAGGCCGACCTCATCAGTCCAGAAGACCTGGCGAAAGTGCGCCTGGAAGTCGCCGAAGAACTGCCACCGGCGGTCAAAGTCATCGAAGCCAGCAACGGTCGCCTGCCGCTGGACGTGTTGATCGGCCTGGGCGCAGGTTCCGAAGAGCACATCGACAGCCGCCACAGCCATCACGATCATCACCATGACGGCGACGAAGACGATCATGATCATGACGCCTTCGACTCCATTTCCATCGAACTGCCCGAGGCCGACGAGAGCCTGCTGCTGGACGCGTTGACGCAACTGGTGGTCGGGCACAATGTGCTGCGGGTCAAGGGGTTCGCGGCGATTCCGAACAAGCCGATGCGCCTGCTGATCCAGGGGGTTGGCACGCGCTTCGACAAGCATTTCGACCGCCAGTGGGGCGCCGGTGAAGCGCGGGTTACCCGTCTGGTGCTGATCGGCCAGACCCTGGATGCCGTGCAGCTTGAAGCGCAGCTGCGCGCCGCCCTCAGCGCCTGAGCCATGCACCTGCTCAGGACCCAGCCCGGCGGCTTTGTATCGGACGACAACATTGCCGACCTGGGGCAAACCCCCGCGGAGCTGGTGATCCTGTGCAGCGGCGATTCGAGCCTGGCGCTGCTGGCCGAGGCGGCGCGGCAGCTGCCGGACGACTATCCGCAGTTTCGTCTCGCCAACCCGATGCAGGTGCAGAACCACGCGTCGGTGGATCTCTACTTCGAAGACGTGCTGCGTCACGCCAAGGTCATCCTGCTGTCGCTGCACGGTGGCATCGGCTACTGGCGCTACGGCATCGAGCGCCTGATGGAGCTGGCCGGACGCGGCGTGAAGCTGATCCTGGTGCCGGGAGATGATCGACCGGACCCGGAGCTCAGCGACCTGAGCAACGTGCCTGTCGAGGATCGCGACCGGCTCTGGCAGTTTCTGCGCCAGGGCGGGCTGGGCAATGCCCTGGATCTGTTCTACAACCTCGCCAGCCAATGGTTCGGCCGCGATTATCCGTGGGGCGAACCGCAGACGCTGCCGCGCACGGCGATCTACCATCCGGGCAAAACCGCCGCGACCCTTGGGGATTGGCAGGCCGACTGGCAAGCCGGACAACCGGTGGCGGCGCTGCTGTTTTATCGCTCCCACCTGCAAGCGGCCAACACCGCGTTCATCGACGTGTTCTGCCAGCGCCTGCAAGCGGCGGGGCTCAATCCGCTGCCGATTGCCGTGGCCAGCCTCAAGGAGCCCGGTTGCCTGGCGTCGGTCGAAGACTGGCTGGATGAAGTCGAAGCCGGGGTGATCCTCAACACCACCGGATTCGCCCAATCCAGCCCCGAGGCACCACATCTGCGGCCGTTTCGTCGCGACATCCCGGTGATCCAGGCGATCTGCGCCCAGGACAACGAACCGGGCTGGCGCGCCAGCGAGCAGGGATTGGGCCCGAGGGATCTGGCAATGCACATTGCCTTGCCCGAGCTGGACGGGCGGATCATCAGCCGCCCCATTAGTTTCAAGGACCTGGCCTGGCGCAGCGAGCGCAGCCAGAGCGATGTGGTTTGTTACCGCGCGGTGCCTGAGCGCATGGATTTCGTCGCCGAACTGGCCCGGCGCTGGACCACCCTGGCGCGCTTGCCCAATGCAGAAAAACGCGTGGCGCTGATCCTCGCCAATTACCCGACCCGGGACGGACGCATCGGCAACGGCGTCGGCCTGGACACCCCGGCGGCAGCGTTGAACATCCTGCGGGCGTTGCAGGCCGAAGGTTATCCGCTGCCGGCGCAACTCCCCGCCAGCGGCACGGCGTTGATCCAGCAACTGCTCGGTGGCGTCAGCAACGACCTGGACAGCCTCGACCTGCGGCCCTGCCACCAGAGCCTGGCGCTGAACGCGTACCAGGCCATGTTCGACGCGCTGCCCGAGGCTAATCGCCAGGCAGTGCTGGAGCGCTGGGGCCCGCCCGACCGCGACCCGATGTTCCGCAACGGACGCCTGATGATCGCCGGCCTGCGTCTGGGCCTGACCTTCGTGGGCATCCAGCCGGCCCGGGGTTATCAGGTCGACCCGAGTGCGGCCTACCACGACCCGGACCTGGTGCCGCCCCACGGCTACCTGGCGTTCTATTTCTGGCTGCGCCACACCTACGGCGCCCACGGCGTGATCCACGTCGGCAAGCACGGCAACCTCGAATGGTTGCCGGGTAAGGGCGTCGGGTTGTCCGAGAGTTGCTGGCCGGACGCACTGCTGGGGCCGCTGCCGAACATCTATCCGTTCATCGTCAACGACCCGGGCGAGGGCGCCCAGGCCAAGCGCCGGACCCAGGCGGTGATCATCGACCACCTGATGCCGCCGCTGACCCGCGCCGAAACCTACGGCCCGCTGCGCAATCTGGAGCTGTTGGCCGACGAATACTACGAGGCGCAACTGCTCGACCCGCGCCGCGCCCGGGAATTGCAGCGGGACATCCTCAACCTGGTGCGCGAGACCCACATCGACCGCGAGCTGCAACTCGATGCCAGCCTCGACAGCGACGCGGACGCAGCGATCTGGTTGCCACGCCTGGACACCTACCTGTGCGATTTGAAGGAGTCGCAGATCCGCGACGGCCTGCATATTTTTGGCGAATCGCCCAGCGGACGCCTGCGTATCGACACCTTGCTGGCGTTGCTGCGCATTCCCCGTGGCGACGGCAAGGGCGCGCAGTCGAGTCTGCTGCGGGCACTGGCGAAGGCGTTCGAGCTGGGTTTCGATCCGCTGGATTGTGCCTTGGCCGAGCCGTGGACTGGCGTCCGTCCCGAGGCGTTGGTCGCGGTCAGCGCAGAGCCCTGGCGCACCACCGGCGATACCCGCGAACGCCTGGAATTGTTCGCCGGGCAGTTGATCGAGCAGGCCCTGGCAGGTGAGGTCGAACAACTGCACGCAGCTGGCTGGGAAACGGTGGGGAGCATTGTCGAGCATTTGCGAACGGTCGTGGCACCGCGTCTGGACGCCTGCGGTCCGGCGGAAATGGGCGGCCTGCTCGACGCGCTGAATGGGCGCTTCGTGCCCGCCGGCCCTAGCGGTGCGCCGAGTCGCGGACGCCTGGATGTGTTGCCCACCGGGCGTAACTTCTTCTCGGTGGACGTGCGCAACCTGCCCACCACCACGGCGTGGCGCATCGGGTTCCAGTCGGCGAACCTGATTCTTGAGCGGCACTTGCAGGACCATGGCGACCATCTGCGCCAGCTCGGCCTCTCGGTGTGGGGCACCGCCACCATGCGCACTGGCGGTGACGACATTGCCCAGGCGATGGCGTTGATGGGCGTGCGTCCGGTGTGGGCCACGGGCAGCCAGCGGGTCGACGACTTCGAAATCCTGCCTCTGAGCCTGTTGGATCGGCCTCGGGTCGATGTCACGTTGCGGGTCTCCGGATTCTTCCGGGATGCCTTCGCCAACCTGATCCGCCTGTTCGATGCAGCGGTGCAGGCCGTTGCCGCACTCGATGAGCCGGCGGACATGAACCCGCTGGCAGCCAAGGTGCGCAGCGAACGCGATGCCTTACTGGCTTCGGGACTTGAGCCGGAAGCCGCGACACGTCAGGCCGGCTGGCGGATCTTCGGCGCCAAGCCCGGCGCCTATGGCGCCGGCGTGCAGGGCGCGGTGGACGGTCGGCTATGGCAAAGCCGTGACGATCTGGCTGAGGTTTACCTGAACTGGGGCGGTTATGCCTACGGCGGTAGCGACGAAGGCACGGCGGCCCGTGATCAGTTCTCACGGCGTTTGAGCCAGGTGCAAGCGGTGTTGCAGAACCAGGACAACCGCGAGCACGACCTGCTCGATTCCAACGATTATTACCAGTTCCAGGGTGGCATGCTGGCCGCCGTGGAAACCCTCGGCGGCGCTGCGGCTGCCAGTTACCATGGCGATCACAGCCAGCCGGATCTGCCGCGGATTCGCACCCTGAAGGAAGAACTCAACCGGGTCATCCGCTCCCGCGCGGCCAATCCGAAGTGGATCGACGGGGTCAAGCGTCACGGTTATAAAGGTGCGTTCGAACTGGCGGCGACCGTGGACAACCTGTTTGCGTTCGACGCCACCACGCAGTTGATCGATGATCACCAGTACGCCTTGTTGGCCGATGCCTACCTGCTGGATCCAGACACCCGGGATTTCGTCCGCCAGCACAATCCCGATGCCTTGCGCGACATGACCGAACGCATGCTTGAGGCGCAGCAGCGGGGGATGTGGCAGGACCCGGGGGAATATCGCGAGGCGCTGGAGAATCTGTTGTTGGATATCGAGGAAGACAGCTAATGACAGTGACAGACGCACCCCTGTGGCGAGGGAGCTTGCTCCCGCTGGGCTGCGAAGCAGCCCCATGATTTCAGCCATCGCGCAGCAAGAGGCGCTGGCGCACCCAGCGGGAGCAAGCTCCCTCGCCACAAAAGCTCTTTCACCACAGTAAGCTACCTGTCTATCGGAACCACCGATCATTCATGAGACACCACCCATGACCCACACCCCACATTTCCCGCTCTGTGCCGTGGTCGGCGCCGATGACCTGAAACTGGCGCTGTGCCTGGCCGCGATCGATCCGAAAATCGGCGGTGTGCTGATCGAAGGCCCGCGCGGCATGGCCAAGTCGACCCTGGCCCGAGGCCTGGCGGATCTGCTCGCCAGCGGTCAATTCGTCACCTTGCCCTTGGGCGCCACCGAAGAGCGGCTGGTGGGGACCCTGGATCTCGACGCGGCTCTGGCAGAAGGGCGTGCGCAGTTTTCTCCCGGCGTGCTGGCCAAGGCCGACGGTGGCGTGTTGTACGTCGATGAAGTGAACCTGCTGCCCGATCATCTGGTGGACCTATTGCTCGACGTCGCCGCCAGCGGCACCAACCTGATCGAGCGCGACGGCATTTCCCATCGGCATTCGGCGCGCTTTGTGCTGATCGGGACCATGAACCCGGAAGAGGGTGAACTGCGTCCGCAACTGCTCGACCGGTTTGGCTTGAACGTGGCGCTTGTCGGCCACGCCGCGCCCGCCGAGCGTGGGCAGATCATCCGTCGGCGGCTGGATTTCGACAGTGACCCGGTGGCCTTCTGTGAGCAGTGGGCGAGGGCCCAGCGGCAGCTGCGCGAACGTTGCCAGCGGGCCCGCGAGCGGCTGGCAACGATCCCCCTGGATGACTGGGCCCTGGCGCAGATTACCGAGCGCTGCTTTGCCGCCGGAGTCGATGGCCTGCGCGCCGACCTGGTCTGGCTGCGGGCAGCCCGGGCCCATGCCGCTTGGCGTGGAGCCGATGCTATCGGCACTGAAGACATCGACGCGGTGGCCGAATTTGCCTTGCGTCACCGCAGGCGTGGTCACCCATCGCCGGCACCGACGCCATCCCAGGCGCCGACGACGGCTGACAGCGCCTCGCAGCCGCAAGAAGGCCAAGGCCAATGGGGTGACCTGCCGGCCCGAGCGTTGCCAACCGGCGCAAGGCGTGATGTGCCGAGCTGGCCAAAAAAGCCCTAGGCATTCGTCCCCGTTCGGCTGCGGGGGCGAATGCCAGACCCCGGGCAGGCCGACTGGACCAGGGTCGCCAGGGTCGCAGCAAAGCCGCCGCCAGTGGTGCGGTGAACTGGCCCGCAACGTTGCTCAAAGGCCGTCCACGCCGCCGCGAGGATTTGCTGTTTCAGGCTCGGCATCGCTCGCCCCATGAGCTGTGGTTGGTGATCGTCGATGCATCGGCGTCCACCCGGCGTCATCACGCCTTGAGCGACGGCAAAGGCCTGTTGGCACAACTGTTCGACGACGCTTACCGCCAGCGCGCCCGCTTGGCCTTGTTGACGGCCAGCGGCACCGCGCCGAATTGGCAGGTGCAAGGCCTCAAGGCCAGCGCCGGGCTGCGGGACTGGCTCGACAGCCTGGGCGCCGGTGGCGGTACGCCGCTACTGGCGGCGCTGAACGAGGCCGGACGCTGGCTGACGGCCCGGCGCAAGCGCTATCCGGCGGAGCAGCAGCGGGTGCTGGTGATGACCGATGGGCGGGTGAAGGAAGGGCTTTCGCCGCCGTTGCTGGATTGCCCGTGCCTGCTGATCGACATCGAGCGCGGTCCGATCCGCCTGGGCCGGGCCCGGCAGTTGGCGCAGGGGTTGGGGGCTGAGTATCAACATATCGATCAGGTTCGATAAGCCGGATTTAGCGGCGCTCGGTCGGACGCTTCGCGAGCAAGCCCGCTCCCACACTTGATCCGTAGCGACCAAAAATGCATGAGCGCTACACACATTGTGGGAGCGGGCTTGCTCGCGAAGGCATCACCTCGATCCCGGATCCGCACACCGGAGCGGGATCACTACACTGTCCTCAGCCAGCCCTCACAAGGAGTGAACCATGCGCATCCTCGTCACCAACCCCCAGGACGATTTCCGGGTCAAGGCTTATGCCGGCACCAACGGCGTGCTGCTCGCCATGGACCTGGCCGAGTCGCGACGCAAAGGCTTGCTGGGTTTTGCCATCGAAAAACAACAGGGCGACAAGCCATGGTTGTTCCTGTTCAACAGCCTGACCTTCCCGGGCAAGGACCATACTTTCCCGCAATTCCACGCCACCCCCAGCGACAAGGCGCCGTTGCAGAAATTTCGCTGGGCCGACTACGCCGTCAATCCGGGTGTGACGATGCATTACCGCGTGCACCTGGCTTATGGCAGTCCCGATGCGCCGCAGTTGGGCGAATTCCTGGAAGTTACGGTTACCAGCGACGACGGCCAGCCGGCCAACCAACGGGTGATCTTCAATCGCGCCGTGGCCGCCAGCCAGGCCTTCCAGCGCAAATTTCCCGAAGTGGATGCGTTGATCAGCGCCAACAAAAACCTCTCCATCGATGACTGGCCCGATGCGCCACGCCGTTGGCTGGAAAACGGCTTGCTGGGGCGCTTGATCGGTTTTATCGACCGGGCGCTGGATGCCACTTGGGCACTGGACATTGCCATCTATGAATATGAACTGCCGGTGATCGTCGACGCCGTCAATGCCGCCCATGCGCGCGGTGCCCGGGTGCGAGTGCTCTATCACGCCGAGCCGGGCGACGACACCACGCTGCGCAACGAGGCCAGCCTGGAAAAGCTTCCAGCGGCCAACAAGCGTGGACGGGTCACGCAGAATATTTTCCACGATAAGTTCATTGTCCTGAGCAAGGTCGACGGCAGTGGTGCGTTACAACCCGAAGCCGTGCTGTGCGGCAGCACTAATTTCACCGCCAACGGCGTCTACCGCCAGGCCAACGTGGTTCATGTGCTGGATGATCCACGGATAAGCGACAGCTACCACCAGGTCTTCGAGCAGATCTGGGCCACGCCCCAGGACGTCGATGCCACTCGCCAGTGGTTGACCCTCAACAACCCCATGGTGCCGGAGCAGCCGCTGTTCGCCGGGTTCTCGCCACGTACGGGGGAGGGCGACCTGGAGCGTTTCGTCGACATCATCAATGCCGCCCGCAAGGACCTGTTGTTCGTCACCGCGTTTGTGCTGCCGGACCGTATTCTCGACGCCTTGCTCGGCCAGCCGAACGACGACGTGCTGCGTTATGGCCTGCAAAACACCGCCAGCCGCATCACCGGTTTCCATGCCGACCGCACCGCCGAATTCGCCGCCACCGCGCTGCTCAACACTGGGTTGGAAGGTTGGCTCCGGGAAAACATGAAAGGCCAGAAAGGCAACCTGCTGGTGCACACCAAGGCCATTGTCACCGACTTCACCAGCGACACGCCGACCATCCTCAGCGGCAGCCACAACCTGAGTGCCGCCGCCAGCAACGGCAACGACGAGAACTACCTGATCATCCACGGCGACACCGACCTGGCCGACCGCTACGGGCTCGAACTGCTGCGCTTCTACGAGCATTACCGCTTTCGCTACTTCGCGAAAAAACTCGCCCTCAAACAGGTCAATCCGCTGGCGGTGGATGACCGCTGGACGGATGACTATTACCGGGAGGGGGATCTAAGAATGTTGTCTCGGGTGAGGTTTTGCGGACGCTAGATGCAGGCGGATATGCAGTGATAGCATAAGGCTACTTTTCAGCCGGGAAGCTGTCATGAATCTTTGTCACGGAATGTCCGCTTCGCTTCGTATCAGTATCGCCATCCTGTTATTGGCCCTAGGGACTTCGACCCTGGCAGCCAATCAGCCTTGCTCCGGACGCAAAGGTGGAATCGCCGGGTGTGATGGCGATACCTTTCTATGCAACGACGGCTCCATCAGTGCTTCGAAGAAATCCTGTTCCGCTACGCTGGGGCTTCGCAATGAAGCCCGGCCGCAGTCGTTGCTCCAATCCTCTGATGGCTGCCAATGCGGCAGCGGCAACTACTGCGTGGGACCGCGAGGCGGCGTCTATTGCCTCACGCCGAGTGGAAACAAGAGTTACAAGCGTAAATAAGTACACTCTCTCCAACGCCGCCAAACCCATTGTGGGAGCGGGCTTGCTCGCGAAGAGGGTGGCACTGTCAACATCGATGTTGCCTGATACACCGCCTTCGCGAGCAAGCCCGCTCCCACAGTTCCGTGGCGCTGATAAAGAAATGGTTAACCCGGCAGTTCTGTTTCGGTGCAGCGACGCGGATCGTGCTCCCGATTTGGGGCCTTGCTACCCGCCCACGCGTAGCCAACGGTAGCAATTGGGTGCGGCCTGAGATCCCCCGCACTACCCCAGTTTCCGCATCCCCCTGATTTCTATCACTTTCTATTTTCCCTCCCCAGAGGCTTCAGTCCTGTGGCACACTTTCTGCTGTCTATTCCGTTGTTACATACCATGTTCCGGTATAGCGGAATAAACCCATCCTGGAGTGCTTGCCATGCAACGCCGACCTTCCTTGTTCAAAGCGTGTGTTTTTCTCTTCGCGGCCACGACGGCTGCCATGGGTGTCGCTCAGGCGGCCGACAGCAAGCTGGACAGCGTGCTGCAACGCGGGAAATTGATTGTGGGCACGGGCAGTACCAATGCGCCGTGGCACTTCCAGGGAGCGGATGGCAAGTTGCAGGGCTTTGATATCGACATTGCCCGGATGGTCGCCAAGGGGCTGTTCAATGACCCGGAGAAAGTCGAGTTCGTGGTGCAGTCTTCCGATGCACGGATTCCCAACCTGCTGACCGACAAGGTCGACATGAGCTGCCAGTTCATCACCGTCACCGCCAGCCGTGCGCAGCAGGTCGCGTTCACCTTGCCGTACTACCGCGAAGGGGTTGGCCTGTTGTTGCCGAACAACAGCAAGTACAAGGAAATCGAAGACCTGCGGGCAGGCGGTGATGGCGTCACCGTGGCGGTCTTGCAGAACGTGTATGCCGAGGAACTGGTGCACCAGGCACTGCCCAAGGCCAAGGTCGACCAGTACGACAGTGTCGACTTGATGTACCAGGCGGTGAACTCCGGTCGCGCCGATGCCGCTGCCACCGACCAGTCTTCGGTCAAATACCTGATGGTGCAGAACCCCGGCCGTTATCGCAGCCCGGCCTACGCCTGGAGCCCGCAGACCTATGCCTGCGCGGTCAAGCGCGGCGACCAGGACTGGCTGAACTTCGTCAACACCACCTTGCATGAAGCCATGACCGGCGTGGAATTCCCCACCTACGCCGCTTCGTTCAAGCAATGGTTCGGCGTCGAGCTGCCGTCGCCGGCGATCGGTTTCCCTGTCGAATTCAAATGACCCCGTGAGCCCGGGGCGCCGCTTCAGGGCGCTCCGGCGCAGGTACTGCGAACCATGAACTATCAGTTGAACTTTGCCGCCGTCTGGCGCGATTTCGACACACTGCTGGCGGGGCTCGGCCTGGGGCTTTCCCTGGCGCTGGTGTCGATCGCCATCGGTTGCGTGATCGGCCTGGCGATGGCCTTCGCGCTGCTCAGCAAGCATCGCGTCTTGCGGGTGCTGGCGTCGGTGTATGTCACGGTGATCCGCAATACGCCGATCCTGGTGTTGATCCTGTTGATCTATTTCGCCTTGCCCAGTCTGGGCATCCGCCTGGACAAGCTGCCGTCGTTCGTCATCACCCTGTCGCTCTATGCCGGGGCCTACCTGACCGAAGTGTTTCGTGGCGGATTGCTGAGCATCCACAAAGGACAGCGCGAAGCGGGGCTCGCCATCGGCCTGGGCGAATGGCAGGTGAAAGCTTATGTCACGGTGCCGGTGATGTTGCGCAACGTGCTGCCGGCCCTGTCGAACAACTTCATTTCGCTGTTCAAGGACACCTCCCTGGCGGCCGCGATTGCCGTACCGGAGCTGACCTATTACGCACGCAAGATCAACGTGGAGAGCTACCGGGTGATCGAAACCTGGCTGGTGACCACGGCTCTGTATGTCGCGGCCTGTTACCTCATTGCCATGGTGTTGCGGTATTTCGAGCAACGCCTGGCGATCCGCCGTTAGGAGCGTTCCATGTACGAATCCCCTAGTTGGTTGCATGAGTTGTGGGTCGCCCGGGACACCCTGTGGGCCGGTTTCCTGACCAGCGTGCAGTGTTCGCTGCTGGCGATTTTGCTCGGCACCCTGATCGGGCTCTTTGCCGGGTTGGTGCTGACCTTCGGCCGGACCTGGATGCGCGCGCCGTTTCGCTTTTACGTCGACCTGATTCGCGGCACACCGGTGTTCGTGCTGGTGCTGGCCTGCTTCTACATGGCGCCGGCCCTGGGCTGGCAGATCAGCGCGTTCCAGGCTGGTGTCCTGGGCCTGACGCTGTTTTGCGGCTCCCACGTGGCCGAGATCGTGCGCGGTGCCTTGCAGGCGCTGCCGCGTGGGCAAATGGAGGCGAGCCAGGCCATCGGCCTGACGTTTTTCCAGGCGTTGGGTTATGTGCTGTTGCCCCAGGCACTGCGGCAGATCCTGCCGACCTGGGTCAATTCCTCCACCGAGATCGTCAAGGCCTCGACCCTGCTGTCGGTGATCGGTGTTGCCGAATTGCTGCTCAGCACCCAACAGATCATCGCCCGGACCTTCATGACCCTGGAGTTCTACCTGTTCGCCGGGTTTCTCTTTTTCATCATCAATTACGCCATCGAGTTGCTCGGGCGGCACATTGAAAAGCGGGTGGCCTTGCCATGAGTGAAGTTTCCAATCTTTCGAACGCGCAACCGCTGCTGGACATTCGCGGCCTGCGTAAACAATACGGCCCGCTGGAAGTGCTCAAGGGCGTGGACCTGAGCATGCAGCGCGGCAACGTGGTCACGCTGATCGGCTCCAGCGGTTCGGGCAAGACCACGCTGCTGCGTTGCGTGAACATGCTGGAGGAATTCCAGGGCGGGCAGATCGTGCTCGATGGCGAGTCCATCGGTTATGACGAAGTCGGCGGCAAGCGCGTACGCCATCCCGAGAAAGTCATCGCCCGGCATCGGGCCATGACTGGCATGGCGTTCCAGCAATTCAACCTGTTCCCTCATTTGACCGCGTTGCAGAACGTCACCCTGGGCCTGCTCAAGGTGAAAAAACTGCACAAGGACGAAGCGGTGGCTCTGGCCGAAAAATGGCTGGAGCGGGTCGGCCTGCTGGAACGTCGCGATCACTTTCCCGGTCAGTTGTCCGGCGGCCAGCAGCAACGCGTGGCGATCGCCCGTGCCATTGCGATGAACCCCAGCCTGATGCTGTTCGACGAAGTCACCTCGGCCCTGGACCCAGAGTTGGTGGGCGAAGTGCTGAACGTGATCAAGGGCCTGGCCGAGGATGGCATGACCATGTTGCTGGTGACCCATGAGATGCGCTTTGCCTTCGAGGTGTCGGACAAGATCGTGTTCATGAACCAGGGCCGCATCGAAGAGCAGGGCCCGCCGAAAGAATTGTTCGAACGCCCGCAATCTCCGCGCCTGGCGGAGTTTCTCAAGAACACCCGTTTCTAATCATTGAACAAGGAGAACCACCCATGAGCATTACACGCTACGGCACCGGCAGCACCGCAGGCGGCGGCCAGGCACGGCCCTTCGCCCGCGCCGTCGAGGCCGATGGCTGGCTGCACGTGTCCGGCCAGGTGCCGGCGGTGAATGGTGAGATCATCGTCGGCGGGATCGTCGAGCAGACGCACCAGACCATGAAGAACCTGATCGCCATTCTCGAGGAGGCCGGCTATGGCCTGGAGGACGTGGTGCGCTGCGGCGTCTGGCTGGACGACCCGCGGGATTTCTGGAGCTTCAACAAGGTGTTCGGCGAATACTTCAGCCCCGAACACGCCCCGGCAAGGGCTTGTGTGCAGGCGAGCATGATGGTCGATTGCAAGGTTGAGATTGATTGCATCGCCTACAAAAAGAAGGCCTGAAGCCAGGTGCAGCATTGCCACTCAAGGCCGGTTTGATTCATCGTGGCAACAGCTTTTCCGTGGCGAGGGAGCTTGCTCCCGCTGGCCTGCGAAGCAGGCCCTGAATAGCGACAGACGACTGCTGCGCAGTCGAGCGGGAGCAAGCTCCCTCGCCACAATGAATCACAGGCACCTTAAGTGGCATTACCAGGAATTGAAGTCATGACCGAAGACACCATCAAACGCCGGGCGCGAGGACTGGATCGGGCGTTCGATATCCTCGATTTTCTCAAGGAGATCGGCCAGCCGCTGCGCCCGAACGACATCGCCAGTGGCATCGGCAGCCCCAAGTCCACGGTCTATGAACTGGTGGCTTCGCTGCTGGAGCGGCGCATCCTTGAACCGGTGGGCAAGGACGGCCACGTCTACCTGGGCCGCCAGTTGTATTTCCTCGGGCAGGCGCACCTGCGGCATTTCGACCTGAGCCGCGAGGCCGACCATGCCTTGCAGGAGATCGTCAGCCAGACCCGCGAAACCGCCCAGATGTGCCTGCTCAACGGGCGCAAATACACGGTGGCGCTGATGAAGGAGGGCGAACGGCACTTTCGCATTTCATCGGACATCGGTGAGAACGCGCCCATCCCCTGGACTGCTTCCGGTCGCCTGCTGCTGGCGCATTTGAGCGACCAGCAGATCGTCGACTTGATCGACCCCGACGACTTCATCCTGCCGGACGGCGAGCGCCTGCCCCTGGAGCAATTCCTCGGTGAAATCCGTCAGGCCGGGCTCGATGGATTCTTCTCCTTCGACAGCGTGGCCGACACCTTCACTCACTGCTTCGCCGCGCCGGTCAAGGATTCCAACGGCGTCGCCATCGCGACCCTGTGCATCGTCGCCCCCCGGGCCGACGCTAAAAACAACTACGCCGACTATCGCCGGGTGCTGATCGAAAGCGCCAACAACCTGGCCCGGCGCATCAATGAATAGATAACCGTGGCCGTTCGCGGCCGTGCGTGAGGAGTTCGAACATGTCTTCTGCCATTCATAACGCCAGCGTGGAAAAGGGCGCCGCCAGCGTCGGTGCCCATTTGCTGCGCGATGTCAGCCTGCCGGCGCTGGTGCTGCACCGCGAGGCGCTGGAGCACAACATTCGCTGGATGCAAAAATTCGTCAGCGACAGCGGCGCCGAACTGGCGCCCCACGGCAAGACCAGCATGACCCCGGCGCTGTTTCGCCGCCAGCTCGAGGCCGGCGCCTGGGGCCTGACCCTCGCCACCGCTGTGCAGACCCGCGCCGCCTACGCCCATGGCGTGCGCCGGGTGCTGATGGCGAACCAGTTGGTCGGCGCGCCGAACATGGCGCTGGTCGCCGATCTGCTGGCCGACCCGACGTTCGAATTTCATTGCATGGTCGATCACCCGGACAACGTGGCCGATCTGGGCGCGTTCTTCGCCGCTCGCGGTCTGAAGCTCAACGTGATGATCGAGTATGGCGTGGTGGGCGGGCGTTGTGGTTGCCGGACCGAGGCCGAGGTGCTGGCCCTGGCCGAGGCGATCGGCGCGCAGCCGGCATTGGCGCTGACCGGTATCGAAGGTTATGAAGGGGTGATCCACGGGGACCATGCCATTAGCGGCATCCGGGGGTTCGCCGCGTCCCTGGTGCGCCTGGCGGTGCAATTGCAGGACAGCGGCGCGTTTGCCATCGACAAGCCGATCATCACCGCCTCGGGTTCGGCCTGGTACGACCTGATCGCCGAATCCTTCGAAACCCAGAACGCCCAGGGCCGGTTCCTCAGCGTGCTGCGCCCCGGCAGTTACGTGGCCCACGACCATGGCATCTACAAGGAAGCTCAATGCTGTGTGCTGGAGCGCCGCAGCGACCTGCACGAAGGCCTGCGCCCGGCCCTGGAAGTCTGGGCCCATGTGCAATCGCTGCCCGAGCCGGGCTTCGCGGTGATCGCCCTGGGCAAGCGCGACGTGGCCTACGACGCCGGGCTGCCGGTGCCGCTCAAGCGCTACAAGGCCGGTGCCGATGCGGTGGCGGGGGAGGACGTCAGTGGTTGCAAGGTGACGGCGGTGATGGACCAGCATGCGTTCATGACCGTGGCGCCGGGGGTTGAGCTGCGTGTGGGTGATGTCATTGCGTTCGGGACTTCCCATCCGTGCCTGACCTTTGACAAGTGGCGGGTGGGGTGCCTAGTGGATGAGGGGTTGCGGGTGGTTGAGAGCATGGAGACTTGTTTTTAAGGCTTGAGACCGCGTCGCGGCCTTCGCGAGCAAGCCCGCTCCCACAGGGGATCTTTGGCGGACACGGATCTTGTGTTCACAACTGCCCAAATGTGGGAGCGGGCTTGCTCGCGAAGGCGTCCTGCAAGACACCACGAAACTATCAGGACTCCCCATGAGCAACCCCACCCCCCGCATCGCCCTGATCGGCGAATGCATGATCGAACTCCAGCAACGCGCCGACGGCAGCCTGCAACAAAGCTTCGGCGGCGACACCCTCAACACCGCGGTGTACCTGGCCCGTGCCTTGGGCGACCAGGGTTCGGTGGATTACGTCACCGCCCTGGGCGACGACAGTTTCAGCGACGCCATGTGTCGCAGCTGGGCCGAAGAAAACATAGGCCTGGACCTGGTCCAGCGCTTGCCCGGGCGTTTGCCGGGTCTGTATTGCATCCAGACCGACGCCGCTGGAGAGCGGCGCTTCCTGTACTGGCGCAACGAGGCGGCTGTACGCGATTGTTTTACCACCCCGGCTGCTGCGCCGATCCTGACGGCGCTGGTGGACTACGACGTGCTGTACTTCAGCGGCATTACCCTGGCGGTGCTCGGCGAGCAAGGGCGTGCCCGGCTTATCGAAACCCTGGTCTAAGCGCGGCGCCGCGGCGCCCAGGTGGTGTTCGACAACAACTACCGGCCCAGGCTCTGGGCTTCGGTCGAGGCCGCCCGCGCGGCGTATGGCAGCGTCCTGCCGTACGTGGAGCTGGCGCTGTTGACGGTGGACGATGAGCAGGCGCTGTTCGGGCATGCCGACACAGAGGCGGTATTCGCCGCCTATGAGCGCTTCGGCACGCCTGAGGTGGTGCTCAAGCGCGGTGCCGAGGCTTGTCTGATTCGCTGCGACGGGCAGTCTTATGAAGTGCCCGCCCAGCGTGTCGAACGGGTGGTGGACACGACAGCAGCGGGGGACTCCTTCAGCGCCGCGTACCTGGCGAGCCGCTTGCTCGGTGGTAGCCCGCTTGAGGCGGCCGAGGCGGGGCATCTGTTGGCGAGCCGGGTGATCCAGGTGCCGGGGGCGTTGATTCCAAGGGAGTGAAAGCACCACACATACCCTGTGGGAGCGGGCTTGCTCGCGAATGCAGTGTGTCAGCCGACATCAATGCCCACTGAGCCACCGCATTCGCGAGCAAGCCCGCTCCCACAGGGGCGGTGTCCTGCCGTTAGTCCCGGTAAAACACCTGCACCAGGTGATACCCGAACTTGCTCTTGATCGGCCCATGCACCACCCGTAGCGGTTTCTTGAAAATCACCGCATCGATCACGCCGACCATCTGCCCCGGGCGGACTTCGCCCAGGTCGCCACCGCGTTTGCCGGACGGGCAGGTGGAGTACTTCTTCGCCAGCACGTCGAAGGCCTCGCCCTTGGCGATGCGTTGCTTGAGCTGTTCGGCTTCTTCGGCGGTTTTCACCAGGATATGGCGGGCTTGGGCTTTCATCGCAGCGGTGACCTGAACGTAACGGGGCGGCGATTATGCCTCAAGTCAGGCAACATGGTTGATCATCGCCCGGATCTTGGTCGCCAGCAGGTCCAGGGTGAAGGGCTTGGCGACCATGTCCATGCCCTGTTCGAGGAAGCCCTGGCGCTCGGCGGCTTTCTGCGCATAACCAGTCATGAACAGCACCTTCAGGTCAGGCCGGTGCTGGCGTGCGATCTCGGCCAGTTGCCGGCCATTCATCCCCGGCAACCCGACATCGGTGACCAGCAGATCGATGCGGTGGTCCGTCTCCAGCAGCTCAATGGCCTTCTTTGCGTCCTGCGCCTCCAGGGCCGTGTAGCCCAGCGCTTCCAACAGATCGAGCACCAGCATTCGCACCGCAGGTTCATCTTCCACCAGCAACACGGTTTCCCCGGCGATGGCGGCCGGCACGTCGGCCGTTTCCACCGCCGCAGGCTGTTCGACCGGCGTTACATGCAGTCGCGGCAGATACAACTGCACTCGCGTGCCCTGGCCCGGCACGCTGTCCAGGCTCAGGTGTCCGCCGGACTGCTGGGCAAACCCGTAGATCATCGACAAGCCCAGGCCGGTGCCCTGGCCGATGGGCTTGGTGGTGAAGAATGGGTCGAAAGCCTTGGCCAGCACGGCCGGGGTCATGCCGCTGCCGTTATCACTGACGGCGATCATCACGTAGTCGCCGGCCTTGACCGGTTCCAGGGTGTTGATGTCGTTGCCGTCGAGGTAGACATTGGCGGTCTCGATAGCCAACTCGCCGCCGTCCGGCATGGCGTCCCTGGCGTTGATCACCAGGTTGAGCAGGGCGTTTTCCAACTGGCTGGCATCGGTGCTGACCGGCCACAGTTCGTCGGCCAGTTGCAGGCGCAGCAGGATGTGATCCCCAGTGGTGCGGCTCAGCAGGTCTTCGAGTGAGTGCACCAGCTCGTTGGCATCCAGCGGCTTGCGGTCCAGGGACTGGCGCCGGGAAAAAGCCAGCAGGCGATGGGTCAGGGCCGCAGCGCGGTTGGCCGAGGACACCGCCGCTTCGGTGAAGCGACCGATCTCGGCGGCGCGACCGTTGGCGATGTAACGCTGGATCAGGTCCAGGCTGCCCAGGATGCCGGTGAGCATGTTGTTGAAGTCATGGGCGATGCCGCCCGTCAGTTGCCCCACCGCTTCCATTTTCTGGGCATGGCGCAGGGCCTCTTCGGCGCGCTCGCGCTCGAACATTTCGCTCTGCAAGCGCTGGTTGGCTTCGGCCAGTTGCTGGGTGCGGGCGATGACCCGCTCTTCCAGCGTTTCGTTGAGGTTGCGCAGGGCTTCCTCGGTTTTCTTGCGCTCGGTTTCATCGATCACAAAGATATAGAAACCATTCACCGCACCGTCCGCCCCATGGCGCGGAAGATAGTTGGTCAGTGCGTGGCGCGGGCGGCCGTCGCGGTGCGCCGCCTGGACGGCGAAGCTGCATGGCTTGCCCGCCAGTGCTGCGGCGATCTGCTCGGCCCGGTCCGCGTAGGCTTCTTCGCCCAGCACTTCGCGGATGGTCTTGCCGTAGAGTTCCTGCGGGGTCAGGCCGTACCAGTCCAGGTAGGCGCTGTTGTTCAGCCGGAATCGCTCCTCGCGGTCGACGTAACTGATGAGGATCGGCATGGCGTTGATGATCAGTTGCAGCTCGGTCTGGCTCTGGCGCAGCGCCTGTTCGGTGCGCTTGCGTTCGCTCAGGTCCAGGGCCGCGCCGAGGAAGCGCTTGGGCCGTCCGTGGCGGTCCTTGTAGCAACGGCCGCGCACGTACACCCAGCGCAGTTCGCCGTCCGGCGCCAGCAGACGGTATTCCTCGGCATATTCGGTGCCGTGGGTGATGCAATGCTTGATGCTACGGGCGACGGCGGCCCGGTCCTCGGGGTGCACGCCTTCCAGGTAGGCGCTGATGGGCAGCTGGCGCGACAGGCTCGGATCGACGCCATGCAGCATCGCGAAATGCGCGTCGGCAACGAACCGGTCCTCCCTGATGTCCCAATCCCAGGTGCCCAGCGCGTCGGCGGCGGCCAGGGCCAGTTGCAGGCGCTCTTCGCTTTCCTGCTGGGCCTTGAGACTGGCCTCGGAGCGCCGTTCGAACTCCAGCGCCAGGCGACGCCGCTCGCTGGTCTCAATGGCTGTGACCAGGATGCCGGCGATGCTGGTGTTTTCGTCGCGCACCGGGCTGTAGGTCAGGTCCAGCCAGACGTCACAGAGGCGACCGGCGAAGGGCACGCGCCAGCATTGATCGCGACAGGTATGGGTCTGGCCCTGCAATACGCGTAGATAGATCGCTTCGGTCGTGCCCTTGAGTTCGGGCCATGCGGCGTGGGTGGGTTGGCCGAAGGCATGGGGATGCTTGTCGCCGGCCAGTCGGGAAAAGGCATCGTTGTAAAGGTGGATCAGCTGCGGCCCCCACAGCAAGGCCATCGGCATCGGCGAATGGAGCACCATGTCCACTGCGGTGCGCAGGCTCTGCGGCCAGGTTTGAGGAGCGCCCAGCGGGCTCGTGGTCCAGTCCAGTCGGGCGAGCAGGCGTTGTGTGTCGCTGCTGGCGGGTGTTGCGTTCATCACGGAATCCCTGGATGTCGTGGTGTGTCGACTATCCTCTGAAGAAGGAAAGCGCGGGTTGGTCTGCAAAGTGGCATGTTCGGGTCAGCTTGTTTCATTGGTGTCTCGCGGAAGTTTCAGTCCATGGAAATCGATCCATTGTTACGAATCCTGGCCAGCCAGGATGGTTCCGACCTCTACCTGTCCACCGGTGCGCCGCCGTGTGCGAAATTCGAGGGTGTGCTCAAGCCGCTGGGCACCCAGGCATTCAAGGTCGGCGACATTGCCGGGCTCGCCGAGTCTTTGATGGACGCCGAACAGCGCCTTGAGTTCGATCGCGAACTGGAAATGAACCTGGCGATCTCCGTGGCCGGCGTCGGGCGGTTCCGGGTCAATGTCTTCAAGCAGCGCAACGACGTGTCCATGGTGATCCGCAACGTCAAGCTGGACATCCCGCGCTTCGAGGACCTGAAGTTGCCCCCGGTGTTGCTTGAAACCGTCATGCACAAACAGGGGTTGATGCTGTTCGTCGGCGCGACGGGGTCCGGCAAGTCTACCTCGTTGGCGGCGTTGATCGATTACCGCAATCGCAACAGCAGCGGCCACATCATCACCATCGAAGATCCGGTGGAGTATATCCACCGCCACAAGAAATCGATCATCAATCAGCGCGAAGTGGGCGTCGACACCCGCAGCTTCCACGCCGCCCTGAAGAACACCTTGCGCCAGGCCCCGGATGTGGTGCTGATCGGCGAAATCCGTGACCGCGAAACCATGGAGCACGCCCTGGCGTTTGCCGACACCGGGCACCTGGTGATCTCCACATTGCATGCCCACAACGCCAACCAGGCGCTGGACCGGGTGATCAATTTCTTCCCGGAAGAGCGCCGGCCGCAATTGCTCCATGACCTGGGCAACAACCTCAAGGCTTTCGTTTCCCAGCGATTGGTACGCACCCGAACTGGCGGACGCCGGGCGGCGGTGGAGGTGTTGCTGGGCTCCCCGACCGTGGGCGACCTGATCCGCCGCAACGAACTGGGCGAGCTCAAGGGCATCATGGAAAAGTCTGAAGAAATGGGCATGCAAAGTTTCGATCAGGCGTTGTTCAACCTGGTGGTGGAAGGGGCCATCGATGAGGAAGAAGCATTGAAGAACGCTGATTCGGCGAACAACCTGCGCTTGCGCTTGAAGCTGCATGCTGAGTCGGGCACAACGCCCCCGCCGGGTGGGGCGGCGGGGGATTGGGGGTTGGTGGAGTGATGGTCTGCAGTTGAACCTGTGGCGAGGGAGCTTGCTCCCGCTGGACTGCGCAGCAGGCCTAAAAAACTGGCGGCTGCTGCGCACTGGAGCGCCAGCCCGGCCGGGCGGGAGCAAGCTCCCTCGCCACAAAAGCATCTAGCGCTCACAGTGCAATTCCAGTACGACGCAGACCCATGTGGGAGCGAGCCTGCTCGCGATGAGGCCCTGACAGCCCCCACATTTCCAAAGGTCAGGTAGCCAACTCCACCCGCCCCCGAAACTGTTCCAGCGCCTCAGGATTGGCCAGGGCATCGGTGTTCTTCACCACCTCGCCATGCACCACATTGCGCACCGCCAGTTCCACCACCTTGCCGCTGATGGTCCGTGGGATATCACTGACCGCCAGGATCTTCGCCGGCACGTGACGGGGCGTGGTGTTGGCACGGATGACCTGGCGAATCCGCTGCTCCAGCTGTTCATCCAGCGTCACGCCATCGCGCAGGCGCACGAACAGCACCACCCGCACATCGCCCTGCCATTGTTGGCCGATGGCGACGCTGTCCAGCACCTGTTCGACCTTTTCCACCTGGCGGTAGATTTCCGCCGTGCCGATGCGCACGCCACCGGGATTGAGCACCGCATCGGAGCGGCCGTGGATCAACAGGCCGCCATGGGGCAGCTCCTCGGCGTAGTCGCCTTGGGCCCAGACGCCGGGGAACTGGCTGAAGTAGGAGGCGCGGAGTTTTTCCTGTTGGGGGTCGTTCCACAAGCCGATGGGCATCGCCGGGAAATGCCGGGTGCACACCAGTTCGCCTTTCTCGCCGATCACCGCCTCGCCAGCCTCGTTCCAGACCTGCACCGCCATGCCCAGGCTCTTGCCCTGCATTTCGCCGCGACGCACTGCGGACAGCGGGTTGCCGTTGACGAAGCACGACACGATGTCAGTGCCGCCGGACATCGAGGCCAGGCACACGTCGGGCTTGAAGTCGCGGTACACGTAATCGTAGCTGTGGGGCGCCAATGCCGAACCAGTGGACAGTATCGTCTTGAGACTGCCCAGGTCATGGCTTTGCCGAGGCTTCAGGCCTTGGCTTTCCAGGGCCGCGAGGAACTTGGGGCTGGTGCCGAACACCGTGATGCGCAGCTCATCGATCAAGTCCAGCAGGCGCTCGGGGCCGGGGTGGAACGGCGAGCCGTCATAAAGCACCACCGCCGTGCCGACGGCGAGGGCCGACACCAGCCAGTTCCACATCATCCAGCCGCAGGTGGTGTAGTAGAACAGCCGGTCCTCGGCGCCGAGATCGACGTGCAGCCCATGCTCCTTCACGTGCTGCAGCAACACGCCGCCAGTGCCGTGGACGATGCATTTCGGCACGCCGGTGGTGCCGCTGGAATAGAGGATGTACAGCGGGTGATCGAACGGCACGCTGGTGAATTCCGGCGCGCCGCCGGGTTGATAGAACCCGTTCCACAACGCGACGCTGGCCGAGGTCTTGAAGTCGTCGACGGTGGCATCGGGCCGGGCGTAAGGCAGTACGATCAACTGCTGCAACGACGGCAGGCGTTCGAGGATTTCATTGACCTTGGCCCGCTGGTCGATGACCTTGCCGGCGTAGCGGTAGCCGGCACAGGTGATCAGCACCTTGGGCTCGATCTGGCCGAAACGGTCGATGACGCCCTGGGTGCCGAAATCCGGTGATGAACACGACCAGATCGCCCCGAGGCTGGTGGTGGCGAGCATGCCCACCAGGGTCTGCCAGGTGTTGGGCATGCAGGCGGCCACCCGGTCGCCTTGGGTGACGCCGGCGGCCCGCAGGCTTCGTTGCAGACCGGCGACGTGGGCGGCGAGTTCGGCCCAGGTCAGCTGTTCCTGGCCGCCATTTTCGTCGACGGCCACCACCGCCACGGCGTCATCGCGACGGCGCAACAGGTGTTCGGCGAAGTTCAGGGTTGCTCCGGGGAACCAGCGGGCGCTGGGCATCTGTGGGCCTTCCACCAACACCTCGCTGGGTGTTTGGTGAAAGCGAATCTCGAAGAACTCGACGATGGCCTGCCAGAAGGCTTCACGCTGGTCGATGCTCCAGGTGTGCAGGGAGGGATAGTCGTCGAGTTGCAGAGCATGTCGAGCGTTGACGAATCGGCGAAAGGCGTCCATGCGCGACTGGGCGATGCGTTCGGGGGCGGGTTGCCAGAGGAGATCGGACATGGGGTGCCTCTTATTCTTTTATCGGGGCTTATAAACATTGCAGCACAAGGTGCACTTTGTCGCGAGCAGGCCAGCTGTGAAACCCATCTTGTGCCGCTAGAGGGCTCTTGTGGCGAGGGAGCTTGCTCCCGCCCGGCCGGGCTGGCGCTCCAGTGCGCAGCAGCCGCCAGGTTTTTGGGCCTGCTTCGCAGTCCAGCGGGAGCAAGCTCCCTCGCCACAAAGGCGTTCTCGCCTTGGAGATTGGGACTTATTGAGCCAACCACCCACCATCGATATTCCACGCCGCGCCGCGCACCTGGCTGCCGGCTTCGCTGCAGAGGAACAGCACCAACTCGCCCAGTTGCGGCGGGGTGACGAACTCCAGCGACGGCTGCTTCTCGGCCAATAGATCATGCTGCGCCTGCTGCGGATCGACCCCAGTGGCGATGCGATCGTCGATCTGTTTCTGCACCAGCGGCGTCAGTACCCAGCCGGGGCAGATGGCGTTGCAGGTCACGTTGCTGGCGGCGGTTTCCAGGCCGACCACTTTGGTCAGGCCGATCACCCCATGCTTGGCCGCGACATACGCCGCCTTGCCCACCGAGCCGACCTGGCCGTGCACCGAGGCGATGTTGACGATCCGCCCCCAGCCTTTGGCGCGCATGCCTGGCAGGCTCAGGCGTGTGGCATGGAACACCGAGGACAGATTGATGGCGATGATCGAATCCCAGCGTTCCACCGGGAAATCTTCCACGGGCGCCACGTGTTGGATGCCGGCGTTATTGACCAGGATGTCCACGCCGCCGAATTCGCGCTCGGCATAGGCGAGCATGTCTGCGATCTGCGCCGGGTCGCTGACGTCGGCCGGATGGTGACCGACCTTGCCGCCGAACTGTGCGACTTCGGCGATCACCGCCGTGGCATCGCCGAAACCGTTGAGGATCAGATTGGCGCCGGCCTTGGCCAGGCTCAGGGCGATGCCCAGGCCGATGCCGCTGGTAGAGCCGGTGACCAGGGCGGTCTTGCCCGAAAGAGTTGTCGTCATTTGAACCTCACACAATGCCAGTGGCGTAGAACACACCGATCACCACGAAGACCGCCAGGGTCTTGATCAGCGTGATACTGAAGATGTCTTTGTAGGCTTCCCGGTGGGTCAGCCCGGTCACGGCCAGCAAAGTGATCACCGCGCCGTTGTGGGGCAGGGTGTCCATGCCGCCGCTGGCCATCGCGGCCACCCGGTGCAGCACTTCCAGCGGGATGTTGGCGGCGTGGGCAGCGCTGATGAAGCTTTCGGACATGGCCGCCAGGGCGATGCTCATGCCGCCCGACGCGGAGCCGGTGATGCCCGCCAGCAACGTAACGGTCACCGCTTCGTTGACCAGCGGGTTGGGGATGCTCTTGAGCCAGTCGGCCAGCACCAGGAAGCCCGGCAAGGAGGCAATGACCGCGCCGAAGCCGTATTCCGAAGCGGTGTTCATCGCCGCGAGCAACGCACCGCCCACCGCGCTCTTACTGCCCTCGGCCAGTTTGCTGCGGATCGCCCGGAAGCCGAACACCAGCACTATGATGATGCCCACCAGCAACGCGGCTTGTACCGCCCAGATCGCGGTGAGCTTGGCCACATCGCTGGTCACCGGCGCAGCCATGCCCGGCAGCGCCAGGCTGTGGGTCTTGCCGTACCACTGGGGGATCCATTGGGTGAACAACAGGTTCATGACGCCCACCGCCAGCAGCGGCGAAACGGCGATCCACGGGTTCGGCAGCTTGAGGTCTTCGGCGGTTTCCGGTTCGTTACGCAGTTCGGTGCCGTAGCCTTCGCCCAGGCGCTGGGCCTTGTTGCGCTGGCGTTGCAGGAACAGCATGCCGATGCTGAACACAAAGAGCGTGCCGATCAGCCCCAGCCAAGGCGCGGCCCAGGCGGTGGTGTTGAAGAACGTGCTGGGAATGATGTTCTGGATCTGCGGCGTGCCGGGCAGGGCGTCCATGGTGAACGAGAACGCGCCGAGAGCAATGGTGGCCGGGATCAGCCGCTTGGGAATATTGCTCTGGCGGAACATCTCGGCGGCGAACGGGTACACCGCGAACACCACCACGAACAGCGACACGCCGCCATAGGTCAGCACGGCGCAGACCAGCACGATCACCAGCATCGCCTGGCGGGTACCGAGCAAGCGGATCGCCGCCGCAACGATGGAGCGAGAGAAACCCGACAGCTCGATCAGCTTGCCGAATACGGCGCCGAGCAGGAATACCGGGAAGTACAGTTTGATGAAGCCAACCATTTTCTCCATGAACACCCCGGTGAATGCGGGCGCAACGGCCGAAGGATCGGTCAGCAGGACGGCGCCGAGGGCGGCGATGGGGGCAAAGAGAATGACGCTATAGCCACGGTAAGCGGCGACCATCAGCAGCGCGAGGGCTGCCAAGGCAATGATCACACTCATGGTGTGTCTCCTGGATTGTTATTGTTGTGGTGAAGCGGTGGGAGACTGGTTAGCCAGTTTTGTGCCAGGTGTGTAACTCGTTGAAATATATTGAGATTTTAATGAATTAGTAGGATTGATTGAGGGATTTGTCTCTTTTTTGAGATTTTCTGAGAGGCTACCGGCCTCATCGCGAGCAGGCTCGCTCCCACAGGGGGCGTGGGTTATTTCTGAAGGACGCGATCCACTGTGGGAGCGAGCCTGCTCGCGATGAGTGCGAAGCACTCCAAAATAGCAGTCTAAATATTGAGATGGCTCGTCTCTTTATAGAGACTCAGCAATCCCCAACACCACCATTTTCTTATACAAAGTCGACCGCCCCAGCCCCAACCGCTCCGCCGCTTCAACCACCTTGCCCCCGCATTGCGCCAGGGTGGTCTCGATCAAGTGCCGGTCGAATCGGGCCCGGGCCTGAGCAAAAGTCTCTTGGGGCAATGGCTCCAGGTTTGCGCTGGCTGCGCGACTGACCGGCGCAAAAGTGCCAATGGCCGCGCGGATGTCGGCGGCGGTCAGCAACGGGTTGTCGCTGAGCAGCGCCGCGCGTTCCAGCACGTTGCGCAATTCGCGGATGTTGCCCGGCCAGGCATGTTGTCCCAGCAGATTGAGCGCGTCGTCGTTCAGTTCATGCTGGCTGCGCAACTCTTCAAGAATCGCTTCGCTCAGGGCCGGCAGATCGTCCAGACGTTCGCGCAGCGGCGGGACCTGGATCGGCAGTACATTGAGGCGGTAATACAGGTCGGCGCGGAACTCGCCACGCTTGATCGCAGCTTCCAGATCGGTGGAGGTGGCGGCGATCACCCGTACATCACTGTGCAGCACCTCGTTGGAGCCCACCGGCTCGTATTCCTTTTCCTGAAGCACCCGCAGCAGTTTGCTTTGCAGCGGCAATGGCATGTCGCCGATCTCATCCAGAAACAGCGTGCCGCCCTGGGCGATCTGCAACTTGCCGGGACGACCCTTGCGGTCGGCGCCGGTGAACGCCCCCGGAGCGGTGCCGAAGAATTCGGCTTCCAGCAGCGATTCAGGAATGGCTGCGCTGTTGATGCTGACGAACGCCTTGTTCGCCCGCGGCGAGGCGCTGTGGATCGACTGGGCCAGCAACTCCTTACCGGTGCCGGTTTCGCCGAGCAGCAGCACCGGCGAATCGGTGCTGGCGCTACGCCGGGCCCGGCGCTTGACCTCCAGGCTGGCGCTGCTGGTGCCAATGAAGTGGGCGAAGTTGTACTTGGTCTGACGTGCCCGCAGCAGCGAGCGGGTGGAGGCCAGTTCTTCCTGCATGCTCTGGTAGCGCTTGAGCATCGGCGACAGGCTGTGCAGCTCGCCGAACAAGGCAAAACCGATGGCGCCGATCACCGCACCCGCGCTGTCATGGATCGGCAGGCGCATCACCACCAGCGGCTCCTTGGGCATGTCCTGCATGTCCAGGAGGATCGGCCGCCCGGTGCGCACCACTTCGCGCAGCAGGCTACCGGGAATCACGCTCTCACAGGCCCGGCCAATCGCCTCCTGCGCCGAGTTCAGGCCGAAGCGCCGGGCGTAGCGTTCGTTCATCCAGACGATGTTCGCGTCGCGGTCGACAATCACCGTGCCTTCGCTGGACTGCTCGATGATCTCGAACAACGAACGGATCGCCAGGGTGCGTACGCGCTTGTAGTCCTTGAGGTTTTCGGTGGGGGTCATGGCCATTTCCAGGATCTGTGGTTTCTGTGCGGGCCTCTTCGCGAGCAAGCCCGCTCCCACACTGGATCTAAGCGGTACCGAAGACCCTCTGTGGGAGCGGGCTTGCTCGCGAAGGCCGCCACGCGGTCCAGCTGCGAGGCTCGATTATGCCCACTCCGGATGCGCCGCCGCCAACAACTCCTGGGTATAGGGATGCCGCGGCGACTCGAACACCTCATGGCTGGCGCCTTGCTCGACCACCTTGCCGTCCTTGATCACCAACATGTCGTGGGCCAAGGCGCGTACCACCGCCAGGTCATGGCTGATGAACAGGTAGGTCAGGCCGTGTTTTTCCTGGAGCTGGCGGAGCAGGGCGACCACTTGTTTTTGCACGGTGCGGTCGAGGGCCGAGGTCGGTTCGTCCAACAGGATCAAGGCCGGTTTGAGCACCAGCGCCCGGGCGATGGCGATGCGTTGGCGTTGGCCGCCGGAGAATTCGTGGGGGTAGCGGTGACGGCTCTGCGGGTCGAGGCCGACCTCCTTGAGGGCCTGGATCACCCGGGCTTCGCATTCCTTGGGATTGGACGGACTATGGACTTCCAGACCTTCGCTGATGATCTGTTGTACCGACATTCGCGGGCTGAGGCTGCCGAACGGATCCTGGAACACCACCTGCATCTGCTTGCGCCACGGCCGCAGTTGCTTTTGTGACAAGTGCTCCAGGGCCTGGCCCTGGAAGCGGATGCTGCCTTCGGATTCGATCAGCCGCAGAATCGCCTGGCCGAGGGTCGATTTGCCGGAGCCGGACTCACCGACGATGCCCAGGGTCTTGCCGCGCTGGATGTTCAGGCTGATGCCGTCCACGGCGCGCAGGTATTCCTTGCGCCGGAACAGCCCACCGCCCAGGGCGAAACTCACCCGTAGGTCCTGCACCTGCAACACATCTTCGCGCTCGTCCCGGGGCAGGGCTTCGCCTTCCGGTTCGGCGTGCAGCAGCTCGCAGCTGTAGGGGTGTTTCGGCGCGCTGAACAGGGTTTCGCACGGCGCCTGTTCGACGATTTCCCCGGCCTTCATCACGCACACCCGCTGGGCGATGCTGCGCACCAGGTTCAGATCATGGCTGATCAGCAGCAACGACATGCCGAGCCGTTGCTGCAGCGACTTGAGCAACAACAGGATCTTGCGCTGCACCGTCACATCCAGCGCGGTAGTCGGTTCGTCGGCGATCAGCAGTTCCGGCTCGCAGGCCAGGGCCATGGCGATCATCACGCGTTGGCGCTGGCCGCCAGACAACTGATGGGGATAAGCCTTGAGTCGCTCGGCGGGTTTCTGGATGCCGACCAGGGCGAGCAATTCGAGGATGCGCTGGCGTGCCGCCTTGCCACCCAGGCCTCGGTGCAGCATCAGGGTTTCGCCGATCTGCTTTTCGATGCTGTGCAGCGGGTTCAGCGAGGTCATCGGCTCCTGGAAAATCATCGCGATCCGGTTGCCGCGCAGTTCGCGCAACGCCTTGGCCTCGGCGCCCACCAGCTCCTGGCCGCGATAGCGGATGCTGCCGGTGGTGCGGCTGGCGTTGTCCGGCAGCAGTTGCAGGATCGAATGGGCCGTTACCGATTTGCCGGAACCCGACTCGCCCACCAGGGCCAGGCATTCGCCGGGGCGGATGTCCAGGTACAGGTTGCGCACCACGGTGTGGTCGTTGAAGGCCACGTTCAGGTCGCGGATTTCGACCAGGTTCTCGCTCATCTCAACAGCCTGCTTCATGATCGTGGGTCAAAGGCGTCACGCAACGCCTCGCCAATGAATACCAACAGAGAAAGAATCAACGCCAGGGTGAAAAACGCCGTCAGCCCCAGCCACGGCGCTTGCAGGTTCTGTTTGCCCTGGCCGATCAACTCGCCCAGCGATGCGCTGCCGGCCGGCATGCCGAAGCCGAGGAAGTCCAGGGCGGTGAGGGTGGAAATCGCCCCGGTGAGGATGAACGGCAGGTAGCTCAGGGTGGCGTTCATCGCATTGGGCAGGATGTGCCGCACGATCACCTTGCGGTCGGACAGGCCCAGGGCGCGGGCGGCTTTCACGTATTCGAGGTTGCGCCCGCGCAGGAACTCGGCACGAACCACGTCCACCAGGGCCAACCAGGAGAACAGCGCCATGATCCCCAGCAACCACCAGAAATTCGGTTCTACGAAGCCGGACAGAATGATCAGCAGGTAGAGCACCGGCAGTCCGGACCAGACTTCCAGCAAGCGCTGCCCGAGCAAATCCACCCAGCCGCCGTAATAGCCTTGCAACGCACCCGCGGCGATGCCGATCAGCGCACTGATGGCGGTCAGGGCCAGGGCGAACAGGATCGACACCCGGGCGCCGAAAATCACCCGGGCCAGCACATCCCGGGCCTGATCGTCGGTGCCCAGCCAGTTCACTGCGGAGGGTGGGCTGGGTGCCGGTTGATTGAGGTCGTAGTTAGGCGTGTCGTCACTGAACGGGATCGGCGGAAACAGCAGCCAGCCGCCGTCCTTGCGGATCAGGTTCTGCACGTAGTTGCTGCGGTAATCGGCCTGGAACGGCAGTTGCCCGCCGAACTCCTGCTCGGTGTAGCGCTTGAACACTGGGAAATACAGCGAGCCCTGGTAGCTCACCAGCAGCGGCTTGTCGTTGGCGATCAGTTCGCCGCCCAGGGTCAGGATGAACAGGCCGACGAACAGCCACAGCGACCACCAGCCCCGACGGTTTTTCTTGAAGCGCTCGAAGCGCCGACGGCCCAACGGTGAAAACTGGAACATCAGGCGTTCCTCGCGGCGAAGTCGATGCGCGGGTCCACCAGGGTGTAACAGAGATCGCCGATGAGTTTGATGAGCAGGCCGAACAGCGTGAAGATGAACAGCGAGCCGAACACCACCGGGTAATCCCTGGAGACGGCGGCCTCGTAGCTCATGCGTCCCAGGCCATCGAGGGAGAAGATCACCTCGATCAGCAGTGAGCCGGCAAAGAACACACTGATGAACGCTTGGGGAATGCCCGATACCACCAGCAACATCGCGTTGCGGAACACGTGGCCATACAGCACCCGACGTTCACTCATGCCCTTGGCTCGCGCCGTGACCACGTACTGGCGGGTGATTTCGTTGAGGAACGAATTCTTGGTCAAAATCGTCAGCGTAGCGAAACCGCCGACCACCAGCGCCGTGACCGGCAGTACAAGGTGCCAGAAATAATCGGCGATCTTGCCCAGGGTCGACAGCGACTCGAAGTCATCGGACACCAGCCCGCGCACCGGAAACCAGTTCAGCGACGTGCCGCCGGCGAACACCACGATCAGGAACATCGCGAACAGAAACGCCGGCATGGCGTAGCCGATGATGATCGCCGTGCTGCTCCATACATCGAATGCCGAACCGTGGCGCACCGCTTTGCGGATCCCCAGGGGGATCGACACCAGGTAGGTGATCAGCGTCGCCCAGAGTCCGAGGGAAATGGTCACCGGCATTTTTTCCAGGATCAGGTCGGTCACCGTGGCGCCACGGAAGAAACTCTTGCCGAAGTCCAGTCGTGCGTAGCTGCTGAGCATCAGCCACAGGCGTTCGTGGGCTGGTTTATCGAAGCCGTACTGTTTCTCGATGTCCTTGATCAGCTGCGGATCCAGGCCACGACTGGCGCGGGAACTGCCGGTGATGGCATTGCCCGAACTGCCGATGGTGGCGCCGCCGATGCCTTGCAAATGGGCGATGGCCTGTTCCACCGGTCCGCCCGGTGCGGCCTGCACGATGGCAAAGTTCACCAGCAGAGTGATGACCAGCGTCGGAATGATCAGCAGCAGGCGCCGCACGATATATGCCCACATCAGTGCGGCCCTCTCGGTGAGCCGCGCTTGATGCGCTCGGCGGTCATCTGCTCGTTGGTCAGCGGCGTGGTGCTGACCTCCCACCAGCTTTCGATGGCTTCGTCATTGCTGGCCTGGACTTTCGGAATGCCGAAGCGATTCCACCAGACGGTCGAGCTGCCCGGCGGGTAATAGTTGGGGATCCAGTAGTAATTCCATTGCAGCACCCGGTCCAGGGCGTGGGCATGACGCAGCATGTCGCTTTGGGTGCTGGCCTTGACCAGTCCGTCAATCAGGGCGTCCACCGCCGGATTCTTGAGGACCATGTAGTTGTTGGAGCCTGGATCGTTGGCGGCCGCCGAGCCAAAGTAATTGTAGAGTTCCGTGCCGGGCGAGTTGCTGACCGGGTAACCAGTGATGATCATGTCGTAGTCGCGACTCATCAAGCGGTTGACGTACTGGGAGGCATCGATGCGGCGGATGCTCATGTCGATGCCGATCTGCTTCAAGGTCCGCTTGTATGGCAGCAACAGGCGGTCGATACCATTCTGGCTGTTCAGGAAGCTGAAGCTCAGCGGCTCGCCCTCGGCATTCACCAGTCGGTCGCCGTCGGGTTTCCAGCCGGCCTGTTCCAGCAGCGCCAGGGCTTGCAGCTGCTTGTCGCGGATCACGCCGCTGCCATCGGTCTTCGGGGCCTGGAAGACCTGGGTGAAGACTTCGTCGGGGATTTGCCCGCGCAGCGGTTCGAGGATCGCCCGTTCAGCCGCATCGGGCAATTGCCGGGCGGCGAGGTCGGTGTTGGAAAAGTAACTCTGCTGACGCACGTACAGGTTGCGCATCATCTGGCGGTTGCTCCATTCGAAATCCCAGAGCATGGCCAGGGCCTGGCGGACGCGGCGATCCTGGAACTGCGGTCGTTGCAGGTTGAACACGAAGCCCTGGGCAACTTGCGGTGCCTCAGTGGCCAGGTGGGCCTTTTGCAGACGGCCGTCGCGCAAGGCCGGGCTGTCATAACCGATGGAATAGCCGGTGGCGGAAAACTCGCGGTTGTAATCGTAGGCGCCGCCGCGCAGCACCTGGCGGGCCACGTCGGTATCGCCAAAGTACTCGATGCTGAAATGGTCGAAATTGTAGAGCCCGCGGCTGACCGGCAGATCCTTGCCCCACCAGTCGGCGTTGCGCTCGAAGGTGATGCTGCGTCCGGAATCGACCTTACTCACCCGGTACGGGCCGCTGCCCAAGGGCGGTTCATAGCCACCGCCATTGGCGAAGTCGCGGGTTTTCCACCAATGTTCGGGGAAGACCGGCAGGGTCGCGATGTCCAGGGGCAGGGTGCGGTTTTCACTGTTCTTGAAGTCGAAACGCACGGTGCGCTCGGACTCGACCTCGACGCCTTTGACGGCAGCGAACTGGGTGCGATAGCGCAGGCTGCCCTGGGTGGTCAGCAATTCGAAGCTGAAGCGCACATCCTCGGCGGTGATGGGCTTGCCATCGGCGAAGCGGGCCTTGGGGTTCAAGTAAAAACGCAGGGACAGGCCGTCGTCCGAGCGCTCCATTTTCTCGGCCACCAGGCCATACACGGTATAGGGTTCATCCAGCGAACGCTGGGCCAGTGGCGAGTAGAGCAGCCCATCGATCTGGCTGACGCCGATGCCTTTGTCGATGTACGGCAGGATGTGGTCGAAGTGGCCGATCTCGACGGCCGAGCGGCGCATGGTGCCGCCCTTGGGCGCCTGGGGGTTGGTATAGGCGAAGTGACTGAAGCCTTCGGCGTACTTCGCCGGTTCGCCATAGACGGTCAGGGCATGCTGTGGTGCGGCGTCCACGCTGGCGGCGCCCGTCAGCAGGACCATGGCAGTGAAGAGCGGTGAAAGGAACGCCAGTCGCATTGTCAGCCTTAAAGCCGGGTGATCGATGAGCACGATTTGTACGCGAGCGACGCGCTGATCGCCAGTCCTGTGCATGAAAGCTTATGTGACGAGGGAGCTTGCTCGCGCTCGACCGGGAAGCAGTCGCCAAGATTATTGGGCCTGCTTCGCAGTCCAGCGGGAGCAAGCTCCCTCGCCACGAGGGGATCAAGCCAGTCTTGAGTGAGCGGCGTTGTCCCCTACCGATTAAGCGGGATCAGTCCTGGCGGCTGGTCACTTCCAGCAGGTGGTAGCCGAACTGGGTCTTGACCGGACCCTGGACCACATTGATCGGGGCGCTGAACACCACGGTGTCGAACTCCTTGACCATCTGGCCCGGGCCGAACGAGCCCAGGTCACCGCCCTGGCGGCTGGACGGGCAGGAAGAGTTGGCCTTGGCGACCTCGGCGAAGTCGGCGCCGGCTTCGATCTGGGCCTTGAGTTCGTTGCACTTGTCTTCGGTGGAAACCAGGATGTGGCGGGCAGTGGCTTTGGCCATGGAGAAAATTCCTTTGAGTATTTTTTAAGGTGTTGAGCCTACCGGATTCGTTAGCGCGGTGTTGTCAAATTTGCGTCAAAACCTTGAGCCCGGCGATCAAAGGCCAGCTTTGCGCAGGCGCTCGGCATGGCGCAGGTAAAGTGTTATCGGGTCGGTTGCTCTGGCTGTTTTGCCAACAGGCCGGTGCAAGGTGGCCAGGTGATCCAATGGATAGTCGGAGCGAATGACCTTGCCCAGATGCGAGCTGAAGCGTCCGACCAGGCCATCGTTCTGTCCGGCTTCGGTAATGAAATATTGGGAAAAGGCGCGGCAGAACACTTGCAAAGGGTGGGTTGCGTCGAATCCTTCCGGCAACGCTGGCAGCGTGCCGCTCCACGAGTAGTAGCGCACGCCGTTGACCCGCTCGGGGCCGTTTTCGCCCCAGTTTTTTGGCAGGCCCTGAGGGTATTTGTCATTGAAGGCGCCGACGCCTTCGGTGGTCAACGCGGCCAGTGTGGCGACGGCGGTCGATGGCAACTGCTCCTGGCCGCCCAGCAACGTGATGAAGTCCGCGAACAGCGTCGCGACGTTGCTCGCTACATGCCCAGGCAGCCGCCCCGGGGTCAGGGCCTTGTGCAGGAAGTCGGCCAGCTCAGAGCCGTGGTTGGGGCCGCTGACCGAGGTCACCGAAGCCACCTCGGCGGGTGCTAGCGCGGCGGCATAACGAGCGGTCAATGCGCCCTGGCCGTGGCCGATCAGGTTGACCCGGGTCGCGCCGGTGCCGCTCAGCACCCGGTCGATCTGTGCCAGTAGTTGTTCGCCTCGGGCCTCGTTGCAGCGGGTGATCGACAAATGAGGGATGAACACCCGGGCACCTGCGATGCGCAAGGTCTGTCTGATTTCATGGAAAAGTTCGAAGCCGCCGATCCTGTCAAACCCGAACAACCCATGGACCAACAGGATGGGAAATTGAGTGGTTGCATTCCGTTGCATGTTCGTACCTTTTTCGAAGAGGTTCACGTTGAGTTCGCGACCTCACTCTAATGCACGCTCTGATTGGGCGGTGTAGGAAGAAACCGCAGTGATCTGCCGAAAACGGAATAAAAAAGGAAGGAGTTTTCGGGCGGCGCGGCGAAGGAGGTCGGGGAATCCGGACGCTTCCGATGGCGCTTGAGGCTTGTCACTACAACGGTGGGCGCCGAATACCACGCGCACTGTCGCGTTGTCTGACTGAAGGGGCGAGTGCATCCGGGTTTTAATGAGCCTCGTTTTTCCAAGGACTGGAGCCAGACATGAGCACTGACAGAGCTACCCAACGCGCCCGACTCACATCAAGCACACGGTTGACGGCGCCGTCACTGATGGCGGCGAAGGGAGGGGTGATCAACCCGGCGTGGCGCAAGGTTGTCATAAGCATCGAACCTTATCCGATGATGACTTGCGGCGATGAGGTGCTGCTTATGTGGCATGGCCTCAACTCGGATGCCGAGCCTTACCAGTATGAAATGCGTGGGTTCGTCAGCGAGCGGCAGGTTGGGCGTCCTGTGGTTTTCGTGGTGCGTGAGCCGCATATCGCCGAACTGGACAGCGGCTCGGTGGAAATCTCCTACCGGGTGACGGGGCGCCAATTGCCGACTTCCTTGGAGTCGGAAGCATTGTTGCTGGATATCGGCGATGTGCCCTTACAGCAACTGGCAGTGGTGGCTGATGATGCGGTGGGTGGCTGCCTCGATCCTGGCCGGGTGCCAGAGGGAACGCGGGTGACCATCCGACCTTATTCCAGAATGACCGTCGGTGACCGGCTGATTCTGATCGCCAGCAAGCAGGGCAAGGCGCTGTGGCGGGATGTGCTGGACATAGAGGCTCATGCCGTCGGCCGGGAGGTGTCGTTCTGGCTGGATCATTCACAAATCGCGCCTCATCTGGGGCAGGACCTGAGCCTGGCGTATGTCGTCCGGCATGGACATTCAGTGCGTCGGGCCGTGCCTTTGTCGTTGCACATCGGCCCCCTCGTGCGTCCTGCGCTGAAAGCGCCGCGGATCCTGGGAATGGAGAATGGCGTGCTGGATATCGATCAGCATCCGAATGGAGCGACCGTTGTCATTGAAGGCGCAGGTCTTGAGACGGGTGAGTGGGTCTGGTTGCAATGCAATGGGAACAACATTCATATCGAGGAGCGCGAGATCACCAAGAGCATGGCCGGGCAGCGGGCAACCTTTGTCGTGCCGGCGAGCTATTGGCAGGATCAGCGCGGCCGTTCGGTGCGGCTGTTCTATCAGGTCGAGCGCCTGGATGACGTCAGCCAGCATTCCGAATGGGTGACGGTGGAGGTTCGGTCCGCTGCCCAGGCAAATGCAGAGCAGATTGAATGAAACCCTGTGGCGAGGGAGCTTGCTCCCGCTTGAGTGCAAAGCGCTCACAAAAGGGAGGCGCTTCGCCCGCGGCGTCGGACCGTCCCAGCGGCAGCAAGCTCCCTAGCCACGGTTGATCCCTCAGTTAGCCGATTGCAATTGGCGATGGGCCTGGCGCAACAGTTCCTCGGTGGACGCCCAACCCAGGCAACCGTCAGTCACCGATACACCGTAGCGCATCGACGGGCCCAGCGGCTGGCAGCCTTCGAACAGGTGACTTTCCAGCATCATGCCGATCAGCGAACGATTGCCTTGCAGCCGTTGTTCGAGGACATCATTGAACACCTGGGGCTGGCGCAGCGGGTCCTTGCCGCTGTTGGCGTGGCTGCAATCGACCATGATCCGCGCCGGTATCTTGAGGCGGGTCAGGTCGGTGTGGATCTGCGCCACGCTCTGGCTGTCGTAGTTCGGGCCGCGATGGCCGCCGCGTAATACCAGATGAGTGTCGGGGTTGCCTTGGGTCTGGATGATCGCTGGATGGCCCTGGCTATCGACGCCGAAATGCCGATGAGGATGAGCGGCCGAGCGCATGGCATCGCAGGCAATGCCAACCCCGCCGTCCGTGCCGTTCTTGAAGCCCACCGGCATGCCCAGGCCGCTGGCCATCTCCCGGTGGATCTGCGATTCGGTGGTGCGGGCACCGATGGCGACCCAACTGAGCAGGTCATCGAAGTAGCTGGCGGCCATCGGTTGCAGCAGTTCAGTGGCGACGGGCAGGCCCAGTTGCAACATTTCGCGCACCAGCTCCCGGGACAGGGTCAGTCCGGTGGACATGTCGTCGCTACCGTCCAGGCCGGGATCGTAGGCCAGGCCCTTCCAGCCCACGGTCGTACGGGGTTTTTCCACGTAGGCGCGCATCACCAGCAGCATGCTGTCGCTCACCTCATGGGCCAGGCGAGCCAGGTTGGCGGCGTATTCCAGTGCGGACTTGGGGTCATGGATGGAGCAGGGGCCGACGATGACCAGCAGGCGGGAGTCCTCGCCATCGAGGATCGCGCGAATGGCCCGGCGATGGGCGTCGACTTGTTGGCTCAACGCAACGCTGAGCGGCAACTGATGTTTGAGCTGCAATGAGCTTGGCAGACGCAGGGTCAGGGCTTCATTGGCCGGGTTGAGCGAGGACAGCGGCAAAGCGGAGACGGACGAATTCATGATCTGGCTTCCTGGACGGGCGGCGGGTGCTTTCCCGCGCCGGTCCTAGTGGGGTGTTCGACAATTGGCCGGATTGGCCCGCAGTTGAGGCTTGCCACCGATAGGTGACCGATCGGAGGCGGCAGGCTGTCCCGAGCGGTGGCTGGTAAATCGCCAGGCGGAAAAACTGTCGTAACGGTAATAAGTGGCGTAGTTCATGGCTTAATCCTCAAATTGTCTGGTGCTGCAAATGTATGGCCGGAAAAAACAAAACCCCCGGTCGGGAGGCCGACCGGGGGTTTTGGAGAACTCTGGAAGGCGACCCGTTTACAGTGGGCGCCGGTTGGGTATCAGGCGCGCCAGTGGCTAAACCAATACCCAAAATAAAAGCTGAGCGGAGTTTGAACGCTGTTCGCCCGGGCAGCCGCAACCGAGCGCGGGGCGCTGGCGGTGTGACGCGGTGAGAGGGCGTTGAGCATGGTCTGTCTCCGATGAATGGCCCCGAGCTTACTAGAGGGCGGGGCGCCGCTTCAATCAGAAAATTCTATCGTTACCATGCAATTGTCCGCGTTGGCTTGAGTCCGGCGGACTTTGTGACACACTTTTGTTTTGTAATGCCCTCAGAGAAGCTCGATGCACGCCCCGATCTTTGCCGCTGCCCAGTCGATTTCCATCGCCGGAGACGTTCACGCCAACCTCCTGCGCCACCAGTGCTTCATGCAAACCGCCGCGCAACACAATGTCCAGTTGCTGGTATTCCCCGAGTTGTCGCTCACCGGTTACGAGCGCGGCCTGGCGGCAGAGCTGGCGATCCTGCCGGCTGATCCGGTATTGCAACCGCTGCTGGAGTTGGCACAAGAGCTTCGAGTGACCACGGTGGTGGGCATGCCGATTCGCTTGTCGGCAAACGCGGCGGTGCTGATCGGCGCGCTGGTCCTCGGTGCTGACGGCTCCCTTGGCGTGTACACCAAACAACATCTGCATCCCGGAGAGGAGCTGGCCTTCGCCCCTGGCTATGGTGGTTCGATGCTGCAAATGGGGCCGGATCATGTTGCGCTGGCGGTCTGCGCCGACTTTTCCCGCCCTAGTCATGCTGCCGCCGCAGCCGCGCAAGGCGCTACGCTGTATGCAGCGGGTGTGTTGATCACCGAAGGTGGCTACGGGCCTGATACCGCCTTGTTGCAAGGCTATGCCGGACAACATGGTATGACGGTCCTGATGGCCAATCATGGCGGTGCCACCGGGGGCTGGGAGTCGGCCGGTCGCAGCGCTGTCTGGGGACCGGACGGTGTGTTGGTCGTGGCAACTCAGGGCCCGGGTGAAAAGCTGGTGATCGCCCGTCGCCACGCCAGTGGTTGGGCCGGGCAAGTGCTGTCGGTGGCAACGGTTTGAAGAGGTGTTCATGAGCTTTGAATGGCGTGTCGCGACCGCCGAGGACATTGGCTTCGCCCGGCAACTGACCTGCCGCAATATGCTTGCCTATTATCTACAGCATGATTTGCTTTGGCAGGACGAGGCGTTCGACCTGGCGTGGATCATTCGTCAGAACTGGATCATCTGCCGGGGCGGCCAGCCGTTGGGTTTTGTCAGTCTCAGCCGCGATGCGCGGGCGTTGTATATCCGCGAATTGCAGATCGACGAGGCGTTTCGCGGGCAGGGCGCCGGAACCTGGGCGATTGGACAGGTTTGGGACATGGTGGTGCAGGAGCGCAGGCCGGCGCTGCGCCTGACGGTGTTCAAGAACAATCCGGCCCGGGTGCTCTACGAGCGCATGGGGCTGCGGGTTGTGGGCGAGGATGAGTGTTTCCTCAGGATGGAGCGAGATGCCAGTGCTTGACGCTTCGGATGAAGAGCCTATAAAGATTCGTTGTAACTTTTATATGCCCCTTTGCGCTAGGTCTGCCGGACGCTTTTTGCTAAGGTGTAGGGCAAGCCAAAATAAGACCAATCGTGAGGTGTTTGCTTGATTAGGGTGTTGGTGGTCGATGACCATGATCTCGTCCGTACGGGCATTACACGAATGCTGGCCGACATCGATGGTCTGCAGGTGGTCGGCCAGGCCGAGTCCGGGGAAGAGGCGCTGATCAAGGCGCGTGAATTGAAGCCCGACGTGGTGCTGATGGACGTCAAGATGCCCGGCATCGGCGGTCTTGAGGCCACGCGCAAGATGCTGCGCAGCCACCCGGACATCAAGGTGGTCGCGGTCACCGTTTGCGAAGAAGATCCGTTCCCCACCCGGTTGTTGCAGGCGGGCGCGGCGGGTTACCTCACCAAAGGCGCGGGCTTGAACGAGATGGTGCAGGCCATTCGTCTGGTTTTCGCCGGGCAGCGCTACATCAGCCCGCAAATCGCCCAGCAACTGGCGATCAAGTCGTTCCAGCCCACCAACGATTCTCCATTCGATGCCTTGTCGGAGCGGGAGATCCAGATTGCCCTGATGATCGTCGGCTGCCAGAAAGTGCAGATCATTTCCGACAAGCTGTGCCTGTCGCCCAAGACTGTGAATACCTACCGTTACCGTATCTTCGAGAAGCTTTCGATCAGCAGCGACGTTGAGTTGACACTGCTGGCGGTGCGTCATGGCATGGTTGACGCCAGCGCCTGATAATGACCGAACTGTTTGATCCCAGTGCTTTCCTGTCAACATGCAGCGGCCGCCCAGGCGTCTATCGCATGTTCGACAGTGACGCGCGCCTGCTGTATGTCGGCAAGGCCAAGAACCTCAAGAAACGCCTGGCGAGTTACTTCCGTAAAACCGGACTCGCCCCGAAGACCGCTGCCCTGGTGGGGCGCATCGCGCAGATCGAAACCACCATCACCGCCAACGAAACCGAAGCGCTGCTGCTCGAACAGACGCTGATCAAGGAATGGCGTCCGCCGTATAACATCCTGCTGCGCGACGACAAATCCTACCCGTACGTGTTCCTGTCCGACGGGGCGTTTCCGCGCCTGAGCATCCATCGCGGGGCGAAGAAGGCCAAGGGTCGGTATTTCGGACCTTATCCCAGTGCCGGAGCGATTCGTGAAAGCCTGAGCCTGTTGCAGAAGACGTTCTTCGTCCGCCAGTGCGAAGACAGCTACTACAAGAATCGCACCCGGCCATGTCTGCAATATCAGATCAAGCGCTGCAAGGCTCCATGCGTGGGGCTCGTCGAACCCGAGGTCTACGCCGAAGACGTGCGGCACTCGGTGATGTTCCTCGAAGGCCGCAGCAATGCCTTGACCGACGAATTGTCGGCGGCCATGGAAGAGGCGGCGATCAACCTGGAATTCGAAAAGGCCGCCGAGCTGCGCGACCAGATTGGCCTGCTGCGCAGGGTCCAGGACCAGCAGAGCATGGAAGGCGGCAGCGGCGACGTCGACGTGATCGCCTCGTTCATCAACCCGGGCGGCGCCTGCGTGCACTTGATCAGCGTGCGGGGCGGGCGGGTGCTGGGCAGCAAGAACTTCTTCCCCCAGGTGGGTATCGAGGAAGACGTCGCCGAAGTCATGTCGGCGTTTCTTGGCCAGTATTACGTCAGCAGTCCGGAACGCGACTTGCCGAGCGAGTTGATCGTCAATGTGATCCACGAGGACTTTCCTGCCCTGGTCGAGGCCATTCACACGCTTCGCGGTCGCGAGTTGACCATCAGCCACCGCGTTCGCGGCACCCGCGCCCGCTGGCAGCAACTGGCGGTGACCAACGCTGAGCAGGCCCTCGGCGCGCGCTTGGCCAACCGTCAGCACGTGGCGGCGCGGTTCGATGCCCTGGCTGATGTGCTCAATCTGGACGAGCCACCGCAGCGGCTGGAGTGCTACGACATCAGCCATTCCAGCGGCGAGGCCACGGTGGCGTCCTGCGTGGTGTTCGGCCCGGAAGGCCCGATCAAGGCCGACTACCGCCGCTACAACATTGAAGGCGTGACCCCGGGCGATGACTATGCGGCGATGCACCAGGCCCTGATGCGTCGCTTCGGCAAACTGAAGGACGGGGAGGGCAAGCTGCCGGACATCCTGCTGGTGGACGGTGGCAAGGGTCAGTTGTCCATGGCCCGTGACGTGCTCAACGAACTGATGGTCCCTGACCTTATCCTGCTGGGTGTAGCGAAAGGCGCAACCCGCAAGGCCGGGTTCGAGACTTTGTATCTGAACGACGCCGCCCATGAATTCACCCTCAAGGGTGATTCACCAGCGCTGCACTTGATCCAGCAGATCCGTGACGAAGCCCACCGTTTCGCCATCACCGGCCACCGCGCCCGCCGTGGCAAGACCCGCCGTACGTCTACCCTGGAAGGTGTGGCCGGGGTCGGGCCAACGCGGCGTCGCGACCTGCTCAAACATTTTGGTGGATTGCAGGAGCTGTCTCGTGCCAGCATCGAAGAGATAGCCAAAGCACCCGGTATCAGTAAAAAGCTCGCTGAGTCGATTTATGCAAACCTGCACAGCGAGTAGAATGCCCGTTAACTTTGCAGCCAGTTGTGCCGATGAATATCCCAAACCTGATTACCGTTCTACGCGTCCTGCTCATTCCGATCTTCATAGTGCTGTTCTATTTGCCGTACCACTGGAGCTACGTGGCCTCGGCCTCGGTCTTCGCTTTCGCCGCCGCTACCGACTGGCTGGACGGCTACCTGGCCCGACGCCTTGAGCAGAGCACGCCCTTCGGCGCGTTCCTCGATCCGGTGGCCGACAAGCTGATGGTCGCAGTGGCCCTGGTGCTGCTGGTGCAGGAACACGGCAACCTCTGGCTGACCCTGCCAGCGGCGGTGATCATCGGCCGTGAAATCGTCGTTTCGGCACTGCGCGAGTGGATGGCCGAACTGGGCGCCCGCGCCCAAGTCGCCGTGTCGAACCTCGGCAAATGGAAAACCGCCGCCCAGATGCTGGCGCTGGTGATCCTACTGGCGAACCCGTCGGACTTCAGCTTCTGGGTCCTGCTGGGCTATGCGCTGTTGCTCGTCTCCGCAGGCCTGACGCTCTGGTCGATGGTTCAGTACCTGCGCGCCGCCTGGCCGCATCTGCGGACCGACGTGGACCCGAAATAAAACTTTTTTGAATCAAAGGCTTGACGGCGTTATTGGAATCTATACAATGCGCCACACCAAGACGCGGGAATAGCTCAGTTGGTAGAGCACGACCTTGCCAAGGTCGGGGTCGCGAGTTCGAGTCTCGTTTCCCGCTCCAAGATTCAGAAAAAGCCACTCAGATGAGTGGCTTTTTTTTGCCTGAAAGATGCCTAAACGTTTGCGATAGGCGCTCTCTACTTGCGGATCGATACTATTGAGCAAGCGATACGAAACTCCGGTGCACTTGCTCAAGATGTAGGGCGTAGTGGTTACATGGTCGCTAATGAGCTTGCGCTGAGTAACTTTGATCTAGGACGTACCGTCATCGTTGACTGTGTAAATCCAGTGATCGAAAGCCGGTTGGCCTGGAGCGAAATCGCCTCAAGGGCCGGTGTTCGGTTGATGAATATTGAAGTAATTTGCTCGGACAAATAAACATCAGCGCCGTGTTGGTATCCGACGGCCTGAAAACAAAGGCGCTATCAATGTCGAAGCATCTGCTGTTGGGCTGGACCCGTTCCTTGTGCGTGCTTGCTGCCTTGAGCGGCGCGGCCACCATGGCAGTTGCTGCCTCGCCTGAAAAAACCGCTACGGCGGCATCGGACACGCAATCGGTGTCTCTGGCAGGCGGCAAGCTGAAGTTCGTGCTGGAAGGCGTCGAGGCCCGTACCTTGAACAGCGAGAACGGCGGCACGATGTACTTCGATCCAAAAAGCGAGCGGGCTATCATCGTTACCGAAGGTCCGGCGCCGACTGCGGGCACTACCCCGGACGCTGCGTTTCGCCTTGCCGTGGATACCTTGAAGGAAAAGCAGCAGGCCGCGTCACCCAACTTTCGCATGACTAGCGAGAAGACCATTCAGGTGAAAGGCTTGAAGATGTACCGCTTGGATGGCACCGACGATTTCAACGGCCTGAATCTACTGATGGCCTCGTTGATGACGATGAACGATCAGAAGATCACCGTCATCGAAGTGATGTCCAGCGTTAACGATCCGGCCGGCCATACCGCTGCGTTGGAGAACATTCTGGGCAAGTAAACCGCAGGTTTCCGGATGGTAGGCTGTCGGCTCCCGACGGTCTGTCCATCACATGGAGCCCGCTTGATCTCGTGCGCATAGCTTGCCCAACACGGTGTCGTACTCCCCGACCCGCCCGCGCCGCGACTACGTACCCGACGTGGTGCGCCGCGGGGTGGTCTACGTCAGTGACCACCTGTTGCGCGAAGGCAATCTCACGATCACCGGTCCGGTGACATCCGCCACCTCACAAGACGACCTCAAGCGTGCCGGCCGTGCAGGCTGCGCGCACTGAGCGCGATCGATCAAACCCTCGGGCTGGAAAATGTGGAGGCACAGGGAAGGTGTATGTTCCATAGGCTTAGCTCAATAGAAAATTCAATAAGCAGGACATCGCTTGGTGCGCCAGGCATGGCGCGTTGCGCGCAAGCGCAACCAGTTTGGCTGTCGTGGCCACTCTGGTGACTTGAAGGTGAAAGTCTTCTACCGAGCGTTTAGGAGGGACGGGATTGAATGCGCAGAAGTCAGCTGAAGCCGTAGTAAGTGGCGGTTAACAGTGCCATCAAGGGCCGGACAGATTGTGCAGCCAGCCCATCAGGTTTGGGAATTCTCCGATGTCACAATCTGCAGCGGAATATGCACCCGGTGACGCACAGGATCGAACTGCTCCGCAGTCTGCAATTCCACCAGTAGATCCACCAGCGCCGTTGCAGTCTGTCGCGGCTGAGAGTCGATCACGACGTCGACCAAACCCTGGGCCATGGCTTGGCGTGACAGCTCGGTGGACTCCTGCAAAATGCAGCACAGCGTCGGGCGCTTGGGCAGTTGCGCCAACGCGTTGATAATCCCGTCGCCACCGCCGCCTACCACGCATAGCCCGCGCAAATCGTCATGCCGAACCAGCAGGTCGAGGGTTGCTTCTTCGGTGATGTCGCAGTTGTCCAGATTGATCAGCGGCTCCAGCGGGCGCAGCCCAGGTGCGTGTTCGGCCAAGTAACTGTGCAAGCCTTCGACACGCTCCTGGTGGCCAAGAAAGCGATGGCCACCGAGTAGAATGCCAATGCTGCCTTTGCGCGCGCCACAGGTGCGGGCCAACAGCCATCCCATCGTACGCCCGACGACGTGATTGTTCTGGCCGACATAGGGCTCGGCCGCCGCCTCATGAATGCCCGACAGCAGTGCCACCACGGGCACGCCGGCCTCGCGAATCTGGGCAAGGGCGGCGTTGATCCGCGGGTGGGCGAAGCTGACCACCGCCAGGCCGTCGCACTGTACCGCCAGCTGTTCGATCTGGGCGATGATGGCGCTGGGGGTGCGATCAAAAACGTATTCGAATTGGCAGGCCAGGTTCGCCCCGACCTGGCGCTGCGCGGCCTCGGTGATGGCTTGGGCCAAGTTGGCGTAGAACGCCTGGGCGGTGCCCAGCAGCAGGATGCCGAAACGGTACGTGGGGCGACGTTCGAGAATGCGTTGGCCGATCAGTCGCGCGGCAAAATAGCCCACGGCTTCTGCGGCCTGAAGCACCTGTTCGGCAGTGGCTGGATTAACCGGGGCGCGAGCGTTGAGCACGCGGTCGACGGTGGCGACACTTAAGCCTGCGTGTTTGGCGACCGTGGCGATGGTGGGGCGTTTATTGTTATTCATGATGAACCTTCAAAGCGTCTTGATAGAAAACTATCAAGCCCTGCAGGAGCTGGATGATAGCTTGATAGGGAATGTATTCAAGACCTTGAGGGGGCCTTCCACGCTCTCTATATTTTCTTACGCAAAGCACCTGACATCTCACGCTTGCGGAGAACAATAACAATGTCTCAAGACAACACAGCCTCTTCCCGGGACTACCACCTGACCGGCCCTGAAGCCGCCCGCGCGGCCGAAAAAGGTCTTGTATCGGCCAGTTGGTACCAGTCGCCCATCTCCCGTCAACGTATGAAGCAACTGATGCAGCGCCGCGACGGCCCGGCCTTGCTCGACACCGCCATCTGGCTGCTGGCCCTGCTGATCACCGGCTTCGGCGGCTACTGGTTCTGGGGTACTTGGGCTTGTGTGCCGTTTTTTCTTGCGTATGGCGTTCTGTACGCCACCGCCTCCAACCCGCGCTGGCATGAAACCGGTCACGGCACCGCCTTCAAAACCCGCTGGATGAATGATGCGCTCTACCAGGTTGCGAGCTTCATGTGCATGTTCGAGCCCCATGTGTGGCGCTGGAGCCATGCCCGGCACCATACCGACACCATCGTCGTCGGTCGCGATCCGGAAATCGTCGAACCGCGTCCACCGAGCTTGTTCATGATGCTGCTGAGCCTGTTCCAGATCCCGTTGCTGCTGAAGACGATGGGAGGTGTGTGCCGGCACGCGGTTGGAAAAATGGGTGCCGAGGAACAGACGTTCATTCCTGAGTCCGAATGGTCCAGGGTGTTCCTGGCGGCCCGTATCTGGCTCGTGATTTACGCCGTTGTCTTTGGCGCGGCGCTTTACCTGCACAGCTGGTTGCCGCTGATGTATGTCGGCCTGCCCATCCTGTATGGCGGCTGGTTGTCCTACCTGTTTGGCCTCACCCAACATGTAGGCCTGGCGGAAGATGTGCTGGACCACCGTAGCAACTGCCGCACCATCTATATGAACCGGGTACTGCGCTTTCTGTACATGAACATGAATTATCACCTTGAGCACCACATGTACCCGATGGTGCCGTACCACGCCCTGGCGCAACTCCATGAAGAGATCCGCCACGACTGCCCGCCGCCTTACGCCAACATAGGTGAGGCCTTCAAGGAAATCATTCCGACCCTCTTGAAGCAGCGCAAGGACCCGACGTATTTCGTGCGACGCCCCGTCGGTAGCTCAAGGCCTGCCACCGACGCTCATCCACAGGCTGAAGCCACCCTGGGCTGACACCTTCCGGCTGTATCCCGAACAAGAGAAAACGCCATGAACGATCAATGGATCGATGTATGCGCCGTGGGCGAAATCAATGAAGAAGACGTCATTCGCTTCGACCACGGTCCGCAGACCTATGCCATCTACCGCTCTGCTGACAACGAGTTTTTTGCCACTGCTGGCCTGTGTACTCACGAGTCGATCCACTTGGCTGACGGCCTGGTGATGGACCACGTCGTCGAGTGCCCCAAGCACAACGGGCGCTTTGACTATCGCACCGGCAAAGCCCTGGGGGCGCCAGTGTGCGTCAATCTCAAGACCTATCCGGTACGGGTCGACGCGGGGCGGGTTCTGCTCGCCATTTCGGTTTGACCGCCAGGAGTGCACGCCATGAATGCTCCACTGATTATCGTCGGCGCCGGCCATGCCGGTGGCCGCGCGGCGCTGACCTTGCGCGAGCAGGGTTATACCGGTCGGCTGATCCTGATCGGCGATGAACTCCATTTGCCGTACGAGCGTCCTCCGCTGTCCAAGGGCTTGCTGCAGGGCACGATGGACCTAGACGATTGCAGCCTGTGCAGGGATAGCCGGCTCACTGAACTGAACATCGAACACCTGGCGGGCAACCCGGTAAAAAGCCTGGATCCGCAGCACCACCGCCTGCAATTGACCGACGGACGTTGGTTGCCTTACAGCCGATTACTGTTGGCTACCGGGGGGAGAGCGCGTCGCTTGTCCCTGGTGCCTGAACCTCTGGCCAACGTGCTTTACCTGCGCACCCATGACGAAGCCCTGGCCCTGCGCAGCGCATTGATACCCGGCACGCGCCTGGTGATTGTCGGCGGTGGCTTTATCGGCCTCGAGGTCGCGGCAACGGCTCGAACCCTGGGCTGTCAGGTGACGTTGCTGGAAGTCGGGCCACGACTGGCCGGGCGAGTATTGCCTGAAGCCGTATCTCAGGCCTTGTTGGAGTTGCATCGGCAACAGGGCGTGGACGTGCGGCTGAACGCAGCGCTTGAAATGGTACAAGGCATCGAGCGCGCTGAGGCGGTGCAACTGGTGGACGGCCAGGTGTTGCCCTGTGACTGGGTGGTAGTCGGTATCGGCATGCAACCCAACATCGAATTGGCCGCGGCGGCGGGGCTGGAGGTGGGCCAGGGTATTCGAGTCGATGCCCAGTTGCGCACCAGCGAGCCAGACATCTTTGCTGCCGGCGATGTGTGTGAGTTTCGCCTGCACGCCGACGCGTTATTCCAGCGCCAGGAAACCTGGCGCAATGCCGAGACCCAGGGCCGTCACGCGGCATTGAATCTGTTGGGCGGCAAGTTGCCGTTCGAGGGGATTCCCGGTTTCTGGTCTGATCAGTACGACTGGGGCTTGCAGACGGTGGGCGTGATCTCACCGACGCCACCTTCGGCCGTTCGCACCCTGGCAGACGGTGGTCTGCTGCTGTTCTACCTGGACACTGAGCAACGTTTGCAAGGCGCCTGCGGTTGGGGGCAGGGCAACAGCATTGCCAAGGACATCAAGTTGTGTGAACGACTGATTGCCAACTTGACTCCACTCTCTGTGGACGCATTGGCCGACGCCGATGTGTCGCTCAAACATCTGCTAAGGCCCTGACATGCGTGAATTCCTGGTATTTCAGTCCCTGTGGGCCATGCAAGATCACCTTGGTCAATGCGATCTTTCCCTTGAGGCACAGGTGGAGAAGATTGCAGCTGCTGGTTTCGATGGGATCACCGACCACTTCTGGATCGCGCCACAGGCCGAGCGACTGCATGCCGCTGCCAAGGCACAAGGCCTGCAAATCGAAGGTCAACTGTTTCCCCGCACCGTGAATGACTTGGCGCAAGCACTTGAGGTTGCCTCCCGTTACGGCTGCCACCACCTCACGCTGCAAGCCGATGTCCGGCCGCGCACGCTGGCACAAGCGATCACTCTGATCGAAGGCTGGCAGCGTCTGGCCGAGCAGGCGGACTTTCCGATCCTGCTGGAAACCCACCGCTATCGTCTCACCAGTGACCTGTTGTTCACCCTCGACTTGCTCGCGCAGATGCCCGACCTCAGGTTGTTGGCTGACTTGTCCCATTACGTCGTGGGCCGTGAATTGCCTGAGTCGGTCGCGGCCGAAGACGACGAACAGATTCACACCATCCTACGACACAGTTGGGGTTTTCACGGGCGAGTCGCTAATAGTGAGCAGGTCCAGGTGCCCTTGACCTTCGCCCAGCATCGCCCCTGGTTGGACCGGTTTCTGGGCTGGTGGCGTTACGGAATCAAGGATTGGCTGGCGCGACCGAACACACCCGCGAGCCTGTCCTTCACCTGCGAGCTTGGCCCGCCACCCTATGCGATCACGGGGAGTGATGGGCGCGATATAACGGATCGCTGGGGCGAGGCGCTGATGCTGAAGGAACTGATGCGTGGCGTTTGGGATGAGTGTCAGGCGGGGCGCTGATCTAAGGCATGATTGGTGGTGATGGTCTGTACGAGTCGGACACCAGGTGCGAGTCTCGTTTCCCGCTCCAAGATTCAGAAAAAGCCACTCAGATGAGTGGCTTTTTTTTTTGCCTGGAATTTGAGGGCTCAGGCGTGGGCCCAACGTTTTAAGGGCTACCAAAAGCAATCGCATCGGCGAGTCCCTCCTCAATTTGTGTCTGCGCCCCAGACGAAATCGCTCAGGTGGGGGTTAGCATCAAACCAGGCGTGCGCCGCCATCGATATTGAGTACGGCACCGTTCATGAAGGTGTTGCTCATCAAGAACACTGCCGCCGCGCCTGCTTCACCGGAGGTGCCGAGGCGATGCAAGGGCAGGACCTGTTCCAGGGACGCGACGAACGCGTCACGCCCCGCGCCCAGTGCCTTGTCGAAAATCGGTGTGTCGATCGGGCCGGGAGACAGGGTGTTGACGCGCACCGGCGCCAGTTCCAGAGCCAGACCGCGAGCCAGTGCTTCCATCGCCGCCGATGCGGCTGCGAGCACGGCGGTGCCATGAGCGTTCGGTCGATCTGCCAGGGAGCCGGAGATAAACGTGATCGAGCCGTCTTTCACCAGCCTGTCACCGAGCACGCGAATCGCATTGATCGACGCCCAGATGCGTTCATCGAAGGCGCGGCGCAGGTAGTCGGGATCTGCCGTCAGCACGCTGCCGGCAACGAATGTTCCGGCGAGCAGAACGAGGTGATCGACCTGGGGAATATCCGCCAGTGCGGTTTCGACAGCCTGGCTGTTGGTCACGTCCGCGGCGCGCCAGCCGTCCAGGCCATGCTCGATGGCGGCTTGCTCGGCACGCGCGGCGTTTGAGCCGATCACGATGACGCTGGCGCCAGCGGCTTTCGCTTGTACCGCAGCGGCCAGCCCGATGCCGGAGGTGCCGCCGAAAATGACCACCGTTTTGTCGGCGAGGGAGGAGGGAAGTGTCTGGCTGATGTTCATGATGAGTCTCCGTCTGGAACACCTGTCTGGCGTTCGATGGGGAAAGACTACTGTCATGAAGACAGGTTGATAATCAGGGGCAAAGTCGCTTTACTCATGCCATGAAGGCACAAATTGGATTGGATCGTTTAACCGGGCTTATCGCCTTTGCACGAGCGGCCTCGTTGGGCAGCTACACGGCGGCTGCGCGAGCACTTTCGGTGTCACCCTCCGCAGTCAGTAAAAGTGTGCAAAGGCTTGAGGAGCATTTCGGGCTTATGCTGTTCACCCGCACGACGCGGTCGCTGACCCTTACACCAGAGGGGCGCGACCTGTATGAGCGTGCGCTGCGGATTCTGCGAGAAGTCGAAGACATTGATCAGGCCGCCGTCGCTTCCCGAGCCGAGCCCTCCGGCGTCCTTAAGGTGACGGCTCCTTTGCCGATCGGTCTGAACATTCTTGCGCCTGCACTGCCCAGGTTTCGCGAGCAATATCCGAATCTGGCCATCGACCTGAGGCTCGGAGATCAGTATTCAGACATCATTGGGCAAGGAATCGATGTCGCCGTCCGCGTCGGCAACCTCGCCGATTCGCGTCTGGTTTCGCGGCCTCTGGGACCCCACCGAATCGGTGCGTTTGCATCACCTCACTACCTCCAGCGCAAAGGCATCCCGGTAACGGCTGAAGATCTGGCGGGTCATGAATGCGTGAATTTCCGCTACCAGAGCACGGGGCAGAGTTTGAGATGGCCTTATGAGGCGGATAACAAGCAGCTTGAGCTGGCGCCCGATTCAGCGTTTACCGTCGATGTCAGCGATGCGGTAGCGGCGGTGCTGGCTGCAGGAGGTGGTATCGGCATCACACCGCATTATGTGGCCGCGCCGTATGTGCGTCGGGGAGAACTGGCGCCGATCCTCCCACAGTTCACCGTGGAACGGTTCGTCATCACTGCTTTATGGCCGGAGAGCCGTCGAGGTAGCCCAAACGTAAAGGCGTTCATTGCATTTCTGAATGAGCTATTCCCTTCAACGCCACCTTGGGATGAAGACATCAGGCGTGCGATTAATTGAAAGTCATTATCATTTGATATACCCTCGCGTTTCTTCCTCGTTTGAGTCATTTGCGTGTCCCGGCCATCCGATCCTCACTCCGCCGACGGCCAGTTCGAGAACCATTCCAGCGAACTGTTGCGTTTCCTCACGCGGCAGGTGAAGTGCGAAGAACTGGCGGCCGACCTGCGGCAGGAGACTTGGTTGCGCTTTCGCCGGCGAGAGTCTGGACAGGAGATCGGCAACCTGCGTGCCTTCCTCTATCGCATCGCGCGCAACCTGATCATTGACTACCGCCGTCAGCAGAAGTCGCGCCCCATCGAGGAGGATATATCCATCGAACTGGTCAGTGCCCAGCCGGGGCCGGAGCGTGCGGCAAGCGATGCCCAGCGCCTGGAGCACCTGCAGCGCGTCGTCCAGGGTTTGCCGCCGCACCTGCGCCAGGCGTTGTTGTGGAATCGCCTGGACGGGCTCACCCAGCGTGAGATCGGCGAGCGCCTGGGTGTCTCGGAAAGCATGGCCGGACGCTATATCCTGAAGGCGCTCGAACAGTGCCAGCAGCAGATGGACCCGCAGCCGTGACTCAACCTTCGCTTCTCGATCAGGCCCGTCAATGGCAGGTGCTGCTGCATTCCGGCCGCGCCACCGCTGCCGATCGCGATGCCGCGCAAGCCTGGCGCGAGGCAGCGCCCGAGCATGAGCAGGCGTTGCGTGAGGTGGAAGGGGTGTGGTCGTTGCTCGGCCAGATAGAACGTCCGGCGGAGCAGCCTCAAGTACGCGTGCGTCGCCATCGACGCTGGGCGGCTCCGCTGGCCTGCGCCGCGATGCTGTTGCTCGCCGTGTGGCTGCCGCGCGGCACCTGGATCGGCCTGTATGCCGATGTCAGCACTCAGCCGGGCGAGGTGCGCGAGTTGCGTCTGGCCGATGGTTCGCTGTTGACCCTCAACGGCGATTCGGCGCTGGATTGGCAGTTTGCCGACGGTCGCCGCGAGGTCAGGCTGTACCGCGGCGAGGCGGATTTCCAGGTAGCCCATGACCCGGCCCGGCCGTTCATTGTCAGTGCCGGCGAGGCGCGCATACGCGTCACCGGCACGCGCTTTGATGTGCGTCTGGAGGAGGGCGGTGTCGACCTCGCGGTAAGCGAAGGCCGAGTGCTGGCCTCCAGCGAGGGGCGCGAGCCGCTGCCAGTGGTCGGCGGGCAGCAGGTGCAGTGGCGCGGCGGGGAGCTGCAGGCGCCACAGGCACTGGATGCGCGCCAGCGCTTGGGCTGGCAGCGCGGCAAGCTGGTCTTTCGCGACCAGCCCCTGGAGCAAGTGTTCGCCGAGCTTGAGCGCAGCCAGTCTGCGCGGGTGCTGTTTGTCGACGAAGCCGCTCGCGGACTGCAGGTGACCGGTGTATTCGCCCTTGACGATCCGCAGGCGGTGTTGAGTGCTGTGGAGAATACCTTGCCTGTGCGTCTGGTGCGCCTGCCGGGGTTGATTCTGGTCACTTCACGCCGCTGAGACCCGCGGCGCGCCTGTACCTTCAAGAAAAAAAGAAAATATTCAGGCGGCGATGGTTCAGAAATCATCGCCGCCTTCGTCTTCCGTTCCTGCAAATGCGACTTCTTCGTATTGATAGCCAAGGACATCAGCATGCGGTCGACCTCCTTCCTCGCGGCGCTAGCCGTTCTACCCCTGGCCATTACTGCTGCAAAGGCGCAAGCCGTCGAGCTCGACGTGCCCGCCCAGCGGCTTGACGCGGCGCTCACCGACTTCGCCGAGCAGGCCGACGTGCGTCTGCTCTATGACGCCGGCCTGACCCGTGACAGCGGCATGGTGCCGGCGCTCAAGGGCGATTATTCGGTGGTCGATGGCCTGCAGCGATTGTTGGAGGGCAGCGGCCTGACCTTCCAGACCGGCAACGACGGCACCTTCACCCTGGTGCCGGCGCCCGAGCAGGGCGTGTTGGAGCTGGGTTCGATCAACATCAGCGGGATTGCCGAAGGCCGTGTCGACCTGCCGGCCGAGTATGTAGGTGGGGAGACGGCGCGGGGTGCCCGCATCGGCGTGCTGGGCAACCAGGATATGCAGGATGTGCCCTTCGCCTTCTCCAGCTACACCTCCGAACTGATCGAAAAGCGCCAGGCGCAGACCCTGGCCGATGTGCTGGCCAGCGATCCGGGCGTGCGGCAGTCGTTCGGCTTCGGCAATTTCTCCCAGGTGTTCGTCGTGCGCGGGTTCCAGCTGTTCAGCGACGATATTGCCTTCAACGGGCTGTACGGGATCCTGCCGCGACAGATCATCTCCACCGAGTCGGTCGAGCGCGTCGAGGTGTTCAAGGGCGCCAACGCCTTCGTCAATGGCGTGTCGCCGTCGGGCAGCGGTGTCGGCGGGGCGATCAACGTGGTCTCCAAGCGTGCCGAAGACACTCCCACGCGCAGCGCCACCCTGGACTATGCCAGCGACAGCCGGGTGGGTGGGCACCTTGACCTGGGCCAGCGCTTCGGCGAGGACAACCGCTTTGGCGTGAGGGTGAACCTGGCCCAGCGCGAGGGCGAGACAGCGGTGGACGATGAGCACTCGCGCTTCAGTCTGGCCACCCTCGGCCTGGACTACCGCGGTGACGGTCTGCGACTGTCTGCGGATCTCGGTTACCAGAAGCAACGGGTCAATGAGGGGCGCTCGGTGGTCTACCTGACCACGACGGGGCCAACCAGCACACTCAACGGCAAGACACCCTCGGCACCCGACTCCGACCACAACTACGCACAACCCTGGAGCTGGTCGCAGCTCGAAGACACCTACGGCATGTTCAGCGCCGAGTACGACCTCTCGCCCAGCTGGACCGCCTACCTGAGCGCAGGTGGCAAATACACGCGGGAGAACGGCGTCTACGCCTCCAACTACGTCTACGGCAAAAATGGCGACGCCCGTATCGGCCGCCTCTATTCGCCGCTGGACCAAGAGACCCTGAGTGCTGTCACGGGGCTGCGCGGCGAACTCATGACCGGGCCGGTCAGCCACCGCATCAACCTGGCCGCCAATGGCATCTGGCAGGAGAAGCGCAACGCGTTCGAGTCCACCGCGGCGGGCAGTCGCGGCTTCGGCAACCTGTATGAGGGCCAGCCCGTCGCCGAGCCGCCGGCCACCAGCGTTTCCGGCGATATCCACGACCCGGACACCGTCGCCAAGGTGCAGAACCGCAGCCTGGCGGTATCCGACACCCTGGGCTTGCTCGATGACCGTGTGCTGCTGACTCTGGGCGTACGCCGCCAGTCCATCGGCTCTGATGCTTGGAGCGCGGCCAGCGGTGCCCGCACCGCCAACTATCAGGAAAGCATTACCACGCCGGCCTATGGTCTTGTGATCAAGCCCACCGAGTACCTGTCGCTCTATGCCAACCGCGTCGAGTCTCTGCAGCAGGGGCCGACCGCGCCGGTCGCCGCGCTCAACAACGGCGAGATGTTCGCGCCCTATCGCTCCAAACAGACCGAGGTGGGTGCCAAGCTCGACTGGGGCACCTTCGGCGGCAGCCTCAGCCTATTCCGCATCGAACAGCCGCAGGGCGTGCTCGGCGGCGACGGCTACTACCGGGTGGATGCCGAGCAGCGCAATCGCGGCGTGGAACTGAGCGTGTTCGGCGAGCCGCTGGACGGCCTGCGCCTGCTGAGCGGCGCCACCTGGACCAAAGCCGAGCTGCGCGGCACCGCTGGCGGTCGCGACGATGGCAACCAGGCGGTGGGTGTGCCGCAGTTCCAGTTCAATCTGGGCGCCGACTGGGATGTGCCCGGCTTGCCCGGGGTGAGCCTGAACGGCCTGCTACTGCGCACCGGCGGCCAGTTCGTCGACAGCGCCAACGAATACAGCATCCCCGCCTGGACCCGTGTCGACCTGGGTGCGCGCTATCGGACGAAAATGGAGGGCCGCGCACTGACCTTCAACGCGATGCTGGAGAACGTAGCCGACGAGAACTACTGGGCCTCGGCCAACGGTGGTTATCTGACCCAAGGTGCACCGCGTACGCTGAAGGTGTCGGCTACTGTTGATTTCTGAGGTTGCAGGCTATTAAAGAGGCGCCTTCGCAAGTTGTGTGATTACGCGAAAGGCGGTTTCGCCAGGCTTTCTGAGAGGCTGCATTTGTGGCCTCTGTTGTTGCTGCGATTGCGCAGAGTCAGTCGCAGGCTGCCATCTCCATCTATCGTGCATCCTCTGCAGGTTTCATTTTTCTGCGTCTCACATGTCGATAGCTGCCGCTTGCATGCTCAGATTCCGCACATCAAGATCCCCTAGAACTTAGCAGCGTTTCGTACCTGATCAGGGAGGACTGACCGCCAATGGAGATTCAAACGGTCACGCACTTGCCATCACAAATTTCTGCCCTTGAGAAAGAGGCAATGGCAGAAGGTTTCAAATTTATCACTCGGCTGACTTCGGAATGGCATTCGGGCGCCAATCGCTTTGATGCGCCAGGCGAATGCCTAATGGGCGACGCACACCGTGCAGCTAAGCAACCTCTGAATCTGGTGGCTACCGGCCAACAGGAGCCATTCGTGATCCGCTCTCGACCCTAAGCGGGTAAATCGCTAGAACGGATGTTCGAATCGATTCGCTGAATTTCCGCCTCGCTCATTACTCGCCATTCATTTGGCAAAATACCGAACTCGAACTCAGCGTTTTTCAGTGCCTCATCCAATCCAAATATCAAGTGGTCGCCTTCAATCTGGAATTTTCCGTAGTCCTTAAAACGTATTAGCAGATACACCGGGTCATTGTCTGTTACCTCCAGCCCGAAAAGCACGATAGCGGTAACGTCAGGCCGGAAATCACTGACTGTTCTTACATAAGCAAACAGATGGCTTGTGGGCTGAGGCATGGCGTCGGTTGCATTTAGTTGATATGGGTTACGGCATTCTATATGACCGCTTCTGGCCGATTCTGCGTATTGACAAGGTCGACCAGCGTCTACGCTGTACTGTCAGCCAGTAAAGCCAAAGGGGCAGGCGATGTTCAATGATTTAAGTGGTCACGTCGCGCTGGTCAGTGGAGCTGGCAGCGAACATGGGATTGGTCTCGCCATCGCGAGACGGCTAGGAGACCTTGGCGCAAAGCTGGTCATCACCGGCAGTAGTGCGCGGATCCATGACCGTATCGCCGACTTGAACGCGGCAGGTTATGAAGTCAAAGGGCGCGCTGCAGAACTCACGGATCAGGCTCAGGTCGTCGAGTTGGTGGCGTGGGCTGAATCGCTATGGGGACGAATCGATGTCCTAGTGAATAACGCCGGCATGGCGATTCAGGGTGACCCTGAGCCATTCTCAAAAGTGGCCAGTATGAGTCTCGATGTCTGGAACACTTCAATAGCCCGTAATCTGACCACTGCGTTTCTGCTGACCCGCGCGGTATTGCCGGGGATGCAGAGTCGACGGTATGGGCGCATCGTCCACATCAGTTCTACAACCGGTACCCGTGTCAGTAATCCTGGTGAGGCAGCCTATGCAGCGGCGAAAGCGGGGATGGTGGGTATGAACATGAGCCTTGCTCTGGAAGTTGCGCCGTACGGCATCACTGTGAACTCTGTTGCTCCCGGATGGATCGCGACGCAATCCAGCACACCGGAGGAGCTGGCCGCAGCTCAGTATGTTCCAGTCGGACGCGCCGGTAGACCTGACGAGGTCGCCGCCGCTGTGGCGTTTCTTGCTTCCCCGGAATCCAGCTACATCACCGGCGAGTTGCTTGTGGTCGACGGGGGCAACTGCCTCTCCGAGAACAAAGGCCCCCGTTGAGTACCCGTTGCGCTGCTGGCAGCCCAATCCAAAAAACAGCAAAGAACCGTGGACGTTTAGTTCAAATAAACATGCAGCCAGGTAATGGAGTGAGGGCGCTCGCGCCCTCACGCAAAGCATTTCAAAGATCGCCCAGGATTTTTCAGGGGCAAATTCCTGAGTGCAATAGCGGGGTGCAAGGCACCCGAACGGTAACCGTCCGGCCAACTCACCTGACACCTGAGTGCGAAGGCCCGCTGCGCTTGCGCAATGACGTATTCAGTAAAAGACCAATAAAAAAGGGCCGTACCCTGCCAAGGAGACGGCCCCGGAAAATCGGAAAGCTGTCAGCGCGCCGTGATCACCGACAATTTGATGATCACGGCCCGCTCGATCGACGCCATGGCCTGTGCCACCTCGCCGTAATTCACCCCGTCATCGGCCTGCAATTGCACCCGCACTTCGGGGTCCCTGGTCTTCGCCGCCTGGAGCTTGGATTCCAGCGAGTCCGGTTGGATTTTATCCTTGTTGATAAATAGTTCCCGGATACCGCGTCTCCATCACGATCGACAGCGCATCCGGGCGCCAGAACTCCTGATCGAACTCGACCGGCTGGTTGTCTTCGCCAAAGTTCAAGCGCTCCAGGTAGACGCTGGTGGATCCCGGCGACAGTTGCAGCAGCTCGGCCTGTTCTTCATTCACCGTGCCGGTATGCATCTGCAATTCGCAGCGTGATTGCATCCGCCCGAACCGTTCGCGCAGTAGTTGTGTCAGCGAGGTGTTCAGGTCGACCTCCAGCAGGCCTGGGCACCAACTGGCGAGCAAGGCGTTGAACTCCAGCAGCACCGGGCGGCGGTCGATCCAGCGGCGGCGTTGCAGGAAAAACACCGATTCGTCCGCCGAAGCCAAACCCATGCGCCTGGCCAGCCACGGACCAGCCGGGCGCAATTCGGCGTGCAGGCATTCGGTGCGGGGCGTGCGGCCCTGGGCACTGACGTAATCCATGAAACCGCTGATGCGAGTCGGGTCGTAGCGGATGCGTTGGGGGCTGACAAACCAGCCCCGGCGATTTTCCCGATACACCAGGCCCTCGGCCTCCAGTTGCTGCAATGCCTGGCGCAAGGTGACGCGAGTGCAGCCAAATCGCTCGATCATTTCCCGCTCTGAGGGAAATTTCTCGTCGGCCTGGGGTACACCGGCAGCGATGTCATTGGCGATCTGTTCGCGGATGCGCTGGTAGTGCGGGGAAATCGGGTCGAAAGGCATCCTGGGGTTCCGTGTGCAGGCATGACATGGAGTGACTCTACCGTTCCTGTTGGCGCAGGTCACCTGTCCGCGCAGGCTTCAAGCCAACCCTCGACTAGATGCCCTGCTGCTGTCGTTGCTGCAGCAGGAAATCCCGTCGCCAGGCCCACAAACCATAGGCCGCCAGCAGCACAAAGCCGGCGTAGAGGGCAGCGGTCAGTTGCAGGTCTTTATACAGGAACAGACCCACGTAGACCGCGTCCAGCACGATCCACAACCACCAGCTGGCCATGTATTTGCGCGCTGCCCATAGGCTAGCCACCAGGCTGAACGCGGTCAGCAGCGAATCCAGCCAGGGCAGGGCGGCATCGGTGAAATGGTGCATCAGCGCGCCGAGGGCCGCGCCGCCGACCACGCCCGCGAGCAAGTGCCGCCATGCCTCGCTGGGTGGCAGGCGCTCCACCCGTACCTTGCCGGCTTCGACGCGCCCGGTGCTCCAACGCCACCAGCCATAGCCTTGGAGTGCGGCAAAGACCAGTTGCAGCAGCATGTCCGAATACAGCTTCACGTCGAAGAAGATCCAGGCGTACAGCAACACCGCGACCACACTGACCGGCCAGCACCAGCGCACCCGTTGTGCGGTGAGCCAGACTCCGGCGATGTTGAAGAACACGGCGACGATTTCCAGTGGCGACATAGGGTTCTCTCACGACTCATTTTCTAGATGCAACGCCTGTTGCTTGAGTTGACGCTTGCGTTCAAAGGGCAGCTTTTCCTGGTCGCCATAGGGGGCACTGTACCAGTTGCCGTAGGTCGGGTTGGGCAACAGGAACCAGCGTTGGCCCAGCCAATTCAGGTACGGGGCGGCAGCCTTGCGTTGGTCGGCCAGGGTGTTGTGCTCGGCCTGCACGAAATCACCGAAGGAGTCGCCGGCCAGCATCAGCACACGGGCGTGGCTGGCTACCCATTGGCGACGGCAGTTCTTGCCGTAGCCAGCCTGTTCGCAGTGACCGGTCGGGGTGCCAGCGGCCAGCACCTGTTCGTTGCGCGCTACCGGGAAGCCGCGCAGGCGAAGGTTACTGACTGTCGCCTTAACCTGGCTGTGTTCGCGGTTGGTGATGTAGTAGACGGCAATGCCTTTCTTGTCAGCCGCCTGCAGGAACTCTACGGCGCCGGGGAGTGCCTGGGCCTTGGCCTGATCGACCCAGGTGTTCCAGCGGTCGTAGGAGTAGACCTGGTTGTCGAGAATGTCCCGGGCATTGAGCGGTACGTTATCCAGCACGGTTTCGTCGATGTCCACCACGACCGCGGGCGGCAGCCCGCTGAGGTTGCGTGGCGCAAAGGGCAGGGCGTCCCAGGTCGGGTCGGCCAGGGCCGCGTCCAGTTGGCGCGTGGCGCTGGCGAAGACCTGGCGATAAATCAGTTCGTGCTCAATGGAGGTCTGGGTCCACAGCACCGCGTCCAGCTGATCGTTGGCGGGCGGATGCTGCTGGCAGCCCAACAGGGCGGTGGAGAGCAGGCATACAGTGGAAATAAACAAACTACGCATGGACAGTCATCCTCAAAAATTGACGGTGGCGGACAATCGCGCCGTGCGCGGCGCCCCCAGGAACAGGTAGCCGTCGCCGGCGGATTCACCCACATCCCGCCAGTAGCGTTTATCGAACAGGTTGTCGACAGTCAGGCGCAGCACAGTATCGTAATCGCCGACCTTGGTGGTGTAGCGACTGCCCACATCGAACACTGCGTAGTCGCCGACTTTCACCGTGGCCTCGCGGTTGGCGTATTTACTCGCGCTGTATTGCACCCCGCCGAGCAAGGCCAGGCCGGGAATGCCGGGAATGCCGTAGTCGCCGTGCAGGCTGGCGCGCAGCTTGGGCACGTTGATCGCTTGGTGATCGTCGTAGCGCTCGGTGCCGCTGTCGCTGACCCGGGCACGGATCGCCGCGACGCTGGCCGAGACTTGCAGGTCCGAGGTCACGCGGCCGTTGGCAGACAGTTCGATCCCCACGTTTTTCTGCTTGCCCTGCTGCACGAAGGTGATAGTGCCGTCTTCGTCGGGTCGGTTGTATTGCAGGTCCTGGGTGATCTGGAACAGTGCGGCGGTCAGGCTCAATCGTTGGAAGTCACGCTTGATCCCTACTTCCAGTTGGCGCGACGTAGTCGGCGGTAGCACCTGCTCAGCGTTGCTGCTGAACCACGCCGCCTCTCCGCCCAGGGACAAACCCTTGCTGTAGCTGGCATACAGCGAGGTGTCCAGGCGCGGCTTGTAGATCAACGCCACTTGGGGCAAGAACACGCTGCGCTGGGTATGGCGGGTGGTGTCGCCGGCCTGGTCGTAGGTCTCCTCATCGAGGCGTACATGGCGTCCGCCAAGAATGGTTTGCCACTGCTCGTTGAAGCTGATGCGGTCGCTGGCAAACAGGCCATACTGGCGGCTGTCGAGGCGGCGGTAGGTGTGGCCCAGCGGTCCGTCGTAGGGTTCCAGTACGGGTGACGGCTGATAAATATTGCCCTCGCCGATGAACTCGTTGATCGACTGGCGTCGGTCTACCAGGCGGCGGAACGCGGTGGTGCCGAAGGTCAGGTCATGCTTGAGAAAACCGCTGTCGAACTGACCATTGAGCGCCAACTGGGCTTCTTCATTGGTTCGGGTGTCGTCGGGGCTGCGGTAGTCGGAGATGTCATAGCCACCCTCGGGGCTGAAGTGGTTGGGCACAGCGGTATTGGCGCAACTGGCGGCACCGTAGCAACCCCAGGCGAAGGTGCTGTAATCGTCGATCACCACACGGCTGCGGGACGCACTGAAGCTGGCCTTCCAGGCTTCGTTGAAGCGGTATTCGAACAGCCCGTCCAGGTTTAGTGACCGTATGCCCACAGGGTTCGACCAACTCTGGTACGCCAGCAGATCCTTGGGCGAAACGTGGTGTGGCACCTGGGTACCGCCGAGCAGTTGATAGCCCGGCACTGAGCGCTGTTCCCGGTCCTGGTATTCGGCATTGAGTTGCAGCAGCGCGTTGGGGCTGATGCTCCAGTCCAGGGCCAGCGAGGCGAAATCGCGCTTGCCGTCGGCGTGGTCGACGTAGGAGCGGATGTCTTCATGGGCCAGGTTGATGCGCACACCCACTTGCTGTTCGGTGCCGAGCCAGCCGCCGACATCGGTGGCCAGGTAGCGTTCGCCCTGCTCGTTGGTAGACACCGTCACCGAGCGCACATTTTCCGGGCGCTTGCTCACGTAGTTGACCAGCCCACCGGGCTCGGAGACGCCGCTCTGCAAGCCCGCCAGGCCTTTGAGCACTTCCACCTGTTGCTTGTTTTCCAGCGCCACGTTCTGTTCGCCGGTGATGGTGCGGCCGTTGATCTTGTAACTGCTGGCCGGGTTCAGGGCAAAGCCGCGCACCACGAAGTTCTCGTAGTAGCCGACCGGGGCGTAGCTGTCGCCGACCGAGGCGTCGTTTCTCAATACCTCGCTGAGCAGGCGCGCCTGTTGGTCTTTCAGGCGGGCTTCGGTTATCACCGCGACGGACGCTGGGGTGTCCAGTAACGGTGCGTTATCGAAGCCGGCCACCGCGGCTTTTTTCGCCTGGTAGTCGGTGTTTTCCTGGCCCAGGACGGTGACGGTGTCCAGGGTCTCGTCCTGGGCCTGTACTGCCGCAGAGAGGGTGATGCTCAAGGCGAGCAGGGTGTAGCGATAAGGTGTAGCCATCTAAAGAACGCTCCAAAGGTCTGCCTGCCGCTGCCGTACGCTTTTTATCGGGCATGAAGAGGCCCAGCGCTGCGCAACGAAGGGGTTGCCAGTTCGAAATGAAAAAAGCCGGGTTCGCCAGAAATGGCGTCAGGCCGGAGCTGCTCCGGTAGTCATTGGCAAGCGTGCATCGGCGGCCCATTCCTGCAGGGAACCGTCGTAAATGGCGATGTCCCGGCGACCCAGCAGGGTCAGGGCCAACGCGTTGGCAGCCGCGGAAATACCGCCGCCGCAATACAGGATCAGCGGGCCTTCGCTGTGCAGCAGCGTGGAGCCGATCGCCTGGGCCAGGGCATCCTTGGGCAGGTAGCAGCCATGGGCATCGAACAGCTGGCGCGCCGGCAGGTTGCGACTGCCGGGGATATGTCCGCGTCGGGCGTAGCGGGTGGGGGCCGAGCCTTCGAATAGCGCCGTACCGAGGGCGCAGATCAGCAGGCCAGGTGCGTGGCCGGCAACGATTGCTTCTACACCGGGGCGGTCGATCCAAAGCTCTGGACGTGGGTCGATCGCCCAGGGTTGCGCAGGCTGTATAGGGGTTTCGGGGCCGCTGTGTGTCGGCAGACCCGCCTTTGTCCAGGCATTGAAACCGCCATCCAGCACCGCGGCGTCGACACCCACGCCGCGCAACATCCACCAGAGCCGGGCGGCCCAGAAGCCGTCGGCGCGGTCGTAGATGACCAGGGTTTTTCCTTCGCCTGCACCAAGATTTGCCAAGGCCTTCACCAGCACCTCGGGGGGCGGCAACGCAAAGCTGAAGCTGGCCTGGGTATCCGCCAGTTCAGTCAATAGATCGGCATGTCGGGAGCCTGGGATATGCGCCTGTAACCAGCCGTCATAACCGCTCTCGACGCGGTAGTCGCCATCGAACCCGGGTGACGGCAGCACCACGGTGGCATCCAGCACCACCAACCCAGGATCGTCCAGGTGCGCCTGCAGCCATTGGCTATCGACCAGAATGTTCATACGGTCTTACGCCGGATATGGTCGAGCAGACGTTGCCCTTGAGCCCCGGAAAACCAGCGCAGATGACCCAGCAGATACGCGTAGTACGCCACATCGGCGCTGGCGGTGGAGCCCACTACGTCATGGAAATACGCGATTTCGGACAGCGCGAAATCCACATGCACCAACGGCAGCAAGGCGCTGAGGGTCTGCAGGTCGCCCGCGCTCAAGGGACGAATCTGGTGATAACCGGCGAGCAGGGCATCGACGCTGTCCAGATCGGCGCGGGCCGCACCGCCAGTGTCCAGTTCCAGCCAGGGCACTACGTTACGCTCGAGCGCGGTGGCCAGGTCGAAGAGGGCGAAGGTGCGGTCGGCCAGGCCGAAATCCAGGATGCTGGACACACTGCCGTCTGCGTTCCACAACAGGTTCGAGGCGTGCCAGTCGTTATGGGTCCACAGCGCTGGTTGTTGACGCAGCAGGGGGCACAACGCCTCGTGCCACGGCAGCAACAGTTCGCTGAGTTGGGTACGCCAGTCCTTGCCTGTCAGGTAGGGGCTGGCGATGTTGGCAATGGCTTCCAGGGGCGCCGACTGTTCGATCACGCGCGCATTGGCCACCAGCACGGCGGTCTGGCGTTGTGGCGCGGCGTAGTGCTCGGCGGCCTGATGCAGGTGTGCCAGCGCCTGGCCGGCGGCGAGGGCATGCTGATGGGTTTGGAATGGCGACCACGACAGCGCCTCGCGGTACAGGTCCAGGCCCTCGGCGACGTGATGCACTTCATAGGTCCACTCACCTTGTACCGTGGCCGTCGCGCCAAGCCGATTCGGTATGACCGCCGCCACCGGCGCGCCCTGGCGATGCAGGTGGGCGATCAGGCGGTGCTCTTCTTCCAGCCACGCGGCTTGGCGCACCTGCCGGTGATGACGTTTGACGAACAGCGTTGCGTGGCGGGTGGTGATCAACCCGGCGGCGGAAAACGGCCGTGGGCTGTGCCAATGCAGGCTGTGCAGCGGGCCCAGTTGAGGGTAGTCGCCCAGCAGGTGTTCGATGTCTGTTTCGTGCAGGGCCGGCCAGTCGGCGGCGACCGGCTCCAGCCCCAGGCCGTGAGCGGTGCGTTGGGGGTTCATGCGCTCACCTCGGGCAGGTAGACATTGCTGGTTGCGCCTTGCCACACCTGCGGATTTCCGAGCACTGCATGCTCATGCAGCCACTCGGCATACGGCGCCAGCAGCGCCTGGCGTTGCTCGCCCCAGCGGCCTTCATGCAGCCAGGTCGGGGCGATTTTATGCAGCGAGGCACTCAGCAATTCGGTCGGGAAGTACGGCGTGGTGTGTTCGTAGGCGGTGAGGGCAATCGATGGATCCTGAGCCACGGCCAGATAACCACGCGCTGTAGCCGCGATGAAGTCGCGCACCACCCCGGGCTTGTCCGCCAGGGTGCGCTCATGGGCGCCGAGCAAGTAGCTGTGATAGGCCGGTGCGCCCAACTGGTCCACCGGCAACACGACGCGGCGCGACGCTTCGATTGGGCTGTGCATCAGCGCTTCCCAGGCCCAGTAACCGCCGAAACTTGCGTCGGCGATGCCATCGGCAAGCTGTTCAGGGCGCAGTTCGCGCACGCCGCTGTTCACCAGGATCACGCCGTCGAAGTCGCCTCCGTCGCGGCTTACCAGGTGCCGCACCATCGCCAGGCCGCGTGGTGTCGGGTTCAGTGCCAGGCGCTTGCCGACCAGATCGCGGGGGCGGCGGATGCCGGAATCGGTGAGCGTCTGGATCGACTCCAGGCCCGCATGATTGATTGCCGCGATGCCTTGCAATGGTTGACCCAAGCCCCGGCGCACCAACAGGCGGTTGCTGGGGAATACGCCGAAATCCGCCGCGCCGATCAGTAGGTGCTGCAGGGTGTCGCCACGGTAGGGGTCATGCACCACCAATTCCACATCCAGGTTCAGCTCTTCATACCAGCCACGCTCCCGTGCCAGGTAAAAACCCGCCGAGTTCGGCCAGGGATGAAAGTATTCGAGCATTACCTTTACCGACACCATCGTTAATCACTCCAGCCCAACGTCTTTTCATGGAAGCGTTTTATAAGGGAGTGATCTGGTATATACCAATATCCTTTGTTGCTATGGATATAACCGCACTGTGCGAGCTGAAATGGCCTTCATCGCCGTTTCGTACTCAACCGTAGGGCTACAGCTGGGGAGCAACAGCCAGCTGCGAATCGAACCTTCAAGGCGCATTTCGGGGGGACGAGGAAGTCTTTCTGTTCGGCAAGTGCGGGTCGCAGCGCCAGGGTTAGCCCGCGATCCGTTGCTGGGTGAAGCCTTGATTTACGTGTCGAAGAACACCAGCGCGCGCAGTTCGATACTACGCCGTGGCGGCGCGTCCTTTGGCGTGGTGGGATCATCAAACGCCGTGTGAGCACTCAGCCTGGCCACATCCTTGCGCGAATCATGGATTTTCAACAGCAAGGCCTCGTCCGGGCGCAGCTGCGGGTAGTAATACCAACGGTGCGCGGGGTTGGCTTTAACTGAAAACGTTTCGCCGACTTTGTCGCGATACACCAGGTCGCTGGGCAACAGATCGCTATCGGCCATGCTGCGCGCATCACACAAGGCAAGGGGCGTGCTCAGCACGGGCGCGCCGATGGGGCGCCATACATTAATGATTGCAAAGCGTTTGAGCAGGCGCCGTTCGGCCTCGTCTGCCGGGAGGTGGTCCCGTACGCGGCGAATGGCCGAGCGCTCGGTCTGGTCGTTGTGCACGTAGCGCACCGGCTCGCGCAAGCCGCGCGCCTCTCGACCTGGATCATCGACGCGGATCGTATGGTCGAAGATCACCACCTTCACGGCGCCGGTCTGTTGTTTGAGCAGGGCTTCGGTTTCCGGGTAGTAATGCAGGCGCACTTGTTCGTCGTCCTCAAGGTTCGCAACGGCGCTGGTGTGATCGACTTTTTCGAAGCCCTGGCGGTTGATACTCGCCGGCTCGTCGAGTAACCGTGCGTTGTGGATGGTCACTTGAGTCGGGTCCAGCACGCCGCTGCGTTGGTCCACGCCGTCGGGCGGCGGGTAGGTGTAGTTCACTGGACGCACGCCGGTGTCTTGCAGGTAATTCAGCACGCTGCGCACGGAGGCGGGGGCGAGTTGAGTCTGATGGGTTCCCATAAAACACCTCCAGGTCAGAACGGTTCCTTGAACGGCCGCAGGTCCAACTTAACTGTCGCCGAGCGCGAGGAATAAGAATTTCGAAAGCTAAGGTTATGCTCGCGATCCGTGATTCTGGTTAATGCCTCAACAACTCTTCACTTGGCTTGGAAGCCGCCCGCTTGCGTGCCAGCACAACCGGAATAACCATAGAATTATATGGTTCTTTCATAATAGTCAGTCACTAATATAATCAATATCGCTTTCGGACTCGGCCTTCGAACCTCGCCGGACGCAACACTGCTGACTCGATTTTTCGCTCAGTCTCTTCGAATCACTCCATGCCAAGGCCTTTCATGACGTTCAAGAAATTCATTGTCGCCGCCAGTCTGCTGTTCGTTGCAGCGGGAGTTCATGCACAGCAAGCCATCGATATCAGTTACCAGCGCTCCTCGACGCTATGGATTCTGCTCAAGCAAAACGGCCAACTGGAAGAACGCCTGAAACCCTTGGGCTTCACCGTCAACTGGCACGAATTCAGCTCAGGCCTGCTCAGTTCTCTGAACGCTGGCAGCGTCGATTTGCATGCCGACGTGGCCGACGCCTTCGCACTGTTCACCCAGGCCGCCGATGCGCCGCTGACCTACTACGCGCGGGAAAACCCGTCATCCAGCGCGCAGGCGATCATCGTTCAGGACAATTCCCCCATTCATGGCATTGCCGACTTGAAAGGCAAGACCGTCGCGGTCTCCAAAGGCTCGGGCAGCAACTTCCTGTTGATTGGCGCATTGAAAAAAGCCGGTCTGACCCTCGCAGATATCAATGTGCGTTACCTCGAAGCACCGGATGGCGGGGCGGCATTCGCCAACGGCAGTGTCGATGCTTGGGCCATCTGGGACCCGTTCCTGGCGACCCAACAACTGGATCACCATGTGCGCGTGCTGGCGGATGGCAAGGAGGGGGTAGCCGACTACAACCGCTTCTACCTGGCGACGTCGAAGTTCGCCAACGCGCACCCGGACGTGCTGCAGGTCACCTTCGATACCCTGCGAGAGACCGGGCAGTGGGTCAAAGCGCATCCGCAAGAGGCCGCGAAGATTCTCGCGCCAGTGTGGGGCAACATTCCGCCCGCCACTGTCGAACTCGCGAACACTCGCCGCAGCTACGACATCGTCCCGGTCAAGCTCGATGAACTGGCCGAGCAGCAACGCATTGCCGACACCTATTACGCAGCGAAACTGACGCCCAAGCCGTTGAAGGTTTCCGACATCGCGGTCTGGACTCCGAAGGTCAAGTAAGAAGACCACTTCTCATCCTTTGGAGCACCACCATGGGTCGTCAAATTCACCTCTCTGCCTTCTTGTTGACCGGGCCGGTCATCCACAGTCACGCGGTGTGGCGCCATCCGGACACCGTCGGTCATTACCTCGATCCCGAGTACTACGCGCGCGTTGCGAAAGTCGTGGAAGAGGGGTTGTTCGACTTTCTGTTCTTCGCCGATCGCCTCGCAGTGGGTGATCAAATGGGCGGCTCCCGGGACCTGGCATTGCGTTATGGCGCCCAGGACGCGACACGTCTGGACCCTTTGCCAATCCTGTCTTACCTGATCGGGCAAACCAGCAAGCTGGGCCTGGGTGCAACCCGTTCGACGACCTATTACGAGCCTGCCCATATCGCCCGGGAATTCGCCACCCTGGATCATTTGTCCAAGGGCCGCGCCGCGTGGAATATCGTCACCTCGATGAACGATAGCGAAGGGCGGCTGTTCGGCAAGGACAGGCACCTGGAGCATGACCTGCGATACGACCGTGCCGACGAGTTCGTCGAAGTCGCGTTGAAACTGTGGCGCAGTTGGGGACCGGACGCGCTCAAGCTCGACCGTGAAAGCGGGGTGCTGGCCGATCCGTCGAATATCCGGTCAGTGCAGCACCATGGCGAGTGGTTCAAGGTCGAAGGCCCGCTGAATATTCCGCGCACGCCGCAGGGGCGACCGGTGCTGATCCAGGCCGGCTCCTCCGGTCGTGGCCGGCGTTTCGGGGCGCGTTGGGCCGAGGCGATCTTCACCATTCACCCGCATCTGAGCGCCATGCGCGCTTTCCGTGATGACGTGCGGGCGCAGGTCGTGCAGCAAGGTCGCGAGGCTGACAGCTGCAAAGTGCTGACCGCGGTCATGCCGTTTATTGGCGGCACCGAAGCCGAAGCACGGGCCAAACGCGATCGACACAACGCCCTGGCGCGTCCCGAATTAGGGCTGGTCACGCTGGCCTCGCAACTCAATGTCGATCTGTCGCCGTTTCCGTTATCCGCGACGCTGGTCGAGATTGCCCAATCGCCACTGATCCATCCAGCGGCCGCCGAAAAGCTGCTGATGCAAGGTGCCGACACCACGTTGGAGCAGTTGGGACGGATTTTCGCCAGCAGCGTTCGTGTGCCGCAACTGGTCGGCACCGGCGCCCAGATCGCCGACCAACTGGCCGAGCTGTTTCTGGGCGAAGGCTGCGACGGTTTCGTGATTTCGCCGGGTTATCTGCCGGGTTCGTTCAGTGAGTTTGTCGAAAGCGTAATCCCTCATCTGCAACGCAAAGGCTTGTTCCGCCGCGCCTACGAGGGCTCGACGTTGCGTGAGCACCTGGGGCTCGGCGAGCTGAAGGATTGAGTTACTTCCATCAACCAAAGGGATATTTGAATGGCCGTTTTCGATCGATTGACCCGTCGTCACCTGCTGGGGCTGGCCAGTGTCGCCTTGTCGAGTCCGTTGCTGATGGCGTTGCCGCGCTCCAGTCGAGCTGCCGATGAACACGCCGGACACGCTGTCGATACCGGGCCGGCGCCGGCAGGCACCGGCGACTTTATCCGGCTGGAGACACCGCGCGCGCTGAAACTGGCGGTCAACCTCAATGCGGTTTGCCTGGCACCGGTGGTCATTGCCCACGGACAAGGTTTCTTCAAGAAGCACAACCTCGATGTCGAGCTGGTCAATTTTGGCAATTCCACCGAAGTGCTGCTCGAAGCCATTGCCACCGGTAAGGCCGATGCCGGTGTCGGCATGGCGTTGCGCTGGCTGAAAGCGCTGGAGCAGGGCTTCGACGTCAAACTCACCGCGGGCACTCACGGCGGTTGCCTGAGATTGCTCAGTGCCGTGAATGGCAACGTGCATAAACTCGAAGACCTCAAAGGCAAAACCATCGGCGTCACCGACATGGCCAGCCCGGATCGTAATTTCTTCTCGATCCTGTTGAAAAAACATGGCATTGACCCGGTGCGCGATGTCGATTGGCGGCTGTATCCAGCCGATCTGCTGGGCACGGCGCTGGAGCGCGGGGAAGTGCAGGCCGTCAGCGGCAGTGACCCGTTCATGTACCGCCTGATCAAGACCGGCAAAGCCCAGGAATTGTCCACCAATCTGGTCGAGGACTACGCCAATCTCAGCTGCTGCGTCGTCGGCGTCACCGGCAAATTGGTGCGTGAGGAAAAGCGCGTGGTGGCGGCCCTGACCCAGGCGGTTCTCGAAGCCCACGATTATTCGGTGAAAAATCCCGAGGCCGTGGCCAAGGGTTTCCAGGCCTATGCGCTCAACACCTCCACTGAAGAAGTCGAGGCAATCCTGCACGACCATACCCACGGCCACCACGCCGTGGGGGCGTTGCTGACTAAAGAAATCACCACCTACGTCAGCGACCTGAAAACCGTAGAAGTCATTAGCCAGGGCACCAACGCCGGCGAGTTCGCCAAGGAGATCACCGCCGATGTCTTCAGTTGATGTTTCGACGCTGGCCGTATCGACGAGGCTATGGACATTCAAGCTTTGGCGACAAGGTGCGGTAGCGGTGACGGCATGGGTGGCGGTCGCGTTGTTGATCAGCTATTGGCCCAATGCCACGCGCCTTTGGCCGATGACCCAGGGCCTGGCGAATCTGTGCCTGGCCGTGGCGACGTTGATCGGGCTGCTGTGCATCGTTGGTCACTGGTCGGCGAAGGTCGCTACGCGCATGCGCGCAGCCGGCGCCTGGTTGATCGCGCTGCCCATTCTGCTAGGCACCTGGGAACTGCTTACCGCCAAGCTGGGGCTGCTGCCGGTGCCATTCTTTGCGCCGCCGCAAGCGCTGCTCGCAGTGTACGTTGAAGACTGGCCGCGCCTGGCCGACAGCTTGCTGCATTCGGCACTGTTGCTGGGAAGTGGCGTGGCGCTGGGTGCCGCGACCGGTTTTGTGGCCGGCGTGGCCATCGGTTGGTCGAGCCGTATCGGCTACTGGTTGCACCCGGTCTTGCGCATCCTCGGGCCGGTGCCTTCGACGGCATTGTTGCCGCTGTGCTTCTTTGTGTTCCCCACCAGTTGGAGTGCCAGTGTGTTTCTCATCGCCCTGGCGACCTGGTTTCCAGTGACAGTGCTGACCTGGTCGGGCGTTGCCAGTGTCGATAAGGCCTATTACGACGTGGCCCGGACCCTGGGTGCCAAGCAGGGGTTCCTGATCTTTAAAGTGGCGATCCCGGCGGCGTTGCCCCACGTGTTTGTCGGTTTGTTCATGGGCTTGGGCGCCTCGTTCTCGACCCTGGTGGTTGCGGAAATGATGGGGGTCAAATCCGGCATCGGCTGGTACCTGCAATGGGCCCAAGGATGGGCGGCTTACGCCAATATGTACGCGGCATTGTTGATCATGGCACTGGCCTGTTCGGGGTTGATCTCGGCGCTGTTCCTGATCCGTGACCGGTTGTTGGCCTGGCAAAAAGGAGCGATGAAATGGTAGCGCAGGCACACGCAGCAACGGCCTCGGCAGGGTTGGCCCTGAGTATTGAAAACCTGAGTCACGGTTTTACCTTGGACGGCCGGCACTTGCCGGTACTGGAGCGGATTTGCCTCGACGTGGCGCCCGGCGAGTTCGTCGCGCTGCTCGGGCCTTCGGGGTGCGGAAAGTCCACGTTGTTGCGGCTGGCGGCGGGGCTGGAACCTGCCGATCGCGGCGCTTTGCTGGCTGATGGTGTGCCGATTACCGGTCCGGACCCGAGTCGGGTCGTGGTGTTCCAGGACCCGACGCTGTACCCGTGGCGGCGGGTATGGGACAACGTCGCCCTTGGCCTGGAAGCCCAGGGCATCCTCAAAACCCATCGCGCCAAGGTCGATGCCGCACTGGAAAAAGTCGGCCTGGGTCAGTTCGCCCGGGCTTACCCGCGCCAGTTGTCAGGAGGCATGGCCCAGCGTGTGGCATTGGCCCGTGCGCTGGTCAACGAACCGCGCCTGCTGATTCTCGACGAGCCGTTGGGCAAGCTGGATTCGTTGACCCGTATCAGCATGCAAAAGGAACTGATCGATTTGTGGCAACGCCAGGGCTACACCGCGTTGCTGGTGACCCACGATGTCGAAGAAGCCTTGCTGCTGGCCAATCGGGTGATCGTGCTCAGTGACCGACCGGCAGCGATCAAGGCGCAATTGACCATCGAGCGGTCTTATCCGCGTCATCGCGACGATCCTTACCTGGTGGACCTGCGACGCCAGATCATGAGCTTGCTCGGGCTGGGTGAGAGCTGGTAATTATGGGTTGAATGCCCGAGCACTCTTTGCAGGGCACAGGGGGCAAGCCCGCTCCCACATGAGGCCTGTTACGTGCTATCGACCGTATGCCATTGGGAGTTCATCGCGCCATGGGTTTCACTTCGTTGCATTGGGGGGCGTACCGTCCGCAGGTCGTCGACGGAAAACTGGAGGCTATGGTCCCGGTGGAGTGGGACCCGGATCCGTCGCCCATCGGTGCTTCGATTCCCGAGGCCATTACTTCACCGACGCGGATCATGCGGCCGGCGGTGCGTCGCAGTTATCTCGCTGAGCCAGGCGCTCATCCCGAGCTGCGCGGGCAGGAACCCTTCGTCGAAGTGTCGTGGGACGTCGCGCTGGACCTGGTCGCCAAGGAGTTGGAACGAGTCAAGACCGAACATGGCAACCCGGCGATTTTCGGCGGCAGCTACGGCTGGGGCAGTGCCGGGCGTTTCCACCATGCGCAAAGTCAGTTGCATCGTTTCCTCAATCTGTTCGGCGGCTATGTATTCAGCATGGACAGCTACAGCCTTGGCGCCGGACGGGTCCTGATGCCGCACATCGTCGGCAACATGGATTGGCTGCTGGCGGCGCATACCTCATGGAAAAACCTGGCGCAGCATTGCGAGTTGTTTGTCGCCTTCGGTGGCCTGCCGGCGAAAAATGCCCAGACCAGCCCCGGCGGCGCCAGTGAGCATCTGTTGGCCCGTGCCCTGGATGCGATGTCCGAGGCCGGTGTGCAGTTCGTCAACGTCAGCCCCTTGCGCGACGATCTGACCGGGCCGACAAACAACCAATGGTTGCCGGTTCGCCCCGGCAGCGACACGGCGCTGATGATGGCGTTGTCCTACGTGCTGGTCAGTGAAAGTTTGCATAACGAGGACTTCGTTCGGCGCTACACCGTGGGTTATGAGCGCTTTCGCGACTATCTGCTCGGCCATACCGACGGTCAGCCCAAAGACCCCTTATGGGCGCAGGGACTGACGGATATTCCCGCGCAGCAGATCATCGAACTGGCCCGGCGCATGGCCAGTAAACGCACCATGATCAACGTCGCCTATTCCCTGCAGCGTTCGGTGCACGGCGAACAACCCTTCTGGATGACCGTGACCCTGGCCGCGTTGCTCGGGCAGATCGGCCTGCCGGGTGGTGGCTTCGGCCTCGGCTATGGTTGCATGAACAACACCGGCAGCGGGCGCAAAGCGTTCTCCGGGCCGCGTTTTTCCCAAGGGGGCAATCCGGTCAAGGATTTCATTCCGGTGGCGCGGGTGGCGGACATGCTGCTCAATCCGGGCGCGCCGTTCGATTACAACGGCAAGCGGCTGCATTACCCGGATATCCGCCTGGTCTATTGGGCGGGGGGCAATATCTTCCACCACCATCAGGATCTCAATCGTTTACTGCAAGCCTGGACGCGCCCGGAAACCATCGTTGTCCATGAGCAGTTCTGGACCGCCCAGGCCAAGTACGCGGACATCGTCTTACCCGCCACGACGGCCCTGGAGCGCAACGATATCGGCAGTTCGGCATCGGACCGCTTCCTGATCGCGATGCAACAGGCAATCGAGCCGGTAGGAGAATCACGGGATGATTATTCGATTCTGGGAGATGTCGCCGAGCGTCTGGGGTTCGGCGAAGCCTTTACCGAAGGTCGCGATGCCGAGGCGTGGCTGCGCTTTAGTTATGACGAGTCGCGGGGCAGGGCGCAGGAACATGCAATCGAGCTGCCGGACTACGACACGTTCTGGCGAGAAGGACTGTTTGAAATCGCCTACCCCGACACCGATACCGTCTTGCTCAAAGCCTTCCGCGAAGACCCCGTCGCCAATCCGCTACCGACACCTTCGGGACGGATCGAAATCTTTTCCGAACGCATCGCGAGCTTTGGCTACGCCGATTGCCCCGGTCATCCGGTGTGGCTGGACAAGCCTGCGGCCCGGTATCCGCTGCAGCTATTATCGAACCAACCGAAAACCCGCCTGCACAGTCAATACGATCACGGCGCCTATAGCCGTGAATCGAAGATCCAGCAGCGTGAGCCGTTGACCCTCAACCCCAAGGATGCAAGCGCTCGGGGCATCGTCGATGGCGATGTGGTCAAGGTGTTCAACGAACGCGGCGCGTTTCTGGCCGGGGTGATTGTCTCGAACGCAATCCGTCCGGGTGTCGTGCAGATCGCCACGGGTGCCTGGTTCGATCCGTGGAAGCATGGTGAGCGAAACAGCCTGGATAAACACGGCAACCCGAATATGATCACTGCTGATATCGGCGCTTCGAGCCTGTCGCAGGGATGCTCGGCGCAAACCGCCTCGGTGGAGATCCAGAGGTGGGATCAAGCGCTGCCTCCAGTGACGGCGTTCGAGCCACCGTCGATGATTTGAATGTTGCTGCGGATTGACACGGAGGTCATCGGAACGCCACGGCGAGCCGGATCAAGGACACAGCCCCGGAACGTCCAATGCTAAAAGGCCGCCGATTGCGCGGCCTGCAACACCCGCAGCAAATTCCCGCTCCAGATATTCGCCACCTGCTGCTCGCTGTACCCGGCGTCCAACAGCCGCTGGGTGATCACCGGCAGCTGGCGGACATCCTCCAGCCCGGTGACGCCACCGCCACCGTCCCAATCGGCGCCGATTCCCACGTGATCCGGGCCTGCCACGTCCAGCAGATGCAGCAGATGCTTCATGAACACATCAAGGTCGGCCTTGGGCTGGGCAAAGCGTTGGTTGATCGTGGCGCGCTCCTGGTAAAGCGCCTGGGTCTGCTGCGGACTCAGTGCGGCCAGGTTGTGAAAGCGCGCGCCGAGCTGGGCCATGGCCTTGTTGCGTTCCGGGTTGGGGGCCAGGGGGATCAGGTAGTCGCTGTAGGCGTTGACCTGAATCACGCCGCCCTTGGCCGCCAACTGCCGCACGCGGTTGTCGTCGAGGTTGCGCGGGTGCGGGTTGACTGTGCGGCTGCTGGAATGGGAGGCGATGAGCGGTGCACTGGACAACGCCAGCATCTGGTCGAATACCGCGTCGCTGGCGTGGGACACGTCAAGCAGGATGCCCAGGCGGTTGGCCCGTTGTACCAAGGCGCGGCCCTTGGGGCTCAGGCCTTTCCATTCCGGCAGGGCGGTGGCCGAGTCGGCCAGGTCGTTGTTCATGAAGTGCACCAGGCCGAGCATGCGCAGGCCTTGGCGGTAGTAGGTGTCGAGCAGTTCGGGATCGGAACTGAGCGGATCGGCGTTTTCCATGCTGATGAACACCACCCGCTTGCCTTGGGCAGCGATGCGTCGGGCGTCATCGGCGGTGAGGGCCAGGGCGAAGCTGTCGGGGTTGCGGTCGATCACATCGCGAATGCGGGTGAGGGTGGCCAGGCCATAGGCGCTGGCGTAGGCGCGACCTTCTTCGGTGCGCGGGCCCTGGGGCGTGTAGACCGCGAAGAAACCGCCGTCCAGGCCGCCTTCGCGCATGCGCGGCAGGTCGATCTGGCTGCCGTCCTGACGATAGTCATGGCGCTCAAGGATATTCCAACCGGGACGGGTGAGGGTGAGCGGCGTATCCAGGTGGCTGTCCAGTACCAGCAGGCGCTGGTGCAGGGCTAGGGTGGCCGGGCTGACGGAGCTGTTGTCGGCGTGCGCCAACAGCGGCAGCAAGGCCAGTAGCATCAGGCGCTTGGTCATGTTCAGAACTCCATGCTCAACGTGCTTTGGAACGTGCGCGGTGAGCCGGGGCGGAATACAGCGGGGCCGCTGGTGCTGGTGAGGATGTAGCCCAGGTAGTCCTTGTCGAACAGGTTGTCGACGTTGAAGCGCAACTTGACGCTTTTCAGCGGACCGTAGTGCAGGCGGTCGCCCCCCAGGTCCAGATAGGCGTTGTACAGGGTGTATCCGGGGACCGACTCGCTGTTGGTGAAGTTGCTGTAGCGCTCGCCGATGTGGCGCGCCGAGAAGTTCAACAGCGCCCATGGCGCCAGCTCGTAGGTGACCCCGGCCTGGGCCAGCCAGCGCGGGCTGTCGGGCACGTCGTTGTCACGAATCGACAGGCCGGCGGCGTCGTTCTGGAACGTGGATTTGTTGTAGGTCAGGTTGCCGTTGAGCACGAGCTTGTCGGCCAGGACCGGCAGTTTCCATTGGCCGCTCAGCTCGGTGCCGTAGGCCTGCACCTTGCCCACGTTCTGGTAATAGGTTTCCACCTGGCTGCTGCCGGGCACCGCAGAGGCGAAGGCTTGCAGGCGGTTGTCGAAGTCGGTGCGGTACAGCGCCCAGGCGGCATTGAACGTGGGGCGGTTGATGCGATAACCCACCTCGTAGTTCTTCGCCCGTTCGGCATCCGGCGGCGGCGCGCTGGGGCTGGCGGCGCGGAAGATATCGTCGGCGCCGCGGGGCAGTGCCATGTTTTGCGAGTAGGAGGCGAACACCTGGGTATCGTCGGTCAGGTTGTAGACCAACCCGGCCTGGGGCAGGAAGGCATCGTTCCATTGGGTGCTGAGGCGCGGCTGGCGGTTATTGATGTAGTCGCCGGCGTTGCGGTAGCCCTCGATGCGGTACTTGAGGTTCAGGCTCTTGAAACCGAACTGCAGGAGCAGACGATCATCGAGCAACGACCAGGTGTCCTTGAGGTGGTACTGCAGCGAGTTGCGGGTGGAGCTGAAATCGCCCTGCAGGTGCACCGGTTCGTTGAACAGCGGTGTGCCATCCGGGCTGCCATCGGAGAGGTTGTAGCGGCCTTGCTGACGATTGAATACGTCGGTTTCGGCCCACAAGCCGGTGTCGATCCGATGCTGGCCGACTTCCCATTGCAGGCCGGTGCGCCCACCGAAGCGATGGCCGCTGAGGGATGACAACCCATACTGCACGCCCTTTGGCGCAAACAGTCCGTCCACGTTGCTTTCGTTGTTGTGCAGCGCCAGGGAGGTCGCGTAGGCCTCGGGGGATACGCCGAAGCCTTTCTTGGCCTCGTAGTAGAGGGTGGTGTAGTTGAGCAGGTCCGGGCGGATCTCGAACTGGCCCCCCAGGCTGTACAGGGTGTCGCGCCGCTGGTTGACCGCCTGCTTGTAGAACTGGTTGTAGCTGGCGTTGCTGTAGCGTACGCCGGGCACGGTTTGCGGTAGGTCGGGCAGGCTGTCGAGGTAGGCGAAGTTGCGGCCCGAGCGGCCAAACGGGTCGTTGGCGGTCCCCTCGTACTGGGCGATGCTGACGTAGGGCGAGTCGTAGTCGTAGAACGAGTTGTGCACCGCCCGCAGCCATATTTCATCATGATCGCCGAAGCGATAGCGCACCTTGGCTTCCAGGTGTTCGCGGTCGATGGTGCCGGGGCCGCGCCACAGGTCGCTGTCGATTTTCGAGCGGCTGAAATACGCCGACAGGCCTTGGTACTCGCCGCTTTGCAGCTTGACGAAACTGCGGCGCAGGCTGTCGCTGCCCAGGGTGTAGGACAGGCTGGCACCGGGCTCCAGAGTGGGGTTGCTGGTTTGGTAATCCACATACGGACCCAGCGATGCGTAGCCAGATTGCGACACATCGCCGGCGCCGGTGGAGGCGGTGACCCGTTCGGTATTTTCATTGTCGACGTAGCGATAGATCGGGCTGCCACCGAACTGGTCGGTACGGCCCAACGGCACGCCGTCGATGGAAAAGCCGATCTGCTGCAGGTTGAACGCACGGACAAACACCGAGTTGCCGAACTCGTACAAGCCCAGGGCGTCGTTGACCTGCACGTTGAAGCCGGGCAACGCTTCGAGCATTTTCAACCCCGAGGTCCCGGCCGGCGCCGACAGCAGCGCCTGATGCGAGATGGCCAGGGTATTGCTGATTTTGTCTTCGCCGATGGCGGCGCTGGCTTCGGTCACCCGGGCACCGACCACCTCGACTTTGCTCAGTTGCGGTTCGGTGGAAGTGGCGGCTTGCCCCGCCCAACTTGAATCGGCCACCAGCAGGCTGGCAAGCAAGGTTTTCCTGTACTGAGCAATCATCGTCTGTCCTTGGCAAAGATAGGGTGTTAGAGACCGGCGTGGGCCTGGGCGAGAAACTCGGGCTGGGCCCATGCATGCACGCTGAAGTCGTTCTGCAAGAAGCCGCGTTGCACCAGGAAGTCTTTTTTCAGCTCCAGGGCGGCGAGGTTCTGTGGGCCCAGTTGCGGCACGAAATCCAGCTCGGCGATGGCCTTGCGGATAAACGCGGCGTCCGGCAGGAAGGTGACCCGGGTGAACAGCTCGGCGGCGGCGTCGCGGTGCTGGTTGATCCAGCGCCCGGCGCGGATGGCAGCGCGCAGGAAAGCCACGACCACTTCGGGGTGTTCTTCGGCGAAGGCGCGGTTGACGGTGGTCGCGTAGGGCCCGTTGTGGTTTTTCAGGGTCCAGTCCGGGGAGTGCTCCAGGTCTTCGATCACCGTGAATACCCCGCTGGCCAGCAGTGCCGGTACATGTCCGGCCGCGACATGGACGGCATCCACGCGACCTTCGGCCAACGCTTGCACTTCATGCCCCGGCTTGCCATGCAATCCATGCAGTTGCGACCAGAACGCCGAAGGTCGCACGGCGGGCTGCAACGTGTGCGGATCGCCTTCATCCTCCAGCTCGATCAGCCGCACTTGCGAGGGCTCCAGCCCCGCCCGTTGCAGGGCATTGATCAGGCCGTGCTCGGCCAGGGCCTTGAGCACATCCACTCGCGCTTTGTTACGACTGACCGGCACGCCGATGCGCTTGCCGAACAGGTCGGCAACCTGGCGGATGCGCCCGTCGGCCCGCACCAGGATCTGTCCGGCGCGCTGGGTGGCGGTGGTTGCCACCAGCAGCGTATCGGCCTGATCGGCACGGGCCCACAGCGCCGGCACTGCGCCGCCGTCGCGAATCAGCCGCGACTCGCCATGGGTGAAATGCGGCAGCCAGCCCTGGTTTTCGGGCAACGAGCGCAGGTAAATCGCTTCGGCACCGACGCGCTGGTATTCCTCATCCAGCCAGCCGAATTCCACGGCGATATTCGATGCGACCAGCAGCGGGCAAATGCTGTAGTGGGTGGGCAGTGCTTGGCTCATGGCAGACTCCTTGGGGATCGTTGGGTAAAGTTCAGGCGCTCGAAGCCTTGTTGCAGGTCGGCGATCAGGTCCTCGACGGCTTCCAGGCCCACATGCAGGCGCAGCAACACGCCGGGGGCGATCTGCGCCGAGGGGGCGCGTTGTTGTGGGCGGATCAGGCTTTCGAAACCGCCCCAGCTGGCGCCCATGGCGAACAGGTTCAGGCTTTCGAGAAAGGCCTTGGTGAGCGGCTCGGCGATCGGCTTGAGCACCACGCCGAACAGCCCGGTGGAACCAAGAAAATCGCGTTTGAACAGCGCATGCCCAGTGGCCCCTGGCAGCGCAGGGTGTAGCACCTGAGCGACTTCAGGGCGCTGCTGCAACCAGTGGGCGACGGTGAGCGCCGAGCGTTCGTGCTGGCGCAGGCGTACCCCTAGGGTGCGCAGGCCACGAAGACCCAGGTAGGCATCGTCGGCACTGGCGATATAGCCCAGGTGGCGCACGGTTTCGCGCACCGTTGCGTACAAGGCTTCGGTGGTGACGATCACCCCGAGCATGGCGTCGCTATGGCCCACCAGGTATTTGGTAGCCGCATGAATGGAGATGTCCGCGCCGTGTTCGAAGGCCTTGAAAAACAGCGGTGTGGCCCAGGTGTTATCGAGCATTAACAGCGCGCCGTGGGCGTGGGCCACACGGGCGAGGGCAGGAATGTCCTGCACTTCGAAGGTGCTGGAACCGGGCGCTTCGGCATACACCAGGCGGGTGTTGGGACGAATCAAGCCTGCGATATCCTCCCCGAGCATCGGCGCGAAGTAAGTGGCCTGTATGCCATAGCGCGGCAGCACTTGGTCGAACACCTGGCGTGCATGCCAATAGCAGTTGTCCGTGACCAGGATATGATCGCCAGAGCGCGCCACCGCCAGCACCGCGCCGACAATCGCCGCCAGGCCGCTGGGCATGATCAGCCCGCGGAAGCCGCCTTCCAACTGCGCCACGGCGTCTTCGAACGCGGCGGTCGTGGGGTTGCCGTTGCGGCCGTAGATATGGCCGCGATAGTGCGGGTCGTCGGCCTGTCGCAGGTGGTTTTCCAGGGTGTTGGTGTCGGGCCAGATAAAGGTCGAGCTGCGATACACCGGGGTGTTCACGGTTCCGGCATGACCGGCGGGGTCGCGCCCCAAATGAGTCAGGAGGGTGTCGTCGCGCATGGTCGGGGTACTCGGGCAGTGGCGCAGGGTCATGGGCGTTCCAGCCGTTTGGCCCAGCGGGAAAGCGGGTAGATGTAGAGAAAGAACGCGATGAAGACCAAGCCGTAGGCCGGCAGCAGCAGATCGCTGCGCAGTTGCGTGGAGAGGTGCGATTGCACGGTGGTCATCAACTCTTGCACCCCCAGCAGGTTGGCCAGGGAGGTGGACATGGTCACCGCGCAATACAGGTTCATCCACGGCGCCACCAGGCTGGGCAGGGTCTGCGGGATGATCACGTAGCGCAGCGCCTGGCCGTGGCGCAGGCCCAAGGCCCGCGCCGCTTCCCATTGGCCCATCGGTACCGCGCGCACCGCGCCGCGAACGATTTCCGAGACGTAGCCGATGGCTGGCATGGCCAGGCCCAGCGCGACCTTGAGCCAATCCGGCAATTGCCACCAACGCCCGGCCCAGTGCACTTCATAGGGCAGCAGGTAGGCCACGTAGAACATCACCACCAGCCACGGCAGGTTGCGCAACAAGCGGCTCAGATGCCCGGCGCCACGGCGCAGGCCCGGGTGGGCGCTGACTTGCAGGCTCCCGAGCAACACACCGGCCAGGGTCGCCACCAGCATGGCCGTGACGCCCATCAGGATGTTCAGGCCAAAGCCTTGCAGCAGCGCCGGAGCCCACTGCCATAGCAGTTGGAGCAGGGTCGGTTCAGGCAGCATCCGGCAGCTCCTGACCAGGCAAGCGCAGACGGGTTTCCAGACGGCGCAACAGCCAGCTGCTGGCACCGATCAGCAACAGCCAGACCACCAGCAGCACTTGCATCATCTCGGCGACGTTGAAGTTATCGGACCAGATCCGATTGCTCGCATAGAGCAGTTCGGGCACGGCAATCGCGTAGGCAATCGAGGTGGACTTGACGGTCTGCACCACCGTATTGCCCATGGCCGGCAGGCTGTTGCGCAACGCCAGCGGCAGCACGATATGACGCAGCACCGTGCGCCCGTGCATGCCCAGGGCCGCTGCCGCGTCGAGAGTGGCACGCGGTACGGCGTCGATCCCTGCGCGCAGGTTTTCAGCCTGGAAGGCGCCGCTGTGCAGGGCGATCACGATGATCGCCCACTGCGTGCCATTGAGCAGGCGCACGTTGCCGCCATCCACCAGCGGCAACAGGGCGCCGACGCCGAAGTAGAAAAAGAACAGCTGCACCAATAACGGTGTGTTGCGAAACAACGCGACGTAAGCCGCGCTCAGCTTGCGCAAGAGTGGTTGACGCGAACCCAGGCCGGCCGCACCGAATACTCCGATCACCAGGGACAGCGCGATACTCGCCACCGACAGCAGCAGGGTCAGGCCCAGGCCGAGCAGGAAACGCTGGCGGTCCATCGGGTCCCACAGGATGCTCAGCAGCAGGCCATGTTGCTCAAGCCACAGCCGCAGATTGATTTCACTCATGCCGTGCCTGCGCATGCTGCTGCGCGACCCAGGCATTGGGTGCCAGGTGATAGCGCTGTTCGAGGTCGATGATCACACCATTGGCATGCCAGCCTTCGACGATGCTCGAGACGGCCGCCAGCAGTGCCGGCTGCCCCTTGCGCAAAGCGATACCCCACGGCGCCGGGTCCTGGCCCGGTAGCTTGACCTCGTAGTCGGCCCATTCCGGTTGGTGCGCCAGGGCGCTGTACAGCGCATCGTCACCCATTGCCCCCAGGCAGCGGCTGTCGGCCACGGCCTTGCGCACTTCGGCGGTGCCGTTGAACGAGGCGAACTGCACGCCATAGCGGCTTTCGAACGGCCGCACCCACACGCTGGTGGCGGGCGCGCACAAGGTCTTGCCGCGCAGGCTTTCCCAGTTCGGCACGGGGGTGTTTTTCGGTGCGAATACCGTGGCCGCCGAGCTGTAGAAACCGGGGCTGGCGAAGTCCACTTCGCGGCGCCGGGCCGGGGTGTCGAGCAGCGACGTAACGAGCACTTCGCAGCGGCCCTGGTCGAGAAACAGCAAGCGGTTCATTGGGTTGACCTGCACGAGCGACAGCTCCAACGGCTGGCCGACGCGGGCGGACAGCTGCTGTTGCAGGTCAACGATCAGATCTATGATCAGCCCCGCGGGTTTGCCCTGGGCATCCAGCATCTTGAACGGCGGAAACTCATCACTGGTGCACACATTGAGCGTGCCGCGTGCCTGGGCGCGCTCCAGCAAAGGTTCGGCGTGGGCCGCTAACACACCCAGCATCGACAGGATCGACAGGGCCGCTCTCATGTCGCACTCCAGCCCAGCCGCGAGCGCTTGGCGGCACCCGTGGGAAACGGCTGCGGCGTGCCGAGTTGTTGCGCCAGGAACGTCAGGTAGGCCGCTTCTTCCAGGTTGATCAGCAAGCGCGTCGCCGCCAACACGTCGCGTTCCGACCAGGCAAATGGCCCGTGGTTGGCCAACAAGGCTGCGGGCGCATGGGGATGGTCGCGCAATGCCGCCACCACCGGCTCCGGCGCATAGCGTGGGCCCCAGGCCGTCAGTGGAATCTCCTGGTCCTCGTCAAGGATGCCCAACAGCTGCGTGGCATGGGCGCGCAGTGGGCGGCCGGCAATGGCAAAGGCGCTCAGGTACGGCGAGTGGGTGTGGATCACCGCATTCACCAGGGGCCGCTCGCGGTAGATCGCCACATGCAGCGCGGCCACTTCCTTGAGGTTGTCGGTCAGGCTGCCCTGGCTGTGTTGCAGGTCGAAATCGACAATCGCCGACACCCCGCTGTCGGCGCCGCTCAGTGACGCGATCACCAACCGCTGTTCGCCGGGGATACGCTGGCTGATATTGCCCGCCTCGTTGCTCGATAGCACTTGGTGCTTGATCAGCAGCTGTTTGGCCAGGGCAAACTCGTGTTCGAACACTTGGATGAAACGTACAGGATCAAAGCTCATGCAAACTCCTTGTCTGAGTCAGAAGCGGTAGTCGGCTTTCACGTAGTAGAAGGCGCCTTCGGCACCGGCCGGTGAGATGCTCTGGTAGGCCACGCGCCCGCCGACAAAGCGGTTGGCCACGTCGATCTTGTCCGGGTAGCTGTCGAAGATGTTGTTCCCGCCCAGGGTCAGGGTGAGGGCCTGGGTGAGGTCGTAGGACACGCTGGCGTTGCTCACCCATTGCGCGGAGAAGGTCTGGTCGCGGGCTTCGCCGAGGTTGGAGTCGAGGGTGTAGGTGCCATAGCGAATCGTATTGAAACTCGCCTGCCACGGGCCCTTGCGCCAGTCGGCGCCGAGGATCAGCTTGCTGTTGGGCGAAGCACTCTCCACATAGCTGAGGGCTTCGCGGTTGATCAGGGTGATACCGGTACCGGCGAGTGGACCGGGGTTGTCCTTGATGTCAGTGACCTGGGTCTTGCTGTAGTTGAAGGCGCCGTTGAGGGTCAACTGGCTGGCATCGGCCAGGTCCAGGCGGTAGTGGGCGGCCACGTCGACGCCGCTGGTTTTGGTATCCAGCGCATTGGTGAAGAAGCTCACGCCGGAGTAATTGCCATAGCCCTGATTGGCGAGGATCTGGCTGACCTGGGGACCGCTGAGGGTTTCGGACAGGGCGATGCGGTCCTTGATACGGATGTGGTACGCATCGACGCTGACGCTGGCGCGTTCCACCGGTTGCCAGACCACCCCGAGGGACAGGCTGGTGGATTTCTCCGGCTTCAAATCGCTGGCGCCGAGGGCACGGGCCACTGGGGTGTTCACGCTGACCGTGCCGACCTGGTAGGCGGTGGGGTCACCGGCCTTGAATTCGGTCTGGGTCGCCGAGGTGCCGATCTGCCCCAGGGTTGGCGCCCGGTAGCCGCTGCTCAGGGTCGAGCGCAGGCCCCACTGCGGAGTAAAGTCATAGCGTGCGGAGAATTTGCCGGTCGTGGTGGTGCCGAAATCGTCGTAGTGCTCGCTGCGTCCGGCCAGGCCCAATTGTAGTTTTTCGGTGACCTGTTGTTCCAGGCCGAGGTAGCCGCCCAGTACATGGCGCGAATAACGACCCTCGTCGCCGTCCTGGATGCCGGGGAAACCCTGGGCGCCACCGGCGCGGGTCGGCAGGGCGGTGCCGTGGATCCATGAGGCGCGGTCGCCGGCGATCACTTCATAGGATTCGTTGCGCCACGCCAGGCCGCTGGAAAATACCAGCGGGCCGGCACCCCAGCCCACTTTGAACTCCTTCACATGGTCCAGGCCGACGTTGGTCTGCTCATTGACCAGCGCGCCGGCATCGAAGTGGGTGGGGCTGGCCGCGCCGAGGCTGGCGTTCAGGGAGTCACTGAGGTGATAGTCGATGCGGTTGCGGCCGTAGTTGGCGAAGAGATCGAAAGAACCGAGGCTGTCATCGCTGATCTTCACCCCGCCGGTGACCGAGGCGTCCCGCGAGCGCACGTCGAGCAATGGCAGGAAACCGTTGGGATAGACAACCACCAGATTGTTGGGGTCGATGGGGCGGCGGAAAGTCGCCTGGGATTCGCCGGTGCGGTCCTGATAAGTCGCGAAGCCGTAGAGGTCAACGTGGTCGTTCAACGACAGCCCGGTATTGAGGGCCAGGTTCCAGTCCTCGAGGCCCGGCGAACCGTAGCGCCAGTGTCGGTCGGCGTTCGCCTCGCGGGGATCGCCGGTGGGGTAGAACTGTCGGCCATCGGTACCGCCGGTGGAGGTGCGTTCGCTGCGCAGGCCTTCGCCACTGAGGGTCAGGAAGCCATCGCCGGGCAAGGTAAAGCCGCTCCAGCCACCGATCGAACGACGAAAGCCATCGCCCTTGGTGTACTGGCCAAAGGTACTTTGCACGGCGCCGCCGTGGTCCTGCTCCTTGAGCACGATGTTGATCACCCCGGCAATCGCATCCGAGCCGTACTGGGCCGAGGCGCCATCGCGCAGCACTTCGATGTGGTCGACGGCGCTGACGGGAATGGTCGACAAATCCACCGCCTGTGAACCGCGACCCAGGGTGGCCTTGGTATTGACGAATGCCGAGGCGTGTCGGCGCTTGCCATTGACCAGCACCAGCACCTGGTCGGCCGCCAGGCCGCGCAGCGACACCGGCCGTTGCGACGACACGCCATCGGTGCCGTTGACCTGCGGGTAGTTCACCGAAGGCACCAGGGTTTCCAGGGCCTTGGCCAGGTTGTCAGTGCCGGCGCGCTCCAATTGTTCACTGCTGATCACATCGACCGGGGCTGAGCTTTGCAGGGCGGTGACGTCGTTGCGTCGGGTGCCGATCACCTCCACCGATTTCAGCCGAGGTGCCAGGGGTTCGCTGGTGATAGCCGCAGCAGGTGCGGCGGTGTCCGCCAGCCGATGAATCAACACGGCACCGCTGGCCGTTTGGCTGAAGCCCAACTGGGAGCCACTCAAGGCAATGCCCAGCGCCTGATCCTGGCTCAGGCGGCCCTGGATCGAACGGCTCGCCCGGCCCTCCACCAATGGTGGGTCGAAGGCGATCGGGTGGCCGCTCTGCTGGGCGATGTTCAGCAACACTTCATCCAGCGGCCCGGCGGGGATATTGAAATCAATCACCGCTTGTACGGCCGTCGCGTCGTTCTGGGCCAGCGCCAGGGTCGGCAGCGTCAGGCCGCCCAAGGCTAACGCATAGGCCAGGGGCGCCAGGGTGAATCCTGTTCTCAACATGCAAATCTGCTCCGGGTCGTGATGTTCTTTACGACCTTGAGCAACTTCGCGTGCAGATTTTCACCGCCAAGTTAGAACAGTTGGTTTGGTATCTAGATGATTTCGTTGCGCTTATAAGCTTCGATCGAAATGATCTAGATAGGCAGTGAAAATATAAGGGACTATCTGCACAAGGGTACTGACAGCCAGAACGGGTTGTCCGCGCAAAGCATACAAAGTTCGAAGTCACGAACTTGTACAGCGGTCTGCACGCTTACGGAAAAGCTCATCAGGAGACAGATGCCCATGTCTGAAGTGTCAGTTTTACAGGTCAATACTCGTCTACCCAGGCGTTTGGCCAGCGGTGGCGAAATAACGGTTCAGCGTAGCCTTCCCAGTGTCATCAAGGGAGGCGCTCGCTATGTCTGAAGCCCAGGTCATTCGTTTCGAGAACACCGTACCGCGCAGCATGGTGCATCGTGCCGCCGTCAGTGAAGTATTCCTGACCGGCGCGGAACGGGTCACAGAAGGACACTTTCGCTGCAGTGCACAACTACCGCGTACCCACAGTTACTTCAGCGAACATACCCATCGCGCCGCACACTACGACATGTTGTTATTGCTCGAAGTCTTCCGCCAGGCGTCGATTTATATATCCCATGCGTTCCTGGATGTGAGCGCCCAGGACAAGTTCATCTATCTGGACAGTGTCACACGAGTGACCGAGCGTAGTTTGCTGGTAGTGGGTAATCGCCCAGCGTCGGCGGAGATCGATGTGTACGTGGTGGACGAATACTTGCGCCATGGAGAGCGCAGTGGTGTCACATTGAACATGTCGCTGAGCATCAATGGCGAAGTTGCCGCACGCCACGAACGCATGAGCATCCGTTGGATGAGTGGCGCCGCGTGGAACAAGATGCGTGCCCGTGGCCTGGCGGCCATTCCCGCCGATGCCGATCCATTGGTGCAATTGCCGCCACCCTTGAGCCCATCCGCAGTGGGGCGCCATTGGTTGAACAACGTGGTCCTTGGCCGTGACCTGGAGCAAGGCAGCGACAGCCTGGTGGCACCGCTGATTGTCGACCTGAATAACCCGGCAATCTTCGATCATCCCCTCGACCATATTCCCGGCATGCTCCTGCTCGAAGGTTTCCGGCAAGTCGCCCTGGTAGTAGCGGATCGGCAGTTGCAGGTCGGCCCCGAGCAGTTGCTGTTATCCCGCTGCCACGTGGTGTTTACCCGCTTCGGCGAGTTCGGTTTGCCCACCCGGGTGCGTGCGGACCTGACCACCCTGGCCAGCGATGAACAAGGCCGCATTACCCTGGCGCTGGATGTGGAGCAGGGCGGGGTGGTGATTGCCACCGCCGAGCTTGAGTTGCTGCCGGTGGCCGTCAGCCAGCCTCTGGCCCTGGTGGCGGGAGGTGTGCGATGAGCGGCCTGGACTTTATCTGGTTCGATTTCGGCGGGGTGCTGTCGCCGCCGATCCCGGCGCTGTTCGAGCAGTACCAGGTCAAGACCGGCCTGGCCCCGCGCGTGCTGCAACAGGCCATGATCGATGTGGCCGATGAGCTGGGTGTGCCCATGCTCGCACCGGTGGAGAATGCCCTGCTCACCGAGCAGGACTGGGGCCAGCGGTTGGAACAGGCGCTACGCCAACGTAATCCGCACATCGACTTGTCCCGGGCACGCCTGCAAACCTTCGGCGAACAGTGGTTCGCCGGGGTACCGGCCAATGCGCCGTTGGTGGCGGCCGTGCGCGCGCTGAAACGCGCCGGATTCGGCGTCGGGATCCTCACCAACAATGTGCTGGAGTGGGGGCTGCATTGGCGAGCGATGGTGGGCTTGGACGAGGTGGTGGACTTGATCGTCGACTCCAGCCAGGAAGGCACCCGCAAGCCCGATGCCGCGTTTTTTCAGGTGGCCACTGCACGTTCGGGCGTCGCCCCGAGCCATAGCCTGTTGATCGACGATGTGGAGGAAAACATCGAAGCCGCCGCGGCGTTGGGCTGGCAAGTGCTGCACTTTATCGACAACCACCAGGCACTCGCCCAGTTGCAGCGCCTCACCGGTGTCAGCCTGTTGCAAACTGCCGTGGAGCCTGCCTGATGAATATCGCCGTCCTTGCCAAACCGCAGATCACCGTTGCGCACATCCCTCATCTGGATGCGCCGCCAGCCTATCAACCCGCCAGCGCCGCCAATGGCTTGCCGAGGATTCTGCTGCCCAGCGGCCACCTGGCGTTTCACTTGACCCGTTACGAACACGTGCAGGCCTTGTTGCTGGACAACCGCGCTATTCGTGCCCCATGCAACGAAGAAGATGGCGCGAGTTTCCTGCCCACCATCACACCGCCGGAATTGTTGCTCAACAACGACATCCCCGACCACGGTCGCCTGCGCAAAGTGGTCGCCCGGGATTTCAGCCCCAGCGGCGTGGCGCTGCTGCGGGGCAAGGTCGAACAAGCCACCCACGAACGCCTCGATGTCCTGCAACGCCAGGCCCCCGGTGCCGATCTGTTTGCCCAAGTGCTCGACCATATTCCGGCGACCGTGGACTGCCAGTTGCTCGGTATTCCCCTGAGCGACCGCGAGTACTACCGGCCCCTGAGTCATACCGTGCAAGTGGCATCGGATGCGGATGTGCCGGAGCTGCTGAACCAGTTCTGGGGTGTGTACAACTACCTCACCGACCTGGTAACCGGTGCGCGCACGACCTATCCGGATGGCTTGATCCAGCGTTTCGTCGCCACCCGTGCCGACAGCGAACCGCCGCTCAGCGACAAGGAGCTGGTGGGCATTCTGCTCGGTGTGCTGATCGGCGGTGACCAGAACATCCTTACCGTGCTGACCAAGTCGGTGTACACGCTGCTGGCTGCGCCGCAACTGTGGCAGCAACTGGTGGACGACCCGGGACTGATTCCGGACGCCGTGGAAGAACTGCTGCGACTGATTCCGTTGGGCACCATCTCGACCTTTCCGCGCTTGGCCAGCGTTGACCTGGAAGGGCCTTGGGGCGTGATCCCCGAGGGCAGCATCATCTACGCCGATGCGTTTGCCGCCAACCGCGATCCTGCGGTGTTCCCCACGCCGTTGGCGATTCGCCTGGATCGCAACGACGCACGGCATCTGCAGTTCGGTTATGGCATGCACAACTGCATGGGCGCGGCGCTGGCCCGGCTGGAAATCACCACGGTGTTGCAGATTCTGGTGCAGCGCTTTCCAAACTTGCGCCTGGCGGTGCCTGCGGACCAGGTGCCCTGGGTCGACGGCATCATCCTGCGGCGTCCTGCACGCTTGCCGGTGCACGGCTTCACTTCTACCTGACCTTGGACGGACCCATGAAAAACTCCTTTGCCGATACGGCTCTACTGACCATTATCCTGCTGGCGATCTTTGTCGTGCCCAGTTCCATCTCCGGCACGGCCCTCGCGCTGCCGGCCATCGGCGCGGATATCCAGGCGCCGCTGACCAGCCTGCAATGGGTGGTCAACGCGTTCAACCTGGCGTTCGCCTGTTTCACCCTGGCGTGGGGCGCGCTGGCGGATCGGTTGGGGCGCAAGCGCTGCTTCGTGGCCGGCGCTTCGTTCTACGTGGTGGCCTCGGTGCTGTCCGCCGTGGCCGACAGCGCCTGGCTACTGGACGTAGCGCGGGGGCTGGCGGGCATTGGAGCGGCGGCGATCTTCTCCTGCGGCATCGCCATCCTGTCCACCCACTTCAGCGGCCCGCAGCGGCTGCGGGCGTTTGCCTTGTTCGGCACGGTCGCGGGCCTGGGTGTGAGCCTCGGCCCGACCTTGTCCGGTCTGCTGCTGGACAGTGTCGGCTGGCGCGCGATTTTCTGGGCCCATGCCGTGACCCTGGTGATCGTCCTGTTGGGCAGCCCGTTGATTCCCCGCGACGGCGAACTGGCCGAGCGCACCGCGCGGTTCGATGTGCCGGGGGCGACATTGTTCGTGCTGGCGCTCCTGGCGTTGATGGTTGCCATCGTGCAGGGTTCGCAATGGGGTTGGAGCAGCCAGGGCGTGTTGGGCCTGGTGGCGATTGCAGCGGTGTTACTGGCGGTGTTTACCTGGCAGGAGCGGCGCCATCGCCAGCCGATGCTGGACCTGTCGTTGTTGGCGCGGGGGCCTTTCGTGGGGCTGGCGTTGGTGACGGTGGCGGCCTCGTTCGGTTTTGTGACGTTACTCACCTACCTGCCAAGCTACCTGTTCGGCGTGCTGCAATTGAGCGCGACCCATGCGGGCCTGGCGATGTTATTGCTGACGGTGCCGATGTTGTTCTGCCCGATTCTGGCGGGCAAATGGGCGGCGCGCGGTGTGTCGGCCATCGGCATTCTCAAGGCCAGCCTGATTGCGCTGCTGGTGGGTGTGGTGTCGCTGGCGTTGGTCAGCCAGGTCGGCGTGGCGCTGTGGCAATTGGCGCTGCCGCTGTTGTTGGTGGGCATCGGCATGGGCCTGTCGGCCGGATTGGTGGACGGCCTGGCGTTGAAGACCGTTCCGGAACAGAAAGCCGGGATGGCCGCCGGCCTGCTCAACACCTTTCGCCTGGGCAGTGAGGCGATAGCGGTGGCCTTGTATGGCTCGTTGTTGGCGACCTTGCTCGATACCCAATTGCGCGGCACCTTGAGCCGCCTGGCACCTGATCCGGGCACCTTGCAACGCTGGATCGACGAAGTGGCCGCCGGCAATCTCACCGCCTCATTGCAAGCCCTGGGGGCTGAACAGTCAGCCAACGTGCACAGCCTGTTCGTCGGTGGTTACGACAGTGCCTTCCATGGCGTGCTATGGGCATTGGCCGGCATCCTGCTGGTGTTGACCGTGGCGGTCACCTGGCTGGTTCGACCCCTGCGTGAACAGGAACGCACAGAGGCGCAATTGGCCGCTCATTGATCATGTTTTTACACCGCCTGCGATGGCTACAGGCGGTGCTTTGTCGTGCCTGGAAGGTCTGTAGAGGTTATGCAGAAAATGCAGTTTTATAAGTTTTTTTATTCTTTTATCCAATGACGCCCGCTGGGGCAAACTGGATTCACCTGCCTGGACGCAGGTCTACCTCAAACCGACAGGCCCACCACCACTTGTCCGCTGGCGTGTGCAGTCCATGAAGATTATGGACCTATGGACCCGAATGCTTTTCTCAAGACCCGCCTTATCGGCCAGATTTTCCAGCAACACTACAGCTGGTTGTGTGCCCGGCTGTCCTACCGCACCGGCTGCAGCCACAGCGCCGAGGACATTGCCGCCGAGACCTTCCTCAAGGTGTGGATGCTGCCCGACCCCACGGCCATTCGCGAGCCGCGCGCGCTGCTGACCACCATCGCCCAGCGCCTGATGTACGAGAGCTGGCGCCGGCGCGACCTGGAAAAAGCCTACTTGCAGATCCTGCGCGAAGTTCCGGAACACGTGCACCCATCGCCCCAGGAACAGCTGATCCTGATCGAGAGCCTGCTGGCCATCGACCGTCTGTTGGATGGTTTGTCGGGGCAGGCCAAGGCGGTGTTCGTGCACAGTCAACTGGACGGCATGACCTACGCTCAGATCAGTGAGCGGCTGGGTCTGTCGCTGGGACGCATCCACCAATTGATGACCCAGGCCCTGCGCGCCTGTTACCTGGGGTTGACCGAGTGAGCAAGCATCCACTGAACGACCCGGTGGCCGAGGAGGCCATCGGTTGGCTGGTGCAGATCCAGTCCGGCGAATTCAGCGCCGCGCAGCAACAAGCGCTGGATGAATGGCGCGGCACCTCGGCCCATCATTCTCAGGTGTACGAGCAACTGATTGCCGGTCTCGACCAGCTCAAAGCCTCACCGTGGCGCGGGCGGCCCAGTGCGCAGTTGTTGCGCAGCCTGCAACAGCCCAACAGCCGCCGCGCGTTCCTGCGCACCAGCCTGTGCGCGGTGGGACTCGCGGCGGGTGTGGGCTGGGTGTCGCGATTCGAAAGCGCAGGGCAGACCTACGCCACCGGCACCGCGGAGCGGCGCACCTGGCAATTGACGGACGGCAGCACACTCAAGCTCAACGCCCGCAGCCAGGTGGTTTCGACGCTGGCCGGGGACCACCGCAGCCTGGAACTGCAGGCGGGCGAAATGCTGGTCACTGTCTTGCGCCCGTTGCAGGTCAATACGCGTGCCGGTCGTGTCACTGCCACTGGCGGCCGCCTGATGCTGAGCGAGCAGGGCGACGCCATGCGCCTGGTGACCCTGGACGCCGATGCAGTGCTGCAGTTTCCGAGCGGCGCGCAGCAACGGGTGGAGATGCACCAGAGCACGCTGTTCGATCACCAGCGCATTCTTACTCAGGTGCCCATGGCGGCGACGGAAACCGCCTGGCTCGACGGCTGGCTGGTGGTGCGCAACCAGACGCTGGCCACCGTGGTGGACGCGATCCGGCCTTACCGCAACGGCATCGTGCGGTTGGATTCGTCGGTTGCCGGTTTACGCGTAAGCGGGCGATTCCCGCTGGATGATTCACGGCAGACATTGGAGGCGCTGGAGCAGAGTTTGCCGATCCGGGTGACGCAATGGGGTGGGATGCTGGTGTTGATCGGGGCGAGGGTGGGGTAGGGGCGGTTAGTTGAGGATCAAACGTTGCTCCCACGGGGGTGGGGCTTAACTGACCGGCATCAAGTCAGATGAAAGGTTGCCTCCACGCTCAAACCCACGAGGTAAGGCTAAAAGACTCAATAGCATCCTAAAATTCGTGCGCGATGTCGCTGTGCCTGGGCAATGCGGTCGAGATGAGCGCGGCAGCCAGTACAAAAACGCTGGATACCCACAAACAGGCCTCCAAACCATAGGCTTGAAACACCCACCCTGAAAGCAATGTCCCGACCAGCCGCCCCAGCGCGTTGGACATGTAGTAGAAGCCCACGTCCAGCGACACCCCATCTTCCTTGGCATAGCTGACGATCAGGTAGCTATGCAGCGATGAGTTCACCGCGAACAGCACGCCGAATAACATCAGTCCGCCAAGCAGTACGGCATGCGCCGGCCATCCAGCGGTGAGACCCAACGCAATGAGTGCGGGCAGCCCCGCCAGTGCGATGGCCCAGGTAAAGGCCGCTCGCCCGTCAGGTACATGACCACGCTTCTTGCCGGTAATGTGGGGGGCAAACGACTGGACGATGCCGTACCCGATGATCCAGGCAGCCAGAAAACCGCCGACCAACCAGAAGTCCCAACCAAACGCGGTGCTCAGATACACCGGCAGCGCTACGACGAACCAGACGTCGCGGGCGCCAAAGAGGAACAATCGGGCGGCCGAAAGGATGTTGATCGCCCGGCTCTTGGACAGCATGTCGCGGAACTTCGGTTTGGCCTTGGCTTTGCCCAGATCCTTTTTCAGCAGTAACAAACTGGCCATCCAGATCAATGCCAGCACCGCCGCCATGGCCAGCACCGCCAGGGTGAAGCCAAGCAGCGCCAGCAGCGCTCCACCCAGGAAGAAGCCCACGCCTTTGAGTGCGTTTTTGGAACCCGTGAGGATGGCCACCCATTTATAGAGGGTGCCTTGTTGGCTGTCCGGTACCAGAAGCTTGATGGAGCTTTTGGCGCTCATCTTGTTCAGGTCCTTGGCGATGCCGGACAGCGCCTGGGCTGACATCACCCAAGGTACCGTCAGCCAGGCGGCCGGCACCGTGAGCATCAGCAAGGCCAGCACCTGCATGCCCAGGCCAATGTTCATGGTGCGATTGAGCCCGAGTCGGGCGCCAAGGTAACCGCCCACCAGGTTGGTGATCACGCCGAAAATTTCATAGAACAGGAACAGCGCTGCGATCTGCAGTGGCGTGTAGCCCAGCGTATGGAAGTGCAATACCACCAACATGCGCAATGCGCCGTCGGTGAGGGTGAAGGCCCAGTAGTTGCCGGTAACCAGCAGGTACTGACGCACTTGCGCAGGCAGGGCTGACAACGCATTCATAATCGCCGTTACTCCGATGCGCCGACCAATCGAGCCAGCTCAACTGCGCGATTGGCGTAGCCCCACTCGTTGTCATACCAGGCGTAGATCTTCACCTGAGTACCGTTGACCACCAAGGTCGACAGCGCATCGATGATCGAAGACCTCGGATCGGTGCGGTAGTCGATGGACACCAGTGGGCGTTCCTCGTAGCCCAGGATGTCCTTCAGCGGGCCTTCGGCAGCCGCCTTCAGCAACGCATTCACTTCTTCAGCCGTCGTCGCACGCTCCACCTCGAACACGCAGTCGGTCAGCGACGCATTGGCCAGTGGTACCCGCACGGCGTGACCATTCAATTTACCGCGCAGTTCGGGGAAGATCTCGGCGATCGCAGTCGCCGAGCCTGTGGTAGTCGGGATCAGGCTCATGCCCGAGGCTCGGGCGCGGCGCAGGTCCTTGTGCGGCGTATCGAGGATGCTCTGGGTATTGGTCAGGTCGTGGATCGTGGTCATCGAGCCGTGACGGATGCCCAGGTTCTCGTGAATCACCTTGACCACTGGAGCCAGGCAATTGGTGGTGCAGGAGGCGGCAGTGACGATGCGGTGCCGGGCCGGGTCGAACAGGTGTTGATTGACACCCATCACCACGTTCAGCGCGCCTGTTTCTTTCACCGGGGCACAGACCACCACGCGTTTGACGCCCTGGTCCAGGTAGGCCTGAAGCACGGCCACTGACTTCATCTTGCCGCTGGCCTCGATCACCAGGTCGCAGCCCGACCAGTCGGTGTCGGCGATGGTCTTGGTGGTCGTAACCTTGATGCGCTTGCCATCGATCACCACCGAGTCGCCTTCTGCATGCGCTTCACGGTGCCAACGTCCGTGGACCGAGTCGAAGTTGATCAGGTGAGCGTGGGTCTGCGCGTCGCCGGCCGGATCATTGATCTGCACGAATTCGAATTCCGGCCAATCCCAGGACGCGCGCAGCGCCAATCGACCGATACGTCCAAACCCGTTGATGCCTATTTTGATTGCCATGTTGTTCTCAAGTTGCGGTTAGCGGGGGGAGCCGATCAGTTCGGGAGTGGCCAGCACCAGTGGTGCAGTTGCATGTTCAAAAAGCGTCAGATGGATCGTTGATTGACACGCTTCGACAGTTCTTCAGCCGACTCTTTACGTTCGGAATAGCGATCGACCAGATAGTCGGCGTGGTCACGAAGCAGCAGGGTGAACTTCACCAATTCCTCCATGACGTCGACGACACGGTCGTAGTATGCAGAGGGCTTCATGCGGCCCGCCTCGTCGAATTCCAGATAGGCCTTCGGTACTGACGACTGGTTAGGGATGGTGAACATGCGCATCCAGCGGCCAAGCACGCGTAGCTGATTGACCACGTTGAACGACTGCGAACCGCCACAGACCTGCATCACCGCAAGGGTTTTGCCCTGCGTCGGACGCACGGCGCCCATGCTCAGCGGAATCCAGTCGATCTGCGACTTGAACACGCCGGTCATCGAACCGTGGCGTTCTGGCGAACACCAGACCATGCCTTCCGACCAGAGCACCAGGTCGCGCAGCTCCTTGACCCTGGGGTGGTCATCGGGCACGTCATCCGGCATTGGCAGCCCTGACGGGTTGAATATCCGCGTCTCGGCTCCGAAGTGCTCCAGTAGCCGGGCCGCTTCCTCTGTCAGCAGACGGCTGAAGGAGCGTTCGCGGGTCGATCCATACAGGAGCAGGATGCGCGGTTTGTGGGTGGATTTCTGCTCGATCGCGAGCTTGTCAGGCGACGGCAGATCGATCAGTTCACTGTCTATGTTGGGAATAGGATGTTCGGTCATGATTTTACTCCTGAGAGAGGGCTCCAGAGGGTTGGTCGGGCCCCGCAGTCTGGTTCCACGCCGGTACCGAGCAGAACTGTCATCGACTTCTCTCGGCAGTGATCAGCAACAGGAGGCGACGCGCTGGGGGCGGTCACCCATGATGTCCAGTCGTTTGGTGCTGGTACTCAGCCACTCGCGGTTGGCCTCCAGCGTCGTTGCCAGGACCTCGCGTACCCAGGCGGGTAGCGCTGGATGCAGCCGGTAGTAAACCCACTGACCCTGACGGCGGTCTTCCAGCAAGCCACATGTGCGCAGTTGTGCCAGGTGGCGAGAGACCTTGGGCTGGATTTCTTCCAGCGCACAGGTCAGTTCGCAGACGCAGAGCTCTGCCTCGCGGGCGATCAACAGCATCATCCGAATGCGATTCTCATCGGCGAGGCATTTGAAGACCGTGGTGGGTGTCAGCGAGTCAGTCATAGCGGTTCTCGGTGTTTGCTTTTCACGAATGCTTCGGCGAGCTGGGAGCGTGCAGCGTTTGTGGTGCGGACAAACAGGACGCGGATCTTGTCAGCCATCACCGGTACTCTGTGTATATATGATTTTTCGAATATACACTTTTTCGAATGTGTCGCAACCCCGCGACGATGGCAGGTTTATATGTGCACGTCCGTGTACAGGTACTGGCCGTATGACGGCCGCTGAATATTTCCGTGCCCAAGCCATCGACGCCGCCATCGAGTCGCTGGATGAGGCCTGAACCCGATGCCGATTGGGGGGCGCAACGTTTCACTGCGTTGTTGGCCGGGGTCGGACGAAAGAATGCTGACCTTTTCAAGGAGCGGGTTAACGCAGGTCGATAGTCAGCAACTCGCCTGATACAAATGAGCATTTCGGCACCTCTAGCGAGCATTTCGGCACAGTAGCCACTCGTTGTTCAACCTAGACTCGAACTCCACTTAAGACCCAGATGGAGTCCCGATGAACATCAGATCAGTCCTGCCCGCACTTTCCATGGCGGTAGCATTCAGTGGATATGCCGCCGACTTCTCACTGACCAGCCAGGATATTGCTGACGACCGTCCGCTGACCCAGCGCGAAGTGTTCCAAGGTTTCGGTTGCGAAGGTGGCAACACGTCTCCTGAGCTTTCCTGGGCAAACGCTCCCGCAGGTACTAAAAGCTATGCGATCACCGTCTATGATCCCGATGCACCGACCGGTAGCGGTTGGTGGCATTGGACGGTGGTTAACCTGCCGACTTCTATCCATAGCTTGCCAAGGGGAGTGGGGGCGAACCTGCCTGCCGGTGCAGTACAGGGGCGAACCGACTATGGCCAGCCGGGATTTGGCGGGGCTTGCCCACCTGTAGGGGATAAACCCCATCGTTATCAATTCACCGTATGGGCATTGAAAGTCGATAAGCTACCACTCGACAGTGAGGCCAGTGGCGCCTTGGTTGGGTACATGCTCAATGCCAACGCCCTTGCCAAAGCGACCATTACTTCAACTTACGGACGTTAAGAACGATGCGCCCTTGTGACCGCATACAGCACCGGGAAAACATTATCGATGCGTGTGTCATACGGGCGCGACAGCCACTGATCTTGCCAAGGGTGCCGGTGTTCGTGACCACCTTGTGCCGAGTGCGACAAGGCGAAAAACTGTTGCAATGGGATGATCGGGAGATGCGCGCCGGCCCGCAACATCTGATCCTGATGCCGGCCGGACGCGAGCTTGGTATCTCAAACTTCCCTGGGCCTCACGGTCACTACGTCGCCGATGCGGTCACCTTTCCCACTTCGACATTGCGTAACTTCAGCACCCGATACAGCCAGCAGATCATGAGCCGTCATGCTGTACTGAAGACCGATCTATGCGTCCCCCTGGACAAGCACACCACACAGGCATGGGATCAGTTGCTGGCCTCAATCAATGCGAATGCCCCGGACGCATTACGCACGCTCTATGGGGAGGCGGTTCTTCTGAGCCTGTGCCTTGGCGGGCAGGTCGGACCTCTGTTGATGGGGCGCAACGATCCAATTTGTGAACGCGTGCAGCAGATCGTCATGGGCAGTCCGGAGAGCGACTGGACGGTTGCCAGCGTTGCACAACGCCTGAACCTGGGGGAGTCGACGTTGCGTCGCCAACTGGCGAATGAGGGGGGCAGTTTCAGGAGCATTCTGGAGAGCGTTCGACTGGCGACAGCGTTGCAATGGTTGCAGACAACTTCTCGTCCTGTTGGAGAAATTGCCGGTGCCTGCGGTTACGCCTCGGCCTCACGTTTTGCGGTGCGCTTCCGCTCACACTACGGCCTGTCGCCACGTGAATTGCGGGCAGGGATTTAAGCCTGAATCGCTGCGCTATGATTAGGGCTTCCTTTGAGCGCACCTGGTATTAGCTCAAATTATAAAAGCTACATCATCGCCTCTAGCCGTTGGAGCCGTTATGCAGACTTCACTGGATCATTTAGTCGTCGTCGCGCCTACGTTGGATGCGGGTGAGCGCTTCGTGAGTCGACGATTGGGTGTGGAGCTTCAACAAGGCGGCTGCCATACGCTTATGGGCACCCACAACAAACTGCTGCGACTGGGAACGAGTTTCTATCTGGAAGTGATCGCTATCGACCCGACGGCCCCTCCGGTAGGGCGGTCGCGCTGGTTTGCCCTGGACCGACTACCCGACAACGCGTCTCCTCGGCTGGCCCATTGGGTCGCTAAGACCGACACCCTGAAATCGCTCGATCCGAGGTTCGCAGAGGTCGTCGGCCAACCACAGCCGATGAGCCGGGGTGAGTTGTGTTGGGAGATTACGATTCCAGCGGACGGTGGATTGCCGTTGGAGGGCGCCGCCCCTAGCCTGATTCAATGGGGACAGCCGGCGCACCCTGCAACGATGCTTGACGATAAAGGTTGCTCGTTGCAGATGCTCGATATTTTCCATCCTGCGCCAGAGAGGATCAGCCACCTGCTCGATGCCATGAATTTTTCCGGGCCGGTTCGGCTGCATCGATGCGATAGCCTTGAAACGTCACGCTTGGTTGCCTGTATCGAAACTCCAGGTGGACTCAGCAGTTTATAGAGCGAACATTGCATCCTTATGGAGTGCGAATAAACATGTGCCGGGCGCACCCGTTTATAGACACTCAGCGTTACGTCCGAAAGGCTACGAAACCTTGCGTCCTTCCTTACGTGTGCGTCAGAATCCGCTGGCTTGTGCGCTTTTCCACCGGGCTCTATCGTTTGCCTGCCACTGCCCATCAGTGGTCGGGTTTAGTCGCTCGGTCGGTTTTAGTAAGGTGCATGAGCGCCATTCAGTCAGGTCTATTCCTGTACTTGATGGTGGTTGTGCGCAGGGCGCCCTCGGGCGCGCCGGGTTTGCTAATTCCACCGGTCGACTAACCTGCGTACAGCCGCCACCCTCTTTTAGTCGAGAACGGAGGGCGGCCCAACCTACGGAATTAGACATATGTTCAAAGTAACTCCCAACCCCCCGGACATCGGTCCGGTACCCTTCGACGCCTCTCTCGATCCTCAAAAACTGAAAGAGGCGGCAGACCGCGCACTCAACTTCTACCTCAACCCGGGGGCGACGAAAACGCAGATACCGCCCCGCAAACCCAGCGCTATCTTCACCATCGACGCAGCGGTGGATGACGAAACGTTGCTTGTCGAGGCATGCGAATCCCTGGCATCCGCCAGTGTGTTGGTCAACGATCTCGCCGAGTTGACCGACGGCCCACGACGCCAGACGATGCTGGTGCTGCAACGGGTCATCATGTTGGGTGAGTTGGCGGTCAATCGCGTACTGGATAACCACAAGCCTGGGTAGCAGCCAGGTAACGGAGTGAGGGCGCTTGCGCCCTCACGCAAAGCGTTCAAATGTCTCTGGGGGCGTTTCAGGCCGAGAATCCGAGCGCTTGTCTGTTGGCTATCGCTCCTACCTCAAGCGGATTTGAAAACGCCACTGAGGACGAAGGCATAACGTTCCGGTCGGATGTAAAACGTCGTACGGTCGCAGCAGCGGCCGTCGGCGAAATAGGAGGTGCGTTCCATGACCAGCAGCGCTGCGCCGCGTTTGATGTGCAGTGAGCCGGCCAGGTGTTTGTCGGCCTCCTGGGCACGGATCGCCAAGTCGGCGCGGATGACCGGCAGGCCGGTGATGGACTCGAGAATGGAATAGATCGGCTGGTGTTCGACTTCAGCCCAGGCCACTTCGGCCAGTTCGGCAGGTAGATGGCTGCGGCCCAGGGCGATGGGTTCATCATCGACAGAGTGCAGCCGTTCCAGCAGCAGGCAGTCATCCGAATTTTCAAACAACTCACGCAATGCCTCGGGAACGGCCTGCAAGGCATGGCTGACCACTTGCATGGTCGGCTGAAGCCCCTGCAGCAACAGCGCCTCATGGAAACTGCGCAACGCATCCAGGCCGTGGCGCACCTGCTTGGCCGCGACGAACGTGCCTTTGCCTTGTTTGCGCTCCACTACGCCGTCGTCGCTGAGTTTGCCGACCGCCAGGCGAACCGTGACGCGGCTCACTCCGAACCGCTCGCCCAACTGCGCCTCGGACGGCAGCTTGCCGCTGGGTTCGTAGTCGCCGCGCTGAATTTCCTCCAGCAACCGGTGGGCGATCTGTTCGTAGAGTGAGGTGGTGCTTTCACGAAGAATGGACGTGGACACTGTGAGCTTCCTTCAGTGGGGCAGGGCCGTCACTTCTAAGGTTATAAAAATAGGTTATTGGGCGTACTTGTATTAATACGTATTATGTCAGGCATTGCCATTGTAAACGACCTGACGACACTTGCCATGCCCCAGACCCTTCCGCACCGACCGCCGCAAGCCGATGCCCTGACAGTTGCTGATATCAGCTTCAGTTACCCCAACGGGCATCGGGTGTTTTCCTCGTTCAGTCTGAACGCCCAGGCCGGGGAGTTCGTCGCGATCCTCGGGCCATCCGGCTGCGGGAAAACCACCTTGCTGAACCTGTTGTCGGGTTTCGTGCAACCGCAGAGCGGGCATATCACCATCAACCAAACCGCAGTGCGGCCAGAGCGTTCGGAGTTGGGGTATGTGTTCCAGGCTCCGCAACTGTTTCCCTGGTTGAGTGCCCTGGAAAACGTCCGTTTTGGCCTGCGGATGAGCGCCCAGGCCAGCGAAGCGCAGCAGCGCGAAAAGGCGTTGCGATACCTGCGTCTGGTGGGCCTGGAAAAGGCGGCGCATCGGTTGCCGCATCAACTGTCCGGCGGTATGCAGCAACGTGTCTCCCTGGCCAGGACCCTGGCACTCGAACCCAGCGTGCTGCTGATGGACGAACCCTTCGCCGCGCTGGACGCCATCAGTCGCAACAGCATGAACGAAGAGACACTGCGTATCTGGGCCGAACTCGGCCAGACGGTGTTGTTCATTACCCACGATATCGACGAAGCGGTGTTCCTGGCGGACCGAGTCATCGTGTTGAACATCGCCCCTGGCGGTATCCACAGCGAACTTCAGATCCGCCTGCCGCGTCCTCGCTCCAACCTGCACACCCGCCGCTTGCCGGTCTTTCTCGATTATCGCAATGAGCTGATGGAGCGCATTTCCCAGGTCATGGACGCGCCCCAGGCTCCAATTTTTCCCACCCCCCGACTTGAGATGACAGCATGATCAAACGTTCGCTGCTTGCCCTTTCCTTGTCTGTTGCCACCTTGGCAGGCAGCGCTTTCGCCGTGGCTGGTGAGGATAAACCCTTGCGTATCGGCTACGTCTTTGCCATGGCCAACGCGCCAGCGTTGATCGCCGACAAGCAGGGGTTCTACCGCGAGGAGGGCCTGGACGTCGATCTCAAGGCGTTGGGCGATGGCCCGGTGATCCAGCAGGCCTTGGCCGCCGGTGAACTGGATGTGGCCTATGTCGGGACACCGCCCGTATATCAATGGTTTTCCCGAGGCTTGCAGAGCCGGATCCTGGCAAAGGTCAACTACGGTCAGGCCGCCGTGATTGTCGATAGCAAAAGCCCGATCACCAATCTGGAAGCACTCAAGGGCAAGAAGCTGGCCGGGGTCAAGAAGGGCAGTGGCATGGATGTCCTGCTGCGCGGTTACGTGCTCAAGGAAAAGGCCGGCCTCGATCCTGACAAGGACCTGGACATCATCGACATGCCGCCCGGCAACATGAATGCGGCCCTGGAGCGCGGCATCGTCGACGCGGCATTTTCCTGGGAACCGTTCGTCAGCCAGTCAGTGCTGCGCGGTTCGAGCCGGATCCTGCTGGATGTCAACCAGGCGCTGCCACAGTATCCCTGGTACGTGGTGATCGCCTTGCCGAAAACCTTGCAGGAGCGACCCGATGATGTGGTCAAGCTGCTGCGTGCCCATCGAAAGGCCATTGCCTTTCTCAACGAGCATCCCACCGAGTCGAACCGGCTCATCGCCGAGGCCTTCAAGCTCGAAGCGGTGCAAGGCCTGGATGGCAAGACCATCGCCCCGGAGGCCATTGTGGCCCAGGCCCGTACGCGGCTGGGCTGGTCGGCGGACTTGCAGGCCTCGGATATCCAGTTCATCCAACGCCTGATGGATTACTCCCATGACCTGGGCTTTATCGATACCACGCTCAAGACTGAACAGATCGTGGATACCTCTTACCTGGAAAAAGCCACGCACTGAGTCCGTCATGTCCCTGCCAAAACCGAACTGGGGATGGGCGTCGCTGCCGTTCCTGTTGCTGATCTGGGTGGCCCTGGCCAGCCGCTTCCCCACCTACATCTTGCCGCAGCCCTGGGAGGTGGCCCGCGAGGCCGTACGCTGGCTGAGCGACAGCTCGCTGTGGCAACACCTGCGGGCCAGCGTCCTGGAGGAGCTGGGTGGTTTCTGCGCGGCGGTCGTCGTCGCGGTCGTACTGGGTACGGCGGGTGGGTTGTCGTCGCGTTTCCGCGATTTCAGCTCGCCGCTCAACAGCCTGTTCATGGCGATCCCGCCGATCGCCTGGGCGCCGCTGATCATGATCATTTTCGGCCTGGGCTATGTCTCCATCGTCCTGGTGATTTTCATCGCGGCGATGTTCCCCATGGCGGTGACCATCCAGGAAGGCGTGCAAAGCATTCGCGGCGGTGAAGTCCGCGCGGCACGGACCTTGGGCGCCAACGCCTGGCAACTGCTGGCCCACGTTTACCTGCCGGCGTCGTTGCCCTTCGTGACTGCCGCCTTGCGCATCGGCTTCAGCCAGGGCTGGCGGGCATTGGTGGCGGCGGAAATGATCGGCGCCTCCCAGGGCATCGGCTGGATGGTCTCCACTGGTGGGCAGATCGGCAACAGCAGCCAGGTGTTGCTGGGCATCGTCGTGATCGGCCTGATTGCCTGGCTGATGGAGAGTTTTGTGTTCCGGCGCATCGAGCGTCATTACCAGAAATGGCGCGTGCAATAAGCCTCGCCATTGTCTTTGTCCCCCTTTCAAACCTTCAGTGGACCACTGCACGAGGTGTCATGTGAGTAACGTGTTCGATCCCCGCGACGCCGGCGATTACATCGCCCCTCAAGGCCTGTACGAGCGCAACAAACAACGGCCGTTCCTGGGCAGCATTCATTGCGACCGTGCCACGCTGGTCGCCGGTCAATGGGATGAAATCACCCTGGTCTACGAGGTCGGCGGCAGCGGCCTGGCCGACGGTGCCTGGCTCAAGCTGGCCTTCAAGTTCTACTCCGATTGGGCGCTGTTCCAGACCTCGAACCCGGCCGGCCCCAACTACGTCAGCGCGGAGTACCAGGCCGGCGAGCTCGTTCCGGGCCAGAGCCAGGCCACGGTGCAGCACCTTAAGGTGCGCTTCGACCAGAAGGGCCACGAACGGCCGTTCCAGAAGGCGATCATCATCGATATCGTCGACGGTTATCTGAATCCGGGCGACAAGGTGATCATTCGTCTGGGTGATCGGCGCCAGGGCGGGGCGGGTACGCGGGTGCAGAGTTTCGTTGAAAAAGACTTCCGCTTCCGGCTGTTCATCGACCCGCTGGGCAGTTCGAAATTTGCCGAGGTACCGGGTGATCCGTTGCTCGACATCGTGCCTGGGCCCGCCCACGGTTTGCAGTTGATCGTGCCGCGACTGGTCAGTGCCGGAGAAGCGTTTGATGTGCTGCTCAGGGCCGATGATGCCTGGGGCAACACCTGCCGCCAGTTGCCGCTCAACGGCAGCCTGACGTTGGTTGGTCCTGAAGGCGAGGAGCGCCTACAACCGTTCACGTTGGCCACTGAAGGCTGGGCCATTGCCCGGATCGCGGGCGTTGATCTTGGCACGCCGGGCGAGTGGTGCTTGTGGGCCGAGGTGGATGCGCGGTCGGTCCTTGGAGCCCGGGCGTTTGTCACGGTCGATCCGGCGGGCACGGCCTTGCGGCCTCTCTACGCCGACCTGCATGTGCATTCCGATGACACCGTGGGCACCAACGACACCTTGTACAACCTCAGCTACGGGCGTGACGTCGCCGGGCTCGATGTGCTGGGCTACACCGCCAACGACTTCAATATCACCGAGCAACGCTGGGACCAGGCGGTGAGGTTGATCCATGAGCTCAATGAGCCGGGCCGGTTCGTCTGCTACCCCGGAACCGAGTGGTGCGGTAATTCCTGCGCGGGCGGGGATCGCAATGTGGTGTTCCTGCATGACCGCAAGCCTGAATTCCCCTTCGACAATCAAGGGCGCCTGGTGCGCTCCTTCGAATGGAACGAGTTCACCGCCGGTACCATCAAGCCGGGCGCCTGGCCGGTGGATGAGTTGTATGCCGCCTACGCCAAGGACCCCGAAGGCCACCTGATGATGCCCCACGTGGGTGGGCGCCGCTGCAACCTTGACTGGCATCACCCGCAGCTTGAGCGACTGATCGAAGTCGGCTCGGCCTGGGGGCAGTTCCATTGGGTCTACGCCGAGGCACTGGCCCGTGGTTATCGGGTGGGCGCCGCGGCCAATAGCGATGAGCACCAGGGCCGTTGCGGCGGTGGCGTTCCGGCCACCGCGGTGTTTGGTTCCCGTGGCGGGTTGACCGGTGTGTTGGCCGACGGCTTTGATCGTGCGAGTGTTGGCAAGGCCCTTCGGGCCCGTCGCACTTTTGCCACGACCGGCGAGCGCTCGTTCGCCAGCCTGCGCCAGGGCGAACATTTCATGGGCGAGGTCTTCACCGCCGAACCGAACGCCACGCTGGATTATCGATTGCTGGGAGAGGCGGGTTGGGAACAGGTCGACCTGTTCGACGGCGATCAGCTGATCTGGTCGCGTAACCTGCACCAGGAGCTGGGTTTTTCCGCGCAACGCATCCGTCTTCGCCTGGGCGGCGCACGGATCAAGGACCGTTATCGCGGGGCCTATTGGACGGGCGGGATTCGCATCACCGGCGCGGTCATCAATGGCTTTCGAGCGTTGGGCCTCGATCACCCCGAGCAAACCGTCTGGCGCCAGGACGCGACGGTCCTGGCCTTTCGTACCGACACCAATGGCGATACCGACAGCATCGAAATCGAGCTGTCGCAACTGGCCGGCGCCACGTTGCAGATCCACAGCCGTATCGACAACTACATCAAGGTCGGCGATCCGTCGGAACCGCAGCCCTACGTGCACGCGCCTACGGTACTGATGCAAGCGTCTGGCGAGCAGTTGCTGGCACTGTCGCAAGTCGTTGAAGAATTGCCGGGTGCGGAGTTGAAGGTGTCCCTGGAAAGGGTCACCGCTGCGTCGCTGCCTCGCGAGCTGCAAGGGACCATCGACCTTGCCCGGTTGGAGCTGGAGCGGGGGCGTGAACACCCCTTGTTCATCTGCGCCCGGCAGCGGGATCAATCGCGGGTCTGGACGTCGGCATTGTTTGTGACGTTGTAGACGGGAGCCGCGCAGAAGTGTGCAATGAATATTTCTTAAAGGAATAAGTATAAGCAAATTTATTCCTTGATCGTCTTAATGGGCGTGCTAGATTGCGTCAACCGGACCGCCGGATATGTTCAACATCATTTAATGGTATGACTATGTCCGGCACCCGAATTTCTCGAATCAGCCTTGAAGCTCCGTCTTATGACGGCGCTCATGGGATTTCTCATTCCGGTGTCATCCGCATCAGTTGCAATGCCTCCCTTGCCGTTCCCTCTACCACCGGCAAACCTCTCCCCGTCCAGGCCAACAGTGAAGCCTGCAGTGCAATCAGCGAAGGCTTGGCATTTCTTCTCTATGCCATGTGAAGCGGCGTTATCGGGCACTTCCATACCGTAAGTCTGGCCAGTCACCTTCAAGTATTCCCCCGTCTAACAGGGTTACCGCTTGGAGCATGAGGGGCTGGGCGCCTACAGTCCTTATCGCGACTTTGCATCATGCCGAACTATTTGGACGAAGCTCATCGAGCTGAAATCGTTAAGTTAAGCACTACTTTTACCAGCCGGACTGAATGGCCTACCTGGCTTTTGCTGGTCGGATTCTACCTGGCGTGGACGCTGGTCATATTCTACGGACGGGCGCTTGGCGAACTATTCACCCTCGTTGTGCTGATTCCCCTGGTCGTGCTCTGGCTGTCGATTCAGCATGAACTGATCCACGGCCACCCGACGCGTTGGCCTGCCCTCAATAGAGCCCTCGGATTCCTGCCGTTCGCGGTGTGGTACCCCTACGATATTTATAGAGACACGCATCTGGCGCATCACCACGACGCGGACCTGACAGTGCCCGGTCGTGATCCGGAAAGTCGCTATGTCACCCGCGACTTCTGGTTGCGGTCACCCGGTTATGTCAGAGCGTTGCTGTGGACGGATAAGACATTGGGCGGTCGCTTGCTCATGGGCGCGCCATTGGCCGTGTTGTCCTTTCTGGGGAGCGAGGCCAGGGGGCTGTTTTTCACGGGGCGAAGCACCTGGCGGGTATGGGCGGTTCATGTGCCGAGTGTTGTGGTGATGCTGGCCCTGGTTGAGCAATACAGCGCTATCAGTGCTATGCAGTACATCTTTCTGGTTTCGCTGCCAGCCCTGTCCATTTCAATGATCCGGTCGTTTTACGAACATCGGCCATCAGCACTCCCTGAACACCGCACCGTTATCAATGAGTCCTCAGGCCTTTTGAGCTGGCTATTCCTGAACTTGAATCTGCACTTGGTTCATCACGATCTTCCCGGTTTGCCCTGGTTCTATTTACCCCGGGTGTACAGAGCCAGGCGTGAACAATGGATCGCCCGAAACAACGGTTATGTCATTCACGGCTACTTCCAATTGTTGCACAGGCATCTGGTCAGTCCCGTGGATTGTCCACGTCATCCTGCCAGGCAATAAATATCAAGGGCGTCGGAAATGATACGTTTTGAAGCCATCAAGAAAACCCATAAAGGCAACCCGCGCATGGCCGTGAGCGATTTGACGCTGCATGTCCGTGAGGGGGAAATCTGCGTATTTGTCGGGCCTAGCGGTTGTGGCAAAACCACCATTTTGCGAATGATCAACCGCCTGGACATCCAGGACAGCGGCCGCGTCTATGTCAATGACGTCGCCACCGATGAGCTTGACGTCGTGACGCTTCGCCGCGGCATTGGCTTCATGATGCAGAGCTCAGCCTTGTTTCCCCACCAGACGGTTGCCGAAAATATTGGCGCTGTGCCGCGGCTCCTGGGCTGGAGCAAACATAAGATCTGTAAGCGGGTGAGCGAGCTGATTTCCCTGGTCGGACTACTGCCGGAATTCCTTGACCGCTACCCCAATCAACTGTCAGGCGGGCAACAAAGTCGGGTCGCGCTGGCAAGAGCGTTGGCTTCGGACCCACCGGTTGTGTTGATGGACGAACCCTTCGCGGCGCTCGATCCGGTCATTCGTGAACGACTGCAGGACGAACTGGTTGCGCTTCAAAGGCGTTTGCACAAGACCATCATCCTGGTGACCCATGATATGGAGGAGGCCATCAGGATTGCTGACCGGATCGCTATTTTCGAGGGCGAGGGAAAGCTTGTTCAATTCGACACGCCTCAAAATATCCTCGCCCATCCGGCCAACGAGTTCGTGAAGAACTTCATCGGCAAGGATCCTCTGTTGAAAAGACTTTCGCTCATGAAGGTCGCTGACCTTCCAGCGGATGAAATCGATTGCACATTCAAGGTCCTGCTGGACGATCAAGCCACGCCGTTGAAATGGGTCAGTGACTCGGATGGGCCTGTGCCCGAACTTACAACGGTTTCGCACAATGACTCGTTGCATCACGCACTGGTCAAGATTCTGACCGCCCCGATCGGTGTGGTTGTCCGGGTGGACGAGAAGGGCGGTTACGACGGTTGTCTCTCGATTACCAGTCTTCACAGCGCACTCAATACGAGCCGCTTCGGAAGTGCGCAATGATTGACTGGCCCTGGATCGTTGAAAACTGGCAGCAGATCGCCCAGCTGTTGTTGGATCATGTTCAGTTGGTGATCTCGGGCCTGTGCATCGGCCTGTTGTTAGCGGGCGCCATGGTCTTGTTGACGTTGTGGAAGCCCGGTTTGGCGGGCCCGTTGATTTATCTAAGCGGCATACTTTTTACCGTGCCGTCCCTGGCCCTGTTTATTTTGATCATGCCTTTTACCGGTTTGTCGAAGACGACGGCGGTGATTGGTTTGAGTCTGTATTCCCTACTTATTGTTCTACAGAACACCTTGGCGGGACTTTCGAGCAATCCCCCGGACGTGCTGGAGGAAGCCCGTGCGCTGGGCTATACGCGCATGCAGCGATTCCTCGGGGTTGAACTTCCGTTGGCGCTGCCTTCGTTATTGGCGGGATTGCGCACGACATCGGTGACCCTGGTCGGGCTGGTCACGGTCACTGCGTTGATTGGCCAAGGTGGGCTCGGACAGCTGTTCATTACCGGCTTGGCGCAAAGTTTCATCACGCCTGTGGCGGTCAGTCTGGTCCTGACCGTGCTGTTGGCGCTGTGTTTTGATTTTCTGTTTTATTCCATCGATAAGTGGCTGGTTCCGTGGGTGCGCTAATGGATATGTTCGCAGAGGTGTGCCTGTGGTTTTCGCTGCCTGAAAACTGGTGGGGCGAAAACGGCATTCTGACTCGGCTGGCCGAGCATATTTATTACGTGTCTTTGAGTCTCGCCATTGCGTGTGCGATAGCGCTGCCTCTTGGCGTACTGCTGGCTAACTATCGCAAAGGCGCCCAAGTGGCGATAGGCGTATTCAATATCGGGCGAGCGTTGCCTTCGCTCGGTATCGTGATACTTGCAATCATGATCATTGGTTATGAAACCAGCACGGTGATCATTGCATTGGTCACCATGAGCATCCCGCCGATATTGACCAACACCTATGTCGGAATCGATCAAGTCGATTCGTCCCTGAAGCAGGCCGCGCGGTCGATGGGGATGCGCAGAGCGCAGATGTTTATCCAGCTCGAATTACCTTTGGCTTTCCCGCTGATCTTTTCCGGATTTCGATCCGCCCTGGTGCAACTGATTGCAACGGCCACCATCGCCGCCTATGCGGGATTCGGCGGGCTCGGCAGGTTTCTCATTGACGGGCTTGGACGCAATGACACCCCACAGATCATTGGCGGTGCGTTGATGGTGTCGGCCCTCGCCATCGTCAGCGAGTGGATCTGTTCTCTCTTAGAAAAATTAATGCTTCGAAAATGGCGAGCGAGCGGTGTCGAGCTGAGCGCTACTTGATCATGGGCATCTGAACGTGCCCGTTAATTCCGCAGAGGTGCAAAACAAAATGAAAAAAACACAACGCAAGACTCGTCTGCCGCTCTCGGCCTCACTGTTGCTGGGCTTGGGCCTGCTGGTGGGCAGCACATTCGCCAGTGCTCAATCCATCACCATTGGCGGGGCTAATTTTTCCGAGCAGACCATCCTCGCCAACATCTATGCCTCAGCCCTGAAAAACCAAGGGATAGAGGTCAAGACCCGGCTTAACCTGGGCAATCGCCAGATCATCGCCAAGGCGCTGGAGAACGGCGACGTGGATGTGGTGCCGGAGTACATAGGGTCGCTGCTGAGTTTCTATGACAGCAAAACTGCCCTGACCAGCCAGGAGCAAATCGTCAGTGCCTTGAAGCAGAAGTTGCCGGCGGACCTGCAACTGCTCGAGCCTTCTTCTGTGGGTTCCATTACTGCCTGGGCCGTTACCAGAACGACTGCCGAAAAGTACAACTTGCACACCTTGTCCGACCTGGCACCCGTCTCGGGTGAATTGACGTTGGGTGGCCCACCCGAAGTCGCCACTTCCGCACTGGGCCTGCCTGGGTTGAAGGCGGTCTATGGCATCAACTTCAAGAGCGTCAAATCACTGGACATGGGCGGGCCTTTGTCGCGGCTGGCGTTGAACTCCGGCGCTATCGACGTCGCCACCGTTGTTTCCACGCAAGGCATCCTGGCCAAAGAGCCATGGGTCGTCCTGGAGGACGACAAGCACCAACAACCCTTGCAAAACATTACGCCACTGGGGCGCAAGGCGCTGCTGACGCCCGAAGTGACCCAGGTGCTCAACGACGTATCCGCAAAGCTGACCGATGCCGACCTCAAGCAGCTCAATCGCCTGGTTGATATCGATCACAAGGATCCCGCCAAAGTCGCGGCCCAGTGGGTTGCCGAAAACACCGCCAAGACCACTCGCTGAACAGGGCGACGTGGCAAACGGCGCGGAGGCCTGATGTCCAGTAAAAGCATGATTTTGAATTTGTTCTTCTTCAATCCCCAGGGCGATCATCGTTTTTCCTGGCGCCACCCACAGTCGCCGACGCAGGAAGTCTTGTCGCTGGGGTACTACGTGAAACTGGTGCAGGCGGCCGAGGCGGCGAAGTTCGATGCGGTCTTCGTGGCGGATCACGTCGCGGTGTGGGACTCCGTGGCCAGCGGCTTGAGGCACTACGCCAATGCCCGGCTCGAACCTATAACGTTGTTGTCGGCCCTGGCTGCCGTGACCGATCACATCGGTCTGATGGGGACCGCCTCGACGTCCTACAACGAACCCTTCAATCTTTCGCGGTATTTTGCCTCGTTGGACTACCTCAGCGAAGGGCGAGCCAGCTGGAATATCGTAACGTCCTGGCTGGAAGAGGAGGCGTCGAATTTCGGATTGTCAGGGGTGGCGAAACACGGTGACCGTTACTTGCGGGCCGATGAATTCATCCGTGTGGTCAAGCGGCTCTGGGACTCCTGGGAGGAGGGAGCGCTTGAGTTCGACAAGGGTACCGGCGATTTTGCCGATCCGTCGCGCATTCACCCGATCCATCACAAAGGCGAGCATTTCAACGTTCGTGGTCCGCTCAACGTACCGCGTCCACCTCAAGGGTATCCCGTGCTTGCCCAGGCGGGATCCTCCGAAGCAGGCAAGAACCTGGCCGCCACCCATGCGGACGTGCATTTCTGTTTCATCAATACGATCGAGGAAGGACTGGCGTACAGGGCCGACTTGAATCGCCGTCTTGAGTCCAAGGGCAGGCAGCCCGGTGATCTGAAAATCATCACCGGGGTGCTTCCTGTGGTGCTGGAAAACGAGACCGAACAAGAGCGGCGCCAGCAACTGGAGGACAGCCTGATCATCGATGCCGTTGCGATCGATCTGGTCTCCAGCTACACCCGGCTCGACTTGACCGGACTTTCGCCGGACGGCCCCTTGCCGGCGCTGCCGGATGAGTCCGAATTCGACGGCATTCGAACCGAGCTGGCGCTGCTCAAGCAGTACGATACTTCGTTGTCCATCCGCGAAATAGGACGCCGGCTAGTCAAGAGTTCCAGTACCTGGCTATTGATCGGAACGGCCGAGTACATAGCCGATAAGCTCACGCAGCTGTACGAGTCGAATGCTGTCGACGGCTACAACCTCATGTTTCCGTTCTTGCCCACCGACTTCGAGGCATTCACCCGTGCGGTCGTGCCGTTGCTGCAAGCCAAAGGGGTTTTCCGCCAGGAATATGAACCCGGCACGCTAAGGGACCGCTTGGGTTTGAAAAAACCTGCGAACAGCTTTTTGCTGTGAGTTGGAGCCGATCACCATCCTCTGAAGGCTTTCATATGACCTGCGATCTATCGATGTACGTTGCGCCTGCCAGGGTTGTGCAGGCGCAGGAAGCCTGGCTCCAGCGCACTCTGGAAATCCTCGGCGAACGCCGCGAGCAAGCGGCGATCGTTGAGCACGCGTCCCATTGGCTGTCACCGGATCTGTTGCTGTCCCAAACCTGTGGTTATCCGTTCATCACGTCATTGCGGGGCAAGGTCAGGCTGATCGGGCGTCCGAGTTATGAGCTGGCGCATAGCTCGGGGGGCGAACATTGCAGTCTGTTGCTCTGCCGGGCTGATTCGTCAGTGATCGAGCTGGCTGGATTTCAGGGCAGCCATGGGTTGATCAACGCCCCGGATTCCAACTCAGGGATGAATCTGCTGCGCCACACGCTTGCCGGAATCAACGCTCAGGGTTTTTTCTCGAAGCTGACCTACACGGGGTCGCACCGGGAGAGTCTTCGAAGACTCAAGCATCATGACGGTGATCTGGCCGCCATCGACAGCGTTACCTATGACTACCTTGCGAGGGATAACAGTGACGAGATCGACGGCTTGAAGATCCTGGCGCGAAGTGTGCGCAGTCCTTGTTTGCCTTACATCACCTCGATTGGTCGAACCGTCCACGAGGCGGATTCGATCAGGAGCGCGATGAATGAAGCCCTGAGCCAGCTTCCTGAGATTTCTGGTGACCTGGCGATCAAGGAGGTGCTGCCGGCCAGCGATGAAGATTATGAGTGTCTTCTGGAATATGAACGCAGGGCGCTGAGTTGTGGCTTTTTGTTTGTATCGCCTTGAACAGGGAGCAGCCATTGTCTGCCATCGAACAGTTGATCAACAGCGATGTCGGCGTACGAGCATGTTCAAGCCCGAAGTGAGTGCATAACTAACTGTAACTAAACGAATAGTTGTTTGGCACGGATCGTGTTGATAGAGCAGTACAGGGCACCGGGACGGGTGCTGAATCTATCGAGCAGGAGTTGCCCATGCCACGTGAAATTCGTTTGAATGCCTTCGAGATGAACTGTGTCGGTCACCAGTCGCCCGGCCTCTGGAAGCATCCCAAGGATCGCGCCTGGCAGTACAAAGACCTGGATTACTGGACCGACCTGGCCAAGCTGCTGGAACGCGGCAAGTTCGACGGCATCTTCATTGCCGACGTCATCGGTATCTATGACGTGCTCGGCGGCAATGGCGATGCAGCCATCCGTCAGGCGACCCAAGTACCGGTCAACGATCCGTTGGCGTTGATCACGCCGATGGCGCTGGTGACCGAGCACCTGGGCTTTGGCTTGACCGCTTCGCTGACCTTCGAGCATCCCTATCCCTTCGCCCGCCGCCTGTCCACTCTGGACCATCTGACCAAGGGGCGCATCGGCTGGAACATCGTCACGTCCTACCTCGACAGCGGGGCGCGTAACCTTGGGCAGAAAGCGCTGAGTGACCACGATGCGCGCTACGACTACGCCGACGAATACCTGGAAGTGCTTTACAAACTCTTCGAAGGCAGTTGGGAGGAGGGCGCGGTGGTGCGCGACCGTGAGCGAGGCGTTTTCAGTGACCCGAGCAAGGTCCATGAGATTCGCCATCAGGGCCTGCACTTCCAGGTGCCGGGCATTCACCTTTGCGAGCCGTCGCCGCAGCGTACGCCGGTGCTTTATCAAGCCGGGGCGTCGAGTCGCGGCAAGGATTTCGCCGCCGGGCATGCCGAATGCGTGTTCGTTGCGGCGCCGTCCAAGGTGATCCTGAAGAAGACCGTGGCCGATATCCGCCAGCGTGCTGCCGCCGCCGGGCGCGATCCGCGCAAGGTGCTGATCTTCAATCTACAGACGGTGATTGTCGACGAGACCGACGCCAAGGCGCAGGCCAAATGGCGGGAGTTGAAATCCTATAGCAGCTACGAGGGCGCGCTGGCGCTGATTTCCGGCTGGACCGGTATTGATTTCGGTCAGTACCAGCCTGGCCAGGTGCTCAAGCACATCCATACCAACGCCATCCAATCGGCTGTGGAAACCTTCTCCACCGCCGACCCGGACAAACAGTGGACCGTCCAGGAACTGGCCGATTGGGTGGGGATCGGCGGCTTCGGTCCGTTGATTGTCGGCAGTGCGCAAACCGTGGCCGACGAGTTGCAGTCCTGGGTCGAGGACACCGATGTGGATGGCTTCAACCTGGCCTACGCCCTGGCGCATGAAACCTTCCGCGACGTGGTTGAGTTGCTGGTGCCCGAGTTGCAGCAGCGCGGTGCGTACAAGACCGAATACCGCGCTGGAACCCTGCGCGACAAGCTGTTCGGCGACGGCCCGCGACTGCCGGCCAACCACCCTGGAGCCGGCTATCGGGACCTGCATCGCCTGACCCGGGGCGCCAGCCTTGCTGAGCCGGCCCTGGTCGGGGAGGGGTAAGTGCATGGCGTCTGTGAGCTCAACACTTCAATGCCCGACAAGGTGGCTGACATCTGGCATTTCTACCTGGGCGGTAAGGTCGGCTGACTCGGGGCTCTCCAACTGTTGGCTGGGCAACAGTGAATCCGCAGTTTGCCGTTGCAGAGGCTTTGTCCAATGCTGTGGTGTTGGTTCAAATCACTGATTTAAAAGGATTTTAAAGGTTGGTACAGACTGTGCTCTAGCCGCTGGGGAACCCGTTACGCAAGGAGCAGCACATGAGTCAATCACCCACCCTCGACCTGCCCGCGCAGGCCCGCCCGGCGCCTCGCAGCCCGGCCCATATTATTCGCAGCGATGCCGAGGCCATCGAGGTCGCCCAGCGTGTGGCCGAAGAGTTCTCCCGCGAGGCGGCATTGCGTGATCGCGAGCGGCGATTGCCCTGGGAAGAACTTGAACGCTTTTCCGAAAGTGGTTTATGGGCGATCAGCGTGCCGAAGGCGTACGGCGGCGCCGGGGTGTCCTATGCCACCCTCAGTGAGGTGATCGCGATTATTTCCGCCGCCGATTCATCCCTCGGCCAGCTGCCGCAGAACCATTTCGGCGTGCTCAGCAATCTCGGCCTGACCGGCAGCGAGGAGCAGAAGCAGCGCTACTACACCAAGGTGTTGCAGGGGTATCGCTTCGGCAACGCCTTTTCCGAGGCGCGCAGCCAGTACGTCACCACGTTCCAGACGCAGATCCGCTTCGATGGCGACACGGCGGTACTCGATGGTGAAAAGGCCTACTGCACCGGCGCGTTGTTCGCCCATATCGTGCCGGTTGCCGGCGTGGACGAAGCCGGGCAGGTGCACATTGCCCTGGTCCCCCGTGATGCCGCGGGCCTGACCGTAATCGACAGTTGGGACGGTTTCGGCCAGCGCATCACCGCCAGCGGCCAGGTGCGCATCGAGGGCGTACGGGTACCGGCCAGCGACGTGGTGCCGGCCTGGAAGGCCTACGACCAACCCACTTCCGACGGGCCGATCTCGCAGATCATCCAGGCCGCCGTGGACACGGGCATTGCCCGAGGCGCCTTCGCCGAGACGCTGCGTGTCGCTCGCCAGGCCCGCCCTTGGGTCGACAGTGGCCTGCAACACGGCTGGCAGGATCCGCTTGGGCAGGCGCTGATCGGCGAGTTGGCGTGGCGCCTGCAAGCCGCTGAGGCGATTTTGCAGCGTGCGGCCCAAGCAGTCGATCGTGCCGTCGCCGAACCTAGTGAGGAGCGGGTCGCCGAAGCCTCGGTGATTGTTGGCCAGGCCAAAGTGTTGTCCACCGAGATCGCCCTGGAGACTTCCAGCCGCCTGCTGGAGCTGGGCGGCACGCGCAGCGTCTCGGCCAGCCAGGGCCTGGATCGGTTCTGGCGCAACGCGCGGACCCACACCCTGCATGACCCCGTGCGCTGGAAATACCACTTGGTGGGCAACCAGCTGCTCAACGACATCAAGCCGCAACGGCATTCCTGGAACTGAGGTATCGAGCATGTCCCACTCACATTCCCAAGGTCGTAGCGACCTGGCCCATGCCCGCCACGTCGAGGTGGCACTGCTTGAATACCTGCGCGGCCAGAGTGCGCGCCATGAAGCCCTGGTGATCGCTGCGGTCGGTGACCTGCGTATTCGCATCGACGCCGCCGATGCCTTGCTCGAACGCGCCGACGCCTCCCAGTCGGCCGCCATCGCCTTTCGTCTCGCGGCGGCCGAGGCCGCACGGGTGGCCGGCCAGGTGTACTTCGAGCTGGCCGGGCGCAGCCTGCCGCGGCCGTTGCCCGATAGTGCCGAACCGGCCTTGCTGACCCAGCGTCGGTTGCTGGGCGATCATTATCTCAACGGCGCGGCATTGGCCGACGGGCAAGGAGGGCAGGCCTGAGTCGATTCTGATTGCTATGGCGCAGTGGCGCTGCGCCGCCGCGTGACATTGAGGATATGACGAAGAGGCCGGAGTGGCCTGGAGGGCGACGCGCGCTCCAGGCTGTCTGTTCGGCTCAGGTCAGCCCGAACAGCCTCCTGGCATTGCCGTGGAAGAACTGCTCCAGCGCTTGGTCGTTCAGCCCCAGTTGCAGGGCGTCTTCGATACTCTGGCGGATCGGGCGAAAGGTGTAGGAGGAGCCGAACAGCAACTGGTTGGACAGGTAGCCATTGGCGGCTTGTACATAGCCTTCGCTGCCGGGTTGAAACAGGTACATGTCCGGCACCAGGTGGACATTCTCGTAGCGGAAGGCAATGCCCAGGGCTTGCTGCACGTTGGGCCAGTAGCCGTGGTAGATGACGATCGTCAGGTCCGGGAAAGCGCGCGCCACTGCGGCCAGGCGCGCCGGATCGTTGTAGCTGGGGTCCGGGGTGGTCGGGCCGCTCATCAGGAACAGCGGGATCCTGCGTTTTTGCAGATGCTCGTAGATCGGCCAGTAGAGCGTGTCGTCGGGGTGCCTGGCCGGCTCGGCGAAGCCCGGCTCCAGGTCGATGCCGGCCAGGCCGAGGTGGTCGATGGCTCGGTCTATCTCCGCCAAGGCTCCTTCGACGCCTTGTAGCACCGGTTCTACCGAGCCGATGCCGATCAGTTCGTCGTGGCCATGAACGATTTCATGGATGCGGTCGTTCGGCAGGTGCTGGCTCGGGGTGTGGCGCCCGACCACTACGGCCTTCTCCAGCCCGGCATCGCGCACTTGCGCGAGGAAACCCTGCGGGGTCAACGAGCGTTCGAAATGGTTATCCGGGCCACGGGTGCCGACCCGTCGGTTGAGCCAGCGCGCGACGGTATGTTCGGGCGAACCCGGAACGCCGCCGAAAAAAGGGTGCAGATACGCCGGGCGGCAACGCAAGTCTATGACCTTCATATCCAGGCTCATGTTTGATCCTTGTGCGGTTGGGCATGCCGGCCAGTCCTGGCTCGCGGGTGAGGCATTGGCCGGTTCTAGGGTGTTCAGATCGACAGTTGCAGGGCGCGGTTTGGCCGCGCGCCAGGGTCCGGGCGGCGTCGGTTGACCACTAGCTCGCCAATGGCGATCAGCCGTGCTCGCGTAACGTTGCGACTGAGCCCGAGGAGGTTGGCGGTGCGAACCTGATTGCAATGGCAGAAGCGGTAGGCAGCGCGCAACAGGCTGTCTTCCACCTTCTCATGCAAGTCGGTGGACTGTTCTTCGAACAAACGGTGGAATGCGCGCAGCAGTTGTTCTTCTGCACTCTCGCCCAGTTCCGCTGGTGGCGCTTCCTGCCGCTCGATGCGGATGGGCGACAGACGCAGGTCGTCTTCCTGTACGAGGCCGTTGCGGCACACCAGCAACGTATGGTGGATGACGTTCTCCAGCTCGCGGATGTTGCCCGGCCAGCTGTAGTCCACCAGTTTGCGCTCGGCCTGTGCCGTCAGGCGCACTTCTCCGTAGCCCAGGCGGTTGCAGTAGGTTTTGATGAAATGGCGGGTCAACGGCAGGATATCGCCCGGCCGTTCACGCAGCGGATAGAGTTGCAGGCTGACCACGTCGAGACGGTAGTAAAGGTCCTCGCGAAAGTGCCCGGCACCGATGGCCTTGTCCAGCTGCACGTTGGTGGCGGCGATTATCCGCACGTCGATCGGGATGCTTTTTCGCGAGCCCAGGCGTACCACCTCGCGCTCCTGCAGCACCCGCAGCAGCTTGACCTGGATCGCCATCGGCAGATCACCGATTTCGTCCAGGAACAACGTGCCGCCGTTGGCCTCTTCGAACCAGCCGGCCTTGGCCGCCAGCGCTCCGGTAAAGGCGCCTTTTTCATGGCCGAACAGTTCGGCCTCCACCAGTGATTCGGAAAAGGCGCCGCAGTTGACGGCGACAAAAGGGCCGCCGCGCCGGCCGCTGAGGTTATGGATGTGGCGCGCCACCAGCTCCTTGCCCGTGCCGGTCTCGCCAATGATCAGGACGCTGGCCTCACTGGGGGCGACCTGTTGAACGTGAGCAAGCAGCGCCTGCGATCTAGGGTCTTCGAAGACCTGTGCGGTCGCCCGGATCGAGGTAGCCAGTGTCGGCGATGGGGGGAGAGTCAGCAGTTTCATGGGCGTCCCTATGAGTAGAAAGAGGGGGCGGGCCGCGTCTGGCTCAGTGCCCACTCACCCAGTTCCTGGAGTTTGTAATCCACCGGGTCGTGCAGGCTCTGGGTACGCAGGTTGCGCCAATGGCGGTCGAGGCGCAGCGACGCATGGGTGGCACGGGCACCGGTGACCTCGAACAGGCGGCTACAGATGTCCAGGCCGGTGCGTACGGCAGCGACTTTGGCGGTGGCGATGGACAGCGCCAGTTGCGCGCGCTCCTCGGCGCCCAAGGCATGTCCCTTGTGCCAGGCCTCGTCGAGTTGCTCGGCGGCGCGTTCCACCAGCAGGCGTACGCCTTCCAGGCCGACCCAGAACTCGCCGAAATGCCGCAATATGTACGGGTCTTCGCTGACGTGCTGAGCCTTGGAGCGGAACCACGGGCGCGCTTCCTTGAGGGTGTAGTGCCGGGCTTCTTCAAGGGCGCCTTCGGCGATGCCGAGGAATATGTGGGAGAAATGCAGTTGCGCGATCAGCGGGCGCAGGCAGGCAAAGGGTGTGCTCAGCGGGCCTGGGTCGAGCAGCAATTCATTCTCTTCCACCCGCACCCGTTCGAAGGTGGCACTGCCACTGTCGGTCTGGCGCTGGCCCATGTTGTCCCAGTCACCGTGCAAGGTAATGCCGGTGCGGCCGCTCGGGATGGCGGCGATCAACAGTTTGCCGTTGGCACTTTCGTCAATGGCCGAGGCGATCAGCATTTCCGAGTCGCTGGCACCGGAGCAGAAGCTTTTCTTGCCGGAGAACTCCCGCCAGCCATCAAAGGTCTTGACCACGGTGCGAGTGTCCAACGGGTTCAAGGCGTTGCCCCAGAACCAGTTCTTGCGCGCGGTCTGTTCGAACCACGGCTGCCATTGATCGGGACGGGCGAACAGGCGCACGGTAGCCAGCATCAGGTGCTGGAAACCGAAGACGTGGGCAATGGAACTGTCGACCTTGGCGAACTCACGGACCACGCCGAGGGTTTCGCTCCAGCTGGCACCGAGGCCGCCGAACTGGGTCGGAATGCTCAGGGCCAGCAGGCCGCTCTGGCGGATGGCGTCGCGTTGAAGCTTGGGCGTGCCACCGGCCTCGTCGCGCTCGACGGCGGTTTCGGCAAATTCCGCCGCCAAGCGGCGGGCGGTCTGCAATGGGGTCAGAACGGAGGGATGTTGATGAATGCTCACACGACATCCCTCGTACAAAGGCCTTCCAGGCCGGCGCAATAATCAATCATGCAGGCTCCTCAGGCGATCTTGCGCAGCGTATGCGCCTGGCCGACGAAAAGGCCGGCGGCTCGTTCGGCGGCCAGCTCGACGCGGGCCTGCAAGAGCTCGCTGACGATGCGGTAGTCGAGAAAATCGCTCTCACTGGCGTACACGCCAATCGGCAGGGTCAGCGACTGGAAGAAGCTGAACAGTGGACGCAGTTGATGATCGAGTACCAGGGCGTGACGCTCGCTACCACCGGTGGCGGCGAGCAGTATCGGGGTGTTGACCAGCGCGTCCTGGCCGACCAGGTCGAACAGATGCTTGAACAGGCCCGGATAGGTGCCGCGGTACACCGGCGCGGCGACCACCAACAGATCTGCCGATTCAATCCGGCGCAGTTCATGTTCGACGGTTTCCGGCAGTTCTTTGCGCCACAGCGCAGCACCCAGAGGTCGGGCAATATCGCCCAGTTCGATCAGGTGGGTATCGATGACCAAGTGTTGACCGAGTTCTCTCAGGATGGCTTCAGTCAATGCCAATGTGCGCGAGGGACGGCCGGTGCCGCCGGAAACGGCGACGACGTTCAATGGAGTGCTCATCCTAGGTGTTCCTGTTGGACGGTGGGTGGAGGTGCACAGGCTTGAGCAAGGGCCGTACCAAGGCGAGAGGCCCCGCATTTACTGGGCCTGCCTCTGTGGCAGTGCCGCCGATTGTTGATTTGGCGGATTAAATGTTGGGAGGGTGTTGCTCCAGGAACAGTTGGGACGCTGTCTCTGGAGCAACAGGATTCGGAAAAACAAACTGCTCGGATGAACGCAATACTGTTCGTCCAAGGACATCACTGAACCTGTGGCGAGGGAGCTTGCTCCCGCTCGGCTGCGCAGCAGACGCAACGATGGTTAGATCCAAATATCCAGCGTGCGAGAAATAGCGGGGGCGGCTTCGCCACCCAGCGGGAGCAAGCTCCCTCGCCACAAGGGCGGTCGTGTTTATTGCCCGACGGCGGTGGCAGTTGAGCCAGAAGAGAGCCGTCCACACGACCCCAGCCCTCAGCTCATTTACCTCCCGTCACATCAAGAAACGTCCCGGTCACGAACGACGCCTCTGCGCTGGCCAGCCACAGAATGGCCCGTGCCACTTCCTCTGGCTGCCCACCCCGGCCCATGGGGATCGTGTCTTTGACCCGATCGACCCGCCCCGGCTCGCCGCCGCTGGCATGCATCTCGGTATAAATATGACCGGGACGCACACCGTTGACGCGTATTCCTTCCCGGGCCACTTCTTTGGCGAAGCCGATGGTGAACGTTTCCAAGGCGCCCTTTGACGCCGCGTAGTCGACGTATTCATTAGGGCTGCCAAGGCGTGCCGATGCCGAGGAGACATTGATCACCACTCCGCCCGGGCCGTTGTGCCGATAAGACATGCGCTTCACTGCCTGCTGGGCGCAGAGAATCGGGCCGATGGCATTGACCGCGAAGATACGCTGCATACGCTCAAAACCGAGATCCTCCAGGCGCGACTGACGCGCCAGTACCCCAGCGTTATTGACCAGCACGTCGATGCGCCCGAACGAGCGGTCGATGGCCGCGAACAAGTCGGCGACCTGCTCGGGGTCTGCGCTATCGGCCTGCATCGCCAACGCCCGACGCCCTAACGCCTCGACATCCGCCGCCACCGCCAGCGCGGCAGGCTCGTTGGTAACGTAACTGATCGCGACGTCATAGCCTTGGGCGGCGGCCAGGCGTGCGGTGGCGGCACCCACTCCGCGACTGCCTCCGGTGATCAGAATCAGCGGTGCCTGCGAGACGTTATTCATCGAGGGAATCTCCTGTAGCGGTGATGAGTCGGCCCTGTCAGCCGATGAGAAGGATGCCCCCGGCGATCACTGCGCAGGCCAGGATCCGGCGGACAGTGAGCGTCTCGCCGAGGAACAGATAGCCGATCACCGCCGCAAACAGCACGCTGGTTTCACGCAATGCCGACACCGCGCCCAAAGGCGCTTCGTTCATGGCGTAGATGACGATTCCATAAGCCAGCAAGGAGACCCAGCCGCCGGCCAGGGCGGTCAACATGCCGGGTCGGATCGAGAACAGGCTGCGGGCATCGCGCAGGCCGATATACACCAGAGGCATCAGCACGCCCCACGAGGCGCACATCCACACGGCGTAGGAGAGCGGCGCGCCGGAGAGTCGGGTGCCAATGCCGTCGGTGACGCTGTAGGCCGCGATGAAGCAGCCCGTGCCCAGCGCATAGGGCAGGCTGGGAACCGACAGTTTGCGTCCACTGAAAGCCAGCGAAATAATTGCGCCTGACACCAGCGCGATCCCCAGTAACGTGCCGGGGGCGATGTGTTCTCCGGCAAAGATCGCGGCGCCCAGGGTGATCAACACCGGAGACGAGCCACGGGCAATCGGATAGGTCTGACCCAGGTCGCCGAGCCGATAGCTGCGCACCAGGAACAGGTTGTAGCCGACATGCAGCAACGCCGAAAGCGCCGCATAGCCCCAACTCGCCGGCGCTGGCGGGACCATGAACGCTGCCGCGACGGCACAGGCGATGGCGACCGCGATGCACATCATCGTCATCGACCATAGCCGGTCGGCGCCGCCACGCAGCAGTGCGTTCCAGCTGGCGTGCAGGAGTGCGGCGAAAAGAATCAGCAAAGTGATATGGGTAGGCATGCGCCGATGTTAAGCAACCCCGTGCCCGGACTACAGCGAAGTCTCCTCATCCTTTCATGAGCAAAACCTCATGCATCACCCATGCGCCTGTTGGAATTTCAGTGCCTCGCCCATCAACCACTGGCGGAAGTTGACGATGTGCGGTTGCGATTCGATGCCTTTCGGACAAACGAAATAGTAGGCAAGCGGCGAGGGGAAGGGCACATCGAACAGCCGCACCAGGCGGCCATCGCTGATTTCGACTTCAACGTGTCCGCTGCGCACCAAGGCGACGCCATGGCCGAGCAGGGCTGCCTCGACCGTCATGTTGGTATCGCCGAATCTGACGCTCTCCTTGAGTGGCAGGAATTCCAGTCCGACCTTTTGAAACCAGGCCTCCCACTTCGGCGCCAGCTCAGCGCCATCTCGCGCCAGCAATGGGTAGTGCAACAGTTCGGCTGGGCTGTGAGGTGTCCCGAAGCGCTTCAGCAGATCCGGGCTCGCCACCGGAAACACCTGTTCGCCGAACAGGAACTCCGAATACAGGCCAGGGTAACTGCCCTTGCCGAGTCGGATCGCGACGTCCGCCTGGGCGTCGGAGAAGTGGATGATCCGGTCCGTGGTGTCCAGCGAGACCAGCAGCTCGGGATACTGGCGGGAGAGGCCGGGCAAGCGTGGCAACAGCCATTTCAAGGCGAAGGAATAAGTGGTGCTGACTTCGAGCCGGACCCTGTCCTTTTGCTCGCGCAGATCGTTCAGGGTCGCCTCCAGGCTCATGAAGAACTCGCGCACGATGGGTGCCAGCGTGGCGCCCGCGGCCGTGAGGCTCAATGACTTGCCACGCTCGAACAATTGCAGGCCCCAAAGCGCTTCCAGATGCTTGAGCTGGTGACTGACCGCGCTCTGGGTAACGTGCAGCTCCTGGGCCGCGGCGGTAAAGGTCGCATGCCGGGTGGCGACTTCGAAGGCACGGAGGGTGGCGGTCGGCGGCAGGTCTCTCATGTTTGGGGTATCCCGGCGGGTCAGCAGAAATGCGGATCATGAACGCGAGCTCATGTTAGAGCATCTCTGGACCGCACGGGATTGGCATCGCGCTATCTCTCCACGCTCACCCCATTCAGATCAACTGCAGCTTGCGCAATTCGCCCCCTTCTTTTCTCAATCGCTCCAGATAGGCGGCGGCGTCCAGCAGTTGATAAGGAAAGTAGAGGCCTGGCGGGGTGGGCGGCTGACCGTCCAGCCCGAGCAACCGTTCCAGGACCATGGCGACGCTGAGGCCGGTCAGCGGTGCGGCGCCTGCGGGATGGACCACCGCGTGCCGTGTGCGAAGTGGCTTGCCCTCCAGGTCCTTGCCCCCGAGTTCGATGATGATCTCGGTCGACATCGGCTGGCCCTGGCGTCGGCTTGAGCTGACGCCGATGGCCAGGTTGAACTGGACATTCGGCGCACCCGTTGCAGCCGCCAGGCCGACGACGTCGATGGATGAGAAGCCTTGAGCTTCGATTGGCGTGCCATCCAGCGCGCTGAAAGTGGTCTTGGAGTCCTCGCCTTCGCGCCAGCCATATACGGCATCGAGCCGTGTCAGCGCGGCGGGCAGCATTCTGTTCAGGTGTTCGAAGTCGGCAGCGACAGTGGGGCCTCCGGTGTCCTGCTCGTCGACCAATGCGTTGATATTGATGTCGTCGATCCGGCTGAAAGCCTTGGCGATGTCCAGTGTCGCTACGGTCGTGGCGCCGACCATCCATTCATAACCGAGGACGATGGGAGAGGCCCCAGGAGCATGCATGAAGGTCGCGATTTGCGGTGCAATCTCGAAGACGCCCGAAGAAATGCTCAGGTGCGGCACGCCGTGCTTTTGCGCGTAACGGAGTCCGGCGAGGGCATGGTCCATGTAGAAAACCGCCACGGCGCTGACTGAGCGATCTCCGAGGCCCAGGTCATCTGCGGTGGGATCGATCACCACGCCCTGCGCATCGCCAATATGCTCTGCGGCCCGCTGGGCCTTGCCGAGGTCGCGTCCACCGATCAGCAGCGGTACGCCGGGATGGGCCGCGCGCAGCGCCTGGGCAGTGTGGTGGCCAATGGCGCCGGATCCGCCCATGAAAAGAATAGGATTGAGTGACATCGTGTGTTCTCCTTCTTTTTCGGGATTAACCTACTGTTGGTAGGTACACTAGCACGACTTCATGATCTTCAACCTACCATTGGTAGGTTTTATTGTCCGGAAACGAAAACATGGAAAAAGACAACGAGCACGCTGTTCCTGATTCGGGTGCGCGTCGGCTTTCGAAAGCCGAACGGCGCCGCCAATTGCTGGACACCGCATTGCTGATCGTGCGCGAGGAAAACGCCGACCGGCTGACCCTGGGTCACCTCGCCGTGCGCGCCGGGGTCTCCAAACCGGTGGTCTACGATCATTTCGGTACCCGGTCGGTATTGTTGATCGAACTCTATAAGTGGATCGATACCGAGCGGGTCAACGCTTTTCGCGACGCGATGTCCACGACGGCGCGGAGTCTGGAGGAGACGGCCCAGGTCCTGGCCAGTGCCTACATCCAATGTGCTGCGGACAACACCGACGAGTTCCATGCGGTAGGCGCCGCCTTGGCAGGCAGCGCCGAAAAGGCCGCGGTTTTCCAGGAACTGCTGGATAACTGCGTGCAGATGTTCATGGCCGTGCTCGAGCCTCACGCCACCTGTTCAGCGGTTGAACTGGAGCGTTGCTGTACCGGTCTGGTCGGCGCGGGAGAAGCGCTGTCGGGCGCGTTGGTACGGGGACGGTTTGGCGCGGACGAGGTCATTGAAGCCTTCGCTTCGTTGATCCGGGGTGCGCTACGGGGCGCTGATCCGGTTTGAACGCGATGTTCCATTGTTCTTCAAATGCCGGCCTGTAGCATTGATACAGGCCGGACCGCTCTACAGCGCAGGACGTTGCAACTTGACCCATTCCTGTACCGCGGGTCGTTGCCACTGGCGCTGTGCATATTCCACCAGCGCACTGGGCACGGCGTCACCGTTGAGTATCAATCGGTTGAGCATCAACGCCAGGTCGACATCGGCAATCGACCACTGGCCGAACAGGTATTGCGAGTTGTCGGCCAGCAGCGTTTGCGCAGCATCCACCAGCTTACGCGCTGCCGACTCGGCCGTTGGCGATAACGGCGCCGATTTGACCCCATAGAACACCACCAATGTCGAACGCTCTTGCCGGATCGGCAGCAAGTCACTGCGCAACCACGCCTGCACCTGGCGCGCCTTGGCCCGTTGGAATCGATCCTGCGGATAAACCGGCGTCGACGGGAAGGCCTCTTCCAGGTACTCGGTGATCGCCGATGATTCAGACAGCGCGAAGTCACCCTGCACAAGGGTCGGCACCCGCTGGGTCAGCGAAAGGCTGGCATAGTCCTGAGCCAGGTTTTCGGACGCATCGAGGTCAATCGGGCTCATTTCAAATTCGATGCCCTTTTCACGAAGTGCCACGAAAACAGACATGGCATAGGGGCTGCTGAACTGAGCGTCAACGTACAGGCGCAAGCGGGACTCGGTCATGAGGACATCTCCATATGTATGAAAGGACAGACGCTACGAGTTCCGGCGCGATAAATACAATGCAGGTTTTTCATGGGCGTATTCCTGGCCGGAATAGCGCTCAGGCTGGATCGCTCTTACGCATGTAAAAACTGCGTCTACACTCGCTTTTGCTGGCCCGGAAGGATCGACGGCTGCCACAGGTTTTCGTTGGGTCCTTTGAAAACTTTCTTTGAGACAAGGAGCAGTCATGACTACCCCAGACACACTTTTGCAAAGGCAAATCAGTCTTACGCACGCGTTCGTGGTCAACAATGCGGCGTTGTATTCGCAATCCTGGGAAAACATCAAGAACCCCACGCCGAGTCAGGTTAAAGACAACATCCTTACGCGTCTCAATGGCTCGAAAGTAGGTGGCGGCTACGCCGTAGTCTGGGGACCCGCGCTGGTACCGGATGGTGAGCACACGGCGCACATCACCGTGGTGCTGATGGGCGGGAGAAGCGGGAGCGACCTCGTCGTGGTGACAAGCGGGACACTCAAGGATTCTTTCAAGGATCAGTTGGACGATCTCGATATTTTTCCAATGGTGCCATTGCAGAGCGTTATCCCGGGCTACTCGGGATCGGCGAGTATTGCCCAGGGAACGGCGGATGGTGTGAACGCGATACTGACCACAGCCTCGACGATCGGTGCTACGGGCACACTGTCCGACTTTATTGGGAGGCAGCAAAGTGGGGCGACGATCCGACTGGTTGGGCATAGCCTTGGCGGTGCGCTCATGTCGGTGGTCGCGCTTTATTTGAAAGACAAATTTCCGGGCTTTAACTTCTTTTGTGAAACCTTCGCTGCGCCCACGGCGGGGGATGGTTTTTTCGCGAGCCATTTCAATAAGCAAATGGCCGGTAATGCGCTGCGTATCTACAACACTCTGGATGTTGTTCCGATGGCGTGGTGCGCGACTTCTCTCGATTACTCCCTGACCGTTTATGGTGACGCCGATCCCATTGATGATGACACGAGAAACATGGTTTGGTCCGCCATAGACAAGGTTGTGGATAACAACCTGAACTATACGCAGTGGGGAATGGGCAGCGCGAACATGGAGCTGCGGCTCTGCGGGAAACTTCAATCCGACTGCACGACCTACAAGTCTCAATCCGGCTACCAGCACCTCTACGAGTACATGACTCTGCTGGGCTTGAAGCCCGGCGATATACCGATGCCGCCGTTCGGCAACTGATGGGCCCAGATGTTCGAGCGGTGGTTTGCGGAATTCTTTGAAAAGCTTCCATGTGAACTTGCGCCAACCGGCGCATTCCGGTCGCCGTGGACATCCGCGGCGACTTTTTGTTGTCCACACTGCGCGTAGGAGAACTGTCGTGAATACACAGCAAGCCTTTCTTACCGATTCGAAATCAATTGAGCTTTTACCGTCAGCAACGCCGCTCGTCCAATGGCAGGATGTCAGTACCAGCGCGTTGGCGCAGTACGCGCCGTCCGACAGCACATTACCCATGGGCCAGTATGCGGTCGCCACCGTGATGAACTGGGCACCGGGCCAGGGCTTTGTCGGCGCGATTCCGACGTGGGAAGTCGGCGACGGTACCTGGGGCGTCATCGGCTTCCTGCCGCATCCAGGCTTGCAAGTGGTGCAGATTCCGCTGGCCGATCTGGCCGGCTTTGACTTGAGCGACCCGCGGAGCTGCGGGCAGGGTGTCATGCGCTGGGCGCAAGCCGCGGAAAACGGCGCCAATCAGCTCGCGATCCCGATGTACATCAACGATGGCGAGACGTTCAATGCCCTGGTATTCACCCCGAGCTACCCGACCCTGACGTTCTACGATGCGCCGAACACCCAGCTGTACTTCGCACTTGAACAACCGGCCAAGCTGATCAACCTGCTGGACCCGGCGGTCTGGGCCAATGCGGCCATGCGAGTGGCCAACAACCTGGGCTTCGCGGCCGGCTGGCCTACCTGGGAGTACACCACGAACCGTGGGCTGATCGGTATCCCGGCCTATGACCTCGGTCCGGTGCCCGACGCGAGTGCCGAGAATGTCACCACCGTGGTCAAGTTGCTGCACCGCACGTTCTTGTCGCTGCAAACCTGCGAGAGTGTCTCCTCATCGCTGTCCACCGGGGTCTTCGTCGATTTTACCGCCCCGGCGATTGCCGATCCGACGTTGCAGATTCTTACCGATTGCCTGTTCGGTGCCGTGCAGGTTTGCCTCAATGCCATTCCGGGTGTCGGCGGGCCGCTGGCGGCGCTCGTCTCGTCGGGGGTGCAGGTGGCCCTCGACGCGACCAAGAGCAGCGGCGGTACGTTCTCGCTCGAGCAATACCAGACCCTGCTCGTCGACGCGTCCAATGCCACGATCAACTACGTCACCGGGTTGCACGACCAGTTGCAACAGGCGACCGGAGACGATCTGCAGACGCTTTGGCAATCCACCTATGACGATCCCCTCTCGGGACGCAGCGTCACCCTAGGGCTGCTCGCCAATACCCCGGCAGAGGTCGTCAACGGTGACAGCTATTGGGCGCAACTGTCGCAACAGCTGGAAGCGAGCTATCTGGACAACTTGAAGGTGCAGATCACCGCGCAGTTGTACGGCATCGAGTCGCGCACTTACCAGAATCGTCCGGTGGACAAACAATGGTGGTATGGCACCGTTGCGTCGGTGACCGCCCCCGGCGGCGATTGCTCGCAGTACATCGCCAGCAGCGCCAGCGATCTGTCGGTCTGGTACAACGATGCGCAACAGGTGGACGATTACGTCACGCTCAACGAGTGGTGGATGCAGTCGCTCGCCAGCAGCGACCCCGAGTACCCACCGCCCTCGTTGGTGTACAACCTGTTCTCCAACGATGGCTTTGGCGTAACCAATGGTTGGCTGGGCACATTCACCAAAGAGCAGCTCTATACCCAGTTTTTCCTGCAACAGACCCAGATCGGCGTGATCGGCACCCAGACGTGGGTGTACAACCAGTCGGATGCGATTGTCAGTGCCTCGATGATTGACCTGAACGCAGGCTATGCGCTCGCCGGTTCTACGGACACCTACGGTCAGTTGCAGGTGTATTCATCCAACACCATAGTCAGCGAGATGAACTCAGCGTGCGGGTTCTCGCAGCCGGTGATTACCAACGAGTTGGCGCCGATTTCATGAAGTCCTGAGCGGGCAGAGTGCAACTTGAGCTGCGACTCGATGCGAAACGCCGCGGACCCGTACAAGGCCCGCGGCGTCAGCATCCAGCACCCCTGACTACTTGTAATGCTGCTCGAACACCGCCACCTGTTCCGGCGTGATCAGCTGGAAGGGCACCCAGACTTCCGTCTCGACCGCCTCGCCCTTGACCATTCTGATCGCCGCTTGCACCGCTGAAGTCGCCTGGGCCTTGGGGTCCTGGAATACCGAAGCGACCAGTTGCCCGCGCTTGATGGCCGCCAGGCCATCGGGCAGGCCGTCGATGCCGACGATCGCCACCTCACCCTTGGCTTTACCAGCCTGCTGCAAGGCCATGGCCGCGCCGATAGCCATTTCATCGTTGTTGGCGACGATGGCATCGAATGCGGTGCCGGCCAGCAGCCAGTTGCTGGTCAGGTCCATGCCTTTGGCCCGTTGCCACTCGGCGCTCTGCTGCTCGACGATCTTGATGCCGGGGTAATCCTTGAGTACCTGCTTGACCCCTTCGGTGCGGTCGTGGGTGGCGTTCTGTGCCAGGTCGCCCATGATGATCGCCACACTGCCTTTGCCGTCGAGCTTTTTCGCCAGGTAATGCATTTGCAGTTGTCCGGCCTCGATGTCATTCGAGGCCACGGTCACCACGCCCTTGGGTAGGACGCGTTCGTCCGGGTGACGGTTGACGTAGACCAGAGGCATCTTGGCGTCGACGGCGGCGCGGGTCATGTTGGTGGTGGCAGCGGTGTCGACGGGCAGGACGATCACCGCATCGACTTTCTGGTTGATAAAACCCTGGACCTGATTGAGCTGGCGCACCACATCGCCTTGGGCATCCTCGAACTGAATCTGGACATCGTTCTTCTTGGCGGCCTCGTCCAGGCCGTTGCGCACATAAGTCATGAAGTTGTCGTCGACCCTGGCGATGCTGACGCCGATGCGATAACTGGCGCTGGCCCATGGGCTGAAAACGAGTAGCAGCGTGGCAAAAAGCAGTGTGCAGCGACGCATGATGATGTTCCTTTTGTTGTTATGAATGGATCAAGCGTAAAGGTTGCCGACGTCCGAGAGATCGCCGTTTCATCCGTCCAGCGTAAAGGCCTGGCGGAACCGCTCCAGTGCTGCTTCGCTGTCGCCACTGGCCCAGCCCTCTAGGCCTACGACACCGCGGTAGCCGATCTCGAACAGGGCCTTGGCGATGGCCGGGTAATGGATCTCGCCGGTGCCCGGTTCCATGCGTCCGGGGACGTCGGCTACCTGTATCTCTCCGATGGCGTTGCCGCAGCGCTGGATGAGTTCGATCAGGTTTCCTTCGCCGATCTGCGCATGGTAAAGGTCCAGGTTCATCTTCAGATGCGGGCTGCCCACGGCCTCGATCAGCGCCAGGGTCTCGTCGGCGCGGGCGAACGGCGTGCCGGGATGGTCCACCTCGGTGTTGAGGTTTTCCAACAGGAACACCCGGCCGGCGTCTTCGCCCAGGCGAGCGATCTTCTCCAGGGTTTTGCAGGCGCTCAGCCACATGCGCCCAGTGGTGACGGCCACCGGTTTGACCGGCAAGCCTTTATCGCCCAGGCCCGTGCCGTGCAGGTTGAGGCTCGGGCAATTCAAGCGGGCGGCGACGGCCAGTGATTCCCGCGCGCTGTCGAGCAATTGCCGGATGTCCTCAGGGTCGGTCAGGTTGCCGGTGATGTAGCCGGTCATCGAGGTGAAGTCAGCGCCGGTGGCGACCAGGGCGCCAATGTCCTTCTGGGTCCAGTCCCAGATTTCGGCGCTGAAACCCAGCGCATGGATTCGCTCGACACGTTCGGTGAACGGCAGGTCGAGGAACACCATCTCAGCGCTGATCGCCAGTTTGAACGGCGAGAAACTCATGGACGGCCTCCTTGCACGCGCACGGGTTGGCCCTGTTGGTAAGACTCGATGCAGGCCCGGGCAATGGCCAGCGCGGCCCGGGCATCTTCACCGCTGGCGAGGGGCTTTTTACCGGTGCGCAGGCAATCGACAAAATGGTTGAGCTCGGCCACGTAGGCGTCACGCAGCAGGTCGGTGTCCAGGCGCTGGGTATCAGCCTGCACGCCCGAGGAGAGGTAGCGAACCAGGTCGGAGTCATTGACGCCGCCCATGGTCAGCATGCCGGCGCTGCCAAACACCTCGCCGCGAACGTCGTAGCCATACACGGCCTGGAAATTAGCTTCGGCGGTGGCGAGGGCGCCGTTGTCGAAACGCAGGGTCACCATGGCGGTGTCGAGCAATCCCTTGTCCTTGAACGCCGGGGCGATCAGCGCATCGGCCATGACAAAGACGTCGACCACTTCCGCGCCGGGATTGAGGTAGCGCAAGGTGTCGAAGTCATGGATCAGGGTTTCCAGGAAGATCACCCACTGCGGTGAGTTGGCCGGGTTGTTCAGCGCCGGGTCACGGGTCAGCGAGCGCAGCAGTTGAGGCGTACCGACCCGACCGGCGACCACGTCCAGGTGGGCGGTGCGAAAGCTCTTGGCGAAGCGCCGGTTGAAGCCCACTTGTAAGGTCACCCGGGCGTCGGCGGCAGCGGCGATGGCGCGGTCGGCTTCGTCGAGGGTGATGGCCATGGGTTTTTCGCAGAACACACCTTTGCCGGCCCGAGCGGCGGCAATGACCAGTTCGGCATGGCTGCGGGCTGGGGCGGCGATCAGTACGCCGTCGATGTTCGGATCGTCGAGCAGTTGCTGTGGGTCGCTATAGACCCGTTCCACGTCCAGTTCCGCTGCCAGTCGGGCCGCTTGGCCGGCAGTAGGATCGGCGATTGCGGCCAGGCAGGCGCCGGGGATGTGCCTCGCTGCGGTCAGGCCGTGAAAGCTGCCCATGCGGCCGGCACCGATGAGGCCGAGGCGGATATTTTTGGATTGGCTCATGAACATGAATCTCCTTTTTTATTATGCAGCGGGCATGTGCCCTGGTTGGTGATTAGCGTGGGAGCAAGGGCTGTGCCAATCGGTAATTTGTTGATTTACAAGAATAAATTTCAAGTGTTGCGTCAAAAGTGTCGATTTTCATGACATGGCTATACTGGACATGTCCAAAAAATGAACATGGAAGATGAATGTGATTCCAGAGCCCATAGCGGTCAGTGAGCAAGACCTCGACTACATCACGTCACTTGGCCCGGCGGCATTGAACGCAGGGCCGATCACCGAATTGGAATCGGCCTGGCTGGCGTGCTTGAAGGGGCAAGTCGAGCGGCCAGCGAGCGTCAGGCAAGTGATATGGGACTCTTGGTTGCGTAGCGTCGGTTCCGGTCTTGATCCTGAGGATGGTGCCTACCGTTTTGTCGATCCGGATGCCCTGGCTGCAACCCAGGCCGCCCATCGCGTGATGATTGCCGCAGCGGCCGAGGTCATGCGCGGTTTGCTGGCCTACAACCCCAGGGGGCACATCAACCTGACCGATGCCCGGGGGACGACGCTGTACTTCTGCGGCCTTGATCTCACGCCGGTGGGCAGCCGCTTGCTGGAGTCGGTGCAGGGCACCAACTGTACGGGCTTGGCGCTGGCGGAAGATCGTCTTGTCTATGTGTTGGCCGAGGAAAACTTCGGCGTGGGTCTGCGGCGGCGACGCATGCATTGCGCCGCCGCCCCTATCCGCGATGCTCAGGGCCGGACGCAAGCGATCCTGACCCTGACTGCCGAGCCCGGTTGGTTTCACTTCCACACGTTGGGTACTGTGCAAGCCGCCGCTGAAGCGGTCTCGCGGCAAATGGCGCTCCAGGCCTTGCTGGAAGAACAGCAGACCGTGCTCGAAGTGCTTAACGAAGGGTTGGTCGTACTGGATGAGCGAGGCTGTATCCGGGCCATCAACGGTTACGCCCGACAGCTGTTTCGCGTCGGTCGCGACTTGCTCGGCAACCCTTTTCAAGCGCTCGGCCAAAGCGAGCTGAGCGATGAGATTCTGCTGCGCGGCGGGGAAGGGCTGCGAGATCTGGATTGCACCTTCGAGCTGCCCGATCGCAGCCAGTTGGCGTGCCTGGTGTCGGTGTGTTCGCTGGGGCAGGGCGGACGCATTGTTTCGCTGCGGGAAAACCGCCGTATCCGGGAAATTACCCGGCGGATCATCGGCACTCAGGCCAGCTACACCTTTGACTCCATCCAAGGCAGCTCCCGGGCCATCCAGGATGCGCTGCACCTTGGACGAATCGCCAGCCGCAGCGACTCGACCACGCTGATCCTCGGTGAAAGCGGCACTGGCAAGGAGCTGTTTGCCCAGGCGATTCACACCGCCAGCGACCGGCGCAGCGGCCCCTTCGTGGCGGTCAATTGCGGGGCGATTCCGCGCGACCTGGTGCAGAGCGAGTTGTTCGGGCATGTCGAAGGCGCCTTCACCGGCTCGGCGCGGGGTGGATCGGCAGGCAAGTTCGAATTGGCCGATGGCGGGACGATTTTCCTCGATGAAATCGGTGATATGTCATTCGGCGCGCAGGTCAGCCTGCTGCGGGTCCTGCAGGAAGGCGAGGTCACCCGGGTGGGAGCGAAAAAATCCCAGCGGGTGGACGTGCGCATCATTGCCGCCACCCATCGCAACCTGAGCCAGGCGGTGGCCGACGGAGCATTTCGTGAAGACCTTTACTACCGACTCAACGTACTGAACCTGACAGTGCCGCCGTTGCGCATGCGTCGTGAGGACGTGCCGTTGCTCGCCCAGCATTTCCTCAGCCGCTGCGCCCGCTCGCTGCGCAAATCGGTGCGGGGCATTTCGCCCCAGGCCCTGGAGATCCTGTCGGCCTATCATTGGCCGGGCAACGTGCGAGAGCTGGAAAATATCATCGAGCGGGCCACTAATCTGGCCGTCACCGAGCAGATCCAGGCGGACGATCTGCCGCTGGAAATCCGCCAGGCACCACGGTCGCCATCGCTGGGGTATGTGTCTGAACGCCCCGCAGCCTTGGGCCTTGAGGCCCATGAAATGAACGCGATTGTCGCAGCCCTCAAGGCTACCCGTGGCAACATCCGCCTGGCCGCCAGGCAACTGAACGTGTCCCGCGGCGGGCTGTACAACAAGATGAATCGGTTCGGGCTCAGCGCCGAGGCTTTTCGTTCAGGGACGAGCGCTCCTTAAGCTGAAAATGTGTGGCGCAGGTAGCGAACCTGACTACGGGCGCAACCACCGCATGGATTATTGGGCGGCTTTCTGCTGCAATGGCGGCTGCAATCCAGACGGTGGCTTTATCTTTCGACCCGTACAGGCAAAACGGGTGGGTTAAAGCCGTCATCAGCGTTGCCGATAATTGCGAGCATGAATCCGCAAACCGTGTCTGCATCAGTCATGACTGAGCCTACGACCTGGGTCCTGTGCTGGACGACCGCCTCATTTAAGGAAAAGTGACTGTGATCATAGGTATCGACCTGGGCACCACCAACAGCCTCGTGGCTGCTTGGGATGGCGAACACGCCCGGCTGCTGCCCAATGCCTTGGGCAATCTTCTCACCCCCAGCGTCGTGGGCCTCGACGACCACGGCCAATTGATCGCCGGTGATATTGCCCGCGAACGCCTGCACACCCACCCGCACCTCACGGCATCGCTGTTCAAGCGCTACATGGGCAGCGCCCGTGAAACGCTGCTGGGCGGGCGTGCCTATCGTGCCGAAGAACTCTCGGCGATGTTGCTGCGCAGCCTCAAGGCCGATGCCGAGCGCGCCTTGGGCGAGCCGGTTCACGAAGCGGTGATCAGCGTCCCGGCGTATTTCAGCGATGCCCAGCGCAAGGCCACCCGTGTTGCCGGTGAGCTGGCCGGCCTGAAAATCGAAAAGCTGATCAACGAGCCCACCGCAGCCGCCCTGGCCTACGGTCTGCAACAGCGCGATGAGGCGACCTTCCTGGTGTTCGACCTGGGCGGTGGTACCTTCGACGTGTCCATCCTGGAGCTGTTCGAAGGTGTCATGGAGGTACGCGCCAGCGCCGGGGACAATTTCCTGGGAGGCGAAGATTTCGATGACCGCCTCGTGGAACATTTCATCGGCAAAATCGGTGCCGCCGATCTTCCAGACACGGCCCAGCCCGCCATCGCACAGCGACTGCGGCGCGAGGCACAGCGGGTTCGCCATGCCCTGGGGCAGGCGCCAGTCACGCGTTTCAGCCTTCGCGAGCAACAGCGGGAATGGAATCTCGAACTGACCCAAAGCGACCTGGCAGACATCGCCCGGCCCCTGCTGGACCGCCTGCGCGCACCGATCGAGCGGGCGCTGCGCGATGCACGAATCAAGGTCGCGGACCTGGACGAGATCTTGTTGGTGGGCGGCACCACGCGTATGCCGCTGGTGCGCAAGCTGGTGGCGGGGCTGTTCGGGCGGATTCCGGCGATGCAACTCAACCCGGACGAGGTCGTGGCGCAGGGCGCGGCCATCCAGGCCGCACTGCAAGCGCGTCATGCGTCCCTTGAGGAGGTGGTGCTGACCGACGTCTGCCCCTACACCTTGGGGATCGAGACCGCGGTGCAGGTGGGGGCCGGCTACCAGAGCGGCCACTACCTGCCCATCATCGAACGCAACACGGTGGTGCCGGTGAGTCGCTCCCGGAATGTGTCCACTCTCAGCGATAACCAGAAGGTGGTCAAACTGGGGATCTACCAGGGCGAGAGCCGACTGGTGACCAACAATATCTTTCTCGGTGAGCTGGAAATCCCGGTGCCGCCGCGCAAGGCCGGCGAGGTCACCCTGGATGTGCGTTTCACCTACGATAACAACGGTCTGCTGGAGGCCCAGGTGCATTCGCCCATCAATGGCGAAACTCGTCGGCTGGTGATCGAGAACAATCCGGGAGTGCTGGCGCCCGAAGAAATCGCCCAGCGATTGGCGGCGCTCGAAGCGCTGAAAGTGCATCCGCGTGACCAGCAGATCAATACCCTGTTGTTGGCCCGTCTGGACCGCCTGTACCAGGAATGCCTCGGCGATGCCCGGGACTATATCGCCGGGTTGGCGAATCATTTCCAGCAGATGCTCGACACCCAGGATGAACGCCGGATCCGCGAAGCCCGTGGCGATATCAGCCAGCGCCTTGCTCATTTTGAGCAGGAGGGCTGACCCGCCATGAGCCACTGGCAAGTACTTGACCTGACCCCGGATGCGGACGAGCGCAGCATCAAGCGCGCCTATGCACGGCTGCTCAAGATTCACCGTCCAGACGAAAACCCCAATGAGTTCCAGCGGCTGCGTGAGGCCTATGAAGCGTCGCTGGCCGAGGCCCGCTGGCGTGAGCAGTCGGAGGAGGAGTCTGGTGATGCCCCGGTAGTGATAAGCGCGCCGACCGTGGAATTTTCCCCGCTCGCCGAAGCGCCATCGCCGGTCATGTCCGCCGAGCAGGTCATGCCCTTGGGACCGGCCGAGGCTCCAGCCATCGTCCGTCCGCCGGAGCCGTCCCTGGAGCAGATGCAGCGGTGGCTGGCCGAGGGCAGGGACCGGCAGGTGCTCGATGGCCTGCGTGTCTGGCTTGCCAGCGAATGGCTCTTGCCGTTCGAGCGTCGCCAGCAGTTCGAGCAGACCTTGCTGGATTGGCTGGAATACGCAGAAGAGTGGTCGCCGGCGTTCTTCGATGGCGTCTGCCAGATTATGGGGTGGGACGAAGCCCAAGGCAGTCTCCCCTGCGAATACTGGCGCTGGCACCGGTTGATCCAACGGTGCGAGGCGCAAGCCTTGGCCGAAACCATCCAGGCGGATCTGGCCAGGTTCGACAGCGATGGTATCCATGGGCAGCCAGCCGCGTTGCTGTTCAAAGACATGACGGATCGACGCCGTCGTGCATTGGCCGATGGCTTTGGCAGCCTCGACTGGCAACGCTTTGCAGAGCTCGCCAAGGCTGTTGAATATCAATACCCGCAATTGCCTGAGCGTCTTGGGTTGCACACCCTCGACAACTGGCGGGATTGGTTGCCGGCCAACAGCTATCGAGGGGTTTATCTGTTCCTGTGGGTGGCACTGTCCCTTGTGCTGGTCGCTTCGGTGTTCACCAGCTCGATGAAAAAAGATGGGGTGGGCGTGGTGGTCATCATGCCGCTGATGGTGTTGGGGGTGAACTGGATCGGCATGCGAGCCTATCAGTTCTGGGCCATGCTGGCCGTGGCGGCGGCGCCGCTGGATGTCCTGCTCAGCCGGTCGTTGCTCCCGCGGCGCTGGTACCGTCAAGGCGCCGGGCTCTTGTTGCTCCGTCATGTACTGCCCAGCGCAGTGCCTGCCGCGCTGACGTGTGTATGGTCCAGCGACGCTTTGGCGCTGCGCTGGATCAGCCCGGTGCTGGTGTTCCTCGGAACCCTGTACTTCACCAACGAAGCGCTGAGTGGCGGCCAGCTTTCGATGTGGGGTCGGGCATTGCGAGCCCTTAGACTTGGGCTCGGACGACTGCCTGTGGACATGCTCAAACGTGAGGGACTCTGGGCGGCGATGGCCGTGGCGATAATGGCGGCTTCGGTCTATTTCCGCATGAAAGGCCTCATTTAAGGGGCTGTAAGCAGCGGTTGATTGCTTCAATCGGCCGCTGACGGGGCACGGGCAGGGCGCTTGAACGGTCGGGCCGTCACGCCACGGTAGAACGACAAAATCGCGAGCCCTTGTACAACGACCGCGCCCGTCACCACGGCCATGATGGCGTGATCCGGCTCGCTGAAGGCTGAGCGCACCAGGCCGAAAAACGCCGGGGCGCAGGCGTACGTGGCTTGGCTGATCGCGACCATCAGTGCGATCACCCGGGCGGTTTGTTCGCGGCTGAACTCGATTTGTGCAATCAGCGGCGGCAACGATGTGGCGTTGCCGATCCCCGAACCGATCAGCATCACGGCGATCCAGGCCATTGCCGGGTGCAGATCCAGGCCCAGGAGGATCAAGGTGCCGAGCATCTGGATGGCGTAACCGAGGCAGGCCAGTTGTCGGCGGTTCATGCCTTGGGTCATCAGCCGTGCGGCGACGTATCGTCCGCCCATGGCGCTGGCGGTGGCCAGGCCCATGGCGAGTGAAGCATCATGGGCGCCCATGCGACCCACCAGAATCGAATACAGGTGGGCGATCAGCCCGATCTGCGCGAACAGCCCCAGGGACATACCGGCTGCCAGGCTGCGGAAATTTGCCGACCTGAGCGTCTGCATGGCCGTCCAGGGCGCGGTGCTAACGCTGATGGTCACCGGCTCCGGCTGATCGGCATTGTCGGGGTATTGCCCCAGGCTTTCCGGGCTTTTGTTGAAGACCAGGAACGCGAAAGCGCCTATGAGCAGCACCGCGATGACGCTGACGACCAGCGCCGCCGTGGCAAAGCCAAAGCGCTCGATCAACCACACCCACAGCGGCGAAAAGATCACGCCACCCATGCTCGCACCGTTGTACGCCTTGCCTAGGGCCTTGGGTCTTTCCTTGACGTACCACGGCGCGATCAGGGTATTGACCGCGGCGGCGCCCAGGGTCACCCAGCCGACACCCGAGCAGACCGCACCGGCGTACAGCACCCATAACTGGTTGGCCTGCGCCCAGATATTGACCCCGACACCCAGGGCGATACTGCCCAGCAAGGTGACGGTGGGCAGGCCCAGGCGTGCGTAAAGCCGGGGCAGGTTGGCGATCACGATCGTGCCGCTGAGAAAATGCAGCGTCACGGCAGTCGAGACCTGGGCAATCGGCCAACCCGTGCGCTCCATGACCGCCTGCATATAGATCGGCGGCCCATAAAAGCCGATCCCCCAACCGATGATTGCCAGCACGAACGTGCAGGCCAGGACGGTCTTTCCAAAAAAACGGGTGTGTTTCATCGCCATCTCCTCCCTAGTTGGCCCACAGGTTAGGGTGCCCCGAGGTGCTTCACTTCGAGGAGCGACGAACTATGGATGTCGGGTGATCGAGGCCTGCCGGGCCTGCTTGCCGGCGCCCTTCAGCGAACGCGCCGACGGCTCTGCTGCGCCAGGTCCAGCGCCTTGTACATGTCCAGCCGCGCCGAACGGCCCACGTCCTTGTCATTGAGCTGATAGTTGCGCTCCGATGGCAGGATTGGCGCGGTGAGGTCTTCAGCGTCCATTCGTTCGAAGTCGTGGTTATCACCGATGGTCATGGCACTGCGGCGCAGCAACATGCGCAATTGCTCGGGCTGTAGCTGCGGATTGATGGACAACATCGCCGCCACCAGGCCAGTGACCATCGGCGTGGCATAGGAGGTGCCGCAATGCACGGCACCGTCCTGATGGGCGCGGGCTGTCGAGGCGTGGGTGCACGCGGCGGCGGTGATGTCGACGCGCATGTCGATGTTCGAGGAGCTGCGCTTGACCGCATAGGCCGGGTCGTCGACGGCGAGACCAGCGCGCTCGCTGCGCTGGTGTCCCCCCACGACCAGCAGCTGTTCAGTGATGAAGGACGAGGGCAGGCGGTACTCGTCGCTGCCCGAGAACGACGAACCGTTACCGGCGGAATTCACCACGACCACGTCGGGATGTTCCTTGCGCAGCCAAAGGAAAAACTCCTCCAGCAGTTCCTCGTAGCCGCCCATGGCTATGCCTGAGCGCAGCAGGGAATCCACGTCGTCGCCCTTGACGTCTTTAGCGCCGACGCGGTGAATCCCCCAGCTCCAGTTGAGCACGCGTACGCCGTCTTCCACCAGGTTGACCGAGGCGGCGATGTTGGCGGTGATGCCGGCATCGGAGTTGCGCTCGACGATCACCTCGAAACCTGCGCTTGCCTTGTCCAGGCCGCGAAGAAAACCACTGTTGCCCCCGTCGTTCCAGCGTGCGGCGAGAATGCCGGCGACGGTGGTGCCGTGGTTGTCCGGTTTGTCCGCGTCGCGTGCGTAGACACAGGTGCGGGGTGGCGAGCACGCCCCGACGTAGTCGGCGAAGTCTGCCGTGTCGAAGTCCACGTCGCGCTCGATCAGGCCGATGCGCACCGGTTGCGGTCGGATGGGGTCCTGTCGACCGGGAATGCGCCGCAGGTAGTAATGCACCGCATCGAGGAAGCGGTTCGCCGCCCATTCATCGGAGTCCTGGGCCGGTTTCTTCGGCTCTTCAGGGGCCGCGGCCGCCTGTTCGGTTTCCTCCGCTGCGGATTCTTCGACGACCACAGCGTCGACGCTGGTTTCACTGCCCAGGCGCAATACCAGGGCGTCGCGCTGCATCAGATCCGTGACCGGCAGACGCAGTTGGTAGAGATTTAGCGGCGCGATGCTGCCGACTACCTTTGCCCCGTACTTATCGGCGAGGCGTTCGGCTTCCTGGCGACCATCATGATTTTCCTCGATCAACAGGCTCACCAGGTTGAGGTAAGTGGTGAGGCCGTCCATGTTCCGCGCCACTTCGTCCGGCCCAGCGGCCACTACATGACTGTTGCGCAGGGTCAGCCAGGCGGCATTGCTGGTACGCGATCCGTCCTCCAGCCAGAGCGGGCCGCTCTGGTAATCGGCGCTGTCCAGGCGCAACCGCAGGTTTTGTCCGTCGCGCTGGATGGCGTCGGCGGGCAGGGCCTTGTTGCCCAGCTTCAGTTGCGGCGTTGTCGTGCCCAGCCCGCGCGCGGTCAGACACCATTGCTGATGTTGGCTTTGCAGCAGATCGCCACAACGTTTCAGGCTTTCCAGGCGCAGCGGTTCTTGCGCGGCGATTGCGCAGTGGTTGGCCAGCATGAGCAATGTTGCAAGGGCAGTAGAGCGTAGCGGCATGGTCGGGATTTCTAGCCAAGGGTCCAGTGGTTCGGACCGTCGCGGCACTCGCTTCGTTCAGTGCGGCAGCGTCCTGCTAGCCACGTCAGACCGGCAGCGTGGTCTCTTCCGCCGCCATGGCAGCCCGGACGCTGGGACGTACCTCGATCCGCGCCATGAACGCGGCCAGCACCGGCCAATCCTGAATATCGATGTTGAAGAAGGGCAGCCATTTAAGAACGCTGAACAGATAACTATCGGCCACGCCGAAGGTGTTTATCAGGTAGTCCTGATGCGCCAGCGTGTGGGTCAGGTAGTCGAGGCGCTTGAACAGTTTTTGCCTGAAGATGACCTTGGTCGATTCGGGGATGTCGGCGTTGAACAGCGGCGCGCAACCGCTGTGAATCTCTGTTGCGATGAAGTTCAGCCACTCTTGCAGACGCACGCGCTCCCACGTGCCATTTGCCGGTGCCAACGTGTTACCTGGCACAAGGTCCGCCAGATACTGAACGATGGCCGGACCTTCGGTCAGCACGTTACCGTCGTCAAGCATCAGTGCTGCGACGTAGCCTTTGGGGTTGAGGTCGAGGAAGTCCAGGCCATCGGCGGTTTGCTTGGTCTTGTTGTTGACGCGGACCAGGTCGAAAGCGATGCCCAGTTCCCGCAGCACAATATGCGGGGACAGTGAGCAGGTCATGGGGGCGAAGTACAGTTTCATTTCCAGATGGTCCTTGCTTGCGGATGAAGACGCGCCACTAGCATCGGCGAGAGCTGGCGCCTTTCGCAAAGGACATTTCGAATGCTACGGTATGACAAAATCTCATGAGCGCTAGTAGCCCCGATGGCCGCCAGAATTCCCTCTCTCAATGGCTTGAAAGCGTTCGAATCTGCGGCTCGGCATCTGAGCTTCACCCAAGCCGCACACGAACTGAACGTCACCCAGACAGCGATCAGCCACCAGATCAGACGGCTCGAAGATGAACTGGGCGTTCGCTTGTTCTTGCGCGCCAAAGACGGTCTGACCCTGACCCCTGAAGGTCGCGCCTATTTGCCCGGAGTGCGCTCGGCATTCAATGAGCTGCGGCATTCGACTCAAATGCTGCTGGGGAGCCGTGAGAGCAACACGCTGACGATCAGCACATTGGTTTCCCTGGCTTCCAAATGGCTGTTGCCCAGGTTGGGGGCATTTCAGGAGGCGTTTCCAGGGATCGACGTGCGCGTCACGGCCTCGACCGAGTTGGTGGACTTTCATAAAGCAGGAATCGATGCCGCCATTCGCTACGGTCGCGGCGACTGGCCGGGGCTGCGTGCCGACCGGCTGATGTCCGATGAAGTATTTCCGGTGTGCAGTCCCCGGTTATTGGCAGGTCCCAAAGCCTTGAAGGCACCGGCTGACCTGAGGCACCACAGGTTACTGCAAGTCAGCGGGATGACCAATGACGACTGGGGCATCTGGCTCAACGCTGCGGGCCAACCCCAGGCGCTGGCCGAGGGTTCGCGCCTGACTTTCGATCTGGCGATGATGGCCGTCCAGGCGGCGATCGATGGCCTGGGTGTCTGCATCGGTCGCTCGACTTACGTCGATGAAGATCTGAAGGCGGGCAGGCTGGTGGCACCTTTTGATTTGAAGCTGAAGTCCGATCTCGGCTTCTATCTGGTGACACCGCTTGAGAATGCCGACTCGAATAAGGTACAGGCATTCAGAACCTGGTTGATGGAACAGGTAGACAGCGCAGCGGATTTACTTCCCCGGGCGGCCTCGTAGAACAAACAGCACCATCGCAACAAGGCAGGCCACCAGTTGAATACCACCCAGCGTGGTGACCGGTGCAAAGGCCAGCACTGACGCCAGCCAGGTGGTCAGCGCGGCCGCACCCATGGAGACAAAGCCCAGCAGTGCGGAAGCCATGCCGGCCTCTTTGCCGAACGGACCCATGGCGATGGCCGTGCCCAGCGGGTTGGCCAGCCCCATGCCCCACAGGAAAGTGACCATCGACAGCGCGTACCAGCCAAGGCTTGGATCGGCCGAGCCGGCGAGCAGCAAGCCGCCACCGGCCATGGCGCAGGCGATGCCCAGGAGCGTGATGGCGCCTGCACCGTGGCGGTGGGCCAGACGCGGCGCGGCCATTCCGGCGCCGAACACAACGAATACGGTCGAGGCGAAATAAAAACCGGTCTGTAGCGAGGTCAGGCCTATGCCCTTCATCAGGATGGCGGGCGCGGCGGCGAACGAGGCGAACAGTCCGCTCATCAACAGGCTCATCGAAAGGGCCGGAAGAATGAAGCGACGGTCTAGCGCCAGCCGTGCATAGGCGAGTACCACGCTCTTGGCCGAATGCGGCGCCCGGCGATCGGCAGGGTGGGTCTCGCCCAAGCCCCGAACGTAAAAGAATGCCAACACCACAGCGGCCAGTCCCACCAGGATGAAGATCGCACGCCAGCCGAGCGCGACGGACAGCACGCTGCCGGCCAATGGAGAAAAACCGGGAGCGGCGGCGGTGGCGATCATGGTCAATGACAAGGCCCGGGCAAGCGCTTCGCCTTCGAACAAGTCCCGGGCGATGGCTCGCGACAGCACCGAGGCCGAGCACACGCCCAACGCCTGGACAACGCGCCCTGCAATCAGCATTTCAAGGCTGGTGGCGAGCCCTCCAATCACGGTGCCTACCACAAAAATCGCCAGCCCGCCCAGCACCAGCTTCTGGCGCCCATAGCGGTCAGCGAGCGGCCCGACGACCAATTGACCCAAGGCGAAGGTGATGAAGTAACTGGACAGGGTCAGACCCATTTCGCGCGCGCTCACCCTCAGGTCTTCGCCGATGATCGGGAACGCAGGGAGGATGATGTTGGTGGACAGCATGCCGATAGCCGCCAGGCCCGCGAGCAAGGCCACGAGACGCCCGGTAAGCGGCTGTACGGCCTGGGCCGGGGTGTTTGCAAATGCTGTGGTCATGGATCGGTACCCTTGGACGTTTCACTGGCATGGCTGCCTGGCGTCAGGGCAACCGGTGGGGTAGAGCGAGACTGTTACGGAGTATGATGCCTGTAATATTTTGTGATGAATATGATGGTCATCATTTAATTCGTCAAGTCCTGGATTTCCAACCTGGGAAATCATCGATGCTGGGGCGTTTGTTCGCAGGCTTTATGCAGCTTTCAGGGCGAGTCAGTTTTTCAGGTAGAGTTAGCCATGTTTGGCTGGACGGGGTCCGAACGCCATCTTCGACGGCCTGCTCGCCGGGTTCGTGAAAAGAGAACAATCCAATGACTAAGGTGATGGCACACATGGTTGAGCAAGAGCTGTCGAGGCCGGAAGCTGTCAGTTTTCGTGAGGCATTCTGGTTCTGGTTGAAGCTCGGCTTCATCAGTTTCGGCGGGCCTGCGGGGCAGATCTCGATCATGCACCAGGAATTGGTGGAGCGGCGGCGCTGGATATCCGAGCGCAGGTTCCTGCACGCCCTCAACTATTGCATGTTACTCCCAGGGCCGGAGGCCCAGCAGTTGGCAACCTACATCGGCTGGCTGCTGCATCGTACGTGGGGCGGGGTGATTGCCGGCGTGCTGTTCGTGCTGCCCTCATTGTTCATCCTGATCGCTTTGTCGTGGATGTATATCGCCTTCGGCGAAGTGCCGGTGGTGGCCGGGCTTTTCTATGGCATCAAGCCTGCCGTGACCGCGATCGTCGTGCACGCGGCCCATCGAATCGGCTCTCGGGCATTGAAGAACAACTGGCTATGGGCGATAGCGGCAGCTTCCTTCACCGCGATCTTCGCGTTCAATGTCCCGTTCCCGTTGATCGTCCTGGGTGCGGCGTTGATCGGTTATGTCGGTGGACGCCTGGCACCTGAGAGATTCAGCGCCGGGGGCCATGGTGGCGCCAGAAAATCCTTCGGCCCGGCCTTGATCGATGACGATACGCCGACCCCGGAACATGCCCGGTTCAGCGGATTGAAATTGGTAAGGCTGGCACTGATTGGCGCCGCACTGTGGGCGCTGCCGATGGGGATTTTGACGGCCCTGTTTGGCTGGGAAGGCACCTTGACTCAAATGAGCTGGTTCTTCACCAAGGCCGCGTTGCTGACCTTTGGTGGGGCCTACGCGGTGCTCCCGTATGTCTATCAAGGCGCGGTAGGTCACTATGGCTGGCTGTCCCCGACCCAGATGATCGACGGGCTGGCGCTAGGGGAGACCACGCCAGGGCCGCTGATCATGGTGGTGGCCTTCGTCGGCTTTGTCGGCGCCTACGTTTCGCAGGTGTTTGGCGCCGACCAGGTATTCCTGGCGGGGGCTGTCGCCGCCTCTCTCGTGACATGGTTCACCTTCCTGCCCTCGTTCCTGTTCATCCTGGCAGGTGGCCCGCTGGTGGAATCGACCCACAACGAACTCAAGTTCACCGCACCGCTCACTGCCATTACGGCGGCAGTCGTCGGTGTGATCCTCAATCTGGCGTGTTTCTTCGGTTATCACGTGCTTTGGCCGAAGGGCTTCAGCGGCAACCTGGACTGGCCCTCTGCATTGATCGCCATCGCTGCGGCAGTCGCCTTGTTTCGCTTCAAGCGGGGCGTTATTCAGGTGTTGATGGCCTGTGCACTGGTCGGCTTGGCGGTGCATCTGTTGCGGTAAAAGTGCGAGTTGGATAAACAGATGCTAGCGGGCTCCGTGCCCGCCAGATCATTCAGTGCATTGACGCGGCCATGAGATAACCAGGCGCCTGGGTATCTCATGGCTTCCAGATTTCAACCTCCTTGGCGTCCACCGCCTTGGGCAGCAAACCCGCGGCAAAAAAAGCATCGGCGATTTTCTGTTGCTCACCCAGCTGATCGGCGGATACCGGCTGCACCTGATAGCTGCGATGGGCGTTGGCCGCCTCGACGGTTTCCACGTCGAGATTGCCCCACAGCGGGCCGAGGACTTGAGCTGCATCGCGGGGGTGATTCTTGATCCAGGCCCCGGCTTCGTGCAGTTGCTCATAAACCAGCTTGAGCACTTGCGGATGCGCCTTGGCGTAGCTGGTGCTGGTCAGGTAATAGCGCTTGTAGCTGGCCAGGCCGCTGCCGTCGGCCAGGGTTCGGGTTGGCAGTTGGCGCTGCACGCCGCTGAGGAAGGGTTCCCAGGTGACCCAGGCATCCACCTTCTGGTTTTCGAACGCGGCCCTGCCGTCGGCGGGCGTCAGGTACGCCGGTTCGATGTCGGAGAATTTCAGGCCGGCCTTGTTCAGCGCGGCGATCAACAGATAGTGGGCGCCGGCGGCTTTGGTGACTGCGACTTTCTTGCCTTTGAGATCCGCCAGTTGCTGGAGCGGCGAGTCCTTGCGCACCACGATGGCCTGGGCCGAAGGCGAGGGCGCTTCCTGGGCAAAGTAGGTCAGCTTGGCTTGGGCAGCCTGGGCAAAGATCGGCACGGTGTCCGCCACATCGGCGCTGATGTCGACGTTGCCGACGTTGAGCGCCTCCAGCAGTGGCAGGCCGCTGGGGAATTCATGCCAGCTCACGTCGATGTTCGCAGCAGCCAGGGCTTGGTCCAGCTTGCCCTGGGTCTTGAGCAGGCTGATCAGGGTCGATGATTTCTGATAGCCGATGCGCAGCGTTTCCCGGGCCTGGGCCGGCAGGGTGAGAGAGGACAGCGCCAGGACGGCGATCACGCCGGCCAGGGTCGGGCGACGCAAAATCGTCCGAAGGTTCTTGATGAGTTTCGACATGGCACACTCGAATTGAGAAGAGGAATGGGGAAGCTTGGGGAATCCTATTGTTCTAAAAAACTTTTCATAAATACTTTTTGAGCATTAGCTTAGGCGCCATCCGCCGGCATCAAAACGCGTACTGCAAACGGGTGTAGTAGTAACCGCCGGTAAAGCCGAAGGGTGAGTAGCTGCCCCAGTTATCGCCGAACGAGGAATTACTGACGCCGATGTGGTCGGGGTATTTGTCGAATAGGTTCTGCGCGCCGACGGCGACGGTCAGTTGTTTGTTGATCGCGTAGGCCACGTCGAGGTCGGTGATCCATTTGGCCGAGTACTCGCGGTCCAGGCTTGAGTCGCTTGAGCTGTTGACCTCGGTGTAGGTGCCGTAGCGAGTCAGTCGCAGGTTGACGTCGAAGTCGTTGATGGCCCAGTCGGCGGAAAAGATCATCTTGCTGCTAGGGGAGGTCTTGGTAATCAGCGCTCGCGACTGGCGCCCGAGCAGTTGGAAATCTCCCAGGGCGGTCAGCTGCGCGGGCGTATCGTTGACGCTGAGAATCTTCGTGTGGTTGTAGTTCAGCGCGGCAGTCCATCGCACCGAGCCGTAACGCTCCAGGCTCTGCCGGTAGTTACCCACCACGTCCACGCCGGAGGTCCGGGTGTTGGCGCCGTTGGTGAAATACTGCGCCCCGGCGGTGGCCGGTACCCCGATGCTGTCGAGCAGGGCGGCGATGCCCGGCCCTTGGAAGCGTTCGCTGAGCACCAGTCGGTCGCGCAGGTTGATCACGTATCCATCCACCGTCAGGCTCAGTTCTTCGCTGGGCGTCAGGGCGAAGCCGAGGCTGAAGTTGGTGGAGCGTTCGGGTTTCAGCGATTCGGCACCTAAGGCTTGGGCGCCAGCCGAATCGACCAGCAGGACCGCGTAGTTATAGGCCTGGTAGACCCCGTTGATGGTGTCGAATCCGGTCGAGCGGGCGGTGAAGATCTGGTTGGCCAGGGACGGGGCGCGAAAGCCATTGCTGATGGTGCCGCGCACCGAAAACACTGGGTTGAATTCGTAGCGGGTGCTGAGCTTGCCGCTGCGGGTGCCGCCGACGCCTTCGTTGTAATGCTCATAGCGTGCGGCAACGCCCAGGTACCACTGTTCGACGGGGTAGAAACCCAGGTCGAGGTAGCTGGCGACGCTGTTGCGGCTGACTTTCTGCGCGTCCTCGGGGGTGATGCCGTTGGTGACCTGGGCCCCCGGATCAGGGCGCTGCCCGGCACGCGGGTGGCCGACCGGGAACACGTAGCCACCGTCAATATAGGAGGCCTCGGAGCCGGCGCGGGTTTCATAGCTTTCACGCCGGTGCTCGAAACCGAAGGCCACATCCAGCGGTTTCGCCAAGCCGATTTCGTAGCTGTTTTTCAGGTCCAGGTTGCTGGTCAGCTGATCGGCGATATAGATGCCGGAAGTGAACTTGTTCGGCGTGCTTTCCCCCAGTGACGGGTTCTGGTTGTTGTAGGTGCGTTGCTTGGCGTAGTTGCGCCCGTAGGTGCTGCTCAGGTCCCAGGCCCAACCGCCGAAGTCCTCGCCCTTGGCACCGAACGCCGACTGGAAATCGGTTTCGTTGACCAGCCAGTAGGGGCTGTAGCCGTCGGGGTAGCCATTGGGTCCGGTGGTGATGGTGTTACGGCCACTGGGCAGGCGGAAGTTCTGCCCGTCGTTGTTTTCCCGGGTGGCGAGCGTGGAAAACGAGTAGAGCGTCACGGCATCGTTCAGCGGCAGGTCGAGGTTGTAGCCGACATCCGCCAGTTGGCTGCGGGGCAGGCCGTAGCCCTTGTAGGTGTGGTGGCTGGCATCGGCCTCGCGTGGGTCGGGGGAGCCATCGGCCTGTGGGTAGTAGTGGGCGCTGTAACCGTTGCTGCCGGCCTTGTTGTCGCGCTCCTGATAGCGGGTGTCGAACGAGACATTGAGCACACCGGCTTCGCCAATCTGGAAACCGTAGTTGAGCGCCTCCTGGGCGGTCCCGCGCTTGCCGTCGTAGCCCTGGCCGAGGGTGGTGTCGGAACTGCCGCCGGTGGTCTGCTTGAGGATGATGTTGATCACCCCGGAGATCGCATCCGAGCCGTACTGTGCCGCCGCGCCGTCGCGCAACACCTCGATGTGGTCGATGGACGCCACCGGGATCAGGTCGAGGTCGCTGGGCGCCGCGCCGCTGTTGATCCCGTTGATGTTCAACGTGGCGCTGGTGTGCCGCCGCTTGCCGTTGACCAGCACCAGCACATGGGATGCAGTCAGCCCGCGCAGGGTGGCCGAACGCACCACGCCGCTGGCGTCCCAACCGGCGCGGTCGGGCAGGTTGAAGGAAGGAATGAACTTGCTCAGCGCTTCCAGCAGGCTGGGCTTGCCCACGGCGCGCAACTGTTCGCCCGTTACTACGTCGATGGGCGTCGGGCTGGTGGTGACGGTGCGTTGCGTGGCGCCACGGTTGCCGGTGACCACCACGGTGTCGAGGGTCGGCGAGCTACTTTCGGCCGCTTCGAGATTGAACGAAGCAAGGCCGCAGGCAATGGATAGCGGCAGCAGTAACGGACGATAGGCAGGCACGGCGAATCGCCCGGTGCGTGGGGCAGTTGAGGTGTGCATGAGAGTGAAGCTCCTGAGGTCGGCTAAGGTCCGTGTCACTTCTTGCGAGCGGCGACGGCTTCGATTTCCACCAGGCCGCCGGGCAGCGGCAAGGCGACCACCTGCACGGCGGTGCGTGCTGGCTTGTTCGGCTGATCGGCGCTGCCGAAAAACGGGGTATAGCCTTGCTGCAACCCGGCGAAATCGAGCTTGCCGTCCTTGGCCGGATCGCCTACCAGAAATACCCGCAACTGCACCACATCCCCCAGGTCCAGGCCTTGGTTTTGCAGCACACCCTTGAGCTTGTTGAGGATCGAGGTGGTCTGGGTCGCGGTATCGCCATAAGCGGCGAACGAATCTTTCGGCGCTTGCGGGTCATGCAGGTCGGCGAGCAGGCCGCTGACGAACAAAAGGTCGGTCTGGGCCGGCACCGACACAGCCAGGGAAATCGGAAAATTGGAGTTGGGCAGGGCGATGCGTTTGATCTCGTCGGCCTGGCTGGCGAATGCGGTGGCGGTCATGAGCAGTCCTGTGAGCAATGTGAGGGTTTTCATCGGTAGTTCCCTTATCGAAATGAATCAGGCGAGATGAGTCAGGCGGCAACGCCCGGTTGCTGGCGCTCGGCATGTCGGCCGATCAGCGAAACGATGCGTCGTGCCGAGTCGGCCGCGGTGTTCTGCCAGATGCCGACACCGCCGTGGGCGAGGGCGTCGCTGGCCAGGTAGGTTCGGCCCTGGGGTTGGTTGAGAATCTGGTAGGCCTGCTCGCCGACCTCGTCGTTGACGATCCACGGGCCTTTGCTGAAAGGCACCTTGGACCAGTTGATCGCCACCGGTTTCTGCAACTTGGCGCTGTGGCCGGGGTGCAGCAGCTCGACGGCCTGGCGGGACGAGGCGAACTGCTCGGCCAGGGATTTGCGACTGAAGGATTGCGCGGCCTCGCTGGTGTTGTACGCCGCGACCAGGATGCCTTGGGCGCTGTTCAAGCGATCGCTGGGGTACCACAAGCCTTTGACTTCATGATCCAGGTACGACAGCCCGCCGAAGATGTTGAAGTCGGTTTCCCAGAAGCGTGGTGACTGCCAGGCGACCTTGTTCGCCTGATCGCTCTGCGCGCTGAGGATCGCTTGCTTGAACGGTGCGCTGAAGTTGCTCGGCAGCTTCGCCAGCAACGGCAGGGGCACGGTGACGATCGCGTAGTCGGCGTTCAGGGTCTGGGTCTTGCCGGTCTGCCGGTCCCGGTAGGTGACGCGGCTGCCTTGCTCCGAGGTCTGGATGTCACTGACTTCGGCATGGAAGCGAATCGAATCCTTGAGCTTTTCATAGAACGCATAGGGGATCCGATCCATGCCGCCCACCGGTTGAAACATGGTCGAGGAAAATTCCGGTATTTCATCGAACACCAGCGCGCCCCAGAGCTTGGGATTGAGCAGTGTCTGCAACTCCAGTGGTGCACGGGTGATTCCGGTCTGATCGCCCGCGCCGGGGATGCGGTTGTAGCCCGAGCGCACCGATCCCTTGTATTTGAAGTCGGCGTTGAGGTCGCCATAGACCTTGAGAAAACTCAACAAGGCCTGCCGGTCGTCCGCGCTCAGGTCCTGGTCCAGGGCCTTGCGGCTGACGGTGCGGGCGAGCAATTCGGACAGTTGCCCGCGGGTGTCGTTGACCGCCTGACGCAGCTGGAATGCCGGTTGACGGGTGTCCGGCAGGGCCAGTGCGTTGCGGCTGCTGTTGACCAGGACTTGCAGCTCCACGCCCAGTTCGCGGCAGTAGCCGAGGATGGTCTGGTGATGGCTGGGAATGCGCGCAGGGCCGGCGTTGAAGAACTGTCCCTCATCGAAATCCACGGTCTGGCTGATGCCATCGTCGAACTCGACCCGGGTACCACGCCGCAGGGTCCAGTTGCGCCCACCCACGCGCTCGCGGGCTTCAAGGACCGTCACGCTGAAACCAGCCTTGCGCAGCTCATAGGCGCTGACCAGCCCGGAGATGCCGGCGCCGATCACCACCACCTGTTTGCCTTTGCCACTGCTGCCCAACTGCAACGGCGCGAACGTTGACGCGACGGCCTGAGGCGTGAGCCCCAGCGCACCGAGAGCGCCGACGGCGGCGGAATAACCGCCGACAGCGGCAATCCGGGAAATCATTTGCCTGCGAGTGAAAGCCATGATGTTGCTCCTTGGCATGTTGCCGATCGATGGGGTCAAAGGTCGTAGCGCACGGACAGCAAGAGGGTCCGAGGGTCGTTGACCGAGTAATAGCGGGCGCCGCTGGACGGGACGTAGCCGACCGCTTGCGGATAGGCACGGTCCAGCAGGTTTTTCACTGACAGGGTGGTGGTCCAGTGACCGTCGCCGGAGATGTAGCGGGTGTTGGCGTTCCAGAAGGTCTGCTGGGGAATTTCCTGGACGTCATCATTCAGGGCGTTGGCGTAGGACTTGGTCTGGAACTGCGCATCGGTGCCGGCCAGCCAGGTGCCGGGCAAGCCGGCCGGGATGGTGTAGTTGAGGCCGACACTGGTGTTCCAACGCGGTGAGTACACCAGTTGCTGGCCGTTGGCATCGACCCCGGCGCCGCCGGCGTTTTCAAAGTCGTCGTACTGGCTTTGCAGGTAGCCGACGTTGAAGGTCAGTTGCAGGTCGTTGGTCAGCGCGCTGAGGGTTTCCAGCTCGACCCCGTAGGTGTGGGCCAGGCCGACGTTGGTCCGCAGGCTGACACCCAGCGCCGGGTCATAGGCGTTGGTTTGCAGGTCCTTGTAGTCGTTGTAGAACAGCGCGAGGTTGGCCCGCAAGCGACGGTCGAAGAAGTCGCCCTTGAAGCCGGTTTCCCAGGTGGTCACGTTTTCCGGAGAGAACGCCTGCTCGGCGGCGGCTCGCGTCGGCGCACGGTTGTCGTAACCACCAGCCTTGAAGCCTTTGGCGACATAGGCGTACTGGTTCAGGTGCGGCGTCCAGGCGTACTCGAAGCCGAGTTTCGGGCTGGTGGACTGCCAGGATTTGCTCGAATCGGCGCTGAAGTTGGTGCCGGTGATGTCCCGGTTGGTGGTGATCGCGTAGTTGGTGTAGTCGAAGTTCTTGTGTTCGCGGGTGAACCGTAGCCCGGCGATCAGCGACAGTTGCTGCGTGACCTTGTAGCTGCCCTGGCCATACAGCGCGTAGCTTTCGGTGTTGGTGGTGCTGTACTGGCCCTGGCCGATCACCCGGTTGCGGGCAACCGAGTAGGTCAGGTTGTCGCGCTCGGCGTCGAACTTCTCCCGGTACAGGTACAGGCCGGTGCTGAAGCTGAAGTCATCGTAGTCGCCGTTGAGCTGGAATTCCTGGGTGGCGTAATCCTGGTTATAGGTGATCAGGTTGTTCTGGATCAGCGCCGCCTGCCCTGAGTTGTCATAGTCCACGGGCTGGTTGAAGGCCGAGTAGGCGGTCACCGACTTGAAGTTCAGGTGGTCGTCGATGGCGTAGATCGCCCGCAGCACCGAACTGCCCTGGTCGAGACGGTTTTTTGGATTGAGGCTGCTGTAGCTCTTGAACTTGTCGAAGTGGCCATCGGCGTCGAATGGTGTGTAGCTGGTGGTGTCGCCGCGATCGAAGGTGCCGGCCAGCGTCAGCTGCACATCCCACGGCGAATCGATGGGGTTGAAGCGCAGCTTGCCACGGTACGACTGCAGATCGACGTTGTTGACATCCTCGCCACGGGTGGGATTGGAGACAGTGCCGTCGCGGGTCAGGCGAATCGCCGAAAAACTGCCGAACAAGGTGTTGTCCACCAGCGGCCCGCTGATCAGCAGCCGGCCATTCTGGGCGTTGTAGTTGCCGGCACCGAGTTCGAAGAAACCACGGGTTTCCTGAGTCGGATCGCGGGTGATCACGCGGATCGCGCCGGCGCTGCTGTTACGCCCGTACAGCGTGCCCTGGGGGCCGCGCAGCACCTCGACGCGCTCGACATCATTGAAATCGAGCATCGAGGAAATCGCCCGTGGGATGTACAGGTCATCGGCGTAGACCGCCACGGCCGATTCCTGGATCGGGTCGGTTTCGCCAATGCCACGAATCCCGTAGGTCTGCGCGCTATAGGAGATCGACTGGCGACTGAGGGTCAGGTTCGGCACTTGCCCGGACAGGTCGCGGATGCTCTTGATCTGTTTGTCTTCCAGGGCATTTTCATCGAATGCCGAGATCGCCAGCGGGGCTTTTTGCAGGTCTTCGCTGCGGTGTTCAGCGGTGACCGTGACCACGGGCAGCGCACCTTCCCTGGTGCTCTCGTCGGCTTGGGCCGACAACCCGAACAAGGCCAGCGATACGGCCAGCGTCAGGCGGTTTGAAGTGAAGGTGTCGTGCATGGTGAACCCCAGGTGGTAGGTGCTGTGTTGGCGTGATCTTTTTTTGGGCAAAGCGTTGCCGTAGGCATGGCTTGAGAGTCATGGCAGCGGTGGCTTGGGCCGGTTTCAGGTTTGGGTGTGGCAATTGACCGTGGAGTGGTGTCGGCCAGAAAACACGCAGTTTCGAGGGCCTCCACCTGGTCAGGGGTCGGTGCTGGTTGTAACAGTATGGGTATAAGTGATAGCTGTAAAAGTCCGATTGGCTATATGCTAATTATAAAAATAAAACATTAATAATCTAATTAAAATGCGTAAAGCTGATTCTTTTTTTGTTGGGCTGAATAAAAAACTGTGGGAGCGGGCTTGCCCGCGAAGGCGTCATATCAGACAACCAAGATGTTGAATGACACTCCGCTTTCGCGAGCAAGCCCGCTCCCACAGGGGATTTGTATCTCAGTGCAGATGGACGGGCTCAGTACCCGCGCTGTGCGTTCGCCAGGTTCTCCAATGTCGTTCCCTCCAGAAAACGCTCCAGATTGGTCAGGAAGCTGTCGGCAATTTCATGACGACTGTTGGTAGAGATTGCCGAGGTATGCGGGGAAAGGCGCACCCTCGGGTGGCTGTAGAGCGGGTGCCCGTCCGGTAGCGGTTCAGGCTCGGTCACGTCCAATGAGGCGAGGCCGATGCGCCCGCTGTCCAGGGCTTCAAGCAACGCCTCGTGGTCGAGCAGACCGCCTCGGGCGATGTTGACCAGGTGCAGGCCGGGTTTGGCACTGGCGAGCACCGCGCCGTTGACGATATGCCGTGTTGCTTCGGTCAGCGGCGCGGCCAGCACCAGATGGTCGGATCGGGAAAACAGCTCGTGGATATCCCGCGCGGCTTCGACGCCCTCGACCTCGAATGGCGCCTGGCTCTGACGCAACGCTACCACCTTGATACCCAGGGCTCGGGCTTTGCTCGCCAGGCTATGGCCTATCGCACCAAAGCCAAGGATCCCCAGGGTACTGCCCTTGAGCGGGGTCAGGGCGGTGAAATTCCATTGCGCGTCATGCACCCAGATGTCCGGCAGGTGCTTGGCCGCCGCGAAAATCGCCGCCAGGGCGAACTCGGCGATGTTCTCGGCCGCGCTACCCCGAGATGTGCTGACCGGCGGGCCGTCGAACAGCCATTTGGGATAGAAGTCGATCCCCGAAGACACCACTTGCACCCATTTCAAACCGTAGGGCCAACCCGGCGGGGGTGTCTGCGGTGCCTCGTAGCCGCGCACGTTGATTGGCCGGGCCAGCAGAATCCCGACGTCAGCCGCCAGGTCGCTGGGCACGCCGCCCGGTACGTCGCGAACCTCGACGCCCGGGTGCGTGCGTTCGAGGCGTTGGCGAATCACATCGTTGAAGTCTTTATCCAGCTGGCTGGCAATCACGAGGCTGCTCATGGGGCGTCCTTTTTCTGGCGTTGGGCAAACACGGCTTTACCGACGCCTTGCAGCACGGCGTCGTTTTGTGGGGTGTGGACCCGACCGCAGAGCACATCGCGGTAATGCCGTTGCAACGGATTGTGGCGTGACAGGCCGGGATTGCCGGACGCTTCGATGGCCAGCTCGACCGCGCGGATGGCGTTGCCGGTCACCAGGTATTTCAACTGGGCGGCGTGATTGCCCGGGGTCAGTCCGGCAGCGGCGGCATCCAGCAGGCTGCGGTTGGCGAACAGCAGCGTGTCGATGTGCCCGACGGTTTCCTGAAATCGCGGCAGGGTCGACAATGCGGCGCCGAGATTCGAGGGCTTGCGCTGTTCCAGCCAGCCCACCAGCCAGTCCCGCGCGGCTTGGGCGACGCCGTCATAAACCGCCGACAGCAACACCGACATCCATAGGAAGCCATCGGCGTCGAGCTCCGGTTGTGGCGCGCTCCACGGACTGACACTGACCGCGTGGTCCAGTGGCACCAGCACGTTGTCAAACAGCACTTCGTGGCTGCAGGTGGCGCGCATGCCCAGGTGGTCCCAGTCCTCGATGATGCTGATCCCGGGCGTGTCCTTGTGCACCAGCCAGGCGCCCACCAAAGGGTCTTCATCGTTACTGCGGGCCCAGACACTGAACCAGGTCAGGCCGTGGCTGCCGGTGGAGTAAATCTTGCGCCCGCTGATGCGCCAGCCCTCGGAGGTGCGTCGGGCAATCGTTGCCGGCAGGCCGCCACGGGCCGGGGTGCCAAGGTCAGGTTCGACGCGCAGGGCATTGATCAATGCGCCGTCGCGCACGGCGTCGCGTGCCACTCGCAGGCGCAATGCTTCGGGCCAGGTGCGGCTGTCCTGCAAGCGCGAATGCTGGAGGTACTGCATTACCAGGATCAGCGCAGTGGAGGGTTCACCCTTGGCGATCGCGCTGATGACCTGGCGCGCCTGCACCAGGCTGGCACCGCCACCACCGAGGGCCTTGGGCACCGTCAGGGCAACCAGCCCGTGCTCGTGCAGCAGTTTGAAGTTGGCCCAGGGGAATTCGCCGCTCTCGTCATAAACGTGAGCGGTGGCCGCCAGTTGTTTGCCGAGGCGTTCAAGCAATGAGTCGAAGTCGGGGACATCGACCGATTGCAGCAAAGGCGAAAGTGAAGCGGAACGACTCATGGTAAGTTCACTCGATCAAAAAGGTCAGTACCCATCGCTGGCCGCTGGGAGAGCGTTGCGCTCACAGCGGCAGCAGGCGGAAATTGCGGTCCCATAACGGGCTGACATCCAGCCGTTCGCTCAACACGCCGGCATCGAAGAACAGGTCGGCGACCTCCTGTTGCGAAGCGATGGCCTGGTCGTTCACTTCAATGACTTTCGTCGGTTGGCTGCGGCTGTTGTGCATGTCCAGGAACACGGCCTTGTCGACGCCCAGCAGTTGCGCCGACTTGGCCGCCCACGGCTCGGGGTTGTTGTTGATCCATTCCCAGGTGCGCGCCTGGCGCTGGATGTAGTCCTGGATCGCCTGCTTGCGCAACGGGTCTTCCAATGCGGCAGGTCGTGCGGCGATCAAGTAGTTGCCGGAGAGATAACCCAGGGCGGTTTTCAAGACCCGGGCGCCACTGCGGAACTTCGCCAACTGGATGAACACCCCGTAGATCACCCAGGCATCGAGCTGGCCGCTTTGAAAGGCGGTAAAGCCGTCTTGCGGGGTGAGCGCTACCGCCGTGATGTCGTTCATGGTCAAGCCCTGTTCCTTCAGTGCCTTGATCAGAAAATAGTGCGACGTGGTGGAGCGCACGTAGCCGACCCGCTTGCCGCGCAGTTGCTCGACCGAGTCGACTGGTGAGTCCTTGGGAATCAGGATCACCTGATTGTTCACGTCGCCTTGCAGCACGGCCACCAAGCGCGGTTGGCGATGGCTCTGGATGGAAAAGATCGGCGGGATCTCGCTCATGCCGCCGACGTCCAGGCTGCCCGAGGCCAGCGCTTCGACGATCAGGTTGCCGCCGGCGAACTCTGCGTACTCGACCTTGTAGGGTGTGTTGGCAGTGCCGGCGTCTTCGGTGAAATACGAGTCCTGGCCGCGGTAGGTGGCGACGGCCAGCGTCAGGTCCGAGAGCTTGGCGTCTTGCGCGAACGCACGGGGAGCCAAGCCGAGCGATGACAGCCCCAATGCACCGAGAGCGATAGAGCTGGCCGTCAGGAAGTCGCGACGATTGAACTGTCCCGATGTGATGTTTTTCGTCATGGTCAGGCTCTGGTCAGATGGCAAGTTGCAAGGCTGTTTGCCCGAGCAGCTGTTCGACTGCGCGCAATACCGGTTCGGCCTCGGTGCGCACCAGCCAGTCCGGACTGACTTCAGCGAAGGCCACCGTGCCGTCCTTGGCGATGACTACCACGGTCGGTTGTGGTAATTCCCAGGTTCCGGTGCCGGTGGTTTCGCCAATGCTCTTGCCCTTGGCCAAAGCCGCTTTGCGTGAGGCTTCATCGAAGCTGTAGAGAATGCCCAGGCGTCGACCGAGGCGGTTGTCGGGGTCGCTGGCCACTTGCAGATCCAGATTGTGCCGGGTCTTGATCTCCACCAGCTTTGCAGGCACCTGCGGGCTGACCGCCACCAGCGGCACCCCTAGCGCGTGCAGTCGCGGATACAGCTGGCGCTGGTAATAGGGCAGGGCGATGTTGCATGCCGGACAACCGGCGAAGCGGAAGAAAATCAGCACCGCCGGACCGTTGGCGAGCAACTCGTCGCGGCTCAGGCTGCCGCCTTCGACCTTCAACAGGGTGAAGGGCTCAAGCGTGTCGCCGGCTTTGACGAAGTCGTCGACCCGGGCTTCATCCACCAGGCGCTGACGCTGCTCGATATTGACTTGCAAGGCTGCTGGCTCCCAGGTTGCCAGGCGCTCGGCGTGCAAGTCGGCCAACAGTTGGTTGAGGGATTCGCTCATGCCACGGCCTCGCTTTTCTCTTGAACCTGACGGATGGCGTAACGGTTGGCGGGTACGGCGAGGCCGAGGTTGTCGCGCAGGGTGTTGCCGCTGTACTCGTTGCGAAACAACCCGCGTTGTTGCAGGACCGGCACCACCAGTTCAGTGAAATATTGCAGGCCGTCCGGCAACAACGAATTGATGATGAAACCGTCGGCCGCGCCTCCTTCGAACCATTGCTCGATGGCGTCGGCGACTTGTTCGGGGGTGCCGACAAAATCGCGCCGTGGCCGGGAGAAACGCAGGGCGACTTCGCGCAAGGTCAGGCCCTCGTCCCTGGCCAGTTGCTTGATCCGGTCCGAGCCGCCTTTCTGGCTGTTGGAACCGAGATCGCCGAGCTCGGGGAACGGCGCATCCAGCGGGTATTGGCTGAAGTCATGGTCGTTGAACGGGCGACCGAGGGCGACAATCGCATCTTCAATGGTCACCAGTGCCACGGCTTGCTGATAACGGTCTTCGACTTCGGCTGCGTCGCGCCCGACGATCGGGCGAATGCCGGGCAGGATCGACAGCGCGGCCGCATCGCGGCCAAAGCCTTTGGCGCGCTTTTTCAAGTCCTGATAGTAAGCGCGGGCTTCGTCGAAGCCTTCGGCACCGACGAATATCGCGTCGGAATTCTCGGCGGCGAAGTTACGCCCATCCTCCGAAGTGCCCGCCTGGAAAATCACCGGCTGGCCTTGCCGCGAGCGGGCAATATTGAGCGGGCCCTTTACCGAGAAGAACTCACCCTTGTGTTCCAGCGCGTGCAGTTTGCCGGGGGTGAAGAACTCGCCGCTTTGCTTGTTGTAGGCGAAGGCATCGTCTTCCCAGGAGTCCCACAGGCCTTTCACCACACTCACGTGTTCCTTGGCGATGCGGTAGCGCACGGCATGGGGTGGATGTTCGGCCTTGCCGAAGTTGTCGGCGGTGCCACTGAGCCACGAAGTCACCACGTTCCATCCGGCGCGACCGCCGCTGATATGGTCCAGCGAGGCAAACTGGCGGGCCACTTGGTAGGGCTCCGTGTAGCTGACGGTCACCGTGGCGACGAGGCCGATATTCGATGTCACTGCCGCCAGGGCCGAGAGAATAGTCAGCGGCTCGAAGCGGTTGAGGTAGTGCGGGCTGGATTTTTCATGGATGTGCAGGCTGTCGGCGATGAACACGAAATCGAACTTCGCCCCTTCGGCCAACTGCGCCTGCTGCTTGTAAAAAGCAAAGTTGGTGCTGGCATCAGGTAGTGCCTGCGGGTGGCGCCATTCGCCCCAACCGTGGCCGACGCCATGGACCATCGCACCGAGTTTCAGTTGCCGTTGTTTGCTCATGGTTCTACTCCTACAGTCGGTCGCATCTTTATCGAGATGCCTGGTTAAGTTGGGCACGCTTGGCGTTGAAGCTCTTGTCGAAGCCTTGGGAGACGTCGATGTGTTTGGTGAGGATCGCTTCTTGCTGATAGATGTCTGCGGTGGTTTGCAGGCCGCTGATGATCTTGTCGTCGATCACCACGGGGTTCATGTGGGTGCCTTTGGCAATGGCGATGTGCACGTCCAGCGGCAGGCCGGTCACGCGCGCCTGGGCGGCGGCATATTCCTCGGGATGGGTGTTGGTCCAGCGGTAGGCGCGATCGACCCGGGCGACGAAGTCTTCGAGTTGCTGGCGCTTGCCGGCGATGGCCTGGCTGGTGGCGGCCAGGTACAAATGATTGGTCAGCAGGGTTTCGCCACTGGCCACGACCTTGGCCTGGTTCTGAGTGGTGGCGATGGTGGTGTACGGGTCCCAGGTCGACCAGGCGTCGGCGCTGCCGTTGTCCAGAAGAATTCGTGACTCGCTCGGCAGCAAGTAGATGAACTGCACGTCCTGTGTGCTCAGTCCGGCTTCGCGCAGGGCTTTGATCGCCAGGAAGTGACCGATGGAACCCCGTGTGGTGACGATCCGCTTGCCCTTGAGGTCGCGGGCATTGTTCAGCGGCGAGTCCTTTGGCGCGAGGATGGCTGTGGTGTAGCGGCCCTCGGCATGCACGATGCTGACGACCTTGATCGGTGCGCCAGCCCCGAGGGCGAATACATAGGGCGCATCGCCCAGGGCGCCGATGTCCACGGCACCGGCATTCAGCGCTTCGCCCAGTGGCGCGGCGGCGGGAAATTCGGAGAACTGGATCTCGTAAGGCACGTTCTTCAACTCGCCGGAGACCTCCAGCAGCACCTTGATCGTCGACTTCTGATTGGCTACCAGCAACGGTTGAAGATCGGCAGCCTGGGCCAGTGCGCCCAGCCCCAAGGTAAGAACGGCGCCCAGCAGGAGGCGTTTAAAAGGCAGTCGTTGAAGCGTCATGGTGGCGTCCTTCCAGGCGGGTCTTGGGTCGTTGGGTTACCTCCGCCTGGAGAAAGGGGTCGGCCTGGAATCAACGTTATTCCTATAAAAAGTCCATGTGAAGGTCTTTTTGGTTATATGCTAATTATTAAGTTATCTGATTAAAAAAAATAACATTATGAAATTAATGCATGTGTGAGCATGGCTTGCCCGCGATGGCATCCGCAGCAGTCTCTCGGCTGAGTGCGCTGTTCTCATCGCGGGCAAGCCATGCTCACACTGGTTACTGGTGGTCGATCTGGCTGGGTGGGCGGTGCTGTCAGAAGTTGTAGGCCAGCCGGGTGTAGTAGTAGGCCCCGCCAAACCCGAATGGTGAGAACTGTCCATATTTGTAGCCCCCGGCCCAGTCTTGGATGCCGTTCTTATCGGGGTACACGTTGAACAGGTTGTTCGCCCCCAATGCCACCGTCAGCTGTTTGGTCAGGTCGTAGGCGGCGTCCACGTCGGTGATCCACTTGGCGCTGAATTTGCGATCGTTCACCGGGTTGTTGTCGCCCTCGACGTAACTGCCAAAGCGAGTGACCGCCAGGTTCAGGTTGTAATCGGTGACTGTCCAGTTCGCCGCCAGGATCAGTTTCGATTGCGGCGTGGCAACCGTCAGGTCCTTTTGCAAACGCCGGTCGAACAGTTGGTAGCCAGGCCCCAGGCTGCTGAGTGCCGGTGGGTTGGCCTGGAGTTTTTCGATTTTGGTCTGGTTCCAGTTATAGGCCGCGCTCCAGCGGATCTGGCCGTACTCATCCAGTTGCTGGCGGAACTCGTTGACGATGTCGATGCCGCGGGTACGGGTGTCTACCGCGTTGGTGTAATACTGAGCGAACAACCCTGGAGACAAGCCATTGGCAACGAGGATCTGCGAGACTGCCGGGCCGCCCAGCAGGCTGGTGGAGACGATACGGTCGCGGATGCCGATCTGATAGAGGTCGGTGGTCAGCCGATAGTTTTGCGTCGGTTCATAGGTGAAGCCGAAGCTGTAGTTCAAGGATTTCTCAGGCTTGAGCTTTTCCGCGCCCAGGGCCTGGGCTTCGGTAGTGTCCACCGGCAACACCTTCACCGGCACCGAAACCTGCTGGCCGTTGACCACTCCGCCCGAGGTGAAGGTCGACGAGGCATAAATGGTCTGCGCCAGCGACGGTGCGCGGAAGCCGTTATTGACCGTGCCGCGCAGGGCAAAGGCGTCGGTGACCTTATAACGGGTGGAGAACTTGCCGCTCCAGGTGCTGCCGATGTCCTGGGTGTAGCGCTCGTAGCGAGCGGCCGCGCCGACGTACCATTTATCGGTCACGTCGAGGCCCAGGTCGACGTAGCTGGCGACGTTGCTGCGGCTGATCTCCCCGGCATCGGCGGGGCTGGTGCCATTGTATGAAGCCAGGCCCGGCAGCGGTGTCCGGCCGGCAAAGGGGCCGCTGGGGATGACGTAGTTGCCTGGGGTATAGGCGGCGAAATCGCCGGGCTCGATCTGGTATTTCTCCCAGCGGTACTCGAAGCCGAAGGCGGTTTGCAGCGGGTTTTTCAGGCCAATGTCGAAGCCGCGATTGAAGTCCAGGTTATTGGTCCACTGATCGAAGATCTGCGAGGCGAGATGGAACGAGGTCGGGCTGGTGGGGCCCCAGGAAGGGTTGAGGGTGTTGCTGGCATTGAGCGTCGAGTCGTCCTCGCCCCAGGTCGAGCTGGCGTCATAGTTCCAGCCACCGACCTCGCCCTTGAAGCCCCCAGCCACCTGAAAGTCTTTGGTGCGGTTGCGCCGCTGGGCGTGGATGCCGTCGGGGTAGGGGGTGTTCGGGTCGCCGGCCAGGGAAACGATGTCATTGGGACGATAGTTGCCGGTGACTTTGGTGGTCTCCATATAGCTGGCGGTGGAAAAGGAATAGAACGTCAGGTCATCGTCGATCGGCAGCTCAAGGTTGTAGCTGGCGTTGGTGACTTTTTCCCTGCCCAGTCCATAGCTGGGGTTCCAGCCGTGGCGATTGACGGTCTGGTCGCGGCTGTCGGGGAAACCGGGTAGCGAGTAGAGGTTGCCGGTGGCACTGCCGGTGCGGTCGAAGGGTTCCTGCTCTTTGCTGTCCAGCGCCAGGTTGGCGAAGCCATCGTTGGGCAGCGCCAGGCCGTAGTTGACCGTCTGGTGCACGGTGTCGCCATCGCCGCTGCCATAGCGTCCGAATGAGGTTTCGGCGCTGCCGCCGCTGTCGTTTTCCTTGAGGATGATGTTGATCACCCCGGCGATCGCGTCCGAACCATATTGCGCGGAGGCACCGTCACGCAGCACCTCGATATGATCGATCGCCGAGACCGGGATCAGGTCGAGGTTGACCGGCACCGCCGCCGTGCCGATGCGGGCCAGGTTGTTGATCAGTGCGGTGTTGTGCCGCCGTTTGCCGTTGACCAGCACCAGCACCTGGTCGCCGGACAGCCCGCGCATGGTCACGCCGCGCACCGACCAGGAGGTGCCGCCGCCATTGATCGCCGGCAGGTTGAAGGAGGGCAGCAGGCGAGCGAGCAGCTCCTTGAGGCCGACCTTGCCGCTGGCTTGCAGTTGCTCGGCGCTGATCACATCGATGGGCGAGGGGCTGTCCGTGATGGTGCGGGGTTGACCGCCGCGGTTGCCGGTCACCACTACCGTACTCAGGGTCTTGTCCGGCTCGGCACTCTCGGCGTGAGCCTGGAGGCTGGCGACCAGCAGACTGAAGGCGGCGACTGCGTAGTAATCGTATTTCACTCGGGGGCTGGATGAGCTCATGACGCGAATTCCTGAAAGATTGCACGCACAGGCAAACCCCTTCGCCAACATTGGCGAATAACAGGGGATTACCAGGTTTTTTCTTGGGGAGGGTTCAGGCCGCGTGAGCGCGTCTTACCCGATGGGGAATGTCGTCATAAGCGATCAGTACCCGTTCCATGCGGCGCGGGTAGTCGCCGTAGTTGTAGACTGGGTAGTGCAGCGTCGAGCGGTTGTCCCAGAACGCCACTGAGTTTTCCCGCCATTTGAAGCGCACCTGATGTTCGGGCTTGTTGAACTCCAGCAACAGCCGGGCGACCAGTTGCTTGCTCCTCTCGGGCGTCCAGCCGATCACCGATGGGTTTTGCGAAAAGTTGATGAACAGGCCGTCCTCGCCGGTTTCCGGGTGGGTCCGCACCAGTGGATGCGCCAGGATCGGGTAGGCGTAGCCGACCTTGTCCAATGCCGACTTGAAGTCGTGGACCACTTGCAGGTCGTCGATTTCTTCGCGTAGCTCGTCAGGCAAGGCGCGATAGACCGCGGCTGTATCGGCCCACAGGGTATCGCCACCAACGGGGGGCAGATCGACCGCGCGCAGCACGGCGCCGAGGGTGGGTTGCAACAACCAGCTGGTGTCGGTGTGCCAACGGCCGCTGGTCCGTGGGCCGTACAGCTTGCGCTCGTCCTGGGCTTGAATCAGATGCGCTTGGGGTTGCGTCGGATCGTTTTGCTGAGTGGTGGGGTGAACGTAGAGTTCGCCGAATTCACGGGCGAAGGCAATCTGCTGTTCGGTGTCGATGGCCTGGTCGCGGAAGAAAATCACCTTGTGTTCAAGCAGCAGGCTGCGCAATTCGTCGCGCAGTGCGGGCGTCAGCGGCTGGCGTAGATCGATGCCGCTGATTTCTGCGCCGATGGTAGGTTCCAGGCGAGTGACGTGCAGGGTTTTGGTGGGGCTTGAGTCGGTTCGGTGCAAGGCAGCGGACATGATGCGGATCCTCTCGGTTGTGGGTTCAGCCTCCGCCTGGAGAGGGGTCGGATGTGGGGTAGGGTTGTCCCTGTGCCGAGCTGGCACAGGGACGGGATGGCTAGGCTTTGTACGAAAAGTGCCTGCGCGACGATCATGCTGCGTTGAAAACAGGCTCGGAATGCTCATTTACAACCAGTAAAGTCGAGCGCGACCCCGGCCGTTCCTCGCCTGTTTTCGCCTTGCCTGATCGCCGCTCGGCGACTTTTCGTACAAACCCTAGATCACAAAGAATCGATGGGTGCCGTCGCGGGCCAGTTGATCGACGAGGCCGTATTCCCAATCGAGGTAGGCCTGCATCGCCTCCCGTGGGTTGTCGGTGCCTTCATAGGGCCGGCGATAGCGGTCGATGCGCGGCGAGGCCAGGCGGGTTTCGCCGTGCTCCAGTGGCAGCTGCGCGGCGATCCAGGCGGCGGTGCCGTCGCGTAGCAGGAACACGGCTTTGCCGGTCAGGGCCTCGACCTCGGGGACCGCCAGTCGTGCCAGTTGGCTGCTGCCGCAGGTCAGTACGTAGCGCTGCGCCGGGGGAACCTTGCTCAGTGCCTCGCTCAACTGCCCACGCAGTACCCACCACGCACCGGGGATATGGCGCTTGACGTAGTTGGCGCTGCTGGTGAAATCCAATAGGGCGGTGTCACCTTCGGCCAGCCATTGGGCGAGGGTCTCCGGGCTGATTTCCTCGGCCTGGAGCGGAGCGGGAACAGCTGCCTTCCACGGGCCTTGTTCAGTGAAATGCCCTGTGTGCAGGTCATCCAGCACATACACTTCCCAACCCAGTTGCGCGAGCCACGAAGCCGACATGTTGGCGCGCACGCCATCGTCATCCACCAGCACCAGCCGCGCGCCACGCACGCTGGCGAAGTGATCGGTTTCCTGTACCAGTTGCCCGCCCGGTGTCGAGCGCGATCCGGGCAGGTGGCCGGCTTCGAATTCTTCCGGAGTGCGCACGTCGAACAGGTAGGTGCTGCGGGTCGGTTCCTGTTGCCAGCGCTGCAGGTCGGCGAGGGTGGCGCGCCCGACCAGGGCTTTATCGGCAACGCGGCGGGCCTCGCCGGCGGCGATGGTTCGGTGTTCGTCGCTGGTCGGTGCGAATCGGCGCGACTGGCCGTGCTCCAGCGTCTGACCGGCCAGGGTCCAGCCGATGGTGCCATTGCGCAGGGCGGATACCGGGTTGGCGATGCCGGCGTTGATCAGCGATTGGGTGCCGATGATGCTGCGAGTGCGCCCGGCGCAGTTGACGATGATCCGGGTCGCCGGGTCCGGCGCCAGCTCCCGGGCGCGCAATACCAGTTCGGCACCGGGGACGCTGATGCCACCGGGAATGCTCATGGTCTGGTATTCATCGAAACGCCGGGCGTCGAGCACCACCACGTCGGCCTCGCTGTCGAGCAGCGCCTTGACCTCTTCCGCCGCCAGCGACGGCGTATGACGCTGGCTTTCCACCAGTTCGCCAAACGCCTTGCTCGGTACGTTGACGTCGATGAACAGCTCGCCGCCAGCGCTGCGCCAGCCCTGCAAACCACCTTCGAGCACGCTGACATTCAGGTAGCCCAGGTCCTGCAAGCGCCGCGCGGCGATCTGCGCCAGGCCTTCGCCATTGTCGTAGACCGTGACTGGCGTATCGAGCCTTGGAATGCGCGAGTACACCTCAAGTTCGATTTTTGACAGCGGGATGTTGGCCGCGAACAGCGGATGTCCTTCGGCAAAGGGCGCCTCTTCGCGGACATCGACGAGGGCCAACTCTTCGCGGTTCAGCAACGCCTGGCGAATCTCGGAATAGGAGCGGGTAGGTGCGGTGCTCATAGGGCTTGGCTCTCTTTGGACAGGTCCCAGATATTGGGGAGGAACGCGTTGGAATAACCGGAGATGAACAGCTTCTCGCTGCCGTCGGGCTGATACACCGCACGGCGCACGGCACCGATGTTGGCACCATAGACATGAATGCTGATGGACACCTGGTCATCGAAGGCATTGCTGACCTGATGGATATCACCGATCCTGGGGGAGACGGCTTCGACCTGGCCCGGCGACAGTTGGATCCGCGAACCCTCGGGCACCAAGTGGCCGTCGGGATGGCGGGCAAAGCCTTGCGAATACTCAGCGCCGCGCAACATCCCGATCAGGCCCCAGACCCGATGATCGTGGATCGGCGTGCGTTGGCCCGGCCCCCAGACAAAACTGACCACGCTGAATCGCTGCCGCGAATCGGCATGCAGCAGGTATTGTTGATAGCGCTCGGGGTCGGGTTGGGCGAAGTCCTCGGGCAGCCAATCGTCATGGCTGACCAATTGGGCAAGCAACTTGCCCCCGCGATGGAGCAGGTCGCCTTCCCGGGGATTACCGTCGATCAGTTCTGCCAGGGCGCCTATGAATGCTCTGAGTCTTTCCGGGTGTCGGGCCTGGGTCATGGCGATTCCATCATCATGTTGAAAAGGTGATGGCTTGATTTAAGCATAATGATTTTGCTTAATATGCTATTTTTTTATGATTAGGTTATAGCTGAAAGGAATTTAGAACAGCTTAATCTAGCGTTAGATGTTATCGATAACCCGACCGGGCTATCCAGATTTCAACAATGGCACTATGCTTTTAGAACATCTTATTGACTGTTCTCTATGTGCGGGCCAAATGAAAATTGACGATATTGACGCCTTTGTCGAAGTGATTCGTTGCCAGTCCATCAGCCATGCCGCCGAGACGCTGCAACTGACGCAACCGGCGATCACGCGGCGCGTACAGAACTTTGAACAGGCCTTGGGTGTGGAGTTGTTCGACCGCAATACCAAGCCGCTCAAACCTACGGTGATCGGGACACGAGTCTACGAGCAGTGCCGGTTGATCCTGCGGGAAATGGATGCCCTGCGCGAACTGGTGGCCACCGACGCGCCGCCCACCGGGTTGTTGCGCCTGGGTGTGCCCCAGACGATCGGTGATGTGGTGCTGCTCGATGCGCTCAAGCATCTGCGCGTCGAATACCCAGAGTTGCGTGCCCAGGTGGCGACGGGTTGGGGCAGCCAACTGGTGGGCAAGATCGAGCGCGGCGAACTGGATGCGGCGGCTGCACTGTTTCCGGCGGGCAAGATCTTTCCGGATAACATCGTTGGTGAGTCCATTGGCAAGATGGAGCTGGTGGTGGTCTGTGCCAAGACGCAACTGCCCAAGCGCCCGTGCAAACTGGCTGACGTCTATCAGAATGGCTGGATTCTCAACCCTGATGGCTGCGGCTTCCGCGCCGGGCTGCAACGAACGCTGTCGGACCAGGGCCTGGCGCTGCGGGTCAACCTGGAAACCTTTGGCACCGAATTGCAGCTGGGCCTGGTTGCCGACGGCCTGGGCCTCGGCCTGGTACCGCGTCCGTTGCTGGAGCGCAGCGTGCACCGTGATCAACTGGCAGCCATGCCTCTCAAGGATTTCAAACCGGTGATGGACCTGTGGCTGATCTATCCGCATTTCCTGGGCAACCTGCAGGGGCCGGTCGATGCCTTTGGCAAGCTGGTGGCCGGCTCGCTGCAGAAGATCAAGAGTGCGGCATAATAAAAAAAAATAATAATTAGCTTAGATTAAAATGTGCTTTTTATTATTTTTTGGCTTCCCCTAGGCTGGCGCCAGATCCTTAAGGCCATCCAGGAAGTTTTGCCATGAGCAGCGTCAGCCCGTTAACCAGCGTCTCGAAAAATGTCCGCCAGCGCGTCAGTGCCGAAGAGTGGGAAGTGCGGGTAAAACTCGCCGCGGCCTATCGGCTGGCGGCTTTGTTCAAATGGACCGATCACATCTACACGCATTTTTCGGCGCGGGTGCCGGGGCCTGACGAGCATTTCCTGATCAATGCCTTCGGGTTGCTGTTCGATGAAATCACCGCCTCCAACCTGGTCAAGGTCGACATTGACGGTACCATCGTCGACGACCCGACCGGGTTGGGCATCAACTACGCCGGGTATGTGATTCACAGTGCTATTCACGGTGCGCGTCCCGATCTGCAGGCCGTCCTGCATACTCACACTCGCGATGGCATCGCCGTCTCGGCCCAGCGCGACGGCCTGTTGCCGATCTCCCAGCATTCCATCGCTTTTTCCGGGCGGGTGGCTTATCACGGTTATGAAGGTATCGCGCTCGATCTGGATGAGCGCGAACGGCTGGTGGCGGATCTTGGCGATAAGAGCGTGTTGATCCTGCGCAACCATGGTTTGTTGACCGCCGGGGTCAGCGTCGAGCATGCCTTTCAACAGCTGCAAAGCCTGGAGCGCGCGTGCAACATCCAGATCGCCGCGCAGGCCGCGGGTAACGCCGAGCTGATCTTTCCGCCGGCCGAGGTGGTGGCCAAGGTCGAAACCCAGGCCGAGGCCTTCAAGAGCGGCGACGGGCCCGGGGTTGTCCGGCACTGGAATGCCCTGATCCGCCAGCTTGAAAGAACCGACCTCGACTACAAGGACTGAGTCCTTCCGGTCGGCCGCTTTCGCGAGCAGGCTCGCTCCCACAGGGGACCGGTGGAGGATGCAGATTTTGCAGACACCCAGGAACCTATGTGGGAGCGGGCTTGCCCGCGAAGAGGGCGGCCCATTCAGCATCATAACCAGCAGACCCACCGCTTTCGCGAGCAGGCTCGCTCCCACAGGGGACTGGTGGTGGATGCAGATTTTGCAGACACCAGGAACCTATGTGGGAGCGGGCTTGCCCGCGAAGAGGGCGGCCCATTCAGCATCATAACTAGCAGACCCACCGCTTTCGCGAGCAGGCTCGCTCCCACAGAGGACTGGTGGTGGATGCAGATTTTGCAGACACCCAGGAACCTATGTGGGAGCGGGCTTGCCCGCGAAGAGGACGGCCCATTCAGCATCATAGCCAGCAGACCCACCGCTTTCGCGAGCAGGCTCGCTCCCACAATGGATTGGTGGTGGATGCGATCCTGCAGACACTCAGGAACCCCTGTGGGAGCGAGCCTGCTCGCGATAGCGATGGTGCATCCAGCACAAATGCCAACGGACCTGACGCTACCGCGAGCAGGTCCGGTCCGCACCTTGCAAACCCTTTGCGTCTAAGCCACTTTCTCCGCCGCCTGGCGTTCGCGTTCGGCGATCAGTTGGCGGGTCAGGGGGATCAGGCGCTTGCCATAATCGATGGCGTCTTCAAGGGGATCGAAGCCGCGGATCAGGAAGGTGGTGATGCCCAGGTCGTAGTAGTCGAGCAGAGCATCGGCGACTTGTTCCGGTGTGCCCACCAGTGAGGTCGAGTTGCCTTGGGCGCCGAGCAGGCCGGCGATGCCGGTCCACAGGCGCTTGTCCAGGCGCGAACCCTGGGCTGCTGCCGCCAGCAGGCGACGCGAGCCTTCGTTGGGTGGCTCGCGGCGAACGAAGCCATTCTTTTCGGCCAGGGCGGTGGCCTGTTGCAGGATCCGCTCGGCACGCTCCCAGGCCTGCTCTTCGGTGTCCGCCAGGATCGGTCGCAACGACAGGCTGAAGCGAACGCTGCGACCATGCTTGGCGGCCTCGGCACGGACCTGGGCCACCACGTCGCGCACCTGTTCGTAGGTTTCACCCCACAGCGCATAGACATCGGCGTGCTTACCCGCCACCGCAATGGCCGCTGCCGACGAGCCGCCGAAGTACAGCGGAATATGCGGTTGCTGCGGTGACTTCACATCCGAATGCGCACCCTCCAGCTGGTAATACTTGCCCTGATAATCGAAGGGCTTCTCGCTGGTCCATTCCTGACGCACGACATCCAGGTATTCATCGGTACGCGCATAGCGCTCGTCCTTGCCGATGTGGCTGCCGTCGGCCCGCAGCTCGCGGTCGTCGCCACCGGTGATGATGTGCACGGCGGTGCGCCCGCCATTGAACACATCCAGGGTGATGAACTGGCGTGCAGCCAGGGTCGGCGCAGCGAACCCCGGTCGATGGGCAATCAGGAACTTCAGTTTCTTCGTCACGCTGGCCGCATGGGACGCGATCAGCGTGCTGTCCGGGCTATTGGAATGAAAGGCGATCAACGCCCGGTCGAAGCCCGCTTCCTCGTGAGCGCGAGCGACTTTTTCCACGTAATCCGGTTGCAGGGTAGGGCCGCTGCGAGGATGGATTTCCGAGGCGTGATGGCCGCCGATGAAGCCGATGAATTCAATAGTCATGGGGCAGTTCCTTGTCGTGGGTGGGAAGTCGTGGTTGAGCATCAGAAGTCATAGGCCAGCTTCGTGTACCAGAACCCGCCACCCGGATAGAACGGTGGGTTGCCGTACCGGTTGAGGCCGACGGCTGAGGGGATGGCGTTCTTGTCCGGGCGTACGTCAAAGATGTTGGTACCGCCCAGGCTCAGGGTGATGTTGTCCAGCAGCGTGTAGGAGATATCCAGGTCGGTGATCCATTTCGCGCCGAAGCTGCGGTCGCCGCTTTCCAGCTGTTGCAGGGTCTTGACCTTGCCGTAGCGGGTGGTTTGCAAATTGACCGCAAGGTCCGCGAGGCGCCAGTTCGCCCCCAGGATCCACTTGGTACGGGGTTGCGCATCGGTCAAGTCGCCCTGGCGTGCGCGGCCGACCCAGGTCAGGCTGCCACCGGGGTTGCTGCCCAGGCCCTGGAGCGCCGCGGGCGCGTCCTTGAGGTCGGTGATCACGGTGTCGTTGTAGTTGAACGCGGCGTTCCAGCGCACCTCGCCCCAGGCACCCATGTCCGTCAGGTGATCGGCCACCACATCCACGCCCCGGGTGCGGGTGTCGAACGCGTTGGCGTAGTAAGAGGTCCAGGTGGAGGTGTCGATTCCCAGGCCGCTCAGGGTTGGCGCGAGTGCCGGCCCGTACAGGCTTTCGGTGCGGGCGATGCGGTCGGAGATCTCAATCCAGTACGCGTCGACGGTCAGGCTGGTGCGTTGCGCCGGTTGCCAGGTCACCCCTAGCCCGTAGTTGCGTGATTTTTCCGGATCGAGGCTGCTGGCACCCAGGGCCTTGGCCAGTGCCGAGTCCACCGGGGCGATGCGGGTGACGGCCGGGACAATCGTGCCGTCAGGCGTTGCCCCGACGCGATTGTCGGTGATGCTGTAGCCGATCTGGGTCAGGGACGGCGCCCGAAACCCGCTGCCTACCGTACCGCGCACCGCCAGGGTTTCGGTGAGTTCGTAACGGGAATTGACCTTGGCACTGACGGTATTTCCCGAGTCGTCATCAAAGTGTTCGGCCCGGGCCGCCACATCGATGAACAGGCGCTCGATCGGTGTGACCCCAACGTCAATGTACGCCGCGTAATTGTTGCGCTTGATGCTGGTCTCGTCCTGCGGCGCGATGGTGGCGGCAGCCTGGGCTGCAATGGCCGCCAGTTGCCCGGCGAGGGGGTTGGGTTGGCCATTGGGTAATGTCGCCGGGAAGCGATAACCACCCACACGGTAGGCCTGGGCGTCGCCGGCGAAGGTGTTGAAGCGTTCCCAGCGATGTTCAAGGCCCGCCGACACCTGCAACGGAAAACCGAACGCCTCGTCGAAAGCGCGGGTGACGTCCAGGTTGTTGACCCACTGATCGAAACGATAGGTGGCCAGGTCATCAAAGGAAGTCGGCGATGTAGGGCCCAACGACGGGTTGATCGTGCGGTCGCTGTACTGATGGTTGGTGTTGCGCCCGTAGGTGGTGCTCAGATCCCAATCCCAACCCGCGGCGATCCCCTTGCCACCGAGCAGGAGTTGGTAGTCCCGGTCGTCCAGGTTGTTCAGCGGGTAATAGCCATCGGGGAACAGCTCAGGGATGTTGGCGTTGCCATTGGGATAGCGGAAGTAATTATTGATGACCGCTTCGCGCTCGCCGTAGGTCGCGTAGGAATAGAGTCTGGTTTGCTCATCCAGGGGCAACTCGGCGTTGTAGCCCAGGTTGAAGGCCTTGATCTGAGGATCGCCGTTCTTGACCCCGACCCGGTCCCAGGTCGCTTCACGAGGATCGCCCGGAAAGTACGCGGTGTTGGTCGCTCGTTCGTTCCAGCTGGCATCGCCGCGTTTGCGGGCGTCGCCCGACAGGTGCAGGAAACCGCCATCGCCCAGAGTGAACCCGGTATCGCCCTCGAACTTGGTGACCTCGCCTTCGCCGCTGTAGAGCCTGCCGTAGGTCGTTCCCAAGTGACCGCCCTGGTTGCCGGACTTGAGAATCACGTTGATCACCCCGGCGATTGCGTCCGAACCGTACTGGGCGGCGGCGCTGTCCTTGAGCACCTCGATACGCTCCACCGCGCTGATCGGAATCATGTCGATGTCGACGGAGTTGGCGCCGCTGCTGTCGGTCGAGCCGTTGGCGGGCAGGGCGCTGTTGTGCCGGCGTTTGCCGTTGACCAGCACCAGCGTATAGGCCGGCGCCAGGCTGCGATTGGAGAGCGGGCGGATGGTCGAGTTGTAGCCGGCGATGTTGGTGCCGTAGTTGAACGAGGGCAGCAGCTTGGAGATGGCTTCGCTAAGATCGGCCCGACCGGTCCTGAGCAGCTGTTCGCCACTGACGATGTCAATCGGCGCCGGACTTTCGGCGACGGTACGTTGCGTGCCCCGGACCCCGGTCGAGATCACGGTGACTTTTTCCAGGCGGGTCTCCTGCTCGTCGCTGCGCTCGACGTCTTCGGCTTTGAGAGCCGAGCTGCCGAAGGCCATGCCGCAGGCGGCCAGACTGACAATCAAAGGTGAGCGCCGGTAAAGGGGCGCAGGTGGTGCAGACATAGATACGACTCACGTCAGGTCATGGATAGGTTCGATTCGATCCTCCACCTGGTCGGGGTCGGTCTGTGTCTACGAAAGTAGGCGTAACGGGATGACGCTGTGAAATGCCGTTTTGTTCTATGTTAATTATTAAATTAATTAATCACTTGTTCTAACTAATATCAGTACTTGGCATTTTACGCTGCGCCTTCGACGCAGCCGGGAGAACCCCTGGGCTGAGCGCGTTCATTATGCAAATAATTTATTCGCGCCTACGGCTAGCTGATTTCTAATCATATTAGGTTATTCCCAAAAAGAATTTCACTGCGATTTTTTATGCGAATAGCATGAAACCGAAGCTGATGCATGGCGTCCTCGCCATGTTCTTACGAGGAAGGAAGCCTGAATGAACGAAAAGACATTCGAGACCCAGAGCAGCAGCTCGTTCTCCATCGACAAGAGCGTTCGACTCGGCGCTGCCAGCCAGGGGCTGTCGAGACTGGCCCCCGACTGGTTGCGTCAATGGCGTACGCCGGAAGCCCTGTTGCGGTTGGTCAGTCCGATCGTGCTGCTGTTGCTGTGGGAACTGGCGTCGCGCTGGGGCCTGATCCCGCAGCGGGTCATCGCCGCCCCGTCGCAGATCGGCGGTACGCTTTGGGCGATGATCGTTTCCGGGGAACTGGGCAAGCACCTGCTGGTTTCCCTGCAACGGGCGCTCGTGGGGTTGAGCATTGGCGTGAGCATCGGCGTGATCGCAGCGTTGATCAGCGGCCTGTCGAAACGCGGCGAGGTAGTGCTCGATTCGCCGATGCAGATGCTGCGCACCATCCCGTCGCTGGCCCTGGTGCCGCTGTTCATCCTCTGGTTCGGCATCGGCGAATTCACCAAGATCGCGCTGATCGTCATTGGTACTACGTTCCCGGTGTACCTGAACCTGTTCGCCGGCATTCGCAATATCGATCCCAAGCTGATCGAGGCTGCCAATACCTTGGGCCTGAGTCGCCGCGAGCTGATCTGGCACGTGATCCTGCCGGGCTCCTTGCCCTCGTTTTTTGTCGGCCTGCGCTATTCCCTGGGGATTTCCTGGCTGGCGCTGGTGTTCGTCGAACAGATCAACACCACCGCCGGTATCGGTTATCTGGCCAGCGATGCGCGGGATTTCATGCGCACCGACGTGATCGTGATCTGCCTCCTTATCTACAGTGTCCTCGGCCTGTTGATCGATGGACTGATCCGCACGCTGGAGCGATTCGCCCTGGCCTGGCGCCCAACTTTTGTGAGGAACTGATATGTCGAGCATCGATCTTGTGCAAGCGTCCAACGCCATGGAATCAGCAGCGCCGGTGCAACTGCGCAATGTGGTCCGTCAATTCGGCCAGCAGCGGGTCATCGATGGCCTGGACCTGGATATCGCGCCGGGGGAATTCGTCGCGTTGCTGGGTGCCAGCGGTTCGGGCAAGACCACCTTACTGCGCAGCCTGGCGGGACTGGACAGCATCGACAGCGGTCAACTGCGGGTGCCCAAGGCGCGGGCGGCGGTGTTCCAGGAACCTCGCTTGATGCCATGGAAGCGGGCCTGGAAGAATGTCGTGCTCGGCCTGCGGATTCCCGATGCCAAGGCCCGGGCGGTCGACGCCTTGACCGAGGTCGGCCTGGCCCATCGCCTGGAAGCTTACCCGGCGACACTCTCTGGCGGCGAAGCCCAGCGGGTAGCATTGGCCCGTGGTCTGGTACGCGAGCCCAAGCTGTTGTTGCTGGATGAGCCGTTCGCCGCACTCGATGCCTTGACCCGGATTCGCATGCATCGGTTGATCATCGACCTGTGGCGCAAGCACACCCCGGCGGTGCTGCTGGTCACCCATGATGTGGACGAGGCGATCCTGCTGGCCGACCGGGTCATCGTGCTGGCCAACGGCAAGATTGCCGAACAACTGACGATTGATTTGCCCAGGGCCCGCGACACCGGTCAGGAAGGCTTCCAGCAGATCCGCGCGCGTCTGTTGAGCTTGCTGGGTGTCGAAGCGGTGGAGTCGGCGGTTCAGGCAACCGGGGCTTCGCGTCAACCTTCGAACGGCACTGTCCGGCGGTTCGCCCATGGCTGATCTTTCGATAAGGACGCCAGGGCGCCTCTGGAAAACCACGGCGGTGTTGTTGTCCGGCGCGGCGCTGTTGCTCGCCGGATGCGGGGAAAGCGCCAATACGAAAACCTCCTCGGCCAAGACCTCCGATTTGTCCGGTGTGACGCTGGTACTGGGTGATCAGGCCAAGGGCTTGCGCACGGTGGTGGAAGCGTCGAACGCATTGGAAGGCATCGAGTACAAGGTGCAGTGGGCCAATTTCCAGGGCGCCGCGCCGTTGTTCGAAGCCTTGCGCGCCGGGGCTGTCGACCTGGGGCCTGCCGGTGATACGCCGGTGCTCGCCGCGGCAACCGGCGGCACGCCGTTGCGGATTGTCGCAGCGCGGCGCGGTCAGTCCCGCGGGATCGCGATCCTGGTCCCGCCGGACTCCACGATTCGCAGCGTCGCCGACTTGAAGGGGCGCAACGTCGTAGTGTCGTCGGCCCGGGGCAGCATTGCCCAATATTTGTTGATTCGCGCCTTGGCCAACGCAGGGGTGCAGGAGAAGGACGTCAACGTGGGCTTTGTATTGCCGACCGACGCCTTGCCAGCGTTCAACGCCGGGCAGATCGAAGCCTGGGCGACCTTTGGCGTGTACCAGGCATTCGCCGAGCAGAAGGGCGCCCGGGTGTTGATCACTGGCGAAGGGATCAATTCGGGGCTGACGTTTATCACCGCCTCCGACGAAGTCCTGAACGACCCGCTCAAGCGCCGAGCCTTGAGCGATGTGCTGGCGCGGTTTGCCAAGGCGTTTGAATGGGCCCAGAACAACTCCGACGAGTACGCCCGGGTTTTCGCCAAGGTCAACGACATTCCCCTTGAAGTCTCGCAGACGTTACGCAAGTGGGGCGACGAATCCCTGGTTCCGGTCGAGGCGCGAGACGTCCAGGCGTTGCAGCAGGTCGATGACCTGTTCGTGGAGAAAAAGATCTTCCCCCATCGCGTCGACGTGGAAAAGCTGACGGACGCCACGGTGTTTTCCACTCAACCTTTGACCGTGACCCAGGCTGAACCTGCCCGGTGATGGGGAGCCTGGCGCGTTGACCGCGCCAGGCCTGCATCAGTTGGTCGGTGTCCAGACCGCCTCTCGCACATTCAGCTGTTTGGGCAGCAGTTTGTTGGCATAAAACAGATCCGCCGTGACCTGCTGCGCTGCGATGATTTTTTCATCGATGGGCAGCACCGGTGACGGCGGTCGATTATCCACGTAACGAGCGATCACAGCTTCGGGCAGGCCCATGGATTGGGTCAGCACCTGAAGGCTGGCTTCTCGTTGACTGCGCGTCAGGGCCTCGGCTGCCGTAAGTTCGGCGAGCAACGCCCGCAGGAAATCGCCGTGGTCTTGGGCATAGTCGCGCCGAGCGGTATACACCGGGCCGGACAGGCCCAGGCCCTCACCATTGGCGAGTACCCGGCCGCCGCTCTGGCTCAGGGCCAGTGATGCGTAGGGCTCCCAGATCGCCCAGGCATCGACGCTGCCTTGTTCGAAGGCCGCCCGGGCATCGGCGGGCGGCAGGTAGACCGGTTGGATATCCTGGTAACCCAGGCCGGCCTTGTTCAAGGCGCGCAGAACCAGGTTGTGTGAGCTGGAGCCTTTTTGAAAGGCGATTTTCTTGCCCTTGAGCTGGGCCACGTCGTGCAGTGGGCTGTCACCGCGCACCAGGATGGTTTCGGCCTGGGGTTTGGCCGGCTCGGCACCGATGTACACCAGCTCGGCGCCGGCCGCCTGAGCGAACAGCGGCGGGATGTCGCCCGTGGAGCCGACGTCCAGCGCGCCGATGTTCAGCGCCTCGAGCATTTGCGGCCCGGCCGGGAATTCGATCCATTTCACGGCGGTTTGCCCGAAGCGTTTTTCCAGTAGGCCATGCTCCTTGGCCAGTACCAGGGCAATCGAGCCTTTCTGGTAGCCGATCCGCAGCGTTGCGGGATCTTGCGCCACGGCAATGTGGGTCACGCCGAGCAAGGCAAGGCCGGTGCAGAGTTTTTTCAGAAATCTCATTGTCGTCTCACTTTGCAGTGGGGATTGAGGCCGATACAAACCGGTTGCCGGGTCGCGCCAGTCCAAGGTTTTCCCGCAGGGTCCGGCCTTCGTATTCACGGCGAAACAACCCGCGCCTTTGCAGTTCGGGGACCACCTGTCGGGCGAAGTCCTCCAGCCCGCCGGGCAAGTGCGGGACCAACACGTTGAATCCGTCCGCCGCCTGGTTTTCGAACCAGTTCTGCAACTCATCGGCGATCTGCGCTGGCGTGCCGATCAGGCTGTAATGCCCGCGACCGCCGGCAATCCTGCGGCCCAACTGCGCCAGGCTGAGGTTTTCCGCGCCGGCCAGCGCCGTCAACAGCTTCTGTCGGCTCTGCTGGCCGGTCTCTGTCAGCGGCAGTTCGGGCACTGGGCCGTGCAGCGGGTAAGCGGACAAATCGAAGTTGCCGAGCATGCGCCCCAACAGGGCGATGCCCACCTCAGGCTCGACCAGCGCCTGGAATGCCTCGTACTTTTCCAAGGCTTGCGCTTGCGTCGCAGCGACTACGACAAATACCCCCGGCATGATTTTCAGCGAATCGGGGCTGCGCCCGAATGCTGCCAGGCGGCCCTTCAAATCGGCATAGAACGCTTGGGCGTCAGCCAATGAGGTTTGCGCGGTGAACACCACTTCAGCGGTTTGTGCCGCCAGTTCCCGACCGGCTTGCGAAGCGCCGGCCTGGACGACGACCGGTTGGCCTTGGGGAGAGCGGGCGACGTTCAGCGGGCCTTTGACCTTGAAGAATTCGCCCTGGTGATCCAGCACATGCTGTTTGCCCGGGTCGAAGTACTGGCCTGAACGCTTGTCGCGGATGAAAGCGTCATCTTCCCAGCTGTCCCAGAGGCCGGTGACGACCTGGTGGAATTCCCGGGCGCGCTGGTAGCGCTCGGCGTGGCCGATATGTTCTTCACGGCCGAAATTCGCAGCTTCCGCCGCCGCGTCGGAGGTCACCAGGTTCCAGCCGGCACGGCCGCCGGACAGATGATCCAGGGAGGCGAACTTACGCGCCACGTGGTAGGGCTCGTTGTAGCTGGTGGTGGCGGTGGCAATCAGGCCGATGTGCTCAGTGACCGCGCTAAGGGCCGACAGCAGAGTCAGTGGCTCGAAGTGATCCGAGCGCGCCATGCGGCTGGCCACTTCACCGGTCGGCGCAGCGACGCTGTCGGCGACAAACAACGCATCGAACCGGGCCGCTTCGGCAATTCGGGCCAGATGCTTGTAGTGCTGGAAATCCAGCCCGGCGTCGGCCGGGACTTGCGGATGGCGCCAGGCCGCAACGTGGTGCCCGGTGGCCATCAGAAAAGCCCCCAGTTTCAGTTGGCGGGGTGCGTGGGTCATAGCCAGTTCCTTGGGTCAGTGGTGGGAGCACGCAACGGCTCAAAAATCCTTGCGCAGCTGCACACCGAAATAGCGCTCGTCGTCTCGGGGCACGGCGCGGTAGATGTAGTTGCCACCGCTCGCCAGCAGCGGCGAATAGGATTTGTCGGCGAGATTCTTGCCCAGCAGCGCCACGCGCCAGCCTTCGTTGTAGTCGGCCAGGGCGATGCTGGCGTTCCAGATGCCATAGGCGCCTTGTTTGGTGTCTGTGTTCTGGCTGATGTCGTACTGCACTTCGCTCTGCCAGCTGTAGTCGGTCCCCAGTTCGATATCCAGGCCGTTGTCCAACGGGATGCTGTAGTCGGCACGCACGTAGCTCTTCCAGTCCGGGCTGTACGGCAGCGGTTTGCCGTTGACGTTGCAGGTCGCGGCGGCGCCCGGCGGGCAGGCAAACTCATCGATGCGCGCGCGGGTATAGGCCAGGGCACCGGAGAGTTTCAGTTGGCGAGTGGCCTGCAAGGTATAGTCGAGCTCGACGCCTTCGGTGCTGACGCTGCCGGCGTTGATCAAGCGGGTCACGACCTGGCCGGCGACGGTGTCGAAAAAATTCGCCTGGTAGTTGTCGTAGTCGCTGTGGAACACCGCCAGGTTGGTGGTCAGGCGGTTGTTCCAGGAGGTGGCCTTGATACCGGCTTCCCAGGTATTGGAGGTTTCCGGTTTCAGCGCCTCGGTATCGCGCGGCTGCATGTTGAAGAACACGTTGTAGGCAGGGCCTTTATAGCCACGCGAGTACGTCAGGTAGGTGGTGACCGCGTCGCTCAGGTCGTATTGCACACCGAGGCGACCGGACCAGCCGTCTTCGTCCACCGACCCGGAGCTGCTGGTATTGGGCTGGATACCGCTGACCGTGGTCGGTGAGGTGGAGACCCGGCGATGGTCGTATTCCAGATCGTCATGGGTCCAGCGCAGGCCGGCGATGCCGCGAAAGTCCGAGGTGAAGTTCAACGTGGTTTCGCCAAACACCGCGTAGCTGTCGCTGGTGGTGCTGTAGTCGGCAATGCCGCGATTGACGGCGGTGGAGGTGGTCAACGTGCGGCGGTAGGTTTCCTCATCCTTGCCGTGCATGTAGAACAGCCCGCCTACGTATTCCAGGAACTGGCCCTTGGGCGAGGCCAGGCGCAGTTCCTGGGAGTACTGGTTGTAATCCAGCTCGCCCTTGTCGGCGGTGCCGGGGAAGGCGGCAGTGACAGTGCCGAGACGGTCGCCGTCCTGGTATTGGGTGTTGTCCCAGCCGCGCCAGGCTGTGATGGACGTCAGGGTGTAGTCGCCCAGGTTCCAGTCGAGCTGACCGGACAAGCCCTTGTTGACATCTTCCACATGGCTGCGGGTGTCGGTGTTGATGTCACGGTTATCACTGCCGGCCCGCACCGGGTTCAAGGCATTGGCGAAGGCCGGGGTGAGCGCCTTGCTGACCACGCCATTGGGCGCATCGTCGTGGGCCTGCATGTAGTCGGCGGCGAGGGTGAAGGTCACGTCGTCGTTGGGCGTGAACGCCAGCTTGCCGCGCAGGCCCTTGCGGTTGTAGCCATTGACTTCATGGCCGTTGTGTTCGTTGTCGACGTTGCCATCGTAGCTGCCGAACAAGGTGGTCAGCGAACCGGTCAGCGTGTCTGGAATCAGGCTGCCGCCGAGGCCGAAGCGGGTGCGGCTTTCATTGCCGCTGTAGTAGGACTGGTCGATATAGCCGTGAGTCTCGGCGCTGGGCGCCTTGGTCACGATGTTCAGCACGCCGGCCGAAGCGTTCTTGCCAAACAGGGTGCCCTGGGGCCCGCGCAGCACTTCGATGCGTTCCAGGTCGAGCAGGTCGAGGGTCGCCTGGCCAGGACGGCCGTAGACCACGCCGTCGATCACGGTCGCTACGGTCGGCTCGACGCCGGGGGAGGTGGAGATGGTCCCGACCCCGCGAATGAATAGCGAGGTGTCTTTGTTCGACGCGCCGGTACGGAAATTCAGCGACGGCACTTGTTGGACAATGCTCGCCACGCCGTTGCGGTTGTCACGCTCCAACTGTTCACCGTCTACCACCGAAACCGCCACCGGGACTTTCTGCAGGGATTCTTCACGGCGGGTGGCCGTGACGGTGACGGCCTCCAGGGCCACGGGCTGATCCTGGTCGCTGGCGAGGCTGTCTGCCGCAAAGGCATAAGGCAAAGGGAGCGCCGTGAGCCCAGCCAGTAGCAGCCCCAGATGCCGTTGACGTGGAATGGCCGCGCGTATCGAACGCGCCAGTTTTTGTTGTTTCCCAAGAATGTAATGCATCGTTGTGCCTGCTCGGAATTTGCCCTGAACCGTCGTTGGCCGTTGGCCACGACGCCTTGAATGTGTCTTGGGCATTCGCTCGAGCGAGTAGCAGACAACGCGCTTCGGTAGCGCTAACATTCAAAGTATCGAGAATCCGTTAATAGATCGTCAAATACTTAAAAATTACATTTCTATGCATTTTGAATATTAAAAAAGGAGCACCCGTTGAGTATCGAGAAGCCTCCCGGACGCAAGCGCCGCGGTGCCGGACGCGTGACCCTGAACACGGTGGCCAAGCACGCCGGCGTGTCTGCCATCACGGTTTCGCGCTATTTCAATCAGCCGGAGCAAGTCTCGCCCGAGCGTCGCGAGCGGATCGCGGCGGCGGTCAATGAGCTGGGTTATGTGCCGAACCTGGTGGCTGGTGGGCTGGCGTCGGCGCGCGGCAGGATCGTGGCGATGGTCATCCCGAACATCTCCGGTCCGATCTTCGCCAACACGATACAAGGCTTCAGCGACACCCTCAGCCAACACGGTTATCAGCTGTTGCTGGCATCCAGTTATTTCTCCCTGGAGCAGGAAGAAAACGCGGTCCGGGCGTTTCTTGGCTGGTCACCGGCGGCGCTGGTACTGACCAGCCACTTCCATAGTGCCGGCACCGAAAAAATGATCGCCGAGGCGGACATCCCGGTGATCGAGACCTGGGATTACCAACCCGAACGCGAGCCGGTGCAGATCGGTTTTTCCCACTATGAAGTCGGTGTGACTGCCGCTCGCTATCTGCACGGCAAGGGTTATCGGCGCATCGCTTTCGTGCAGAACAGCATGACCGGGGACCTCAGCGCCCAGGAGCGCTGCGACGGGTATGCCGCGACGTTGCTGGCGTTGGGTCTGGAGCCCTGGGTGTTCACGCCGGACGCCGGCCGGGCCCCCTTCGAAGCAGGCAAGCAAGCCATGGACGCATTGATGAGCGAGGCCCGGCGGCCCGACGCGATCGTCTTCGCCAACGACAACCTCGCCGCCGGCGGTTTACTGGCCGGGCAGCGGGCCGGGCTGAAGATCCCGGAAGACTGCGCGGTGTTTGGCTTTGGCGATTATCCCTTTGCCGAAATGCTGTTGCCGAGTCTGAGCACCATCAAGCCCCCGGCGCTGGAAATTGGCGTACTGGCGGCCATGCGGGTATTGGAGAGCCTGGGCCGCCTGCCGGTCGAGGATGAGGTGGTGCGACTGAATCTGCTGGCGTGTCGGTTGATCGAGCGGGAGAGCGCATAAAGGGGTATATGCACAAATTGCATATTTGGATAATCAAATATTCTTTTAAGAAATAATAACTTTCGTTGATGATCGGTTTCGTGATTTGCCCAGCGTCGAACGCACAGGGTAGCGCCAGATACTAATCCGCAGCTTACAGGAGTTACTACATGGGCAATGTCCAGAGCGCCAACGGTGCGCTAGAGGTGTTCCGGCACCCGGCACCCATCGGCGAGCTGCTCGACCTTGGCCGGGTCTTTCGCGAGCCTCTGGGGTCGTCGCGGTTGCACACCACCCCCAAGCGCGTGCTGACTCGCCGTGAGGGCGTCTTGCTGGGTGTGTTCGCGCTGGTGTTGCACGGCGCGGTGATTGTCTGGGTCAACCAGACGCCGGCACCGGTACTGCCCGTGGTGCCGCCGGAAATCCCGCCGATGACCATCGAGTTCTCCCAGCCCGCGCCGCCCGTGGTGGAGCCACCACCGCCCGAGCCGATTCCCCAGCCCGTGGTCGAGCCTCCGCCACCGGTGGAAGATGAGTTGGCCGTCAAGCCACCGCCGCCCAAACCGATTCCCAAACCCAAGCCGGTGGTCAAACCCGCGCCCAAACCGGTCGCCAAGCCCGTGGAGCCTCCACCGGTTGCCCCTGCACCGACGCAACCGGTTGCCGCGCCTGCGCCTCCCGCACCCCCTGCGCCCAAACCGGTGAGCCCGCCGTCGGCCAGTGCCGGCTACCTGAAAAACCCGGCGCCTGAATACCCTTCGCTGGCGATGCGCCGCGGCTGGGAAGGCACGGTGCTGCTGCGGGTCCACGTCCTGGCCAGCGGCAAGCCTGGGGAAATCCAGATCCAGAAAAGCAGTGGCCGCGATCAACTCGATGACGCCGCCCTGGCAGCGGTCAAACGCTGGAGTTTCGTCCCGGCCAAGCAAGGCGACGTCGCCCTGGACGGGTGGGTCAGCGTACCCATCGACTTCAAGATCAAGTAACTCGACTTAACCGAATAGACCGCGGGCCACCTGACAAAAGGCGCATCGCTACAACCGATCCGAATGCCTTGTTGGAGAGCCTGAAAATGAACCTGATCGCATCACCTTTCGAATCCATCGAACACGCCGTCATCTGGCTGCTGATTGTCTTTTCCGTCGCGACCTGGGGGCTGGCCTTGCTCAAGGGCGTGCAGTTCACCCGCCTCAAGACTCAGGACCGCAAGTTCCACAAGCAATTCTGGGCCGCTTCCAGCCTCGACTCCGCCGCCGAGCTGACCCACAGCCAACCGGGTGCGGCGGCTCGGGTGGCATTGGCCGGTTACGCGGCCATCCAGGTACCCGAGGGGGGCGCCCACGCCGCTGACTTGAGCCAGGCGATCAATCACCAGGATCGCCTGGAGCGCGCTTTGCGCCAGCAGATCGTGCGCGAACGACGGGCCCTGGAAAGTGGCCTGGCGATCCTCGCCAGCATCGGTAGCACCTCGCCCTTCATCGGCCTGTTCGGCACCGTCTGGGGCATCATGTCGGCGCTCAAAGGCATCAGCGCCGCAGGCTCCGCGAGCCTGGAAACCGTGGCCGGCCCGATCGGCGCCGCCCTGGTCGCCACTGGCGTCGGGATTGCCGTCGCGGTGCCGGCGGTGCTGGTGTACAACTATTTTCTGCGGCGCCTGAAACTGACCGCCGCCGACCTGGATGACTTCGCCCACGACTTCTACAGCCTGGCGCAGAAAAATGCCTTCCGCGTGCTGCTGCACCCGGTGCTGAACAAGTCCGGCGCGACGGTCGCCGGCCAGAAAGTCAAGGAGGCTTCCTGATATGGCCTTCTCCACACAAGACAGCGATGAAGTGCTCAGCGAGATCAACGTCACGCCTCTGGTGGACGTCATGTTGGTGCTGCTGGTGGTGTTCATCGTCACCGCGCCGCTGCTGACCAACGCCATCCCGATCAACCTGCCGAAGACCGAGTCGGTGGCCCCGGTGGAACAGAAGGACCCGCTGGTGGTGAGCATCGATGACAAGGGCAAGGTGTTCATCAACAAGGACGAGATCCAGGCGGACCTGCTTGAGTCCAACTTGCAGGCGGCCAAGGGCAAGAACCCTGACCTGCGGGTGCAACTGCAGGCGGATAACGGGGTGAACTACGGTGAGGTGGCCAGGGCCATGGCTTCCATCGAGCGGGCGGGGATTACCAAGCTGTCGGTGATCACGGCGAAATAGAGACCCTGTGGGAGCAAGCTTTGCTCCCACAGGGCTACCACCCGGATTCAGCCCTTGAGCTGTGGGAAGTCTTCTTCGAAGTGCTCCTGCGCGCCGCGTGTCTCGCTCTGGCGGCGTTGCACTTCCATCTGCCGCAATTCCACTCGGCGGATTTTCCCTGAAATGGTCTTGGGCAGTTCGGTGACGAACTCGATGCGGCGCACTCGCTTGTAGGGCGCCAGGTGTTCCCGGGCGAAGGCGAGGATGTCGCCGGCCAGTTCCGCATTGCCGGGTTCGCCATGGGCCAGGATCAGGAACGCCTTGGGCACGGCAAGGCGCACGGGGTCGGGGCTTGGCACCACGGCCACTTCCATCACCGCCGGATGTTCGATCAACGCACTCTCCAATTCAAAGGGACTGATGCGATAGTCGGAGGCCTTGAACACGTCGTCGGCGCGGCCGACGAAGGTGATGTAGCCGTCCTCGTCAATCTGCGCGGTGTCGCCGGTGCGGTAGTAACCGTCGCGCATCACTTCGGCGGTTTTTTCCGGACTGTCTTCGTAGCAGAGCATCAGGCCAAGGGGGCGCACCTCGAGCGGCAGGGCGACTTCACCCTCGTTGCCCGGTACGCCATCGGGGTCGAGCATGGTCACCTGATAGCCCGGCAACGGGCGACCCATGGAGCCGGGCTTGAGCATCTGGCCGGGCGTGTTGCCGACCAGGGCGGTGGTTTCCGACTGACCGAATCCGTCGCGCAGCGGCAGGCCCCAGGCGTGCTGGATCTGCTCGATGATCTCCGGGTTGAGCGGCTCGCCGGCGCCCACCAGTTCCCGCAGGCGCAGACGATCCTTGATCCCAGCCAGGTCCTCCTGGATCAGCATGCGCCACACGGTGGGCGGGGCGCACAGGCTGGTGACGCCGTAGCGCTCCAGGGTGGCAAGCAGCACCGGGGCGTTGAAGCGCGCGACGTTGTGAATGAAGATGCAGGCGCCGGCGTTCCACGGCGCGAACAGGCAGCTCCAGGCGTGCTTGGCCCAGCCCGGGGAGGAAATGTTCAGGTGCAGGTCACCGGGCTTCAGGCCGATCCAGTACATGGTCGACAGGTGGCCGACCGGGTAGCTCTGGTGGCTGTGCAGCACCATTTTCGGCTTGGAGGTGGTGCCGGAGGTGAAGTACAGCAGCATCGGGTCGGTGACCAGGGTGCGGCCCTCGGCCTCGAAGTGCTCCGGATATTCGCTGGCAGCGCCGTGAGGGACCCAGCCGGCGCAAGACGAACCGACGCAAATGCGGCTGCAGCCGTCACCCAGACCGACAAACTTGTCGACATGGGCGCTGCCGACCACCAAGTGGCTTACCCGACCGCGGTCGATACGGTCGCTCAGGTCATCAGGGGTGAGCAGGGCGGTGGCGGGGATCACCACGGCGCCAAGCTTGAATGCGGCGAGCATGGTTTCCCACAGGGCGATATCGTTGCCGAGCATCAACAGGATGCGCTCGCCGCGCCGCACGCCGAGGGCGCGCAGGTGGTTCGCCACCTGGTTGGAGCGCAAAGCCAGTTGCTGGAAGCTGTAGCGTTGCTCGCTGCCGTCTTCCTCGACGATCCACAGGGCGTTGGCTTGATTGTCCTGGGCCATGGCATCGAAGTAATCCAGCGCCCAGTTGAATTCGCTCAGTTGCGGCCAGCGGAAATCCCGCACGGCAGTGGCGTAGTCGGTCCGGTGGGCCAGCAGGAAATCGCGAGCGGCGAGGAAAGGTTGGCTGTTGTTATTCATGGTTCGCCCTGATTGTTATTGTGGGGGCTTGCTGGCTTGGAAACGGCGTTGGTCACGCCAGCCTGAACGCGAGTATAGGGTGGCTTTTTTTCGATATGAATTGGCAGAAAAGCCTGACGAACATGCAAAAAAGCGCAGCGGAGCCGCATGCCGTGAAGATAGCCCGTCGTGGGTTACCTGTGCAGTGTTGAAAGGACACTGCACAGGCTGCCTTGTGTGCCGGTTGGTCGGCGGCCCGATAGGCAGTACGTTACAGGCTCGGTGCTAGCGTGGATCGACGTTGTCCAACGCCCGATTGACCAACAGTTCGCTCAATTCGATGACTTGTTGAACACCAAATGCAATATGTCGCTGCGATCCCTCAAGGTCGAATGCCAGGACGTTGATCATCGCGTTGGCCGAGGCCAGGCTTTCGCTGAGGTTGGCGAGCAGACTTTCGGTGTCGATGCCTTCTATGACGGTGAAGAGCTGACCCGGTGGCTGGTCAGTTTTGGCGTCGGCTTCTTTCGGTTTCAGATAGAAATCCAGCGCCCGATCGGTGGCCTCTTGGACTTTCTTTGGATCGAGGCCGGCGGAGCTGGGGTCCGTTTGCGGAGGGTTGGGCGTTACTTTGTACATGATAACGCTCCTAGGGGTATTGGAGCTGCCACTCTCGCTGCTATACGAGGGGGTGGCAGCTGTACGCGGGTTAGCAGACCGGACCCCTAGAGCCGGTAGACCCGAAGGTCTCCCACGCACAACCGCCATTACATAGCGCAGACACTAAAGTCTGCTCTCGAATGCAGAGCACCGTGCGTTTGGGGAGTCAGGCTGCTAAACCCGGTCGCTGATTTTCAGCGACGAGGAAACGATAGAGCCCCGGCCCCACGGCGCACAAGCGGGCGGATTCTGGCTTAGTTGTAGGCAAAGGCGCAAGGTTACGTAGCCTTGGGACTAGGGCTCGGTGTTACGGGGTGTGTAGGCTGTAGGACGCGATGCCTACCGTCATTAGAACCAGGGGGAATGGCTTGTTTATTGGATCTCGCCAAGCTTCCATGGCGGAGGCGCAAGTCGATATCCGACTCGTGGGGCATGTACGGCAGTAGTGCCTGAAAAAATTGCTCACGCTCATTTCCGCAGATCCAGCTTCCGTCGCGGCCAGCTGCTTCAAGCATGGCCCGCATCACGTAGTCGACATTGTCACTGAGCGGATGAAGGTGACGCCGGGACTACAGCCCACCGGCCATTTTCCGCTAATCTCGCCGATGCGCTCCAAGCCAACCAGTCACCCCTTTTCACGCAGGCCTCCGGGCCTCCAACCGGAAATCAAATACTTCAGGTTATGGTCAAGCACATCGAACCCGACATGACGCTGCTGAAAATGCCGTCCCTCAAAGCGGTGAAGTCGTTCGTAGCGGCTGCCAAATATCAGAGCTTTACCCGTGCGGCGGAAGCCTTGTGCGTCACCCAGGCCGCCATCAGCCGGCAGATTCGTGAGCTGGAGGGGTATCTGGGGGTCAATCTCTTCAAGAGGGTTGGCCGGGCAGTGGAGCTGACCGAGGCCGGCGTGATTTTCTTCGACGCGGCCCAGATGTCTTTCGTCAATATTTCCCAAGCGGCAGAACGCATCCGGACGAAAAACTCCGGCAAGAAGATCCTCACGCTTTGCTGCTCCCCGGCGTTTTCCGCTCTGTGGTTGTCAGCGCGGTTGCCGACATTTTTCTCGCAGAATCCTGACATCGACCTGAATCTGATCACCACCCAGAATTTCCTGTCGATGGAGCCTGGGATCAAGCCGGACATTTTCATCACCAAGATGGCCAGGATCCAGGACGGCTACCGTTGCTATCCGTTGTTTCACGACATCATCTATCCGGTGTGCACACCTCAATACCAGGCCAATCATCCCGAACTGTCGAGCCTGGAGGCGCTGCGCGATGGCGTTCTGTTGAACCTGAGCCCCTATGGCCGCGCCCAGGTCGCGGAGCACGTCGACTGGGGTGTCTGGTTTGCGTTTCACCGTATCGTCATGGACGAACGTCCCCATGACAGTCCGCATGTACTTAATGCCAATGACTACAACCTCATCATCAGCATGGTGCTGACCCATCAGGGCGTGGCGCTCGGCTGGGATCACCTGGTGGCGCACCTGATCGAAAACGGCACGCTGGTGCGTCCGGTTGCCGATGAAATGGTGCTCAAGGAAAGCCAGCATTACCTGACCTTCAGGGAGGACCGCCAGAGCGATGATGCCTGCTGTCGCCTCCGGGACTGGCTGCTCTCCCAATTCAGCCAATAGCCCGCTCGGGCCGGCGTCCCGGCTCGATTGATAACTTTTTGTTATGCATTGATCGGCGTAAAGGTTTCTTGTCGGGTCGCAAGGGCGCGACGTAATCTTGATCCAGGCCGCTAGCTCCATCCGGCATTAGTTAAAATAAGATCTGAACTTACGATTGCCATAGTCGTAAGTTGAAAATAAGAAACCGTCGTCACTGCCAATTGGGATCGATACGGTCAGATAAATATTGAAAGTTGCGTAAACCCATCCAGCCTGCATCGAAAGACGCTTGCCAACGGATAGCTACTGTTCCGATTACATGATGGGCCAGATCCCCAGGCGTAAAAAATCGCAGGCCGTAATGATTGTAGAGAGTTCCGGTCACTTATATTCGGAGAAGTCGTCTTGAGATTCGAAGGCATCTATACACCCGCCGTTACGCCGCATACGCCCGGTGGTGAAATTGACTGGAAGGTATTTTCAGAAGTTCTGGAGTATCTGGTAGAAGCGAACGTGCATGGCATTATTATTGGCGGCTCTACCGGCGAGTACTATGCGCAAACCGCAGAAGAACGTCTGAAACTTGCCGCTCACGCCAAAGACGTCATTAATAACCGTGTGCAGCTGATTATCGGTACCGGTGCGATCCGAACCGAAGACGCGGTGTTATTTGCCGAGGATGCCAAGGCCATCAAGGCCGATGCCATCCTGGTGACCACCCCGCCTTATGCGCTCCCGACCGACCAGGAAAACGCCATTCACGCGTTGACCATCGACCGTGCCGCCAACATGCCGATCATGTTGTACAACTATCCGGGCCGCATGTGCGTACAGATGAATGAGGAATACCTGGCGCGCGTCGGCAAGTCCAAGAACGTTGTGGCGATCAAGGAAAGTTCCGGTGATATGGGACGTGTGCACTTGCTCGCTCGTGAATTTCCCCATATCGCACTTTCCTGCGGTTGGGATGATCAGGCGCTTGAGTTCTTTGCCTGGGGCGCCAGAAGTTGGGTGTGCGCGGGTTCCAACTTTTTACCCAAAGAGCATGTTGCGTTATATGAGGCCTGCGTCGTTGAAAAGAACTTCGATAAGGGGCGCCGGATCATGTCGGCAATGATGCCTTTGATGAATGCTTTGGATGGCGGAAAGTTTGTGCAGTCCATCAAGTTTGGTTGCGAACTGAACGGGTTGAAAGTGGGCGATGTACGTGCGCCGTTGCGGCCATTGAACTCGGACGACAAGCGCAGCCTTCAGACCGTTATCGCCAATGTGAAGCGCACCGTCGCCCACATCACCTCGGGAGCCAACCATGCGTGATCTACTGACTGCGGCTGAGTATGCAGCCATTGCGAAATCGATGTCGTTCCCGTCGAACGCATTTATCAACGGCTCGTTCAAACCCGCGCTTTCGGGCAACACCTTTACCACCATCAACCCCGCTACGGGCGAGGTGCTTGCCGAAGTCGCCGCCTGCAACGCCGACGATGTGAATTTCGCTGTCAGCAAAGCCAAGGAGGCTTTTGACGATGGTCGCTGGCGGTCGTTGTCGCCCGGCGAGCGCAAGGGCGTCCTGTTGAAATTTGCCAAGTTGTTGGAAATCAACAGCCATGAACTGGCTGTCCTGGAAAGCCTGGACAGCGGCAAGCCGGTGCGCGAATGCCAGCTGGTGGATGTACCGGACACCATTCATACGTTGCGCTGGCATGCCGAGTTGATCGACAAGATTTACGACAACACCGCGCCCGTGGGCGGTGGCGCGCTGGCCCTGGTGGTGCGCGAGCCTATCGGCGTGGTTGGTTGCGTATTGCCCTGGAACTTCCCGCTGCTGATGCTGGCTTGGAAAATCGGCCCGGCGCTGGCTGCCGGTTGCTCAGTCATCGTCAAGCCCGCCGAGCAAACCAGCCTGACCACCTTGCGGGTCGCCGAACTGGCCTTCGAAGCGGGCGTGCCGGCCGGCGTGTTGAACATCGTCACCGGCACCGGGAAGGACGTCGGCGAGCCGATCGGCTTGCACAAGGATGTCGACATGGTGAGCTTCACCGGTTCGACAGCCACCGGCCGACGTTTTCTGCACTACGCGGCGGATTCGAACCTCAAGCGCATCGTGCTTGAGTGCGGCGGCAAGAACCCTGCGGTGGTCATGGACGATGCCGAAGACCTCGACCTGGTTGCCGAACAGGTGGTCAATGGCGCGTTCTGGAACATGGGCGAGAACTGCTCGGCGACTTCGCGCCTGCTGGTGCACGAGTCGGTGAGGGACGAGTTGCTGGAACGCATGGGCGCTTACATCCGTGAATGGAAGATGGGCGACCCGCTGGACCCGCACAATCGCGTTGGGGCGCTGGTCAGCCCGGACCACTTCGCCAAAGTGAAGTCGTACCTTGAGTACGCCACCGCCGGAAAACTTGAAGTGGCCTACGGCGGCGAAACCGAGGGCGATGCCTTCGTCGAGCCTACCGTTGTCGTCGGCGTCGATCGTGAGAGCCGGCTGTTCCAGGAAGAGATATTCGGTCCTGTGCTGTCAGTCACGACCTTCAGCTCCATCGCTGAAGCGGTGGCCCTGGCGAACGACTCGGCATACGGCCTGGCGGCGTCGGTCTACACCGGCAGCCTGCGCAAAGCGATCAAGCTGTCCCGGGAAATCCGCGCCGGTATCGTCACCGTCAATTGCTTCGGCGAAGGCGATGCCTCTACGCCGTTTGGTGGCTACAAGGAGTCCGGTTTCGGCGGTCGGGACAAATCCGTCTTCGCTCACGATCAGTACACGGAATTGAAAACCATCTGGATCGATGTATCCGATCGCTCAGTGGACGAGACCGTAAAATGAGCCGCCATTCCATCAAGCGCTTACCGGTGGATACCGGGGTTTCCGGGTGGGAAGCCATCTCGACGCGTGTCACGCCGGTACGCATGCTTGATGGCGATGTCACGGCGGACTGGCTGATCATCGGGGCTGGGTTTGCCGGTCTGTCAGCCGCTCGCCGGCTGTCCCAGCTGCGTCCCCAGGACTCCATTGTCGTGGTTGACGCCTTGGAGGTTGCCAAAGGGCCGGCCGGTCGGAACTCCGGCTTCATGATCGACGTGCCCCACAGCCTGTCATCGGGGGAGTATTCGGTGGCCGGCGAGTCCGCCACGGCGCTTGAGATCGCGCAGAACCGTTTTGCCATTGGATTCGCCGCCGAAGCGGCGCAGGAATACGGCATGACGAGCGAAACGTTCGACCCGTCGGGAAAGATCAATGCGGCGGCAACCGAACGGGGCATGAAGCTGAACCTCAACTACGCCAGGTCCCTGCAAGGCATCGGCGAGCAGTACGAACTGCTCGACGCGGCCCAGATGCGTGAGATCACCGGCTCGGATTACTACCACGGTGGGCTCCGTACGCCGGGCGCGGTGATGATTCAACCGGCGCAGTACATCAGGGACCTGGCCCAGGGCCTGGCGGATAAAATCACTCTGTTCGAGCGCTCCCCCGTGGTCGAGCTGTCCAGGCAGGGAAGCAATTGGCTGGCTCGCTCACATCGCGGGCGCGTCAGCGCGGCCAAAGTGATTCTCGCGGTCAACGGTCACGTCGAGGATTTCGGCCACTTTCAAGGGCGCCTGTTGCACGTCTTTACCTATGCGTCGATGACCGCAGCGTACTCCCATGATGAGTTCCAGCGTGAAGTCACCGGTCAGGCCCGGTGGGCATTGTTGCCTGCCGACCCGATGGGCGCGACCGTACGCAAAGTCACGGAAAACGGACTGTCGCGCATCGTCATTCGCACCCGATTCACTTATGACCCGAAGATCCAGGTCTCGCTCAAGCGAGTCGCCCAAGTGGCCCTGGAGCAACGGCATTCCCTGGACGCGCGCTTTCCCGAATTGAAATCGACACCGCTGGAGTTCAGTTGGGCTGGGCGTCTTTGCTTGAGCCGCAACAGTGCCCCGGCGTTTGGAGAGGTGGAACAAAACCTGTATTCGGCGTGCTGCGAAAACGGTCTGGGTACCGTGAAAAGCACGTTGGCAGGTGTCATGGCCGCTGAGCTGGCAACCGGGACGGACTCAAGGTTTCTCCAGACCTTCAGCCGCAGCCCTGAACCCAGCAAGCTTCCGCCCAAAATAATAACAAGCCTGGGGGTCGGCTCGGTCATTCGCTGGCAAGCCCTCAGAGCAGGTCGAGAAGGTTGACTGCCCTGTACCACAACGGCTTTCGGTTTCCGCAAGCCATCACTCTCTGTTGATATGTAGAGGAAGACCATGAAAAAAATGTGGAAGGCACTGTGCGCCATCGCAATGGTGGGCCTGATGAGCATGTCCGCCCAGGCGGAAGAAAAAAACATCACCATGGGGACATTGTCGTGGGAAGACCTGACTCCGATCACCGGCATCACCAAGAAGGCCCTGGAAAATTCCGGCTACACCGTCAAAGTCGTCGAGTTCTCTGAGTGGGGCATCGCTTATGTCGCACTGACCAAAGGGGATATCCAGGTGCTGGCGTCGCAAACCGACTATGCGGCCTATGACTATTGGAACAAGAACAAGAACCGCCTTGAAAAACTCTCGCCGGTTTCCTTCGGGCTGTATCAGGGCATCGCGGTACCCAAGTACGTTGACATCGACTCGATCGACCAGCTTAACGACAACGCCGACAAGTTCAGCAACAAGATCATCGGCATCGAACCGGGTTCGGGCCTGATGAGCGATGCCACCAATGCGGTGGGCAGCTACGGTCTCAAGCTCAAGTTGCTCGAAGGCAGTACAGCCGCGATGACTGCAGCGCTGAAATCGGCGGTGGACCGCAAGGAGTGGGTCGCCGTAACCGTCTGGGAACCGTCGTGGATGGCGCAGAAATATGACCTCAAATTCCTCAAGGATCCCAAAGGTGTGTTCCCTCCGGCACAGGGTTACTACTGGGTCGGCCACAAGGGCTTTTCCGAAAGCTACCCTCACGCTCGTGAAGTGATGGCGGGTGTCTACGTTCCCCTGGCCGACATCACCCGGATCAACACCGAGGTCAAGGATGGCAAGACCATGGATGAAGCGGTCAAGGGTTGGACCGACAGCCATGCCGAGTTGATGAAGCGCTGGGCCAATATCAAGAATTAAGACGTAAGTAGTTTGCCACTGCCGCCTTTCGTTCAATGAGAGAAGCCAGCGATACTGGCTCGATGGGTTACCAAATGACAACGGCTCAGATCGACACCAACGAAGTACTGATAGATTGCCAGTCAGTCTGGAAAATTTTCGGCACCAGGGCTCCTGCGGCAATGCAGGCTGTGGTTAGCCAGGGCCTGAGCAAGACTCAGGTCTTGCAGGATTACAGCTGCGTGGTCGGCGTCTCTGACGTCAGTCTTCAGGTTCGTCGCGCAGAAATCTTCTGCATCATGGGATTGTCCGGCAGTGGCAAATCCACGTTGATCAGGCTGCTCAACAAGCTGATCACACCCAGTGCCGGGAAGGTACTGGTCAAAGGCAAGGATCTGTCCTCATTGAGTCCTGCGCAGCTGCGTGATGTACGGGCGCGCAATATCGGAATGGTCTTTCAAAGCGTGGCTTTGTTGCCAAACCGTACGGTGCTGGAAAATACCGCCTTCGGCCTGGAAGTCCAGGGCGTCGGCAAGGCTGAGCGCTACAAGGTCGCCGAGCGTGCCTTGGCCAAGGTAGGGCTCACCGACTGGGCTTCGCGTTTTCCGAGCGAGCTTTCAGGCGGCATGCAGCAACGCGTCGGGCTCGCCCGCGCCATTACGGCGGATCCTGAAGTCATTTTGATGGACGAGCCGTTCAGTGCGCTCGATCCGCTGATCCGCCGGCAACTGCAGGATGAGTTCCGTCAGTTGACCAAGGAGCTTGGAAAGTCGGCGGTTTTCATCACCCATGACCTGGATGAAGCGATCCGCATTGGCGATCGCATCGCGATCATGAAGGACGGGGTCATCATTCAGGTCGGCACGGCGGAAGAAATCGTACTCAATCCCGCGGACGATTATGTCGCGGAGTTCGTTGCGGGAATCTCGCGCCTGCATCTGGTCAAGGCCCACTCTGTGATGACGCCGGTGGAGCCCTACCGGGCAGCGAATCCCGGCTGTGATATCTCAAGGTTGCTCAAGACCACACCCAATGCCGACATCAATGAGTTGATCGGTCTGACGATGAAGTCCGAGCGTGATGCATTGGCAGTCGTCGATGCCGGTGTGGTGGTCGGGATTATCACGCCCCGTGACTTGCTGCGGGGTGTCCAGGGTATCCCAAACGAATTCACTGAACAGCCGAGCAGCGCCATGGCGGAGATTTCGCCATGAGCACGCCCGACTTTTCCAGCCAGTTCGACTCAGCGGTAGACGCCGGGCTTGGCTGGCTTGCCGACAACGGTGAGTTTGTATTCAACGCTATGAATGCGGCGCTCGCCGGGGTCTATAAAGGCGTCCTGTGGTGCATTGCATCACCACCGTCCTACGTTATCGCGCTGCTGATCGCATTGATCGGTTGGCGCGCCGTTGGCCGGCGGTTCGCACTGCTGTCCGGGCTGGCGCTGCTGTTCTGCGCCTTCATCGGCCTGTGGGCGGAAACGGCGAGTACCCTGGCCCTGGTCATCACCGCGACGTTCCTGGCCTTACTGGTGGCGATCCCCCTGGGTGTCTTGGCGGGGCTTGTGCCGTCCATTGATCGGGTCGTCGATCCATGCCTGGACCTGGTCCAGACGATGCCGCCCTACATTTACCTGCTACCGGCCATTGCGCTGCTGGGGTATGGCCCGGCGACCGCGCTGCTGGCGACGTTCATCGTGGCGGTGCCGCCAGCGCTGCGCCTGACGTCGCTGGGTATCCGCATGACGCCCAAGGCCTTCATCGAACTGGGCGATGCCAGCGGCGTGACCGGGTGGCAGATGTTCTACAAGATCCGCCTGCCGTTCGCGCTGCCCAGCATCATGGCCGGCGTGAACCAGAGCCTGATGATGGCGTTCGGAATGGTGGTGATCGCCGGCATCGTCGGCTCCGGCGGCCTGGGCGAAGCAATCTATGGTGCGGTTCGCACGCTGGACATTGCCCGATCCATCAATGCAGCCATCGCCATTGTGATCCTGACCATGATTCTGGACCGACTGGCGCAAAGCGCCGTTCGACCTACCAACGGAGAGCAATCATGAATTTTTCTCCTGGTGCTTTCCTGGCGCCTGCCGTCGATTGGCTCAACGCCAATTTCCATGGATTGTTCGTCATCATCAGCAAGGCCATCGAAACGATCCTGGGCGCAGTGGAGGGCGTATTGCTTGCTCCCCACCCCTATATCCTCATTGGCTTGGTGGTGATCGCCGCAGTGGTTTTCGCCAACAAAAAAGTGGCGGCCTATGCCGCTGCAATGCTGGCTTTCTGTTTGTTCTCGGGACTCTGGAGCGCCTCCATGCAGACCATCGCCCTGGTCGCGGTGGCGGTGCTCATCTCGGTTGCCGTTGCGTTCCCGCTGGGGGTCCTGGCGGCGCGGGTGAAGCGTGTCGATGCAGCGCTGCTACCGGTGCTGAACATCATGCAAACAGTTCCGCCCTGGGTTTACCTGATTCCGGCGGTGATGTTGTTCAGCCTGGGGCGCGTGCCGGCAATCATCGCCACGATTGTCTACGGCATCCCTCCGATGCTCCGGTTGACCACGCTGGCGTTCAAACAATTGCCCAAGGATCTCTTGGAGCTCGGACAGGCTTCAGGCGCATCGCCGCGAGACATCCTGTTCAAGATCGAATTGCCGACGGCTGCGCCGACTCTATTGGTGGGCCTCAACCAGTGCATCCTGCTTTCGCTGGCGATGGTGGTGCTGGCGGGGCTCGTGGGTGCCGGTGGACTGGGTGCCGAGGTGACACGGGGGCTCACCCGAATGGAAATGGGGCTGGGCTTGCGCGCAGGCCTGGCGATTGTCGCTGTGGCGTTGCTGCTGGATCGGTTGTCGCGGGGCGCCTTGCAGCGCCATTCTCCTCGTGAACTGGGTTGAACGGGGCCGGCCATGAGACGCAGTTTTTTCTGTATAGATGCCCATGCATGCGGTAACCCGGTTCGGGTCGTGGCGGGGGGCGGTCCTTTGCTGCCCTCGGTTTCCATGGCCGAGCGGCGTGAAATTTTCGTTCGCGACCATGACTGGATTCGCACGGCGCTGATGTTCGAGCCGCGGGGGCATGACGTCATGTCCGGGGTGATCCTTTACCCTCCGTTGCGCGAGGACTGTGACGTCGGTGCACTGTTTATCGAAGTCAGCGGCTGCCTTCCGATGTGCGGCGCAGGCACTCTTGGATTCAGTACCGTGGTGATCGAGGAGGGACTGGTCACGCCCCGCGAGCCGGGCAAACTGGCGGTTGAGACGCCCGCCGGTCGTGTGGTTGTCGAATACACCATGCAGGGCGAGTCAGTGGAGTCCGTGCGCTTGTTCAATGTGCCCAGTTACCTGCACAGCTGCGATGTGCAGGTCGACGTGCCAGGCGTTGGCGCCTTCACGGTGGACATCGCCTATGGCGGTAATTTTTATGCGGTGGTGGAGCCGCAGGCATCCTGGGCCGGACTCGAGGGGCAAACCACGGCAGAGATCATTGCCTTGAGCCAGAAACTTCGCGCGGCACTGGCGAACGTGAGCCATCCGGTTCATCCGGAAAATGATCGAATCAGTGGCGTGCATCACGTCATCTGGTGCGACAAGCCGAAGAACAAAAGCGCCCATGGTCGTTGCGCGGTGTTCTATGGAGACAAGGGCATCGACCGTTCCCCGGGCGGAACCGGGACCTCGGCGAGAATGGCCCAGTTGTTCGGCAAAGGGCGCCTGCAGGTCGGCGAGATCTACCGCCACGAGAGCCTCATCGGTACGATTTTCGAAGGCAAGGTCGAGGCGGCGGTGACGGTCGCCAGTTTCCAGGGCATTCACCCCAGCGTGGGCGGCTGGGCGGAAATCATCGGGCACAACACCATTTTCGTCGACGATAAAGATCCGCTCGCCCACGGTTTCCAGTTGGCTTGAGCGAGACGGGGCAGGGTGTGAATACAAGACGTCAGTTCAGTGGAGTGATGCAAGGTAAGAACCTGCGTTTCCTGCAAGAGAACAAAGCGGTACCTGCGCGGCAAACTCGCGCAGGCTTTTTGCTGCTGGAACATTTTTCGTTGCCTGCATTCACGCAGGTCCTGGACACCCTCGTCACCGCGAACCTGCTGCGTCCAGGGCTTTTTTCGACCACCACCTTCGGCCTGGACAGCGCAGAGATCGTCAGTGACCTGGGGTTGGTGATCCGGCCCGATGCGGTGTTGGCCCAAGACGCACTGAAGGGGCTGGACCTGTTGGTGATCTGTGGTGGCTATCGCACCGAACTGAAGGTGGATGCTGACCTGATCGGGTTGCTGCGAGGCGCCGCAGCGCGTGGTATCAGCCTGGCGGGTATATGGAACGGTTCGTGGTTCCTGGGCGTCGCCGGGTTGCTCGACGGTTACCGGTGTGCCATTCACCCCGAGCATCGACCCGCGCTGGCGGAACTCTCCAAAGCGACACAGGTGACCAGCGAGGCGCTGGTGATCGACAACGACCGACTCACGGCGTCGAGTCCGGCGGGTGCTTTCCAGATGGCGCTGAACTGGATCGGCGGGCTGCATGGCAAGGCGCTGGTGGAGGGCATTGAGGACATTCTGTCGTTCGAGGAATCGCGCTACCGACGCATCAAGGTTTCCCCATTGGTTAGCGTCAGCGCGCCGTTGCGCGAGGTCATCTCGCTCATGGAAGCGAACCTGGAGGAGCCGCTGGAGATCGATGAGCTGGCGCTCTTTGTCGGGCGCTCCCGGCGTCAGCTGGAGCGGCTGTTCAAAGAACAGTTGGGTACGCCGCCCCAGCGTTACTACCTGGAGCTGCGGATCACCGAAGCGCGGCGACTGCTCCAGCATACCGAGCTGTCCCAGACCGAGGTCCTGGTGGCGTGCGGGTTCGTTTCCCCCAGTCATTTCAGCAAGTGCTATAGCTCGTATTTTGGCTACCGTCCCTCGAAGGAGCGACGGCGGGTCAGGTGATCCGGCCTGCAAGCGCGGCGGTCATCCAGGGGCGGCTGATCGCTGGGGCAGCCCTCTTCGATGTTCATTCAGAGCTGCACCCGTCGAAGTCGCCCGCTCAGTGGCACGATCCCATTGTGCCGCGTGGGCAGCAGCCTTGCGGTCAGTCCCATGCCTTCGCTGACCAGCACGGCGTTTTGCACTACGCACAGGTTGGAGGGCGTATCCAGGTCGCGGGCGAGCACGCTGACCTGGCCCGTTTGCAGGTTGCAGCTCAGCAGCCGCCCGCTGAACCGGGTGAAACCGCCGTGCCGTGGTTCGCCGTCCCAGTCCGGGAGCAGGGGTTGTTGCAGACGGTTGCAGAGTTCCAGTACCAGCAGATTGTCCGTCGGACACAGCGCCAGCCCGGTGGGCAGTTGCAGGCCGCTGATGAGCACCTCGATCTGCCTGCTGGCGGGGTCGACCCGGATGACCTGGCCGGCCTTGTCGGCAAAGTCGATGCCCTTGCGGCTTGGGTCACCTCGCAGTTCACCGGAGAACAGGCTGATCAGTACCGCGTCCGTCGCCGGTTCGTACACCAGGGTCACCGGCACGGCTTCCTGGCCCTGGGCCAGTTCCGGTAATTGGACCAGTACCCGTTCGTCCTGGCCGTCGATGAACTCCACCAGTTGATTGGTATCGGGTTTGACCGCCAGCCAACTGCCGCGGCCCGGGTGGTAGCACAGCGCGTTCAGATTGCCTCGGCTGTGGAACACCGGTTCGGGCGGTGTGTATTGCAGGTCGAGCAGTTTGGAGCCTTCGACGTAGTCGGTCTGGCTGACCAGGCAGCGTCCGTTACCGAAGGCGATGTCCGACAGCCCCATGATTTCATCGCGCAGCATGCGGGCCTGCATGTTCATCGCACGGAAACCATCGGCCAGGGTTACCCGCGGCAGATAGGCGCCGGGTGTACGCGGGTCGGGTTGGAATCGACTGATCCGGCCGCTGAAAGTCTGGTCCGGCAGGCCGGAACCCGCTTCAACCAACAACAGGCTGCCATCGGCTTGCACGCAGACGCCGCGGGGATTCAGCAGGCCTTCGGCGATGATGGAGCTGGGGCGCAGGGTTTCGCTGGGGTGTGCGGGGATCTGGATGGGCATGAGGGTTCTCCATGGCTATCTGTAATGTACCCGTGGCGAGGGCGCTTGCTGTGGCGAGGGAGCTTGCTCCCGCTGGGCTACGAAGTAGCCCCAAAAATACTGGGAGCGCTTCGCACTGGAGCGCCAGCCCGGTCCAGCGGGAGCAAGCTCCCTCGCCACAGTGAATCGGGCAATGCTTATTGCTACTTCGGCGGCTGCCACGGTTCACCGGTCAGATAGGCCCGCAGCAGCGCCCGCTGGCAGGGCGACATCGAGCGCACCACCGGCATGAACAGCGTGGTGCCTTTGTAGGCATCCGAGGTGCGGGCGAGGATCGGGTTCTTCGCGCCCATGATCGCGTCGGGTTGATTCAACGGGATGTAGCGCGACATGGCGGGAAACGCCAGATAGTGAAAACGCAGGACGTTCGGGTACATCAATTGCCAGGTGATGGTGGTGCCCGCGGGAATGCCGAAGTCGGTCTGGGCATATTTGCGAAAACTGGTGAAATACGCGCTGCTCTTCAGGCCGTTGGCAGTAAAGGTCAGGGCGACGAAACCGGCCTGGGCGGCGCTGCCGGGTTTGAGGGTTACGGGCACGCTGATGGAAAGCTGACCGGCATCGACCGTGAATGAGCGGGGGAAGTCGAGGAAGTCCCTATACTTGGGCTGTATGTACGCGGCCGGCGGTGCGGCGTGCAGGCCAATTTCCGTGGTTGTTGGTACCGGGCCGCCCAGATAGCGCACCTGTAGGCTGATCGAAAGGCCGTCGGGATGGTCGTCCAGGTAGACGTTGCGCTGGTCGGCATAGATCCGGTAGGTGGATTCGGTGACTTGCAGCGTGGTGCCGGCAACCGTGTTGGGCGCATTGATCGTCAGGGCGTTGGTGCGCACCGCCTGCTGTTGGGCGTAGGTCATGGGCAGGTCGACGATGCCGCCATACACGTAGTAGTCCGCCAGCCAGAGGCTGGTCGGTTGCAGGGTCGCCAGGGTGGTCGTGCCGGCGCTGAACGTGACCGCGCCGTAGTTCGCGTTGGGGCCGATGGGGCTGGTGATGTCGTCCCGCACGGCCCTGAAGGTTTCCTTGGGAATGACGTTCACCATGTCGATGCTCAGGTAGCCGTTGGTGGCGCCCAGTTCGGCGTAGCCGGCATTTTTCGTGCTCTGGTTGACCAGTTGCCGGCCTGGCTGGCAGTTCAGCGGTTCATTGGCGAAGGCCGGGGCCAGGGTGCCGATGACCCGACCGATGCTCGGGTTCGGGGTGTATCGGCCGGCGGCGTAGTCAGCGTCCAGTTGTTCGGTGGTCATCGTCGGGCACATTTCGAACATCACGAAACGCAGGACGATGCCGGTCGCACCCGGTGCCTGGATAATCGAACGCAGGCCGGCACTGTTCTGATTCCAGCTGACGATGCTGCTCAGGGGAAAGGTCAGCTGGAAGGTGCCGCTGGCGTGGAAGGAGCCTGGCGCATCCATCTGCTGCGGCAGCAGCACGCGTCCCGCCACGTCGAAACTGCTGCACACGGTGTTGCTGCGGATCAGTAGCTGGATGTCGCTGTTGCCACCGATTTGCAGGCCGCCGACGAAGATCTGGGTCGTGGTCGACGAGCTGGGGTCCAGGTCCACCATCATCGGTCCGGAAACCGGCCCCTGACCGGTCACCGGGTCCACTGAACCGAGCAGGTAGACCGGCTGGCCGATCAGGTCGCCCGTGGTGCTCAGGCTGCCCGGTACGCCCTGGGAGCTGATCAGGGCGTTCTGCATGTCCACCACATGCTGGCCGTAGTGATTCCAGCCGCCGGCGGTGTAGTAGGTGCCGTTGGGGGCGTTGATCATGTCGTTGAGCTGGTCGTCGCTAAAGGACTGCGCGCCGGGGGCCAGGGTCGAGGTGGTCAGGTCGAAGATCGGCCAGTTCGGGTTGCCGTCGTACGGAATGGTGGGAGAGTTGTTCGGCAGGCTGACGTCGGTGCGGATGCCGCCCCAGAAATTCAGTCGGGGTCCGTTGAGGATGCTCATGATCTATTCCTCGTCCTTGATGGGTTTGGCGACAGGTGCGTTGGCAAATTTGAACAGATAGGAAAAGTCGGCCTTGTAGGGGCTCTTGACCGGTGTCGCCATGGAGTGGCAATTCATGCAGCTGCTGTTGGGCTGGATGTAGCTCTCCATGGTTACGTTGGCCGAGAGCGCGGGTGTCGGCTGGCCCAGCGGGTTGCTGGGGTTGTCCGGCATCAGTGGCCGTTGGGTGGTGATGAGCTGGTAGTACTTGAGCACGCTTTTTTGCAGGTCCGGATTGGCCTGGTAGTTGGCATTGACGCTGTTGGTCACCTCGGCAATCGGCGTGACCCGGTTCAACGGGTTCGGGGTCTGGAACGTGGTGCCGGGATTGGGCACGCAAGTCAGGTGGCCACCCTGGCTCTGCCAGTCGCAGGGAGACTGGTTGAGGCTCGCAGCGGGTGCGGCGGGGTTGAAGTAGGAATAGGCCACGCCGGGTGTCGGCTGGTCGACCCACTGATCGTGCTCCCGCGCCTTGGGCGGCACGTTGTCGATCTGCTCGAAGGTCGACCAGATCCACTGCGGATAGCCGTTCATCTTGGTGATGATGTGCAGGCCCACCAGGCCCAGGTAGGCCTCGGTGACGCCGTTGCGCTGACCCTGGTCGTCGAACGTGGCGACGCGGGCAAACTGGGTCAGATAGCGGCTGGCGTTGTCGCTGGGGGTGAGGATGCGCCAGCTCGACTTGACCTCGATGACCCCGTTGGGAAAGTTGATATTGTTGGCCTTGGACACCACATCGGCGTTGTAGAACTGGTTGTTGACGATGTAGTCGTAGGACGTTTCGTTGGCGGAAATGTCGTAGTAGGTCGGGTTGCCCGCCTGGTCGATCAGCCAGCCGCCGACCGCCTGGTCCACGGCATTCACTAGGTTGCTGTTCTTCAGCGCCGCGATGTTGATGATGCCCAGGCTCTTGGCCAGTTGCGGGGTGTTCCATGGACCGGGATTGGCGCCGTGGGGCAGGAAGATTTCCTCCACGGTCTTGTAGGTCTGCCAGACCGTGTAGCCCGGGTCGCCGGGCTGTTTGCTGCAATTGGGGTCACCACGCTGGCCGTCCTGCGCCGGCCAGTTCAGGGCGATGAACAGCTGCCAGCTGAATTGATCGAACAGGTCCTGGCTGGCGTTGGCGGCGGGTGCCGTGGTGGGGGGCTGGCAATTGAGGGTGGTGGTCGTGTTCAGCTTGGCCTGTGGGGAGGGGGCCAGGGCGAACGCCGGCAGGCTGATTGCACCCAGTAGCAGCGCGGTGAAACGAAGAGAAGTGTTCATGTCGATCCCTCGTCTTGATTCGATTCTGTGGCGAGGGAGCTTGCTGTGGCGAGGGAGCTTGCTCCCGCTGGACCGGGCTGGCGCTCCAGTGCGAAGCGCTCCCAGTATTTTGGGGCTACTTCGTAGCCCAGCGGGAGCAAGCTCCCTCGCCACACAGCAAGCCTCAGTAAGCTTTCCCACCACAGGTCTGCTTCAGTTCAACGCATCTGCGCTCAGGGTTTGCGCTGCATGAGTTTGTTCCACTGCGCCTTTTGCCCATTGCTCTGGGAAGCCGGTGGCTCGAACAGCTGGCAGGGCGGTGGATTGGATGGGCACATCGCGGCCACCTGGGCCCAGGTCTGGGCCGGGTCTGGTTTGGCGATGCGGAAGTTGGTGTAGTTCTGGCTGACGATGGGCGCGTTGGCGACGCTCGTATCACCGGAGAAATAGAACGACTGCGGCTGCCGGTAAGGCGGTTGCCCGGTCATTTTCTTGTAGAAGGCGTAGCCGAACAGGATCGGCCCTTGCGGTGAGTCCAGGTCCAGGGCGTAGGCCTGCACGCTGCCGTCGAGGTTCTTGCTGCGCTCGGCGCTGTAGGGCAGGTGTTGGATGAAGTCCTGCCGGGGCGAGTGGTTCATCGGCGAAAACATGCAGCAGGCCGGCATGTCCTTGGGGCGATCCTGCGGATAGGTCAGGAAGTACGCCTTGTTGCCCAGCGACACGAACGAGCAGGTGTAGTTATTGTTCTTGATCGGGAAGATCGGCAGGCAGTATTTCTCGTAGTGCTCCATCATCGCGCCGAAACCGTCGCCATCGGCCGGAATGTAGGTGGTGTCGTAGTAGCTGCTGCCGCGGGATACGGTGTAGTCCGCCGGGGTGAGAGTGCTGGGCGGATTGCTGTAGGGCGGCGGGTTTTTCTCGTAGTTGCGCATCACCCGGTACATCGTCCAGTCGCTGATCCAGAATGCCGGGAAGAACGGATCGGAAGGATCGCCCGGCGCGCGTTTGGCGATGCAATTGCCGTTCTTTTCGTTGCAGCCCTCGGTGTTGTGTACGCCCATGGTGAAGTACACGGCGCCGCTGTCCTGTTGGGCGAACAGCGGCGGGCTCAGCAGCAGGATCAACAGCAACAGCCGGTTCAAGATGGTTTTCATAGGACACCTCCTGTGAAGTGCCGGGTAGCGGACGCGCCACCCGGTCATCCTGCGTGAAACGTCATAGGTTGTTGTAATCGCTCATCGAGAGCGGCTTGGGCGGAAAGTTGAGCTTCACCAGACGCTTGGCCCACAGCTCCAATATGGCGCGGCGGCTTTGCGACAGGTCACGGGTGATGGGCATCGCGAGGGTGCTTTCCTCCTGGTTCGGCTTGCTGATCAACAGGATCAACTGGTCGACGGCGCCCTCCACGCGCGTGCGGGAGTCGAGCGGCATGTACTTGTTCATGATGGGGTAGAGGTAATAGAAGGTCTGCAGGACTTTCGGAAAGATGAACGTGTTCCATATCTTCTCCGGGGCGTCCGTAGAAGCGCACATGCCGTTCCAGGTGTCGACGAATTCCTGTTGCAACGGCATGTCGAGGGGCAGCACCCGTATTGGCGCGAGGAAATCGACGAAGGCCTGGGTGAGTGGAAAGCTGAAGGGAATGACCGGTTTCTTGCCATTCTCCTGCACGAAGAAGCGCAAGGTAGGGAAGCCCGGCGCCACAGCCCGGCAGCCTACCTGGGCGATACCTTGGGCGTTGGTGGTGATAATGGCGTAGGAATAACTGACGCTGGCGTTATTGTCCTGCAGTGTACCGGTGCCAGTCTGGGGTTTTTCGAAGGCCAGGCAGGGGCGCAGGTCGACGGCGACCGGTGTACCGGAAACGTTGAGAAAGTTCCGATAAGCAATCGGATTGCCCACGGGTTGGGGCGCGTCCTGCAGGTCGGTCAGCCCGCGCCCGCTACCGGTGCTGCGATAGAGTGCGACCGGGGGCGCGTCAGTGAACTGCGGCAGACAGGCGGTATTCTTGGTGCGGTCCGGCGGGTTGTCGTAGAACAGCGTGAAGTCGGCCGCGTTACTGAATGCCAGGTAATAGTTGCTGGTGGTCACCATGTAGGGATTGTTGTACTCCGCCACATACAACGTGGTGTTGGCGGCCGGCTGACCATTTTTCTGCACCATGATGCTCAGCGTCTTGCGGTCACCGACGTCGATGAAGCTGCCGCTCTCGATCACTTCGGCGGTCCACAGTTGCTGTCCGGCGGCCATTATCGAAGGCGTCGGGGCCGGGTTGCGCTGTTGCAGCAGCAGAGGACCGGACTGCAGTATTGCCTTGGTCTCGGCGCTGAGCGTGAGGTCGAGGATGCCCGAACGTTTTTCAAAGGCCGATTGCTGGTATTGCTCGAAGCCGAAGCCGGCCGCTGCGGTGAATTGCCCGTCCTTGCGGACTCCCAGCAAGTAGCCGCCGGAATTGAATTTCTCTGGAACGAGAATCTCGGCCTTCGGGTCCACGGGATAGCATGGGAACGTGTTGCTCAGGTCCAGCGACAGGACGTTGCCGGTGAACTGCGCCGAGATCACGCCCAACTGCGCTTTTTGCTTATCCTGCCCCGGTTGGACCATCGATACGGGCTGGTTGGGTACCAGGCGCAGCCCGGCGGGGGCGGTGGGGTATTCGTTGGCGAACCACAGCCCCAGGACTGCCGAGGTGCGGCTGTAGGCGGGGTTGAAGAAAATCTCGTTGACGTTTCTCAAGCCCTTGTTGTACAGGTCACGCACATGCGCCATCACTAGCGGGTCGTTGGAACGGGTGTTCAGGTTCTGCGGGTAATCGTTGAATATGCCGTTCTTGTCGTAGCAGGTCAGGTAGGCCGAAAACCGGAACATCAGGCCCTGCGCCCCTTGCTGCTCCATCTGCCGCTTCAGGTTGGTCAACAGGGCCGAGTTTCCGGTCACCCATTCCAGGTTCTCCTTGGGGAAGCAGGTCTGCCAGGTGGTGCTGACGTTCACCAGGCCACCCAGGGCTCCCCAACTGAAATTCAGGAAACGGTCCATCATCCGGTACTTGCGGTTGAGGGTCAGGCTGCAGGACGTATTCCCCAGCACCAGTTTGTCGAAATACAAGGCAGTGAACGTGTTCTGCCATGGGCTGATATCCACGAAGCGCGCCGCAGTGGGGGCGGAGCTGCCCAGGGGGCTGCCGAGCAATTGGTAGGGTGTGCCGACCAGCGGATCATGATCGATGTAGGTATTGGCCTGCAGTTCGCCGCCGATGACGGTCGACGTGGTTTTCCCGTAGTTCACCAGGCCGCAACCGTTGTCGCCGAACAGATCCCATTCGGCGGGCATGTACGGGTCATGGTTCGGATCGACATTGCCTGGCACCTGCTGCACATAGGTCGGCATGTGAGCCATGTACTGGGTGGAGACGGTCCATGGCATCAGTCTGTCGGGGGCGTTGTGCTGGTCGATGCCGAAGTGCTTCACGAACGGCCAGTTGATGTCCATCTTCACCGCGTCATAGAGCGGGAACTTGTCGTTGTTATTGGCCGTTGGCGGGTTCCAGAACATCTCGCCGTTGAGGTAGATGCGGGGGAAATTCAGTACGCTCATGTCGTGCTCTCCTTAGCGTTTCCACTGGGCGCGTTTGAGCGACCAGACAAAATCCAGTTTGTTGTAGCCGGTGAAGTCCTTCTCCGGCAGCGGCGTGGTGGGGTAGGTGAGACCGCCTTGGGTCGGGATGGCGAAATTGAAATAGCCGTCTTTCTTCGAGTAGGCGGCGGTGCCGTGGCAGGCCAGACAGGACGATGTGTCCTGGAACGCCGATTCCAGCTGCGAGTTCGCCAGGACCTGGGTAATGGGCTGGTATTCCACCCCGATCAACTCGTACTTCGAGAGCCCTGGGTTACTGGCCTGGAATTGTGTATTGACCGGTATGGCTGCCGATGTCGGCCCGGTTGTGTTTTTCATCGGCTTGGGCGGATGGCCCTTGGTCACGGTGTACTTGGAGTTGTTGACGTTTTCGAAGGTGGTCCAGACCCAGCTGGGGGTCAGCTTGTTGACCACGTGCAAGCCGCTCAACGCCGCGTAGCCGACCCTGTACCCGGTGCCCACCGGGTAATAGGCCTGGGCGATGTAGTAGCCGTCGCTTTCCAGCCTCTTCTTGTAGGCCATGTCCGCGCCGATCCACAGCCAGGCGGCTTTCACTTCCCAGGCCGTGGACGGAAAGTTCAGGTTGCTCGTCAGGGCGTCCTGACCGTTCATGTTGTAGACGTTGTTCTTCAGAATGTAGTTGTAAGTGTCCTGGGACATCAGCAATTGGAAGCGCACGACGTGGCCTTGTTGCGTCTCAGGTACGGCGTCGCCGCCCATTTCCAGGGTCAGGCCGTCGACCTGCTGGACAGCGTTGAGGTCGTGCAGGACGCGGTTGGGGTTCAGTCCCAGTAAGCTGGCTTGCCTGAGCACTTCGCTCGGTGGTGCCGTGCGGCTGTCGTAGGAACCGGGGTTGGCGCCGTTGGCCAGATAGACCTGGTCGGAAGGCTTGAATAACTCCCACTGCCGGTTGTAGCCCCCGGTGCCGGACTGGTTCAGGCAAACGAACCAATTCCAGGCCATGGTCTCGGGACTGTTTTTGAACGCGGCCAGGGTCTGGTCGGCGTTCGTTCCAAATTGCAGGAAGTTGTTGCAACTGAAGTCGTTGGTGTCCTGTGCCTGGGCCAAACCGGCCACGGCACTGAGAACAGTTAGGGAAATGGCTCGCCGCATGGAAGCTCCTTGGCATTGGCCGTGTCGGTATGAGGGCGCCCCAGGAAGTGTTCCAGGAGCAGTTGTTTCACCGCCGTGGCCGCAAGCTGCTGGGGCAATGGCAGATCACAATTGGTAATGAGCAGCGGGCCGGTTTGCGCGCTGGTGGGCAGGCGACCGTGACTGCCGCGGATCAATCCGGTGTCCAGCGGAATCAGGTCCATGTAGTAGCGAAAGCCGAGTTTTTTCTGCAACAGGCGGCGCGCCACCTTCAGCCTGGGAAACCGAATGGCCGGATCGATGAACAGCTCCAGCGGGTCGTAGCCGGGCTTGCGGTGGATGTCCACGGTGCGGGCAAAGTCGGGGGCCTTGCGGTCGTCGAGCCAGTAGTAGTAATCGAACCAGTAGCCCGGCGCCGCGACAGCCACCAGTTCACCGCTGCGCGGGTGATCCAGCTGCCAGGCCCGTTGCTCGGCTTTATCGAGCACCTGCTCGATGCCCGGTTGGCGCTCCAGCAGTGCCTTGACCCGCGCAATGTCTCGCGCTTGTCGCACGTAGACGTGGGCGATCTGGTGATCGGCCACGGCAAAGGCCGCGCTGGCGCCGGGGTCGAGCAATTCCCAGCTCAAGGATTGGCGCACCTGCAACCAGCCTTCCGAGCGCAGCAGACGGTTGATGGACACCGATTGTTCGACGGCTTCGATGCCGTATTCGGACAGCAGCATCACCCCCGCGCCTTGTGTCTGGGCGAAGTCCAGCAGGCGGCCCACCTCAGTGTCGATGGCCCGTACCTCATCGGCTATCGACGGATGATCGGGGCCCAGGCGTTGCAGGCTGTAGTCCAGGTGGGGCAGGTAGATCAATTGCAAGTCGGGCCGGTTGATTTGGAATTCGGCGATGGCGCAATCGACGATCCAGCGGCTCGATGCGATGCCGGCCGCCGGGCCCCAGAAGCTCGGGAACGGGAACTCGCCAATCTGCTGCTCGATGCGCCCGTGCAAGTCTGCCGGTGCCGAATACAGGCCGAACATCTTGCGGCCATCGGCCGGGTAGTGCGGGCGTGGGGTGATGGCGGCGTCCACGTCCGCATACATGTTGTACCACCAGAACAACTGACTGCAGCGAAACCCCGGTAACTGGCGCTTGAGGGTGTGCCAAACCTTTTCGCCCTGGATCAACGCGTTGGGTTGCAGCCAGAAACGCACTTCGGCCTGCTCGCGAAAGTACCAGCCATTGCCGACGATGCCGTGTTCCGCCGGCGCCGCCCCGGTGAGGATCGAGGCCTGCACCGTTGAGGTGACTGCCGGGAATACCGGTTGCAGGTGGGCCATTTTCGCCGTCTTCAACAGGGCATTGATGTGGGGCGTTGCCGCGCCCAGCAGCGCCTGCGTCAGCCCCACCACATTGATCAGCAACAGCGGCTGACGCGGGCGCTCAGTGTGCATTGGCATACGCCTCTCGCACTTGTTGCAGCAATCCCCGAAGGCGCAATTGCTCTTCGACCCAGCGCAGTTCTTTAGCGATTCCCTCGATTTGCGCCCAGGCGGTGGTGGGGCGCAACGCGCTTGGCAGGACGCCCCAGCTATAGGTCTCGACTTCCAGGACCGAACGGAAGTCGTCATGGTCTGCCAGGAAGTCGAAGGTCTGCGCCAGAGCAATCTGGCTGCCACTGAGCTCCGGCAGCAGCAACAGCTCACTGAACAGCGGTATGTGGAAATGAATCCGCAGTTCGGCGCGCAGTTGCGGGTTATCTGCGTACGCGGCCAAGGCGGCGGGTAGGTCCGCCCAGGCTTGCGAATCCTGGGCTTTGACTTGATGCAGGTAGGTCGTTTCGGCAAATTCGCCCAGCGTGTCGAGCACGTGTCGGCGCCGCTCGTTTTCTTCGGGCAGGCGACAGATCAGGGCGTTGGACAGCTGGATCTTGCCGACCGGCACCCGGGCCTGACGCAGCCGGGCCAGGGACTGATAGCAGTCTTCGAAGACCACGGCCTGATGACACACGTCAAAACACAGTGCCAGGTAATCATGGTGCGGGTCCGTGGCTTGCAGGTGCTGGAAGAAAGCAATGGCTTGGTCGGTGCTTTCCAGCACACAGTCCGGCTCCATTTCCAGACAGAACACGATCTTCTTGCCGGTTTCCTGATGCAACCTGGCAAGCGATGCCGTGAGCTGGCGCAACTGATGTTCGGCATGTTGCTGCAAGACCGCGCTCCAGTGGGCGGCGTAGCCCAGCGGCACACTGGAAATCACCCCGTGCTGACAGTCGGGCGGCAGCGCGTGTGCCAGGATCCGTGCCAGATTCAAGCTGTACACCAGCCGTTTCGGGTCGGCCCAACTGGGCAGGTAAACTTCGGCTTTCACTGCGCCCTGGTGAAACTGGCCGTAGGGAAAGCCGTTGAGCGATGTCAGGCGCAGCCCGCTGCGGTGCAGCAGGTCGATAAAATCCAGGCGCGCCGAGGTCTGTTGCAGTTCGGCGGCTGCGAGGGCGCTGATCCACAGGCCGCTGTCCTGTGCGTCGAGCCCGCGCAGCGTGCGCACGCCCTGGAAATGCTGTTCGATGGATGAGCGCAGCCCGGCCAGGTCACGGGTCGGGTGCACATTGCTGCAATAGCCGACCTGCCCGGCCTGCCAACCCGTGAAGGCCGTCATTTGATCACCGGTTCCTGACCACGCAGGGCGGAGTTGTCCTGCCACTGGCGACGTTGATCGATGGGCAGCGGCGTGCTGACCAGGGTCTTGTCCAACTGGCCGCTCTGGGCGAAGAAGTCCACCGGGTTATGGAACAGCACCTGTTCGACCTGGGCCTCACTGAAGCCGGCCGCCAGCATTGCCTGGCCGGTCTTGGGCACCTTGAGCGGGTCGCTGATGCCCCAATCGGCGGCGCTGTTGACCACCATTTTTTCCGTGCCGTACTGCTGGAGCAGCGCGACCATGCGCTGTTCCGACATCTTGGTGTTGGGGTAGATCGAATGACCGCGCCAGCAGTCGGTGTCCAGCACCAGCGGCAGGGTCAGTTCGTTGAGGTGGTCGATGATCACCATGTGTTCGGCGATGCCCACTTCGCGGATCACTGCCAGGGTTCGCCTGGTGCCGCCGATTTTGTCGCGGTGCGGCGTATGGACCAGCACCGGCAGGTTGAATTGTCGGGCGAGGTCCAGCTGGGCGGCCAGGAAGCGATCTTCTTCGGGGGTGATGTCGTCATAGCCGATCTCGCCCACCGCCACCACGCCGTCCTTGACCAGGTAGCGCGGCAGGATTTGCAGCACTTCATCGGCGATCGACAGGTCATTGGCTTCCTTGGGGTTGAGGCCGATGGTGCAGAAATGATGGATGCCGAACATGCTGGCGCGAAACCGTTCCCAGCCCAGCAGGGTGTCGAAGTAGTCGATGAAACTGCCGACACTGGTCCTGGCCTGGCCCTGCCAGAAGGCCGGCTCGATGACCCCGGTGATGCCGGCGGCGGCCATGTTCTGGTAGTCATCGGTGGTGCGGCTGACCATATGAATGTGTGGGTCGAAGTACTTGGGCATGGTGCGTCCTCGTCAGGAAAACAGGAATCGTTGAAGCGTCGGTTCGCTAGGTGCCGGTCAGATAGTCACGCCACTGCGGTGGCAAGCGCTGCTGCTGGCTCAGGCCGACCAGACGCTGGTGCTGCGCCGGGCTGAGCAGGTGGAAGGCAATCGCCAGGGGCAGCCCGGCAGACACGGTTCGTTCGGCTGCCAGCTGCTCGGCCAACAGGTCGAGGGCCAACTGGTTGAGGGTGACGCCCTGGCGTTGCGCAAGGCCGCGCAGGCGGCCTATATCCAGGCCCATGCCCAGTGCCTTGAGCACCAATTGGTGAAAGGCCCGTTCGTCGTAGTGACGCGAGGGGTAGAGGGTGTCCAGGGCGAGGGCGGCGAACACTTGGCTGTTGCTGGTGCGTCCGGCTTGCAGCGCAAGGTCCAGGCACAGCCCCTGGCTATCGAACCAGTCGAGGGCTTTGAGCAGGGCGATCTTCTCCTGATCGTCACCCCACAGGAACAGCTGGCGCAGCATGGGCAATTGCCCGGTTGCCGGTTGCTGTTCCAGCGCCTGGGCCAGCAGCAATGCCCGCGCCAGTTGGACGCTGCTCCAGCCCGCATTCATGGGCAATGGGTACTCCTGGAGGTTGCGCTTGCACTGGCTGCTCAACAGCGCCGCGGTCGTTGCGTCCGGGCTTCGGGCCAGTTGGTCCTGCGCCTGGATCCACCATTGCAGCTCGCTGTCATCGAGTTGCTGGAGCAACGTCCGGCGCTGTTCGGCGAGGCAGTCGTGGCGCATGTCGAGGGCCGTCGATGACGGTACGGCGTTGTCGGTGTTCATGTCGGTTTGATCCAGCGCTGGAAGTGGGGGAGCAGGAAAAACACCAGGACACATGACAGGCTGCCCAGCGGCTGGTTGGCGACCGCCAGCACCAGGGCATCGAACAGCGGTAGCGCGGCCAGTCCGGCGCCGATGAAGGCCCGTACCTTGCGCTGCCGGGGGTTCGCCAGATGGCGCCAGTAGTGCCAGCCCAACCAACCGAGCCAGAGCAGCAGCACCGGCCAGAACCAGACGTTGTCGCTGTGGATCGCCAGGGTTAGCGGGCTGAGCATCAGCACCAGTGGCAGGCGGCTGAGTAATTGGTTGCGGTGCTCCTGGCGGGCCAGGTAGGTCAGGCCGCTGATGTAGACACCCAGCAAAATCGCACACAGCCAGATCTGCTCCGGCGGCACCGCCAGGCTGGCCGCCGCCGTGAGATAGAGCGCCGAGCGGCAGGCGCCCATCAACCAGACGCTGTGGGCGTATTTTTTGTGCAGCAGGTTGTAGCCCAGGATGCAGCCCACCAGCAGCGTGGCGCTGCCCAGCAACCAGTGCGGTTGATCGATCAGTTGGCTCAGGCCCAGCACGGCGGCACCGGCCAATGCCAACAGCAACGCGGTGGCGATTGCAACCTGCTGACGACTGACCAGGCCCAGGGTGATGGGGCGTGGGTTGTCGTGTCGTTGATCCCAGTCGGCATCCAGCAGGTCATTCAACAACATGCCGGCCAGGTACAGCAGCGACAGCGCCGCCAGCAGCAGGATCCAAACCAGGGAAGAGGGCGGCGCCAGGGCCCCGGCGCTGCTGGCGAGCAGGGCAGCAGCCAGAGTGTTGGTCCATACCGTGGGCAAATTGGACACCCGGCCCAGGGTCATCCAGGTCTTCAGGTCCGGCGCTGCCTGGCTCATTGCGCGTAGCCCTCGCTCAGGCCCGCTGCCGGATCGCAGAGACCGGACAAGCGTTGCAGCGCCTGCTCCATGCGCACCGTATCGATTTCATGCAGGTCCACCGCCTCGCCAATCCGGCTGAGCATGGGGATGGAGAGCTGGCCGCCCAGGTGCTGGCGGAATTCCTCCAGCCCGAGCAGCACCAGGGCGCAACCCTGGGCATCCTTCAGGCTCAGTTCCGGCGGGTTCAGGCTGAAGCCGAGCTTGAGCAGCAAGTCGAGGATGCGCTCGGCGTCGGCATCGCCCAGCAACCCCAAGGCGTTGGCGTAAAGACTATCCAGGGCGATGCCCACCGCCACGGCTTCACCATGGCGCAGCCGGTGCTGGCTGAGATTTTCCAGTTTGTGCGCGGCCCAGTGTCCGTAGTCCAGAGGCCTGCCGTTGCCGCGTTCGAAGGGATCGCCGGCCCCGGTGATGTGCGCCAGGTGCAGTTCGGCGCAGCGGCGGATGGCGTACCGGCTGGCCGCGTGATCGAAGTGGGCCAAGGCGTCGGCCTGTTGCTCCATCCACTGGAAAAACGCCTTATCCTTGATCAAGGCGACCTTGACCGCTTCGGCCAGCCCGGCGATCTGGTCGCGACGGCTCAGGGTGGTCAGTAGCTGGAAGTCGTTGATCACTGCGGTGGCGGGGTAGAACGCGCCCAGCAGGTTCTTCTGACCGAAGGCGTTGATGCCGTTTTTCACACCGATACCAGCGTCGTTCTGGGCCAGTACCGTGGTGGGAATGCGGATCAGGCGAATGCCTCGGTGGAAGGTGGCGCAGGCGTAGCCCACCGCATCCAGCACAGCGCCTCCGCCCAGCGCCAGGACGTAACAATGGCGGTCCAGGCCATGGTGCAACATGTCGGCATAGAGCTGCTGCAGCACCTGCGAGTCTTTGCTCAGTTCACCGGCCGGCACCGCGATCGGTGCCGCCAGCAGCCGCAGGTCCCGGGCGTGGGCGGCGAAGTAGCCGTCGATCTGTTCGAGCAGGTGCGCGGCGCTGTTGAGCAATTGCTCATCGGCGAACACCAGCACCTTCACCGCGCCGGCTTGCCGCACGGTGAGCTGGCGGTGCAGGTTGGGGTTGAGCGGATCGAACAGATGATCAGTGAACAGCACTGGATAGTCGTAACTGACCTCGAAGCGCCCGCGTAAAGGCTGCTCCGCGCTGCGTTTGCGCAACGTCTTGAACAGGCTGTAGCCGGCGATGAACACCCCAGGCAAGACCATGCTGGCGAGAATGGTCACCAGCAACGCGTTCTGCTCGACAAGGAAGCTGCCGATGGCGCTGTAGGCCAGGGCGAGGCCGGCATTGGCCAGGACAATGACCGGCACGAATGCGCGCAGCGGATAACGTTGCATCCCGGCCGCCACCACCGAGGTTTCCGCCAGCACCGGCACACCGCGCAGGCAGATCAACGACAGCGTGCCCAGCCGATACGCCAACTGCCCCGTTTCCCGTTGATGCAGACCCAGGCGTCCGGACAACAGCCGAAAGTAGCCGGCCCCCAAGGCATAGCCCAACCCGGCCCCAAGGCACAGCCCGACAAAAATCACCAGGTAACCGCCGAGGCTGCCGAGCATTGCCACCGCCAACAGCGCGACCATGCTCGACGGCACCGGCAACACCACGTCCAGCGCCAGCAGGGCGATCAGCAGCAGCGCGAGGTTGAGCTTCTGCGAAGGCGTGGAGGGCAGGTACAGGTTGAGGTGGGTCAGGAAATCCTGGATCTGTTGCTCGAACAACAGGAAGCTGGCAATCACCAGACCACAGAAACAGACCAGTGACAGCCAGAAAGGCGTGGCGGGTCCTTTTTTCGAGAGCGCACGAAACCACCGGCTGTGCTTCATCAAGCATCCCTCTTGTGTGTAATGACCAATTCCGTGTCAGTTGTCAGCAGCAGTGTCGGTTGGTTTACGGGTCGATAGGCGCTCTCATTCCAGGGGGCGGTTGTGGTTCGCTTGGTTGCGCTGGTGAAGACAAACTTGAATCTAGACGGCCATTGTCTTTTTGCAAGGCCGTCTGATGGCAAAGTGATTTTCTGTGACGGGAGGGGCGAGAAGAGGCTGAATCAGCTGCCCGCCCGTTAGCCGCTTGAGGGATCAGACAATATCGTCTATCAGAATATGCGCCTGCCCACGACTGCATCGCTCGATCCGCGCTTCGACCTTGTAGACCTGGCGCAGCATCGATTCGCTGATCACTTCGCTGCTCGGGCCACTGCCCTGGGTGGTGCCGTCGGCGATGACCAGCACCTGGTCGGCGAAGCGCAGCGCCTGGTTCAGGTCGTGGACGGCGATGAACACGATGACCTCGCGTTGGCGCGCCAGGGCACGCATGAAGTTCAGCACCTGGACCTGTCGATGCATGTCCAGGGCGCTGGTCGGTTCATCCATCAGCAGGATTTCCGGCTCGCGCACCAGGGTCTGGGCGATGGACACCAGTTGCTGCTGGCCGCCGCTGAGCTCGCCGAGGTTGCGGAAGGACAACGGGGTGATGCCAAGTGCCTCGAGGATGTCGTCCACTAGCTTCAATTCTTCGTCGTGGACCGTCCAGCCCGGCGTCAGTTGTTTGCGCGCCAGCAGGACCGACTCGTAGACCGTCAATCGCGCGCTGGCATTCAGGCCTTGGGGCATGTAGCTGATGCCTTCGGGGCCTTTTTTCGAACCCTGCAAAATCACCTGTCCAGGCCCGTCGATCAACCCGGCCATGCGTTTGAACAAGGTGGATTTACCTGCCGCGTTGGGGCCGACGACCGCGACCACCTGACCGCCCAGGAACGTGGTCGTGGTGACGCCTTCGATGACCGTGCGCTGGCCGTAGCCGGCGCCGAGATTCTCCAACTGGAGCTTCACCATGAGTTTTTCTTCCCGCCGAGAATCAGAGATATGAAAAAGGGTACGCCGATCAGCGAGGTGACCACGCCGATGGGAAAGATCGCGCCGGGGATCAGGGTCTTGCTGACCACCGAACTGGCGGACAGGATCAATGCGCCCGTCAGCAGCGAGGCCGGCAGGAAGAACCGCTGGTCTTCGCCGATCAGCATGCGGGCGATGTGCGGCCCCACCAGCCCGATGAAGCCGATGGTGCCGACAAAGGCCACCGGGAAAGAAGCGAGCAGGCTGACCATGATCAGCGTCTGAAAGCGCAGGCTGCGTACGTTGATGCCGAAGCTGGCGGCTTTGTCATCACCCAGGCGCAGGGCGGTCAGGGCCCAGGCGCGTCTGGCGAAGATCGGCAGGGTGATGAGGATCACCAGGCAAATCACCCCGAGCTTGGGCCAGGTGGCCTTGGTCAGGCTGCCCATGGTCCAGAACACCACGGCCGCGACGGCTTGTTCGGTGGCGAAGAACTGCACCAGCGCCAACAGGGCATTGAAGGTGAACACCAGGGCGATGCCCAGCAACACGATGGTCTCGGCGATGACGCCGCGACGCATGCTCAGGAAGTGGATCAGCAGCGCCGAGAGCATCGCCATGATGAACGCGTTCACTGGCACCATGTATTGCGCCGCCAGGGGGAACAATGTGACGCCGAAGGCCAGGCCCATGGCTGCGCCAAACCCGGCGGCGGCGGAAATGCCCAGGGTGAAAGGGCTGGCCAGCGGATTATTGAGGATCGTCTGCATCTGCGCGCCGGCCAGGGACAGCGCCGCGCCCACCGCAACGGCCATCAACGCCACCGGCAGGCGAATGTCCCACATCACCACCCGGACCTGCGGCGAAGCGCTTTGCGGGGAAAACAGCGCGCCCAGGACTTCATCGAGGCTGTAGCGCGCCGGGCCGAGGGCCAGGTCCAGCAGGACGCTGCATAGCAGCAACAGCACCAGGGCAGCCAGTATCAAGCGCTTGCGCAGGACCAGGCGCCGATAAGTATCCCGCTGCACCACCAGGGCTTCGTTCAATGAGGTCATGGCTGGGCCTCCTGCTCATCCAGGCTGACGAAGTAGCCCGACTCATAGGGCACTGGCAGGAAGCGTTCGTGCAGTTCACGGAACGCCGCATCCGGATCCAGATCGGCAAAGAGCGTCGGGTGGAACCATTTCGCCAATTGCTGGATGGCCACGAACTGGTAAGGGCTGTTGTAGAACTGGTGCCAGATCGCGTGGAAGGCTTGGTTATCCTGGGCCTTGATACCCGCATAGGCCGGGCGCTGGGTGTACCAGGCGAGCTTTTTCCGCGCCTGGGTCATGTCCGCGCCCGGGCCCACGCCGACCCAATGGCCGCCGGGGGCAAAGGCTTCCCAGTTGGCACTGGTGACGACCACCTGGTCCGGGTTGGCGACGATCACTTGCTCGGCGTTCAGTTGGCCGAAGGTGGTGGGAATGATGTTTTTGGCGATGTTGTTGCCGCCGGCCATTTCGACAAACAGGCCGAAGTTCTCATTACCGAAACTCAGGCAGCAATCATCGGTATAGCCGCCGATGCGCTCGATGAATACGTTCGGGCGGGCCGGGTGGCGCGCCGCGATGACGTCGGTGACGCGGCGGATCTGCTGTTTGCGAAACTCGATGAAGTCCTCGGCCCGCTGCTGCTTGCCGAACAACTGGCCGAACAGGCGCATGGTCGGCTCGGTGTTTTGCATTGGGTTGTTGCGAAAATCGACGTAGACCACCGGGATCCCCAGGGCGTCGAGTTTCTCGATGTAGCGTGCATCCTCGGTGGCGTGCTGGGCTTCGATATTGAGAATGATCACGTCAGGGCGTTGGGAGATCGCCTGCTCGATGTCGAAGGTGCCGTCTTCGAATCCACCGAACGTGGGGATTTTGGCGATGGCCGGAAAGGCGCGCAGGTACGCGCCGTAGGTGTCTGGGTCGGACTGGATCAAGTCCTTGCGCCAGCCGACGATGCGTTCGATGGGGTTCTGCGTGTCCAGCGCCGCCACCAAGTACAGCTGGCGGCCCTCGCCGAGGATGACGCGGCGCACGGGCAGGTGGACCTTGACCTTGCGCCCGAGCAGGTCGGTCACGCTGGTCAGGGCCGGATCCGCTTCGGCGGCAGGCGCGGCGCGCGGCGCCAGGCATAGAAGCGACAGCAGTCCTGCGCAGAGCAGTGCAGAGAGGGTGTGTCGACGGCGAAAAACGGTAACCATGGTTCAGGCCTTTGCAAAGGTCAGGTCGGGCACTGGCGACACGCGCCGTCCCGGACCGGACGTTTCAGAAATCAACGGTGGCAGACAACAGCAGGGTGCGCGGCGCGCCTTGGGAGAACGCACCATAGGAGGCCACACCGGACCAATACTCGCGATCGAACACGTTCTGGACGCTGGCGCGAAAGGTGGTGGGCCGCTCTGCTATCCGGGTGGCATAGCGCGCGCCGACGTCCACACGGGTCCAGGCAGCCAGCTCTTGAGTGTTGGCCTGATCGACGTACTGGCTGGCGGTATGGATCACGCCACTGGTCAGCGTCAGGCCATCGACGTCGGGTGCGTCCCACTCGGCCCAGAGGTTGGCCTGGGCCTTCGGTACGCCCACCGGTCGGTTGCCACGGTTGGCCGCGACCCCGGACTTGGTCAGTTCGCCATCGAGCAAGGTGACGCCACCGAGCAGTCGGGTGCCTGGGGCAAGCTCCCCCGACATCGTCCACTCCACGCCGCGGTTGCGCTGCTCGCCTTGTACCGAAAACACTCCGGAAGCCAACTCGCCGCTGGGCTTCTTGATCTGGAACAGCGCCAGGGTGGACATGAAACTGCCGTAGTCGAGCTTGATCCCGACTTCCTGCTGCCGTGAGCGGTATGGGGAAAAGATCTCGCCGGCATTCGATGCGGCGGACGGCGCGACGTCGCCCTTGCCCAGGCCTTCGACGTAGTTGTAGTAGAGCGAGACATGCTCCCAGGGCTTGGCGACGACACCGAACAGCGGCGTGGTCGCGCTTTTGTCATAGGCCGTGGTGACCGCGCCGACCGCGTTGTAGTTATCCGACTTGATGTCCTGCCTGCGCAGCCCGACGGTGACTTTCAAGCGCTCGTCGAGCACCGACAGGGTATCGGCGAGCGCCACGCCCGACAGCTCGCTCTCGGAGACCTTCGGCGTATCCGGCTCGGCGATGGTTGGCCGCGGACGATCGATCGGATGGTAGATATTCGACAGGATGGCCGGCCCGGAAATGATGCCTCGGGACAGCTCGTCGCGGTAGCGGGTGACTTGCAGGACGCCGCTGTGGCTCACCGGCCCGGTGTCGAAGGCCAGGCGTGCCCCGGCATCGACGGTGTAGCGCTGGACCTTGAATTTGTAGTAACCGGGCGTCGACGACGTATCGCCGGCCTCGTTGATGATGGTCGGGGTCTGGTCGGACATCCGCTCCACATCCGATTTGCCGCCGCCGGCATGGGCGAAGAGGGTCAAGGTGTCGCTGAGGTCGTACTCGCCACCGAGCAGCGCCGATCTGTCCCGAGTTTCGGACCAGCCCCAATCCTGGCTGACGCTGGTGCGCCCGTTGGCGGCCGAGGGAATCTGCACCCCGGGTGCGATCAGGAACGGCCGGGACGGCGCATCGAATTTTTCCTTCTGGTTGATCAGGTCCAGGGTGGTGCGCAGGCGTTCACCCTGATAGTCCAGGGAAAGGGCGCCGATCCCGACGTCACGGGTCTGCTTGTCAATTGCCGTGTCACCTTGTTGGGTGCTGGTGTTGAGCCGCAGGCCAAACTGACGCTCATCGCCAAAGCGCCGGCTGAGATCGAGGTGGCCACCCAGCTGCGAGTCCATGGCATAGCGAGTGGTGAATCGGGTCAGGTCTTCGTCGAGGGCACGCTTGGGAACCAGGTTGATCACGCCACCGACGGCATTGTTGGGCGACATGCCGTAGAGCAGCGCACCCGGGCCCTTGACCAGTTCGACACGCTCGGCGTAGTCGGTGAACACGCGGTAGTTGGACGCCACGCCGTACACCCCGTCGAAAGCCAATTCACCCAGGTTGCCTTCGCCCACCGGAAAGCCGCGGATGAAAAACGAGTCGACAATTCCGCCCGTCTGGCCGGTGGCGCGCACTGACGGGTCACGTTCCAGCACATCGCCAACGGTGACTGCCTGCTGGTCCCTGATCAGCGTCGAGGTATAGCTGTTGATGCTCAACGGTGCGTCCATCACATCGGTGTTGCCCAACAGGCCAAGGCGTGCGCCGCGGGCGACCTGATCGCCGGAGTAAACCGGGGGCAGGTCGCCTGGCCGCCGGTCGGGTGCCGACACGCTGATCGGTGGCAGGGACAGCTGGCGCGGCACCAGGGTGTAGCTGCCGTCGTCGCGGGCCACCATCTGCACCCCGTTGTCACCCAGCAGGCGGTTGACGGCTTCCTGGGCCGGGTAACGACCTGACAGGCCCGGGCTCAGCAGGCCTTCGGTGATCGAGGGCTGGAACGACAGGGCGATCCCGGCATCCACGGCAAAGGTCGACAGGGCAGGGCCCAACGGCCCCGGGGCGATGTCGTAGGTGCGCACAGCAACGGTCTCCAGCTTCAACGGTTCGGCGGCCCAGGCGAACGATCCGCTGGCCGCACCCAGGACCAGGCTCAACAGCACACTGCGAATGGCGAACTTGGGTAGACGATCCGGACGCAGGGGCCGTGCAACAAGCATGGATGGGTGACCCTATGGGCAAGATGAAAGGGTTATTCCTGTCCTAGCCAGTTGAAACCGGAAAAAGTATCACCTGCCCAGGCATTTATTTTTCCGCAGGTCAGGCGGGAGAGAGCGTCACCCAATAACCGTTCAGGCGGCCACTGACCAGCACCGGGTAGGTTTGCGCCAGCATGTCGAGGCTGCGCTGGGTGTCGCTGATGGGGAACGCGCCGGAAATGCGCAGCTCGGCAATGGCCGGGTCGCAACGCACGAAGCCTGGGCGATAGCGCGCCAGCTCGGCGACGAAGTCCGCCAGGCGCATCTTGTCGGCCATCAGCATGCCTTGGGTCCAGGCGCCGACGTTACGGTCGGTGGGGGTCAACGGGCCGAAGGCTCGGGAGGAAAAGTCAGTTCTCTGCCCGGCGTTGACGATGATCGGTGCGGTTTGGCGGTTGTCTGCCAGTGCCACCCGCACCGCGCCGTCAAGGACCGCCAGTTGGGTTCGTGTCTGCATCTGGCGGACGATAAAGCGTGTGCCCAGGGCCTGCATGAGGCCGTCCTGGCTGCTGACCATGAAGGGGCGGGCCTGGGACGAGAGATCCGGTGCGGTCTGCACCAGGATTTCCCCTTCGCGCAGTTTGATCAGTCGCTGGTTGGCATCGAACACCACGTCGACCGCCGTGGCGGTATTGAGGATCAGGCGCGATCCGTCGGCCAGGGTCAATTCGTGGCGCTGGCCGACCGTGGTGCGGTAGTCGGCTGACCATTGTTGCGATTGGGCCAGTTTCCAGCTGCCCCAGCCGGCGGGCACCACCGCCAGCAGCATCGCCAGTTTGCCGAGGGCCGCGCGACGTTCGGGGTTGCTCGGGCGGTCCAGCGTCGACATCGCCAGCGACGGCGGCAGGCCGCCAAGCTTGCTTTGCAACAACTGGGCGCGAGACCAGGCCCGGCCCCGTTCGGGGCTGCTGACTTTCCAGCACTCCCACTCGGCCTGTTCGGTGCTGCTCAGATCGCCCTCGCTCAAGCGCATCAACCACTCGGCGGCCTCTTCGAGGACCTCGGGGTCGAGCGGCGGCTCCTGACGGCGAGTCAGCATTCATTCCACCAACAACAGGCATTGCACGAACGCCTGCTTCATGTAGCGCTTGACGGTGATCAGCGAGACGTCCAACTGTTCGGCGATGTCGTTGTACTTCAGGCCACCGATCTGCGACAGCAGGAACGCGCGCTTGACCAGCGGTGGGAGCGCATCGAGCATCGCGTCGATTTCGTGCAGGGTTTCCAGGACCATGAAGCGCGTTTCGGGTGAAGGCACTTCCTGTGCCGGCGCACGGGCAAGGGCGTCGAGGTAGGCGCGTTCCAGTGCCTTGCGCTGATACCAGTTGATGAGGATGCCTTTGGCCACGCAGCTCAGGTAAGCCCTTGGCTGTTCGATGGCGGTGACCTGGGAGGCGAGGATGCGGGTAAAGGTATCCTGTGCCAGATCCGCTGCATCCATGGCGTTACCCAGCTTTTTCTTCAGCGTCGCGTACAGCCAGCCATGATGGCCGGCGTACAGCGCCTCGATCACGCGCAGATGATGGTCGTTGTTCGCGGGCAGGGTTTCGCTCATGGCTGCAGGATTCTTGCAATTGAGAAGTATTCCCAATGCTAATGGACATCTCTCCTGCGGTGCAAGCGCGATTCGCCAACTCCTTCAGCCTTGATCAGCCTCGGGTGGAACTCGGCTCGGTAGCCGATTCGTGGACCGGTAGCGCAAGGTGACAACCGCAAGCAGGGCCAGCCCATAGGCCAGGCAGACGAACAAGTAAGTGTATGGCAAGCCGTAGACCTGACTGAGCAACCCGCCGACTGAGATGCCTGCGATGGAGGCCAATTGTGCGGTGCCCTGGGCGATACCCAGCACATGACCCTGTCGCGAGCTGTCAGCGGCTTTGGAAACCAATGCCATCAACACTGGCGTGGTTGCGCCCAGCAACGCCCCCCAGGCGAAGTAGACGGTCACGAACACGATGGCGTTGTGCGTCAACCCCGCGATGGCGGTCAGAGCAATGCAGCCCAGCACGACGTAAGTCATGCGCCGTAGTGTGTCTTGCAGGTCCTGGTGCTCGAAGTAGCGAGACCAGGCCGTAGCGGACAGAATGAAGCCCAGCGCCAATAAGCCGTAGCACAGGCCGACGACCGAGTTGCTGACGTCAAACACCGAGCTCACATACAACGAAAATGAGGTCTGCGGCAGCATCCGCGACAGCAGCAGGATGCCCATCAGGCACAGCAACGACAACAGCGGCGAGGTTTGCCAGATACTCGCTGTGTGGTCCGTCGGCGCACGGGCATTGACGGTCGCGGTCTTTCTCGCCGGCGGTACATCCGGCAGGGTGACAGCGGCCACCACGGTGCAAACCGCGCACAGTGCCGAGGCGATGAGGTTGATCCAGAAGAAGGTCGCGTAGTCGAGGATCAAACCACCGACCACCGCACCGAGCAGCGAGCCGACATTGGTGGAGATCTGCAGGATCGCGAACAATCGCGCCCGCCGTGAAGGGGCCTCGATGCTTACTCCGTAGGCCTGTGCCGGAGCGATGTACCCGGCGAAGGCGCCTTGCAGGAACCGCAAGACCAGGATGACCCAGATGTCGCTGGAGAGCGCCAGCCCGAGCTGGGTCAGCGACAAGCCTGCAAGGGCGCGGATCATCATCAGCTTGTGGCCGTAGCGGTCACCGACACGACCCCAGAAGGCGCTGGTCAGCATGATGCCCAGCATCGGTCCGACATACACGGCGACACTGGCGAAACTGAAAATCGAATCCGAGGACGTCAGTCCACGCAGGTGGATAGGCCAGAATGGCCCGCTCATTTCCATCGCGCCCATGGAGATGAGCTGGATCGCGAACAGAAGATAAATCAGGATTTTTACATTCGAACCCTGGATTGTACCTGCGTGGGGCATTGCTCATTCTCGGTGATTGGAGGGTGGTTGCGGGCGAATCGTAAACGATACACGCGCAGCGGCTGCCTCGTATGGATGACTTGGCGCCAGGGTAGTGCAGCGCAAAAAAAACGGTAGCGCAGCGCAAAAAACGGTAGCGCTGTGCAAAAAACATTTCGCCGGGTGATACCTTTTCGCAAGTCGACTGGCAATAGGAGTGATTACCATTTTCTCTTGCTGAAAAGGATCCCTCCGTCATGTCTGTTGCACGTCGTCCCTGCGGTGAGTGCGCGTTATCACTCGCGATTCGTTCCGCCACGCTGAGTTTCGTTCTGGCCGCAGGAAGCGCCACCGCCTGGGCGGCAACCCCGGTTCAGGAACCGGTTGCCGATAACAACTCGAACGTTTCGACGGACGGGAAAGCACAGGGGTTGACCCTTGACGAGACCAATATCACCGGTACCTCCAGCCGCCCGAGTGACTTGCCAGCGGTACTCCCCGGTGGGCAGGTCGCACGGGGGGCTCGCCTGGGGATGATGGGCAACAAGGATGTGATGGACACCCCGTTCAGCGTGACCAGCTACACCGCCAAGACCATGGCCGACTTGCAGACCGTGACCGTGGCCGACGCGCTGCAACGTGATCCCTCGGTGCGTTCCACCGGCCAGACCGGGGGCATTGTCGATTCCTTCTTCATCCGTGGTTTCCCGATCGGCGAGGGCAACCTCGGTGAGCTGGCCTATGACGGTGTGTACGGCGTGGCGCCCAACTACCGGGTGTTCACCGACTACGCCGAACGGGTCGAAGTGCTCAAGGGGCCGGGTGCCCTGATGTACGGTATTTCGCCCAACAGCGGGGTCGGCGGGGTGATCAACATCGTGCCTAAGCGTGCGCTGGACGAAGACCTGACCCGCGTGACCGCCAGCTATGCATCCGACTCCGAACTGGGTAGTCATCTGGATATCAGCCGCCGGTTCGGTTCGGAAAACCAGTTCGGCGTGCGCTTCAATGGCACCCTGCAAGGTGGCGACACCGCTGTCGATAATCAGGAGCGCGAACTCAACATCGGCGCCATCGCCCTCGACTATAAAGGCGAGCGGTTGCGCTTGAACCTGGACTTCATCAGCCAGAAAGAAAGCTTCGAAGGCGCCTCTCGGCCCTTCACGATTGCCCCCGGGGTGGATGTTCCGTCAGCGCCGAACGGTCGCACCAATGTGTCGCAGGATTGGGGGTGGTCGGATACACGGGAGCAGTCGGCCCTGCTGGGTGGCGAGTACGACCTGAATGACTCGCTCACCGTTTTCGCCCATGCCGGGGGTGGTCGGTCCGACGTCAACCGGATGTCCGACCAGGTTCCAAGGATCCTCAACAATGCCGGTGATACCGCCAACGTGCCGGGTCATTACAAATTCAACGTAGACCGCTCGACGGTCGACGTGGGGATCCGCGGGGTGTTCGAGACCGGGCCGGTGACCCACACCACGACCTTGATGGCGACCCGTTACCAGGACGAATTGTCCCGTGGCATCACCAACGGTACCGAGGTGCGCTCGAACATCTATCACCCGGTGGACGTGCCGAAGCAGTACATCAGTTCGCCGAAGGTGCTGCGGGTTTCCGAATCGCAGCTGAGCGGTTTCGCCCTGACCGACACCTTGTCGATGCTCGACGACCGCTTCCAGTTGACCCTCGGGTTGCGTCGCCAGGACATCGAGTCGCGCAACTACGGGGCGAACGGTGCGGTCAGTTCCCGCTATGACGACAGCGCCACGACGCCGTTGGTGGGCGTGGTGGTCAAGCCCTGGGAAGACGTCTCGCTGTACTACAACTATGTCGAAGGCCTGAGCAAAGGCGACATCGCCCCTGGCACCGCGGCCAACGCCGGCGAGACGTTCGCGCCTTATGAGTCCAAGCAGCACGAGATCGGTGTCAAGTACGAACACGGCACATTCATGACCACCCTGGCGTTGTTCCAGATCGAGAAACCCAGCGGTGAAGTGGGAGCCGGTAACGTGTTCTCGGTCCAGGCCGAACAACGCAACCGTGGCGTGGAGTTGAGCATGTACGGTGAAGTGGCGCCCGGCACCCGCCTGATGGGTGGCGTCACGCTGCTCGATGGCGAGCTGACCGATTCGGCCACCGCCGCCAATCGTGGCAACAAACCCGTGGGGGTGCCGGACGTCCAAGCCAACGTCTGGGCTGAATGGGACACACCGTGGCTGGAGGGCTTCACCCTCACCAGTGGGGCGATCTACACCGACAAGCAGTACGTGAACCAGGCCAACACCCAGGAACTGGATTCCTGGACCCGCTTCGACGCGGGTGCCCGGTATGCCACGAAGATCGAAGGCCGGCCTACGACGTTCCGGGCCACGGTGCAGAACGTGTTCGACCGCGAATACTGGTCGGGCGTGGCTTCGTACGGCGCTTTCTCGCCCGGCTATCCGCGCACGTTGCAGCTCTCGGCTACGGTTGATTTCTGAGGCGGATGCCGTTGTGTGAACCTTGCGCCAATACAGCACTCACTTGTTAGTTGCCGCCTCAAGTGAACACGCTGTCATTGTCGATAAGGAATTCGCATGTCTCCAACTTCTTCACCGATTCCGTTGTACGGGCCCGTCGAGCGCGAACTCAGTATGCGCGCCGTGTGCACCGGAATCGTCCTCGGCATTCTACTGACGCCCTCCAACGTCTACGCCGGGCTGAAGATCGGCTGGTCGTTCAACATGTCGATCATCGCCTTGCTGATCGGCTACGGCCTCTGGCAAGGCCTGGCCAGGCGCACGGACAACGAGCTGCCCTGGACCCTGCACGAAAGCAACATCAACCAGACCGTCGCATCCGCCGCAGCCTCGATCATTTCCGGCGGCTTGGTGGCGCCCATCCCTGCCTACACCTTGCTGACCGGTCAACAGTTGGATGCGCTGCCGATGGTCGCCTGGGTGTTCTCGGTGAGCTTCCTCGGAATCTGGATCGCCTGGTACCTGCGTCCGTCGTTGCTCAATGACAAGGCGCTGAAATTTCCCGAGGGCATGGCGACCCTGGAGACGCTGCTGCACATCTACAACCACGGTCGTGAAGCGGCAACGCGTCTGAAGGTACTGCTTGGCGCCACGTTGCTATCGGCGCTGGTCAAGTGGGTCGACAGTTTTCTTTGGGCCTTGCCGCGCTGGTCGCCCACTGCCCAGTTGGAACGCCTGACATTCACCGCGGACCCTTCACTGTTGCTAGTGGGATTCGGCGGGATCATCGGCATCCGTGTCGGCTTGACCCTGCTGCTTGGCGCGGTGCTGGCGTGGGGCGGGCTGGCGCCGTGGCTGTTGGCGCAGGGCCTGGTGCAGTTGCCCGGGGGTAGCAGCGGTCCGCAGTTCGCTGCGCTGGTGGAATGGCTGTTGTGGCCCGGGGTGAGCCTGATGGTGTGCTCCACGTTGGCCTCGCTGGCGATTCGCTTGTGGGCCTTGCACCGATCCACCCGGGCGGGTGGCGGGGCGATCTGGGTGGTGCCCAGATTCTGGCCCGCCGCCGGATTCCTGCTGTCGATCCTCCTGGTGGTGAGCCTGCAAGCGCTGTTGTTCGGCATCAATCCGTGGATGGCGTTATTGACGATTCCGTTGGCAATCTGTCTTGCAGCCGTGGCGGCTCGGGTGGTCGGCGCCACGGGCATTCCGCCCATCGGTGCCATCGGGCAGCTGTCGCAGTTGAGCTTTGGCATCGTTGCACCGGGGCAGGTACCGATCAACCTGATGAGCGCCAACACCGCCGGCGGTTCGGCCGGGCAATGCACCGACCTGATGAATGATTTCAAAGTGGGCAAGGCGATTGGCGCCACGCCGCGCAAGCAGCTGATCGCCCAGACCCTGGGGATTTTCATCGGCAGCATCGTCGGTGTGTTCGCCTACCTGGCCCTGATCCCGGATCCGCAAGGCATGCTGCTCACTGAAGAGTGGCCGGCCCCGGCGGTTGCCACTTGGAAAGCGGTGGCGCAAACCTTGACCCACGGCCTGGACTCATTGTCGGTGAGCATCCGCTGGGCGATTTTCATCGGTGGCCTGGCGGGTTTGCTGTTGGGCATTCTCGACAGCCTCTTGCCTATCCATCGCACACGCTACTTGCCCAGCACTGCGGCGTTGGGGCTGGCCTTTGTCCTGCCGGCCTCGGTGTCACTGATGATGGCCCTGGGCGCGGTGCTCACCTGGCTGGTCAGTTACCGCTGGTCAAGCCTGACCGAGCGCTTCGCCATCACCGCCGCGGCGGGATTGATCGCCGGGGAGAGCATTACCGGGGTCGGGGCTTCGTTGTGGCAGATGCTCGGGAACGGGTGATGGCGAGCGAATGGTTCGTCACCTCAGGCGTTCACGCAAACGCGAATCCAATGAAAAGGCTCCACCTCCACGGGCGACCATATAGAGCGCCAGAAACCCCATCAGCACTGCAAACTCAATGCCTCGATCGATCCACGGCCAGTTCGGCCCAAGGGCATAACTGATCGCAGCCATTTGCATGACGATCAGCAGCGCCACCCACCGTGTGCCCAGGCCGATGGCGAGCATGAGTGCACCGCCCGTTTCCAGGAGCATGACCAGAAAGGCAAGCTGAGGTGCAAAGGGCAATCCCAGCACATTGTCGATCAGGTGAATCGACCCGGCCATCGGGTCTTCCATCGACCCGTGAGAGGTGCCCAGCGCCTTCGGCAGGCCGTGGGTCAGCAGAACGACAGCGAAGACGATCCGCAGCAGGGCATACAAGTAAGGCTCTGCGCGGGAGGCTCGCTCACCCATGGCGACGATGCGCGAGCGCACCGCCAATGCATGTCGGGTGATCATTTGCGCTCCCTGATGATCCCCATCTTCTCCAGGGTCAGCGTTTCATCGGCGCGCCCCCAGCCACCGTCCGCAACTTCTTCGACCAATACCATGGTGAACGGACGAACCTGCTCGCCGAAATATTCGACGAACATCTGCGTGGTGCGATGGATGATTTCCTCTTTGCGCGCGTGATCGAGGATTCCTTCGGGGAATTTGTAGTTGGCGAACGGCATGGGATGGCTCCTTGGAAAGGGCGACGTGCCCTGGGAGCGCATTGTTCTTGTTCAGCCCTGTGAGATAAATGCCGTTGGGTTGCCATGTGTATTCAATGCCGAGAAACAATCGATGGGCTCAGTGCGGTCGCAAGGCCTGGAGCAGCCCGGCCGTGTCGAGGATGTTGTGTGCGTACGTCGGGCCATTGAGCGCATGGGCCGCGTGCATCATCTCCTGGCTGAACGCCGCCGTCGCATCGCGAACCAGGGTCACGTGATACCCAAGCTCCATGGCAAAGCGCGCCGTCGATTCGATACAGGTATTGGCCAGCAGTCCGATGACGATGACATGGCTGATCCCTTGCTGCTTGAGCTGAAAGTCGAGATCGGTATTGGCGAACCCGCTCTGGCCCCAGTGTTCGTGGACGATGATATCGCCGTCCTGCGGTGCGAAATCGGGATGCCATTCGCCACCCCAGGTGCCTTTGGCGAAGGTGTGACGCTGCTGGATGAGGCGCTGGGTCGGGTTCGGATGATCCCAGTGGTCGTAGTCGCCCGGCTGCCAGCGGCGATGTGGCACATAGAATACCTGGATGCCCTGGGCCCGGGCGGTGGCGACGCAGCTTCGCAGGTTGTCGAGCAGGTTGACTTCGCGGGCAACGTTACTCAGCAAGGGGAACAGCTTTCCACCGTCAGAGAGGAAATCGTTGTAGGGGTCCACCAGCAACAGGCCGGTGCGCGCCGGATCGTAGGCAAGCTCAGTCATTTCAAGGCTCCAGTCGAGACAGTTTTGAATAAGGGCGTCGCTCGCCGATGATCCGTGGAGGGGACGTCCTCAATACATTCCATATTAAATATGAAAATCATAGTGTCAACAAAATCGTAGCTTGCAGCGCTTTTTTGTCGCGAGCTGGATTTCGAAGCCCTACTATGAAAACAATAGTGATCTTGACAAGAGCCCGGTGACCTCGATGCACAATGAGACGAACGAGACGGTGTGCCCGGTGGCGCGCTCGGTAGGGATAGTCGGCGACAAATGGACGATCCTGGTGTTGCGCGAGCTGTACATGGGCTCGACTCGCTTCGAAGAAATCCAGATCCAGACCGGTGCCACGCCGCAGATGCTGGCTTCACGTCTGAAGGCGTTGGAAGCCGACGGCATGGTCGAGCGCCGGCCCTATAACCAGAAGCCGATGCGCTACGAGTATCAACTGACGGAAAAGGGCTGGGCCTTCTACCCGGTACTCTACGCATTGCGCGCCTGGGGCGAGGGGTGGTGCAAGAACGAGGATGAGGGGTTGGCGATGCATTTCGTCCATCGGGCCTGCGGTCATGACGTCGGGTTGGCGAGCATCTGCCCGCATTGCGGCGTGCCTGTGCAACGCAGGGACCTGGAAGCGACGATCAGCCAACGTTTCCTGGGCGAGCGTACTGCCCGCCGTGAAGCGTTCAAGCGTAAGTCGTGAACCGCTCTTATGGAGGCCGATATGGATCGAAACCGCGACCGTCGTAACAACCTGTCCCTGGACGGTTTGAATTTCTTCCTCGCCGATGTGCGCGATGGACTGGGTCCCTACCTGGCGATCTATCTGCTGGCGGTCCATCACTGGGATCCGGCGAGCATCGGCGTGGTCATGACCGTGTCCGCCATCGCCGGCCTCGTGACCCAGGGGCCGGCGGGGGCACTGATCGACCGGGTCCGCAGCAAGCGCGCCGTCCTGGCCGCTGCGGCGTTGCTGGTGACGCTGGGTTGCATGGTGTTGCCGTTCACCGCTTCGTTCAGCCTGGTGGCGCTGACCCAGGCGCTCAGTGCCGTGGCCGCTTCGGTATTCGCTCCGGCGATTGCAGCGATTTCCCTGGGGATCACCGGGGCCAAGGCCTTTACCCGACGTACGGGGCGAAACGAGACCTTCAACCATGCCGGCAATGCATGCGCAGCGCTGCTGGCCGGTGGGTTCGCCTGGTTGTTCGGGCCCATTGCCGTGTTCTACCTGATGGCGGCCATGGCGCTGGCGAGCATCGTGGCGGTGGGGTGCGTGTCCGCCGAAGCCATCGACCACGATGTTGCCCGTGGCCTGGAGGCGGATCGACCGCTCCCGGGCGAGATGCCCTCGGCGTTGCGGATACTGCTGGATAACCGCACGTTGCTGTTGTTCGCGATCTGCTGCGCACTGTTTCACCTGGCCAACGCCGCCATGCTCCCGCTGGTCAGCCAGAAGCTCGCCCAGGCGAATGCGCATCTGGCAACGCCACTGACTTCGGCCTGTATTGTTGCGGCACAGCTGGTCATGGTGCCCATGGCCTGGATGGTCGGGGTCAAGGCCGATAGCTGGGGGCGCAAGCCGCTGCTCCTGGCGGGCTTCCTGATCCTGCCGATCCGAGGCGTGCTGTACGTGCTGTCGGACGATCCTTACTGGCTGGTGGCGGTGCAACTGCTGGACGGCATTGGCGCCGGGCTGTTCGGTGCGCTGTTCCCGTTGGTGGTCAAGGACCTGACCCAAGGCACCGGACGCTTCAATGTCAGTCTTGGCGTGCTGTCGACCGTATTCGGGCTCGGCGCCGCGTTGAGCAACAGCCTGGCTGGCTTCGTGGTGCAGGCGGCTGGCTACAGTGCTGCGTTCCTGACCCTGGCCGCGATCGCTGCGCTGGCGTTCGGCCTGCTGCTGTTTCTGCCCGAGACCGCTTGCGCCATGGAGGAGGGCGTCACCACTTCACGGACTGCTGCGCCACTGACGGGCACCTGATCGTCGGCCAGAAGCCGGCGTCCTCAGAAGCCACCGCTGCAACGGATGGGCGGGCGCTGGCGGACTGACGCTGTATCCGCCAAGAGCGGGCCGCGCGACAGATGGGAAAATTTTTTCCCAGTCTGTCGATTTCGCCTACTGTCATTCGATTACCCATAGAGCCGTCACAACGACGGCTTATCGACCCTCAGGAGATAAGGCCATGCGCTTTATGGTAATCGTCAAAGCCAGCCCCGAATCGGAAGCCGGAGAACTGCCCAGCGAAGAACTGTTGACCGCCATGGGCGCCTACAACGAAACGCTGGTCAAGGCCGGGGTGATGCTTGCAGGAGAAGGGCTGCACCCTAGTTCCAAAGGTGTGCGTGTGCGGTTTTCCGGCAAGGACCGGACCGTCGTCGATGGGCCGTTCGCCGAGACCAAGGAGCTGATCGCCGGGTTCTGGATCTTCCAGGTCCAGTCGTTGCAGGAAGCCATCGACTGGGTCAAGCGCTGCCCGAACCCGATGATCAGCGACAGTGAAATCGAGATCCGCCAGATCTTCGAAGCCGAAGACTTTGGCGAAACCTTCACCCCTGAGCTGCGTGAGCAGGAAGAGCGTTTGCGGGCACAGATGCCGGGTCAATCATGAAACCTGACGACAGGAGAACCCACCATGAAAATCATCCCCTACCTGACCTTCAACGGTCAGTGCAAGCAAGCCTTTGAGCTGTACCAGAGCGTCCTGGGCGGCGAGCTGTTTTCCATGTCCTTTGCCGAGGCGCCCGAGGACGTCGGCATGCCCAAGGACCCGGAGCTGATCCTGCACACCTGCCTGACGGTTGGCGGTTTCAGCCTGATGGCCTCCGACTGCCCGCCGGGCCAGCAGTATCGCAAGCCGCAGGGTGTGTCGGTCTCACTCAATGTCGACAGCGTGGCCGAAGCCGAGCGCCTGTTCCAGGGCTTGAGCGTCGGGGGCAACGTGCACATGCCGTTGGCGAAGACCTTCTGGGCGGAGCGTTTCGCGATGTTTGAGGATCGGTTCGGGATTGCGTGGATGGTGAATTGTGAGGGGGGGAAGTAGGCCGGCCATCCCTTTGACGCTCTTGCTCTGGTGAGTAAGAGCGTTAGCCGCCAATGCTGGACTCTGTCAGGCCGTACTTCCGTCATATAAGTTGTGGATGGTCAGGCGTGCCGATTCACCGGCAAAGTAATGGACGTACAGCCAACCCGTCTGATCAGTCGGACGTTGCGTGGGCAACTGCCCGGTAATCTCTACTATCACCGGCACATTGCCTGCGGCCAGTCCCGTGAATGAGGACGCTGCTCGAATGCCATAGGTGAAATCAAAAGCCGGAGATCTGGTTTGCGTGGGGCCGAACCTTTCAGTTATCGAGACCTTGTTATGGCCCAGGGACATCGGCCATTGCAAGGACTCGAAGTCCGGCTGCCGTACTTTCAAGTGCACTGCAAAGCGCCCATTTGCGATGGTGTTGACGCAATCCAACGACCAACTCGCCCCGTCCGGCCCTAATGATTGGGGACTATCAGGAGCAGGGCTTATCGTCACCCCCAGCGCGGCTGCTTCTGCGGTCAGTTCGAGCGCCACGTCCTTGCCCAGCAACCAACTGCGAATTCTGGGCTGTACAGTCAGGGTGTGCGTCGCACCAATGCATGGATAGGCTGTCGCTCCGCCGAATACGTGGACAAAAGTGTCGAAGTAGAGCTCTGTCTCTTCATTCAGATCCTTGGCAATCAACCTGCCCGGTAGATGCCAGTCCGGCAATATCGAACTGGTCAGATTCAGGCCGAAATAGCCGCTTGTGTTCGTGTCGCAAGACACAACCCAATGCACTGACTCTCCGTTCTCCAGCGATTGCGGTATGCCCAACGGTGGATCGAACCTCAGGCCAAGTGCGTCGGCGTCAGCCAGGTCCTGAAGCGTGGCAGTGGCGTCCACCAGCGGGGTAGGGCTGTTGACTTTGAGCGCCAGGTCGTAGGATCTACCGTTTAACAGTTGGATCTCTTCCTTGGCCAGGTCAAGCTTTTCCCCTTCCAGATACAGCTCGAGTGTCTGCGCCCAGGCATCATCCGGTAGCGCAATAACTTCAAACTGCTGCGTGAGTTCCAGTCCCTGGTTTTCGCTCGTCAAATCTGCGAGCACCGTGTGTTGGCCTGCGATCTGTGGCGTATAAACATAACGAGCCCAGCCATCCGGGCCGGTTACGGTGGTCGAGATGACGGCCTGTTCACCCGCAATATGCCATTGCACCGTTACGCCTTCGGCCGCTTCTCCTGTAGTCCCGGACACCACCTGAACCCGTAGCAGCACGCTCTCGTGGTTGCTCACCACCGGCTGGGCGAGCACCGGGCCGGCATCGCCAATCCCGTATCGGAGCTCGGCCACCTCAAAGGTCCGAGGTTCGCTCCATTCGGAACTGTCACCGTCGTCCGTCTGCCGTACCTGGACGGTGTAATGACCGAGGTCCCATGACTGCTTGGCTGTCCAGCGCCAGGACGCTACACCGTTAAGCGTATCAATCAGATTGGCGGGGGCATCCGCATGACGCAACTGGATCTGTCCCCGGGTTTCTCCTTTACCTCTGATCGTCGGCTTGCGGTGGGTGAAACTGCCCGGCGTCGGCGCATCAATCTCAGGCGTGCGCGGCGGCTCCTTGACTGTGAACCGATGAGGATCACTCCAGGCGGAGTCTGGGCCATCGGCCTTCTGTTTGACTTCGAGGGCGTTCGGCCCCGGTATCAGGGGCGTCGCGACTTCGAATTCCAGTATGCCTTCTGCATCAGCACTGTCCGAATGCAAGGGCTGCGCGTCCTCATGCCGCACAGTCAAGAGTGCGTGGGGTTCGCCGGTGACTCTGATGATCGGACGTGTTGAGGTCTTTGATCCCGGCAGTGGTAGTTCGAATCGAGGGGCGTCAGGTTTGTCTTCTTCTTCGACGATGAAAGTGCATTCGTCGCTCGGATCAGACGCGACACCGCCCACGGTTTGCACGACCTTGACCTTGTTGGTACCCGCTGCCCAATCGGCTGCTGGCGTGAAGGTACGGCTGGTTCCGCTGGAGCTGAAGGTGCCGGCGATCTCGGTACCGCCCTCGGCGAGCATCTTCAGGGTGACAGTGCCGGGAGAGACACCGGTGACGGTCAGGACCTGGTTGGCCGCAGCCGGGTTGGGGGGTGGGGTGATGGCCGGTTTTGCTGGTTTCACGGCGAGCGTCGCCAGATCGCTGGGATCGGACGCGACACTGCCCACGGTCTGCACGACCTTGACCTTGTTGGTACCCGCTGCCCAATCGGCTGCTGGCGTGAAGGTGCGGCTGGTTCCGCTGGAGCTGAAGGTGCCGGCGATCTCGGTACCGCCCTCGGCGAGCATCTTCAGGGTGACAGTGCCGGAAGAGACGCCGGTGACGGTCACGACCTGGTTGGCCGCAGCCGGGTTGGGGGGTGGGGTGATGGCCGGCTTTGGTGGTTTCACGACAAGGGTCGCCAGATCGCTGGGATCGGACACGACACCGTCCACGGTCTGCACGACCTTGACCTTGCTGGTGCCAGCTGCCCAGTTTGCGGTCGGCGTGAAGGTGCGGCTGACCCCGCTGGAGCTGAAGGTGCCGGGTATCGGGGAGCCCATATCAGTGAGCATCCTCAGGGTGACAGCGCCGGAATGGACCCCGGTGATGCTCAGTATCTGATTGGCTGCGACCGGGTTGGGCACAGGCATGATTACAGGTTTCGCTGGCTTAATCGTCACGGTAACCGGATCGCTTGGATCGGACTCTACATCGCCCACGGTCTGCACAACCTTGACCCTGTTCGTGCCCCATGCCCAATTCAGCGTTGGCGTAAAGGTGCGGCTGGCGCCGCTGGAGCTGAAAGTGCCCGGTATCCGAGAGCCGTCCTCAGCGAGCATCCTCAAGGTGACGGTTCCGGTGTAGATGCCGCTGATGGTCAATATTTGGTCGACTGCGGCTGGGTTGGGTGCAGGGGTGATCGCCGGCTTCGGTGGTTTCACCCTGAGGGCGGACAGATCGCTTGTATCGGATGCTACGTCGCCCACGATCTGCGTCACCTTGACCCTGTTGGTACCCCATGCCCAATCCGCCGTTGGTGTGAAGGTGCGGCTGGTACCGCTGCCGCTGAAGGTACCGGCTATATCGGAGCCCGCCTCGGTGAGCATTTTCAGGGTGACGGTACCGGGATAAACGCCGGTGACGGTCAGTACCTGTCTGGCGCTGGCGGGGTAGGGCGCAGGGGTAATTGCCGGTGTTGGTGGTTTCACCCTGAGGGCGGTCAGATTGCTTGGATCGGACGCCACGCCACCCACGGTTTGCACGACTTTGACCTTGCTAGCGCCCACAGCCCAGTTTGCGGTTGGCGTGAAGGTACGACTGGTCCCGCTGGAACTGAAGGTGCCGGCGATTTCGGTACCGCCCTCAGTGAGCATTTTCAGGGAGACAGTGCCGGAAGAGACGCCGGTGACGGTCAGGACCTGTTTAGCAGCAGCGGGGTCGGGCGGCGGGGTAATTGCCGGCTTGGCTGGTTTGATCGCAAAGGCTTTGTGATCGGCCCAATCTGAACTCTGCTTGCTGACCTTCCCAATCTGCCTTGCAGTAATGCTGTACGCACCAGGCGACCATGCAGTGGTGGCAGAAACCGACCATGAGCCATCCGCTCGAACGGCTGTCGTTAACTGTGCGCCACCGGCTCCTCCTTCTAACCAGATCTCCAGTGTGGCGTCTTTAAGTCCACCTGTTCCGCTGATGGTGGGTTTACCAGCGGCGGAAACTGTTATGGGGGTGGAGATTATTGGCTTGAATAGAACCGCAAAGTTGACAGGAGTAGCCCAGTCGGAGGTTGTCCCTTCCCAGGTCAGTGAAGCCGTCATCGGGAAGGGGTCAGCTTGCCACAACGGCTGCGTCAGGGGGACCGTCCAACTATCATTGCTAGCTATTATCGCAGTCCCGAAGAGTATAGTGCCGCTACCCGATTCATAGAGTTTGATGGTTGTGTCGTGTTCTCCTGTACCGCGCAGGATTGGTTTTGCTATCCACACAACTCCGGGGTTGGCAATCGTGGGCGGTGGAAAGAATTTAAGTCTTCGCTCTTTTGAAGCCCAAGGGTCAGGCCAGTCGTCCAGGTCGAATGTGTATTTGAAATAGAATCGAGCTCGCGAATCGCTGCTGGAAGTGTCGCTGGCTACTGTTCCGCCCGCGCTGATTGAATGCCACTGGCCATCTTGGATGGCGTTGTCGTTAGTGATTTCTCTGTCTGCCCAGGCAGTTTTTGAGGAGAAGCCAAAAACAATATTCCCGCTGCGTCTTCCAATATTAATGACTCTGTATCTTGTTGTTCTGCAGATAAGCCAGGACACGTCCCATGAGTACTCCAGCTCAAGCTCGGCCCATATGTTGTACCCGCTATGCGTTACTTTTAATATGAATTTGAATAGTTGGTTGACTTCGTTGTCCGTCAGGACCGGTGTCTGAGGGAGGGGCGGTGTGTTGTTGGCGAGGTTGTTTTCAATGCTGACGGATGCATCTTCTGCTGTTTCGCCATATTCATCTATGTCGCTGTAATGATTGGAATTCATGGCTAATTCCCCGCCTTTGCATGTAACGCCCGTTTCTTTGCATGGCAGGTTGTTCGCGATTGGGGCCGCTGTCTACTGTCAACATTGACAGTAGACAGCGGCCCCAATCGCGAACAGCTTAATAAGCAATCGATTGTTAGCGATACATCCAGTCACCTTTGGTTTTCGGGGCGGGAGAACTGTTGATATGGAAAACAATTCACTGCTGAACGCGCTGATACAGACCGACAGTTTGCCGAAGAAACGCCGGCTGGATTTCGCGGCGGCCATGCAGAAAATGGGATTCACCTCGGTCTTTGACATTGTTCGCCTGCCTAAACCAGCCTTTATCCGTCAGCTTGCCGCCTACAGCGATGCCGATGCCGGGTTGGCCTATGACAATGCGATGGGATACGCGGCGCTGATTGCACGCTTGTACCGTGAGTACAAGACTTCCTCCGGCACCTTCCAGCAACTGGCCGAGCGTAGCGGTATCCGCTCCCTGGTTCCGCTAGGGCCCACTTTTCCAAACTTGTTCGAGGAGAATTGGGACGAGTTCTGCAAGGTCGGCGCTATCGCTGCCATTGATTCACCGGTGGCCTACCTGAGCGCGCTGCGGGTGTTCATCCAGCAACTCGAGGCAACCAGTACGGCACCCGAACGCATCTTGCTCGACAGGCGTCGTCCGGACCTGAAGGATCTGCTGATCACTCAGGAAAGTACCTTTACTCCAAGGCCGATGTTGGAGATCGTTAACACCGTGTTGGGCAGTAACCTGCGCAAACACCTCGACGCGATACCGGCAGACAAACTCAAGCCCACTCAACAGGTACTGGCTGAGCGCCGTTTTCCGTTCGAACTTCCCTACAATTTTTATCATCGGCAATGCCAACTGGGCTTATCAGCAGACAAACCCAGGCTCGGGGAGCTGAATTACCAGTCCAGTCTGTCGTTGCCAATTGGACAGGATGCCAGCAACCACTATGGCGAAATACAAAAAACGGTGTTGCAAGCGCAGAGATTGTTGTCGGGTTTGAGTCCACAGCAACAGATGCTGTTGATCGAGCCTTCGGTATTCAGCAACTTCTACCTGACGCGCAGTCATTTGACAGACGGCTGGATGAGTGCGGGCAGCACTTACCTTTGCCCCCACTCGCCGTTAAGAACCTGTTTTTTGCTGCCGCTGGAACAAGCGGATGTCGGTATCGTCGCTCCAGTGGCCGACGTACCCAGCCCTACCAGCGGGGGGACAAATCTCGCTCCAGTGACCTTTCGCAAGGCAGCTCAGACCCAGACGGTAACGTTGGAAATGAACTCGACCATTTCCACCGGCACCAGCAAGTGGTTGCTCAATTGCATGCACGCTACATCGGATACAACCATCAACTCATTGATCAAAGCCCATGCCGCGCTCCCTGCGCCAGTGGACGGGGAGACGGATTACACCGCTACCTTCGATCTAGTGACCGCCACCGGTAGTATTGCCGAACCGAAGGAACTGGCCAGACAACGTTTCACCTTGACGCTGGGCGAGCAATACAACCTGACAACAGCGGAGCAAGCCTTTTTCAAACAATCCTATGGCTTCGAGGTATCAAGCGACTCGCCGCCGTGGCGCCTGGTTGAGCTGAGTGAGTTCATGCAGCACACCGGCCTCAACGCCCGGCAAGTGGAAATGCTCCTCTGTCAGCGTGCATACGCGGTACGCCTGTCGGCTAACTGCCCGAGTAAGAATCTGCAACATGAAGGGGTTGCAGTGCCTGGCACGACCGGCAAGGTTTTGCAGTTTCCCCATGCTTCTCACTACGGCGCCTGCTATGTCAATGGAACTGGTGCCGGCATGGAGTCGCGCCAGGTTGATGATCCTCCGACCCCTGAATCGACTATTCGCGATCAATTCGACAATTCCATGGACCTGGAGCAAAAGACATCTGGTGATGCAACGTACTGGCGCCTGACCAAGACCTCACTCAATCGTCTCGATCGGCTGCAACGAATGGTCCGGCTGCAACGCTGGACCGGCATTCCTTTCGCTGAACTGGACACCTTGGTCATCTGTGCGATCCGAGCCGAGGGCGACGCCAACCTGGCGATGGAGCTGAACGAGAACACGCTGCGCGCCCTTGGGGTGTATCGCTATCTGAATCAGCACTACGGCATCGCACCTCAGGAGTTCGCGGCCCTGATGCATGACCTCACGCCCTACGCCAGTGGCAAGGACGAGTTGCCGTTGTTCGATCAAGTGTTCAACCAATTGCAATTGTTCGATACGCCGTTGATTCTCGATCAAACGCCGCTGGATTTGACCAGCACCACGCCCGCCACCCAGAAAACTCTGTTGCAACTGTGCGCCGGCCTTGGTGTGCAGCCGACCGAAGACGGCTTGCTGTTGATCGCCAGGCAGACCCAACGCTACCTTGGCGAGCTCAAGCGTGACTTACCCACGGTCTCTTCGCTCTTTCGTCAGGCACGGATTGCCCGGCTGTTCGGCTATTGCGTTGCCGACCTGCTGATGCTGGCAGGACTGCTCGGCGGCCAGCGCTACAAGACGGCCCTTGCCAGTGGTCGCCTGAGCCCACGAACTGCTGCCGGCGTTCCCGATATTCTCGACGTCCTGATGCAATTGGATTGGGCTATTCGTTGGCTCAAGGACAGCCAGCAGACAGTCGCGCAATTGCAGCAGCGCCTGGGGCCTGACGTGCCTATGGCCGCTCTCGACGACACTGCGGGTGATCAACTGGCGGGGGGGCTCGGATTCGCCCCGCCGTCCGATGACCAGCTCAAGCGTCTGGTGAAGTTGCACGAGGACACCATGCGAAGTGTCGTGACCGCGCAACAGGTCAGCGCACTGGGTCTTCCCAGTCACGATGACCGTCCTACACCCGGTGAAATCCGTTGGTTCGAATTGTTGGTCAGTGCCTCGCTGCTCGATGAGGACGGTCTGCTGCCAGGGCTCGATCGCCCGCTGAGTCTGGTGGACGATCCTCTCGCCTGGATCATGCCCGAGGTCGATACCCTGGTCGGGGCTCTGACGTTGAGCGCAGCGGTCAAGGCGGTCTGTGCGCAAAAACTTGTCGAGTTGTTGTTGGGCGCATGCGACCAGCAGACTCAGTTGCTCGAAGGACTGTTTCAGGAAGTCGCGAAGCTGCCACCAGAGCGTTGCGTCGCGGTTATCCATTGGGCTCATTCTTCGGTCTACAACCTGCTTGTCGATGCGCTGGCAGAGGCTGCTAGCTCCGAACTTATCGAGCATTTCCAACGAATCTCGCGGCATGCCGAAATCGTCGTGCAGTTGCGTCTGAGTAACGGTGCGTTGCGTGCGTTTCTACTCAACCCGGCCTGGTTGAGCGCTGATCAATACCCCGCGAGCAACAGCGAACCGTCGTTCGCCGAACTCTATCTGCTGGAACGCGTCAGCCACTGGCTCCAGACCGGGGGCCAGTCGGAAGACAGTTTGCTGAGCTACTTCAGCTTAGCCAATCCACCTCCGCCCAAACTGAAGAACAAGGCATTGCGTCGGCTTGTCAGCGAAACGGCCAATGAGGCCCTGGCCCGGTTGCTGGCGTGGCCCGAGGCAGAAGTCAGTGTCCTGACCGACACCTTGCCTGACAAACGTGCCTGTTCGATGGCGCAGGTGGACTGGGTGCAACGTTGTCGCAGGAGCTGTCAGGCCAGTGGTTTATCGGCCAAGGCACTGCTACAGGCCACGGCACTGGATGAGCAAAGCAGCCTGGATGCGTGGAAAACCGTCGGCGACGCGGTCATGGCGGCCAGCTCTGCCTCTGGTTCATCACTTGCCGGTGTTGTTTGAGGAGCGATCATGACAACTGCCTTCGATGCGTCACTGAACGAGTCAATGCGCGACGCGATGCTTGCCTTGTATCTGCATGAGGCCGTCCCCAGTGATGAATACCTGATCGAGCAAGGCCTTGCCGACCGGATCAAGACCGCCGATGACCTTTATGAATACTGGTTGCTGGACGTACTGGTCAGCCAGGATGTGCCGACCAGCCCGGTGGCTTGCGCCATTGCCAGTCTGCAGCAACTGGTCAACGGCATGATGCTGAACATGGAGCCCGGCTACAGCGATAACAGCCTGACACCTGAGCAGACCGAGGCCTGGCGCGGCGGCCTCAACCGCTACCCGATCTGGGCGGCCATCGAGCAACTGCATCACTTCCCCGACATCTATCTGGACCCGACGCTGCGCCTGACCAAGACCGACAGCTTCGAGCAACTGGAAAACGATATCAATCAAGCGCAGATCCAACCTGACACGGTGCGTTCGGCAGTGCTGGCCTACCTTGCACGTTTCGAGGAAATCGCCAACCTGAAGGTGTGCAACGGCTATATCGACGGGGAGGACTTTGCTAACAGCACTTATTATTTCATTGGCAAATCCCCGGCCGAAAATGCCTATTACTGGCGTGCGCTGGATATGTCCAAACGCCCGGTGAGGCAGCCGGGCAGGGTACTTGGCGATGTCCCTGACAAGTACGACAAACCGCTGCCCAACGCCTGGACGGATTGGAAAAAGGCCAATGTTCCGATCTCCGAGAAAGCGCTGGAGCAGACGATCAGGCCTTGCTGGTTCAATAACCGTTTGTTCGTGGTCTGGGCGGAGGTGGAGTACCAGGAACCGGACGCGATCGCGCCATCGGCGAAAGCCGACATGGCGATCGAGGTTCGGCCGCGGTTTCGTTTGTATGCCAGTTACAAGAAATACGATGACAGCTGGAGTACGCCAAGGGTCTACATCGAAAGCTATTGCCAGACACCGGCGTTGATCGCCAGGACGCTTGAGGAAATCGAAAGGCAAACCCAGACCATTGCGGTGTACGACCATTCGACGTCACCCGAGTCCATGGTGCTCATGCTGTATTCCAATTACCAACCAGACGACTCGGACCAGACGGGCGACAAGGATGCGTACGATTTTCTGCGAACCGTGCGGATCGATAAGAACTTCAATGTGACGTCGTTGTTTCCTTCGCATGGGGTCGTCCCAGACCTGGAACCGGATTCAGTGCCTCCTACCCAAGCAGCGGATGACCTGAGCAGAGCGCATGTACTGTTTATCGGCTACATCTTCGCCAACGGTAATGCCGGTCGTTTTCAGTTCTGGTTGCCATCGGCAGCTGCCGTGTTTGGTGCCGTGTCACACCAGGCCCCAGGTACCGAGGCAGATACCTGGAATTTCCTCGATGCTCAGGCGCGGATCAAGACAAGCGAAAAAAACGTCGATCTTGTCTATAACCGAACCGAGTCGAATATTGAGCTGACCTTAAGGTTGACGGAGGGATTCAGAAAGTCTTCAGCTTATGGCTATCAACTGTTCGTTGGGCACCCCACGGATGTTCAGTCTGAAACACCGCCAGCAACTTTCGCCGACATGCGTACGTTATACATGTCTGGCATCGCCCGAAGCCTGGCCTCTGATGTCAGCGTGAAATTTGCATTTTCGATCGACCAGACCACCCTGCAAGCCGACGGATGGCCAGTGACTTGGCCTGACAATCCCGAGGACGTCAAGATTCCGCTTATCTATGGTGTGCTGATCTATGAAGCCTGGGTGGCGCATCACTCCATCGATTGGCGACTATTAGGTGGCGCCCTCAAATCGCTTTCTATCGGCTGGGGCGAAGCCCTCGACACAGATCAGCAAGTCGCGCCCAGTATCAACAGCCTGCTGGACCCGAACCTGGGCGACAGCCCTTCGCTGGGCAAGGCACAGTTCATTGACTTCACAGGCTCAAGCATCGTCATGAGTGACGGGTTGGAGTCGTCGGGTTCAGAGCGGGCGCCGATCCGAATGAACACGGTATTCGCCAGGGAATTGATCCAACTCGCCGAGACCGGCATGGAGCCTCTGCTCAGGTGGGAAACCCAGACGCACCGCATAGAACCGCCGATTCCCAACGGCCTGGGCAGCGAGCCAATGGACTTCGCGGGTGCGTATTACCTGTATTTTCTTGAGCTGTTCCTGTATCTGCCGTGGCTGGTGGCGCACCGCTTGAACGAAGAGCAGCAGTACGACGAAGCCAAGCACTGGCTGTCTTATGTCTTCGACCCAGCGCGCCAGAGTGTCGACCCGGGGCACCCTGGCTATTGGCAAGCCGTGCCGTTGGAGACGCCCGTATGGCCAAGTCCGACAGACCCCAGCCAGGCGATTCTCTACCCGGACGATCCGCACCAGATTGCACTCAGTTTTCCCGTGCACTTTCGCAAGGCCTTATATGGGCTCTACATCGATATCGAGGGTAACCAGGCCGATCAGGCTTACAGGCAATTGACTCCGGACGGACTGGCTGACGCCAAACTGCGTTACGTACATATTCTCGATTTACTGGGTAAGCGGCCCGATATCCGGCAAGTGGACGATTGGCAGCCGATCACCCTGCAGACATTGAGTACCGCACATAACGAAGAGTTGCGACAGTTCGAGCAGCAGTTGGTTGAGGCTCAGCACTGTATCCAACGAGACCCACCCCTTCGTATTGGCACTGCCCCGACCTCTGAGGCTGCACCGCTGTTATGCCTGCGGCCTTATGCCCCTGACTTATCGCTGCCGAGCGTCGACAACCCCTACCTGCGCCGTCCCTTCAACCCCGAGCTGGTTCAACGCTGGGATCGGGCCGAAAACCGTCTGTACAACCTACGGCATAATCTCGATATAGCGGGCAACGTCTTGAACCTGCCGCTGTTCGCCACCCCATTGGACCCTCGTACCTTGCTCGCCGCCTGGGGGCAGGGGGTATCCGGGGCGGCGCTCAATCGTCCGCTCAGTCCACAGATTCCCCATTACCGTTTCAATTTCATGTTCGCCCTTGCCCAGAATGCGCTGGATGGCGTGATCCAGTTCGGCGCTACACTGTTGTCGCTGATCGAGCGCAAGGAGCAAGCGCAATACCTGGAACTGCAACAGCAACAGGCATGGAATCTGGCGAAGGCGGCCCTGGATATACAGATTCAGGCTGTAAAGATCGACGAGGCGAACAAGAGGGCGCTGCAAGCCAGCGAGGCCGTCATCCTGGGACGGGTCAGTTACTACGAGCAATTACTGAACGATGGCGTGAGCGGATGGGAAAGGGCTGCGGGCGCTTCGTTCTTTCTGGGCGGGTTGGCCCAGACCGGAGCGTCTGTCGTGCAAATTGCAGCCGAGGGCGCGAAGGGTGCACCGAATATTGGCGGCTTCGCGATAGGCGGGCAACGCATCGAAGCCCCGGCTTATGCCGTGATGGCTGGGCTTCAGGCAACTTCATCCGGTTACTACGCCGCTGGCCAGCTCATGGACCGGATCGAAGGGTATCGCCGTCGAGCGCAGGAATGGACCCAGGCCTGTCATCAGGCGAAGCTCGAAGCCGAGCAGATCAAGGCGCAACTGGCGGTGAGTGATGCACAGCACATCGCGACCCGGTTGCAACTGCGTCAGGCGCAAACCGCATTGGACCAGGCGAAGGCCACCTATGATTTTTTGTTAAGCAGCAATCGTTTCAGCAAATCCCAGACCTACGACTGGCTCAATAGCAAATTCACTGATTTCTACTACACCGCCTACAACACCGCACAGTCGTTGTGCCAGGCGGCCGAGGCTTGCTGGCAATACGAAATGGGCGATTTCACCAGGACTTTTATCCGTCCGGGAGTGTGGAACTCCACTTACCGTGGCCTGGGAGTCGGTGAAGAGCTGAAAATGAGCTTGCTGCAGATGAATCGTGAATACCTGCAAAACAATCGGCGGGAGCTGGAAATTCGCAAGACCGTGTCGCTGAAGAATCTGAAGGCCAAGGATCCCGACTCGACGATCAATAAAAACTGGGAACAAATCCAAACCGCGCTGACAACCAATGGCACTTGCGAATTCGAGCTGACGCAGAAAATGTTCGACGATGATTATGCGGGCCAGAATCATTACTTGCGACGGGTAAAAACCATCAGCGTGTCGCTGCCCGTCGCTGTAGGACCTTATGAAGATGTCCGCGCCGTACTGAGCCAGAGCTACAGCAAGGTCGAGATGGCCGCCACTGTAGGCACCGCCAAGGAGAACCTCAGGGCAAACCAGCAGATCGCGCTCTCGCATGGCGTCGATGACAATGGCCAGTTCCAGCTCAATTTTCAGGATGAGCGCTACCTGCCGTTCGAATATACCGGGGCCATTTCCCGTTGGAGCCTGACTTTTCCCGACCCCGATGCTCAGATGAGCCTGCTCGAATCGCTCACCGACATCATCGTCCATGTTTCCTACACCGCTCGACGTAGCGAAGGCATTTCGTGAAATGCCAACAAACTGTGAGCTCCGGCAATAACTGTCCATGCGGATTGAGCCCACATTGAATCCAGCAAGCCTGCTCGGAGCCAAGCGATGGATCAAACGGAGACGTTCAGCATCACACCCCCTTCATTGCCTAAAGGCGGCGGTGCCATCCAGAGCATTGGCAAAGGCTGGGGGGAGGTCGGTTCCAGCGGCAAGGCGTCGTTCGACCTGCCGTTGCCGATCTCGCCTGGACGCGGTTTCGCTCCGCCACTGACGCTGAGCTATGGCAGCAGCGTGGGCAACAGCCTGTTCGGTATCGGCTGGGTACTGTCGCTGGGATGTGTGGCGCGGCGCACCAGCAAGGGGGTGCCGGACTACACCGATGACGATGTGATGCTCGGGCCGGACGGCATGGTCTGGATGCCCGAGCGCACCGCCGCCGGAGCGATCCAGCGAACGCCGGTGCGCAGCTATCAGGGGCTGGAGTTGGGCACCGAGTATCAGATGGCGCGTTATTTCCCCCGCATCGAAGGCGCGTTCGAGCGCATCGAGCATTGGCGTTCGGCAGATGACTATCCGGGGTTCTGGTTGGTGCATGGCGCCGACGGCACCTTGCATGTGTATGGCATCAACCGTTCATCGCGCAGCACTGACCTGGATGACTCTTTGCGTGTCGGTGAGTGGTTGCTTGAAGAAAGCTTGAATGCCCATGGCGAACATATTCTTTATGAATATGCCGGCGAAGACCACGCCGCGATGCCCGAAGATACGCCACGAGACTTTCGCGCCCAGTGTTATCTGAGTCGGGTGCGGTACGGCAATTTCGAGGCCTGCGCGCATCTCTATCATTGGCTGCCAGGGCAGATTGACCGGGTGGACTGGCACTTCGATCTGATCTTCGACTACGGCGAACGCGATACCGGCGCGGACGACGTCCCTACCTATGACGCCACAGGCGAGTGGCCGGTGCGTAGCGACCCGTTTTCGACTTACGCCTATGGCTTTTTGCTGGGTAACCTGCGGCTTTGCCGGCAGGTGCTGATGTTCCACCGGTTCGCTGAACTGGGTAGCGAACCGCTGCTGGTGCAGCGCCTGCTGTTCGAATACCACACCACCGAATTGGGCTATAGCCTGCTGGCCGCTGCGCATCAGCAAGGGTATGACGAGCAAGGGCGCATCGAGTCGCGGCCGCCGGTGGCGTTCAATTATTCGGCGTTTGCAACCGACGCCAGTGAGTACCGGCCATTCACCGCCATGCCCGGCCTCAATGACGGCCAGCAGTACCAGTTGGTCGACCTGTATGGCGAGGGTCTGCCGGGTGTGCTGTATCGCAGCGACAAGGCTTGGTACTACCGCGAGCCGCTACGCGCGCACTCGACGCAGCCAACGGATGAGGTGAGCTACGACGCGTGGAAACCCTTGGACCGCATCCCGTTGATGGACAGTCGAAAACCGGTGCGCCAGGCGTTGATGGACCTGACCGGCGATGGGCGCCTGGACTGGGTGATGGCGCAGCCCGGCGTGAGCGGCTTCTTCACGCTGAACCCGGATCGTACGTGGTCGAAGTTCGTCACCTTCGCGGCGTTCCCGTTGGAATTCTTTCATCCGCAGAGCCAACTGGCCGACCTCATGGGCGGCGGCCTGTCGGACCTTGCCTTGATCGGCCCGCGCAGCGTGCGCCTGTACGCCAACCGACGGCAGGAAGGATTTGCCACTGGCAAAGAGGTGCCTCACCACGTCGAAACCGCCCCCGAGGATCGCCTGCCGCTGTTGAGCCAGGCACAGACCGAACTGGTGGCCTTCAGCGACGTGCTGGGCAGTGGTCAACAACATCTGGTGCGAATCCGTCACAACGAGATCGTCTGCTGGCCCAACCGCGGGCATGGCCATTTCGATCCGGGCTTTCGCCTCGGCAGCCTTCCGTATGCCTACGAATCCTTCGACGCGTCCCGTGTGTTGCTGGCCGACCTCGACGGTTCCGGTGCGGCCGACCTGATCTACCTCACCAGCGAGCATGCCGAGATTTTCATGAACCGTGCCGGCATGGGCTTCGAGAGCGCCCCTCGCATCCTGCCCTGGCCGCCTGGCGTGCGTTACGACCGGCTATGCCAGGTCAGCACAGCGGACCTGCAAGGGCTGGGCTGCTCCAGCCTGGTGCTGACGGTGCCGCATATGCAACCGCAGCATTGGCGCTGCGACTTTGTCCAGGCCAAGCCCTACCTGCTGCGCAGCACTGATAACAACATGGGCGCGGTGGGCGAGGTGATTTATCGCAGCTCCGCTCAGGAATGGCTGGATGAAAAACAGGCATTACTGGCGGCAGAGCAGGAGGTCGCCAGCTACGTCCCGTTCCCGATGCCGGTGGCCGTAGAACAGCAGCAGCTCGATGAAATCACCGGCAACCGACTGACCCAGCGTTTCCAATACCGCCAGGGATTCTACGATGGGCAGGAGCGCGAGTTTCGAGGCTTTGGCCTGGTGCTGCAGGGCGATAGCGAAGTCACCGGTGACGAACGGCCGCGAGCGGGGTTTACCGCCTCGGTGCTGCGCAAGAGCTGGTTCCACACCGGACGTGCGCCGGACCTGCCAGGCCTGGATTACAACCACTCGGACAGCGCCGCCCAAGTGTTGGGAAGCGCGTTGCTGCTCGCACCGCAAGGCGACGAGCCCGATGAAATCATCAGCCACGTCGATGAGCGGACGCTGCATGACATGGCCTACGCCATGGCCGGCCTTGTGTTGCGAATCGAAGTCTTCGGCCTCGACGGTGACCACCTATCGAGCGCCAACCCCTACTCGGTGCAGCAACACCGTTATGCGGTGCGCTTATGGCAGGAGCGGGGAGAACACCAGCCTTACTGCCGGATGCATCCGCTGGAACTGGAGTCGATTGCCTACACCTACGAACGCCAGCCTGACGACCCGCTGTGCCAGCATCACATCAACCTGGCCTGGGATCGGTATGGTGGCCTGATCCATGACGTGACGATCGACTATGCCCGGCGCAAGAAAGTGAGCGATGAGCCGCCGTTCAGCGAAGCCCACGAACAGACCTGGTGGCGGGCCGCTCACGATGACGCCCAGCGCTTTTACTACCTGAACGAAAACCGGGCCCGCTTCATTCACCTCGACGATTCGCAGGCCCTTCGTCTGGGTTTACCTTACCTGGCGCGTAGCAACGCACTGGTGCTGCCGGAAGCAGCGCTACGGCCAGAGGACATTTGTCATGAAGTGATGCTCGACCGTCTCAGCGCCCCTCCCGCCGATGACTATGAGCGGGTGCTCGCCAAGCTCACCGAGCAGCGTTATCAGCACGCCGGCCAGACCCTGCCAGCCGGGCAGGCCAGCTTCGAGGCGTTGGCCGACTACCTTGAGTCCGCCGAGTTGGATGAACAGGCTTTGCAGGCGTATGCATCGGTGCTCAGCCCGCAGGAGCTGGCGGACAAGTTGCCTCAGCTTGGCTACCGACTCATGCCCGCCGCACTGCCGGCGGAGCCGGGCAGGGTGCTGTGGTCGATCCGCAAGGGCTTTATGGTTTACGCCGGGTTGGAGGGCTTCTATCGGCTGATCAGCGGCCGCGCCACCGAAAGCCAGGGGCCGACCGACGTCGAGTTCGATCCGTATCACTGCCTGCCGATAAGTGTCACCACCGCAGATGGGTGCACGACCCGCGTGGCAGAAGTCGACTATCGGCACCTGTTGCCCCGGCGCATCGTCGATCCAAACCAGAACATCCAGGAGGCTCGCTTCGACGGGTTTGGCGAACTGTCCGTCAGCAGTTTTCACGGCACGGAGCGTGGGATTGCGGTTGGTTTCGATCCGATCGATGAGTATCAGCCGGATTTGCGCTCGCCAGCCGAAGCGATCGACGACCCGGATTCAGCGGTGCAAGGCGCCGCCAGCGCGTGCTTTCGCGAGGCGTTCAGCTGGATGCTGCGCCGTGAGCCGGTGCACGCGGCCGTCCTGCAAGCCGACCGCTATCCGGAACCACCGGACAACCCCGGCCGGAAAATCCGGATTACCGTGCAGTGCTGGGATGGTTTCGGCCGGGTGTTGCAGACCAAGCAGAAGGTCGAGCCGGGCATCGCCTACCAGATCGCCGACGACGGCAGCCTGGAGCTGGACGACGACCAACCGGTGACCGCGCCGGCGGCGGAGCGCTGGCGGGTCAGCGAGCGGGTCGAATACAACAACAAGGGCCTGGCGGTGCGCGTCTACCGTCCGTACTTCGCCGATGGCTATCGCTACATCAATGACGAATCGTTCCGCCGCTTCGGTCATTGCGACCAACAGTTCTACGACCCCCTTGGCCGTCCGACCCTGACGGTCACGGCGATGGGTTATTGGCGGCGCCAGCGTTACCTGGGGTGGTACAGCATTGCCGAGGATGAGAACGATACGTTGGAGGAGTCTTCAGCGAATAAGCTGCGTTCAATCGAGGGCGGTCTATGAACACTTTGGCTTCACCGCTGTTGTCGGGCCTGATGGCCGCGAAGCGTAAAAGAGCTTAGTTCATGTCGATCCTCGACAATGTTGACGTTCACACGCCAACGCTGACGGTGATTGATCCACGGGCCCTCACGCTGCGGTCCGTGGCTTATTGCCGTTCTGTCGAATTGATGCGGGCCGAAGAACGTATTACCCGTAATTCTTATAACGCACTGGGACGCGTGATCAAACAATGGGACCCCAGGCTCTGGGCGTCATCTGCGGAGGATGGGGCGACGCCTGCCAATCTCATTAACCGTTATTCGCTGTCGGGCAAGGTGTTGAGTTCGCTCAGCATTGATGCCGGCGAGCGAATCAGCCTGTTCGGCGATGGCGACCACCTGCTCCAAACCTGGGACAGTCGCGGCAGTGAGCGGCGGATCGAATACGACGATCTACTGCGCCCGTTGGCGATTTTCGAACAGAGCGAAGGCGAAGCGCCACGCTGCACTGAACGGTATGAATACGCCGGCGCGGGCGTTGATTTCGCCGCACACAACCAATGTGGGCAGTTGATTCGCCACGATGACCCGGCAGGCACGCAGACGCTGGACCAGTACGCTTTGACGGGCGGTGTGCTTGAGCAGACGCAGCGCTTTTTGAGTTCGTTGGAGACCCCGAATTGGCCGTCAGGATTGCCGGACAGAGAGGCCTTGCTGGAGCCGGTCGCACAAGCCGCTACCAGTGCTTCTCGCTTCAACCCCCTGGGCGACGTGCTGGAACAGACCGATGCCAAGGGCAATCGTCACTCGTTCGTTTACACCGTTGATGGCCTGTTATCCGCCACCCATCTGCAACTCAATACTCATGGGACTCCCCGTACGCTGGTCAGCGACATTGCCTACAACGCCTACGGCCAGGTCGAACAGGAAACCGCCGGTAACGGCGTGCTCAGCACACTGACTTACCGCCCCGAAGACGGGCGCTTGCTCCGACTCCAGGCTCGCCGTGGAAGCGAAGCCCTGCAAGACCTGCGTTACGACTACGATCCGGTGGGCAATGTGTTGAGCATCGAAGACGCGGCGTTGCCGATCCGCTTCTTTGCCAACCAGCGGGTGGAACCGGTCAAGCATTACCGCTACGACTCGCTTTACCAATTGACCGAAGCGACGGGCTGGGAGGCTGGCAGTGCCAGTCGTGGACCGGGGTTCAATCGCTTCGATGATCCGGGTGCTGTCGCCAACTTTCGGCAGACCTACCGCTATGACGTCGGCGGCAACTTGCTGGAATTGATCCATGTCGGCCCGCAGAGCCATGGTCGAAAACTGACGGCGGCGCGCTACAGCAATCGCTGCCTGCCGGAGCAAAACGACCGTCCACCGACCGAGGAACAAATTGCTGCGGCGTTTGACGGCAACGGCAATTTACTGGAACTGCAACCGGGCCAATTGATGAGTTGGGATTTGCGCAACCAGTTGCGCGGAGTGCGACCGGTTGAGCGTGAAAACTCGGACGATGATCGGGAGCTGTACTTTTATGGCGGTGATGGCCTAAGGCGCCGCAAGTTGCGTATGACCCAAACCAAAGCTCGTTCGCTGATCTCGGAAGTGCGCTACTTGCCGGGCCTGGAAATGCGCACCCGCGAAGCGACGGGCGAAGTGCTGCAAGTGATCTGTGTGCAGGCTGGACGCAATGCAATGCAAGTGCTGCATTGGGAAACAGCTCCACCGTCGGGCATTGCCAACGACCAATACCGCTACAACCTGACCGATCATCTGGGCTCCAGCAGCCTGGAGCTGGACAGTGACGCGCAGGTGATCAGTCAGGAGAGCTATCACCCCTATGGAAGCACAGCCTGGTTTGCAGGACGCAGTGAAATGGAAGCTGGGTACAAGACGGTGCGTTATTCGGGCAAGGAGCGGGATGCGACGGGGCTTTATTATTATGGGTTCAGGTATTACGCGGCTTGGTTGCAAAGGTGGGCCAATGCTGATCCCTCGGGACCAATGGATGGTCTTAATCTCTTTGCAATGGTTGGGAATCGACCTGTCCTATTCCGGGACGAAAGAGGGCTGAATGGGGAAGACTCGACGCTGACTAAGCCTGAACAGCTCGGGAAGTGGCGTCTTGAGCGATTGCAATTGACTCATTCGGAATTAAAGTCTAGGAAGTCGTTTGGGCATAACGTTATCGCCAATCTTATTGTTTCATACAAACCTAGTCTGATGGATCGTTGGTTGGGGCGGTTTGAGGAAATGCCGTCGCTAATATGGTACGAAAAAATAAAGATGAACGATTTTAGTAAGGGGCAGCGCTGGGAGTTTGAGGCTGATATGGTCAAACATAACCCCTCGAGTCGGACGATGGAAATATGGCCGAGGCGTTATCTTGAGGCCTTCAATACATCCGCCAGTAATCCCGGTTTGGCCAGAGGGATGGTAACTCTACAGGATCTTGCTGGGGAAACGGTAAAACTCGACGCTTTGGGAAGTGAGTTGTTTAGCAATGAGGAAAAAGCAAATTCGGTGCGTTCTTATCTGTCAGCAAACGGCGGGATACTAGCCTTTGAGATTCATGATGTTCCCTCAATTGTATTGAGTGAAGGCTCTAATGTTCATAAGGAGCGAATGCTTGAAATACGCGTGGGGCTAGAGGGTGCGAATGCCACGGCATCGGTTAAACAGTATTTATACGTGAACGATGCTAAGACACCTATGCAGCTTCAGCAGATGATTGGCGCAAAATCGTTTGAGATGAGGGGTGGGTTGAGTCTTGTTGATGCTCCAACTCAAGTAAGTACAAAGAGGCCATATATAAAATTCCCGGGGGAATATTAAAGGCGGCATTGATTCCGTTATTTCTGACAGGCGTCAGCCGGTTTAAAGCTCGTTGCGGTCTGGATCATTTTTAATGAACCCAGCTCCACCGTCTCCTGTCCCCTGTCTGTCAGGAACGACAACATGGAGCCGCTGATGCGACCGATCTATCTCACCAGTCTTTCTTTCGCCGCCGTCTTCTGCGCGGCCTGTTCAAGCCAACCGCCTGCGACCTGGAGCTACCAGGACGCTCAAGCCCGCTCACTTCAGTCTCCCGATCAGATGTACCCGGAGCTGTTTGAAGCGGTGCAGCGCCAGCAGGTTTTCAGCGACCAGAAGCATTTCGTCGATGCGCTGCCCAACCGCGACCCGGCGCAGATCCGCGCCGACTACCTGGCCCGGCACGACGATACGGGCTTCGATCTCAAGGCCTTTGTGAAGGACAACTTCACCGAGTCCGGCGAGGCCGAGAGTCCGGCGCCGAAGCCTGGGGCGCCGATTGAAGAACACATCGACAAGCTCTGGCCGGTATTGAGCCGCACCTATCGTGAAGTGCCCCAGTTCAGCAGCCTATTGCCCTTGCCGCAGCCTTACGTAGTGCCGGGCGGACGTTTTCGCGAGATGTATTACTGGGATTCCTACTTCACCATGCTCGGTCTTGAACGCAGTGGTGATAAGGCTCAGGTCCGCCAGATGACCGACAACTTCGCTTACATGATCGACACCTACGGGCACATCCCCAATGGCAACCGCAGCTATTACCTGAGCCGGTCGCAGCCGCCGTTCTTTGCCTACATGGTCGAGTTGCAGGCGCATATCGAAGGCGACCAGGCCTACGGGCGCTACCTGCCGCAATTGCAGAAGGAATACGCCTACTGGATGGACGGCGCCAGCACGCTCAAGCCTGGCGAGGCGGTCAAGCATGCGGTCAAGCTGGCCGATGGCAGCGTGCTCAATCGCTATTGGGACGCCAGTCCGACGCCGCGCCAGGAATCCTGGATGCAGGACGTCAAGACCGCCGAGCAGGCGCCGGACCGCCCCAAAGAGGAGGTCTGGCGCGACCTGCGTGCCGGCGCTGAAAGCGGCTGGGACTTCAGTTCCCGTTGGCTGGGGGATGGGAAAAACCTGGCGACCATTCGCACCACGTCCATCGTCCCGGTGGATCTGAACAGTCTGGTCTATCACCTGGAACGCACCATCGCCAAGGCTTGCGAAACGGTGCAGAACGCCTCTTGCGTCCAGGCTTATGGGCAACGTGCCGAGCGCCGCCAGCGGGCCATCGAAAAGCATTTGTGGAATGCCGAAGGTGGCTTTTATGTGGACTACGATTGGCAGCGGCACCAGCAACGCCAGCAACTGAGCGCCGCGACGCTGTTTCCACTGTACACCGGGCTTGCCTCGAACGAGCACGCCAAAAGGACCGCCGATGCGGTGCGCGTGGGGCTGTTGCGTCCCGGTGGCATTGCCACCACCCAGGTCGACAACGGTCAGCAGTGGGACGAGCCTAACGGCTGGGCGCCGTTGCAATGGGTGGCGGTGGAAGGGTTGGACCGTTATGGGCAGTCGGTGCTGGCGCAACAGATCGGCAGCCGTTTCTTGCAGCAAGTCCAGGACCTCTACGGCAAGGAAAACAAGCTGGTAGAGAAATACGATCTGTCCGGCCAGGGAGATGGTGGGGGAGGTGGTGAATATGAGTTGCAGGATGGCTTCGGTTGGACGAACGGGGTGACCCTCAAACTCATGAGTAAATATTCGGGAGGCGTCCCGCAGCGTATGGCTGGGGAATGACGTAAAAGGAGACAGAGAGGGGCGCAAGTGCGCCGCTCTCTGTCTTCTAGCCGCAAAAAACTCAACTCAAGCCACCGGCACGGGAATCGCGCCACCGCTCTCGGGTAATGCAATGGCGCTGTCGTTGCCTGGCGTCAGGATCACTTTCCTGCAATCCTCCTGCTTCTTGTCGAATATCTTGTAGCCCTCGGCCGCCTGTTCCAGGGACAGACGATGGCTGATGATCACTTCCGGAGACAGGCGCCCGGTCTCGATGTGCCCGAGCAACTCGGGCAGGTAACGCTGTACGTGGGTCTGGCCCATCTTGAAGGTCAGGCCTTTGTCGAACGCGTCGCCGAACAGGAAGCCGTGGATGAATCCGGCATAGACGCCAGGTACGCTCACGGTGCCGCCGCGCCTGACCGCCGCGATGCATTGGCGCAGCGCTTTGCCGCTGCTGCCTTCGAGCTTGAGGTTTGCCAGCAGTGTTTCGGTGGTGCTGCCCTTGGCTTCGAAGCCGACCGCATCGACCACCCCATCCACGCCGCGCAGGCCTTTGGTCTGGCGGATGATAGTGTCGGCGGGGTCGTCGTCTTCATCGAAATTGATCGGAATCACCCCGTAGGTTTTCTGCGCATAGGCCAGGCGGTAGGGGTGATGGTCGACCATGAAGATCTGCTCGGCGCCGAGCATCCTGGCGCAGGCGGCGCTCAACAAGCCTACCGGGCCGGCGCCGTAGATCGCGATGCTCGAGCCGTTGCTGATGCCGGTATTGGTGACTGCCTGGAACGCGGTGGGCAGGATGTCGGACAGGAACAGGACCTTTTCATCCGAGAGTGTCCCCGGCACCTTGAAAGGGCCGGTGTTGGCCTTGGGCACCCGCACATACTCGGCTTGTCCACCGGGCACGCCGCCATACAGGTGGCTGAAACCGAACAGAGCCGCCCCCGGCGGGATCGCCTTCTTGTTGAGGATCGCACCACGCCCCGTATTGGTGGTTTCACAGGCAGCGAACAGGTCCATCTGGCAGAAGAAACAACTGCCGCAGGCGATCACGAACGGGATCACCACCCGGTCGCCGGGCTGCACGGCGGTCACCGCTGAACCCGCTTCCTCGACGATGCCCATGAACTCGTGTCCAAAAATGTCGCCGTGCTCGACGGTGGGGATTTTCCCGCGGTAGAGGTGCAGGTCGGAACCGCAGATGGCCGTCGCGGTGACCCGCAGGATGATGTCGTCGCTGTCTACCAGGATCGGGTCAGGGACGGTATCGACTTTCACGTTGTGTGCGCCGTGATAGGTGAGTGCTCTCATGACGTGTCGTCTCTCTCGATGGCGTGATGGTAAAGGGCAGAGGGATCACGGGCGATGGAAGTTCAGAGCGATTTGGGGGCACGGGACTGGCGGTCGCTTGCGCGAATATCCGGCGCTGCGCTTGGTGCCGGTCAGGCGCTGACCGGCGCAACGTTCGAAAGGGGGCTGCATGTCGATTGGCCGCGGCAGGTTCTGTTTGTGGTCTATAGTTTCCAGCAGGTCGCAAAACCCTTTCGTGCGGGCGCTCAGGAACAGCCCACCTTACCGAGCCATTACCGTCCGCAGCCTAGGTATTGATCATTGCAGGGAGCACAGCATGCTGATCCAGCGGTCGGAGGCACTGAGGTCGGCCCCAGATATTGCCTCCAGCGCAGAGTCCACTTCCAGCACCATGAGCCGCATGGTTCGGCACGTCTTTGACCAGGCCAGGGAAGCCTACATCCTGTTTCCCCTGTTGGCCGGTTTGTTGTTGCTGGCGATCTGGGCCGGCACCCTGTACCTGATCCAGGTTGAACAGGCTCGTGCACAGCAGAGCATCGCCGAGGCGAGCCTGGAAATCGGCGCTACCTATGAAGCGCAGATTCTTCGGGCCGTGCGGGAGATCGACCAGACACTCAAACTGGTCAAGTTCACCTACGAGGTGGAGGGTGAACGCAATCCGTTGCCCAAACTCAAGGCGCGGGAATTGCTGCCATCGCCCTACCTGTTTGACGTCAGCGTGGTCGATGCCAATGACCTGGTCGTCGCCAGTACCCAGGCGCGTGAGGCCGGCAGCGTCGTCGCCCAGGGCGAGTCGCAAACCGTCCGGCACGCCAATACGCTGTCCATCAGCCGTCCCTGGAAGAGCCCTGGCACCGGAGAATGGCGGTTGCGCTTCAGTCGTCGGCTGGATGGAGCCAATGGCACGTTCTCGGGGATCGCCATGGTCGAAGTCGATGCGGCCTATTTCGCCAGCAGCTACGACGCCGCCAAGCTTGGCGCCAAGGGCGTGCTGGGGCTGCTGGGGACCGACGGCATTTTTCGCGTTCGGCGCACTGGGGAAACGGTGATGGCCGGTGACTCGGTCGACTATGCGGCGGTGGTGCCGGACACCGAAGAGACTGAAGCCGTGCTCTCGACCAACAGGTGGGACGGTGTGCTGCGCTATACAAGCGCCCGGCAACTCTATGATTTGCCGCTGGCCGTGGTGGTGGGGTTGTCCGAGCAGGAACAATTGGCCGCCACCAATCGGCAGGCGCGCGTTTATCTGTGGCGCGCCGCTGGTGCCAGCCTGGTGCTGGTGTTGCTGGTCGCTCTGTTGAGCCGGATGAGCTGGCAGCTGGCACAAGGTCGCCTGAGGGCCGCCGAAGCCAAGGTCGCCTACGCCGAACGTATCGAATACCTTGCCTATCACGACGGCCTTACCGCGCTGCCCAATCGTAGCCTGTTCAGCAAGGTCCTGGCCCAGAGCATCCGCGAAGCCGATCGCTACCAGCGGCAACTGGCGGTGCTGTTTCTGGACCTGGACCGGTTCAAGCAAATCAACGACACCATGGGGCATGACGCCGGCGACCAATTGCTGCAACGCGTCGCCTTGCGGCTCAAGGCCGCGCTGCGGGCCAGCGATACGGTCGCGCGGCTGGGCGGTGACGAGTTCGTGGTGTTGCTGCCCGAGCTGTCCGAGGACAAGTATGTGGCAACCACGGCGCAGAAAATCCTGTCCGCCATTGCCCGGCCGTTCAAACTGCAAGGCCAGGAGTTTCGCGTGACGGCCAGTGTCGGCATCAGCATTTTTCCCCAGGATGGCCTGGATGAGCAGACCCTGAAGAAAAACGCCGACATCGCGATGTACCAGGCCAAGCAGAAGGGCAAGAACAACTTCCAGTTCTACTCCGAGAAACTCAATGCTGATTCGCTGGAGCGAATGACGCTGGAGCTGAGCCTGCGTCATGCCTTGGAGCGCCACGAATTCCAGCTGCACTACCAGGCCAAGCGCGACATGCGCAGCGGTCAGATCACCGGGATGGAAGCCCTGCTGCGCTGGAACCACCCGGACCTGGGTACGGTGGCGCCCATGCAATTTATCCCGGTGGCTGAAGATACCGGCTTGATCGTGCCAATCGGCAAGTGGGTGCTCCGGACTGCCTGCCAGCAGAACGTTGCCTGGCAACGACAGGGTTTGCCCAGGTTGAGCATCGCGGTGAACCTGACGGCGCGTCAGTTCAACGATGAGAATCTACTCTCGGACCTGGCGCAAATACTTGAAGAAACCGGCATGGACGCCAGCCTGCTGGAACTTGAGATTGCGGAAAGGTTGTTGATGCAGGATGTCACACGGGCGTTGATGGTGTTGACCGGACTCAAGAACCTGAACATCCGGATCGCCATCGATGATTTCGGCGTCGGTTATTCTTCGCTCTCTGCGCTCCAGCAGTTCCCCCTCGATTCGATCAAGATCGATCGCTCGTTCATCTGTGACACCGCCAGCGTGCCGGAAGACAAGGCATTGACCGAAGCGATCATCGCGATGGGCCGGACCCTCAGCCTGACGGTGGTCGCCCAAGGGGTGGAGACCAAGGAACAGGCCGACTTCCTGCGTGACAATGCCTGCGATGAGTTCCAGGGTTTCTACTTCAACAAACCGCTCCCCGCCGCCCAGTTCATGGCCCTGTTGCAAGCGCAGACCACAGACCCGACCTGAATAGCCCTGAAACCCACCCACCCGATGGTGAGTGCAATCCCCATGGCGAGGGAGCTTGCTCCCACTGGGCTGCGCAGCAGACCCAAGGCCAGGCGACTCGGTGAATCAGGCAGAATCGCATCCAGCCTTTTGGGGTCGCTTCGCAACCCAGCGGGAGCAAGCTCCCTCGCCACAAAAGCGAGCGTCAGGCCTGAGTGCTTCGATGCTTGCCATCAGTCTCAACGGCCCAGACACCCCAATCTCCCTGTGGTCAGTGGCAGCCAGACACCCCATCCCCGTGGCGAGCGTCAGTCCTGAGTGCTTCGATGCTTGCCATCAGTCTCAACGGCCCAGATACCCCAATCTCCCTGCGGTGAGTGGCAGCCAGACACCCCATCCCCGTGGCGAGGGAGCTTGCTCCCGCTGGGCTGCGCAGCAGACCCAAGGTCAGGCGACTCGGTAAATCAGGCAAAATCGCATCCAACCTTTTGGGGTCGCTTCGCAACCCAGCGGGAGCAAGCTCCCTCGCCACAAAAGCCAGCGTCAGCTCTGAGCGCTTCGATGCTTGCCATCAGTCTCAACGGCCCAGACACCCCAATCTCCCTGTGGTCAGTGGCAGCCAGACACCCCATCCCCGTGGCGAGCGTCAGTTTCCCATCCGTAGCGGTCTGCAATAGCCCTGAGCCCCGTGGCCTTTCACTGCGAAACAGCCGGCAGCGCCTTGACGCTGCCATCCAACTCGCGGGCGTCGATATAGCCGATGGTGTCGGGATTCTCGGCGATGCGTTTCTTGACCTCGGCGCTATTGGAGACGACCTGCGGCGGTTGCCCGCGGCCGGTGAAGATGATCTTCGACCAGTGCGCCTTGATCTGCGCCGCCGACTTGCCGGTATAGGTCGAATAGAACTCGTCCCGGGTCGCGGAGCCTTCCGGTTGATCGATCACGACGGCCTGGTCGCCGCCGGGAAGGCGATTGGTCTTGCCCAGGAAAATATCGGCGACCTGGTTGCGCGTCAGCGTTTCCAACGGGTTGGCCGCGGCGACCACCACGACCACGTCGGCCATGACACAGGAGCTGCCTGCATACAGGACAGTTCCCAACAGCGCATGCGCAATGCGTTTGAGACCCGGCATGATCGGCTCCATCAGAAGACAAAATCCACGGAAAGACTCAGCAGGTGGAACGTGCCACCGCGCTCGTAGTCTGGCTGTAGATTGGTTAGCTGGCCGTTGGAGTCGTTGTCCAGGCGCGTATGGTCATACTGAAGTTTTGCATCCATGTTCTTGGCGAAGTCCCAGCGCATGCCCAGCGACCAGGTTTGCTGTCCGCTGCCGGATGCCAGGACGGTGTTCAGCGCGGCGTTGAGTTCTGTCGCAGCGCCCGCGAATTCCGGCGGCAAGGTCGAGGTGTCCAGGCCGGCGGTGGAGGATTCGCTGAGGGTCTTCGAGCGTGCATGGGTGACGTAGGGCGTGAATGCATCGATCCGGTAGCCCCCGCTCACGTACCAGGCGCCCAGGGTGCCGATGGCCGAATTGCTATCGAAATGGCCCCATTCGCCCATGACGAACCAGTCGCCCGGGTCATAGATTGCCCCCACGCCGATGAACTTCATGAGCTTGTCCTTGGGATCGTAGCGGTCAGCGATGCGGTCGCCTTCATCACCAAACAGTCGGTAAGTATCGAAGAGCGGATTCAGCGATTGTGCAGTCAGATGGGTCTCCAGATAGGTGACGCGGGTGGTCAGGGCGCCATACTCGGTCAGATTCGAAATCCCCCATGATTCCTTTGCCGTAATCTTGCCGGTACCGTCGGGCAGTCGTGGTTCGCTTTGACCATAGTTGCCCTGCACGGTATTGATCACGTCGCCAAAATGCAGCCTGTAGCTGAGGTCCACACCGTCGATGTTGGTGACCGGAATCAGGCTGTAGACCTCGCCCGGCGGCCTGACCCAGGGCAGGGTGTAGCCGACTTTGCGGGTGTCGGAAAACAGGAAGGCCGGTTGCACCGTGCGCCCGACGCGAATGCTGAAGTCGGGGGTGAACTGGTACTTGAGGTTGGCCCACTCGAAGAAGGGGCGATGGCTGTTGTCGTAGCGTTGTTCGGAAATGACCTGCACCACCGCCGACAGCTGTGGTGTGAAGTTGGCCGTCAATTGCGCGGCGATCAGGCTGTCGACGTCGGCGTTCCAACTGCGGGTATGGCCGGCTCCGTTGGGCTTGAAGATACTCGGGGTGAAGTCGGCATTTTTTTCGCTGGAATGGACGATTCCCACCGTGCCGAAACTGCTCAAGGAGAAGATCGACCGGTCTGCGTCTTCGGCGCTGGCGACACAGGGATAAAACGCTACCACCGCCCAGGCCAGAGTATTGAGTCTTGCCGCCATAGGATCCCGCGACCTCTTCGAAAAATAAAGCACCTGCGCTCCAGGTGCGTTTGAACCACCGCACGCCCCGGTGCCGTGACCAGGACGTTGCCTATTCAGTGATCGCCAGTTTCAGGGTGAACATCGCGCCACTTCCCGGCCCGTCGCTATGGGCTTCCAGGGAACCGCCCATCTCCATGGCGGCCAGCACGCAGCTGTGCAGGCCAAAGCCATGGCCGTCTTTACGGGTGGTGAATCCATGGGCAAAAATCCGCGTCAGGTTCTCCGGGGCGATGCCCTCGCCGTTGTCGATGACCCTGACGATCAAGGTGTCGCCCTGGATTTCACTTTCCAGGGTGATCCGGGGGCTCAGATCGGGTCGGTCATCCATCGCACTGCCGGCGTTTTTTATCAGGTTCACCAGAATCAACAGCACCCGGTGCTTGTCCAGCGGCAGCGGTGGGGTATCGGCGAAATGGCGCACCACGTTGATTTGCCGCGCCGCGAGAATGCCGGCGTTCATGCGCAAGGCATCCTCGATCAGTTCCGTGATCTGGACGGTCTCGGCGATGCTGGAAGCGCCGGCGTAGGATTGCTGGGCGGCGACGATTTCCTTGATGTGATCGACGCTCTTGGACAATTGCTCAAGCTCGTCGGTCATGCTCTGTTGCTCGGTCGCCAGCGCTTCCACCAACTGGTTGAAGTACCCGGGCAGCAGCTTGCCTTTCTCATCCTTGGAGATGAAATCGCCCAGGTCGTCGGCGTGCTGGTTCATCAGCTGTACTGCCTTGCCAAGCCCCAGGGCCTTGCTGGTGCGCAGCTTGCGGGTGACCAGTTCTGCGGAGATGTTCACGCTATTGAGCACGTTGCCGACGTTGTGCAACACATTGGTGGCGATTTCCGCCATGCCGGCCTGGCGGGCCACGGCGGCCAGTTGCGCCTGGGTTTCGGCGGCACGCAAACGGCTTTGCGCCAGTTGCCAACTCATCCGGGCGAGCAAACCCACCAGCAACACCAGCAACAGGCTGCCGCCCGCCGCGCGCCACAGGTAGGTGTGGGCTCGCTGGGTCACCGCCGCCAGTTGTTCTTCCTCGGACAACCCGACGATCACCGCCAGCGGGAAATCGTAGAGCTGGCGGGCACTGGTATAGCGCCGGACGCCGTCCCAGCCACTGATCGCGAGCACCGCGTCGGTGTTTTCGGCGTCCGGCACTACCGCTGCGTAATTGACCTCATCGCCCGCCATGACGGCGTCTGCGGTACGCCGGACCCGGAAGACCCCATCGGTCCCGAGCAGTCCGAGCACGCCCTGGTCGCCGAGTCTCGCGGCGTCATAGCTGCTGACAAAATAGGCTGCATCGACCTCGACCCGGGCGATCCCGGAGAGACTGCCGTCCGCCGCATCGAGCCGACGGCTGAAACGCAGTCGCCAGTCTCCCGTGGCAGGGCTTTTCCAGGGATGGCTGATGGAAAGGGCATCACTGTGGCGCAGGGTTTGCTGTTCATCCGGGTCGGCGATATTTTCCCGCTCGTGGGCCCGCGTGCTGGCCACCAGGCTTCCGTCCGGCTTGACTACGCTGACGTCGAATACCAGGGACGGTGGCAGCAAGGCGCGCTGCTGGAGCTTGCGCAGGGGTTCAGGCTCACCCTCGGTCTCGAAGGTGTATTTGACCAGCTTGAGGGTCTGGTCGATTTCGTGAATGGCACGCAGCATCTGCGCTTCGTAAGTGGCGCCGATTTCCACGCTGGCCGCAGCCGCGCTCTGCTGGGCGCGAATCCGCTCAACCTTGATCAGGTACAGGGTTGCTGTCCAGATAGCCAGCAGCAGGAATACCGCCAGCAATGGAAACAGGATGTAGGCCTCCTTGGCCTGATCGAAAACCCGCCGGCCCAGGCTGGCCCCGGTAGCGGGCTCGGGCGCTGTGCAATCGGTGATGCCAGGGGCCAACCGCAATGTATCGGGCCGCTGGGTCGACATAGTGTGCTCCCTGCATTGTTCCACGACTCGAGGCTAGTGAAATCCTGCGCGGTTCCGGCTCCAGGGCGTGCAGCTCCTGATTGCCCGGGCCAGAATCGCGGATCTGCCAAGAACTATAGACCACAAAACCGGAGTGCCAATAAGTGCTGTTGCGCGACGCCAGTTGTCAGGTCGGCCACCCCCCGGCACAGCGCATTCATACCGCTTGCCTGACCTTGCGCTGCACCCAACGGGTCTCGTTCTGCAGTTCAAGCACTTGCCAGTGGAAGTGTTCAAGTGAAGCGCCATGCCCGACACTGATCAGGATGGCCTCTGGCAACGTCTGCTTGAGCAACTGATAGCAACGCGCTTCGTTGGCCGCATCCAGGGCCGAGCTGCTCTCGTCGAGAAACAGCACTGCCGGACGGGCCAGCAGCGCCCTGACGAACGCGCAGCGTTGCTGCTCGCCGATGCTCAGGGTCTGCGCCCAGTCCCGCTCCTGGTCCAACTGATCCTCCAGGTGTTGCAGGCCGACTTGCTCCATGGCCTGGCGCAGCGCGGGGTCTTCGTCGTGGCGGGGGGGATTGGGATACCAAAGCGCCTCGCGCAGGCTGCCCAGCGGCAGGTAAGGCTTCTGCGACAGCGTCAGTGCGCGCTCGCGGTCATAACAACTGGAGCCGGACGCATGGTGCCAGAGCCCGGTAATGGTCCGGATCAGTGTGGATTTGCCGTAGCCGGAGGGGGCGCTGATCATCAGGCTGTCGCCGGGCTTGAGGGACAGGTTGAAGCCCTTGAACAACTGCCGGCCGTTCGGCAGCCAGATGTCCAGGTCCTTGATGTCGAGGCCGCTGGCCTGCTGTCCGAGCGTGACCTTTGACTGGACTTCGACGTTATCCAGGCGCTCCTGGAAGCCGCTCAACCGATCGATCACCGATTTCCATTCCGACAACTCCGGAAACACACTCACCAGGTAGGCGATGGCCGCGTGCACTTCGCCGAACGCCGCGCTGATCTGCGTGAGACGACCGAGGGGAAAGGCCCCTGCAAAGAACTGCGGCGCCATGATAAACATCGGAATGACCGTGGCGCTGCGCAGGTAGAAGGTCGAATAGCCCATGATCAGCTTCTGTTTCTTGACCAGCGCCCAGAAGTTTTCCAGCGCGGCCTCCAGGCGCCGGTTGAAGCGCTCGTTTTCCACCACTTCACCCCGGTATTGCGCCACCGAGTCGGCATTTTCCCGCAGGCGGATGAGCGCGAAGCGAAAGTCCGCTTCACGCCGCTGTTGCATGAAGTTGAGGCCGGGCAGGGCGCGCCCGAGCCAGAACGCCAGCCCGGTGCCCAACAGCGCATAGACCAGGGCAATCCACACCAGCAAACCGGGGATGACCACCGACTGGTCGTTGAACGGCACGCTGACCAGGCTTGAGGCTTGCCAGAGAATATTCAGGAAGGAAAACAGCGACACTACCGAGGTCAGCAGCCCAAGCGTCAACTTGAGGGACTTGACGATAAACAGGTCGACGTCCTCGGCGATCCGCTGGTCCGGGTTGTCGACCTCGCTCTCGGTCAGTTTCAGCTTCTGATAACGCTGGCTGCCCAGCCATTGATCGAGCAGGTTCTGGGTGGCCCAACGGCGCCAGCGCAACGTCAGCTTCTGCTGGAAGTGGAACGCGCCCACGGTGAAGGCGGCGGTGCCGACCTGCAACAGGATGAATTGCAGGCTGCCGACCAGGAACCCGTGATAATCCAGGGCTTGCAAAGCGTTATAGAAATGCAGGTTCCAGAAGTTGTTGAGGATGTTGACGCCCACCAGACACAGGGTCATCAGCACTGTGGCCGCCAGCAGCAACAGGGCCGGATATTTTTCCTCGGATGCCCAGAAAGGCCGCGCGAGACGCCAGAAATTGCGAAGTGTGTGCATGTGGTCTTGGTGAGCCCGGTCGCTGACGACGTTGAGTTTGCGAAGGAGGGAGGATAGGATCAGCCAATGCTAATCGTTTGCATTAAATAGGGAAAGTCACGGGAGACCCCTCATCGAATTTCCAGAATGGCTAGGGCAGGCCTGGCCACCGATCAAACGGGTCGTGCGCACGCTTGCCGACGACCAGCCTCGCGTCCCTCTGAGCCAGCTTGCCGACCCCGCTGTGCTGGAACCGCTGCTGGCCCGCTTCGCCCTGCAATACCCCGGGGTGAATCGCGCGGCGGTGGTGTCCCAGTGGTCGATGAATTACATGAGCATCGTCTTGCCGGCCACGCTGGCCTGTGTGCTGACTCGCCAGGTCCGGATCGATTTCTGGAGTGAGGAGGCGGTGCTGTTCCATGACCAGGGGCAACCCCAGGCCCTTGGGCTGGCCTGCCAATTACCGGCGCTGGCGGCCGGTGAGCGTGCGGCGTATTGGTCACGGCTGATCCACGAACACATGGCACCGCTGTTCGCCACGTTGGCCGCAGCCGGTGGCCTCGCTCCCAAGGTACTGTGGGGCAATCTGGTCGCCATCTGGGATGGCGCTTTCGCCAGGATGGACCCGGACCTGTCCAGGGACGGTTTCGCCGAGGCGCACCAGTGGCTGGAACAGGCCGTGGTCAACAACGGGCGTTTGAAGCTGCGAAGCCTGCAACGCATGGTCGAATCACCTGCGCCGCAGATTTGTCCGTGCCTGCCGTTGCGTCGGCATTGCTGCCTGCATTACCAACTGCACGAGGCCGTCGAAGGGCAGCCGCTGGTGCTCTGCGAATCCTGCCCCAAACTGCACCGTCTTCCGCTGGCGGAGCAGGTGAGCTATCTGCATTCCATCTACGAGGAAGCGTGAGCCACTGAGGCGTTTGCGTCCTTGAGTGGCGATATTCCAGTCAGGGCCAAGGCAGCGCCACGAGCATCGGCAGTGATTTCGCTGAGCTGGCCGTGTTCGATGCGGATCAGCCGGTCGGCCAGGCCGAAGTACGCGTCGTCGTGGGAAATCACGATCAGCAGTTTCCCGCGATTGCGCAGGTCCGGCAGGATCCGGGTGTAGAAGAAGTGCTTGAACACCGGGTCCTGGTCGGCCGCCCACTCGTCGAACAGATAGCACGGACGATCATCCAGATAGGCGCTGAGCAACGCCAGGCGCTTGCGTTGGCCGGTGGACAGCGCCAGGGTCGTCAACTTGCCCGCCTCGATCCGCACCTTGTGGTCCAGTTGCAGGTGAACCAGGTAGTCCTGGGCCTGTTGCACCAGATGCGGGTCGTCACCATCGAACAGGTTCTCGAACAGGCAGAAATCGGTGAAGATCGCCGAGAAGTGCTGGCGGAAATGATGATTGTCGTTGCTCGACGAGACCTGTTCGTCGAGCATGATGTCGCCGCTTTCCGGTCGATAGAGCCCGGTCAGTAACAAGGCCAGGGTGGTCTTGCCGCTGCCGTTGCCCCCGGTGATGAACACCACCTCGCCGGCATTGAGGGTGAGATCGATGGGCCCCAGGGTGAAATGCCCATCCTCGCGCTCGCGGTAGTAGGTATGGCTGACCTGCCGGCACACCAGGCTACGCACCTGGGTTGGCGAAATCGTCTCGATGGCTTGCGCGGCGGCCTGCATCTGGCCTTCCAGCGCGCGGATCTTGTTCAGCGCCACGCTGGCCCGGCCCAGGGTAGGCAGGGCGTGCATCAGCTCCGACAGCGGGGTGATCATGTAGAGAATGGTCAGGATATAGCCGGTGATCAGACTCACACTCAGATCAATGAACTGCGGGGCGACAAACAGCACCACCCCGATCAGTAGATAGAACACCGCGTTGCCCCAATTGAGCACCAGCGCATAGATGCTCATGCCACGCACGAAATCCCGACGGTACTGCTGGCTGACCGGGATCAGCAAGCGACTGAAGAAATGCTCCCGGCGCGGGTGGTTGAGTTGCAGCTCCTTGCTGCCATCGGTCAGCAGGCGATATTGATCGAACAGCTGGTCCTTGAGTTCACGGGCTCGGGAAATCGAGGTCAGCGCCCGGCGTTGCGGCCAGTTGAAACTGAGGCTGCCGAGCACGATCAGCAGCAGGGTCAGCCCCAGCAGCGGCAAGCTGAGCCAGCCCAGATAACCGAGGCAGGCGGCGAGGATGCCGGCGTTGACCAGCAGGATCGGCACCAGCTCCACCGCCTGGCTGATGGTCTGGGTGTCGTCGGTCAGCATCGCCAGCAGACGATGCTTGCCCAGGCGTTGCAGCTGCGCATAGGGCGTATCGATCAGCTTGGCGCTCAGGTGCAGGCGCATGTCATTGACCGCCGCCTGGCCCAGGCGCAGCAGGCTGATGTCGGAAATGATCCGCGACACTGCGACCAGCAGCACCAGGGCGCCGAAATACAGGCCGTCCACCGGGCGCAACTGATCGAACACCGTCAGGCTGTGGTTGATGTTGGCGATCAGGCCGGCCGCCGCGAGGCCGCAGGTCAGCCCCGTGAGGGTCGCCACCAGCAATGCGCGCCATGAACGTTTGGCCATGAGTAACAACAGATCCATTTCAAACCGCTCCGTGTGCAGCAATCGCTTCGAGACGTGCCGCCAATTGTTGGTGCAAGGCAGGTTGCTCAAGAATAGTGAGGTGCTCCGCCTGAATGACTTCGCGGGTCAACGGCCCACTGCTCAGCCGTTCCCAGCGTGGGTCGGCGAAGCCGTTTTCGGCCAGGGTGTCGCTGGCCCACCAGACATGCACCGGGCAGCTTAACCGTGGTGCCTGGAAAGTCGACAACAGATGCTGCGTATGCTGCTGGTAGCGCAGCCGCGTCTGCAGATGCTCCCAACTGTCCCCATCGAGTTGCAGGCCCTGCTGACGGGCCCATTGGGCCAGTTCCGGCAGGCGTTGCGACGGCGGCAAGGCGCTCAATTGTTCAGTCAGGCCGGCCATGAGCGGTGGCGGCAGCTGCCGCAGAACCGCCTGGCTGTCAGGGGTCAACGCTGGCGCGGCCGACTCCAGCAGCGCTTCGACACTGTCTTCCCACGCCTGATGCTGGTATTGCGAATCGAGAATGCCAAGGAACGCCACCGTTTCGCCCAGGCGTTCCAAGCGTGCGGCCGCTGCAATCGCGAGCAATCCACCGAGGGAGAAACCCAGCAGGTGATAAGGGCCATGGGCCTGTTGCTGGCGCAGGTGATCGACATAGTCTGCGGCAAGGTTCTCTATGTCGCCGCTCAGCGTCGTGCTGTCGTCGGCCAGATAGCCCGCCTGCAAGCCCCACAGATTCCATGCCGCTAGCGGCGCCAGCAGCGTGCGGTAGTCCTGCACATGACCGGTGGAAGGATGGAAGCAGAACAGATTGGCGTTTTTGTCGGCGTCCGTGTGCGGCGCCGACAGCCGGACCAGCGGCGAGAGCTTGAGCTCGGCCTGTACCAGCGCCGCAAACGCCGAGACGCTCGGGGCGTTGAACACCGCATTGACGGTCACCGGCGCCGACAATGCCGTCTGCAGGCGACTGGCAAGGGTAACGGCCGCCAGCGAGTGGCCGCCCAGCTCGAAGAAGTCATCATCGATGCCCACTCGCTCCAGGCCCAGCACCTGCGCCCAGACCTCGGCGAGCAGGGCTTGCAGTGGCGTGCGCGGCAAGGCATCACCAACGCTGTCGAGGACTTTGTCGGCCCACTGCTGCAAGGTCTTGCGGTCGAGCTTGCCGTTGCCCATCAGCGGCAAGGCTTCGACGATTCGCAGGGTCGGGAGCATGTAGTCCGGCAGGCAGTCCTGGGCCTGGCCGTGAAGGCGTGCGACCGTGGTCGAATGCCCCGGCGCGAGGGTCACGAAGGCGAACAGCTGCTGGCCGAGTTCGCCCCGGGGAATGCATTCCACCGCGGCCTGGGCGACGCCAGGAAGACGGGTCAGCTGGGCTTGTATTTCGTCGAGTTCGACGCGGAACCCACGGATCTTCACCTGACGGTCCGCACGTCCACTGATTTCCAGGCTACCGTCGGGCAGGTATCGCGCCATGTCGCCGGTGCGATAAAGGCGTTCCTCCGCTCGCAGGATAAAACGCTCGGCGTTCTGACTTGCGTCCAGATAACCCCGCGCCAGTTGCGGGCCAGCGATGTACAGCTCGGCATTTTGCCCGGGACCGACCGGTTGTAGCTGCTCATCGAGCAGATACAGGTGCATGCCATCGAGGCGGTCACTGAGGGGCAGGCGGTCGTAATCCCGCTCTGGCTCGGCCTGGTGCATCACCACGCCCACCGTGGTTTCGGTGGGACCGTAATGGTTGAAGACCTTCAATGTCGGCGCAAGGCTGCGGATGTTTTGCAGCAGGCGCCGCGAGCAGCTTTCACCGCCGAGGATCAACTGTTTGCGTGGCAACACGGCCGCGCTCTGGGCGTGGTTCAACCAGGCATCGAGCAACGACGGCACGACCTTCAAGTGGTCGATGGGAAAGTCTGCCTGCCATGCGGCCCAGGCCTGGGCGTCCATGGCCGTGTCCTTGTCCAGCAGGTGCAGTTCGCCACCGCTGAGCAGTGCGGGGAACAGCAAGGTGTAGCCCAGATCCGCCGCCAGGGAGGTGACCACCGCGCTGCGTTCGCCGGCCGCCAATTGCAGACGCCGGGATACGCTGGCGACATAGCTGGCGAGCTGCCCGTGCTCGACGATCACGCCCTTGGGCGTGCCGGTGCTGCCGGAGGTGAACAGTATGTAGGCGGCATCTTGCGCCTGGATCTCGACCTGTGGCTTGGGGGCCGGCGTCTGCTTCCAGGTCGCCTCGTCACCCAGATCAAGGCTGACGACCTCCGGCAATGCGGGTGCGCTGCCGGCCGAGCCGTAGATCACTAAAGTGGGCTGCGCCTGCTGAAGGATCGCCAGGGAGCGCTGCGCCGGTTGGTGCACGTCCAGCGGCACGAACGCCGCGCCGCTCTTGAGCACGGCGAGCATGGCCAGCACCATTTGCGCCGAGCGCTCCAGGTACAGCGCCACGCGGTCCTCGCGGCCAATGCCTTGGGCCCGCAGATGGTTCGCCAACTGATCGCTGAGGGCGTGCAGTTCGGCGTAGTTCAGGTGTCGATGGTGATCGCGCAGCGCCAGATGCCCCGGATATTGCGCGGCGCACTCACCGAAGCGTGCCGGCACGCTGACAAAGGGCTGCGCCTGGCAGGGGGCATGCAGGGCCGCCAGCGTCGCGCTGAAGCTCGGTGCCTGCAACGACAGCTCGGCCAGGCGCTTGTCCGGGTTGGCGAAGGCGTCGAGCAACAGCGACTGCAACTGTTCCAGCAAGGTCAGGGCGGCCTGTTCGCTGTAGTGGCCCGGCAGGTGAGAGAGGCTCAAACGGTAGTGATGTCCTGCGTCTGCGTTGCCGATCGTTTCGGCAACCAGCAACAGCTCCATGCCCGCTGGGATGGCCTGGGCGTCCAGCACCGTGAGTGTCGACGCGCTGTTGCCCAACGTGTCGAGTCGATCCGGCAACTGACCGCCCCATTGGAAGCCGTATTGCAGGGTCTCGGCCGGTAGCGCGCTGCTGACGCCGCAGTATTCCTGCCATTCCACGGCTTGCTCGCAGAGCGTCCGGAGGCTCGCCAGCGCTTGGACGAAAGGCTGGTCGGAAGCCGCCTGCCAGCGCAGGGGCAGGGGCTTGGCGAACAAGCCCCAGCAGTCGGTGAGCTCTTCATAATCGTCGCGGCAATCGTGGACCCAGTTCAGGATCAACGCCGGGTTGTCACCGCTGCTCAGGCGTTGCAACAGCACCGCCCAGGCAGTCATCAATGCTTGTTCGGGTGAGGCAGCGTGGCGCTGGCAAAAGTCATCCAGCGCGGTACCCAGTTGCGCGCTGGCGAGCGAACGGGTGGTCAGTGGTGCATCAGGGCAGTCAGTGCGTACCTGGCGGTAGAACAACTCGCCGGTCGCCGCTGGGTCCAGGGCCTGACTGGCCCAGAAGCGCCGGCCGTGCTCGGCGTCTTCATCGCCCTGCAATTCATGAAGCCAGGCGCTGTACTGGGTATAGGTCATCGCCTCGTCGTCAGGCACAGGCGGCTGCGCATCGGCCAGGGCCTGTGCCAGGCGCAGCAGTGTGCCGCGGTCGGCACTGAGGGCCGGCAATTGCAGCGTCACCCGGTGCCGGTCTTCCACCGATTGCACCTGGACGCTGATCGCCTGCGCCGAAGCAGCGGCCGATTCAACCACCTGCAACGGCATCAGCAGGCCCGGTTCGGGGCGCACGCGCAGGCGCAGCGCTTCATGACACGTGCTCAATGCGGCGAGCCTTTGTTGCAGGCGCTCCAGCGCCAATGCGCCGTGAACTTCCAGCTCCAGACGCACCGGCGGCAACCCCGCCAGCCACTGGCTGCGTTGTTGCGGCGAGAGGGCGAAGGCTTCTTCACGCTTTTCGTACATGGTCATGCCGGCACCTCCGTGGTTGGCAGTGGCTGGGCCTGGGGCAGGTCAGCGGTCAGTTGTTCGCGACGCATCATCTGGCCCATGGCGACGCAGATCTTGCGCTCGCCCTCGAACGGGTCCCGGGCGTGGGCCACCAACATGTTGTCGAGCATCACCATGTCGCCTTTCTGCCAGGTAAACCGTACTGCGCAGTCTTCGTAGGCCGCGCCGATCACTTCCATAACCGCGTCTTCGATCACGCTGCCATCGCCGTAGTACACGTTGCGCGGCAGGTTCCCCGCGCCGAACAGGTTGATCAGGTTGCTGCGCACTTCAGGCTCCAGGCAGGCGCTGTGGTGCAGTTGCACCTGGTTGAAGAACGACAGCTCACCGGTCTCGGGATGTTCGACGATAGCCGGGCAATGCTGGGCGATCCGCAGATTGTCGGCCCCTAGCCATTCCCAGCGCATTCCCGAGGCCAGGCACTGGCGTTCGACTTCCTCGCGCTGCTCGGTCTTGAAGAAGTCCTGCCAGCGCACATCCAGCTTGTCGGTGAAATGCCGCACGTACAGCAGGCCCAGCGCCTTGAAGCGCTCGACAATGGCCTCAGGCAACCGCGCCAGTACCTGGCGGCAATCGACGATGGGCGTGCAGCCGCCCCGTGGCGCAGGGGTTTCACAGTAGAACCACTGCTTGCGCGGCCATTGCGGCAGGTGCGAGCTCTCGTTGTGGAAGAGAATCATGTGCTGTTCCGGATACGGCGTGGAGTGGTAGATGTTCTTGCCGGAGGTGTTTTTCGGCAGGTCGCCGTACGTCCCGTAGAGGTCCGGTTCGATGGCCTGGGCGAACTGTTCGAAGGCCGCCGCGTCCGGCAGGTTGAAACCACGGAACAGCAGGCCACCATGGGTCCGCAGCTGGGCGTTGATCCATTCGCGGGCTTGCTGCGCCCAGTGCGCCGGGTCGAGGTCGCCCAGCAGCGGCTCGATCACCAAGGGCAGCGGTTGTCCTTCACCGAAGCTACGGGTACGCACCTGTTCATGGGCCACCTGGCTGACGGCGGTGGCGCGGGTCTGCTTGAGCTTGCTCAATTTGGACTGCTTGCGCGCGCTACGGGCCGAGGCGTCGTCGGGCGCCGATTCAGGCTGGGCCAATGCCGCGCCGGCGTCGCCTTCCAGCAGGCGCCAGGACCAGTTGTCCAGCGCCTGTTCGGGAGCCGACATGAGCTGTTCCAGCAAGCTTGCGAAGCCTTGTTCAAGACGCTTGATGGTCGGTTCCTGTAACACGCTGGTGCGATACACCCAGCGCACGTTCAGCCCTTGTTCCTCGGTCTCCTCGATGAACACGGCGAGGTCGAACTTGCTACTTTCCTGGCGCGATACCAAGTGTTCCACCTCAAGGTCCGGCAGGCTGGCGTTGCCGCTCGGGGTGTTCTGCATGACGAACAGCACCTGGACCAGCGGGTTCACCCCTGGGGTGCGCGGCGGTTGCAGCTCTTCGACCAGTTTGTCGAACGGCACCTGCTGGTGCTGGAAGGCTGACAGGCAATCCTCGCGCAGGCGTTGCAGGCGCGCATCGAACGGTTCGCCGTCGTTGAGGCGGGCACGGATCGGCAGCACGTTGACGAAGAAGCCGATGAGGTGTTCCAGGGCCGGGTGTTCGCGGTTGGCCAGGTCGGTGCCGACGATGAAGTCATGGGCACCGGTGGCGCGTTGCATCAGGCTGTTGAAGGCGTTGAGCAGCACCATGAACAGCGTCGCCCGGTGCTGTTGAGCGTAGGCCTTGAGTACCTGGGCCTGGGCCGCGGTGAACTGTTGCTCCAGGGCGGCACCCTGATAATCGGGACGAGCCGGGCGCGGAGCGTCAAGCGGCAGCGGGATCAAGGTCGGCGCGCCATCGAGCTGGCGCCGCCAGTAGTCGATTGCCCGCGCCAGCAACTGTTGCTGGGCTTCACTGCGTTGCCAGAAGGCATAGTCGGCGTACTGCACCGGCAACGTCGACAGGACTGGCGCCGAACCGTGGCTGTAAGCCTGATAGCCGGTGATCAGCTCTTGCACCAGAATCCCCATGGACCAGGCGTCGGTGGCGATGTGATGCAAGACCAGTTGCAGGACATGATCGTCCGCCCCCAGGCGCAGCAGCCCGGCGCGCAGCATCGGCGACTGTTGCAGGTCGAACGGACGTCCGGCCTGTTCATCGATCAGCCGTTGCAGGGTTTGCGCCTGCTGCTCGCCGTCGAGGTGACTCAGTTCGGTGGGCGTCAGGTCAATCAGCGGTGCTGGGTTGATGACCTGGCAAGGCTGGTCGCCATGCAGATGGAAGGCGGTGCGCAACGACTCATGCCGCTCCAGCACGGTTTGCAGGGCGGCCTGCAACGCCGGGATGTCCAGCGCGCCACGCAAGCGCACGGCGGTGGTCATGTTGTACGCGGCGCTCGGGCCTTCGAAGCGATCCACGAACCACAAGCGCTGCTGGCTGTAGGACAGCGGCAGCGGCAGGTGACGCGGCGCCAGGGCCATTTCGCTTTCGCTGTCGGTCCCGGCCTGGGCTTCGCGCTGCTGATCGACCGCGACGGCCAGCTGTTCCAGGGTGCCGCGCTCGAACAGGGTGCGCAGCGGCAGGTTCACCTTCAAGCGCCGACGGATCCGCGACAGTACCTGGGTCGCCAGCAGCGAATGCCCGCCGATGGCAAAGAAATCGTCGTGCACGCCTACGGCGTCCAGGCCGAGAATTTCCTGCCAGAGTTCGGTCAGGACCTTCTCGGTCGGTGTACGCGGCGCCACGCATAGCTCCTGGGCCGTTTCGGCCTGGGGCACGCCCAGGGCGGCGAGGGCGCGACGGTCGACCTTGCCGTTGGCATTGAGCGGCAGTTGCCCAAGCGCCAGCCAGCGGGCCGGGACCATGTAGCTTGCCAATTGCTGGCCCAGGTAAGCCGTCAGCACGTGTTGCGCCGGCTCGCCACCCAGGTCGGCGTCACTGTCGAGTACATACCAGGCCACCAGTTGCAGCGCGCCCCGGGCGTCAGGCAGTGCCAGGACCGCCGCACTGTCCACGGCCGGATGTTGCATCAGGCGGTTTTCGATTTCACCCAGCTCGATGCGGTAGCCACGGATCTTAACTTGCTGGTCGCGACGACCCAGGTATTCGATCATGCCATCGGCGCGCATCCGGCCGATGTCACCGGTGCGATACAGCCGCGCGTTCGCTTGGAACGGGTGTGGGACAAACGCTTCGCGGGTGCGTTGCGGATCGCCCAGGTAGCCACGGCCGACGCCGACGCCGCCGATGCACAACTCACCGGGCACACCGACCGGGACCAGGCGCAGTGCCGAGTCGAGGACGAACACCTGGTTGTTGGCGGTCGGTTTGCCGATGGGCATGTGCAGGCAGTCGTCCGCCGGCGCCTCGCTGATGGGGTAGAAGGCGACATCGTCCGAACACTCGGCCGGGCCATAGGCGTTCATCAGTGGAATCGCCGGGAAGCGCGCGAACCAGTCCCGTGCCAGGGCCGGCGGCAGGGCTTCGCCGGTCGGCAGCAGCCAGCGCAGGCTGGCCAGGGTGTGATGCGCCTGACTCTCCTGGAGCATGCCGCGGATCAGCGCCGGTACGGTTTCCAGCAACGTCAGGCGCTGGTCCTGGACGGCATCGAGCAGGGCCAGCGGATCGTGGGCCTGCGCGTCGGGGAGGATGTGCACGGTGGCGCCGAACAGCGGTGCGGCGAGGAATTGCCAGATGCAGATGTCGAACGCCGGCGAAGCCGTCTGGGCAATGCGGTCGTGCTCGCCCAGGCCCAGGCTCGGTACTTTGCCGAACATGTTGTTGAGCATGCCGCGCTGTTCCACCATGACCCCTTTGGGCGTGCCGGTGGAGCCCGAGGTGAAGATCACGTAGGCCAGTTGGTCGGGATTGTGGGAGTAGCTGACCGCAGGCTGCTCGTCGCCTTGCCAGAGTGCCTCGGCGATCAGGCAAGTCGGTTGCCGGGGCAGGTGCGGCAGCACGGCGTCCAGGGCCGCAGTCGCGCCGTCGCCGACCAGCAACAGCGGTGCCTGGCCCAGCGCCAGCAGCTCCGCCAGACGTGCGGCCGGCTGCTGGATGTCCAGGGCCTGGAACGCGGCGCCGGCCTTGAGGGTGGCGATCATCATCGTCAGCAAGCCCAGGCCACGCTCGGCAAACAGCGCCACCAGGGTTTCCGGACCGGCACCGGAGGCTTGCAACGCGTGGGCGATGGCATTGGCCCGGCGATCCAGTTCGGCGTAGGTCAGCGATTGGTCCTGGCAGACCGCGGCGATCTGTTGCGGACGGCTGCGCACCTGATCGGCGAACAGCGACGCGTAGCCGCGCTCCAGCGGGAATTGGACCTCGCTGCGGTTGCAGTCGACCTGCAACTGCCGACGCTCCGCTTCCGGCAGCATGGGCAGGCTATCCAGTCGGGCCTCGGGAGAGTCCAGCATGCCGCCGAGCAGTTGCACCAGGTGCCCGAGCATGCGCTGCACGGTGTCGCGGCTGAAGCGCTGGCTGTCGTAGGACAGGCGAATGCCCAGGCGGTCGCCGGGGTACAGCACCACGGTCATCGGGAAATTGGTGTGCACCCGGTCTTCGTAGATGTCGATGCTGAAAGCATCCAGTTGCACGCTATCGATATCCAGCGGCGCGTTTTCGAACACCACCAGGCTGTCGAACAACTGCTGGCCGCGGGGCACTTCGCTGCAACGCTGAATATCCACCAGCGACGCGCTTTCGTGCTCGCGCAATTGCGCGTTGTGCGACAGCAACGCCTGCAACCACGGCGCCACTTGCGCATCGGGGTCGACATCGACGCGCAGCGGCAGGCTGTTGATGAACAGCCCGACCATTTCTTCCACGCCGGCCAGATCAGTGGGGCGACCGGCGACTGTCACGCCGAACAGCACATCACGATTGCCGCTGTAGCGCGACAGCAACAAGGCCCAGGCACCTTGAATCCAGGTATTGGGCGTCAGTTGGTATTGCTGGCACAGCTGCTGCAGTCGCTGGGTCTGGGCGATGCTCAGGGTGTGATCGAAATCGCCAACCTGTTCCGGAGCCTGTTCGGGGCCGACCACAGGGGTGTCCACGTGCAGCGGCGTCGGTTCGCTGAAACCGGCCATTTCGGCCTGCCAGAAGGCGTGGGCGGCGGCCATGTCATGGCGTTCCAGCCAACTCATGTAGCCGCGGAACGAACGCAGGCGCGGACGGGCTACGGGTTCCTGGCGCACGATGGCTTGGTAGATCGCCAGCAGGTCTTCCATCAGCAGGCCGAAGCACCAGGCGTCGGTGAGGATATGGTGGAAGCTGCGGACCACGGCGAAGCGTCGCTCATCGAGCTGGAACACCCGCAGGTGGGTCAGTGGCGCGCAGGCCATGTCGAAGCCTTGCAGGCGTTGCGCTTCGAGTGCCTGGTCCATGGCCTGGCGCTGCTGGTCTGCATCGAGGTGACGCAGGTCCTGCCAGTCGAAGGCCCGATGGGTTTGGCGGTAGACGCATTGCAGCGGCGCATGGTCGTCCTGCCACCAGAACGCAGTACGCATCATCGGGTGGCGCTGCAGGAACAATTGCCACGCGGCTTCCATGGCCGGGCGCTGCAAGACCCCGTCCCAGCTGTAGCGTTGCTGCATCAGGTAGATGCCGCTGTGGGGTTGCAACAGGGTGTGCAACAGCATGCCCTGTTGCATCGACGACAGCGGGTAGACGTCCTCGATGTTCGACCAGTCCAAGGGCTCGGTCGCCAGGGTCGCGGCCTGCCCGTGGCACAGTGGGAATGCCTGACTGGCCGGGCGCAGGTCGGGCTGGTCGCTTAGCGCGGCGAGCGCGGTCAAGCGTTGCAGCAGTTGCGGCGCCCAATCGGCGGCGAGGCTGCCTTGGCTGCGCAGGTGCAGGCGGTCGTCCTGCAACCAGGCGTCGAGGGTCAGCGGGTAGCGGCTGCCAGTCGATGGGCTCGCAGCCTCGACCTGGGCCAGGAGGCCGCGCTCTTCACGATGGCTGTCGAGGTTGCCCAGCCAGCGAATCGCGATCGATGCAGCCGGCAGCTCGCGCAGCGGTTCTTGCAGGTAAGTGTTGTCCGACAGGTAGCGCAGGACGCCATAGTCGACGCCGTGTTGCGGGTAGGCGCGCATTTGCGTCACCAGGGCCTGCAAGCGTTGCAGCAAGCTGTCGCCTTCAGGCTGGAGGAAATACGGCACCGGCAATTCCAACGGGCCAAGGATGCGGGCCGGATCGAGGTCGGCCACGGCAATCGGCGCGTCGACGGGTAGCCGCTCCGCCTGCGGCCGGACACTATGCAGGTCCAGCGCCACCAGGCCTGCGCCGCCCAGCTCACGGCACTGTTCAGCGACGGCGGCTGCCAGCAGGCTGTTCCAGTCCAGTTGCAGGACATCGGCCAACCGCTTGAGTTCCCCTGAAACGGCGGCCGGCAGCGCCTGTTCGATCAGGCTGGCCGGCTGTTGGCTGTCGGCCGGTTGCAGCGGTTGCAGGCCGGCGAATTGCAGCCAGTGTTCCCAGGCCGCCTCCAGCGCATCGCTCTGTGCATGGGCTTGCTGGTGTTGCGTCCACTGGCTGAAGTCACCACCGGTATAGGACAGGCGCACCGGCCGTTGATAGCGCAGTTGCCCCAGTGCCAGGTTGAGGTCGGTGAGCAGCAGCGGCCAGGACGCTTCGTCGATACACAGCGGGTGGGCGGCCAGCAGCAGCGACGGTTTGCCGGCCACGTCCAGCAGGCAGGCATGCAGGGTCTGGCCGGCTTGCAGATCGAGCGCGTCGACGCCGGCCTGGGCCAGGTTCTCCAGGCGTGCCGGGTCGCAGGTGTCCAGTGTCTGAGTATCGATGAGCGCGGCCTTGGCGGTGCTCAACAGTCGTTGCTGCCATTGCTCCTCAGGCAACGCTTTGAGGGCCAGCCGCAGGGCCTGATGGTGTTGCTGCAAGGCCGCGATGGCCTGGCCCAGCAGTTCGCGGTCGACAGTTTCGGTGAGTGCGATGCAGCGCCAGGTGGCCTTCAATGGACCTTGTTGCAGGCGGGCCAGTTGGCCTGCGCCCAGCGGCAGTTCATAGCCATCGGCGATGTTCGCGGCGATCCCCTGGTTGGCGTCGGCGCCCAGCACCCGGGCTATATCGGCGATGGTGCGGTTCTCGAACAACTGGCGCGGCGTGAGCTTCAGGCCCTGCTGGTTGGCGCGGGCGATGATCTGCAAGTTGAGGATCGAGTCCCCGCCGAGGGCGAAGAAGTTGTCGTGCACGCCAACCCGATCAAGCTTCAGGACTTCTTGCCAGATGGCCGCCAGCATTCCTTCGACTTCGTTGCGCGGTGCCACGTGGGTGGCGCTGTCGTCGTTGGGTTTGTGCGGGATCGGCAGGCGCTGGACGTCAATCTTGCCGTTGCGGGTGAGGGGCAATTCATCGAGGCTGATGAAGTGCGCCGGCACCATGTAGTCCGGGACGCGCGCCCCGAGATCGTTGCGCAGCTTGGTTGCGGACAGCGACTGGCTGGCGACCAGGTACGCCACCAGTCGCAGGCTGCCGTCCAGTTCCACGGCACGCACCAGCGCTTGTTCGATCAGGGGGGACAGGCGCTTGAGCTGTGCCTCGACTTCACCCAATTCCAGGCGGTTGCCACGGATTTTTACCTGACTGTCGACCCGGCCAAGGAACGCCAGTTGCCCGTCCACTTGCCAGCGCACACGGTCGCCGGTGCGATACCAGCGCTGCTGGTGCTCATCCAGAAGGAAACGTTCGGCCGTGAGGTCTGGGCGGTGCAGGTAGCCGCGTGCCAGGGCGCCGTTGATCAGCAGTTCGCCGGACACGCCGGTCGGTACCAGGCGACCGTTGGCATCAACCACGCGTAGCTGACGGTTGGGCAGCGGTCGACCGAGGGCGATGCTGCGCAGGCCGGCGGGTAGCTCGGTGGCAATCGCCCCGACGGTGGCCTCGCTCGGGCCATAGTGGTTGAACACCTTGAGCTGCGGCGCCAGGCGGTTGACCTGTTCCAGCAGCGCAGGGCTAAGCGCGTCGCCACCGAATACCAGCAAGGCACGGGGCAGCAGGCGGGCATCGGGGAGTGCTTGCAACAACCCGGAGAGGTGGCTCGGGGTGATTTTCAGCACGTCCACCGGGTGCCGGTCGAACAGCTCGGCCAGCGCCAGTGGGCTGAAGCCGCTGTCTTCATCCACCAGCAACAGACTGCCGCCACTGCACAGGGCGCCGAACAACTGGGTGTGGCCCAGGTCGGCGGCGATGCTCGACAGCAAGCCGTAGCGGGCGGTCGGCGGCGGGTTGAGTACCGCTTGCACCGCCGTGAGGTAGTTGACGATGGCCTGGTGTTCCACCACCACCCCCTTGGGCGTGCCGGTGGAACCCGAGGTGTAGATTACGTAGGCGGCATCCGTCGGGCTGCACGCTACGGCCGGTGATGTGTCGGGTTGGCTGGCGATGACCTGCGCCTGCTCCGTCAACCATAGCGTCGGCGTATGCTCGGCCAGGTGGGTGAGCAGTGGCGAGGGGGCTGCGCCGATCAGCAGCGCGGCGCGGCTGTCCAGTAGCACGTCGGCCAGGCGCCCGGCGGGCTGTTTGATATCCAGCGGCAGATAGGCGGCGCCGGCCTTGAGTGTCGCCAGCAGGGTAACCACGAAATCGGCACTGCGTTCCAGGGCCAGCGCCACCACGCTGTCGTGGCCGATGCCCTGGGCGCGCAGGTAATGGCTCAGGCGGTTGGCCTGCTGGTCCAGCTCGCGGTAGGTCAACGCGACCTGACGGTCTTGTACCGCCAATTGTTCGGGATGGGCGGCCACCTGCTGTTCGAAGCACTGGTGCAGGGCGCTGTCCGGCACCGGCAATTGCACGCCGCGACCTTGTACCCGCAGCAGTTGGCTTTCTTTCGGGCTCAGCCACTGGAGTTCGTTGACCCGGCACTGGGCCTGCGCGGTCATCGCCAGCAGGATCGCACGCAGTTGCGCCGACAGCACGGCAACCTCGGCATCGCTGAAACGGCTGCGGTCGTAGCTGATCAGGTAGTGCAGTTGCTTGTCCGGCATCACGATCAGCGACAGCGGGAAGTGGTTGCGACCCTGGGTCAAGGTGATGCCGTCGACCTGTTGGGCGTTGGCCGGGGCGCTGAAGCTCAAGCCGCCGGTGTCCTGGTTGAGGGCATCGGTGACCGGGAAGTTTTCGAACACCAGGATCGAGTCGAACAGCGCTTGCTCGGCGGCAATCCGGGTCATCGCCTTGAGTTTGCCCAGCGGCAGGTAGGCGTGGTGACGCAAGTCACTGTTGGCGCGCTGCAAGCCCTGCAACCAGTCCACCAGCGTCGGGCCCTCGGACCATTGCACCCGCAGCGGCAAGGTATTGATGAACAGCCCGACGGTGCTGTCCACCGCCGGCAGGTTATCCGGGCGACCGGCCACGGTGACGCCATACACCACGTCGTCACGTCCGGCGTGCTGGCCCAGCAGCAGCGCCCAGGCGCCCTGGATCAAGGTATTGATCGTCAGGTCATGGCCACGGGCGAACTGCGACAGCTGCTCGGTTTCGGCTGCATCCAGCAGGTTTTCCCGCTCGGCGAAGGGCGCGCCTGACGGGGCTACCTGGCGCTCGGCAAAGGAGGGCAGAGGCGTCGGTTCGCTCAAGTCCTGCAACTGGTCGCGCCAGAACCCTTCGGTGACGGCCAGGTCCTGCTCCGCCAGCCAGGCGATGTAGTCACGGTAGGCGCGGGTCGGCGGCAGGTTGGCGGGGCGACCGTGGGCCTGTTCGTAGTAAAGCGCCAGCCATTCCTGGACGGCGATCCCGACGCTCCAGCCATCCATGAGGATGTGATGGAAGGTCCAGGTCAGGTGCCAGCGCTGCGGTGCCAGGCGCACCAGGCACACGCGCATCAGCGGCGATTCGTTGAGTTCCAGGGGCTGTGCGCGTTGCTCCAGCGCCAGTTGCTCCAGGGCGGCCTGCGGGTCGGTGCGGTCTTGCCAGTCCAGTTCGGTCAGCGGCAATTCCACGTCCTGCTGCACCACCTGATAAGCGTCGTCCAGTTCTTCCCAGAGAAAAGCGCTGCGCAGCACGGCGTGGCGTTGCATCAAGGCCTGCCAGGCGCCGCGAAACGCGCCCAGCTGCAACGGCCCGTTCATTTCCAGGCTCAATTGCTGGTAGTAAACCCGCGAATCCGGCTCGTAGACACTGTGAAACAACAGGCCGTGCTGGGTCGGCGATAGGGAGTAGATGTCTTCGATGTTGTTCATGCTTGCTTGGTCCATTTCAAAGGCTTGAAAACAGTGAGCGTGAAGTCAGGCGCCGCGAGGGTCGGGTAATGACCGCTCGCGGGCCGTGGCGCTCGCTAGCTTTGCGAATTCGGTTTGGTCTTGAGCTTGCCCAGCAGTTTGTCCAGGGACTTCTGGTTCAGCGCCTTGGCCAGCGGGAAGTCCGACGGCATCAGCGCGCCGGCCTGCGGATCGAGGCAGTGTTCCACCAGCCCTTGCAGGCGTTCCAGCAGGCGCGCTGGCAACTGGCTGTCGACCTGCGGGGTAACGGTGTGCCATTCGACACGCAGCACGCCGTCCTCCAGCCAGGCCACCACTTCACGGCCATGGGTCACGCGGTTGGTCGGCGCCACGTCCGGCGGCGGGGTGAGGCTGCTGGCACGCAACCAGCCGCCGGGCGCCTGTTCGTGGCCCAGGTAGTTGAACAGCACATCGCCGCTACCGGCCGGCAACTCGCCGCGTTGGCGCAGCAGGCCGTAGCCCAGGCCTTGGCCTGGAACCGCGCGCAAGCTTTCCTTGGCGTTGCGCACCTGATCGCCAGGACCGCCGTTGGCATTCACCCGCAGTGGATACAGCGTGGTGAACCAGCCGACGGTACGGCTGACGTCCAGGCCGTCGAGCGGTGCATCGCGACCGTGACGCTCCAGGTCGACGACCAGGTCGTGGCGGTTTTCGACTTCCGCCAGGGTCGCGGCGAGGGCGGCGATCAGCAGTTCTTCCGGTTGCGTGCGGTAGGCGGCATGGGACTCGGTCAGCCATTGGTGAGTGCGGGTGGCGTCCCAACGGGCCGACAGCGTCCGGCGTTCGGCGACCGTGTTCAGCGGTGGCTGGTTCGCGGTGGACTGGGCACTCCAGTAGCGCTGTTCAGCCGTGGCCTTGGCCCCATGGGCTTGCAGGCGCTCGGCCCATTGCCGATAGGAGGTGGTTTTTGCCGGCAGCGTCGGATTCTCGCCACGTTCCAGCGCCGGATACAGCTGTTGGAAGTCTTCCAGCAGCGGGGTCCAGGATACCGCGTCGACCACCAGGTGATGAGCGACCAGATACAGGCGTTGTGGCGTACCCTCCAGCAGGGCCGCGGCGAACAGCGGGCCGTGTTGCAGGTCCAGGCTCTGCGCAACTTGCAGTAGTTGCTCCGGTTGGTCGCAGCAGGTCAGCTGTGCAGGCGCCACCGGGGCAATATGCGCCTGCCAACGGCCATCGACCTCGGTAAAACGCAGGCGCAGGGCGTCGTGATGGGCCACCAGGCGATCCAGGGTGGCCTGCACGATGGCAGGCGCAAGGCGCCGATCACTGTCGGCCAGTACCGATTGGTTCCAGTACGCAGCCTGGGGTTGCTGCTGATCGAAGAACCACTGATGCAATGGCATCAGCGCCATGGCGCCGGTCACGTCGCCTTGTTCGGCCTGGGTCAGCAACGGGGTCGTGGCCAGGGCCAAGGCCGCAGGGGTTGGCGAGCGGAACAGGTCCCGTGGGGTGAGGGAGTAACCTTGTTCGCGCAGGCGGGAGATCAGTTTCAAGCCGAGGATCGAATCACCGCCCAAGGCGAAGAAACTGTCCGAAGTGCCGACCTCGCGTCCACCGGTCAAGGCTTCGCCGAGCAGTTCGCCGAACAACTGACAGAGCAGGCGCTCCAGTTCGTTGCGCGGCGCCGCGTAGTCCTTCTGGGTCTGCGGCAATGGCAGCGCCGCGAGGGCCTTGCGGTCGATCTTGCCGTTGCTGTTGAGCGGCAGGGCCGGGAGCTCGACCCACACCGCCGGCACCATGTGCGCTGGCAACTGGGCAGCGAGCAACGCATCCAATCCCGATTGCGCACGGCTACTGCTGTAGAACGTCACCAGACGGTTGTCGATGACCAGCGTGCAGGCGCCGGTGATGGCCGGCAGGTTCAGCACGGCGGCGTCGATTTCCCCCAGTTCGATCCGCTGCCCACGCAGCTTCACCTGATGGTCGAGACGGCCCAGGTATTCGATGTTGCCATCGGCCAGGAAGCGGCAGCGGTCACCGGTGCGGTACAGGCGATCGCCTTTGACGAACGGGCTGGCGAGGAAGCGCTCCTCGGTCAGGTCCGGACGCTTGAGGTAGCCGCGGGCGACACCGACACCGCCGATGTACAGCTCGCCGATGCTGCCGATCGGCAACGGTTGCAGGCTTTCATCGAGGATGTACAGGCGCAGGTTGGCGATCGGTTTGCCGATGGGCACGATCACGTCGTCTGGCGAGCAGCGCCAGACCGAGACGTCGATGGCCGCTTCGGTCGGGCCGTAGAGGTTGACCAGCGCCGCCGGGTGTTGGCCCATGAAGCGCCGCACCAGATCCGCCGGCAGTGCTTCGCCACTGGCGAACACCTGGCGCAGGCTGCGGCAGTTGACCAGCTCGGGCTCATCGACGAAGGCACGCAGCATCGACGGCACGAAGTGCAGGGTGGTGACCTGTTCCTGCTGGATCAAACGGGCCAGGTAGGCCGGGTCGCGATGACCGTCCGGACGGGCGACCACCAGGGTCGCACCGGTGATCAGTGGCCAGAAGAATTCCCACACCGACACGTCGAAGCTGTACGGGGTTTTCTGCAACACGCGGTCGTTCGGGCCGATCGGGAAGGCGTCCTGCATCCAGTACAGGCGGTTCATCAAGGCGCCGTGTTCGTTCATCACGCCTTTGGGTTGGCCGGTGGAGCCGGAGGTGTAGAGCACGTACGCCAGGTCATTGGCCTTGACGCTGATGGGTTCGAACGCCGGCGCCTGGGGCAGGGCATCGAGGGTCCAGGCCGGGTGCCCGGCGGGCAGCTGCGCCAGCCACTGCGGTTGAGTCAGGGTGACTTTGGCGTCGGCGTCCTCGATCAGGAACGCCAGGCGCGCCGCCGGCAGTTGCGGATCCAGCGGCAGCCAGGCCGCGCCGGCATGGACCACGCCGAGCAGGGCCACGACCATTTCCAGGGAGCGCTCCATGCACACCGGCACGATGTCGTCCGCGCCAACGCCGGCTGCACGCAGGGCGCGGGCGACGGCTTGGGCGCGCCGGTCCAGCTCGGCGTAGCTCAGGCGCTGGTCCTCGAACACCAGCGCCGGGGCGTTGGGGCTCAGGGCTGCCTGTTGGGTCAGGGCGGTGTGCAGGTCAGTCGGGCCGCTGTAATGGCGCTCGGTGGCGTTCCATTGATCCAGCTGGCGTTGATCCTGCTGTTTTGGGAACAGCTCGATCAGCGTACGCCCAGGTGCGGCGACCAATGCATCCAGCAGCGCACACCACTGGGCGCTCCAGCGCTGCATCGTCGATTCGTCGAACAGCGCCGTCTGGTATTCCAGGGCCAGGGTCATGTCGTTGCCGTCGTCCTGGACCTCCCAGCTCTGTTCGAACTTGGCGTCGATCACTGGCAGTGCCTGTTCCGCGACGTCCAGCCCCGGCCACTGGTTGCTGTCCACGCGGCCGTAGTTGAGGGAAAACAGCACCTGGAACAGCGGTGTGCGATTCAAGTCGCGGCGCTGAGCCAGCGCACCGACCAGGGTGGCAAACGGCAGGTCGGCATGGGCCTGGGCGGCACGCAGGTCGGCCTCAAGGCTGGCGAGCAGTTGTTCGGCCGGGGCACGTGGGTCGACCTCACTGCGCAGGACCAGGGTATTGACCAGGCAGGCCAGCAGCGTCTGGGTCTGCGCCAGGTCACGTTGGTCCGCCGGGGTGCCGAGGCGAATTTCCCGCTGGCCGCTGTAACGCGCCAGCAATGCGCTCAGGGCCGCGGCCAGTACCACGTAAGTGGTGGTGCCGCGCTGACGGGCGAACTGGCGGATCGCTTCGGCACGCTGGGTGCCGAGGCTGACGATCAGCTGTCGGGCCCGGCGATCCGCTTCGGCGCCACGCGGGTGGTCGACGGGCAGATCGAGCTGGTAGTCGTCCTGGCCCAGGTGGTTTTTCCAATAGTCCAGGCTGGCGCTGTGCCGGGCTTGGGTGGCCGGGTGCTGTTGCCACAAGGCGAAGTCGAGGTAGTCGATTTCCAGCGGCGTCCAATCGGGGGATTGACCGCTCAGGCCAGCAGCATAAGCCTGGGTCAATTCATCGATCAGCAACTGCATGGCCCAGCCGTCGGTGGCGCTGTGGTGCAGGCAAAGCAGCAGGCGGTGTTCGTCGCTGCCCTGGCGCTGCAACAGCTGCGCACGCCAAGGCGCTGCGGCGGCAAGGTCGAACGGTGCCATCAGCGCGTCTTGCGCCTCGACGCAACGCGCTGCCCAGTCCTGGCTCGCCACCGAGGTGACCAGCAGTTGCGGCCCATGGTCGTCGATCAGCAATTGCGGCTCACCGTGGTGTTCGACGATGCGGCTGCGCAGCACCAGGTGGCGTTGGCTGAGCTGTTCGAAGGCCTGACGCAAGACTTCGACTTGAAGCTCGCCACGCAGGGTCAGCGCGAAGGGCATGTGGTACTCGCGGGACTCCGGCACCAGTCGGCTGAGCATCCAGAACCGGCGTTGCGCCAGACCCAACGGCAACTGCGCCGGGCGTGGCTGCGCGGTGATCGATTCACCTGGCAGCGCGGTTTGCAGATGCGCCGCCAGGGCCGCCACCGTCGGTTGGGCGAACACCAGCGACAACGGCAGGGACACCCCAAGGCGCTCACGCACCCGGCTGACCAGCCGGGTGGCGAGCAACGAGTGGCCGCCGAGCTGGAAGAAGTGATCGTCGATGCCCACGTTCGGGCAGCCCAGCACTTCGCTGAACAACTGGCAAAGCGCGATTTCCGTGGCATTGCGCGGTGCGGTGTGTGGCTGATCGCCCAGGCTTTGCGGCAACGGTGTGGCGGCCAGGGCCTTGCGGTCAAGCTTGCCGTTGCTGTTGAGCGGCAGGCTGGCGAGCTGCACCAGCAGGCTTGGCTGCATGTGCGCCGGCAGACTGTCGTTCAGCGCGGCGCGAAGGGCGGTTTCATCAGCGTCACCGCACCAGAAACTCACCAGCCGCTGGTCGAGCAGCAAGGTCGCAGCGTCGCGAACCCCAGCCTGCTGTAGGACGGCGGCGTCGATTTCCCCCAGTTCGATCCGCTGCCCGCGCAGCTTCACTTGATGGTCGAGGCGCCCCAGGTATTCGATATTGCCATCGGCCAGGAAGCGGCAGCGGTCACCGGTGCGGTACAGGCGGTCGCCTTCGACGAACGGGCTGGCGAGGAAGCGCTCCTCGGTCAGGTCCGGACGCTTGAGGTAGCCGCGGGCGACACCGACACCGCCGATGTACAGCTCGCCGATGCTGCCGATCGGCAGCGATTGCAGGCTTTCATCGAGGATGTACAGGCGCAGGTTGGCGATCGGTTTGCCGATGGGCACGA